>Ga0207422_1000047_pt1 | contig 506089 bp, 469 predicted proteins | sample MarCyaLeptolynsp_FD_187757 | JGI IMG/M metagenome (GOLD analysis project Ga0207422, IMG submission 187757) | Marine cyanobacterial communities from Panama - species 1 Leptolyngbya sp. (SPAdes) | ecosystem: Environmental > Aquatic > Marine > Unclassified | place: Panama: Panama City | collected...
CGGGCAAGCCAACCTCAGTCATGACTTTCTGGCCGCACCCGCTATCGCCATAGATATAGCTCGCATAGGCCTGTTGGATTTGAGACAGATCCAAACCAGCGTCTGCGAGCGCGAGCGTGATTGCTCTCGCACCCATGACCTCGTACGGGTCATGCGCTCCTGGTTTTTTAAACTTGTCCATGCCGACGCCGGCCACATACACATTCTGTCCCATACTGAAGCCCCATTGTTCTAGATGGTTAGCGCATTTTTTGCATGCGTCAGCTCGGGTAACAATGACCTGCACAGTCAGTAAAAACCGCCAGGACATGACACATTTTCGTTCCAAGCATTTGGGTATCGTCGCGCTTTTATCGCCGGATTATTCTCAGCCTATCAATAAGCTCTGTTCCGGGGGGGCGGCTGCATCGATTCTACGAGTGGGCCTTATTAATTCGTTCGGTTCAGGTCAATTCCCAACTCTCGGGCAGCCGTTTGCAAGCATTTTGTGAATTGGTCTCCGCCTTTGGTATGAGCAATCATTTTGGTCTCGTCTGTAATGCGGTTCCAATTCTCTGCGACGTCATCCACACTGGCCTCGTGTCCCAAATACACGCCATCTGTCTCAAATATCCTAGAAACTGCAAATGAGCCCGCGCCGGCGCTTAGTATAGTTCGAGATGGAGCATCGTCGCTTACAAGATAAAGCGCGCCCGCCGAGACAACACGGGTCGGCAGCAGTTCTTTCATCTCATCTGGAAGAATGCCATCTAACATTCGCGTCGCACCATTTGGAGCGAGCGCGTTCACGCGAATGCCGTTCTTCGCCCCCTCCAGATGAAGCACGTTCATCAGACCCACCATTGCAGCTTTAGCCGCTCCATAGTTTGCCTGACCGTAGCTTCCAAAAATGCCAGACACTGATGATGTTAGCAAAATGCGTCCAAAGTTTTGATCGCGCATGATATCCCAGACTGCCTTCGTGCAGTTTGTCGATCCGAACAAATGAACGTCTACGACTTTCTTGAAGTCATCCATATCCATTTTGGTAAAGCTCTTGTCGCGTAAGATTCCAGCATTATTGATTAAGATATCCACGCGACCCCATGCACCCAGAGTTTCCTCAACCATCGATTCCACTTCACAAAGTTTTGTAACATCGGCATTGTTCGCGAGCGCATCACCGCCGGCTCGCCGAATTTCTTCAACGACCGCATCTGCAGCCGTGACCGAGTCACCATGACCATCAAGAGATCCGCCAAGATCGTTAACGACAACTTTCGCCCCACGTTCAGCTAAAGTAAGACAATGTCTACGCCCCAGACCATTGCCTCCACCGGTCACTATGGCGACACGGTCATCGAATCTAATAGACATAGGATCTCCCCCAAATTGAGATTTTGCAGAGCTCAAATTGAGCTGGAAAATCAATTCGTTTCATTTTTTGCACTCATTTTTGAACGACGTGCTTAACGCATTTACGTCCAAAATCCGGAAGCGTTGGATCGGCCGCCAGCACAACGATAGGCTGTTTCCAGGAGCGCTTCGGTGCGATCATGAATAATCATGGTCCCCCCCATTTTGTTCATCACATATCCAAAACTCAGCCCAAATTCGGGATCTGCAAACCCCAAAGAGCCGCCGGCACCGGGGTGTCCAAACGCACGCCGCCCCAAGATTAGACTTTCGGTTGGACCGAACGGCTGGTGCCTATTGTCCATAGACTTGCCAAAACCCAATGAGAATTTCATTGCCGCGAAATTGGTTTCGTTCCTGTTGCTCGCCGAGGAAACCTCTTCCATTCCAACTAATGTGTCTGGACCGACAAACTTAACTCCGTTGTAGCTTCCTCCGATTGCGAACGGGCGATAGGCACCAGCTAACGCTCGCGCATTCATGATCCCATTACCCGCAGGAATTTCTGCGGCATGACTGGCACGCTCGTCGACTTTGGTGGATGAGGTTTCCGTCGAGATGGAAGCAGTCATTGCGCTCGCCCAACCACCATCGTTCATGAACACCAAGCCGGGAATTGAAGTTGGATCCTCCATCGCAACCTTCGCCATTTCAAACGGCACGTCATTTGGGCTGGGAACATGCGGGATCATGGGTGCGACATTGGTTTCTTTTGCCTCGGGCAGGCCGCACCAAACGTCTAGGTTCAAGGGTTTAGCCAACATATCCTGAATATTAGCGCCCACAGATTTTCCAGTCACGCGCCGGATAAGTTCGCCGACCGTCCACCCCCACGTGGTCGCGTGATATCCTTGTTTGCTGCCCGGGATCCAAAACGCTTTCTCGGCTGCAATGAGATCGCTCATGTAGTCCCAATCATAGAATCCATCTGGCTTCACTGGTGTTCTCAGCACTGGAACGCCGACAGTATGATCAAGCATCATGCGTACAGTCGCCGATTCTTTTCCTTTGCACGCAAATTCTGGCCAGATCTCAGCAACGGGTTGATGCGGATCCAGTAAACCGCGGTCTATCAACATGTTCGCGACAATCGCCACAACGCCTTTGGTGCATGAGAAGACAACAGATATAGAATCGCTAGACCAGGATTTTCGTTTTATGGGGTCTGCTACGCCACCCCAAACATCCAACACAGTTTCGCCTTCAAAGGTAATACACGCACATGCACCGATCTCGCCTCTGTCTTTAAAGTTCTTAACGAATTCATCAAGCACTGGCTCAAATCGACTTTCGCAGAATCCTTCAACCCTTCCTTTGTCGGGTTCCAATTGAATGGATACTCTGTTGCTCATTTTCTGTTCCTCGCGATATGGTCCAATGAAGCCACGATCGGTTTGTGCTTTAGTCAAAATGACAGCCGCAATAGTCGCGACGCTGCAGGATTACCAAGTTTATGCTTACGGCTAAAATTCGTTCCAAAGCGATCATCAGGGCATACTCATACCTTCGAAAAGCGTAGCACTTCACTGTTCTGCTCCGGTCGATGATGCGCAGTGGCCTCAGTGCAATACAGCTGCATCAACCGATCTGCTCAGCTTGGATTCACGCGAAAAGATGCCATTGAGAGATTTTCGTCACAATGCCATTATAACTCACTCGAAATTGGCCGAACCTTACAAATCAGGATACAACAAGCGCTGTGATTTTCGTCCGTGCGCCGAGTCAATAAGTTACTCTAATTCACGTCGCTGTTGTATCGTTGCGCCTCTGCGCGGTCGTGCGGGCGGTGTCTTCAAACACGGTCCGCGACGCGAACCACAAAGAGAAAAGCGGAATCACATATATCAGTGAAATGACGGCCATGGCGGTTCTTAATCCATCGTCACCTTCACTCGCTCCAAACAAATCGCTCAACAAACCGATGACCAGAGGCCCCAATCCCAATCCGACCAGACTCATACAAAATCCTGCAATCGCGGTTGCTACGCCACGAATGCGAGGAAGCGCCAGAGTGATCAAAATGGCGCCAATCGGTGGGGTTAATAAACCTCCAAACAGGATGTAAACAAAATAAAACCCCAAGGCGAATTCCTGTTGATTGGAGTAAAGCACTCCGAAATATAGTGGAATCAACATCACCAACCCCACTCCAGAAATCAGAATCCCAAGACGGATGTCATGGGACATCGCTTTTGAGGCCAAATAGCCGCCTAAAAGGGCTCCGATGATCGATCCGCCGCCTAAAACGACCCCCAAATATATACCCAACTCGGATTGAGACAGATCGTAAGTTCGAGAGAAGTACGATGGCATCCACGTCGTGATGCCATATCCGGGTAGGGCTAAAAAAGCCTGTGCTACGACTAAATGTACATATGCTTTTTGGCTCCATAAAAACTTAAGCGCATTGCCAATACTTGGAGGAGCATCCATGGGGTGACTGTCGAACCTCCCGCGTTTCGGCTCGCGCAGCGAGAAATGAACGAGAGCCGCAACAATAAGGCCCGGCGCTCCCATCGCCATAAACGTCAACCTCCAACCAATCAGCTCGGATAACAAACCACCCAAAATAAGACCCAGCATAGTACCTGCCATCAAGCCAGCGCTGATTATAGCAAACCCAATAGATCTCTTTTCCATCGGCAGATAATCGCCGAGAAGTGAATTCGCACTGGGCGAATAGCCAGCTTCGCCTACTCCAACTCCAATGCGCGCGAACATCATCTGAGGGAAGTTTTGTGCTAGACCACACATAGCCGTCATCGCACTCCAAGCCGATATGCACACAGCCAATATCGTCTTCCGGTTCTTCCGGTCCACAACCCAAGCAAGCGGGAAGCCGAACACTGCATAGAAAAAAGCAAACGCTATCCCCGACAGCAACCCAAGTTCGGTGTCCGATAAATTTAAATCTGCCTTTATGTCGGGAAGAAGAATGGAAAGAACCATTCGGTCCATCCAGTTAAATACATTAACTAGCGCCAAAATACCGATCGCGTACCACACTGACGCCGGTACTCGTTTGTGCACCTGCTGTGTTTCATTGTCTGGGAAAGCGCCGGACGTTAAATTATTTGTGCGTTTACTCACGAGATGCCTCCCCACATCAAATCACCGTCAAGGGCAGTCTACGCGCATTGATCTGGTTTTTTTATTTTACCCAGAAGCCCGAAGAATTGGATTTGAAGCCCGCCGCCAAATACGCCGCCTCGATCAGCGAGTTGCCGCGATCATTTAACGCCATGGTGCCGCCCATTTGGTTCATGATGTAACCAAAACTCATTCCTGCTTCCGGATCTGCAAATCCCATAGAACCACCCGCACCTGGATGTCCAAAGGCGCGCCTGCCCAGCAATATGCTGTCCGTTCTTCCAGAGCGTTGGCGTCTATTGTCAGACCCTTTCATGAATCCAAGCGTGAAGCAGCCTCGACCTTGCGTCAGCATATTATAGTTGGAAGCTGAAGAGACTTCTTCCATGCCAACGAGCGTATCGGACCCGACATATTTTTTGCCCTGGTATGACCCGCCCAAGGCGAATGGTCTGTAAGCGCCCGCCAGCCCGCGCGCATTCATGATCGCGTTGCCACCGGGTATTTCCGCCGCATGGCTGGCGCGTTCGTCAACTTTGCTGAGTAGGCCATCCGTTCCGGGAGTTATGCCACTTTGCCAGCCGCCATCGTTAAAAACCAATAATCCCGCCGGCGAATCTGGATTATCCATGGCGGCTTGGACCATGGGTGAAAGCGGAGCATTATCATCTGGAATGTGACGTATCACTGGCGCCACTCTGGGTTCAATTTCCTCTGGAAGACCGCACCAAAGGTCTAGTCCCATGGGTTCAGAAAGTAGTTCTTGTATGTTGGCACCAACCGTTCTTCCAGTAACCCGTCTTATAAGCTCACCTACGTTCCAGCCCCATGTCGTTGCGTGGTAACCTTGCATGCTGCCGGGAATCCAGAATGCCTCTTCGGCTGCGATTAAATCGCACATATAGTTCCAGTCGTAATAACCGTCTGGTTTAATCTGAGCTCGCAAAGCCGGAACACCTACCGTGTGATCGAGCATCATTCTAACGGTAGCGGTTTCCTTACCTTTGCAAGCAAACTCGGGCCAAATCTCGGCTACCGGTTGGTAAGGGTCGAGCAATCCCCGGTCGATCAAAATGTTGGCCACCATGGCCACTACGCCTTTTGTGCATGAGAACGCCATCGCGACCGTAGCATTTTCCCATTGCGAGAGATCGGTAGGCTTTGCTAAGCCGCCCCATACATCTAAAACTGTTTCGCCTTCGAACGTAATACAGGCGCTCGCTCCGATTTCACCTCTGCTTCGAAAGTTTTCGATGAATTGGTCCAGTACGGGTTCAAATCCGCTTGCACACGTGCCATTAAGTGAACCTAGATTTTCACCTAGATCGACGAATACCTGCTCTGTCATCTCTGCCTTTCCCGCTCGTATGAGTTTGCGAAGTTTGATCGCTTTGATGCTAAGGGGGCGATGTAGCGTTCACACGCTGTTGCATAATAGACGCCTAAACCTGGTACGCGATGAAGTATGGAGGAGAATGATACATTTAGAATAAGGGAGAAAAATAGAGTGCTCGGGAACACTGCCGAGCACTCTATGAGTGGTCTCTCAGTCTTATGACATCAAGACTTACCCGGTCACGCGGAGGACGAGACCGATCGTCCGTGGACGATTCACATACTGTTGTTCAAACTCGGGCGTGAACAATACCGTCTCAATCTCGTTTGTGGCATTCTCGGCAAATGCGAATAGCGACCATCTCTCGTTTTCAATACCTAGACGGAGGTTGAGACCACTTAATGAGTCGACATTGTCATTCAGGATACCAACCCCGAAACGATTGAGACGGTCGCCAGTGAAAGTATACGACGCAGATCCAACCACTTCATTACCTTCGAAGATTTCAGCGAAGCGATTTTCAATTCCGATATAGAAACTCTCTGGCGCAACTTGTGGCAGTTTGGTGCCTTTAGGCGCCGTTACCGTCGGTACGCCACTAGCATCGGTATTTATCGCGAGATCGTTGGCTAGTTCGGCATTTGTTAGGTTGCCTGATGCAAACAACGTGAGACTTTCGGTTGCCTGCCAAACCAGCTCCACATCCAAACCAGTGATCTCAACGTCGCCAATATTGTCGATTACTGAGAATGACCCGAGTCCGACTTGAGCCTGAAGATTTTCAAAATCTGTATAGAACGCGCTTGCATTTAGCTGCAGGGACGAATCTAGAAGTGATGCCTTGAAGCCTGCCTCCCACGAGGTTGCAGAGTCCGGATCATAAGAAAACAACTCCTCGAACAGCGGGTTACCTGGAAGAACTCCGCCTACCGCCAGAGAGCCAACATTGTTAAACAATCCGTTTCTCGCGCCTTTGGCAACCGAACCATAAATCAATACATCATCATTCAAGTCGAATTCAGCCTGGAATCGAGGAAGCCACTCGTTAATCTCTTTGGTGAGCTGATCCACGCCGTAGAACGTCGAGTCGAACACCAATCCAAAGGCAGGTAATTCTAATACTCCGCCGCCGCCCGGCACAACCAAGTCGAAGACAAATTCCTGATCAAAGTGACGGGCTCCAGCAGCCAAACGAAGTCGATCATCAAGCAATGAGAGCTGCGCTTCTCCAAAATATGAGATTTGCTCGCCTGTATGCGTAATGTTTGTCGTCACAAAAATGTCAGTAGCGAAGAACATGTTGAGCGGAGGCTGTCCCAGTGACGGCGTCGTGGCGGACAGGTTGGAGGTGAATTCTGTGTCCGCGTAGTAAATGCCGCCGATGAAGTTCAACGGACCCTCGAAGTCGGTGATTACACGAAACTCTTGCGTCCAGTCCGTTGATGTGTAGAGCGCATCGTCGAAAGTGGCCGAGTTGGGAATCCCAAGAACAATAGGGACCGCGCTAAAAGCCAGGTTCGGTCGAAATCCAACTTCTTCATACTCGCGATCATAATAACCCGTTACAGATTGAAGGGTGACCGAACCCAAATCCAAGGAAATCTTGTTAGCAATTACCGTGGACTGATCTGTGCGGTCATACGGCTCTTCATATCCGCCAACGACCGGAGTGAAGCCGCTCGGGTCGGCAGGGTTGGCAAACACATAAGTTACGCTGCCAAGTGACAGATCTTTTGGGTCGCCGGTGACATATTGTGGATTGCCAACATCGCTGCTCTGATGGAAACCGGACAAACGCCACGTTAGAACGTCGTTGGGCTCGTATAGCAACACGCCCGTGAAGCCAGTGTTCTCAAATGTGTTTACATTGTCGACCCCAGCGAAGTCATTATCGATGAAACCGTCTTGGTCATTTCTAAAGACGGTCACGCGAGCTGCCATTTTGTCGTTGATAATTGGGAAGCTCAAAGAGCCGTCTACAATGTAATTGGTGCCGCCATCTTCGGTTGAAGAAACTTCAGCACGGGCACGGTAACCGACTTGAGATAAGTCTGGATCCTGCGAAAAATATCTAACGCTGCCACCCATCGACCCTTCTCCGAAATAGGTGGGTTGCGGGCCCTTTAATACCTCGATCCGATTGAGATCGTATGTAGGCACGTCGACCCCATTGGGGAAAATGCCAGAAACAACCACTTCATCGAAGAAAAGTGTATTGCCGTTGGACTGACTGTTATTGTCATTGCCAGCCAATGACGTGATCCCTCGAATAACTGGCAAATTGCGGCCGGGACCTTGCGAAATGTTGTCCAGACCCGGCGTGCGTTGAACAACATCTTCGAAATTCTCAATACCTTCTCGCACGAGTGCGTCCGCGTCCAAGACATTGATCGTTTGACCGACATCGTTCGCAGATTCCTCTCGGAAACGAGACGTAACCGTTATGGTGCCCAATCGATTCACGGCATTATCAGAAACTTCGTCTGATGTAGCGTCTTGAGAATAGGCTGGATGAGCTAACGCGCCAACTAGAGCGATACATGACGCGGAGCCGGCGACTAGGTGGATTAGTTTTGGTGAGCGCATAACTCTAAATTCCTCCCGAATGACGAGCGTCCTACCAGTTTCTTTCGACCAGCGGACACCAAACAGAATGTCATCGCGGTGCTGCCCTCACAATGTCATCTCCAGCCACTCAAAACTAACAGATGGTTACAAGTCCATCAGATCCTTCGAAGGGGGATTGTAAGCGTATGTTAGTGGTTTTGACTGAGTTCGTTGAACAATAAAAGATCAACCCATACGCTCACCACTGCAGCTTGGGATAGAATACGACATAGGTTCGAAAGTCTTTGCGCTCAATCGAACAGTTTACGTGCGTGCCAGGGGGGTGTTATTGGCTGAATGCGCCAGTCTCTTTAGTGTGAAGTACGCGTTAGCCCAGGTTGTCCAGAGTGAATAACGCTTCGTCGCACCACGCGATCCATCGCTCAGCATCTCTCATCCCGAACTTCAGAGATAAGTATTTTCCAACGGTTCTTGCGTCCGTCGGGTCTACATCGGAGTAATATCGGACTTGGATCTTCCTATAGAGTATCAGTTTGGCCACGTGCTCCTCCCTTCGTGCGCGAACTTGCTCCGCCAAAATCGCTAGATCAAGCATATGCAGTGAGAATAGACGAACCAGCAAATCATCTTTGAGTGGTGCCGTTGGACTGGGCTTTTTTGCCCATTCTTTTAGTTGATCGATGCCAGCTTGGGTCAGCGAATAGAGTTTTTTATTTGGTTTGCTCGGCTGTTCGACCAACTCGCACTCGACCCAGCCCAACTTCAGTATTTTACTCAGTTCTCTGTATATGCGCTGATGGTCACTATGCCAGAAGAAGCCGATAGAGCCTTGGAAGGCTTTGTTAACATCATAACCACTTTGCTTTCCCTCTGTAAGGCAAACAAGTATCGCGTGTGCTAATGCCATTTAAACTCCTTTGCGGCGCGAAAAGGACCTTGGGTCCACTGAGTTTGGGATTCTAATGCTCTGGCTTGCGAATTGAGGGGCGGGACAAACCGCTCAATTGGATCGATCAGCCACGTCGATAGATCGCAAAACTTACTTTCTTGCATATTCGTTTAATATGTGTGAAAGCGCATATCAATGGTTGGCGGTCGCTTGATTGATTCGGCGCAAGCTTTGGAAAGGTGGAACAATGCAAACTTTGATCACAGAAATGTTCGGTATCGAACGACCGATAGTCCAAGGGGGCATGCACTTTGTCGGGTTCGCAGAGCTCGCGGCAGCGGTGTCAAATGCCGGCGGCCTCGGAGTGATAACAGCCTTGACTCAAAAGACTCCGACAGATCTCGCCAATGAAATCGCAAAATGTAGGGATATGACCACCAAGCCTATTGGTGTGAACATCACGTTCCTTCCAACTTTAACTCCACCTGATTACCCAGCGATAGTTAAAGTGATTATCGAAGGAGGCGTTAAGGTGGTCGAGACCGCGGGTCGCAATCCTCAGCAAGTGTTACCGCATTTGAAAGACGCAGGGATAAAAGTCATTCACAAGTGCACGTCGGTTCGACATGCTCTAAAGGCGCAAGACATCGGTTGCGATGCCGTCTCTGTCGACGGTTTTGAATGCGGAGGTCATCCGGGCGAAGACGATGTGCCAAATATGATTCTACTTCCTCGCGCGGCAGACGAGCTAGAAATTCCGTTTATTTCTTCTGGCGGCCAGGCTGATGGCAGGTCTCTAGTGGCTTCGCTCGCGATGGGCGCGCAGGGAATGAATATGGGTACTCGTTTCATTGCCACCAAAGAAGCGCCAGTCCACGAAAACGTGAAACAGGCGATTGTTGCTGCGTCTGAACTGGATACTCGGCTAGTAATGCGTCCTTTGCGTAATACGGAACGAGTGTTGAGCAACGCAGCTGTCGAGCGACTGCTTGAAAAAGAACGAGCGCTCGGCAGCAAACTTAAGTTCGAGGATATTATCGACGAGGTCGCAGGTGTTTACCCTCGGATCATGCTAGACGGAGATATGGATGCAGGCGCATGGTCTTGCGGAATGGTGGCTGGGCTTATTCACGATATACCGACTTGCCAAGAATTATTGGACCGCATCATGTCACAAGCGAACGAAATCATTGAAGAGCGATTGAGAGGGATGTTGAACGTCAACGTCCACTAAACCCCAAATCCAGTTGCGAATACGAGACAAAAGCGCTTGCTGAGTGGACGAACAATCAAACTGTCGCTCCGCAACAATACGGATGTTGAACTTTTGGTTTCTCGCTCAATGCGGACGGGCGCCACATGCTCGTAATATGGATGATTTGATAATATGTTAGTTTCTCAATTGAGGCTTTGGTCGCGGCGCCGAATGTGTCGAGGGGTAAGACTTTGACAAGTAGAGAAAAGATACTCGAAGCCGCATCTGAAATCTTGCGAAAATCCGGTCCTGGTGCGTTGAGCGTTCGAGCCATCTCAAAATCAGCTGGAATGTCTACGATCGGCATCTACAATCATTTCGATGGGAAGCGGGGCGTTATTGATGAGCTCGCAAAAGAAGCATTCGATTTGGTGCATCAAGCTATTGTCCATGCCTCTCGGATCGAAGATGCGCGGGCTGCGGTTCTGAAGGCAGCCCAAAACTATTTGGCTGTCGCACGAGATCACGAGGCGCATTATCGCCTCGTTTTTGGAGAAGCGGTACCTGGCTATGCCATGGGACCAAAAGCTCGTGTGGCTGCGCGTCGAGCGTTCAATCGGTTAGTCGAACTGGTTGACGCCGCGTCGATTTCAAATGAATTCCTAAGTGATGCCCGCGCGAATGCCATTCACCTTTGGACTATAATCCATGGCTACATTAGCCTCAAACATCATGCGGTGCCTATGATCCTGAACGAAGCAGACTGGGAAAACCAAATCATCCAGATCATAGCGCACCAAATCAATCACAATTGACCACCCAAGACACAATGACGTGGCCTATTAGGATTTGACGTGATCGCCTGTTTTTGAACCGTTCTCGGTTGGAACTTTCCAATTATGGTCCCATCGTGGAGAAGGAAGATTCGATGCGAAAATCCAGATTCACGGACGCGCAGATCGCGTTCATTTTACGTTAGGCCGAGGAAGGGACTTCTATTTCTGAAGTTTGCCGCAAAGCCGGGATTGCGGAGGCGACATTTTATAATTGGCGTAAGAAGTTTGGCGGCCTGATGCCGTCAGAGATGAAGTGTTTGAAGCAGCTTGATGAAGAGAACGCGCGCCTCAAACGCCTGTTGGCAGACCTGTCCCTAGACAAAGCGATGCTGCAGGACGTTATCAAACGAAAGCTCTGAGGCCTGATCGCAAACGCGAACTGGTGAAAGATATGATGTCTGTCTGGCGAGTTAGTGAACGCCGCGCATGCCGGGTCATGCAAGCGCATCGTTCGACCCAGCAGTACAAATCCATTCGCTGCGATCAGGCCGATTTGAAAAAGCGGATCAAGGAGGTTGCCGAAGCGCGCGTTCGCTATGGCTATCGGCGTATCCATGTCATGCTGAAGCGCGAAGGCTTGCCGGTAAATCCCAATCGGTTCTATCTTCTCTATCACGAAATGGGCCTGCAATTGCGGAACAAAACACCGAAGCGACGGGTCAGGGCAAAGCTCCGTGATGATCGGAAAGATGCAACAGCAGTCAATGAGACCTGGGCCATGGACTTTGTTCATGACTAACTCGTCACCGGTCGCAACCTCAGGATTCTGACCGTCGTGGATACATACTCGCGGTTCTCACCCGTGGTCGATTCGCGCATCAGCTATAGAGGAGCAGATGTCATGCAAACCCTCCGGCCGGGTGGCCCAGAGATGGGGAGCAGGTCAACGTTTTCGAAGACTCTGCAAATTTATGGTCGGAAATTACGGGGCTGGGTCAGGCCGAATTTTCGAGTGAATTGTTCAGAATATACTACATCTGAACGATTAATACATAATCAAGATTCTAATTCGAGGCACCCGATATTTGGAAGTCTAATGTCTGGTTTTAGGAAGAAATGGCCGGACGCGCGCAAAACGAATTATTGAAACCGGACTTCTGAACTTTCGTCTCAGGATCCGAAAGTGTCCGAGAAAGAGGCGCCGCTTACATCCGTATCGAAAGAGATTGTACAGTTGATGGGTAAGCGAAACTGTGCAACAGAAAGCGTATGCAGTGTGCAACAATGCACGTTCTTTGTGGGCATAATGCGTTGATAAAAAATAATAAATAGGGAAGGCTTGGGTCCCGTCACTCGCGCCACTTCTTGGAAGTGAATTTACCGAAAAATTTGAAACTTTTCAGCGTTCGACCGATCCCGGGCGTCAGCAAAGTGTTTTCAGTTGCTTAATCGCAAGGATTCAATTGCGGCGACAAAAGAGAGCGGAATTCAACGCAGAATTGATAAACCTGTATCCAGAAACAAACTGGGTAGGGGTCTCATGCACGACTATTTTCTGGCGCATTTCAATGTTGCTCGGCCTTTGGGGACATTTTCGGTCCATCAAGAAGAAGCAAAATACTTTTTCAAGCAGCTACAGGAATTGTTTGATCGCGATCATCTGCATGATGGCTTGCTGTGGCACCGTCACGGCATGCGCGCGCCAGAGGGTAATGAGCTGAACTTCTTTGAAATCGCCGCATTGAATACGAGCGGCGAGGACAATCCGCATATTTACACGGTCGCAGGCTGGCGCGATGCCAAAGATCTGCACAGCTTTGCGTATAGGGATGTCCAACACCGCGAAAACATGAAGCGGTTGCGCCATTGGGTCGACCGTTCTGAAGGCGCAAATCTGGTGACGTGGTGGGAAAAGCGCGACACGCGTGTGTCGCTGGAAATGGCCTGGGATCGTCTGCAACGCTTACGCAAGGATGGTCCGACGCCGCACGCCTTCAATCTGAGCACGCGCTTCGACCCGCCACAATTGTCGAGCGTCGCTTAAGACTCGGTCGCTCCAGCGTCGACTTTCACGAAACTCATGGCAAAGGCGGCGATGCAGAAACTCGCGGCGCCGAACAAAACTGCCAATAGAGGCACGCCGCCGACCAGGGTCGCGACATTGCTTTCAAGCGTGTTGAGGATCGGTCCCATCGTGCCGGCGACCAGCAATTGCGGCAGCACGATGAAGAAATTGAAGATGCCCATATAGATGCCCATCTTCTTCACCGGCAACGCATCTGCAAGAATGGCATATGGCAGCGCCAGAATAGAGCCCCAAGCCATGCCCAGACCAACCATCGGGATGAGCAATCCATATTGCGACCCGAACAAATGGTAGCCGACAAAACCGGCGGCCCCGGCTAACAGATTGAACGCGTGAAGGCTGCGAGTGCCGACACGTCGCGCAATGTTCGCGATCACGAAAGCGTAGATCGCCGCGACTCCATTCTGAACCATGAACATGATCCCGACCCAATCGCCGGCGTCCTGATAGGCTTTGGTGCTGGCATCCATCGTGTCCCAGGCTTGCAGCGCGACGGCTGGGGTCGTGTAGATCCACATGATGAACAGGCTGACCCAGGAAAAGAACTGAACCACGGCGAGACGCTTCATCACTGACGGCATCGTGGTCAAATCGCCCAACACATCGGATAGAAAGTTGCGGGCATTGCGATCGCTGCCGACCAGCAAACTGTTCCACAAGAATAGCAGGCCGAGGAAGATGGTGCTGCCGGTGATGATGAAGAATTGCTGGTCTCCATTCAATGCGTACACCGCATAGGTGAGCAACAAGCCAATCGCCATTGTAATGCCGCCCCAAAGCCTGAAAAAGCTGGCTTCCGGGCGTTCGGCGGTCTCGATACCGCCTTCCTGTTCGAAGATATTATCCTCGTCCTTGCCGAATTTCTCCAGCTCTTCGGGCGAATATTCCTTGGTCGTGAAAACGGTCCAGGCGACCGCGAGGAAGAGGGCAGCTCCGCCTATGTAGAACGAGATCCGGACATTATCGGGGATGACGCCTTCCGGCGCTTCATTCGAGACCCCGAGCGCGTTCAGAACAAAGGGCGCCGCACTGGCGAGAACCGCGCCGGTGCCGATGAATATGGTTTGCATGGAATAGCCAAGCGGGCGTTGCTTACTCGGCAGCATATCCCCCACAAAGGCGCGGAAGGGTTCCATTGTGATGTTCAGACTGGCATCGAGAATCCACAGCGTGCCGGCCGCGATCCAAAGATAGGGCGAGTTCGGCATGATGAAGAGCGCGAGCGTGGTCAGGATCGCTCCGACCAGAAAATAAGGTCTGCGACGACCGAGCGGGCCCCAGGTCTTATCGCTATAATAGCCAATGATGGGTTGCATGATTAGGCCCGTAACCGGCCCCGCCATCCAGAGCAGGGGAACGAGATTCATATCCGCGCCAAGGGTTTGGAAAATGCGGGTAATGTTCCCATTCTGCAGCGCGAAGCCGATCTGGATCCCGAAGAATCCAAACGACATGTTGACGATTTGAAACAGGTTGAGTTCGGGTTTGCGGTCCGATCCTGCCGCGGTTGCGGCGCCTCCCACGCTGGCCATTCTCTTCCTCCCTTATTGTCTTTATTCTCTTATGCTTAGTACCATGCCCTGCCATGGCGAAAGTGTCAGTTGCGATCCCAGGTCGAGGGGTTCGGCCGCCCCGGTCAAAGCCTCCGTCCAGGCACCGGCCACCGGGCCGTCAGTCAGCGTAAATGAAGCGGGCTCGGGCGATAGGTTGTACAGCACCAGCACGCGATTGCTGCCTTTTTCGCGCGCAAAACTCAGGATCTGATCTGGCATGTCGGTCGAGATCGGAATGATCCGGCCGCCCGCCGCGCCATTGTGCAAGGCGCGATTGGCCTTCTTCACCGCGATCAATTGCTTGATCAGATCGCCATCTGGATGGTCGAAGTTCCCCCAAGTGATGGGATCGCGTTCGAAAAATTCCAATTGCTTTTGATTGCCGACTTCCTGTCCATTGTGAATGAGCGGAATGCCCTCGGTCACAAAGGATAGGGTCAACATGGCATGATAGGCCTCGCCATAGATCTCGCCGGTCGATCCGTCCCAGGCATTCTGGTCATGGTTCTCGGTATACAGCATGCGATACGCATCGAGCGGCCAGGTTGAGATTTGTGAAGACAGAAAACCGCGCAAATCGCCGGCATTTGATGTGCCCGCAGCGATCCGCATCGCCGCTTCTTTCCAGGCCCAGCCATAAGTCGCATCAAAAGCGGCGCGATGGAGGTCGCGCTGTTGCCATTCAGCGAGCATGAATACGGGCTTGATCTCATCCAGCTCGGCGCGCGCCGTTTCCCAGAAATCGAGGGGCACAAAGCCAGCGACATCGGCGCGGTAGCCATCCACGTCAAATTCCTCGACCCAGTATTTCAGCGCGCGAATCTTATATTCGCGAAGCTCTGGTTTGGAATAGTCGAGGTCGATAATGTCGGCCCAGTCGGTCCATGGGGTCGGGTGGAAATCCCCTTTCCAGTCCGTTTCGTACCAATCAGGGTGCTCCGTGACGAGGGGATTGTCCCAAGCCGTGTGATTGGCGACCCAGTCGAGAATGACGTGAAATCCTTGAGCGTGGGCGGCATCGACAAAGGCCCGAAAGTCATCCTCGGTGCCGAACTCGGGGTTCACGCCGAAATAGTCTTTTACCGCATAAGGGCTGCCCAAAGCGCCTTTCCGATTTTGCTCACCGATTGGATGAATGGGCATCAGCCATAGAATGTCGACGCCCAGCTCTTTTAAACGCGGCAGCTGCGCCTGCGCAGCGCGAAACGTGCCCTCCGGCGTGAATTGCCGCGTATTAATCTGATAGATAACCGCATCCTTGGCCCAATCCGGGTGTTCAATCTGGACATAGGAGGCGGGGGAAAACTTGTCTGTTGCATTCACAGTATTTGCATCTTTTTGCGATACAGGTTCCGTCGCCATGCAGGCGCCAAGCAGGAGTGCAGTTGCTGTGATTAGCGTTCGCATCAGCATTTTCTCTTTTCCTCCTACTGTTTCTCAGTATCCCGCGTGTTCTTATGATCGTACCTAAATCGCAATCTGCGCGGTTTTGCAAACAAAAATCTCAAATAGTTCTGGTTGACCTGCGGCCAATCCTTCCGCAAAATAGATCATCAATTGCAAAAATTTGCGGAGTTTTTCATGCGTCGAATTGGGCTGTTTGGAGCGAGCCTTCTGGCCGCGTTGCTTGTTGGGTGTGCGTCAGAGCCCCCGGCAGACCCCGCCGTCTCAACTCAGGCGGTGGCCCCCGGTGCTCCGGGCGAAAGGCCAACTTGGTCCAATGCGCAAAAGACTGGAATTGGGACATCCTATGAAGCCTATGATGAGGCGGGTCAGTTTTCAGACTCCAGTCCGAGCACGCCGATTTCAAAGGTCTGGTTTTCGCTGGGCCAGGATCGCATCACAGAGGTGATGTGGGGGCTGATTCACGAGGCCCAGATTCGAGAGATCCAATTCTTGCTCGTCGGGCCCGAAGGACAATTGCGCCCCGAAGGGCAGGCGGAGGTGAAACCCTTCGCTGCGCTGAGCGCCGATCCGGTCCCGAACGCACCCGTTCACACAATCACCACTGCCTATGATGGCGGCGCGACGACGCTTTCATTTGTGACAATTACGGACCCTTCGAGCCAAACTTTGGTGACCACGCTTGAGCTCAACTCGCCTCGCGACGATCTGAGCGTGTTCGCCTATATAGATCCGGCGCTCGGCAATTCTGGCAGCGGGGATCGCGCTTGGCGGGAAGGTGGATGGTATTATGCGCAAGAGGGCGAAGCGGTTCTTGCGGTCGGTGGCGTAAGGGCGCTGGATGGCGTCGGCACGGTTGGGTTTGTCGGGTCGACTCCGCCGATCACAGCACTTCTCGATGGCACTGAGTATGACACGACTGGCGAAACACCGGGAAATGTCGACCTTCTCGTTGAGGTGCCATTTGCGCCGGGAAGCTCCCGATTTACAACGCTTTTCTTCGGCTTTGGGGCGTCACCTGACGCTGCAAAAGAGGCCGCCGAACTGTCTCAAACGCGCGGGGCGGGCGAAATTTTAACTGACTATCGCGCCGGATGGTCCGACTATTTGTCTTCGCTTGAGTATCTTCCACAGCTTGCGGCCGTTGCCGGAGATGATGGCGCGCTGGCCTACATGTCGGCGCTCAATTTGAAAGTGATGGAAGACAAGACCCATGCGGGCGCCTTGATTGCCTCGCTGTCCAACCCCTGGGGTGAGACCGCGCCGGCAGACACGCCGCAGACGGGGTATAAGGCCGTTTGGCCTCGCGATTTCTTCCAGGTCGCATCGGCGTTTCTTGCCATGGGGGGTGAGGAGACAGCGCGCGCGGCTTATCGTTATTTGCCGAACGTGCAGGTGACTGACGCCACACCGGGAAATAGCGGCGTGACCGGTTGGTTTCTGCAGAAAACACACGTGGATGGCACACTGGAATGGGTCGCGGTGCAGCAAGACCAGACCGCCATGCCAATCATGTTGGGGTGGCAGCTCTGGCAAGCGGGTGTCATCTCAGATCAAGAGATGGCTGAGAGTTATCAGTCTATGCTGAAACCCGCGGCGGATTTCCTAGTCAATGGCGGGCGCACGGGTCTGCTCTGGAACACCGAGTTTGAGGCCAGCCTCGGTTATACACAGCAGGAACGGTGGGAAGAACAGGAAGGCTATTCGCCGTCCACGATCGCGGCTGTGATCGGAGGGCTGGTCACCGCGGCCGACCTGGCGGAGAATTTTGGCGATCCAGCAGACGCTGAAATCTACCTCGCAGCGGCGGATGAGTTAGAGGCCAATATCGAAAACTGGATGTTCACCACGGATGGGCCGTTCGGTGACGGCGAGTATTTCATCCGCGTGACGCGCAATAAGGATCCAAACGACAAAGCGCGGCTCGGCGACAATAATGGCCGCCCCGGATTACCAGAAGATCATATTGTGGATGGAGGGTTTCTTGAACTGGTGCGCTACGGCGTGCGCGCCGCCGACGCGCCGTCCATCATGACCTCCGCGATGGTCTATCAAAGTCAAAAACGCGACGACAATTTGCGCAATCTCTACACGTTTGATGATAGCGATCAATTGCTGTTCGGCTTTCGCAGATATGGCAATGATGGATATGGCGAAGACGGCGAGCGTGGCACGAATTATCACGAGCTAGAGGGTGGCAACACACCTGGCCAGCGCGGTCGGGTCTGGCCATTCTTCTCAGGCGAGTTTGCGCATTTCCTGTTAGCGCTGGGACCTCGCGAGACCTTGGGCGGTGCGCCAATCGAAGAGCTGGTTATGGGCGGTGTGCGCTCCATGGAACACTTTGCCAATGAGGGGCTCAGTCTGCCAGAACAGGTTTGGGACGATGTCGGTCCAAACCCATTTGGCTATGAACGCGGTGAGGGCACGAACACGGCGACGCCGCTCGCCTGGACGCATGCTGAGTATATCAAGCTGCTGCGCTCTGTGGCGGATGAAGCGGTCTGGGATCGCTACGACGTCGTCGAGGCGCGATACAAGGATAGTGCGCGCAATCAACCAGAAGAATGACTAGTCGGCGAGCAAGAAGGTGAAAACCTGGTCGACCCGTTCGGCCCATGCAGCCTCATTATGGCCCGTGCCGGGATAGTCACGAAAGATCGCTTGGTCTGCGCTCCAGCCATTTGCGCGAAACCAGTCTTCCATCGCAACCGCGTGCGGAGCGTATGCCTCATCGAGTTCTTCTGTGCCTCGGTCAAACCAAAGGGTGTGTCGCATCGGATCGATGCCGCTCGTTTCCAGATAGGATTGCATCACGTCGCTCGCTTCCGCCGCAAGAGAGCTTTCCGGTTCCGCCAATGGCCAGTGGATCGAAACCGCCGCCGCGCGGCTGAAAACGCTCGGATATTCGGCCACGGCATAGAGCGAGATCAAGCCGCCCATGCTGGAGCCCATGATCAGCGTATCATCGGCGCCGGGTGATGTTTCAAAGGTCGAGTCGATAAAGGGTTTCAGTTCCTCAACGATGAAACGCAGATAAGCGTCGCCCTTGAGTTCTGGAATTTCGTGGCCCAGCCATTCAGATGAGGCGTCGCCGCTCAAACGCTCAATGACTTTTTGCGGGGCATATTCCGGCCATCGTTGATCCGTGTTCCAGATTCCAACGATGATGGCTGGTTTCAACTCGCCGCTACTCATCATCCGTTCCGCGGTCTCATCGAGGCCCCATTCAACACCCCCATAGGAGAAGCCGGGCTGGAACAGGTTCTGTCCATCATGGGCATAAATGACAGGGTAACTAACGCTGCCATCATCTTTGTAATCGCTGGGAAGCCAGACGCTTATGTTTCGCGGTTTTACGAAGGAGGATAGAAATTCCTCATACTCGATAATCTGAGCCTCAGTCGTTTGGGGGGCGTCTCCGGTGGCAGTCGCGGGCGAATTCGTTGACCCGTCTTGTGGTGCCTCCGCCGAGCAGGCGCTCAGCAGGACAATGGTCGCCATGGTCGCAATCTTGAAAGTCTTGATCATTGTCTTGTCCTACTCAACGGGAATGAATGCGATGGCGGCGCCGCCGCCCGGGGCAAGCTCAAGCGAAATCGTATCGCCTTTCTGCGCCGGCTTGAAGGTCAGGTCCAGCGGGTAGGGGTTGGTTAGCCAGTCGGCGCCTTCGGCGTCTTTGTGGGTTTGCGCTTCATAGGCAAAACCGTCCAGGAATTCGAGGCTGACCTCGACGGTTCGCGCTTGCTCATCCGTAACCGCGCCCAGATACCAGGCTTCGGAGTTGCGATCCTTGCGCGCCATCACCGCGAACTCACCGGGATATCCATCCAACATGATGGACTCGCTCCAATCGACCGGCACTTGTTTGATAAATTCGAACGCAGCTGGATGGCTCTCATAGTTTCGCGGCAGGTCGGCGGCCATTTGGATCGGACTGTGCAGCAAGACATAGAGCGCCAATTGCTTGGCGAGCGTTGTTTGGACGCGCGGATTGTCTTCGACCGGCTTGCCAAAATTCAAGTCAAAAATGCCCGGCGTGAAATCCATCGGTCCCGACAGCATCCGTGTGAACGGCAGGATGGTCGTGTGCGCCGGGTCATTGGGCGGCTGGCCCCAGGCATTATATTCCTGCCCGCGCGCCCCTTCCCGCGAGAAAGCGTTCGGATAGGTTCGACGCAGCCCGGTATCCTTTACAGGTTCATGCGCATTGATGGCGATCTTGTGCCGCGCCGCAAGCTTCAGCACGTCCACATGATGGTTCACCGCAAATTGGCCATCATGCCACTCCTTGTACACCTTCCCCTCCGCGTCCCGACGCGTGATTTCGCCGCCGTCGGCGACGTAGCCGGTTTTGATGGATGGAATGCCAAGTCGTTCATATAGGGCGTAGGCGGCTTCCATTTGCTCTTCATAATTGGTGATCGCGCCGGAGGTTTCGTGATGGCCGATCAGGTAGACATTTTTCGAGGCGGCATAGGCGGACAAGGCCTCAAGATCAAAATCGGGATAGGGCTGGGTAAAGCTGAATATTTCTCCATTCGAGAACCAGTCTCCGTCCCAACCGACATTCCAACCTTCGACCAGAACACCATCAAACCCGTGCGTTTCCGCAAAATCGATATAAGCCTTCGTCCGCTCAGTTGTGGCGCCATGCTTCTCGCCCGAGCCCCAGGTGCATTCATTGATATGCATGCACCACCAGATTCCGATATATTTGCTTGGTTTTGCCCATGAGACATCGCCCAGAGCATTCGGTTCGTTGAGATTGAGGATCAGGTCGGAATTGGCGAGACCGGCGGCTGTGTCAGAGATCTGCACTGTGCGCCATGGTGTCTTGAAGGCGCCGGAGGTTTTGACTTTCGTGCCATCCGACCAAGGCGCGAGTTCCGCTTCCAGCGTGCCGGGCCGGCGTTGGTTGAGCCACATGCCGGCATAGTCGACCAAGGCAGCTTCATGGATCGAGACGAACGGGCCACCTTCGGGCAATTCCATTGTGATCGGCGTATGCGCGCGCGGCACGGCGCGCATGTCCGTCTCGAAATAGAGCTCTTCATATCGGTTCCAGCCCGCCGCCGGGATCCACCAGGTCTTGGAGGCTTCGTTCAGACGAAATTCTGTCAGCTCGTCAGTGATCTCTTTTGGTCCCTGATCCGGCACTTCGTATCGAAAGCCGAAACCATCATCGAAAACGCGAATGCGAAGCGTATAGGCATTACGGCCATCCATATGATCGAACGTGATCGCCATCTCATTGTGATGATCGCGCACGAATTGGCGCTCGCCCCAAGGCTGTTCCCAGGTTTCGTCCTGCGAAGCGATCTCGATATCTGAAATTTTGAGGCCATCGACCAAGTCCGCTCCAGCTGCGAATCGCAGGCCGAGCACAGATGGTGAGATCACTTCCTTGCCGCGCCAGCTTGCCGACCAGACCGGGGCGCTGGTTTCAGCTGAGACAAGCACTTCAAGTAAGCCGGAAGGGGAGGTGATGCGCGCCTCAGACAGCGCGGTTTCTGTTTCAATGCTCGATGTTTCAGTGAGCGGTGCGGCGGCGCAATTGCTGCCGACCAATGTGGCTGCAAGGGCCAAGGCGGTGATGACGGATCGCATATTTTCCTCCCATTGGTTCGCGATTATGCGCAGCTTGCAAACCAATGCAATCATATATTCAACAAACACATTTAGAGCCAAGATTAACCAGATTGATTGACTTTCTCCGCTTGTCAGCTCTGCAAAAAAATGAAAAAAACTGTTAGGCAGATAAGATGAAGCGCAGTCAGGGAGGACGATATGAGCCGCAAAAGTTGCCAACATATAGCATCGATCGGGGCGCTGGCTGCGGCCTCAATTCTAGGCGCTTGTGCGGCGGCCGGCAATGGAGAGGCCCCGGGTGCCGATCTGATCCCGAGTGCAGAGGCGCAAGAACGCCCGGTGATCGATCGACAGATTGAAGACGAGATCATCTATTTTGTGCTTCCCGATCGATTCGAGAATGGCGACCCGTCGAATGATCGTGGCGGCATCGAAGGCGGGCGATTGAAAGACGGGTTCGATCCAACAGATTTCGGTTTCTATCATGGCGGCGACTTAAAGGGACTGACCGACCGTCTGGATTATATTCAGGGACTCGGCATGACGGCCATCTGGCTGACCCCAATTTTTGAGAACAATCCGGTGCAAGGGCCAGAAGGTCTGGAATCCTCTGGCTATCATGGCTACTGGATCACCGACTTTACCAATGTCGATCCTCACATCGGAACCCGCGAAGATTTCAAGGCCTTTGTCGACGCGGCGCATGAGCGCGGAATGAAGGTCTATATGGACATCATCACCAACCACACCGCTGACATCATCGCGTATCGTGAATGTCACGACCCGGAGGTGACCGGAGGGCCGACCTTCAGCTGCAAGTATCGCTACATTGGGGACTATCCCTGGACCCGGCGGGCAAGCGATGGTGCCCCAATCAATGGCGGATTTCTGGGGGATGATGCGGTGCATCAAACGGACGAGAATTTTGCCAATCTGACAGAGCCCACCTGGGCCTATACGCCCTTCATCCCTGAATACAATAAAGGTGTGAAAAAGCCGGAATGGCTGAATGATCTCATCTATTATCACAATCGCGGTGATACAGATTTTGTTGATGAAGATTCGCTCTACGGAGACTTTGCCGGCCTTGATGATCTCAACACGGCGCACCCGCGTGTCGTTGAAGGCATGATTGAGATCTATAAGGATTGGATCACAGCTTATGGGGTTGATGGGTTCCGGATCGATACCGCCAAGCATGTGCGCGATGAATTCTGGCAACAATTCGCGCCCGCCATTCTCGATCATGCTTCAGACCTTGGCATTGATCACTTCCATATGTTTGGCGAGGTTTATGTTGATGGGCAAAAGCCGCAGCATCTGGCCAAGTTTACCACCAATGCAGAGCTTCCGACGGTTTTGGACTTCGCGTTTCAAGCCAGTGCGAGAGGCTTGATCGTAGATGGCAAGCCCGGCCTGTTCATGGACGAACTTTACCGTGCTGATGTCATCTATGCGAACGGCACGGAAACGGCGCGGCAGCTGCCAACCTTCCTCGGCAATCACGATATGGGGCGTTTCGCGGGCTTCTTGCGGGAGTCCAATCCTGAGATGGATGACACAGAGATGTTCATGCGGGTGCGGCTCGCCAACGCGCTCATGTTTTTCGGGCGCGGTGTGCCGACCATCTATTATGGCGACGAGCAGGGATTCGTATCCGACGGCGGCGACCGCTTGGCGCGTGAAAACATGTTTCCGAGCCAAACCGATCTCTACAATGACAATGACCTGATCGGCACCGACGCGACAACCGCCGACAGCAATTTCGACACCGAGCATCCTTTATATAAAGCGATCGCAGAATTCGCGGCCATTCGCACGGCTGAGCCGGCTTTGCGCCGGGGCGAGCAAATAACGCGGCTGGCTCATCGCGACGACAGCGTGTTCGCATTTTCTCGCGTTGACTATGAGGCGGGCACGGAAATCATCGTGGCGATTAATGCCGAGTCGGAACCGCGCGAGATCAATGTTGCGACGGATGGGCGTGCCGAAACTTTCTCTGCGCTTCTAGGGGATTGCGCGGATGCGGTTCATGCGCCGGGCGCTTACAGCTTAAACGTTCCAGCGCTGGACGTCATTGTCTGCAAGTCAGAATTTGGGGCCGATGAATGAGTGTAACGACGAAGGCCTCGGACTCCGTGAGCGCAAAAGCAATGTCTGAATTGCCATGGTGGAAAGGGGCGGTGATCTATCAGATCTATCCGCGAAGCTTTAAGGATACCAATGGCGATGGGATTGGCGATCTGCCGGGCGTATTGCAAGAGCTGGATCATATCGCGTCGCTGGGCGTGGACGGGATTTGGATATCTCCATTTTTCACGTCGCCAATGGCGGATTACGGATATGACGTGGCGGATTTTTGCGGCGTTGATCCGGTGTTCGGAACGCTGGATGATTTTGATGCGATTGTCGAGCGCGCGCATGCGCTGGGCCTGAAAGTGATCATTGATCAGGTTTATTCGCACACATCTGATCATCATGACTGGTTCATCGAGAGTCGCTCGAGCCGCGATAATCCAAGAGCCGACTGGTATGTCTGGGCCGATCCCAAGACGGACGGCTCGCCGCCGAACAATTGGCAATCGGTATTTGGCGGTCCGAGTTGGGAGTGGGATGCGCGGCGCGGGCAGTATTACTTCCACAATTTCTTGAAAGAACAGCCGGATTTGAATCTGCATAATCTGGAAGTGCAGGAGGCGCTGATTGAGGCCGGTCGGTTCTGGTTGGAGCGGGGCGTGGATGGGTTCCGTCTCGATGCGCTGAACTTCTCGATGCATGATCTGCTCTTGCGCGATAATCCGCCGTCCGGTGTTTCGGCGATGAACGCCACGCGGCCATTCGACATGCAGCTGAAGACCTACAACATGTCTCAGCCGGAAATTGTCGAATTTATCGAAAAGTTCCGGGCGATGCTGGAAGCCTATCCTGGCACATTTACGGTTGCTGAGGTTGGCGGGCCAACCCCGATCAAAGAGATGAAGGCGTTCACTGCGGGCGAAAAGCGTTTGAACTCGGCCTATAATTTCGACTTTCTCTATGCGCCGGTCTTGGACGCAGAGCGGGTGATCGGGTCGGCCAATCAATGGGACCAGTCTGACGGTGAGGGCTGGCCGAGCTGGGCCTTTTCCAATCATGATGCGCCGCGTGCGATCACGCGGTGGGCGCCGGCCGATCATCGCGACGAGATGGCCCGGCTCTATATGATGTTGCTGCTCACATTGCGCGGCAATCCGATCATCTATCAGGGCGAAGAACTGGGACTGCCGCAGGCGCATGTGCCCTTCTCGAATCTGAAGGATCCTGAGGCGATCGCGAATTGGCCAAAAACCCTGGGGCGGGATGGCGCGCGCACGCCCATGCCGTGGCAGCAGGCGGAATTGAATGCGGGATTTTCCGCTGGAACGCCCTGGCTTCCCGTCGACCCGGCGCATTTGCCGCTCGCGGTCGATCAGCAGCAAGGCAATGACAGCGTGCTGCAATTCACGCGTGAGGCTTTGGCTGTCCGCAAGCGGTTCCCGGCCTTCCTACAGGGCCGAATGAGTTTCGCTGAGACAGGCAGCAATTCACTTCTCGCCATTGAGCGCGCCTCAGAGCAGGAGACTTTGCTCGCTTTGTTCAATCTTGGCGATCAGCCGGTTCGGATTGGCGACCACCTGGCATCAGCCGGAATTTTGGCGCTCTCTTCAAAGCCCCTTAAGGAAGATTTGTTAGAAAATAAGGTTCTACCAGAACGCACAGGCGTTTGGATTCGCGCTGAAGACTAGCCAGAGGGTGATATGGACACCAAGCAGACAACCCGTCTTGAGGATCTTGCCAAACAGGCCGGCGTATCGATTTCAACCGCGTCGCGTGCGTTGAATGACAGTCCGGCTGTGAATGTCCGAACCAAGCAGAAAATCTGGAAACTGGCGCGCGAGATGGATTATCCATTCCGCCATTATATGCCGGCCGGACCGATTGGAGCGAATGCCACGATCACCATCGTGGTTCCGCGGCCGCAAAGTCGTGGGGGCCGGATGGCCGACCCATTCTTTTTTGAATTGCTGTCCGGGATTGGCGACGCGGCACGCGAACGCGGCTGTGACATTCTGCTGAGCTATATTGCGCCGTCTTCATATGAAGAGCTCGCCACAGCCATGTCGACCAGCCGCTCTGATGGCGTGATCTTCCTTGGGCAATCGACTTTGCATGATGCCTTTAATCGTCTGGCCGAAGTCGAAGACCGATTTGTGGTCTGGGGTGCCTCTCTGCCGGAGCAGGCCTATTGTTCGGTCGGAAGTGATAATGTCTCGGGCGGGCGCCGGGCGACATCGCACCTGGCGCGGCTTGGGCGCGAAAAGATCATCTTCTTAGGCGACTCCGATGCGCCAGAGGCTGGACGACGTTTGCGCGGCTATCGCGAAGGGCTGGAACTGTCGGGCCTCAATTATGAAGATCGCCTGGTTGTGCCGTCGCATTTCCAGGTGGCGTCCGCCCGCGCCGTTGTCGAATCTCTGATTGCTGAGAAAGCGGAATTTGACGGCATTGTCGCCGCGAGTGATTTGATTGCGCTCGGGGCAATCCAGGCGATTCGCCGGTCAGGTCTGTCCGTGCCGAACGACATATCGGTGATCGGGTACGACAATGTTCCCTTTGGCGTCTATGCCGAGGTGCCGCTCAGCACGATTGATCAGGATACGAGCAAAGCGGGGCGGATGTTGGTTTCGAAACTGCTCGATTCGTCCGGCCAGCGCGGTCCAGACAATGACCGAATCCCGGCGGAGCTGATTGTGCGCGCCTCCTGCGGCGCTCCTTAAGCGAGTATTTTGGCTTGAGAGCCACACGCTCGATCCCGGCTTGGAAAGATTTGCAGAATTTTGCGAAAACTTGCAAAACTTGCAAAAGTGCAAATTCGTGCCCGCCTTACGGTCAAATGGCTCCGTTCAAGCTGTAATATCTAAGGGCTTTGCTCGATATTGGTGCATTTTCGCCACAGGGCGTCCCTGAAAACACATACACAGCCCACGAAAAGGCTTGGCGTTTTCATAAATTTGCAATATGACGGAACGGTCACAAGATGGCCGGGAGTGCCATTTGCGTGCGTGTGCGTTTCAGGGAGGAATAATTGAAACAACCATTTACCAGTAAAAAAAGCTGGCTGCTCGGATCGGCAGCTCTGGCTTTAGCGGCAAGCATGCCTGCGATGGCTCAGGATGCGCCAGCGGATGAAGAAGACGAACAGGCCACTCTGGACGTCGTCACGGTTACCGGTATCCGGGGATCGATTCAAAACTCGCTGAATGCCAAGAAGAACGCCACGTCGATCGTCGAGGCGATCTCGGCCGAAGATATCGGTAAGCTTCCCGATCTCTCTATTGCCGATTCGCTGGCCCGTCTTCCAGGCGTAACGGCACAACGTGTTCGCGGTCGCTCGCAGCAAATCTCCATTCGCGGACTGGGTCCGGATTTCTCGCTCGCGCTGTGGAACGGACGCGAAGTGGTTTCAGCCGGTAACAATCGCGGCGTTGAGTTTGACCAGTTCCCATCTGAGCTTGTTGCGCAGGGTATCGTCTACAAGACCCCGGACGCCACGCTGGCCGCCACGGGCATTGCCGGCGCGATCGATCTTCGCACTGTCCGCCCGCTCGACTATAGCGACCGTCGCATCAATCTCTCAGGCAAATATGTCTTCAACGACAATGATCAGCCGAACCCGGACTTTGATGAAGATGGCTACCGCCTGTTTGCGTCGATCATCGACCAGAACGAAGCTGGCAATGTTGGCTGGTCTCTGGCTGTCACCACGCAGTCCAACCCAACTCAGTTTACCTCTCGCGAGCTGAAAACCAATTCCGGTCAGACGTCGATCGATCCGGCAACAGGTCTGGTCTATCCTTCTGACAACCCGCGGACGGGTGTTGTCTCGCGTGAGTTTAAGCGGACATCAGCTGCTGGTTCATTGCAGTTTGAACCGAATGACCGTTGGCAGCTGACTGTGGATGGTTTCTACACCGACACAGAAGATGCCGGTATTTTCCGCGGCGTTGAAACACCGATCGCTTCATGGTCGACCGCAAACCTGGTCGGGACGGCCGGCACCAGCGGTTTCGCGGATGCTGCGACTTATGACAATGTCACAACCTTCCTGCGCACCGACACAGAAGGGAATACGGCAGAGATCATCGCGATTGGTCTGAACACGTCTTATGAACTGACTGACCGTCTGACCCTCACCGGTGATTATTCTCGGTCTGCGCTAGACCGCGATGATATTGATTATGAGTCGTATGCCGGGACTGGATTTGCGGGAGCAGGCCCGACCGACACGCTCGGCTTCGGCTTCAATGATGATGGCAAGTATGCGATCGCTGCAGGCCTCGACTATACCGATCCAGGCGTTGTCCTACTGACCGACCCAGGTGGTTGGGGGCAGGTCGGCTTTATCAAAGAGCCGAAGATCGAAGATGAACTCGATCAGATCCGTCTCGAAGCGGCGTACGAGCTTGATGGGTTCATCAGCGGCGTAAAAGCCGGTGTCCTCTACACCGATCGTGAAAAGAACTTCGACTCGAATGAGAACTTCATTCGTGCCGGCGCCAATTTCGTGAACGGTGCGCTGACCATTCCGAGCAACACGATTGTCGGACAAACCAATTCAGGAAACATTGGTCTGGACATCATCGCGTATGATCCATCCAGCTTCCTGACCGATGGCACTTATTCGCTTGAGAAAGCGACCTTCGATACAGAATGGGTCGTTGAGGAAGAGATCACCACCTTCTATGCGATGGCGGAGATTGAAAGCTCGCTCGGCAATATTCCAATGTTCGGTAATGTTGGCTTCCAATATCAGGATGTCGACCAGTCCTCGACCGCCAAACTTCAAGGCGGTGGAGAGCGTCAGCAGACGCTCGGGGCTTCGAACAACTATTTCCTCCCAAGTGCGAACTTGTCATTCGAGGTCGCGTCGGACACATTCCTCCGTCTGGCAGCAGCGAAGACTGTTACGCGACCTCGTCTCGACAACCTCGCGGCCAATCAGACTGTTTCGATCAACAATCAGGTCTGTGCGGACACGGATGGGGACTTTGTTCCAGATACATTGGTGGGCTTCACGCTTCCAACCAATCCGTGCTTCAACATTAGCGGCGGTAATCCGCAGCTGGAGCCGTATCAGTCGACATCATTCGATATCTCCTTGGAGAAATATTTCTCTCCAACGACGGCCCTGTCTGTGGCTGTGTTCCACAAGGAACTCGAAGACTGGGTCGAGACCGCGACGGATACGCTGGATATTACCGATCAGCTGACCTCTATCGGTATTCCGGCGCTCGATGCTTTTGTTGCGGCAAACCCGCAGGTTGCCACGGCTGTGACCAGTTTCCCGGAGAATATCTCTGACGGAACGATCACGGGAATCGAAGCAACCTTGCAAATGGATCTGGACAATTTCCTTCCAGAAGCCCTTGCCGGGTTTGGTTTCAATGCCAGCTACACCTATGCCGATAGCAGCCTGACCGGCGCGATCAGCAATAATGATATCCGCATCCCGGGCTATTCTGACGAAGTTTGGTCGGGCAGCGTTTATTACGAAAACTATGGCTGGCGGTCGCGCGTAAGTACGCGGTATCGCTCTGGCTTCTTGTCCGAAGTGCCGCAGTTTGACGGCTCACTGACCGGCGCTGAAGCGCAGGACGAGCTGATCGTCGACTTGCAAATCGGATATGAGTGGGACGATGGTCCGCTTGAGGGCTTCGGCGTCAACTTCGAGGTCTTTAACCTGACCAATGAACCGTTTGTCACCGAGGCAGAGACGACCGATCCGAGTGTTGTTTTCCCAAGCCGTCACGAAGAATACGGGACGACTTACAACATCACGGTTTCCAAAAAATTCTAAACTGGGCTTTCCTCTAATGTCCTCAAAAAGGCCTGCCATCGTGCAGGCCTTTTCTTTAGGCCCTTTCGCCTCATAGGCGGATGAAAAAAGCCGAGTTAGGAAACGATATGAACAGTCAGCATATTGAACATGTGGTGGTGGTCGGCGGCGGCACTGCCGGCTGGATCGCCGCGGCGGCGATGGACCGTCTGCTTGGCGAGGCGGTTAGGGTCACTCTGATCGAGTCTGAAGCGATTGGAACGGTCGGCGTTGGCGAAGCAACGATTCCGCAGATCCGCCGTCTGAACGGCGTGCTCGGCCTTGATGAGAATGACTTCGTGCGGGCCACGCGCGGCACGTTCAAGCTCGGCATCGAATTCAACAATTGGGGCCATATCGGCGAGCGCTATCTGCATACATTTGGCGATGCAGGGATTAATCTGGCCAGCCTTCATTTTCACCAATATTGGCTGCGCAGTCAGGCTGAGGGAAGTTCGGCTGGGCTTTGGGATTATTCGCTGCACCAAAAAGCTGCCTATGCGAACAAGTTCGGGCGCCTGGACCGGGTGGGCAATACGAGCATGACGGGGCTCGCCTATGCCTTTCATTTCGACGCAGGCTTATACGCGCAATATTTGCGCCGCCGCGCCGAAGCGGGCGGGGTCTCACGCATTGAAGGGAAGGTGGTCGATGTCTCCCTCGAGAGTGAGAACGGCCATATCGCGTCTGTCACGCTCGAGAGCGGTGCACAGATCGCGGGTGACCTATTCATCGACTGCTCGGGTTTCCGAGCTTTGTTGATCGGTGGGGCGCTGGGGGTTGAGTATGAGGATTGGTCGCACTGGCTGCCCTGCAATCGCGCCGTCGCTGTGGGCTGTGACTCAAGCCAGCCGCTGATCCCATACACCAAAGCCACGGCCCATGAGGCAGGATGGCAATGGCGCATTCCTTTGCAGCATCGCACGGGCAATGGACATGTTTTCTGCGATGCGTTCACAGGTGAGGATCAAGCCGTCGAAACCCTGCTCGCGCATCTCGATGGGCCCCCGGCCGGCGATCCGAAACCGCTGCGGTTCACAACCGGGCGGCGCAAAAAGTTCTGGCATAAGAATTGTGTCTCGCTCGGATTGGCCAGCGGCTTCCTGGAGCCGCTGGAGTCGACCTCGATCCATCTCATCCAATCGAACGTGTCGCGGCTGATCGAATTGTTCCCCAGCAAGGCGTTCGATCCCGCCACTGAGGACGAATATAATCGTCAGGTCAGCCACGAATATGATCTCATTCGCGACTTCTTGATCCTGCATTATCACCGCACGGATCGAGAGGATTCCGAATTCTGGCGCTATTGTAAAAACATGGACGTGCCGGACAGCTTGAAGGCCAAAATGGACCTGTTTGAAAGCGGAGGCCGCCTCTACAAGGATCCTGAAGATCTGTTCCGGGAATCAAGCTGGGTCCAGGTCATGGTGGGGCAGGGGCTGAAACCGAAAGGCTATCACGCCATGGCCAACCGGATCTCATCTGAGCAGCTTTCAGGATTTCTCGGCGATGTGCAGCGCCTGATTGAACGTGCGACCGATGAGCTTCCGGATCATCAGGATTTCATCGATGCTCATTGCAAAGCGGATTTACAGTGACGCTCAATGAAGGCCTCATGCGTCGGCATCGCAGCCACCGCTTCCGACATCGCGCTTCTTATCGCAGCCATACGGTCGGCCACGGGCACAGCTTTGCGATGGCGAGTCATGGCGGGCGCTTGCGCAGGGACGATATCCTGGCCGAGATAGACCGCAATCCAGCTCGGATTTGAGAACAGCTCTCGTTCGTCTGATACGATGCGGCCATGGGTTCGGAAGTGATCGATCTTGTATTCAAGTCGTTCCGGGATCGGCATATTGGCGCAATAACGCCAGAACTCGGAATCATCCCGCGTCGTCGCCGTGTAATGGAGAATGAGAAAGTCGCGGATTCGCTCATACTCCGCCTCGGTCAGGGCGTTATACTCTTCGGCGAGCAGCGGCGACATGGTCTTGTCAGGGAACAGCGCCAACAGTCGCAGGATGCCATATTGGATCAGATGCAGGCTGGTCGATTCCAAGGGTTCCATGAATCCCGCAGACAGACCGATGGCCACACAATTCTTGTTCCAGAACTTTTTGCGGCGCCCGGTGACGAAACGCAAATGTCGCGGATCTGAAATTGCAGCGCCATCGAGTGAGGAGACGAGCTCCTTTTCGGCGTCTTCCGCATCGAGATATTCGCTGCAATAGACATAGCCGTTGCCGGTGCGGTGCTGCAAAGGAATGCGCCACTGCCAGCCGCCCGATTTGGCCGTCGACTTGGTGTATGGAACAATGTCCGACGTCTTTTCGCAGGTCGCGGCCACGGCGCGGTTGCACGGCAGCCAATGCGACCAATCCTCATAGCCTGTCTCCAGGGTTTTTTCGATCAGCAGTCCGAAAAAGCCAGAGCAATCAATGAACAGGTCGGCTTCGAAAACGCGTCCATCTTCCATTTCAACTGATTTGATGAACCCGTTCTCAGCCGCGCATTGCGCGTTGGTGACCCGGCCTTCGATCCGGGCAACGCCGCGGGCTTCAGCATACTTGCGCAGATAGGCGGCATAGAGCGTCGCATCAAAATGATAGGCATAATCGAATGTCGACTGAATGTTCCGCCGGTCCTGCGACGGCGGCGAGAACTTGCCCGCCTTCGCTGCGGCCCAGGCCATTGAATATTCGTCGATCGGCGTTGCGTCGCCGGCGAGATGTTCGCGCATCCAATAGTGATAGAACGGAACGGAGTCGAACTCTGCGCCATACTGCCCGAAGGGATGAAAATATGCGTGTCCTTTGCGGGACCAGTCAATGAATTCGATGCCCAGCTTAAACGATCCATTCGTCTCGCGCACAAAGGTCGGCTCATCGATTCCCAATCGTTGATTAAAGAACTTGATCGGCGGAATGGTGGCTTCGCCAACACCGATGGTTCCGATGGCTTCAGATTCAATCAGGGTGATATCGCAGCTGCTGCCTAAATCATTGGCCAAGGCTGCGGCCGCCATCCAGCCAGCAGATCCGCCGCCAACAATGATGACACGCTCAATTTCGGTTGTCGCTTCGGACACGTTTTCTTCCGATGGTTGCAAGGTCCAATCGGCCCTCAATTCACATTGATTGTTTACCACCTTTTCGGGCCTCGGTAAGCTAGAAAACTGTGGTTTCACAGATTTGATTTTATTGGATTTTCACAGTGAATGTTGACCCTTTATCTCTCGAGCAAGCTGATCTGCACACGGTCGGCGATGATCAGATAAAAATTGTCCGCGTTCCGCGTGTATTTGAGTCGCCCGAAGCGATTGTGGACGGGGCAGCTACGCATCAATTCGCGCACATTAATCCGCATTATCCGGGGGTTCGTGCGGAAGTCGGGCAAAGCCTGCTGCCTGCGCTTTGCCAAGCCGTCTCCGAGCTTGCGGCCAAACATTTAGGCTATGCGCGCACAAGCTGGATCGGGCAGGCGTGGTACTCGATCGTGACGCACCAGCCAGCGCAATTGACGCCGATCCAGCGTCTGCCACACTTTGACGGCTTTGATCCCGATCAGCTGGCTATTATGATTTATCTCAATCAAACGGGGCATGGCGGCACAGGCTTCTATCGGCAGAAGTCTACGGGATTCGAGACGGTAACAGAGTCGCGTTTTCCGGAGTATAAGACACACCTTGAGAATGGTGTGCGCCAAACCGGCTTGCCACCGGCCAGATACATTTCAGATGGCGCCCCGCATTTTGATCGAATTGCCGATTTCGGTGCGGCCTTCAACAGTATGATTGTCTATCCCGGGATCGCCTTGCATAGCGGGGTGATCGACAATGATCTGCCTCTGCCCGCCAATCCCCAGACGGGGCGATTGACGATTAATGGCTTTTTCCGACCCGGCTGACCGATTGGCTCAAGCGGAGATCGTCCAGATCAGGTGGTCAGACTCGATTTCGCATTCGACATTCAGGAACGCGCGACCGGAATGAATCGCCCCCCGCCAGAGCTCGGCCCAGCAGGTCAGCAAAATTGTTCGCTCGTCACCATCAATCCCGCGAGCGATGCGAAGCCCGGACTGCCGGAGTTGAACGCGATCGACAGCAAAGGTGGTGCGAGCAATGTCGTCGCCCATGCCGGGCATGATCCGTTCCAGAAAATCGGCCGCTTGCGCGACGCCGCCATCTGAAAGCTCAAGCGCTTCGGCCATCTTCTGGAATTGCTGCAAGCCGGTGAGACGCGCGGCGCGCTTGCCGAGCGTGACGGTTTTCTCAGGCCCGATCACCTCCGTCAGCGCCCGCATGCCATTGCGGACATATCCCATCGCATAGTTGCGATTGGCCTTGGCGAGGCGTTCCTTGTTCCACTCGGTTGCTGGCGGGACGGGTTGATCGGCCTCCCGGTAAGGCGGCGGCGTTTCGTCCGGCGCGAATACGAGGCGCTCTTCTGGCGTCAGATCGTGGTCATATTCTTTGAAATATCCGCAAAGTCCGAATTGTCCTGTCACATCTTCCGAGACGCAAACAAAACCGAGCCGCGGATTGTTCAGGCTCACCCCATTCTGCGCATACCAACCATGGAGAAATCCGCGACTGGCTTCGACTGGAATGCCGCAAATGGCGGGCCCGGCATACATCCATCTCGGATAACGAAACCGCACCCAGGCCTTGGTCTCACTCTCGGCCATGTATTCAACCGCGACGCCCCCCATACTGTTGGAGAGGACATGATATTTTGCTGCTGCAACCGCGTCCGGCAGGTGACTGAGGCCAAGTTTCTCAAAACTCGACAGGAATTTTTCTTCATGCTGGCGTCGGAAGAGCCGGAACATCCAGTCATAGACCGTCTGTTTGCTTTGCTCGACCGCGACCATGAGCTGAAGACCCAGAAAGAACTGATGGTGCAGGTCAGCTTGGGCGGTGATGGCAGTGTTTGTCTCGGTCATTCGGCGGCCACCGCATGCGGGCCCGGATCGGCCAAGTGCCGCTCGACCACCTGGTTGAAGGCATCCAGTGCGCCTTCGAAACGGCCGAAGATCATGTCTTCATTGGCGCCCGACGCGATGCTGGCCTGAATGCTCTCCCCAATCACAAAATCCTCGTCCAGCGTAACCCTTGTGATTACGTGATTGCGCTTCCAATGATCGGCTTTTTCCGCTTCAGCTTTCGGTGCGAGGGTTGTCATACGTACCCGCGTTTGACCGGCCGAGAGAGCCTCCTGATTGATCCAGGCAATATGATCAGACTGAACCAGAAGCGCGGTGTTCGGGAAGATCGTATAGAGCACTTGCGCATGATCGCGCAGACGCCAGGACTCGCGTGTTTCTGGCTCTAGTTTCGCCATGCTCGTCCGCATCAGGATGGAGCGCATATGCGATCCGAGCATGCGATAGGTCGACAGATTGTCTTCGAAATGCGGACCGATCGTGGTGCGGTGCGCGATTTTGAAGTGATAGGCTTCGATGCCGCCTTCGACCAAGATTTTCCAATTGGCATCATGCACCGGGGCGTCTTGCTGGGCGGCGAACATGTCGGCGATTTCCAGCGCGTCCAGCTCAGGCCCGAGCGGACCGAGATGATCGTTGAGATCGATCGCGCCGTCTGACTCTGCGGTCACCCAGATGAAACCATATCGCTCCTGGCAGGTCAGTCGCTTCAGGCCGAGATCAGCCTTGTCCAGACCTTCGAACCCATTGTCGAAATGCGGCGCGGCGATCAGCTCGCCCGAGCTGGCATAGGTCCAGGCATGATACGGGCAGGAGAAGCGGTGCTTGCAACCGGCTTCGTCGTCCACCAGCCGCGTGCCGCGATGACGGCAGACATTGAGGAAGGCATTGACCGCCCCTGACTTGTCCCGCGTCAACAAGACCGGCAGGCCAGCGACGTCTCGGCGCAAAAACGCCCCGGGCTCGGAGAGCTCGCTGACATGCGCGGCGATCATTGGCGTCTTCCTGAAGATTCGATCGCGCTCAAGATTGAAGCGTTCCTCGCTGAGATAATGATCGACCGAATTTCGGGTCACGCGTTCATCTAGATAGTGCGATTTCTCTGCTTTGAGCGACAGAAGTTCATCAATGAGTTCGAGTTCGGTTTCGCGATTCATGGCGTCCTCCCTTGCCTATAGTTCGCTGCGTTTGAGCGGATGTTGATCTTTGGGTGCCTGGCTGTAATCGCCAAACGGACCGTCGCGTTTGACCACTGCCGACTTCACACCGCCGGCTTGTGCGTCGCGCACGAATTGGCGACCTTCGGGTGTGTTGCGCATTATGCCATCCAGGATCGGGCCCAAAGTCTGGGTGCTTTGAAGCCCCATATTGTCATAGGCCTGATTGACGATCAGCTTCATGGAAATGAGTTGCGTCAGGGGGATTGAAGCGAGCTTTTCGGCCTCGGCTTGCACGCGGGTGTCGAGATCCTCCAGGGGCACCGCGAAATTGATCAGTTCAATCTCAGCCGCCTCTTTTCCGGAAATCCATTCTCCGGTCAGCGCATAATATTTCGCTTTGGCCAGTCCGAGGCGATAAACCCACATGCCGGATAAATGGCACCCCCAGACGCGCGAATAAGGTGTCCCGAAGCGCGCATCTTCTGAGGCGATCACAATGTCGGCGCACAGCGCCATTTCCGATCCGCCGCCAACGCAATAGCCATGCACTTTGGCGATGGTTGGTTTCTGTCCGCGCCACAGGCCCATAAAGGCGTGCAGGTAGCTCGTGTACTGATTGGTGACATTGTGGACGTCCATGCCTGGGTCATAGCCGTCTTCTTTGATGCCGCCATAATGCTCAAGCCCATCTGAGAAATCAAAGCCGCCGCAGAAGCTGTCGCCCGCGCCTTCCAGAATAATGACCTTGATCTCATCATCGCGATTGGCCGCGCGCAGCGCCTCATCCAGCTCCTGGATCACTTCAGACCGCAAGGTGTTGTACTTATCGGGCCGGTTCAGCGTCACCGTCGCGATGGCGCCATCTGTTCGGTAGAGGACTGTTGGCTCTGACATTTGCTGCATTCTCCCTGGCCTGATTTTATACAGTAACTTACCACTTGGTAAGTTTTGATACTTACCGTATGGTAGGTTGTCAAGTTATGATTGGAATCGCGATGGCACGCGTCACTCGAAATGAATATTTGGACACGGCTGAGACGCTGTTTGCAGAACGCGGATTCTATGGCGTCTCGATCGCGGCAATTGCCAATGAATTGGGGCTGACCAAGCAAGCGCTGTTGCATCATTTTGGCAGCAAAGAGAAACTGTATGGAGAAGTGTTGAGGCGCATTTCGGAGGGCTTTGACGGCATAGCGCAAAGCCAGGAACAGGAACCATCCACTCCGGAGGAGCGGCTGCGTGCCTTTTTCACAAACCTCTATGTATCAGGTCAGAGTCATTCGCAGCGGAGTCGATTACTCATGCGAGAATTGCTCGACAATAATCAGCGCGCTGAAACGGCGAGTCGATGGTATCTGAAGCCATTTCTCGAAGACATGATTGCGATGATCAAAGCTCTGCCGCGCTGGCAACAGGCCAGCCAAGCTGAAGCATTGGCAGCCGGATACCAATTGCTGGGCGCCATCAATTATTATGGCATTTCGTCGCCGACGCTTTCGGGGATCTTCGGGCGGAAGATGGTCGAACAGCTTGAAGCCCAGTTTCTTGAGCAACTGGATCGCCTGATCGATGCGGTGATCGAAAGGGCGTCCGGTCCATCAGGGCACTAAAGCCGCGTCGAGCGCCGCGTGAAATGCCTCAGGTTGATCCAACATGATGAAATGCAAAGCTTCGTCGATCGACATCACCGTCCCGTTCGCCAGCGGCGCATAGAGTTCGGCATAATAGGCTTCAATTGAGTCAAGATCTGGAATCGATTCATCGCGGGCAAAGATCACAGTGGCCGGAACATCGATCCGGCCAATCTCCGCGCGCAGATCCGTCACCAGGACTTCGGACATTGCTTGCGCCATCACGCCGCGATCGCTTTGAAGCGACCATTCCAGCGCCATTTCTCGATCGGGTTCCGATTGAACCAGAGAGGCTAAAGCCTCAGCCTGGCTCGCCGCAAACACGGCGTCTGATTGGGCCAACAGTGTGGCTTTCATAACAGCGGCAAGCGCTTGCATACTGCTAGCTGTGGCCGACTCGTCCATCAAAACAGAGAAGAAGGGCAGCACGTCCACGACCACGATCTGACGAAGCTCGGCGTCTGCATCGAGGGCGGTTTTCATGGTCACCAAACCGCCGAGCGAGTGGCCGACCATAGCCGGTGGCTCGGGCAGAGATCCTGCGTAACGCGTCAGGTCACGGGAAAGATCGTCCAAGATGTCGGTATTGGCTTCATTACCCCGTGCTGGTTCGCCGCCAAAGCCGCTAACCTGAATCACATGCAGGGTATATTTCGCGCTCAAGGCGTCGACGGTGCCGTCCCAGACCTTCCCGCTGGAGGCGAGACCGGGAACCAAAATCACATCCGGTCCGGCGCCGCTTGTTGTGACGGTGAAATAGGCGCTCTCAAACGAGTCAGGTGTCACCTCGCTCGAGTGATCGGGCGCAGAGGGAGCTGGCTGGCACGACACGAGGCCCAAGCAAGCCAATCCGAGGATGAGACTTTTAAACATTTAATCTACCTGTGCAGCGCGCGCGACGTCGCGTGCGTATGTGCGCGCAGACATGATCAAAGCGAACACACTAAGCAAGTTCAAAATGAGCATAATTTCCAGCGCTGATCGCAAGGGCATCTCTGCGCCCGATGCAGCAAAGTGATCGCTCAACCAACCGACAATGGTCGGTCCGCCGCCAATGCCAATCAGGGTCAGGCAAAACAGCATGAAGGCCGAAGCGAACGCCCGCATGCGCAGGCCCACCAATTCTTGTGAGGCGGTGTAAGCGATGCTGGCATAAATGAGGCCGATAAAGCTCGGGATCAGATTCCAGGCATAGGCCATATTGATCGTGCTGGCGTGTAGAAACATCCAGGCAAAGGGCAAAGCGAGCGCCGCGCAAACGGCGATCATCAGCGGTCGCCAGGCAAGATTGCGCTCTGATAGTCGATCGCACACGCGGCCGAGCAGAATGGCGCCGACACTGCCGACCCCGCCAATCAGCAGTCCAAGCGGGATCGCAATATCCGCAGGTCCGACTTCATAGGCGCGCTGCAAGTGACTAGGGGTCCAGGCCAGGAATGCATTGGCGGAGATGCAGATCAGTGAGCAGCCTGCGAGCAGCCAGAGAAATGAGGATTGTTTGGCGATGAAGGCCATGGTCTCGCCAAAGCTGGACGCTTCGGCGGCGCTTTCTCTTTGTTCAACCGCGCCGCGCTTGGGTTCGCGGACGGACAGGCGAACCAGCAGCGCCAGCAGAATGCCCGGAATACCGGCGACAAAAAAGGCCACGCGCCAGCCGAACGCTTGATAGACAAATCCGCCAATAGCAAAGCCCGCCAAAATTCCAAGTCCGATCCCCGATGTGTAAATCCCGAGCGCAAATGCGCGCTCCTTTGGCGCATAAATGTCAGAGATCATTGACGTGGCTGGCGGTGTGCCGCCTGCTTCACCAATGCCGACCCCCATCCGCGCGATCAATAAATGCCAGAAATTTTGAGCGAAGCCTGACAAGGCCGTCATGCCCGACCAGATGGCCAAGGCGAGCGACAGGATATTACGCCGATTGCCCCGATCGGCCCACATTGCAATCGGAATCCCGAACGTCGCGTAGAAGGCGGCGAACGCAAATCCCGTCAACAACCCGATGGCGCTATCGCTGATCTGCAGCTCGGCCTTTATCGGTTCGATCAGGATCAACAGGATCTGACGATCAATATGGTTGAACGTGTAGACGAGGGTCAGAATGGCGAGCACATAAGCGCGTCCACCAAACTGACCCTCACCCTGGGAGGAATGGGTTACGGTCATACTCGCCCGTCTACCTTAGAAGTCGACGGACAGGGAAGCGGTGACGGTTGTTGGCGCGCCGTAAAAGGCCGAATAAGCGCTATCAACCCCAAGCTGGCTTGGCGTCACAAAATTGTACGCCGCCACGCGATATTCCTCATCGGTCAAATTACGGCCGTGCAGACCGAGTCGGTACTTCTCGCTCGGCGACGTCCAAACAATGCTGAGATCGGCCAGCGTGTAGGACTCCGGATCAAGCGCCGGACCGCCATTCGGGAAGAGCGGGTTCACACCTGCGGCAAAACCTGGATTGGCGACATTGAACAGGAAATACTCGTCTCGGTAAGACAGCGCACCGGTAACTGAGATCTCGCCATTCTCGCCGAGATCATTGGTGTAATTGAGCGAGACCTGCCCTTGCAGTTCCGGTGTGTTTTGCGTTTCGAACTGATCGGCAATGTTCACATCTGCAGACAGGATCTCCTGAATCTCCGCGTCGATGATGCCGAGATTGCCAGATAGGGTGAATACGTCATTGATGAACCAAGTGCCTTCGAGTTCGAAACCGGTATATTCCGACTCACCGGCATTGAAGACTGACGAGACGAACGTGTCATTGACGCCATCGCCATCAGAATCCGCGCCGCTTTGCACGGTGATCTGTTGGTCGGTGTATTCGGCGAAGAACACGGCCGCGTTGAGGACCAGGGAATTGTCGAAGAAGGAGCCTTTGGCGCCCAATTCATAACTATCGACGAATTCCGGCCCGAAGCCTTGCTCAGAGAGCCCGAGCGGGTCGAGGTCGGCGCGGGCCCGCGGGTCAAAGCCGCCGGCTTTGAAGCCTTGTGCAAAAGTAGCATAGAGGTTCAGATTGTCGGTCGGCTTGTAGGACAGCGAGATGCGCGGCGTGAACTCTTCATCGGAGCGGGTGAGGCCCCGAAAATCTGTCTGCGTGACAAACAGGGCTGAGGTCGTGTTGGAACTGTCGAACGATCCAGACCCAAGGCCCAACCAGAGTTCCCGCAAGACATCCGCCGTGGTCTCGTCCTCCGTGTAGCGCCCCCCCACGGTCAACGCCCACTGATCATTGAAGTCATAAGTGAAGTCGCCATAGATCGAGAAATTCTCTTTTTGCTGATCGCCGGCTTGATAGACGGTCAGACCAAGGCCACCGAGGATCACGTCAAACGCGCCGCTGGCATTCCCATCCAGATAGTAGATCCCGGCCACACCATTCAGGCGGTCGCTGGAATAAAGAAGCTGGAATTCCTGGCTGAACTGATCGTCCATATACACCGCGGGAACGTCAAAATCAGGCTGGGGCAGTGCGTCGAAATCGATGGGCGTGGTTGTTTCGCCTTCACGATACGCGGTGATGGATTTGAGCGTGACGGCATCATTGACGGTCCATTCTGCGGTCAATGAATAGCCTTCGGTTTCGACCGAATTGTCATCCCCCAAGCCGGCCCGCGTGTCGAACACGTCGGAGGTGACGGGCAGCGTTCCGTCCGCGCTCGGCAGCAGGCGATGACCGTGCTTGGCATTGGAATCATCTTCGGTTCGATCATAGGAGGCGCGGACAAAAACATCGGCGCTCGGGGTCCACTCGGCGCTCAATCGATAGGCAAGCACGTCCTTGTCATAGTGCTCCGCGCCGGTGTTCAGGTTCTCTCCAAATCCGTCTCTTGTGTATTTTGCGATGGCGCCGCCAACCGCAAACGTCTCGCCAATCGGCGTCGACCCAGAGAGGATGCCATCCAACTGGTTGAACGTGCCGACATTCACTTTTGCTTTGAGATCGGGCTCATCGCCAATGCGACTGGTGACATATTTGATCGCACCGCCAATCGTGTTGCGCCCATAAAGCGTGCCTTGCGGTCCGCGGAGAACCTCAATCCGGTCAATGTCAAAAATATCAAGGATCGCACCTTGCGGGCGGGCGACATAAACATCATCCACATAGAGACCTACACCCGGCTCAAACCCCCAAAGCGGATCTTGTTGACCGACGCCGCGAATAAAAGCGATCAAGGTCGAGTTGGACCCGCGTGCGACTTCGATGGTCGCGTTTGGAGTCGCACGTTGGATCGAGGTGATATCCACCGCGCCTGTCGCTTCCAGGTCTTCGCCGCTAAAGGCCGAGACTGACAATGGCACGTCCAGAGCGCTCTGTTCGCGGCGCTGCGCTGTCACAGTGACGGTGCCAAAGCGGCGGGCGTCTTCGCTATCGTCGCTGGCCTCTTGAGCGGTCGCCAAGCCATGGCCGGCGGTCAGTGCCAGGGTTGAAGCCAGGCCTAAATTGATCAGTGCGCGTTTGGTCGAGTTCATTCGGTCCTCCCTCGAAATCTATCATTTTGCCGAGAGATAAGAGGGCCGCGCGCGGCGGGGCTATGACCCAAACGCTTTTACAGAGTGAACATATTCGCTCAGGCGTTTTCCGACCGCCGCGCGAACCGAGCAGGGGTTTCGCCTTTCCAGCGTTTGAAGGCCCGATTGAATGCACGAATGTCGGAATAGTTCAGAGCTTCTGACACGTGCGATATCGAATATCCTTTATCCAGAAGCGTAACAGCTTCCGCCATGCGGTGTTCATTGACCAGGTGCCGGAAGCTGGTGCCTTCTTCTTCCAGGCGCCGTCTGAGCGTTGCGACACTGATGGACAGCCGATGCGCGACCATATCCTGATGTGAGATGCCGTTGCGAATAAGATCGAGCGTTCGGGCCTGATAAGACTGGATCTCTGACTGAGGCGATTGAGCTTCGAGGTAACTGATCACCCGTGCAAAAATACCTTCAGAGCTCAAGTCGATCTGACCGGTTTTGGCCATCGGCGAATGCGCCAGGTCGAGGTCGAAACTCAGCTCATACGCACTGTTTCCAAACGTTGTCGGCGCCGTCCAGAAGTTCAAATGGGGTGGTGCGCCTTCCATTGAAGGCCGTTTGAGCGCAATCCTCTGAAGGGCTTTGGCAGCGAGGCCGCCGCTGAGACTGTCGAGTAGGCAAAAGACCTGGATCAGCACGCATTCGCCGACAAAATGCACCGTCTCTTGATCGTCGCGCAACGTGTACGGAAACGAAGTGTCGTCGATGATCAGCGTCGCCGTGCGATCGGTAATTCGCACGCGATTATAGTGTTCGCCATGCATCATGTTGAAATGCTTGGCTAGATCGGAAATCGCATCGCAAAGCGTTGTCGATCGATCGAGCTGAGTGGTGACAAATGCGCCAGTTTCAAAGGTGAGTTTGCGTTCTGACAGATGTGCGGTCAGGTCGTCGAGCTGTCGTGCCACCTCGCCCTGAATACGAAAAAAGTCGATCAGGCTAAATGCCGTGTGCGAAGAAATGGTCTCCCGAGTGAGACCGCCAAACCCCAACGACCGCAAGACGCCATCCGCATCCACGCCAGCCCGTTCCGCTTCTTCGAGGAAGACGCTGACTTGTCTGCTGCTGATATGCGTGCACCGATCCAACTCGTTTGGCTCCCGCGAAAATGGCTGACTGGCCGTGATTGCATGTCTCAGTATCACAAGCGGTCAGCCCGACAAATCAGACTTTCTACCTAAAGGCGCATCGCAGCCGATCGAGATTAGACGACCCCGTCCCATCTTTTGCTCAGGCGAGCGGCGGCATTGATGATGCCAACCATGGAATAGGTTTGAGGGAAATTGCCCCACAACTCACTGGTCGCCGTATCAACGTCTTCGGACAATAGGCCGAGGCGCGTGCGGGTTGCGAGCACGTCTTCAAACATCTGGCGGGCTTCCTCCTCCCGGCCAATGCGCGCCAGCGCGTCGATGTGCCAGAAGGTGCACGCGGTGAAGGCGGTTTTCGGGAAACCAAAATCGTCTTCGATGCGATATCGATAGACATGGCTGCCGACGCGTAATTCTTCATCGACGCGCTCGACCGTCGCAATGTACCGTGGATCCATTGGATCGATGAAGCCAATTTCCGCCATCAGCAAGACGGACGCGTCCAGGTCGGTGCCGCCAAACGCGCCCGTGAAGGCCTGGCGGTCATCGTTCCAGGCTTTCTTCAAAATCGTTTCACGGATTTCGTTGGCCCGCCCATGCCAATGTTTACCGCGATCGTCTCGTCCGAGATTTTCCGCAATTTTGGCAAGGCGGTCGCAAGCAGCCCAGCACATGATGGCTGAGGAGGTGTGGACATGAGCGATGCCGCGAAACTCCCAGATCCCCGCATCTGGCGTGTCGTAAACCTGGTAAGCGCGCTCCCCGACCTGCTCGAAATGTTCGAATTCCAGTTCGCCGGCTTTGGCCAGCAGTCGATCATCGAAAAAGGCTTGCGCGGCGCCGAGAATGACATGGCCGTAGACATCGTGCTGAATGTGCTCAGCCGCCTGATTGCCAAACCGGACAGGCCCCATGCGTCGATAGCCCGGCAGACGATCTGCAATCTCCTCGGTCAGATCATTCTCGAGCGCGATCCCGAACACGGGCTGAATGTGTCCGCCTTTGGTCATCGCGACGGTGTTGCGCAGATAGCCGAGATATTTTTCAAGGGTCCCGACGGCCGAGAGACGATTGAGCGCGGTGACGGTAAAATAGGCATCCCGCAACCAACAGAACCGATAATCCCAATTGCGTTCTGACCCGGCATGTTCGGGGATGGACGTGGTCAGCGCGGCGACAATCCCGCCGGTTTCTTCATAGACGCAAAGTTTCAGCGTGATGGCGGCGCGAATGACAGCGTCCTGCCATTCTGGCGGTGTGGCGAGCCGGCGAGACCACTGCTGCCAGGCCTGCAATGTCCGGTGCAGCCAGTCACTGGCAATCGCATCAGCATTATCGGACAGGGACTCATCCGGCCCGAGGACAAAACTGAGCTCGCGATCGAGCACGAATTCACGCTCATCCATGACATAAGAAATCGGCGCGTCTGTGGTGACGCGGAAATCGAAGTCTTCGTCAGGGAAACGAATGTGTGACACCCCTCGGCGACGCAAAATGCTACGCTCTCCGCGTTTGCTCTCGGCGCGCAATTTGACCTCGATACGGGGCATGCCGGACAGGGGTGTAATGCGCCGAACGATTGAGGCGGGTCGGAACACTCGCCCTCGGTCCTGAAAGCGCGGGGCGAAATCTGTCACGCGAATGGCCGAGCCGTCAGAGGCGGTCAGGATCGTTTCAAGCACGGCGGTGTTTCGGACATAATGCTGCTCGCTGCTGACTTGATCTGCGAGCTTGATCGAGAACGCGCCACCGCCCCCGAGCAAGGCGTTGAAAACAGGTTCGCCGTCGAACCGCGGCAAGCACATCCACTGAATCGAAGCATTCGGGTCGACCAGGGCGGCGACAGTTCCATTGCCAATTATGCCGAGTTCAAGCGTGCTCATCAAATGTCCTCTCAAGCCAATCCCAAACGGCCGTTGTGTCAGCCAGGCGATACTGCGCCTGGGTTTCGCCCGCGCCGACTTTTACGCCGATTCCGCCAAGCCCGATTGCCGCGACAATCGCGTCTTCGTCGGTTGTATCATCGCCGACCATGACCGGAATCCGGCCCTTAAACGGGAGGCGCTGCATCAGCGAAATCAAGGCCGATCCCTTATCGGTGCCGGAAGGTTTCAGTTCGATTACCATTTTGCCGTGCTGACAATGATACGTCTCAAACTGCGCTGCGAGTGTGCTCAGGCTTTCATAGAGAGACGGGCCTGCCGCAGGGTTCTGGCGATAGTGTATGGCGAGCACGCGCCCCTTATTCTCAAGGCGCACGCCATGTTCTGCCGAAATCAGGCGAGCGACCTCCGTGATCAGTTCAGGGGGGGCTTGCCCGATCTTGTCAGACGGGGACGTGCCAGGCGGCGCGATGTCGACGCCGTGACCGCCGGCGCGCCAGAGTTGGATCGGGGTCCGCATGGCGAGATCATGAAGCCCGCGTCCGCTGATCAGCACGAGTGCGCCGCCGAGTCGATCTGACAGCTTGAGCAGGCATTCCGCGCCCTGCGCCGGCAAGGCGACCGTGTCCGGATTGTCCTGCAGCGGCGCGAGCGTTCCGTCAAAGTCCAGAAACAAGGCGTGCGTGTGGGTCAGGGGAGGGGCCGCCGGGCGTGACGGGGAATTCAACTCAGCCATGTGACGGATTAGCCCTGATCAACCTGAAGGGACTCAAGGTCTTTCAGGAATTTTTTGCGCCACCAGGCAATGTCTTGTTTTGTGACCACGTCGCGCAACGCCTCCCATCGTTGCTTGCGTTCATCCAAGGGCATGGTGAGCGCGTGATTGATCGCCTCGGCCATTTTGCGCGTGTCGTGCGGATTGACGAGCACGGCGGCTTTGAGCTGCTCAGCGGCCCCGGCAAATTCGGACAAGATGAGGACGCCAGGATCGGCTTCATCTTGCGCCATGACGAATTCCTTGCAGACCAGGTTCATGCCATCCCGCAAGGGCGTGACAAGGCCGACGCGGGCGATCCTGAACAAGCCGGCCAACTCCTCGCGTTCATAAGAACGTGCGAGGTAGCGCAGCGGGATCCAGTCAAGATCCCCATAATCGCCATTGATCCGACCAGCGAGCCGGTCGAGAGTTTGTCTGAGTTCGCGATACTCATCCACCTTGCTGCGCGATGGCGGCGCGATTTGCGTCACGGAGACCGACCCATGGGTCTCTGGATAATCGTCAAACAGACGTCCGACCGCTTCAAATCGTTCGGGCAGGCCTTTGGAATAGTCCATTCGATCGACGCCGATCACCAAGTTACGCCCGCCAAGAAAACGGCCAATCCGTTCTGATGCTTTGGCTGCCTTTTGGGTCGTCGCCGCTTCTTCGAAACTCTTGGCATCAATGCCGATCGGATAGGCTTCGATCTTAATCGTCGTGTTGAATGCCTCGAACACGCCATCTCCCAGATCTTTGCCTTTGCAATCCTCAATAAGATAACGCGTGAAGTTGGATCGATCCTGTTGCGATTGGAAGCCGATCACCGAAAAGCCGCACATGGCCCGGGCGATCCATTGATGCTCCGGCAGCGCCCGGAAGACTTCTGGCGGCGGAAATGGAATGTGAAGGAAGAAGCCAATCGATCCATCCCAGCCGGCTCGCCGCAAGGAATCCCCCATGAGGAGGAAATGATAGTCATGCACCCAGACCGAATCGCCCTCTTGCAGACGTTCAGCGACGAGGTTCGCGATCCGCTGATTGACCGCTGCATAGACTTGAAAGGCGTCTGAATCAAACGCGGCGAGATCGACTCGATAATGGAAAACGGGCCATAAAACCGAATTGGCATATTGCAGATAATATTGATCGTGCTCTTCATGCGAAAGATCGGTGAGCACAAACTCAACGCCGTCATCTTTTAGGACACGAACGCTGCGAGAGGGCTGACCGACCAGGTCACCCGACCAGCCAAACCAGACGCCGCCTGTGGATTTTAGAGACTCCCACACCGCGACCGCCAACCCGCCCGCGCGTGCGCCGGGGTCCGCGGCCGTTCGGTTCGAAATTGCAATCAGCCTTCCCATGATTCAGACATACCAAGCGAGGCGCGCCTGAACAGCCAAATCTTCGAAAACCAAGGGATTTCTTTTCCCCTGATCGGTTTTGGATCGATCAGGGGAGAAAGCGGCTTGTGCCTTTAGTTTGAATTTCCGCCCAGCAGGTCATTCACCCCGCCGAGGAAACCGCCAATCCCGTCTTCGCCGACTTGCGCATTCTTGGTGTAGGCCGCCTTCTGCTCTGCTGTCAGAGTGTCGAAGTCAACGCCCGCGCGCGCCGCCTCGCACGCGGCCAGCAAATCTGTATTGCTGTCTTCTCGGCAGGTTGAGAGAATCCGGATCGCTTCATCATGATTCTCACGCGCGGCGGCCAGACGGATTTCCGAAGGCCAAAAGTAGCTTTCATCGTTCAGCTTTTCCTTGCCGGTCGCAATGGTCTGTTCGGCATCGCTGTAGAGCCCGGTGCGGACTTGCACATAGATCAACCGTCTGAACGCGTCTGGAAGCGGTGTTTGCTCGGTCGCGGCTTGATAGCGTTGCATGGCAAGTGTCGGATTTCCGAGACTTTCAGCGACGCGGCCGGCTTCATAGAGGATGGCCGATTGCTGGCCGAAGCTTGGAATGGCCATGGCACTCGTAATTTCTGCCTCAGCGGTCGCGAAATCGCCATTGCTGCGCGCGTCAATCGACTTGTAATAAGCGAGCGTGATTTTGCGAGCATCCTGGAACTCTTTCAGGCTGCGAATTCGGTCAATGACTTCCGTCGAGGGTTCCGAGAAGAACAGGGCTTCTTCCTGGGCTTCAGCCGTTATCCCATAGGCATTGCGTTCATATTTCCGGACCCCTTCGAGGCGTACGGCAGGGGGGCGGTGGCTTTGTCCGAGATAGCCGACCAGTATGTTCTGTCCCTGACGCATGAGTCCGCGCCGGGCACTGTCGAAAATGCTCGAACCGGTCTGTTCCACCTGACCATCAAGCATACGGGTCAGATTGTCCGGGGCCAGCAATTGAGTTTGAACGTCCTTTAGCGAACCTTCGAGCGCTGATTGGAACTGATTGGTCAGGTTCTCATGCGCCTTGAGATTGGCGAACATGGCTTCATACGAACCGCCCGTAATCCCTTCCGCTCGCATCAGGTCGAGCGCCAGCACATCGGCTTCGTCTTCTTGCGAGCGGTTCCAAGCGGGATTGAGCGCCTGACTGGCCAAAGCATTGACCAGATCGAACTTGCCAATGGCATTGCTCCAATCTTCGTTCACACCGCTCTGATTTTTCACAACAATTTGGCCCGTTCCGCCATTGTCGACATATCTGAGCTCACGCAAAACCGCGGCCTGATTGTGAAGCTTGGTTAGTTTGGCCGAGCCACTGATGATCGAAGCCATGAAGTCGTTTTTGTTGTGATGCCCCAAGGCATAATGCGCAAATTCGTGTGCGATCAGGAACATGAGTTCCTCATCTGAGCCCACAATATTGGCGCTAGTGGAATATTCGTCTCCGACGACTTCCTGCATGATCGGGGCGAGCGTGCCCAAGCCGAGCGTGATTGTGCCATCAGCATAGGCCGCGCCAGAATATTGCGCGATCATGGTCATTTTTGTGGTGGGTTCGACCGGAATGTCATGCGGCCAGTGCTGCGATACGCGCGCCAGCATGCCGTTCAGCTCAGCCTCTGTCTGCGGCATGTTCAACACCAGCTGATACAGCGCGCCGCGGTTTTCAACGGCATCCAGAAGCATCACACCGTCGGCATCCGTAGCATACTCAGTCTGCCCGGATATCTCGATCAGCGGTCCCTCATTACCGGTTTCAGTAAATACGCTTGGTAAGACGCTTCCAGTTGTTTCGCATGCGCTCGCAAGCACGGCCGCCGCAGCTGCCGCCAAAATTTGTTTCCGCTTCATATTTGTCCCCGTGGATTGCTCCGATTAATGTTCGGCCGCTTTATTCGCAGCCATATTGTCCTGAACCCATTTGTGTGCCGCCAATTGACGTGTTTTCCGCGATGATGGTTTTCTCACCCGGAAGACACTTTCGCTTGGTGGCGTGTTCTTTCGAGAGCGCCACGTCAGAGATCCGCACTTTGTAAAGCGTGTTGTCCTTTTGGATCTCGTAGAACGGGCCTTTTTTGACCGCTTCAAAACTGGCGCCCAACTCAGCCGCCGTAATGGTCGTCATCTCGCCGCCTTTCATGCCGCGAACAGAGTCCTTTTTAAGGCTGCCGCGGACCGTGTCGGCAAACACAGGCGCGGCTAAAACGAGACAAATGAGAAGTAATGCGGTGAACTTATTCAGAGTCATTCTACTATCTCCATTCGAACGCAAGATGCGTGGTTTTGTCTAGACTGGTGGTGCTCGTCCCGAATTGTCTTGTGCGGCGTCCCGGTCTTTTGCTAATTCCGGATATAGCCGTGCAACAACACGATCCTTTTCTTTCCGGGCTTCGTCAAGGTTCGACGTTCCTTTTTCGAAACCAATCGTCTCCAGATCCATATATTTGCGGTAATTGGACAGCCAATCGAGCAGCGGATTGCCGACCTTGTTGATGGTTGGTGTCCGGCGCAGGAATCGGGAGACGTCGTCGCCGATCTCATCTCGCAGCAAGAAAATGAACACGCCAACCGCCGTCGCTGTGATCGAAATCCAGTTGAGCGGCGCCATTCTCAGATAAATGATCTGGATGATCGCGATCAGCAGGACCGACACTGCCACGGCCGTGATGACGAGGAAATAAGCAACCCAATGGCTCGGTCGGTCGCCTTCTCGAGGATCTTCGGAGAGGCTCGCTTCTTCATTGATCAGGCGTTGATTGAGCCACCACTGACCCGAAGCAACGATCAGGAGCACGATGAACATGACGCCGGTTTCCAGATAATCCAGCGCATCTGCACTGCCGAGTAGGAACCAGGAGCCCTGCGGACTGCGCAAATAGGCATTGTGCTTGGCGATCAGATTATCGGTCGCCATCGCATGCCCATGGAGGCCGGGCAGCTGCGAGTGGACGGGCGAGCGAATAATGTCGCCGGAATTCCTAAATCGCGCGCCAACCACGATGACTCTGCCATCAAAAATCGAGCGAGCGACATCAAAGGTCAAGGCATCAGAGCGGATGATCGGATAGGGCACTTCAAGATGGTAAGCGCACTGCTGAGCCAAGGAATCGATGGCCGAATTCCGGCCATTAATCGTCGCCTGACGCATCACCATTGAGGCGCCAGTCCAGAGGCCATTAAACCCTTGTCCATTTTCCATACGGCACGTGGTTTGAGACCCGGGTTCGCCGGGGTGAATCGGCGTGTCTCCAAACGCGCCCGAGCGCACCAAACCGGGGCGATATCCCGTCACCGTGCGTTCCAACGCCGCAAAGTAACGCGGCACCGCGACCCCCCAGCGCAGAGAAATTGGGTCGAAATCCCGCCTGGCAAAGGTCTGTGCCATATGGCGCAGCCGCGCGATGTCGCTGACATTGAGCTCACCCCGCATATCAGGTTCGAGCCACCGGCATTGACCCTTATTGTCCATACACCAGGACAGGTACATCAGCGCCGCTGGCGTTGGATATTCAATAATCTCGCGCGTCGGGTTTTCACGGCGAAGTGCCTCGCGTTCTGCATCAGAATAGGAGTCGCTCTTAACCGGATAGTCGCCAGGTTGATTGACAAATCGCACCGGCGCGATGATCGCCACTTCGTTCAGTCTTTGCTGCGCTGGTTCAATATTTGTATCCATGGCGATCATGCCGGGATTGTCGCCCCGCGCGAAGATCAACGGAATGCCGCCCGCCGCTTTGATGCAGACCAAGCGCATATAGGGGTCATCGCAACCAATCTCGCGGCCGCGCGGATCAAGATTGTCCAACCACTCACCGTGGCGGGTGATCGCGGCAACTTCGCCAATAAAGAACTTGAAAAATTCACGTTCATCAGCGGTGGCGCCAACCTCCAGGAAAATAAAGTCGAAAAAGATCGCCGGGGGTTTCCTGATCCGAACATTCTCCGCGTCCGGCGTGATGGAGCTTGCGTCAGGGCGTTGCTGCCAGATGGTGGCCAGGCTGTAGACGAGCTCGGCATGGTCAAAATAGCTCGGTCGCCAGGCTTGCCAGCTTCCCGGTACGTCCTCATCCGTTGTTTGGTTTTGCTCGCGCAATGACCGCAAAACCTGATCACTTAAGTAGACGGTTACGATTTCATCCTGAGCATGGACGGGTCTGAGTTCGGTTGACTCCGGATCTAAAGGCGCCGGCGGAACCCACAGATCCGCCAATTCGCGATCAGGACTAAACTCGTCCGCATCGGCCCCGGCGTCATCATAAGAACTGGCAAATGCGCGATACAGAATGTTTCGGGCTTGCTGATCGACGGCATCATCTATGCCGAACGGATCGTTTGAGGAAACATAGAGAAAGGAAAGACTGAAGAAAGCGGAGAACACCGCGATTCTAACGAAAGCATTCCACATTGCGGTCCCCTACACATATATTCGAATATTAACAGAAATTGAGCCAGCGCAAGCCCTCGCTCGAAGAAACTTTCGTTTGATTGACGGCGGCAGCTGCACGCTCGGTTTGTGCCCGGGTTGTGCAGACTCGGCGCTTGTTTGCAGCTTTGACAGATTGGATTGGGAATAGAAATTGACGGCGCTGTCAAAACGCGGCTAGACATCACATTCTGATCGCAATTCTTGTTGCGAGCATGTGCGAAACAAAAAGGGTTGTGGGGCGAGGATCGGGAACCACGGCCCAAACAAAATGAGTGAGATCAGATCTCACCGATCAATACTTCGCCAAGGCAGGTATTGTTTTATGGGAGGAAAATTTGGCCTTAACGTCCTTAGACCTGTTGATCGTTGGTCTGTACGCCTTTTCGCTTCTTTCAATCGCGCTTTGGGTGTCGCGAGAGCCAAAAGGCGAGACAAAAGACACCGAAGACTATTTCCTCGCAGGCCGTTCGCTGCCTTGGTGGGCGATTGGGGCGTCTCTGATCGCGTCAAATATCTCGGCGGAACAGATCATTGGTCAATCCGGACAGGGGTTCGCCGTCGGCATCGCGATTGCCGCCTATGAGTGGCAGGCTGCGATTGTGCTCTTAGTCGTGGCGAAATGGTTCCTGCCCATCTTCTTGAAGCGCGGGATCTATACGATGCCGCAATATCTCGACCAAAGATACGGCAATGGCGTGAAGACGCTCATGTCCGTCTATTGGATCTTTCTTTATACCGCTGTGAATCTGACCACGGTGCTGTGGCTTGGCGGGTTGGCTGTGACCTCGCTGACCGGGTGGCCGGTGTTTAATGCGATGGCGGGGCTGGCGGTCTTTGCCGCTGTTTATTCCTTGTATGGCGGCCTCAAAGCGGTTGCGCTGACCGACATTATTCAGGTTGTGATCCTGATCATTGGCGGTCTCATCATTACTTGGCTTGCGCTGAATCAGGTTTCAGGCGGTGAAGGCGCCTTTGCCGGTCTGGGCCGCTTGTTCGACGAGATGCCCGGCCATTTCGAGATGATCCTCGACACAGATCATCCGGCCTATGGCGACTTGCCTGGCATTTGGACATTGCTCGGCGGGCTATGGGTGCTGCACTTCTCTTATTGGGGATTCAACCAATACATCATTCAACGTGCGCTCGGGGCAGAGAATCTGGCTGAAGCGCAAAAAGGCCTCGCCTTTGGCGCCTTTATCAAATTGCTGATCCCGCTGATTGTCGTGGTTCCTGGAATTGCGGCCGTTGTGATGGCGGAGCAGGGCGTGCTCGACGGGGCGGCGCTGGCTGAGCAATCCGATCGCACCTATGGCGAGCTGATGAGTTTTGCGCCAGCTGGTCTGCGCGGCCTTGTCTTCGCCGCGCTCATCGCTGCGATTGTCAGCTCACTGGCGTCGATGATGAACTCGATTTCTACGATCTTTACGATGGATGTTTATAAGGAGCGGGTCTCTGAGCGCCCCGAAGGGCACTATGTGACGGTCGGCCGGATCGCTGCGCTGTCGGCGATCGTGATTGCGGTGTTCCTCGCGCAACCGTTCATCGGCGGCTTTGAGAGCGGCTTCCAGACGGTTCAGGAATATTCAGGGTTCATCGCGCCCGGTGTCGTCGTTGTATTCTTGTTCGGCTTTTTCTGGCGCCGGATGTCGACGCCCGGCGCGTTTGCGGTCTTGCTCGGATCGGTCGTGTTCAATGTCGCGCTCAAGTTTGGCATGCCCGACGTGCCCTTCATTCTCCGAATTTGGCTGGTCACGCTCGCCTGTATGGCGGCCGGTGTGATTGTTTCGGTCCTGACGGCGAAAGATTTGGTTGAGGTCGATCCGCAGCACCGGGTGGCAAGTTTCGCCACCGACCGGATGTTCAACATTTTGAGCGCCATCATCATTGCGCTTTTGATCGGAACGTATGTCTTCCTCTGGTAGGCTCTGACAGTATCAAAAATCCAAGGCGGGCCCGCATGCGTAAAGATCTACGTGCGGGCCCGTTTTGGTTGCTGCGTCTTTTTCGCAAATTCGATCAAACAGGGGTTGAACTCTCGGCAAAAAGAAATAACTGACCAGTCAGTCATTTTTTTGGAGTCGAGATGCAGAGTCCGCAAGAACCCAATCTTGATTGGCATGAAGACCAAACCCTTCGCGATCCTTCTGAGACCTCTAGCAATCGCCGGGTCTGGGTTTTGGGCCTCGCGCAATTGGTCTTTGTGATCGCCGTGATTGCCGGTGCAGTGGCGTTTTCTTCAGCGCTGCAAACCAAAGAAAATGCCAATCGCCCGCAACTTGCCGATATGCGCGGTGCTTCGGAAATTACCGTCCGCGTCGTGCAGCCCCCGCGCGTCGCGTTCGCGCCAACGGTTCAGGTGAACGGCACAGTGCAAGCCAGCGCCGAAGTTGCGGTCAGTCCGCAAGTGTCTGGAGAAATCAAGAAAGTCAGCGCCGGTTTCCGACCCGGCAGTGAAATAGAGCGCGGGGACCTTCTGTTTGAAATCGATCGGGCCGATTTCGTCCTGGCCGTGGAACGGGCAGAGGCCGAGATTGCCGCAGCGCGTTCTGACCTCGCCCAATTAGAAGCCGAAGCGCGGCTTGCGATTCAGGAATGGGAAGAATTGTTCCCGGGCCGAGAGGTCAATCCGTTGGCCGCGCGCGAACCCCAGATTGAAGCCGCGAAAGCGCGCCTAAATGGCGCCATCGCCAATCAACGCACCGCGCAATTGTCGCTTCAGCGAACCCGGGTCTATTCGCCCGTAGATGCGCGCGTGATCAGCTCGACCCTGGATATTGGACAGATTGTGGCGCCCGGCCAGGCGGTTGGGCGTCTTGTGTCGCTCGAGAGCATCGAATTGGTGGTGCCGGTCTCGCAAGAACAACAAGCTCTCCTCGAACCGGTGATTGGTCGCTCGGCAACGTTTCGACAGCGCGGAGTGCGCACCGAGCTTGAGACCGCACACGTGGTGAGAGTGGATGCCAGTCTCGATGCTCGAACCCGGCTTTCAAACCTCTTCTTGAGGCCGGATCAGCAAGAGGGATTGCGGATTGGCGATTTTGTCGACGTGACCCTGACCAGCGATACGTTTGACCGCGCCATGGTGCTGCCCGCGTCGGCCTTAACCGGTCAGACCACCGTTTGGGTGGTCGAAAACGGGCGGCTGGCCTCACGCGATATCATCCGCCTTGGCGAGCGCGCATCCGGCAATGAGATCATCACCGCCCCATTTGACTTCGGCGATGGCGTTGTCGCGCTCCCGCCATTGGAAGCCGAAGATGGACAGGAAGTTGCGATCCGTTCCGCCGCAACGGTCACCGCTTCATCCGGAGGGGTTGGTGATGGCGGAAAGTGATCCAAACGCCAATGGCGGTGGTCTGATTGGATGGTTTGTCCGCAATCCGGTTGCAGCCAATCTGCTTATGGTTGTCTTGCTCATTGGCGGCGTCCTGGCGGCCGGAAATCTGCGCACGCAGGTTTTTCCGACGATCCAGCCCGGCGTTGTCACCGTGACCGTCCCCTATCCTGGCGCCACGCCAGCTGAAGTCGAGGAAGGCATCACGCGCCGGGTTGAAGAAGCCGTTCTTGGCGTCGATGGCGTCAAGCGGGTCTCGTCCACGGCGCAGGAAAATCTCGGCACAGTGACCGTCGAACTCGCAGATTTTGCCGAAGAGCAGATCGTCAAAGACGATATCCAGTCAGCCGTCGAACAATTGGTCGATTTTCCGCCCGAAAATGCTGAACGCGAGAACGTCATCGCCCCGAAACCGATTGGCGGCGTAGTGACCCTCGTCGTGATCGGCAATGTCACGCCGCTTGAACTCAGACAAGCGGCGGAACAGATTGAGCGCGACCTGCTCACCCAGCCTGGCGTCTCCCTGGTCAGCCTTTCTGGCGACCGGGATTATGAAATCGCGATCGAAGTCAGCGAAGCCACATTGCAGGAGTTTGGGCTTTCAATCGACGATGTCTCTCGCGCGGTACGGGCCGGGTCGCTCGACCTCGCTGGCGGCTCAATTCAAACTCAAGCGGGCGAGTATTTGCTACGCACCAACCAACGCCGCCTGACCGGAGATGGGTTCGAGAGCATTGTCGTTCGAAATCTGCCAGATGGATCGCAAATTTTGCTCAGCGACATCGCCACCGTGCGCGATGGATTCACGCGCGAAAAATTGCGCAATACCTATAATGGCCGCCCTGCCATTTTCGTCGAAGTCTCACGCGCCGAAGCCGAAGACATCATGACGGTGAAGAGGGCGGTCGATGCGTTCATGGCGTCCTATTCACCGCCGCCAGGCATTGAAGTGGTTGAGTTTCGCGATCAGACCCAAGTCCTCAATGAGCGCATCAATCTGCTGCTTCGAAACGCCCTGTTTGGTTTCGCTTTGGTGTTCCTGTTTCTCGTTTTGATGCTCGATCTGAAGCTTGCCATCTGGGTTTCCGTTGGCATCGCCACGGCCTTTATGGGCGGCTTCCTTCTGTTTGGATATGCTGGCGTAACCATCACCATGGTGTCGCTATTTGGCCTGATCATCGTGCTCGGCCTCGTGGTCGACGACGCGATTGTGATTGGCGAGAACATCGACGCAGAGCTCGCCACCGGCAAAAGCGGAGACCAGGCTGCGATCGCGGGCGTCGAAGGCGTCTTCTCTCCCGTTCTTGTCGGGGTGATGACGACCGTGGCCGCATTTTCCCCGCTGCTCTTCGTTGGCGGAACGTTCGGCGATGTCATGAGCGCGGTTCCGATAGTCGTGATCTGCGTGCTCACCGTCTCACTGATCGAAGCCTTCTTCATTCTGCCCAGTCATATGAGTCATGGCGGGGCTTGGTCGCGCGGGCCTGTCGCAGCGATTCAGGGACGCGTGGCGCGTCGCATCAACTGGGTCGGCGACCGACTGGTTCGGCGCGGCGTGCGGTTCGTTGCCAAATGGCGCTATGCCACGATCGGAGCAGCCATCGCATTTTTCATCCTCTGCACCAGTCTGGTCAGCAGCGGTTTGGTGAAGTTTATTTTCTTCCCCAACATTGAGGGCAATGACATCTCGGCGACGGTGGTGATGCCCGAAGGCACGCCATATGACCGGACCGAAGCGGCGATGGAACAACTTACCGATGCCGCCTTCGCGGTGGCCGAACGGGTCAAAGAGGAACGCGGCGAAGACCTGTTTCTGTCCGTCGCGGTGACCATTGGCGGTCGAACAGGGCAGGGCGGCGGCCCGTTTGGAAGTTCCGGCTTCTCTGCTTCTGAAAATACTGGTCAGATTCAGATCGAACTTATTCCATTTGGCGCACGCCGAATGTCAGCCGCCGAAATCGAGCGCGCTTGGCGTGAAGAATTGGGCGAAATTGAAGGAATCGAGCGCCTGAATTTTACCGGATCCATCGGGAATTTCGGTGCCGACGTGGAATTCGAATTGGCGCATGCTGATGAAGCAAAGCTGATTGAGGCGGCGAATGCGTTGAAAGCTGAAGTCACCCGCCTGCCCGGTGCCAATCAGGTCGAAGACAGTTTTGATCTGGGCAAACGTCAATTACTGTTTGAGCTGACCGATGCCGGACGTGCCGCGGGTCTGACGCCCAGCGATGTTGCGCGTCAGGTGCGGCAGACATTCTTCGGTGAGGAAGTACAGAGAATCCAACGCGGTCGGGAGGAAGTGCGCGTCTTTGTGCGTTATCCCGAAACAGCGCGGCAATCATTGCAGACGCTCGAGACGATGCGCATTCGCTTGCCCGACGGAACCAGTGTGCCGCTTTTCACCGTCGCCGAGACAAGCGAAAGCCGCGCCTATTCCAGCATTAATCGCATCGATGGGCGACGGGTGGTGACGGTCACGGCAGATATTGATGAATCGATCAGCACTCCAAACCTGGCGAATGACCAATTGCTGTCCGACATCTTGCCAGGGCTTGCCTCCACGTATCCTGGCTTGAGGTGGGAGCAGGCCGGGTCGAGCCGTGAACAAACTGAAGAATTGGCCAGCCTGGGTCAGGCCTTCATCATCGTTCTTCTGGTGATCTTTGCGCTGGTCGCGACGCAGCTGCGATCATATTTGCAGCCTCTGGCGATCATCATCGCGATCCCGCTGGGCATGGCGGGGGCGATTCTTGGCCATTATGTGCTTGGTTATCCGCTGTCTTTTGTGTCGATTTTCGGGATCATTGCTCTGGCCGGCGTCGCGGTGAATGCCTCTGTGGTTCTGGTCGATCTCTACAATCGTTACCGGTTGGAGGGCAAAGATATGATCACCTCGGCAGCGGACGCCTCGGCGCGCCGGTTCCGGCCGATTCTGCTGACGACGCTAACGACCGCGCTCGGGCTCGGCCCCTTGCTGTTGGAGACCAGCCCGCAAGCACAATTTCTGATCCCGATGGGGGTTAGTCTTGGATTCGGAATCGTGATTTCCGGGTTCATGGTGTTGTTTGTGACCCCTGCCGTCACGCTGGTGATTGAGGATTTGAGGGTGTTGCCGGAGAGGCTCAAAGCCCTGGCCACAAACAGATCTGGATTGGGAGGTCCAGCCGAATGAGTGACGTCACAGATTTTGAAGACTGCACGGCGGCGCCTTTGAGCCGTCGCGAGCAGCAAAAGGAAGCCAAACGGATCGCCTTGGTCGATGCGGCCCTGACCGTCTTTTCACGCGTCGGATTCGCCGCCGCCAAGATGGATGATGTGGCGGAAGAGGCCGGCGTCTCGAAAGGCACTGTCTATCTGTACTTCGATAGCAAGGAGAAGCTGTTCGAAGGCATGGTGAAAACAAAAATGTCCCCGATGATGGAGGATGTGGCCGGGATGATGTCGCAATCCTTCGATACGGCTGCGGACAAGCTGAAAGCGCACCTCAAATTCTTTTACAGCAAGGTTCTGAACACTGACCGGCGTCAAATCATGCGCCTGATCATGTCGGAGGGTCCAAACTTTCCGCATCTGGCCGAGTTTTATCACGCCAGAGTTTTGTCGCGCGGCAAAGCGCTGATTAATTCCGTGATCGAGCAAGGCATCGAGTCAGGCGAATTTCGCGACATGGACCGTCATGGCCTGATGCAGAACATTGTTGCGGGCGCCATCGTCGCGGCCATTTGGAAACAGGTTTTTGACCCGTTCGAGCCGCTTGATCTCGACGCGCATTTCGACACCCATGTCGATTTGATTTTGAACGGCCTCAGGGCCTGATCCTGGCCTCAAGCGTCGGTGAAAACAGCGGCGCGTTTTTCGAGCGCAGCCTTGACCGCTTCCACTTGATTGGGCGCGCCAATGATCGAGTCCTGAAGCTCTGATTCTTGCAGCAAGGCCTCCGCATCGCTCATCTGCGACACGGAATTGAACATCTGCTTATTGCCGCGAATGGCATCCGGATTTTTGGACGCGATTTCGTGCGCGAGGGCCAGCGCATCTTCATAGGGTGTTTCAGAGAGTTTGGTCGCGAACCCGTATTCCTGGGCCTCTGCGCCGCTGAATATTCGTCCCGTATAAGTCAGTTCGCGAATAATATCGTCGCGGGCCAGCGTGCGCATCAGCGCCGTGCCCGCCATATCCGGCACCAGGCCCCACTTGATCTCAAGAACCGCTAATTTGGTCTCCGGATGGGTGATGCGAATATCGGCGCCAAGCTGGACCTGAAAACCACCGCCAAGCGCGACGCCGTGGACGGCTGCGATGACCGGCACCGGACATTCGCGCCAAACCCAAGCGGCTTGTTGCGCCCGATTGGCCAGGCCGTGCGTGCGCGGCGCTAGTCGGTTTCGTTGCGGTTCAGCGCTGCCATTTGTTTGACCGGCTTTCGACATGCGGCCGAAATTGCCCATATCGAGCCCGGCGCAAAAGGCGCGGCCTTCACCTGACAAAACCACACATCGAACCGAAGGATCATTGGAAACGCGTTCGCCCGCCTCAATCAACGCTTCGAACATCGCATCATCGAGCGCGTTCATCTTATCCACCCTGGTCAGGCGCACATCAGCGACGCCATTTTCGATTGAGATCTTTACGCGATCTGCCATTTGACTTCCTCCGTCGGGTTCAAGGGAGCGCGGTCCCCGCGCGCTCTCATCCAGCATACGGGTTTCGTTTGGTAAGAATCAATATTCTCCGCTGACATCGATCACATGTCGTCGCGTGAGAGGGGGCGTGGCTGAGCCCATGCGCCAAAACGCGTTCACTCTGAGCAGGTCTGCGCTCATTGATCGGGCAGCGGGTCGCCGCAAAAGCTTGGTTTAAGAACAGGGGCTTGCCATGGGCAGATTGTCATGGCCGTTTAAGGCATGGCTGAGGACACAGTTTTTTTCGATGAAATGCATGGCTATGGCGAGGGGGTGCGCGCGCCCTATGAGGCTTATCATAAGCTGCTCTCCGAAATCGATCCGGCGCGCCTGAAAAAGCAATCGGAAAAGGCTGAGGACTTTTTTCGCCGAACTGGAATTACCTTCAACGTCTATGGCGAGGCCGATGCCGAAGAGCGATTAATTCCGTTTGATTTACTGCCCCGGATCATTAGCGCCCGGGAATGGCGAACCCTGACCAAGGGCATCGAACAACGTATCAAGGCGCTGAACGCCTTCTTGCATGATATCTATCATCGCCAGGAGATCCTTAGAGCTGGGCGTATTCCAGCGCCATTGATCCTGAAGAACGAGGCCTTCCTGGCGCAAATGGTCGGCGTCAACCCACCGGGTGGGATCTATACCCATATTGTCGGCACGGATCTGGTGCGCACCGGTCCGAATGAGTTTTTTGTGCTGGAAGACAATGCCCGCACGCCGTCTGGCGTCTCCTATATGCTGGAGAACCGGGAAACCATGTTGAAAATGTTCCCGGAATTGTTCTCGCATGTCGGCGTGGAATCGATCAGCGATTACCCATCGCTGCTTCGAAAAGCGCTCGCCGCCTCGGCGCCGCCAGCTTGCAGCGGGAAACCTCGCATCGCCGTATTGACGCCCGGCATTCACAACTCTGCCTATTACGAACACGCATTCCTGGCCGACCAGATGGGCGTGGAACTGGTTGAGGGGCATGATTTGAAAGTGGTCGATGGGCGCATCTGCATGCGCACCACGTGCGGCTTTGAAGCGATTGATGTGATCTATCGGCGGGTCGATGATGAGTTCCTGGACCCGCTCAATTTCAATCCGGACTCCTTGCTTGGCGTGCCCGGAATATTTGACATCTATCGGTCCGGCGGTGTGACCATTACCAACGCTCCAGGGACCGGTATTTCCGACGACAAGGCGCTCTATTCCTACATGCCGGATATTGTCGAGTTCTATACCGGCCAGAAGCCATTGCTGAAAAATGTCGAGACCTGGCGATGTTCTGAACCGTCTTCATTGAAATATGTGCTTGAGAATCTGGCCGAGCTGGTGGTCAAGGAAGTGCACGGATCCGGCGGATATGGGATGCTGGTCGGCCCAGCCGCCAGCCGCAGCGAAATCGAGACGTTCCGAAAGAAGCTGGAAGCCAATCCCAGCAATTATATCGCTCAGCCGACCCTGTCTTTGTCGACAGTCCCGATTCTGACCGAGGCGGGCCTGGCACCGCGGCACGTTGATTTGCGTCCTTTCGTGCTGGTATCGCCGCAATCGATTGATGTGGTCCCGGGCGGTCTGACCCGCGTCGCGATGAAGGAGGGATCCCTGGTCGTCAATTCCAGCCAGGGTGGCGGCACCAAAGACACATGGGTGCTCAGCGATGAGTAAGATGCTGGGTCGAACGGCGTCCGGCTTGTTCTGGATGATGCGCTATCTGGAGCGGTTCGAGAACACAGCGCGCCTGATCGATGCTGGATTTCGAATGTCATTGACCCGGGCCCGCACAGCTGAAAGCGAGTGGGAATCCGTGCTGACCACAGCCGGCACGCGCGACCTCTATCTGGAAGAGTATGACCGGTTCAGCACCAGTCGCGCCGTCGAGTTTTTGGTCGCGCGAAAGGAAAATCCGAGCAGCTTGTATCGCTCCATCGCAGCCGCGCGTGAAAACGCCAAGATGACGCGCACCGCTCTGACCAGAGATGTCTGGGAAGCGATCAATGAGACATGGCTGCAATTCAAACGCGACCACGCAGCGCAAAAGTACAAAACCGATTTGACGGACCTTTTGTCTTCGGTTCGCCAACAAGCAGCGCTTGTGCGTGGATCCATCAATGGCACCATGCTGAGAAATGATATTTTCCGTTTCGTCATTCTCGGTGCCTTGATCGAGCGGGCCGACAACACGGCCAGAATCCTCGATACCAAATATTATGTTCTGCTGCCGTCCAGCGCGTCGGTTGGGTCTTCGCTGGATCGTGTGCAATGGGAAATGATCCTGCGCTCGGCCTCGGCGGAACGCTCCTTTCACTGGCTCTATGGCGGCGAGATGAGCCCAGCGGCGATTGTTGAGTTTTTGATCCATGATGTGCGCCTGCCGCGCTCGATCGCTTATTGCTATGACGAAATCATTGCCACATTGGCGGGGCTGGAACGCGAATATGGGTTGCGCACGAAAGCGCATGATCTCGCCGCGGCGCATGAAGTTCACATCACCAATTCGACCAGCGATGCGATCATCGGATCGGGCCTGCACGAGTTCTTGATCGACTTCATCGCCCGCAATGCGGCGCTATCCAGTCAGATCGAGGAAGATTACAGGTTTTCGAACTAGTATGCAGTTGCACATCAATCATACGACCCAGTTTCACTATGATGCCCCGCCGAGCTATGGCCTACTCCAATTGCGGGCGACGCCTCAAACCTGTACGGCGCAAGACGTCTCGGCCTGGGAGGTTCAGCTGGAAGGGGCGCGCAAGCAGGCCCAATTCCTGGACCAACATGGCAATTGCGTGGATCTGATTGAGGTTCTGCCTGACGTTCAGATGCTAGAAATTACGGTGAAAGGGCAGGTCGAGACCCTCTCCAAGGATGGAATATTGGGCCTTCACCAGCACGCCATGCCGCTTTGGTTTTACCGCCGACAAACGCGCCTGACCGAACCAACAGAAGAGATCCTCGCGCTCGCTGACTCTGTCGTGTTGCCGTCTGAGAATACGATTGCGGACCTTCATACGCTCAGCCAGTTGATCCGCGATCAAGTCGCATACGTCCCGGGCGAGACGGGCGTTTCCACCACGGCGGGACAAGCGTTCGAGGCCAAAAAAGGCGTGTGCCAGGACCATAGCCACATCTTCCTCAGCATCGTTCGGCACAAGGGGTTTCCGGCCCGCTATGTGAGCGGTTATCTGCTGATGGACGATCGCACCTCGCAAGAGGCGAGCCATGCCTGGACCGAGGTGTATCTGGACGGTCTGGGCTGGGTTGGGTTTGATATTTCGAACGGCATCAGCCCCGACGAACGTTATGTCCGAATTGCCCAGGGATCGGACTATTCCGATGCGGCGCCGACTCGCGGCCTGACGCTCGGCGCGGGACAGGAAAATTTGATTGTCTCAATCCAGGTTCAGCAATAGTGCTGGCCTTTCGACTTTGAGGACTGCCCCGAATGACGTATTGCGCCGCGCTGAAAATGGACAAGAATTTGATTTTCATGTCCGACACACGCACCAATGCTGGCGTCGATAATATCTCCAAGTTTCGAAAGATGTTCACCTGGTCAACGCCCGGGGAGCGGGTGATTACGCTGATGACCGCCGGCAATCTTGCGACAACCCAAGCTGTGGTCAGCCTGCTCGACGAACGCTCAAAAGCGCCGGAAGAACGCGATCCGACTCTGTTGCAAGTCCCGACGCTGTTCCAGGCGGCGCGTTTGATTGCGGACACACTCAATGAAGTTGTGTCCTCGCATGCCGATGAAGGGCAGGACGCAGAGGCCGCGTTTCGCGCAACCCTGATCATGGGCGGTCAGATCGCCGGACAGGAGCCGCGCCTGTTTCTGATCTATCCGGAAGGCAACTTTATTGAAGCCAGCGTTGAAACGCCATTCTTGCAGATTGGTGAGACCAAATATGGCCGGCCCATCATCCTTCGCGCCTTCGATCCGAACATGACAGTCGAACAGGCGCTGCGATTGCTTTGTGTCTCGTTTGACTCAACGCTGCGCGCGAACCTGTCGGTTGGAATGCCGCTCGACGTCCACATTTACGAGGCAGATACGCTTGACCCCGGCGCGCAGTTTCGGATTGAGGATTCAGACCCGGCTTTTGCCGCCATATCTGCCGAATGGGGCGCCGCGCTGAAGGCGGCATTAGAAGGCCTGCCAGAGTTCGATGTGCCAGCTGAATGAACCGCTCATATGCGCGATCAAAGTCGATCTGAGATGAAGCCGGATCTGCAATTCTCAGATCAACGTTTGGCGGATCTCTACGATCTCGGCAATGCAGGATCGGAGGACCGGGAGTTCTATCTAGACTTGGCCAAGGCGGCGCCTCAAACCATCCTTGATTTGGGGTGTGGCACCGGTCTGTTGGCGCTGGCCTTTGCCAAACGCGGGCATCGCGTGGTCGGTGTGGATCCTGCGCGTGCGATGCTGAATGTGGCCAGACGTTCAAGCTTTGCCGATCGGGTCGAGTGGATTGAAGGCACTGCCGAAACCTATGAATCAGATCAGGCTTTCGATTTGATCATCATGACGGGGCACGCCTTTCAGGTCTTGCTCGAGGATGCGCAGGTGGTGGCGGCGCTCAGCACCATGGCGCGGCATCTAAAGCCCGATGGCGTCGCTGTGTTTGAATCGCGCAACCCGGCGCTTGATTGGGATGCGGTCTGGGCTCGCGCCTATGAAATGCAGGCCCCCGAAGGCCCCGTCCGGGCCGAACGACGCATGACAGACCGATCCCGCGCCCCGGAATATCTCAGCTTTGCCTGGGATTATCATTTCACGACGGGCACGATGACCTCTGACAGCACGCTTCGGTTTTTAAGCGCTGCGGAGATACAAGGCATGGCCCGGACTGCCGGGCTCAAACTTGTAGATCTGTTCGGCGATTGGGACGGGTCAGCTTTTCAGCCGGCCACGTCGCGCGAAATGATTTTCAAGTTTCAGCTTGATCAAGGCGCCTAGAAGTGAAACCTGACGGGCAAACAAGATTGGAGGATAATCATGTACAGTCACATGATGGTCGGGTCTGATGACCTGGACAAAGCGAAGGCCTTTTACGACGCGACTTTTCAGGCTCTGGGCGGCAAGCCCGGAATCACCGACCCAAAGGGGCGCCTGATCTATCTGTATAATGGCGGCGTCTTCATGGTCACCAAACCGATTGATGGCGAGCCATGCAGCCATGGCAATGGCATGACCATCGGCTTGGCCATGGAAACCCCGGAACAGGCCGACGCTTGGCACGCCGCCGGTGTCGCGGCGGGGGGCACTTCAATCGAGGATCCTCCAGGCTGGCGTGAGCAGCCTGCCGGTAAAATGTATCTGGCCTATCTGCGCGATCCGGCTGGCAACAAGCTTTGCGCGCTGCATCGTGGCTAAGGCATGAGCCTGAAAACTGTTTCTGAATGGACGTCCTTCGGAGGGCGCCTATCGGTGCATGACCATTTCAGCAATGTCACAAACTGTACGATGCGGTTTGGTCTCTACACGCCGCCTCAGGCGTCGGACGGGCCGGTGCCAGTCTTATGGTACCTGTCAGGGCTGACTTGCACCTGGGCCAATGTGATGGAGAAATCCGGTATTCAGAAATATGCCGCTGAGCATGGCCTGATGGTGGTCGCGCCGGATACCAGTCCGCGCGGCAATGAGGTTCCAGACGCGGAAGGGTACGATCTCGGCCATGGCGCGGGTTTCTATCTCAAGGCGACCCAGGCGCCATGGGACAGACACTACCGTATGGATGAATATGTGACGGTTGATTTGCAATGGCTGTTTGCGGATCACTTCAAGGATGCCGATCTCAGCCGACAAGGTATTACCGGCCACTCCATGGGCGGGCACGGGGCGATCACTCTGCACTTGAAGAATCAGGAGCTGTATCAGTCTTGCTCTGCCTTCGCGCCGATCGTCTCTCCGGCGCGGGTGCCCTGGGGTCAAAAGGCGTTTGAACAGTATCTCGGCCCGCTGTCAGTGGCGTGGGAGGCCTATGACGCGACTGAACTGGTGCAAGCGATGCAATCGGGCGCAGATATCCTGATCGATCAAGGCGACGCCGATCAATTTCTTGCAGAGCAGCTCGATCCGACGCTGTTTTTGAAGCAAGCCGCCAATCATGGTCAGCGCGTGACCCATCGGAGGCAGCCTGGCTATGATCATTCCTATTATTTCATTGCGAGTTTCATGTCCGATCATGTCGCGCACCATGCAGCGGTATTGCACGCTTGATCTTTTTTACGCGATCTCCTGCCGCAGAGGGGTGAAAAAGTCGGGCAAATGAACCATATTGGGCTCGTCAGTTTCAGGAGCACGGCATGGATTGCTGCGGCGGCATCGAAGAGCACGAGGACGACTGCGTGGAAGTCAAAGTCAAAGACGGCATTGATGAAGGCACGGTCGCGGCTGCGAAAGCGCTGGAATCAGAGAATTATTCGGCCGGTTTTTCGACTGAGATCGAGACCGAATATGCCCCAAAAGGGCTCAATCCCGATATCGTGAAATTCATCTCCGACAAGAAGGGCGAGCCGGAATGGCTGCTCGAATGGCGGATGAAGGCCTATGAGCGCTGGCTGACAATGGAAGAGCCGGACTGGGCCATGGTTCGCTACGAGCCGATCGATTATCAGGACATCTATTACTACGCCGCCCCGAAAGCGGGCGCGAAATACGAGTCGATCGATGATGTCCCAAAGGAAATCCTCGAGACCTATGAAAAGCTCGGCATTCCGCTTCGCGAAGCAGAAGTCCTGCTCGGCGTGGAGGGCGCTGCCGCCACCGCGATCGAAGCACGGACCGAAGGCGACCGCCCGAAAGTCGCCGTTGATGCGGTGTTCGACTCTGTCTCGGTCGCCACCACGTTCCGCGAGGAACTAAAAAAGGCTGGCGTGATCTTCATGTCCATCTCCGAAGCCGTGCATGAGCATCCGGAGCTGGTGAAGAAATATCTCGGCACCGTCGTCCCGCAATCCGATAATTACTTTGCCACGCTGAACAGCGCGGTGTTTTCGGACGGGACCTTCGTCTATGTTCCACCTGGTGTGCGCTGTCCGATGGAATTGTCGACTTACTTCCGGATGAATGCGGAAAATACGGGCCAGTTTGAGCGCACGCTGATCGTTGCCGATAAAGGCTCATATGTGTCGTATCTCGAAGGCTGCACGGCACCGATGCGCGACGAGAATCAGCTGCACGCGGCGGTCGTGGAACTGGTGGCTCTGGAAGATGCAGAGATCAAATACTCGACCGTGCAAAACTGGTGGCCAGGCGATGAGAATGGCAAGGGCGGAATCTACAATTTCGTGACCAAGCGCGGCGACTGTCGCGGCGACCGTTCGAAAATCAGTTGGACCCAGGTCGAGACCGGTTCGGCCGTGACCTGGAAATATCCAAGCTGCGTCCTCAAAGGCGATGATAGTGTCGGCGAGTTCTATTCCATCGCGGTGACCAATGGGCGCCAAATGGCCGATACCGGCACCAAGATGATCCATCTGGGCAAGCGCACACGGTCTCGCATCATTTCCAAAGGGATCAGCGCCGGCAAATCGGATAATACCTATCGCGGATTGGTTTCGGTACACAAAAAGGCTGAGAAAGCGCGGAACTTCACTCAATGCGACAGCCTGCTGATTGGCGATCGCTGCGGCGCGCACACCGTGCCTTATGTCGAGAACCGCCGCGCCGACGCGCAGCTGGAGCATGAGGCGACAACCACCAAACTGGCCGATGATCAGCTCTTCTATGTGCGCCAGCGCGGGATTGGCGAGGAAGAGGCCGTGGCCCTATTGGTCAATGGTTTCGTCCGTGAAGTGCTGCAAGAGCTGCCCATGGAGTTCGCGGTCGAAGCGCAAAGCCTGCTCAAGGTCAGTCTTGAAGGCAGCGTTGGCTGATCAGCCTCGCTTTTTCACGGATTCGCTGAACGTAAACGAAAATGCCAAAGACAGGATGAGCGGCACCCAGATGGGGAGTTCGCCAAGCCCAGGCGCGTTCATCGCGCTGGCCAAATGATCATCCACGCACCACCAGAGTAGAAACAGCCACATGGGGTTTTCCTTTCGAATGCTTATTGATAAACAATAAGAATTCTGAGGTGGGTTTTCAAGAATGTACCGCCAAGAAAGGCGATATTGTCGATGATCGCCGGGCAGGCGCGGTAATTATCGCGCCTGACCGCTCCAAGCGCTCTGGTCAACAGGTACGGATTTTACCAGTCGCGCGACGTTTTGCTCTTTGAAAATGGCCGGTTCGGCTCTACATGCGCCCCATGTTAAAACTGGATCAGCTTTCCGCCACTGTTGGCGAGGATGACGAGGCAAAGACCATTATTGATGGTTTGTCTCTGGAAGTGCCTGCGGGTGAGGTTCATGCGGTCATGGGGCCGAACGGCGCCGGTAAATCGACCCTGTCTTATGTCCTGACCGGACGCGATGGCTATGAAGTCACAGGCGGGTCTGCATTGCTTGAGGGCGATGACCTGTTGGATATGGATCCGGAGGAACGCGCGGCGAAAGGACTGTTCCTTTCGTTTCAATACCCGGTCGAAATCCCGGGCGTGCCGGTTATGACTTTCGTCCGCACGGCGATGAACGCTCAGCGCGCAGCCCGCGGTGAGGAAGAAATCTCAGCGCCTGATTTCATTAAGAAGTCTCGCGAATTGGGGGCGCAGTTGAACCTCACGGCCGAGATGCTGAAACGCCCGCTCAATGTCGGATTCTCCGGCGGTGAGAAGAAGCGGCTCGAAATCTTTCAGATGATGATGCTCGAGCCGCGCTTCGCCATTTTGGACGAAACGGATTCCGGCCTCGATATTGATGCGCTTCGCACGGTTGCCGATGGTGTCAATGCGCTGCGCAGCCCAGAGCGCGGCATGTTGGTCATCACCCATTATCAAAGGCTGCTCGACCACATCAAACCGGACAAAGTGCACGTGCTTGCCAATGGCAAGATCATCAAGACGGGCGGCCCGGACCTGGCGCTACGGCTCGAAAAAGAAGGCTATGACGGCGTGCTGGGTGAGGCGGCATAGTGGCGCTCTCGGTCTCAGATCTGAAAGATAAGTTTCGCAATCCGGGTCCAGCCGAGCTGGAGCTGATCGCGCGGTATGCGATGCTGCCGGAAAGCGGTCAGCGTGAACGCGCCTTCGATGCGTTTGCCGCTACAGGGCTGCCGCACCGCCGGATGGAAGCTTGGAAATGGACCGACTTCAAAAGCGCGTTGAAATCCGTAGAGGCCGCGGCGCATAGCTCACAATGCATGCCGCTGCCCAACAAAAGTCAGGCGGTTATTGAATTTGCCGGCGGCAAGGTCACGCTTCCGGATGATTTGCCGGACGGCGTTCAGCTGCATCAACGAGAAGATGCCCAAGCGCTGGGCGATGCCGAATCTGTTCCGCTCGGCGCTATGACCGCAGCGCTATCTGGCCGGGTCGGCGGCCTCGATACTTTGATTATTGAAGTGACGGGCGAGACCCCTCAACCGCTCCACATCGTCACGCGAGGCGACCGTGACGAAACCAATTTCGCCCGCGTTGCGGTGATTGTCCGCCCGGGTGCCAGCCTGGATCTGGTCGAAAGCCATGTCGGCGGTGCCGGGTTTTCTTCATTCCTGATCGAAATCGGGATGCAGGATGGCGGCGAGGTTCGCCGTACCGTTCTGCAACGAGGAAGCATCGATGAAGCGCAAGCCATCACGGCGATTATCAATCTAGGCGACAAATCCGAGTACACGCAGACCGCGCTTGCCTTCGGGGCGAAAGTGGCGCGTCTGGAAACGCGATTAACGCATCGCGAAAGCGGCAGTCACGCGACGCTGAACGGCGCCTATCTTTGCGCCAAGGGGTTCCACGCTGACTTTACCAGCCATGTGCTGCATGGCGCGCCGTCTTCGATCACACGGCAGGTCACCAAAGGCGCAGTACTGAATGGCGGGACAGGCGTTTTTCAAGGCAAGTTCTTCGTTCCTCAAACGACCGGTCAACACACCGATGCCGATATGCAGCATCAGGCCTTGCTGCTTGAAGATGGCGCGGAAGTGTTCGCCAAGCCGGAACTCGAAATCTATGCCGACGATGTCGAGTGTGCGCATGGCAATACGTCCGGTGCGCTGGATCAGAACCAATTGTTCTACATGCGCCAACGTGGCATCCCGGAAGCCCAGGCTCGGGCGCTGCTGACAGAAGCGTTTGTGGCAGAAGCGCTGGAAGAGGCGAGCGAAGGAGTTCGTGATGCCCTGATCGACGCGGCCCGCAGTTTCCTGTCGGAGACCGTGCTGTGAGCCGCGCGTTCGATGTTGAAGCCATTCGCCGCGAGTTTCCGATCCTCTCGCGGGAGGTGAACGGCAAACCGCTGGTCTATTTCGACAATGCCGCAAGCGCGCAGAAGCCGGACGCAGTGCTCGACGCCATGTCAGAGCAGGGGCGTTCAGCCTACGCGAATGTCCATCGCGGCATCCATACTTTGGCCAATGAAACGACCGAAGCCTACGAGGCTGCGCGAGAAAAAGTGCGCGCCTTCATCAACGCGGACTCGGTTAACGAGATCATTTTCACCAAGGGCGGTACAGAGGCCATCAACCTGGTCGCCTACGGACTGGCGGGCGAGATCGAGCCGGGTGACGAGATCATCCTCTCGGTGATGGAGCATCATTCCAACATCGTCGCCTGGCATTTCTTGCGAGAGCGGTACGGTGCCGTGCTGAAGTGGATTGATGTCGATGAAACTGGCGCGCTGGACATGGCTGCGCTCGAGGCTGTTTTGTCCCCAAAGACCAAGATTGTTGCGATTACGCATATGTCGAACGTGCTTGGAACCGTAACCCAAGCCAGCGAGATCGTGCGATTGGCGCATGCGGCGGGCGCAGAAGTGCTGTTTGATGGCTGTCAGGCTGGGGTCCACCTCGATGTCGATGTTCGCGCGCTCGATTGCGATTATTACGTCCTCACCGGTCACAAGATCTATGGTCCAACCGGCATCGGCGCGCTGTATGGCAAAGCTGCGTCTCTAGAGCGGCTGCGCCCTTTCCAGGGCGGCGGCGAAATGATCGAGATCGTCGAGCGTGATCGCGTGACCTATAATGAAGCACCGCACAAATTTGAGGCGGGCACGCCGCCCATCCTGCAAGCTATCGGCTTTGGCGCCGCGCTCGATTGGTTGGGACAGTTTGATAAGGGTGAAGTGCTGGCGCACGAGCATGCCTTGTATGAGCGGGCTTACGAGGCGGTTCGCGGCGTAAATGGACTGACCGTCCACGGGACGGCGCCAGGCAAGGGTCCGGTGCTTTCATTCTCGATAGAAGGGGCGCACCCCCATGACCTGGCCCAGATCCTGGATCGCTATGGGGTCGCCGTGCGGGCAGGGCACCATTGTGCGCAACCTTTGATGGAGCATCTCGGGGTTTCCGCAACCGCGCGGGCAAGTTTTGGAATCTATAATACGCTGGAAGAGGTCGACGCCTTCATCGAAGCGCTACACAAAGCGCGAGGGATGCTTATATAGGCTTTGCTATGGCAGACGATATGACCCCTCGTGATGTGATTGATGTGTCTTCAACCGACGCGGCGGAAGAGCAGCCTTCTGCGATCCCGCAGGCGGAGCTGAACCGCATTACGGATGATCTGATCGCTGCCTTTAAAACGGTCTATGATCCTGAAATTCCAGTGGATATTTATGAACTGGGCCTGATTTACAAAGTCGATATCGATGATGATCGCAAAGTCGATATCGATATGACTTTGACCGCGCCGGGCTGTCCGGTGGCGGGGGATATGCCGGGCTGGATCGAGAATGCGGCCCGCACCGTAGAAGGAATCAAGGATGTTGAGGTCCGCCTGACTTTTGACCCGCCTTGGGATCCGTCACGTATGTCCGACGAAGCCCGCCTCGCCCTCAACATGCTTTAATTGAACCGCAAGCGTTTCGACCTTATTTAAAGATCATGGCCAGACGACCTCGACCTAAACTTGTTTCGCTAACCGACGCTGCGGCGGCGCGTGTGGCTGAAATCATGTCCGAAAAAGGCGCCGGTTTCCTGCGTGTCGGTGTGACCAATGGCGGCTGTGCCGGCATGGAATACATCATGGACTATGTCGAAACGCCGAAACCCCTGGATGAGATTGTCGAGGATAAGGGCGTCAGAATCGTCGTTGATGCAAAAGCGGTTCTGTTCCTGCTTGGCTCGACGGTCGATTATGAGACCACGCTGCTGCATGAGAAGTTTACATTCTCCAATCCAAACCAAACGGATGCCTGCGGATGCGGCGAGAGCGTCACGATTATTCCAGCAGCAGCTGAATAAAACACACCCGACCTCCGAAAAGGCCGGGTGCTTAAAGGTGCGTGGGGTGTGAGCGTGCTAGCTGGTTGCGTCGCAGCTCGACGCGAAGGATTTGAATTCATCATTCACGCCGGGCAGCTCGAAACTTCTTTCGCCAACTTTGAAAATGTCCAATGAGACAGGTCCACCCGTGATGGCTGCATTATAGATGCGTTTGCCTTGCCAACTTTTGGTCGAGATTAATTTGCCTTGCGTGCGAACATAGCCCCAGGCGCCGCTGCGCGGGTCTGTGGAGTTGGTGTCGACCGAGACGCGGCGGGCGCGAACTTTGCTCTTCTGCGCGTTGGCCGCGGCCTCCATTGTGTCGCCGTTCAGGAAAACCGTGGCTCGAACGCCGACAGTATCGGAACAGCTCAGCATCACGCTTGGGCCAGCGGCCGTTTCGGCGTGAAGATAGGTCTTTCCATCCATTTCGCCGAGGGCCCAACCGCCTTCAGCGTCGGCTGCGTGTGCGCCGAGCGTGGCCGATGCGGCAAGAAAGCCCAGAGCGACGCAATTACGTGTGAAATGCTTCATATCGTTCCTCCTAAAAAGATTATTGATATTCAATAATCGATTATCGAGAAAAGGCAAGGTTACAATTGTGAAATTTGTGCGACATGGCGCGATCCCCACACCGAAGCCTTTGTCAAAACTGAATAAATAAGTTTTGTATGGACGCTCAAAAGGAGGCGTCATGACACTGTTTTTGCTTGGTTTGATCCTGTTCTTTGGTTTGCATCTGCTTTCGGCGGTGCGTTCTCGCGCGCCTGAGTCGGATCTGCGCCAACGCATGGGGTATGGCCCGTTTATGGGGCTCTACAGTCTCGTCTCGCTTGCCGGCTTCGTGATGATTGTGATGGGGTATGGTGCGACGCGCGGCGCCGGGGTTTTGTATGTTCCGCCGATTTGGCTGCAACATATCAATTTGCTGCTGACCATCCCGGCAATGATTCTGCTGGTCGCCTCGCAATTGCCCGCCGGTCATATCGCGAAAGCTGTGAATCATCCGATGCTGCTTGCGGTCAAACTCTGGGCGGTCGGACATTTGCTCGCGAATGGAGAGCTCAACTCGGCGCTCCTCTTCGGCAGTTTCCTGGCCTATGCGATTTTTGATCGGATCATGGTGAAACGCCGCGGCGACAATGGCCCGGGGCCAGATTCCAAGCTGAATCCGATGATGGATGGGATTTCGATTGTCGGTGGCCTCGGCATCTGGGCCGCGCTCGCCTTCTGGCTGCACCCCGTCCTATTCGGTGTGCAAGCGATCAGCACATCTTGAGGCACGTGCCAGCCTAGCCCTTGTCGCTCCCGCTCGGTCTGATAAAGCCTGCCAAGACTTGGTAGAATAGGGGCGCTTATGTCCGCTCAAACGCAAATCCGTCGCAAGACTGTCAAAGACATTGCCAAAGCCAAAGGGGGAGACCCGCTGGTCTGCCTGACCGCTTATGATGCGACGGTGGCGGAATTGTTGGACCCTTATTGCGACATTCTGCTGGTCGGAGACAGCGTCGGTATGGTGGTGCACGGTTTGCCATCGACGGTGGGTGTGACGATCGAAATGATGATCCTGCACGGGCAGGCTGTGATGCGTGGATCCGATCAGGCCTTTGTGGTCGTCGATATGCCGTTCGGGTCCTATGAAACCAATTCGGATCAGGCCTTTCTCAATGCCGCACGGATTATGCAGGAAACCGGCTGCCAGGCCGTGAAGATTGAAAGCGGGGTCTATGCCGCGACTCAGATCCGGCACATGGTCGAACGCGGTATCCCGGTGATGGGGCATGTCGGTCTGCGCCCGCAGGCAACGAATGTGGATGGCGGGTTTCGCGCCAAAGGCCGCAATGAAGAAGAATGGGATCGCGCGCTCGAAGAAGCGGCCGCGGCCGATCAAGCCGGCGCATTTGCAATCGTGGTCGAAGGTGTCGCGCCCGACCTCGCTAATGAGATTACACGCACCGTGAGCTGCCCAACCATCGGCATCGGCGCGTCGGCGCAATGCGACGGTCAAATCCTGGTCACGAATGATATGTTGGGCATGACCGACTGGGTGCCGAAATTCGTCAAGAAGAATGCCGACCTTAAAACCGCCATTCAAGACGCGGCTCAGACCTATGCGTCAGAGGTCAAATCGCGGGCGTTTCCGGGAGAGGCCCAAACCTACAAACTGCGTAAAACTGCAAAGAGCTAACCTTGTCCGTTGCGAGCGCGAGCGGCCACGGTTAGGGTGCGCGTGATCGCACCAAAATACCCGTCTGGAGACTGTTAATTTGGCTGATATTTTTGAAGAAGTCGAAGAAGGTTTACGCCAGGATCGCCTGTCGCAACTGTGGAAGCGATACGGGATTTTTGCCTATTTGGCGGCTGCACTTCTGATCGGCGGCGTGGCTTTGAACGAGTATTTGAAAGTCCGCTCCGCCGAGACCACAGAGCGCAATGCAGCACGGCTTGAGGCGGCGTTGACGGAAGTCGATGCGCGCAATTATGAAACGGCGGCCAGCCAACTCACAGAGATTGTCGGCGATGGCATCGCGCCGTCTGCGGTTGCCGCGCATTACCTTGCTGGCGTGCGATTGGATGGCAATGGAGACGCGACCGCGGCGGCAAGCGTGCTTGAAGGCGTGGTCGGCGAAGCGGATGGTCCAACGCAGAAACTGGCGCTGATCAAGGCGGCCTATCTGAAAGCCGATACACTCACCCGCGAAGAGCTCAGCGGCTTCCTGAGCCCCTTGTCTGAAGATGACGGGCCGTTCGGAGCGCTCGCCTCAGAACTGATCGCAGCCAAGGCGCTGCAAGAAGGCGATATCGAGTTTGCCAGACGCGAGTTCAATTTTCTGCGTCTCGCGCAAAATGTACCACCAGGTGTGATGCGCCGTGCATCGCAAGCCCTTGAGGCTTTGCCGCCGGTGAGCGCCGAGGTGAATGCGCCGGTCGAAGCGCCTGCGGAAACTGAAACGGTCATTGAACCAGAGGGCGAGTCCGTCGAGGCGGATGATGGGGCTGCAACTGATGCGCCAGCCGAAGCTGACGGCGCAACCGAAACCGAGGAGACGCCCGAATGAGCGCCCAACCCATATTCAAGATCGGCTTGATCGCTGTGTGTGCCATCGGTCTGTCTTCTTGCTCGCTGCTCGACCGAAGAGGCGATCGCGCTGCGGAAGAAGCGTTGGAGAAAGAAGGCCGCATCACCATGGTCCTTGGTGATGACGTGTTGACGCCGGATCCTGCGCTGGTCAGCGAGGTGATCACTTTGCCACCGGCGCGCACTCTGGATGACGGTTGGCCGCAAGCTGGCAGCCGCGCCAGTAAAGCGATCGGGAACATTGCCGTCGCTGCCGAATTGGACATTGCCTGGCGGGCAAATGTTGGCAATGGCTCCGACCAGAAATCCGCATTGACGACGCCGCCTGTGGCGTCTGCAGATACAGTCTATACGATCGACTCCCGGCAAATGATTGTCGCCACTGATGCGAATAATGGCCGGCGCAAGTGGAGTGAGAGGCTCGAATCCGGCAATCGCCGCGATGGCACAGGTGTCGGGTCGGGTATCGGGCTTGAAGGCAACACGCTGATCATTGCGAGCGGGTTCGGCTTTGTGGCGGCAATGGACGCCACCACAGGCGATGAGCTGTGGCGCACTGAGACCGAAGCGCCGATGACTGGATCGCCGACCATCAAGGATGGCCGGATCTTCGTCTCGTCGAACAATAATGAAGTCCTCGCGCTCGACCTGCAATCGGGTGCCGTTTTGTGGAGCGACCAAGCGATTGCTGAAACCGCGCGGGTATTGGGGTCTCCAAGCCCGGCGGCGGTGGAAGACATCGTCGTGGCGCCATATTCTTCTGGCGAGGTGATTGCCTATCTCGCTTCTAATGGTCGCCGCTTGTGGAGTGAGGCGCTGGCCAGCGCAGGTCAATTCACGCCGATTTCCTCTATCAATGATATTGGCGCGCGCCCGATCCTGGGCGCTGGTCTCGTCTTCGCGGCGAGCCAATCTGGCGTTCTCGCGGCTATTGATGGGCGCACCGGCAACCGGATCTGGCAACAACCGATCGGAACCACGCAAGCGCCAGCTTTTGCAGGAGAGTATCTCTTCGTGGTTGGCGTGGATGCCGAACTGGCCTGCATCAAAGCCGGAACGGGGCAAGTGGTTTGGGTGCAAGAGCTTGAACGTTTCCGTCAGCCCAACAAGCAGCGCGGCCGCATCACCTATGCTGGCCCGGTTGTCGCAAATGGGCGGATCCTGATTGCCTCATCGCAAGGCGAGCTGATTGCCTTCGATCCGCAAACCGGCGATGAGACTGACCGCTTGAAACTTGGCGATCCTGTCTATATCGAGCCGATTGCTGTTCAGGACAAATTGCTGATCCTGACTGATGATGCGCGTCTGATTGCGATCCGTTAGGGTCTTTAAGGGCGCTCGACCACTTTAACTGGGGCGCGCCATGCCGCTGAAAATCGCCATTGTGGGACGACCAAATGTCGGCAAGTCCACCTTGTTCAATCGGCTGGCCGGCAAGCAGCTGGCTTTGGTGGATGACCAGCCGGGCGTGACGCGCGACCGAAAGGAAGCTGAAGGGCGCCTCGCGGATCTGCCTCTGATCCTGATTGATACGGCCGGATTTGAGGATGTCACGGATGAGTCCCTGGAATCGCGGATGCGCCAGCAGACCGAGATCGCCATTCGCGAAGCTGAACTGGCGCTCTTTCTGATTGATGCCCGGGTTGGCGTCACCGCGATGGACGAACGATTTGCACAAATTCTTCGCCGCGCGGATATGCCGATCGTCCTGGCCGCCAACAAAGCCGAAGGGCATGCCGGAGACCAGGGATTGCTGGAGGCATGGAATCTCGGCCTCGGCGAGCCCGTCGGCCTATCCGGCGCGCATGGTGAGGGCTTGTCGGACCTCTATTCCGGTATCCGCGAAGCGCTTGGCGAAGAGGCGTTCGAAGAAGCCCTGAAGGAAGAAGAAGCGGAAGAACAAGACACGTTCAATCACGGTATTCTCGATCAACTCGAGGGCCTTGATATGGACGATCCGTTCCTGAATGAAGCGAAGCTTGAGGCCGCCTTTGAAAAAGCCGGTATTGATGATGATGCAGAAGGTGAGGCAATCGAGGAAGCCAAGGCGGTCACGAAAGAGCGCCCCATCCGTCTCGCCATTGTCGGTCGTCCGAATGCCGGAAAGTCGACCCTGATCAATCAATTGATCGGCGAAGAGCGCATGCTGACAGGGCCAGAAGCCGGCATCACGCGGGACTCGGTCACGCTGCGCTGGACCTGGGAAGGGCGCGAAATTCGCCTCGTTGACACGGCCGGCCTGCGCAAGAAGTCCAAGGTCCAAGAGCGTCTTGAGAAAATGTCGACGGGAGAGACCGTCAGGTCTCTCAAATATGCTGACGTCGTGGCGCTGGTCATGGAGCCTGAGGACTCATTCGAGAAGCAGGACCTTCAAATCGCCGACCTTGCCTTGCGAGAGGGGCGCGCCGTCGTGTTCGTGATCTCCAAATGGGACACGATCAAAAACCATGGCATGGCGATGAAGGAATTAGAGCGGCGCTTGAAAGAGCATTTACCGCAGGCCAAAGGCGCCGCGCTGGTCACCTTATCCGGTTTGACCGGCAAACGGGTTGAACGCCTGATGCCCGCCGTTGCTAAAGCCTATGATGATTGGTGCGCGCGGGTCAAAACCGGAGACCTTAATCGCTGGCTGCGTTACATGATCGAGCGTAACCCGCCCCCAAGCGTGCAGGGCAAGCGGATCAAACCGCGATACATGGCGCAAATCAAAGCCCGTCCGCCAACCTTTGTTCTGATCGCCTCACGCGGCGATCAAATGCCGGAACAATACAAACGATACTTGGTGAACGGCTTGCGCGAGGCGTTCGAGTTGCCCGGCGTGCCCATTCGCTTGCACGTCAAACAGGGCGCCAATCCCTATGCCGACAAGGCCCGGCGCAAACGCTAAGCCTTGTCCGGGTGCAGGGCTTTCCCGAGAATATGGTTGCTATTGCCAATGACATGGTGGCTGAGTCCGACGATCAGTGGATCAGGCGGACGGACAATATGCTTGTCCTTGCCCGGATAATCCAATGAGGACAGGAAATGCTGCATGCAATTGATGCGCGCGCGTTTCTTGTCTGATGATTTGACGATGGTCCAAGGCGCATCCGCGGTGTCTGTATAAAAGAACATCGCTTCCTTGGCTTCGGTATAGTCTTCCCAACGTTCAAGCGAGGCGCGGTCGATCGGCGACAGCTTCCATTGTTTCAAAGGATCGACCTTACGCGATTCAAAGCGCTTGAATTGTTCGTCCTGCGTGACGGAGAACCAATATTTGAAAAGCTTGATGCCAGAGCGCGTGAGCATCCGCTCCAGCTCGGGAACCTGACGCATGAATTCCAGATATTCATTGGCGTCGCAAAAGCCCATGACGCGCTCGACACCGGCCCGATTGTACCAGGAGCGGTCGAACAGAACGATCTCTCCAGCGGTTGGCAAATGATTGATATAGCGCTGAAAATACCATTGCCCGCGCTCCGTTTCGGTCGGCTTTTCCAATGCCACCACGCGCGCGCCCCGCGGATTGAGATGCTCTGTAAACCGCTTGATCGTGCCGCCTTTGCCAGCCGCGTCGCGCCCTTCGAACAGGATGACGATCTTCTGACCGGTTTCCTTCACCCAGTGCTGGACTTTCAGAAGTTCGACCTGCAGCTCGGCTTTATGCCGCTCATAGGTCTTGCGGCGCATCTTGGATTTGTAAGGATATTCGCCATTTTCAAACAGCTCGCGAATTCGTTCCGGGTCGTGTCGCTGCTGCGCAATAGTCGGTTTGGTTGGCGGCTCCGAGATCGTGTTCATCTCGGCCGCGCCATTGATTGCACCATTGTCTGCCATTGCGGCCTCCCCACCCGTCTACGGTTCTGAACCGAACCAGCCTACGGGCTTTAGCGGGCAGAAAAATATGGGAAGCTACGTATTCAATTGCGTTTGGTGGCACGCGGGTGGCCGCCGCTTCAGAGCAGGTCTCTTACATTGATGCGAGCGTTGTTGCGGGCTTCGCTGGCTTCGAGCATCGGGACGATATGGGCGGCGACCGCATCTGGATCAGGCAGCGTCATCGGATCCTCGCCCGGCATCGCATCGGCGCGCATCTGTGTGCGGGTCGCGCCCGGATCGAACAGATTCACGTTCAACGAGGTCTGCTCATTCTCGTCAGCCCAAGCAAAGATCAAAGCTTCCAGTCCGGCCTTAGAGGCTTGATAAGGCCCCCAAAACGCCCGTGGGCGAGGCACGACGCCAGAGGTCACGAATACCGCACGCGGGGCCTCAGAACGGCGGAGGAGAGGGTCCATGACGCGGATCAAGCGCCAATTGGCGGAGAGGTTCACGTCGATCACATCATCAAACTGACGTTCGCCGCCCGTCTGCAAAGGACCAATATGCCCAAGCAGTCCGGCATTGCCGAGCAGGCCGTCCAAACGCCCAAACTTTTCGGCGATGGCGTGGCCCAATGGTTCAAAGGCAGCGGCATCTTTCAGATCGAATGGGATCAGCGTCATTGACCCGCCCAAAGCCTGGATCTCGTCGTCCAGATCTTCCAACGCCTTTTTGGACCGGGCCAGCCCGATGACGTGATGACCGGCTTTGGCAAGGGCGAGACACGCGGCGCGACCAATACCTTGCGATGCGCCGGTGACGAGAGTGATGCGTTTGTCCATGTGCGCGGCCTAGCCGAGGCAGCTGGGCTAGTCCAGCAATGAAAGCTGTCTTTCTTTGCTGCTTTCATTGTGATCGTGATCGATCAGGCGGGTTGGGTAATCGCCGGTGAAACAATGGTCTGCGAAGGCAGGTGTTTCTTCGTCATAATCAACGCCAATTGCGCGATAGAGGCCCGGGACAGATAGGAATCCGAGGCTCTCGACTTTGAGATAGTCGCGCATCTCTTCCAGCGAGTGATTGGCGGCGAGAAGTTCAGAGCGGTCAGCCATGTCGATGCCGTAAAAGTCTTGATGCGTGATCGGCGGGCTGGCCGATCGGAAGTGGATTTCCTTGGCGCCGGCCTCGCGAACCATTTGAACAATCTTGCGCGATGTGTTTCCGCGCACGATCGAATCATCGACCAGCAAAACGCGCTTACCGTCCAGGACAGCCTTGTTCGGAGAGTGCTTGCGCGACACAGCGCGTTGGCGCCCGGTCTGCGTCGGTTGGATAAAGGTCCGCCCGACATAATGGCTTCGAATGATGCCCAGTTGAAATGGAATATTCGAATGTTCGGAAAAGCCGATTGCCGCCGGGACGCCGGAGTCCGGAACCGGCACGACCACATCGACTTCGGCCGGGTGTTCCATGGCCAGTTGATGGCCCATCTTGCGGCGAACGTCATAGACCGAACGGCCTTGAACAATGCTGTCCGGCCGCGCGAAATAGACATACTCAAACAAGCATGGCCGCACGGGCTGCGATGGAAACGGGTTGTACGAGCGAACGCCATCTGCGGTGATGATGATCACCTCGCCCGGGTCGATCTCGCGGACAAACTCCGCGCCCATGAGATCCAGCGCGCACGTCTCTGAGGCGAGCACATAAGCGGTGCCGATTTGACCGAGGATCAAAGGCCGCAGCCCAGATGGGTCGCGGGCGCCAATCAATTTCTTGTTGGTCATTCCGACAAAAGAAAAGCCACCCTCAATTTGACGGATGGCATCCAGGAAACGGTCTGAAACTGTGTCTTGGTCGCTGCGGGCGAGCAAGTGCAGGATCACTTCGGTGTCCATTGTGGACTGGAAGATCGATCCCCGTCGCACCAGCCGTTTTCGCAAGGCCCGGGCATTGGTCAGATTGCCATTATGCGCGATCGCAAAGCCGCCGGAATCCAAATCGGCATAAATCGGCTGAATGTTTCGGATCGCTGGCTTGCCCTGGGTCGAGTAGCGATTGTGTCCGATCCCGCAATGACCGGGAAGGCGTTCGGAAACGTCGCCGCCGAAATTCTCACCCACCAGCCCCATATGACGTTCGCCATGGAACCGTTCGCCATCGAACGTGGTGATGCCGCAGGCTTCTTGACCGCGATGCTGCAGGGCATGCAATCCGAGGGCAACGAGGAGAGACGCTTGGGGGTGGCCATAGACGCCAACGACGCCGCACTCTTCGCGAGGCTTGTCGTCATCATGATCAAACAACATTCGACTAACCCTCGCGGTCTGTTCGTGCGCGGATTATTCTGAGGAGGCTTCCACGTCAAGGTCCGATGTCTGTGCGGTGCGCTCCGCGAGCTCCGGAGCGCGGTCGCTGAGATAGTTGGCGCCCGCTGAAATGACTGGATAAGTCCTTGCTTGTGTTACGAATTCAGGAATTTGGTCCTGGTCCATGGCGAGGTTGAGCAAGTACACAAAGAAAACCAGCACCACGCCGCCGCGCGCAAATCCGAACAGTCCGCCAGCGACGCGGTCGAGCAGACCGATTCCATCCACGCCCTGGATCGTCTTTGACAGATTGGCCCCGAACCAGGCTACCGCGACATAGACGATCAGGAAGACGACGACGAAAATGATCGCATCGGGCAACCAGCTTGGCGAATTGGCGGGAAGCAGAGAATCCAATTGATCGACAAAGTAACGACGCGCAAAAAAGGCGGCTGCAATGGCCGCGATAAAAGCACCAAGCGTTGCGAGTTCACGCATGAAGCCGCGCGCCAGAGCCATCAATGTCGAGACGATCACAATCACAATCGCCACGGCATCAAAGGCTGTAAGGGCTTCCATCATGAGGCAGCTTCCGGTGCGATCAACTCTACTAATTCAGATAGGCGCTTGATCGGGGTGATCGTCAAGCCTTCTATCGCTGTTGGACTGCCTTCTGGCACAAAAGCTTGCTCGAATCCGAGCCTTGCAGCTTCTTTAAGCCGTTGTTCCATGCGCGAGACCGGCCGAATGGCGCCGGACAGCGCCAATTCGCCAAAATAGATTGCCTTGCTCGGCCCGGGCGTTGATGAGGCGGAGGTCAGAAGTGCGGCGGCTGCAGCCAAGTCGCCCGCCGGTTCTGACATGCGATACCCGCCCGCGACCGAGAGATAGACATCCCGCGCGCCGAGCGACACGCCGCAGCGCGATTCCAGAACAGCGAGCAGCATGGCCAGACGATTGCTGTCCCAGCCAACAATTGATCGACGCGGTGTTCCATAGGTGCTGGGTGCGACCAAGGCCTGAACCTCGGCAAGCACGGGACGTGACCCTTCCATCGCCGCGAAGACCGCGGTGCCGCCTGAGTCGTCAGCCTCGGTCGACAGAAATAGGGCGGATGGCTCCGGCGCTGGGGCAAGGCCGTATTGGTGCATTTCGAAAATGCCGATTTCGTCGGTCGGCCCGAAACGATTCTTGACCGCGCGCAGAATGCGGAATTGGTGTCCGCGCTCGCCTTCGAAATAGAACACGGTATCGACCATGTGCTCGACCACGCGCGGGCCGGCGATCTGGCCTTCCTTGGTGACGTGTCCGACCAGGATCAGGGCGGCCCCGGATGATTTGGCCCAGCGCGTCAGCTCCTGACCGCAGGCGCGGACCTGACTGACGCTTCCGGGCGCCGCTTCCAGACTGTCCGACCACATGGTTTGAATGGAATCGATGACGACGAAATCCGGTTTGGCGGCTTTCAAGGCGGCGAGCACTTTTCGCAAATCGGTTTCCGTGGCCAGTTGCACGGGGCTGTCGGCCACTTTCAAACGCCGCGCGCGATCCTGAATCTGTGCCGTCGCTTCCTCGCCCGAGACATAGACGGATGTCAGTCCATTGCGCGCCAGGCGCGCGGCGACCTGCAATAGCAGCGTCGATTTACCGATCCCCGGATCGCCGCCGATCAGCGTTGCGCTCGAGGGAACGATACCGCCGCCAAAGACCCGGTCCAGCTCGTCGACACCCAGGACGATTCGCTGCGGCGGTGCGTCATCGCCATTGAGCGCTGAGAAGCGTGCTTTGCTAGTGCGCTTCTGGCCTGATTTCGGGGCTTTCAAGCCCCCCGGCGGCCCGGACATGGTTTCTTCCACCAGTGTATTCCATTCGCCGCAGGCATCACAACGCCCGGACCATTTGGAATGGGCGGCACCGCAGGCCTGACAAACAAAATGTGATTTAGCCATGCCCAGTGGTTAGCGAGGTCCGCGCAATAGGGAAAGGGCAGTCTATGAGGAATCATGTTACATGTGTAGTAACAAAAAGTTCATATTGTTTTTCAATAAAAGTTATTGATTATCGATATGAGTTCGGATAGGGGTGGTGGCAGGGAAGAGAGACCTAGACAAACTTAAATTTGACAGGACTCAAAAAAATGACCCCTCCTAAAAAACTTGCCGCCCTAGCTTTGGTTTCTACCGCGATTGCTGCTGCACCGGCCGTGGCTGAACCACATTGGGTGCATGTCCAATCGAAAGAAGTCTCGATTAGCGGATATGATTTGTCTGATCGCGATGACGCATCGGAGGTTCTGGACCGGATAGAGCGGGCCGCGAAACGCGTCTGCACCATCTCTCAGAACCGGCAAACCGTGCGCGAACGTCAATTGCGAAATGCCTGCATTGATGACGCCGTCGATCGGGCGGTGCAGTCGCTTAAGTCGCCAACCATGGCCTCGGTCTTGGCCGAAACACGCGCTGGCTAATCTCACAACTGGACGCAATATAAGCCTGAGGGCGCAGCAATTATTTGTTGCGCCCTCTCGCTTTTCTGAACGCGCTGTCGCACTGTAATGGAAGATGCGGGAGACATGTTATGAAGATGCCTGAACAGGGCCGGGCCTGGGCTGAAATTCAATCCGAAATGACGGAACGCGGCGCTGGAGACGCGAAATGGCGCGACGGCCGCACGGCGGTCTATGTGTTCAATGCAGGCGAGGAAATCGCCGCGATCCAGAAAGAGGCTTATGCGGCCTTCATGTCCGAGAATGGGCTCGGCCCGCTGGCCTTCCCATCGCTCGCGCAGATGGAGAAAGACGTGATTTCAATGGGGCTTGGCGTGTTGCACGGCCCCGAAGGCAGCACCGGCGCCATGACGTCTGGCGGCACCGATTCCATCACCATGGCGATCAAGACGGCGCGTGATTATGCGCGGGCGAATGGCCGGGCGAAAGACCATGCGAATATCGTCCTGCCGCAATCGGCGCATCTTGCGTTCGACAAGGCGGCACACCTGATGGATATCGAGGTTCGCCGTATCGCGCTCAAAACCGACGGCACCTATGAAGCCGATCCGGTGGCCATGGACGAGGCTTGCGACGAGAATACGATCATGATGGTCGGCTCGGCGCCCAACTTCCCGCATGGTATTATAGATCCGATCGAGCAGCTTAGTGACGTGGCGATGAAGTCCGGGACTTGGTTGCATGTCGATGCCTGTGTCGGCGGTTATTTCGCGCCATTTGCCCGGATGAATGGCGTGCCCGTGCCGGCCTTTGATTTCGAATTGCCCGCTGTCCATTCGATGAGCGCTGACCTGCACAAATATGGCTATGCCGCCAAAGGCGCCTCGACGGTGCTGTTCCGCTCTGAAGATCTGTTCCAGCACATGCCGTTCGATATGAATCAATGGTCCGGCGCGCCGATGAAAACACCGACCCTCGCTGGGACACGGCCCGGCGGGGCGATTTCAGCGGCCTGGGCAGTGATGAATCATCTCGGCATTGAGGGATATAAACGCCTGCAAGGCGAGGTTTGCGCCACCCGTGAACGGGTCGAGGCGGGCGTGAAACGGCTCGGCTTTGAAGTGCTCGGCAATCCGATGCTCGGCCTGATTGCCTTCCGCCATCCAGATCATCATGCATTTGCGATTTATGGCGAGATTTACCGGCGCGGCTGGTTCACCTCAGTGACCAAAGAACCCCCGAGTCTGCACCTGATGCTGTCGCCCAAACATGCTGATTTCATCGATGAATATCTGAGCGATCTGGAAGCCAGTCTGCGGGCGGTTGAAGCCAGCGCCGACGCCGAGAAACTGAAGGTCGAGGCCCGCTACAGCTAGGCCCGCGCACAACATCTGCAAAAAAACGATTTCCCCATTGGACAAGCGTGGGAAGGGGAGCTAATAAGCCGCTTCCCTGTTTGGCCTGCCCGGGTAGCTCAGGGGTAGAGCAGCGGATTGAAAATCCGCGTGTCGGTGGTTCAAATCCGCCCCCGGGCACCATCTTTCTTTGACAGTATTCTGTTTTGTATCGGTTTTTCGGCCGCGCGCTCAGGCGCTAAGCGACTTTTTGGGCCGTGAGGGCGGGGTTCGGAGCCGCGTCGCCTGCCGATTGGATCGCGGTCAGCTCCGTCAGGGTCTTTTCGTAATTCTTCGGCCGGCTTAGCCCAAACCCTTGCAAATAATCACAGCCAAGCAGCGTCAGCGTTGTCGCCATGATTTCATCTTCGACGCCTTCAGCAACCGTTGTTGCGCCGAAAGACTTTGCCAGCGTGCAAATCGTCTTGATCATCTGCCGGGTTTCTTCAGCCGTTTCGACATCGGACACCAGTTCGCGCGCGATCTTGACCCGCGAGGGGCGCAGCTTCTTGAAGCTGTAAAGTGAGGCATGCCCGGTTCCGAAATCGTCAATCTCGATCTCCAGACCTTTCGAGGCAAAATCCGCGACCCGCTTGGTGATGTGTTCAATATGCCGTTCGAAGTCGACAGATTCACTGATCTCAAGAGACAGGCCCGTCGCCGGCAAGACGCAGTCTGCGACACGATCGAGATAATCGGTGTCCATCAGCGAGGCGGCGGAGACATTGATTGCCACTTTTGGCATGGGTGAGGGCGTGCTCGCCGCCGCTTCAATGTCTTCGAGGACCCGCGTCATGACAAACTGGTCAAGTTTCGAGGCCAAGCCGAGCCGGTGAATGTGATCCATGAAATAGCTCGCGGATTGGGTGCCGCGATCCGGATGTTCCCAACGAACGAGCGCCTCGAGTGAATTGACGGTCCGGCTACGCGCGCAGAAAATCGGCTGATAATGCACCGCGAACTGATTTTCGGTGAAGGCAATGTGGAGCTCTTCGGCGGTTTGTTTGTGCTCGCGCAATTCTTCCAACAGGTCCATCGTGAAGAGCACGACGCGTCCGCCCCCTGAATGTTTTGCTCGGTTCAAGGCGACGTCTGCATTGGCCAGCATTTGCTCAGGCGAGGTCGATCCCAGGCTGGTCGATGCGATGCCAATGCTTGCGCCGATATGGCATTTGGCGGTTTCAATATCGATCGGCTTCTCAATCAGTTGCTTCAGCCCATTCGCAAAGGCCAGCAGGTCGCTATCGTCAGCGCTGGTATTGAGAATGACGAGGAATTCATCGCTGCCAATTCTGGCGACCAATCCAGCGTCCGGGGCACATTTCGACAGGATCGCCGCAACATGGCGAAGAACCCGGTCGCCGCTCTTTGATCCATAAGTATCGTTGATCAGGCGGAATCCATCCAAGTCGATATGGAACAGGTTCAGCGTTCGCTCTGTTTCGCTCTCATCTTCTGAAAGCTGTTTCAGCGCAAAATCGATCCCGGCGCGGTTGGCGAGCCCTGTCAGCGGATCCCGGCGCCGATCGCGCTCGAGTTTGGCCTGCATGTCTTGCAGAGACCGGTTTTGCTCCAGGGCTTCATCCTTTGCTTCGCGAAGCTCAGCAGAATTCTCTTCCAGCCTTTTGATAAAACGCGAGACAGACAATTGCGCAGGCAGGAAGATCAAAACCCCTTCCAATAACAGGATCACCACCGCAGCATATAAAGACCATTTCTGGATCGCCTTCAGGCGTTCAACGTCATTCTCCGCCATTGTCTCAATACCTGCGACGGCGAGTCCCAGATCGTGCAGGAGGGTGCCTGAATCAAAGGCCAAGAGATCGCGATAGGCTTCGACCGTGTCCGCCTCAGGGTCGGCCACGACAAGGGCCAGAAGCCCAAACTCCAAGACGCGATCATTGAGATTTGCGGGCGAGCCATAGAGGCGGCTGAGCTCGGTGTTCAACCGCATATTATTGTTCAACATGATCTGCGAGTCAGAGAAGAGCTGTGTTGTCTCGGTCAGTTCGGTCGCAGTTTCCTGATCATAAGTATCTGCCAGCTCGGCGCTGAGCAGCAAGATCCGTTGGCTCAGCACGCGCTGTCGCCCGCCAACGCTCATCAGCTCTGCATTCTTGGCGTTCGCATTCAGCGTCCATTGCGGGGCAAGGTGCGTGGTTGTCAGCAAGCCAGCAATCAGCACCAGAGCGACCAGATATCGCTTCCAGATGCTTCTGGGGTCTCCCGCAAGTAAAAGGGATGCTGACATGTCCGCCTAACTTCACAGCTCAGCTATTTCTATTACAGGTTGAAGTTTAAGGTATCTTGAAAAGAATAGTTTGGTTTGCACGATTGTGCCTTAGACATGGTTCGCAAATTCGGGGCCTGACCGTTCCTTTTTCGCCAGCCGCGCAGCGGTCACGAAGGTCACGCCGTAATCTGAGTAAACGAGTCCTGATGCTGTTTGGATTGCGCGTTTGTTGCCAGGCTGACCAGGATCAAGACGGGTATATGCACCAGAAGGCCGAGCGTGCCTTCATGCAAGTCAAACGGGCGTAAATTGGTGCCAAGATAGCCGCTGAGGAAGAAAAACGCGGCAGTCCCGGCGCCAGCGGCGAACCCTGCCACAACCCCCATCGTCGTCGCTCTTCGCCAGTACAATGCCGCGACGATGGGCGGGGCGAGCTGACAGATGATGCCATAAGAGGTCAGCAGCAGAACCACCAAGGATACGTCTTCGCTGATCGCGAACACATAGGCGATCAGTCCGACCAATAAAACGAACCCTTGAATCAGGCGGCGCCTTTGCTCGTCCGTCAGTGTTTTGAACGGCCGAATGCCGTCCTCCACGGTGACGGAAGCGGCGGCATGCATCAATGAGTCTCCGGTCGACATTGAAGCGGATAGCGCACCGGCGCAAAACAGGCCGACCACAATGGCTGGCAAGTCCGTGTTGAGGATCATGAAGGGCAGGATGAAGTCGGAGGAGGGCGGGCGCGCAGGGTAGAGCACGCCGGCAAAACCGATCAGGAAATCCGGGATCAAGAAGAGTTGGAATGTCGGGAACAGCACAACAGTGCGCCGAAGCGTACTATCGGACCGCGCTGTGAAGGCTTTCATGAAGAGATGAGGCCACATCATCAAGCCGACGGCCGAGACAATGATTGCGCTGGAATACCCGCCCCAGCTCCACGCCTCTCCAGACGCGGTCAGGCCGGGCAGCGATAGGAGCTCCGGTCGTTCGGACAGGATGCGCGAGAACATTTCGCCGACCCCGCCATACAGCGAGATGGGCAGATAGAGGCCCAAGGACCATGCAATGATTAGCATGAAAATCCCTTGAAACGTGTTGGTCCAACCGACCGCAGTCACACCCGAAAACAAGACGTAAATGGTGACAATGCCATAGGCCACAGCGGCCCCGAACCAGAGCGGCACATTCCCATCCGTGACCGCTTCAATGACGATCCCGGCCCCTCTCATCTGAAGCGTGATGTAGGGGATGAAAGCCAGCAGTGTCAGCACGGCAATCATCAGGGACAAGATGCGGGACGGGAAGCGGCCGCAAATCAGTTGAGCCTGTGTGACATAACCATAGCGCCGCCCAAGGGCCGCCGCTTTTGGACCGATATAGAAGTAGGGCACAATCCCAAGCACGCCATAACAGAGAATGTAAAAGGCCGCAGCGCCGCGGCTATAGGCCCAACCAGGCCCGCCCAAAAAGGCAAATGCCGAAAACACCGAAGCGCCGAGGACAAAATACATAACCAGAAGACCGAAGTCGCGATCGCCAGCGACATAGCCCTGAACACTTTTCGACGCGCGCCGACCGGAGACCAGTCCGATCGCCAGGGTCACGCCCAGATATAAAGCGATGACGAGTGCAATGACGTGCCAGCGTTCCACGATCTATTCTTCCTCTGACCGCTGTTCGCTTACATATAGCGCGGTGAGCATCACCAATGCGCCGATAATCAAAAGTGCGATGGCAAACAGATTGAATGGCAATCCGAGAATGAAAGGTTCGACTTTATTGATAAGTTGAGCGCCTGGCCAAGTGGTCGCCAGCAGGAAGACGAGCATATAGGCCCCTGTCATCCACCTGACCGTACGTGTGTTCAAAGCGCCAGCCCCTCTCGATCCCAGCGAAACGCTAAACCGATGGCAGGTCTCGATCAATAGGGGGCGGTGTTCAATCCCCGAACCGGGTCACGGGTTTGCCTTAGTCTGACGCCATCTTGTAAAACTGTTGAGAGAATCGAGAGGCGCTTGCAAATGGTGCAATTCAGTTCAGCCGCGAACCGCTTGGCGGCGCGCTTAGGAACGGGCTTAAGTCGCTTTCGCTCTGGCGCGCGGATCTTGGTCCTCGCGGCGGCACTGATCGGGGTGACGTCGATGCCGGTGCATAGCCGCGATGCGGTCAAGACAGACGCCTTTCCGTCTTTGGCGGGCCTTCGCTTTGGCATTTCGGTGACAGATCTGGATGGCAACATTCTCTTGCAGCACCGCGCCGATGAACGGTTCATGCCAGCCTCGAACGCGAAATTGTTCGTGACGGCGGCAGCGTTAGCGTCAGAGGCAGAATTGACCACATTGGATCCGGCCTTGCAGCTGGTTTTGGAACCAAATGAGTCCGGCGCGCCTAATCTGGTGCTGGTCGGGCGCGGCGATCCAGGTGTCGGATTTGGCCCAGATTGCCAGAAACGCTGCCTTGAGGCGCTGGCTGAGGCGGTTTCGGATGCCGGTATCGTCGAGGTCGCAGATATTATCGGCGATGATCAGTGGTTTGCCGACGAGCCAAGACCGTTGGGCTGGAGCTGGGACGATCTGAAGTTTGGGCACGGCACGTCAATCTCTGCCATCGCGGTGAATGAAAATACGGTTCCTTTGCGCGTGTCTTCATCGGGTGAGGTCGGGGCCAATATCAACGCCGCCTGGCTCCATCCAGAGCCCGCCTATTTCGACCTGAAGAATGAAGCAATGACAAGCGCGGCGGAAAGCCCGAGCGCCCTGCGACTGGAGCGGCGTTTGGGGAATAAAACGGCCCGGCTTTATGGCGAGCTTCCCGTCGGATCGAGGACGCTGACCCTTGACCTGGCCGTCGATAATCCCGCGCATCTTGCCGCGTGGGCGTTTAAGAACGCATTGGAAGCAAAAGGCGTTTCGGTTTTGGGCGAGCCGCAGACGCGACATCGGGCGCTTCGATATGCCGATGAACCCACTTCATCTGATCCGAATGATCCAGACGCGCCCCTGAATTGCGGCGTCGCGACGACGCCTCTGGCCGAAGAGCACGTCATCGCTTCCTTGGACCCAACGCCGATCGAGGAGACCGTGACCAAGATCAATCGCGACAGCCAAAACCTCTATGCAGAAGTCTTGCTTCGCCAATTGGGCCGGGCTGCTGGCACTGGATCTTCGTTTTGCGGCTTGTTGCAGATCCGAACATTCATGGATCAGGTCGGCGTGCCGCGTGCGTCCTACGAGATCGCTGACGGGTCCGGCTTATCGAACTATAATCGCGCCACACCGGCCAGTATTACGGCGCTGTTGCGATACGCTGCGGCGGCGCCGTGGGGCGAGACCTACCGGGCGAGCTTACCGGTTGGTGGCACAGCGCCCGGCACGTTGAGATACCGGTTTCGCGGGACCGCTCTTGAGGGAAAGATCTTTGCAAAAACCGGCACACTCAACCATGTCGACGCCCTGTCCGGATACATGCAGGCCAGCAGCGGAGAAATGCTGGTCTTCTCTATCCTGGTCAATGACCGACCATTGGAGTCACGGTCCGCAATGCCGCAAATCGAGGAAACGCTGATCCGCATAGCAGAACAGTTTTAGGCGATGACGCGGTTGTTCTGCCCGTCGGCTTCACTTCGCGAGTCATCCCGTCGGACGCGGCGTTTGCGGTCGGTGTGATGAAGCAGGTGGCTTAGTAGACGACCACGCTGCGAATGCTCTCGCCGGCGTGCATGAGATCAAACGCCTTGTTGATGTCTTCTAAGGGCATGGTGTGGGTGATCATCGGGTCGATCTGGATCTTTCCATCCATATACCATTCGACGATTTTTGGCGTATCGGTACGACCGCGCGCACCGCCAAATGCTGTGCCCTTCCAAACGCGGCCGGTCACCAGTTGGAACGGGCGGGTCGCGATCTCTTTGCCCGCCTCGGCGACGCCTATGATGATGCTCTCACCCCAGCCGCGATGGCAGCATTCGAGCGCCTGACGCATGACGTCCGTATTACCGGTCGCGTCGAAAGAATAGTCTACGCCGCCATCTGTCAGCTGGACGATGTGTGCGACGACATCATCAACATCATTCGGATTGATGAAATGGGTCATGCCGAACTGGCGGCCCCATTCTTCTTTAGCATTGTTGATGTCGACGCCGATGATCTTGTCTGCGCCAACCATTTTTGCGCCCTGGATCACATTCAATCCAATGCCGCCCAGGCCAAATACCGCTACATTGTCGCCAGCTTGGACTTTGGCTGTATTGGTGACCGCCCCGACGCCGGTCGTGACCCCGCATCCGACATAGCAGACCTTGTCAAACGGTGCGTCTTCGCGAATTTTGGCCACGGCGATTTCAGGCAAGACGGTGAAGTTGGAGAAGGTCGAGCACCCCATATAATGATAGATGGTCTGGCCCTTATATGAGAACCGCGAGGTTCCATCTGGCATCACGCCTTTGCCTTGAGTTCCACGGATGGAGGTGCACAGATTTGATTTTTGACTCGTGCAGGTTTTGCACTCGCGGCACTCCGGCGTGTAGAGCGGAATGACGTGATCGCCTTCCTTGACGCTGGTCACGCCGGGTCCAATTTCGCGGACAATGCCGGCGCCCTCATGTCCAAGCACGCAGGGAAACAGGCCTTCGCTGTCCAAGCCGTCCAATGTGTAGGCGTCGGTATGGCAGATGCCGGTGGCCATGAGCTCAACCAGGACCTCGCCTTCCTTTGGGCCGTCCAGATCTAGCTCTACGATCTCCAAGGGCTGCTTGGCTTCAAAAGCGACTGCCGCGCGTGTCTTCATGCTCTGTTCCTCCCGTTTGAGCTCACCCTACACCATGTTCCAAAGAAGCGAAAAAAGCGATCATCTCAGACTAGCTTACTCCACGTCCTGACCTGTTTCGCCAAGCGGCGGGAGCGGATTTGGAATGAGGTCCGGGATCGGCTCGGCTTCGATCTTGTCGGCAAGATAAGACAAAGCGCGCGCCAGCTGCGCGTCTTCGCCTTGATAGGTCGCGCGCGGTGGATTGATCACTTCAATATCCGGGGAGACCCCGCGCCCTTCAATCAACCAGCGCCCGTCCGCACCATATTGCGCGAATTCTGCAACGCGAGCCTGACCGCGATCGGCGAGCGGATTGCGATCTGAAAGCCAGATGCCGGCGCCAGCGGTTCGGGTGCCAATGGTGGGGCCGAGATCCAGCGCTTTGATCCCCGCAGCAAAGGTCTCGCCATCAGAATAGGTGCCTTCATTGATCAGCACGACCAGATGCCCTCGGAAAGTTTGCTGCATGTTCGTCGTCGCCGGGCCCCCGCTTGGCGAACGCCAGAAGGCCCAAGCCTGGCGGAGCAGGGTGCTCAATATGATACTGTCGACATTGCCGCCGCTATTGCCGCGGACATCAATGATCAGCCCGTCCTTGTCATAATGCTCATAAAAGTCGCGGGCGAAGCTGGCCAAATCGCGCGACGTCATCGCGCGCAGATGAAGGTATCCTATTTCACCATTAGAGACCTCGGCGACGCGATCACGATTGCCTTCAACCCAATCGCTGTATCGTAGCATTGCCGTCCGCCGGCCGCTCATCGGTTTGACGATTTCCTGCCGCGCCTCTCGCCCGCGTTGCAGATCAAGCAGCACTTCCTGATCGGCTTTCATGACCAGCGCATTGTAGAGCTCCGTTTCGGTTCGAACCGGGACGCCATCTATGGCTGTAATGAGGTCGCCGATTGCGACTTCAATCCCAGGCTGCTGCAGTGTGCCCTTGGTCTCAATCCTGTCTGGCTCGCCTTCATAGATGGAGGTGATTTCCAATCCATTGGCGCGCGCCGTGTATGTCGCGCCAAGAAAGCTCGGCACGCCGCTCTCGATGTCTGATGGGTGATCCCCTCCGCGCACTTGGCTGTGAAGGATGCCGAGCTCGGCGGCCATTTGTTTCAACAGGTCATTGACCTCTGAGCGGTGTCCGATGCGATCGCGCAGCGGCACATAGCGCGCCCGAACCGCGTCCCAGTCGACCCCGCGCAAGTTCGGGTCATAAGCAAAGTCCCGGTGCAACCGCCAGGCATCCAGGACCAGTTGTCGCCATTCCGCTTTCGGATCGATGCGCAAGGACCAGTCCGACAAGCGGATGGTTTGATTATTGGTCTCCGATGGGAAGTCCTTATTGGCTTGCACGATGAGGAAACGCGGGTCGCCGCCATTGGCGGTCCGCAGGAAGAGTTTCTCGCCATCCGCAGAAAGCTCGAAACCACGAACATTGGAGGCGTAGTCCTTGAGCTCTGGGTCTTCGGATTTGATCGCCAGCCGTTTGAGGTCGGGTGATCCATTTATGTTGAGCACGAACAGGTGCTTGGCGTTCGCCGCCAGGGCCGCATAATTCCCAGGCCCGATCGGAACACGATAGAGCCGCGACTGCAGCCCATCTGTGGCGATCTCGGCTTCCGTTTCTTCTTCGGTCTCGTCGTCTTCCGACTCCTCTTCGCTGTCCTCCGGTTTTTCGGTCAGTTCGCTCGGCGGATCGAATGGGAACTCAGCCTCCGGATTGAGTTGCACGGCGAGCAATTGACTGCGCGAAAAGAATGCGGGTCCCATATTCCGGTCCCCCCAGGGCGATCCCGGCGAGGCCTCAAAATTCCGCCTGGAAATGAAGTAAAGCCAATCGCCATCGGCGGATATTGCCGGGGCGAAGGATTCATATTTGCCCGTGGTCGCGATCGTCTTTTGCTGAGTTTCGGTGTCATAGATCGCCACGCGGCGCATGTCGCGATCATCATAAAATGTATAGGCAATATAGCGTCCGCCGGACGACCAGTTGAAATGGAAGAAGGCAAAATCATTGCCACTGCTTGTTTCATCGATCAGACGCGATTGCTGCGTTTCGGGATCCAGCAAAAACAAGCGACCGGCTTTGTCGGAATAGAGGAGGCTATTGTCGTGCGGGGAGGGATACACGCCCCAGATATGAGTCTCTGTCGACGCGGTGAGCTGGATCGCCTCGCCTTGGCCATTGGCGGGAAACTGCCAGATCTCTCCGGACGAATCGTGATCGAGGATCGCATAGATTGACTCGCCATCGCTGCTATAGGCGGCAGAGCGCGCGCGCTTTTCTTTCGGGAATTGATGATCAATTCGGCGGCGCTCGCCGGTAAACGCGGACGCGATCCGGCCACGGGCGGTCACGGTGACGGCGTCGCCTTGCGGGTTCATCCGCGCGCCAGTGAGATAAGCGAGGGGGTTGTCGATCCACCGTTCGCGCCCGTAATCGCCATCGCTCATCAGGAACAGGTCGACTTGAGAGGTTTCGTCTGCGGCGATGTCATAGGCGAACAGGTCTGCGCCGCTTTGGAAAACGACCTTGCCGTCTCGCAATTGCGGCGTCCGGATTTGCCATTGCGGACGCTCTGTGTGCTGGCGCAGGTCTTCCCCGTCTGCATCCATGGACCAAATATTATCCGCGCCAGATTGGTCAGTGATGAAATAGATGCGACCGTCCCAATACATCGGGTGGCGGATCGGTGCGCCAAAATCGGCGGCCAGTCGACGGGCTTCGGCGCTGCCGTCGACATCGCCGCGCCACAGCTGAGCCATTCGGCCACCGCGATAAAGAACAGCATTGTCGGCAAACATGGAGAGGCCATAGCGGGTGAAGAAGATTTCGCCATCGGCCGCGTTCACGGTGACGAGGTCGGCATTATCATATGGCAAATCGGAAGTTTCGAGGCTCTGATGCTCGACGGTTCTCAAGATGCGAGGAATGCGTCCGGAAATATTGGTTGTGCGGTACAAGACGCGGTCATTGTCCAGCCAGCCGCGCACGGTGGCGCCGCCGCCTTCAAAAGTCAGGCGTTTGGGCGCGCCGCCGGTTACGGACATCATGTAAACTTCAGAGGGGCCGTCATAACTGGCCTGAAAGGCAATCCATTGGCCGTCCGGGGACAAGATGGGATCGGTTTCGACTTCCGGATGCGTTGTCAGTCGGATCGCGGTGCCGCCATTGGCGCGGGCGCGCCACAAATCCCCTTCGCTGGAGAAGACCAGGGTTTCGTCATTCAAGGAAGGCGCTTGATAGTAGCCCCGCGCCTGGGCGTCGGCGTGACCGCCAAACGCAAGGATTGAAAGCGTCGTGATGGCGATCAGTGAGTTCTTCATATCAAGCCCCTATTTTACATGTGTCGCGACCTTAGAACCTCAATCCAATTGGACAAGCGTTTTGCGAAAGGGGGGGCGCAAAAAACCACATCGATCCAGAAATAGAAAATGTTTCCGTTTATTGATGCCCATGTTACACACTCTGCGATCGTAAGTTTGGGAGGACTTTGATGCGACAACTGACACCGGTTTTTTGGCTCGCTGGCTTGGCGCTCGCGGGATGTGGGCAACCTTCAAGTGACGCGCCAGAGACGGCGCCTGAGCTCAGCGTTGAAGAGCGTCTGATGGAGCAGCTAATTGATGCGCAACCCGGCGACGTGATCGAGATTCCAGAGGGAACTTTTTCCTTCACACGAGGACTGAGCCTGACCGTGGATGGTGTGACCATTCGGGGCCAGGGCATGGACAAAACGGTTCTGAGTTTTGCTGAACAGATTGCCGGCGCTGAAGGCCTGTTGGTGACCGCGAGCGATTTCACCATTGAAGATCTCGCGATTGAGGATGCTAAGGGCGATGGCCTCAAGATCAATGAAGGCGACAATATCACCATCCGCCGCGTTCGCGCCGAATGGACGGGCGGACCGAAAACCGAGAATGGCGCCTATGGGATCTATCCGGTTCAGACCACGAATGTCTTGATCGAGGACACGCTCACCATCGGCGCATCAGACGCCGGACTGTATGTGGGGCAATCGAAAGATGTGATCGTCCGCCGCAATCGCGCTGAATATAATGTTGCCGGCATCGAGATCGAAAACACGGTCAATGCGGATGTTTATGAGAATGTCGCGACCAATAATACGGGCGGGATACTCGTCTTCAATATGCCCCAGCTGCAACAGGCAGGTGCGGCTACGCGGGTCTATAACAATCAGGTGTTTGCCAACAATACCGGCAATTTCGGACATCCAGGTACGCCGGTGGCAAGTGTGCCGGCCGGAACCGGCGTGATCGTCAATTCGAACGACCATGTCGAAATTTTTGACAATGAGATTTCCGACAACAAAACCGGGAACATTATCATCTCCAGCCTCTTCTCAACCGGCTATGCGTCTGAGTCGGCCAGCGAAACCTTCGATCCATATCCCGAGGGGATCTATATTTATGGCAACACATTCTCTGGCGGCGGTGACAATCCGGATACGCCGGAATTGCAGCTTGCGCGGATGGCTTTGTTCGGGCCGGATGGACGTCTGCCAGACATTATCTGGGACGGCTTCTATGATGAGGCGAAAATGGTTGACGGCGTGATGCCTGATGAATTGCGCATTTGCGTCGACAATGGCGAGATTGGAATCCTCAACGCGAATGGCCCAAGCGGCTTTACTGAACCATCGACCGATATGGCGCCGTTCAATTGCAGTCTGGACAAGCTCCCCGCGATCGATCTGGGGCGCAGCTAGAGTCCGGCCGCGAGATGATGAGGACGCTCCCCGTTCAGGCCTTGGTGGGCGCTTTGGCCCTGGTCTTGCTCGCCGCGTGTTCGGGGTCTAAATCCGAACAGACGCAGCAGCCGGTTTTCCACGCCGAAGATAATCCGCGCCTGCTCAGCGCATGGGGAATGATGGACAGTGTAGCGGGCGATTTGAAGCTCAGCGATGGGGTTATCGCCTATGATCTCAACGCGCCGCTCTTCACGGATTATGCGCACAAGCTGCGAACAATCTGGATGCCGACAGAGGCGGGCCCGGCAGCCTATCGGGCGGGAACATATCTCGACATGCCGGTCGGCACCGTCATCAGCAAGACCTTCTATTATCCAAAAGGGCCGGGCGCCAATCAGGTTCTAAAACAAGCCGATCCAGACGGCGTATTAAACCCGATCCTGCAAAGGCTGGATCAGGTGCGACTGATGGAAACGCGATTGCTGGTGCATCGACAAGCCGGGTGGGAGGCGGTCTCTTACGTTTGGAACGAGGAGCAGACAGATGCCCAGCTGACACGGATTGGCGATGCGCAAGCGCTGACCTTGGTCGAGGCGACGGGGGCTGAAACCGACTTCACCTATATCGTACCCGATGTGAACCAGTGTTCCGGCTGCCACGCGCCCAATAATACAAGTCGAGAGATCGAACCTCTGGGCGTTCGCACGCGGCATATTAACAAGGGCTTCGTGCACAATGATGAAGTCGTGAACCAGCTCTCTCATTTGCAGAGCATTGGCTATCTGACCGGCTGGACGGACTCAGCGGATGAGCCCCGCAATGCCAGCTGGACGGATGGAACCGTTTCGCTCGACCAGCGCGCGCGATCCTATCTCGATATCAATTGCTCGCATTGCCACAATCCGGTCGGCCCGGCAGACACTTCCGGCCTGGACCTGACCGTGGACGTCGAGACCGGGCCGGCGCTCGGGCTTTGCAAGCTCCCGATCGCGGCAGGGGCCGGGACAGGCGGCCGCGCATTTGGGATCGATCCAGGCGCCCCCGATCAGTCCATCTTTCTCTACCGCATGGAGACAACCGACCCGGGTGCCATGATGCCAGAACTTGGACGCTCCCTGGCCCATGCCGAGGGCGCGGCGCTGATCCGTGATTGGATTGCGGACATGGACGGCACCTGCGCGTCTTAGCGATCGTCGTTCAAATAATTTGCCAGATAGCTCTCCAGATTGAGCGAGAGTTCCTTGATGTATCTGTCGGCTTCGTCTGTGCGGCTCTGTGCGGCGAGCAAGCCTTCGATCGAAAGGAAGATCTGCATACTGACCTGCGCAACGATTTGCGGATCGCCGCCGCTAAACCCATCGCCACCTTTTGCCCAACGCTCGCTTAACACACTCTGGATGCCGGCATTCTCGCCCAGATTAACAGTTTCGGGTCCCGATCTCGAAATCGAAAATTGCAGGAGGGGCAAATAATAGGGGTGTTCGTCACGAAACGTCCTAAACGCCTCAAAGATTCCCCGCAGACGATCGCGCCAGCCGGGATAGGTTTCCGGATCTTCGAAAATCGCCAGAACGCGCGCTTCGAACAGGCCGCTGATTTGCAGGTATAATTCATCGAAGACTTCTTCGACCTTTGGGAAATACCGATAGATTGAACTCACCGGGATGCGCGCTCTGTCTGCGATCATAGTTGTCGAGACCGCGTGAGGCGGATGATCGACCACGGTGTCGGCAGCGGCTTGCAGGATTTGCATGACGCGTGTTTGCGCGCGTTTTTGGCGCGGCGTTTCTCTGGTTTTCAGAGCACCGATTTTTAACAGGGTCGTCGTTTCCATCGCGCTTTCACTTTTGTTCCGCCACAGGATTTCCCGTCGCGAGCCGCCAGTGATTACGGAAAAGCGCCTCAATAACAAGGCAATTGCCGTATTCATGCCCGTTTTGTCGCGTAGCGTTTAAATTCAATTGATCCAGGCAGCGGAGCGAACAAGAATGAAAAATCAAATCCTACTCATTTCAAGTGCGATGGCGCTCGTCGCCTGCGGCCCCTCCTATGACGCCGCCCCGCAAGCCGACAATGTCGATGCCAGCGAGACGATTACCGTCGACAAGCTGGCCGGGTTCTCCGGCGAATATGTGGTTGTGGACGCGCGCCGCGCCTCAGACGTGGCGGCGCCTTTGGATACAGACGAAGAGCCGCCGATTGGGGAGACCGTGTCATTCGTGAATGAAGAGATCCGGATAGATGGGATCAGTTGCGATGCCTGGTTGATCGAACCTGCGACGGAACAGATTCTGCCCTGGGATACGGACCCAAATCTGATTGATCTGCGTCTGCCGCCCACAGATGGTCCGAACAGCGCGGGTGACCAGCAAGAGCATGTCGGCTTTTCTGTCTCCTGCGAAGGCGAGCCCGTGGCGCAGCTCCACCGTGTCGATGATCGGGTTCTGGTGATGCCCTGGTCAAACAGTTCGGTGAACCTGATCCTCGAAAAATCGCTCACACCAAGCGAGGTTCGCGCCTATCAAGCGCAGCTCAAATCGATGAAATTTTATGAGGGCGAAGCAACCGGCACATTTGACGAACCGACCTTGCGGGCATCCCGCGCCTGGTACGAATACCGCGCGGACACAGGTGAGCCATCGCCCGTGCCAGCAAGGCCTACTGTGACAGAAAACCTGCTCGATGGGCTCGATGTCATCGAATCTTGAGTTCCGGGTCTAGCGATTGACCGCGCAGACCAGCCAGCAGGCTGATTTCATTGCGATTTGACCATTGGATTGCCGATCCTTCGACAAGCGGTCGATCAATGCCTGCTCGACCATTTTGGCGTCCAGATCCTGCTCTGCGATCAATCGGGCGAGCGGGCCAATTTGCAGCATGAATTGGGCGCTGCTCGCGACATCGTCTCCGGGCAAAGTGATGGACGGTTCAAACGCTTCGATGGAGACATCGCGCCAACCGGCATCGGTCAGCAAGGCGGCGACCCGGTCCTTGTCGGCAAAGGCGAATGGACCCGGCGCATTTGGATCCGGCGCTTGCGGTATCTCTTTCAACAAGGGCATGGCGGCCTGCAGCGGCGCGAACGCCCAATCGTTTTCGCGAAGAGACTGCCAGCACATGAAGTTCAGACGCCCGCCCGCTTTGATCTGCCCTCGAATATTCGCGAAAGCGGCGCTCGGGTCTTCAAAAAACATGACGCCAAAACGCGAGATCATTTGATCAAATGCTTCGTCAGCCTCGAAAGTGCTGGCGTCAGCATGTGCGAATTTGGCGGGTGATCCGGCTTCGGCTGCGCGCTGACGGGCCAGGCTGAGAAGCGGTTGTGAAACATCCACGCCCAGCGACCCAATTGTGTCTCCTGATGCGCGCGTCGCCGCGAGCGTGAGTGCGCCGGCGCCGCAGCCAATGTCCAGACACCGCTCCTCAAGCTGCACATTGGCGGCTTCCAGAACCTTGTGGGCATAAGGCGCGAGCATTCCGTCGAGGCGGTTGGATTGTTCGACCCATTTCTGCCCTGCGGCGCCGTTCCAATATTCGATCTGAGCGTCATTGTTCATCGGGAGGATCCTCTGTTCTGGTCTATTCAACCTGGATATGGGGCGTGCCGGCGACGATTTCGCCGATTTGCCAAATCGGTTCTCCTGCGGCGGCAAAATCCGACAGGACCTGCTCCAGGCGCGCCTGCGGAATCGTCGCCAATAAACCGCCACAGGTTTGCGGATCAAATAAGAGGTCAGTGCGGGGTGACGGCGTCATCTTCATGTGTTCCATCACCTTGGCATTCGCCCCCCAAAGGGTGGACCGAATGCCGTTTTGGCTGGCCGCCTCGGCGCCGCTCAGCAGGGGTATGCGGTCCATATCGAGCCTTGCGGCGACACCGGATGCGGTCAGCATGTTCAGCAAATGCCCGGCCAGGCCAAATCCCGTGACATCGGTCATCGAATGGGCGACCGGCGCGAGGATCTCGGCCGCCTTGTCTTGTGGGCGCCGCATGCTTTTCAACGCGGAATGATGGTCATCGCCATCGACGTCTTGGCGCATTTCAGCCGCGAGCAAAACGCCGGTTCCGATCGGTTTTGTCAGGATCAAGGCGTCCCCTGGAATGGCTCCGGCTTGGCCCACGGCTCGGACTGGCGGTACGCCGATGATCGAGAATCCGATCGTGAGTTCGGCGCCCATGCTTGTATGACCCCCGGTCACGTTCACATTGACGGCTTGAAAGGCGCGCTCGGCGCCCGCCATGATCTGGCGGATCATTTCTGATTGTTTCGCCGGAGCCAGCGGCGGCAAAATGATGTGCGCGAGCACCGCCTGCGGTTTCGCGCCCATGGACCAGATGTCGCCCAGCGCGTGAATGGCCGCCATCTCGGCGAGCAGGAAGGGATCGGCGGTGAACGCGCGCAGGTGATCGGTGCTGAACACTTGCACATGATCACCCGTGCGAACGATGGCAGCGTCGTCCAGTGGTTCCGACGTGGTCGCACTCAGCGCGTCGAGCAGCGGTGTCTGCGCAACCTTCGCGCCGCAGCCGCCGCATTGGTGCAGATGATCCTCCAGCACTTCGTCCAGGCCGGACGCTGCGATCGCGGATTTGTTGGGTGCCTGCATCGCCATCGCCGACCGAAACGGTTGCATGAACGCCTGGTCGATCCTGTCCTTCAGGCGCCAGATGCCGGGGCCTGACAGGCTGATCCCCCATTTGTCCGTGACGGCTGACTTTCGCCCCGTGGAAATGAGTTTCAGATAAGAGCGTTGTGGTTGGAAGGCGCGAAGCGCGCCGCCTGAGAGATCCGCGCGCAGATTCGCAAACAGAACCGGCGCTTGGCGAACCGCGAAAACACCCGCCTTTGGGCGCGGTGCATGCGAGAGGTGGGCGCAATCTCCAGCCGCAAAAACGTTGGGCGTGTTTTTTGATCTCAGGGTTTTATCGACCGTGATATAGCCCTCGGTCAAATCCAGACCGGTGTCGGCCAGCCAGGCGTGTGGTTGCGCACCGGCGGCGCTGACAATGAAGTCGGCGTTCATCACCTCATCGTCAGAGCCAAGGATCACGCCGCCTGCTTGGAGGGCGGTTACCGGGGTTCCGGTCAGGATTTCTATGTCTGCGCGGTTGAGTTCCCGGAGCAGCTTCTTGCGGGTGCCAGCGGCCTCTTCGTCTAGAATTGTTGGCTTCGCCTCAATCAGACAAACCGATCCAGGGATGCCGGATGAGTTCAGCCGGTGGGCCATCGCAAGCGCCAGCTCAACGCCGGCGACCCCGGCGCCCAATACGGCGATTTGCAAGGCGGTCTTGCTGGCGGCTGCAGCGGTTAAGGCGTCCGTCCACGCTTTCGCAAACGGGCCGAGGGGCTTGGCTGGGATCAAGTATGCATCCGCGCCGGGCAAGGCGCCCAAGCCGGATCTTATGCCCACATCGATGGAGAGCGTGTCATAGGCGATGGTGGGGCGGTCGAATAAGGTGATGCGTTTCTGATCCGTATCGATGCCAATCGCGCGATCGATGATCAGCCGCGCATTGGCCTGACGCGCCAGACGCACCAGATCGATGTCCAACTCTTCGCGTTGATAATGACCTGCGACATAGCCGGGCAGCATGCCGGTATAAGGGGCTTTGACTTGCGGATCGATGAGCGTGACGCTCGCCCCTGGCAAAGGGTTCATGGCCCATTTCTTCAAGACAAGCGCATGCGCATGGCCGCCGCCCAGCAGAACCAGGTCGCGTGTTATCGGAAGCGGACGGATCATCTCCAAAGCGTGGCTTACTCTTTCTGCAGCAGCGGGACGGGCCCTGAGCTAAAATGCAATCAGCCCGGTTTTCCAACCGGGCTGACCAGATCGGATTCTAGACTGACTAGTCAGTGAGCGCTTCAACCACTTGGTCATAGACCGCAGCGGCTTTGGCGCGCATTTCATCATCGGTCGCATCCTGGATTGGATGATCGACAAGGACAAAACGAGCGTCATTCATGCCAAGCGCTTCACGCTGTGTGACGGCGGCATTGTGAAACTCGCTGGACGCAATGGTAACTGCCGGGAGGCCCTGGATTTCAAACCAGACTGTGTCGTGCATACTGCACGTCGTACAAGACCCTCAGTCAGCTAGCCCTTCCACCACGAAATCGCATTCAGCCTTCATCTGCGCCCGCAAATCATCCGGGCAAGGTTTGGTGAAGGTGGGTTTCGCATAGCGGCGGACTTCAATATCCGGCATGCGTTCGGCGAGTAGGCGTTCCAGCTCATCAAGGAGCACGTCACCTCGTGGTTTGCGGATGTCCATCAAACCAACCACGCCCGAGACCTGACCAGAGCGCGGCGTGATTTGCCGGCTGACAGGAACCGTTTCGTCAGTTGGATCGAGAATAATCGTCATTCTTCCTCCTTTGTCTAAACCTCTTCTATCTTGCGCGAGACCGATTGCGAGCCCATCGGGCCCGTGACCCAGCCATGAAAGGCGCTTGAAAACTTACCCGCGCCTGATCCTGCAACAACAATATGGATATGCTCCGGCTTGGCAAATTTTGGCACGAGATTGTCGAGTTGCGCGTCGTCAAGCTTGGCGGCCGCAGCCCGGGTCATGCCGGCGCCAGAGACATCATCGGCGACCATGGCCCGCAGCGGACGTTTGGTCACGTCCTGGATCCGCGCGCGCAATCGATCTTTGTCATAAGGGCCGTCGCGGGTCAGCGTATCGAGATGTTCCGGGCAGACGACCAGAAGCGCGTCCACCGGCATCATGTGATATTTCGGTAGGAACATGGATTCCAGACCCAAACCCAATGTCCCGCCCATTTCATCTGGCGCACGCGATTCCTGATCGACAATGTGAACGGGACCAGACGTCATCGCGAATGCGGTGACCACGGACTCGCCGGCGTCAAAGCCGCGTTCAACGTGCAATGGCGACCAAGGGGAGCGATCTTCATGCTCTGCGAAGCACATGGTGAATTTCATCGGACTGCCGAGGGTCGAACGATCGGTTCCACCCGGCTTGGACCCACCAATATTGCGAACCGCCAATCGCACGGCGCGACCGATCGTGGCATTGGCCCGGTTGCCTGTGCCCAGTGCCATCAGGCCACTATTCATTCCAATTCGCTCACGGATCGGACCGTTGACGACCAGAACCGGTGAAGCTCCCATAGTGGTCGCCATGACGCCGTGGATGTTGAACTCGTCTGTACAAATGGCTTCGATCGCAGCGATCACCACCGGTAGGTATTCTGGCTTGCAGCCCGCCATCACCGCATTGATGGCCACCTTTTCAATGGTTGCCTCGCCCATATTGGGCGGCATTTGTGCGATGACCTCTTTCGGCGAGCGAGTCGTGCCGCTGAGCATGCGCATGACGCGTTCCGGGGTCGGTGGCACCAAAGGTAGGCCGTCCGAGAATCCCTGATCGAACATGAACTCTGCCACATCATCAGCGCTCGCAATTTCGATTTTGCGCGCGCGGATCGGGCTGTCCTCGGCGTCCGCGAGCAAGCGATCATGGATCTCAGGATCAAGATGTTTCGACCCGCATCCCGGGCGCCAATCGGGCAGGGCGTCCCAATCCACAGCCGCCGCTGTCTTGCCCAGGGATGCGGCAACTTTCTGATCCACGTCTTGCCATTCAGCCTTCACGAAGCCTTCAAACTGCGTTTCCGCCGCCGCACCGTCCGGGCACCAATAGAGCGCCGGAACGATATCGAACCCATAGGCGAATGACGTTTTCAGATCTGAATCATCTAGAATGGGAAGCGTCAGGCCGTGTCGATCTTTCAGGATCAGGCTGCCTTCGCGGGTTTGACTGATCATCCAAATGTTCGCGGCGTCGGCATAGGCTTGCGAAAAGGCCTCGATGACCGGCGCGGCAAGATTACAGGTTTCGCAGTCTTCTTTCACAAAGCAAATCAGGCTCGGTCCTGAGGCGGGGAAGGCATGCCCCTTCTCATCCAAATCCTTCAATTCAAACCCTGGAATATCAGCCATATGCGCTCTCACTCTGTTGCAAGAAGCTATGCGAAATTGTGGAGCCTTGTCCATTCGTTGCGCCGCGTCACATGATTGGCGGAGGCGGATGGGAATCGAACCCACCACACGCCGATAACGACGCGTCGCTGGTTTTGAAGACCAGGGAAGCCACCAGACTCCAGTCGCCTCCGCGAAATTGAAGACATAGACAGGTGGCGGATCAGCGCAAGGTGATCTTAGGGCTCGATGAGAACGCGAACATTTCCGGTGCGCTGGGTGGCCCCGGTCTGATCAAAATACTCAAGCAATGGTACGATGGTTTTTCGATTGGTCTTGAGCGCGGCGCGTGCCTCGCCAGTTGTGAATCCATCCGTGGTCTTGAAAGATGTGCGCAATCCATCGCGTGCCAATTGAATGCTGTTTGTGTGCAGGAGAACGGATTGATCGAGGGCGTGGTTGAATAAAAGAACCGCGCGGTCGGTCGAGATGAGCAGCTCGATAATGTCATCCATTTCCGGCGAAGCCTCGCGGCTGGACGCGTTTGCCTCTGGCGAGAGGCCCAGCTGTTCCAAATTCTGTTCGAAAGCGCTCACGGCAGCCCGGTCTTTGTCGGACATGCAATCGAAGGGATCGTGATCCGTTCGGCACACCATTTCGTTGCCACGAATGGTCTGGTCTGTTCGCAGCGTACGGATGGCGTAATCAATCAGCGTGTCTGGATGATGGCGTAGGGCTGACTTGATCTTGCCGATGGGGTGGTGCGGGCGAATGGGTTGGTTTTCGTGGAGTTTCGTGAGTGCGGCTAAAAAATCGTGCCGCGCCTGGGTCAGCTCTTTCGAGCGAAAGATCATGTCCGTTCCGGTCTCGACGAATTGATCGCTCAATTGGGTTTGCAAAGCCGCGGGCGAGCCATTCGACACTCGAGCGAGATCGGCGAGAGTAACGCAGCCGCGATCCCGATTGGCGAGCGCCTGTGCGATCGATTGAGGATCTGCCCTGGCTATGGCGCTCAGGACTTGGATATGAATCGGTTTTTGGCGGGTCACTAGCTGGGCAGCCGGGTCCAGGATGGTTCCGCCTAGAACCGTCTCATTTGAAGCAGGCCGGCGAAGCGCAAACCGTTGGTGCGCGTAAGCGAGCTGCGCGGACGAGAATTCAAGCTGAACATAGGTCTTCTGGTCCGGGGACGATCCGTAAAGCCGGACTTTTGCGGCTGCCTGCGCGGTCCCCCACAAGACCATGACCTGCTCCATATGTTTGAATGGTTTCAGATCGATGGGCGCTTCGTCCAACAGGACGTCAAAGCGGTCAGACGGATAGAACCCATGGGTCGAAGACAGCACATGTCCGGTTTTGACGACGGCTCGCTCAACGCCGCGAAGATTGACCGCGACGCGTGTTCCTGGCTTGGCAGAATCGACCTCTTCGCCAGCAATTTGCAGGCCGCGTATGGGTGCTTCGATCCCTGTGGGGTGCAGGCGGATGGCTTGATCGCGGCTCAGAGCTTCTCCGAGCAGCGTGCCAGCGACAATCGTCCCCACACCCGGCGCTGAAAAGACGCGATCAATGGGCAAATAGGCGCCGGGCGGGGCAGGGCGAGCGGCATGTGGTGGCGGCAGACTTTCGAGCGTGCTGGCTAAAATCTCGATCCCATCTTGGGTGATCGCCGAATAGGGCACAATCGGCGCATCCGAAAATCCGTAGGTCACGAGTAAGTCGGCGATTGCGGTCGACCGGGCGTCGAGCGTGTCTTGATTGGCGAGATCCGACTGGCTTAGCGCGATGACGAGGCGGGGCACTGCGAAACATTGCGCCAGTTTGAGATGCTCGACCGTCTGCGCCTGGATGCCGTCTCTGGCAGAGATGACCAGCAAGGCGGTGTCGGCACCGCTTAATCCCGAAGCTGTGGTTCTGACGAAGTCGGCATGTCCGGGCGTGTCGACGAAATGCAACCGCGCACCCGTCCCGCGACGAACTGCGAAGCCAAGCGCGATGGTCAGCCCGCGAGTCTGCTCTTCTTTCAGCGTGTCGGTCTCCATGCCGGTCAGGGCTTTCACGAGTGCAGTTTTTCCATGATCGACATGCCCGATCACGGCAATCGTCGTGTGGGTCATGGATGACTAAGCGATTGCGCGGCGTCGTCGATCATGCTGATTTCGTGATCGGCGACCGCTTTCATGTCGAGCAAGAACCGATCCTTAGAAATGCGCCCAATGATCGGGGGCGAGGCGCTGCGAAACGCGCTGGCAAGCGCTTCTGCAGACAAGCTGTCAGACGCGATAGCAACCGCGACACTGGGAAGATCCTGCAAAGGCAGCGAGCCGGCCCCCGCGCGCGCCGTGGTCGGCACAAGCTTTGCCTTCAGTGCCGGGTGCGCGTTGATCTGCGCGCACAAATCTCGGGCGCGCTGGTCCACTGTCTCAACGGATTCGGAGAGCATTTGCAGCACAGGGATATGGGCAACGGGGTCGTTTGGGGCGCGATAAAGCTCTAGCGTGGCGTGCAAGGCGGCAAGCGACAGCTTATCAATCCGAACCGCGCGGGCCATGGGGTGTTTTTTGATTTTCTCGATCAGGACCCGCCGTCCAGCGATGATCCCGGCTTGAGGTCCGCCAAGCAGCTTGTCGCCAGAGAACGTCACGAGATCGACCCCGGCGGCCAGCACGTCCCGCACGACGGGTTCATCCGGCAAGCCATAGGGAGATAAATCGACTAACACGCCGCTGCCCAGGTCTTCGATGAAGTAAGTTTCGGTCTGGCGCGCCAGCGCCGCGAGGTCGGTTCGCTGCGGCACAGAGGCGAAGCCGATGACGGCGTAATTGCTCGTGTGACTTTTCAAGAGCAAGGCTGTGTTCTCGTCGATCGCGTCCGCATAGTCGCGCAAATGGGTTTTGTTCGTCGTGCCGATTTCCTTCAGCGCGGCCCCGCTCTGCGCGATAACATCCGGCATGCGAAACGAGCCGCCAATTTCAACCATCTCTCCCCGCGATGCGATCACGGTCTTGCCAGCCCCCAGCGCGCAGAGACTGGTCAAAATGGCAGCGGCGCAATTGTTGATGACCATGGCCGCTTCTGCCCCGGTCAGTTGACAGATCAAGGCTTCGACATGGCTGTGACGGGAGCCGCGCTTGCCAGACTCAAGGTCGAGCTCGAGTGCGGTATAATTGGCGGCAACGGACTGCATCGCCTCAATCGCTTCGGGCGCCAGGCGCGCACGCCCCAGATTCGTATGAATGATGATGCCCGTGGCGTTGATGGCGGGTCTTAATGTCGAGACGTTCGCGGCATTCAACTCGGTTGCGATATCATCGAACAAGACTTGCTGTGAGACCGGCTCCAAAGATGCCCCAGCGGCGGCGATAATCTTGGCCCGCGCAAGTTCGATTTTGGCGCGGGTGGCCGTCGCAACCGCCTCATAGCCATGCGCCGCAATCAAGGCCTGTGCAGGCTCTGAGTCCAGTAAGGCCTGGATCTTGGGAAGGCGGCGTAACTGATCTTGCATGCCATATTGTTTCCGACTTGAGACGCGCGTGCAAGCTTTCCGCCGGTGCGATGCGTTGCACGCGCTTACATTTAGCTGTTGAGCCGATTGTCCAATCGCATCTAATGTCACTCGCTAAAGGATTGAGTCGGTCAATCTAGACACGCAAAATCAGGCGAGAAATTGATATGCGCTTACCAGTCATTGTCAGCATGGGCGGCGTAAACGCAGCCGGACGAACATCGGGGCACCAAGCCTATCGCCGAATGGTTCTGAGCGCATTGTCCAAGGCGGACGAAGAGGCCACCATTGTTGGACTGGCGGTCATGATGGGACTTGTTCACGCCAAGGGTGACACTGACTATGTCGCGGCTGACGGGGAAGACCTCCTGAAACCGGCTCAAGTGGCTGCGCGATTTCGAGATGACGTGATCAATGGCACGCTCGTGCGACGGATCGAGAAAGCGCGTTTCGATGTTGACGCGCTATATTGGCAATCGAGCGCCGCGCTGTCGCCGACAGGCGAGACCGGAAACGGACCGCTCAGATTTTCCGCCGAGGCATCTGCCATTCCCGATAACACTCCCTCCAACTGGAAGATTGAAGCGCAAGAAGACGGAAAAGTGATTGTGACGGTTGAGGGGGACCTGGATGTGTTCTTCTCAAACGTTCGCGAGTTTCCGGTCAAAGCGGCCGGGCAACTGCCCAGCGGGTTTGAGATGGCCGGACTGTACAATTCCCGTTTTCAACCCCGTGGTCTGCAAATGGCGCTGTTTGGCGCCACAGATGCTCTGCGATCATTAGGGGTGGAATGGGACCAGGTTCTTGAACGGATCGAGCCGGATGAGGTTGGCGTTTATTCGAGCAGTGGTTTCGGCCAGATGGACAAAGAGGGCTATGGCGGCATGCACCAAGCCCGCATGACGGGCCAACGCGTGACGGCGAAATCGCTGGTCATGGGGATCAACTCTATGCCGACCGATTTTATCAATGCCTATGTCCTTTCAAATGTCGGGATCGCCAGCAGCGCTGTGGCCGCTTGCGCCACCTTCCTCTCCAATTTGCGCCATGCCGTGGCGGATATTCAGGCGGGAAAAGTGCGCGTCGCTATGGTCGGGAATAGCGAGGCGCCGGTCGTGCCCGAAATTATGGACGGCTTCGGCACCATGGGGGCGCTCGCGACGGATGATAATATGATCAAGCTGTATGGGGATGGCGAGATTGACTATCGCCGAGCCAGCCGTCCGTTTGGCGACAATTGCGGCTTCACCATTGGTGAGGCGAGTCAATATTTCATTCTCATGGACGATGCCTTGGCGATTGAGCTGGGGGCGCCATGCCTCGGGTCAATCACGGATGTTTTTGTCGACGCTGACGGTACGAAGAAGTCGATCACAGCGCCCGGGCCCGGCAATCATATCAGCATGGCCAAGGCGGTGGCGGCGGCCACTGCGGTGGCGGGGCAAGAAGCAGTCCAGTCGCACAGCTTTGTCATGGCGCATGGGTCCAGCACGCCCCAGAACCGCACCACCGAATCTCAAATATTCGACCAAGTGGCAGACGCATTCGGCATCTCGAACTGGCCTGTGGTGGCGGTGAAAGCCTTTCTCGGTCACACCATCGCCCCGGCGAGTGGAGATCAGCTCGCGGCGGCATTGGGCGCGTTTGAATATGGCATCCTGCCTGGCATCCCGACCCTTGATGCGGTCGCTGATGATGTCGCGCAGGATCGTCTTGTTCTTGGTCCGGAACATCAGACGCGTGCCCCTGGCGATCTAGAAGTGGCAATCCTGAATTCCAAAGGATTCGGCGGCAACAATGCCTCCGCCGTCGTGTTGTCACCGGATCGCACCGAGGCGATGCTCGAAAAGCGGCATGGCGCTGAGGCGATGACCGATTACAAGACGCGCCGCGAAACGGTTCTGGCTGCCTCGCAAGATTATGTGACCCGTGCAGATCGCGGCGACTATGCACCGATCTATCGGTTTGGCGAAGACGTCGTCTCAGATGCTGATGTGCAGATGACGGATCAGGCGATTTCCATCAACGGCATGGCCAATCCGATTTCTTTGCCAACAAAGAACCCGTATGCCGACATGACTTAGGCGCGGGCCTATTCTGCAGCTGGGCGGATGTCCGGCTCGGGATTGGCCCAGCCTTTGTCTTCGATCGGTGGAATGGCGGGCTCAGACTCAAGTCCGCGAATGCGCGCAATCATGCGGTCCCGCCAGCGGCCAATCTTTGCCGGCGCGGCCAGCCAGACGGGCGTGACGATCAGGGTGAGCATGGTCGAGAATCCCAATCCAAACACGACGGCGGTCGCGAGCGGCACCCACCATTCGGCTGTGATCCCACCAAAGCTGATCGCACCTTCGCGGAAGTTCACATTCATCATGAAGACCATGGGAAGCAGACCGCAAATCGTGGTCAGCGTCGTCAACAGGATCGGACGGATCCGCTGGGCGGCTGCGGCAATCGATGCTTGTTCGCTGGTCCGGCCATCGCGTTTCAGTCGCTGATAGGTGTCGATCAGAACGATATTATTATTCACCACAATACCCGCCAGCGCGACGATTCCGGTGCCAATCATCAGCGTCGAAATATAGGGCAGAACCAGCTGAATGCCGATCAGGACGCCCGCTGTGGACAGCACCACAGCCGACAAGGTCAGCACCACATGATAGAAATTATTGAACTCCCATAACAGAATAATACCCATCAAGAATAAGGCCGAGAGCGCGGCGACCTGGAAGAAGGCGGCAGCCTCGGCGGCATCCTCGTCAGCGCCTTCGAATTGAACATCGACGGCGGGATTGAGATTGGCGGTTGCCAGCCAGTCTTTGATTTCTGCGACCTTGGCTGCGCCTTCGCCCTGCACCACGGCATTGGCGCGGATCAGGACAATGCGCTTGCCATCCCGGCGCTCAATTTTGGTCACTTTCGGAGCGGGGACCCGAGTCACGAATTGCGATAGCGGAACTTGCCCGCCTGGCGTGGCGATGCGCAAACGATCGAGCGCCTGAACGCTCCGTTCGCTCTCTGGCAGCCGTACGCGGATATCAATTTCGTCCAGGGCATCATCCGGGCGATATCGACCAACGAGAATCCCATTGGTGACGAGCTGGACAGCCGCGCCGACCTGGCTGACATCAATGCCGAACTTGCCGGCCTGGGCGCGATCAACCTCGAGCTGATACTCAATGCCGGGCAGGGGACGGCTGTCCTCCACCTCGCGCAAACCGTCCATATTGTCGACAAAATCGCGGACCTGCTGGGTGACCGCTAGCAAGGCGGCGCCATCATTAGAGCGGATGGCGATTTGCACGTCTTTGCCAACGGGCGGGCCTTGCTCGAGTTTCTGCACCTCAGTGCGCAGACCCGGCGCGCCGACCAGGGCGTCGCGAATGTTCTGCTCCGTGACCCGGCCATCATAGCCCGTTTCGCGGTCTTTCAGATTGATCAGTATTCGCCCGATCGTGTCTTGCGGGGGCGACGCGACGCCGTCAAAATTGAACGAGCCCGAGCCTTCACTGCCGGACGTTGACGCCATGGATTCAATGCCATCAAGCGACAGCAAGCGGTCGACGACGCGGTCGACAATCTCATACTCTTCATCCGCTGACAGGTTCCCTTGCGCCTGAACGAAGACGTAAAGCTGCTCAGGTTCAACATCGAGGAAGAGTTCAGACTTGTGCTGGGTTGAGCCAAACCACATGAAAATCGCGACAATGATCGCAACCGCGCCGCCCGTGACCAGGAAGGGGCGCTTGATCAGCTCATTTGTGGTGCGGGCATAGCGACCGAACCAGCCGGAGGCTTCGAGCGGGTCGCCATCGACGCCGGACACTTCCACCAGGCCATTATTCGTATTGTCCGATCCGCGTCCGCCCAAAACCGAACCAAGCACAGGCAGGAAAATCAGCGCCATGATCAAGGAGGCGGCCAATACAAAGATCAGCGTGATCGGCAAATAGGACATGAACTTGCCGACCAGGCTGTCCCAGAACAGGAAGGGGAAGAAAGCCGCGAGTGTCGTCGCCGAAGACGCGACAATCGGCCAAAACATCCGCTTGGCTGCCATCGCATAGGCCTGTTTGCGATCAAGACCTTCGGCCATCTTCCGGTCTGCATATTCGACCACCACAATCGCGCCATCGACGAGGATGCCGACCGCGATCACCATGCCGAACATGACCATCATGTTGATCGTGTAGCCAAACACGCCGAGCATCAGGAACGCCATCACGAATGAGCCTGGAATCGCAAGTCCCACCATGGCCGCAGATCGCAGGCCAAGCGCGGCAACAACGATTATCATCACCAAGACCACGGCGACCGCGATTGAAGATTGCAGCTGGCCCAATTGATCATCGATCATCTCGGACATGTCCGAAGTCAGCGTCACATTGACCGTATCCGGCCAGCGCGATTGGGCATTGGCGACCACTTCTTGCACTTCCGCGACCGTGTCCAGAATATTGGCGCCGGTCCGCTTGACGATCTGGATCGAAACCGCCGGCTGGCCGTTAAACTTCGCGTATTGCTCGCGATCCTTGAAGGTGCGCCGAACGCTCGACACGTCGGCCAGCGTGATAGAGGCATCCCCTTCTGATTTCACTGGCAGGTCGAACGCGTCTTGCGCGGTCTTGATCAAACCCGGGACTTTGACCGGAAACCGACCTTCGCCCATATCAATCCGTCCGGCGGGGACCAGACGGTTATTGTTTGCCACCGCGGCGAAGATTTCCTGATAAGACAGGTTATAGGCTTCCAGTTTTGCCGGATCGACCACGATTTCGAGAACTTCTTCCCGATCGCCCTGCAGCCGCGCCTCGAGCACACCTTCCAGGCCTTCGAGCTCATCCTGCAATTCCTGGCCGATCTTATACAGGCCGCGTTCTGGAGCGTCCCCGTAGAGATTGATGTTGAGGATCGGGAACAGAGAGGCGTTGATTTCTGTAATAATCGGCTCGCGCGCTTCCTCTGGAAACTCGCGCTGGGCGAGGTCAACTTTTTCCTGAACGTCCAAAACCGCTTGGTCTTGATCGAAGGAGACATCGAACTCGATGATGATCTGCCCAGCCCCTTCAAGCGCGAAGGAGTCGATCTGCTTCACACCTTCAATGCTTTGCAATTCCGTTTCGACCGGGCGCACCAGCAGGCGTTCGGCATCTTCCGGCGAGACACCTTCCAGCGGAATGGTCACGCCGACAAATGGGATCGGAACGTCCGGGTCTGCCTCTTTTGGCAAATTGATATAGGTCAGCGTGCCGGCAATCAGAGCCACCAGCAATATGGCGAGGACCATGCGCGCACGACCAATGGCGCCGTCGATGAGAGCATTCATGGCTTAACGCTCCTGACCGAGTTGCGGGTTCACTTTGACTCCTTCCCTAAGGAAGTCTTGGCCAGCGGCCAAAAGGTTCACACCTTCTGGAATTCCGGTCACCCAGATGCCTTCGGGAGAGTCATCGAGCACACTGATTTCGGTGAAGCGAACCGTGTCCGTCTCGTCGACATAGCGCACCCCGACGCGGCCATCATCGTGTAGAACCAGGGACGCGGGCGTCATCAAAATGGCCGGTGCTTCGCCCAGTCCGACTTGCACGGATGCGGTTAGTCCGGCTGCGATGGCATTATCAGGATTGGGAATCTCGATCTCGACGCGGAAGGTTCTTGTCTGCTGGCTCGCGGTGCGGGCGATATAGCGCACGGTGCCGACAGCCTCAGCGCCCGTGGCCAGGGACACAGAAACCGGAGTGCTTGGATCAATCGCGCTGAGCTGATTTTCAGTTGCGTCGACGGCGACAATGATCGGATCGAGATCCACGATCCGCCCGCACGGGGCGCCGACCGACAGGAAGTCGCCGCGTTCTGCCATGCGCGTTTCGAACACCCCATCGAAGGGGGCTGTAATGCGGGTTTTGCCGAGCTCAATCTTCGCGGCGGCCAGACCCGCTTCGGCGCGATCCAGCGCGGCTTTTGCAGCCGCGGCATTGTTCGAGGTGGACCAGCCTTTTTCTTCCAGCTGTTGCGCCGCATCATAATCCAGACGGGCCGAGGCTACGCCGGCTTCAGCTTCGGCAATTCTTGCCGCTCGGCTTTCAACGTCCAAACCACACAGGACGGCGCCGCGCCGCACAGACTGACCTTCCGGCACGGCCGCGTTGATCACTGTACCCATGGTTTCAGACCGCACCGTCACTTCCCGATCCGGTTCCGTGCTGCCTTTCAGCGTCGCCAACACGGTCCGCGGCGTGGTCTCTGCCATTGAGACAATCACATTGGGGATGGTCTTTTCGGCGGACGCTGAATTGATCGTATCTGTGGCTGAGGCTTCTTCGCTCGGCGTGCGGAAAATCGCACTCGCCACAAAGTATAGAAGCAGCGCAAGCAAGATAAACCCTGCGGTGCGAACGGAGTTGGGCATGGATGGCATCGGGAGGAAGCTCTTTTATAATGCGCACGGCGTGCGCGTGGCCTTTGGTTTGTTGTCGTTAACCCTAATAGCGGCCAGAGATTTCCATCCCGAAAAATCCGACCGGAATTTTGAGTGAACGCATAAACATATAGTTCATTTTTCAGCGGATTATTAGCCCCCTTAATGCCGCGCGACAATTTTGGGTGGAAAAGCTGCGCCAGGGCTCAGAAAACAGGTGCCTTAAACGGCCCGTCGAAATGCAAAAAGGCGGGCCTCCCGACCCGCCTTCCGCTGGCTTTTCAGAATGACCTAGAACGTCTTTGTGACTTGCACAAAGCCTCGTCGGCCTCTGAGATCATACCCGGCTGATAATGGGACAGTCCCGCGGCGAGCGAAAATGTTCGAAGCGGACAAAAGGGGCGGTGTTTCATCAAAAATGTCACTAATGCCCGCCGTAATAATCAGTGAGTCGCCTTCCCACTGTATAGATGCGGCGTGATAAAGCGTTTCCTCGACCTTTCGGTTCGCCACTGCCGAGATGCCTTGGTAGGTGATGATGGAGTCTTCGTAGCGGGAATTATCGCCGACGCCGATATAGTCCATGAACCAGGAATAGGTGAAGTCGCCGCGTTCGACGGATAGTCGCGTATTCCAAACCCATTCTGGATCGCCCGTTGTTCCATTGAAGTCATCTTCTTCAAAGCCACTTTCAGCGGTTGAATCAAACAGCTGCACACGATCTTCATCTGTGTATGTCGCCTGGCCTTCAAATGTCAGCGTGCCGAAATCAAGATCGCGTTCATAGAGAACCGTGAAATCCCATCCATTGGTCGATTGCGTGTTGATGTTGACGTAGCGGTCGAGCACGTTCGTGATTGAGAACGGCTCCAAGGCGTTGGCATCATTTCTCTGAATGAGGTCGCAGAAACTGTTCGGGAACGTATCGGCCACGTAACATCCGCCGACAATCTGGGCTGCGCCGAGTTGAGCGATTTGATCTTCAACCGTGATATCGAAATAGTCGATGGCAAAAGAGATATCGGCAAAACTCGGGGTGACCACGATTCCAAAAGTCTCTGCATCAGCGGTTTCGGGTTGCAAGAACGATCCGCCGCCGCCGCTAACAATGGTCGCTGAAGATCCGGCTGGGGAGTAATCTTCGGGAATTCCCAAAGCTGCACAATTGTTCTGGAGGTTCTGATTGGTTGATTCGCCCCAGTCGACGCAAGGATCGATGGCGAATTGGCCCAAGAATGAAGTTGTCTCGCCCTGGAAGGTTTCGAACAAGGCGGGCGCCCGGAAGGTCGTGCCTTTGGTGGCGCGAAGCCGGAGCGCCGGGACGATCTGCCAGTTGCCTTGAACCTTCCACACATCCCCCGTGCCATAGGTGGAATAATTGAAGGTTCGACCAGACAGATTCACGCTTAGCTCCTCAGCTCCAGGAAGGCCTTTCAGAATCGGGATTTCAATTTCGGCCGCGATCTCGAACAGATCTTCTTCACCCGTTGTCGGCAGGGCGCTGGACGTGCCCCAGAGGTTTCCGCTTTGGGAGTTCTCGCTCGGCTCATCATTGATCGAGTATTTCCGGCCTTCGAACAGAAAACCCGCCAGCACTTCACCGGCTGGAAGTTCGAAGAGCGGGCCTGTGAGCGTGGCTTTCGCCGTCGTTTGTTTGTAGACCGTGTTCCCGGTTTCGATCGATTGGACGTCATCATACCAGGATGTATCCGTGCCATCGAGCCACGCCGTGGTGAACGGGTCATAGGTTGGCGCGATGCTCGTATCGAACCAATCGCCCGAACGATCGATGAGAATTTCATTGCCTGTATAGTCGCCATCCGACCGGCTGTGCGTCAAATCGAAGGACCAAGCCCAATCGTTGAGGAATTCGACGCCTGAGAAGCCGCCCTCAATGGTTGAGGCGAGACTGTAATAGGTCAGATCGATTTCGTCATTGGAGGGGAAGGCCGTAATCGGGATTGCCAGCCCCCCGAAAGAGTTTTCATACTCGGTATCATACTCAAATCCGGTGCCTGTTCCGCCAATGTACGGGAAGAATTGGCGCCATTGTTCACCTTTGGTTTTTCGTTTCGTGTAAAGGGCTTCGCCTTTCCAGTTGAGCCCACCCAGAATGTCCAATTCGAAATCGGAGGTGGCCAGGACCGAGAAGATTTCTTGCTGATTGAACGCGTCTGCTGAGTCGATCCGCGGATCGTAAAAGTCATCCTCGTAATAGGCCTGACCGTCGGGCGATGAGAGATAAGACGAATTCGTGCGCGGCCGATAGCCGTCGAGTGGGCCGATTGTGACTCCATCCGGACTTGGAATATAGCGTTCACCAAAATTGAAGGCATTGATGACCGTATTCGCGTAGATCTTGAAACAGTCTTCGTTGGCCGTTCCGGCGTTTATGCTTCGATCTTGCCGGTCCAGATATTGGCCATTGGCGTCTCGGATCAGATCGCGATCACAGGCCAAGAAGTCACGGTCACCAATCGATAAGTCTTCTTCCCTGGTATATTGCGCGGACAAGGCGATGTTGCCGGTATCAAAATTGAACCCATAGGCGCCGTCGATCGAGAAGGTCTCACCGCCTGATTCGAAAGGGGCGTTGACCTCTACGGTTATCTCAGGTTTGTCGACCACGGTTCTGGTAATGATATTGACCACGCCCCCGACAGCGTCTGATCCGTAGATTGTCGACGCACCATCTTTCAAAATTTCGACCCGAGTGACCGCTGAGGCCGGGATGACGTTCAAATCAAACGCGCCAACGGCGCCGCGCGTGCCGGATGGACCAGGCCGGCGCCCATTTACCAGGACCAGTGTTCGTTGATCGCCCAAGCCGCGCAGCGAGACCGTATTGACGCCCAAACCACCGTCAATAACGAATCCGCCAAACTGATTATTGAGTTGAACCGACCCTGCGGCTAGCGACGATCCTTGAATAATGTCGGCCGTCGAGATCAGGCCTTCGAGCGTCGCATTTTCGGCCGTGAGGACTTGTATCGGGGCCGCCGAGGAAAACTCGGTTCGTTGCAAGAGGGACCCCGTCACGACGATTTTCTCTTGTACGGAAACTTCATCTTCCGCGTCTTCGTCGAGCAATGTGACGCCCGGTTCGGTCGATTCTTCTTGCGCTGCCGCGATTGGTGCGATCAGGCATCCAACTGCGACACCGGTCAATAGTGTCGGCAGAAGTTTGGATGTGTTGATGTTCATGACTTAGGACCCTCTCTCAGATGCTTCTTGAGCATTGGTCCCCTAGTCGAGAACATGCAGACACAATTCGCGCATTAAAATCAAGTAATGCGTTTCACAATTATGCAGAAATGTCCCTCATTTAGGTGCGATTGTTGCTATTATGTTTCAATAAAGTGCCTTATCTTGCTTAAAAATCTCCTGAATACATGCAGATTCAAGGTATATTTTCAGGATCTCAATTGAGATTTTAAATAAATGAGCTATGGATGGTCGAGTCTAGGGGCGAAGGTGACCGTTTCTCTGTTGCAGCGGCGATGACCTGACTTTGAGGAAAAGTAATGCTGTCTAGATGGATTGTGTGCGCCGTCGCACTCTTGCTTTGCGGAAACCTTGCTGCACTTGCGCAGATTCCAATTGAACACTTGTCGAGGAATCCGGCATTTTCCTCGGTCTCGATGTCACCGGATGGTGAACATGTTGTCGCTTTGGTAACGCTGGATGGCGCAACGGATCGTGCGCTTGCGATTTGGGAGACTGACAAACTTGGCAGTGCGCCAGTCGTCACACCGGCAAATGATCGAATGAAATTTGTCAGCGCCACGGCGCTAAAAGCGGACAAGATATTTGTGATCGGACAGCAAGCCTGGACCGGGTCGGCCGGCGGGTATGAGTGTCTTGAGGGTCTGACGTCGGCTGGGTCGGTCAAGACCTTCGTCACGAAGGCTTTCATCACCGATGTCACCGGGCGTGATTTTGAAGAGCCGTTTTCGAAACAAACAATCGGCTTGGGTGATCAAGCGCTTGAGCGATGCTTTGAGCTGACCGGCGAAGCAGCGATCGTGCTGGATTTGCCGCTGAGTGACACCGATGTGGTGATACAGCGGACGGACAAATCAAAGCTGATCAATGAGTATTACCGCGTAAATCTGAAAACGGGCCGTGAGAAACTCGTTTTTCGCGAAACCGCCTCAGAATCAGCCGCAGCATGGGATCCGCGTACGGGCGAGCTGCTCGCAAAATCGAAGATCAAATCCACAGGCGGCGGCAATTACGATTTTGAGCTCTGGCTTCGGTCTCTCGATGGCGAGGGGTTTGAGCGCCATGATGCCCTGACGGTTCGAACCGAGGATCGCAGGACCGTCAACATTGTCGGCCGTGATGAGCGGTCCAGACAATACTATGTCGCGACAAACAAGTTTTCCGACAAGGCCGCCTTGTACTTCTACAATCCGGTGACGAGAAAATTCTCGCCGCAACCTTTGTTCGCGCATCCAGATTTCGACGTGACCGACATTGCCCTTGATGATCGTCCCGAGACGTTTAATCGGCTTTTATCGGTCGAGTATTTCGCAGAAAAAGGAAAGAGCTATATCCTAGATACGGAGATGCGCGGAATTGCTGATGGATTACAAGCGGCATTTCCCGAGTTAGATGTCGAGTTAATCGATCGTACTGACGATCTGTCGAAAATTCTGTTTCAAGTGTCGAGTTCGACAACCCCGCCTCGATACTATTTGCTCAAGGACAAAACGGTTACGATCCCGATCGGATCGCAGCGGCCCTGGTTCGAGACCGAAGGTTTGCGAGAGACCGAGCTCATTCGCTATACGGCCCGCGATGGCTTGGAAATCCCGGGTTTGTTGACGCTGCCGCCGGGCTGGCAAAAGGAAGATGGTCCGATCGCGGCCGTTGTGTTGCCGCATGGTGGCCCTTGGGCGAGAGATGTCGCCGGTTGGGACGCGTCGGGATGGCCTCAATTTTTGGCGTCTCGAGGCTATGCGGTGTTGCAGCCGCAATATCGAGGGAGCGATGGCTGGGGTCACGAACTCTGGACCGCTGGCGATGCCGAATGGGGCCTCTCCATGCAGGATGACAAAGATGATGGGGCCGCTTGGTTGGTCTCAGAAGGCATCGCAGATCCGGACCGGATTGCCATTTTCGGTTATTCCTATGGAGGGTTCGCTGCGATGGCCGCGGTGGTTCGGGAGAATGGTCCCTTCAAGTGTGCGATTGCCGGAGCTGGCGTGTCCAATCTGGCTCGGATTGGCGGAAACTGGAGTGAGGACCGGGTGCAGCGCGCGTACCAGGGGCGAACGGTGAAAGGAATGGATCCGCTCAAGAACGCGAAGAAAGCCAATATCCCGATTTTGATTTATCATGGGGATCGAGATGTCCGGGTGCCACTTTATCACTCGACGGATTTCTACAAAGCGATCAAAGACCACACCGATGCCGAGCTTCTCATCGTCAAGGATATGCAGCATTCCTTGCCGTGGTGGCCCGAACAGCACGTAGAAACCTTGTCCGCGATCGAGCGTTTTTTGCGCGATGACTGTCAGCTCTAGTCCGGATGCCTTGTCGTTTCTAACCCTCTATTCCGAGGGCTTCGAAGGCGAAGGCGCGGACGCCTTTATAGTCGGCTTTGCCATTGGGGGCGCGTTTTAGGTCATCTGTGACAAGAACGCGTTTCGGCGCCTTATAGGCGGCAAGCCGGGTTCGGACGAAGGCGCGCAATTCGTCTTCGCTGGCGCTGGCATTGTCGGCGAACTCGACCACCCCGGTGACCGATTGCCCCCATTTATCGTCGGGCACGCCGACGACCAGGGCGTCGCGGACGGCGTCATGTTCTTTGAGCGCTTCTTCGACCTCTTCGGGATAGATTTTCTCGCCGGCCGAGTTGATGCAATTGGAGCCGCGCCCCAGTAAGGTCAGGGTGCCGTCCTTGGCGACTTTGCACCAATCGCCAGGAATGGCGTAGCGGACGCCATTAATCGTCCGGAACGTTTCAGCGGTTTTTGTCTCATCCTTATAGTATCCGAGCGGGACCGCGCCGCCGCGCGCGATCAGGCCGGACTCGTCCGATCCGGGTGCGATCTCACGTCCATCTTCGGAAAACACTTTGCAGTGTTCGCCAATTTCGAACTTGGCCGTTTCAACAATGCCATCCGCGGTGGTCACAGACATGCCAAAGCCAACCGCTTCAGAAGCGCCAAAACTATCATTCAGCGCGACCTGAGGCAGGTGCTCGATCAGGCCTTGTTTCACCTCATGACTCCACATCACGCCGGATGAGGTAATGCTGGCGACGCTGGACAAGTCGTATGTCCCGGGCGCGTCATTGAGGACGGCCAGCATGGGTTTGGCGAAGGCGTCGCCGACAATCGCCATGGCGGTCACGCCATGTCGTTCGGTCGTTTGCCACACTTGTTCTGGGTCAAATTTCTGCTTGTTCTCCAGCGTGACAATTGCGCCGCCCATCAGAAACGCGCCGAGCGCCGTGAACAAGCCGGTGCCGTGCATGAGCGGGCAGGCGGGCATTTGGCGACCATGTTTGCCGACCTCCTGAACAAAGGCGCGGTGTTCTTCCCAGGTTTCGGGGGCGGCGCCATAGATCTTGCGCAGCCCGTCCAAATTGGCTTCGCGCCAGATTTGATGCGACCACATCACGCCCTTCGGCATGCCTGTGGTGCCGCCTGTATAGAGGAACATCAGATCGTCCGGAGAGCGTTCCATATCCAAAGGCGCGCCATCGCCTTCGCCCGCAAGATCCTCATAAGCCACCGCGAATTCCGGTGAATCCGATTGAGAATTTACTTCGAGCCAAAGTTTGACCTTTGGAAGGCGACCTCGCACGCGCTCGACATTGTCACGAAATTCCGCGTCATAGAGAAGGACCGCGGCGTCGGAATTATCGATGATGTAGGACAATTCATCATCAAGATAACGGTAATTGACGTTCACATGAGTCAACCGAGCCTTGAAGGCAGCTGCCAAGCCTTCGACATATTCCGGCTGGTTGCGCAGATAGAAGCCCATCTTGTCACCCGGCTGGATGCCGCGATTGAGCAGCGCGCTCGCGACATTATTGGAGCGGGCCGACATTTCAGGCCAGGAGATCATGCGATCACCATGGATCAAGGCCGGATCATTGGGTCCAAGATGCGTGGCATTGTCATCCAGAATATCCCCGAAATTCCAAATCGATTTCGCCATAGCGCTGCGATCTCCCATCTGTTTTGGCGCGAGCTTAGCGGCTCTGCAGGTCGCGAAAAGGGCCGTCGCAGGGTTAGGCGCGCTTAAAACAGACTGCCTTGATCATCAGATGGGTCGGTTTTCGGTTTGGCTTTCTTCGGCTTGGTGGGCGCGGCAGGCGCCGCTGTTCCGGTCGGGCTGAGCTCGACCGTGCCATCGGCCAAAGTGACATTGACCTTGTCGGTCCCGGCGACGGTTTTTGCTGACCGCAAGACTTGCCCATCTGCGTTTCGGACAATCGCATAGCCGCGCCCAAGGGTCGCCTGATAAGAGAGCGTCTCAAGAAGTTTCCCCTGAGACGAGAGCGCTTGGCGGCGAGCATCCAATATCCGAAGCAGCGCCGGCCGGGCCCGACTTGCGACATCTCTCAAGCCGGTGCGCGCGCGTTTGGCGTCGGCGGCAAGCGGCTCTGGCCGCAGGCGCGACGCTGTCCGCGCAAATGCGATCCGTTTGGAGGCCGCCGCGCGCGACAAGCCTGCCCCCAGACGGGCGCTCAGATTCTCAAGCGCGGCCTGCTTGCTGGCAACGATCTGTTTCGGACTGATCAGCTTTGCGCTGATCGTATCCAGCTTGGCGCGTTGCTGCTGAACCATGCCGCGCACCGCCAGCGGCAATCGATCGCCGATCGCATCATAGCGTTGTCGCTTGGGCTCAAGCAGGCGTTCCGCGCGCGGAAGCCGCGTCGCTTGCAATCGCTCATGTCCGCGATGAATGTAGCGCACCAGGGCGCGCTTCAGGCGTTGGTGAAGTTCACCGATCTGTAGCTGCAATTCAGATCGCACAGGCACAGCTATTTCCGCAGCACCGGTCGGCGTTGGCGCGCGCGCATCAGAGACATAGTCGATCAGCGTCGTATCGGTTTCATGTCCGACGGCTGAGATCAGCGGGATCTCGCTCTCAAAGGCGGCGCGAACGACCTCTTCTTCATTGAAAGGCCAGAGATCTTCAATCGAGCCGCCACCGCGCCCAACGATCAGCACATCGGGGCGGGTCTCACCTGTCATCGCATTGAAACCGCGAATGGCGGCGGTGATTTGCGGCGCGGCTGTATCGCCCTGAACCAGAGCCGGCCACAAAATGACCCTGACCGGGAACCGATCACGAATTCGATGCAGGATATCGCGGATCACCGCCCCAGTTGGCGAGGTCACAACACCGACCGTGGCCGGCAGGAAGGGAAGGGGCTTTTTGTGCTGTTCATCAAACAGGCCTTCAGCCGCCAGTTTCTTCTTGCGCTCTTCCAGCAAGGCCATCAGCGCGCCGACACCGGCCGGACGCAGACTATCGGCGATCAGCTGATAGTTTGATCGCCCCGGATAGGTCGACATGCGCCCCGTGGCGATCACTTCCAGGCCTTCCTCTGGACGAAACGGCAAACGCGAGACCTGGCCCTTCCACATAATCGTGTTGAGCACCGCTTTGTCGTCTTTCAGGTCGGCATACATATGCCCTGACCGGGCAATCGTGACGCGGCCCAGCTCGCCCCGAACGCGGACATGATCATAGGCGGTCTCGATTGTTCGTTTCAGCGCCGATGAAAGCTCTGAGACGGTCAGTTCCGGCATATTGGACGCAGGTGAATCAGCCATAACGGGACTCTAGCCGGGCGTCCGAACCGCGTCACGTCTCAATTCATAGCGGCTTCACAAATCGGGATGTTGGAGGACCAGGCGTTGATTGGAGGTGACATCGGAAAGCGCGGTGACTTGGCCATCAGGCCATTCAACGCGCAACGTGTCGATCACCGAGGCCTCTCCCAAGCCAAAATATTGCGTCGTTGAATTGTGCGAGATGAAATTCGAATTGATCCCGACCAGCCGGGTTTGGGTCGCACCGTCAATCGTGACGGAGATCAAGGCGCCAACGCCGGCTGTATTTGGGGTCGTGCCTTCGAGCGACACAGACACTGTATTTGCGCCGCTCAGTTCATTCGTCCACAGCAGCGCGGCCTGTTGATCATCAAGGGTCAGCAATAAGACGTCGACATCGCCATCATTGTCAAAATCGTCACAGATCACACCACGACCCTGTTCCGAATCCAGCATGCCAGACCGTTCGGCCATATCTTCAAATGATCCATCCGGATTAGACATCCAAAGGCGCGATGTGTCATCGGCATAGGTCGAGTTTTGCGGGTCCATGCCAACATCCCAGCCATTGGTTTGATAAATATCGAGCCGGCCATCGGCATTAAAATCCGCAAAGCAGGATCCCCAGCCCCAACCGCCGGGATCGACGTCTGCCGCTTCACTTGGATAAATGAAATTGCCGCCTGTGTTCTGATACAGGCGATTGCCGTCAATCGAGGACACGAACCAGTCCATATCCCCATCGCCATCATAATCGCCAATCGCCGATCCCATGCCATTGGTGTCGGTAATCCGGGTCGGGTCGGTAATGTTGGTGAAGGTGCCATCTCCATCGTTGATGAACACCCGCGATGAGCCGAAATCGGCGACGCTCAACAGGTCCTGATCGCCATCCCCATCAATATCGGCAAATCCAGGCGCAAACGTGTAATCATGGTCTTCGCCGAGCACACCACCGCTTCGGTCCAGGCCAATTTCTGAGGAAATGCCCGCTGGGCGGCTGACGGCCGTGAACTGGATCTTTGATGGCGTGCTGTCATTGCGCCAAAGCGTTTCCGTCTCGCCGGGATTGTTCCGATTTCGCGGCGTGCCCCAATGGGCCATCGCCATGTCGAGATCGCCATCCCCATCATAATCGCCGAGGGCAGCTGAAATCGTGTAAGGCGATGACATGAAGTCAAATCCGGATCCGGCGGTCACATTGGTGAACTGGCCTGTGCCATCATTGCTGAACACCTGGCTCGGGTCGCCTTCCAGGCCGCCCAGAAATAGATCGAGGTCCCCGTCGCCATCCAGATCGCCAAATACCGGTCCGCTTTGCCGATAGGAGTCCAGCGCGCTCTTCGTATAGGCGATCCCCGCCGCGGCAGCGTCTTCTGTAAATCCTGTTCCGCCTTGATTGAGATAGAGCAGGTTTGGCCCCGTATTGCCGGGGGTAATGAAGACATCGAGATCGCCATCGCCGTCTATATCGCCGACGGCGCCGCCACCCGCGAAGAGGCGGACCATGGCGTTCATGTCATTGGTGTATCCGGAACTGAACATGATCCCGCGCAAGACCGCCTGTTCCTCGAACAGCGTTGGTTCAGCCGATTGCACAGGCGGCGGAGGGGGCGGGGGAGGAGGTGAGGCGACCGGTGCGGCTGCAGGCGCGGTTCCGCCGCCGCCGCCACCGCCACAAGCTGTAATGAAAAGGAATGCAAAAACAGCGCAAGCGTTTGCGGGGCGTTTCATTTCGATTCATCCTTAGCGGCCCTGGTTGATCTAATTAGTAGGCGGCAAGTTCGAGAATGCCAAGCCCGGAAAGGTTATCAGGTTTTCTGCAAAGATCTGCAAAACGGTTGCGAGGGCTTGATCCAACCGCGCCGAGGGTGCAAGGGCTGGCGCCATGAAAATTCTTGTTGTCGGATCGGGCGGCCGCGAACACGCCCTGGCCTGGAAAATTGCACAGTCCGAGATTGTCGATGAGGTGTTTTGCGCGCCGGGTAATCCGGGCATGGATGAGATCGGTCCGTGCTTCGATGTTGACCCGACCGATTTGCACAAGATGCAAGAGCTGGTGCTGCAAGTTTCGCCGGACCTGATTGTCATCGGGCCGGAAGCGCCGCTGGCCGCCGGGCTCTCAGATGCGCTGCGGGCGCGGGGCTTTGACGTGTTCGGGCCGAGCGAGAAAGCCGCTCAGCTGGAAAGCTCCAAGGGCTTTTCCAAGGACATGATGAAACAGTTCGATATTCCGACCGCGGCGTATGGGCGCTTCACCGACCTCACCGAGGCGCTGGACTTTCTCGAAACCATGCAGCCGCCTTATGTGATCAAGGCTGACGGCCTGGCGGCTGGCAAGGGCGTGGTGATTTGCGACTCACTCGAAGAAGCCGAGAATGAAGTCGAAGCGATGATGACGGGGAAATTTGGTGAGTCCTCCTCCGAAATCGTGATCGAGGAATTCATGCAGGGCGAGGAAGCATCGATCTTTGTCCTCACCGATGGCGACGGCGCAATCTATTTGCCGCCGGCACAGGATCACAAGCGCGTCGGCGATGGCGATACCGGTCTCAATACAGGTGGCATGGGGGCCTATGCGCCCGCCGCGGTGGTCACGCCGCGCGTCATGGAGCTGGTCCAGACGCTGATTGTCGAACCGCTTCTCTCCGGCATGGCCGAACAGGATATGCCCTATCAGGGCGTGCTCTATGTCGGCATCATGGTCACCGAGTCCGGGCCGAAAGTGGTGGAGTTTAATGCCCGCTTCGGCGATCCGGAATGCCAGATCCTGATGGCGGGTCTGCCGGGCGATATCGTGCCGGCCCTGCTGACCTGCGCCACGGGCGGCCTGGTTCATGGGCATCGCGAGATCGCTGAGATGATGGGCGTCAACCGCTTCCAGCCGAGCGCCTGCGTGGTCATGGCGACAAATGGCTATCCCGAATCCTATCCGAAGGGCTCGATCATCAAGGGCGTCGACGAGGCGAACGCGATCGATGATGTCACCGTCTTCCATGCCGGGACAGATCGCGACAGCGACGGTTCATTGATTGCGGTCGGCGGGCGCGTGCTCGGCGTCACGGCGACCGGCAGCGACCTGCGCGGCGCGATCGACAGCGCTTATGCCGGGGTCGAAGCGATCGACTGGCCGGACGGGTTCAACCGCAAGGACATTGGCTGGCGGGCGCTGAAATAGTGGCCGAGGCGGATCTCTCTAAACTGCTGGCCACCCTGACGGTCAAACATCATGACGGGGTGTGGCGGTTTGAGACCATCCCAGCCGACCAATCCTCCTGGGTGGATTTGGTGAATTTGCGCGAGTCCCGCGGCATCACCATGCTGTTCCAGGAGACCGAAGGCCTGACCGTGATCACGCGCGCAAAGGCCGACACGCCGCAGGATAATCGTTGGACCTGGTTGGAGCTGTCCGTCTATTCCGACTTACAGGCGGTCGGTTTTCTGGCGCGGGTGGCCGCAGCGCTGACAGAGGCCGGCGTCCCGTGCAATGCGATCGCGGCCTTTCACCATGATCATATTTTCGTACCCGAAGCGCGCGCCGCTGACGCAATTGAAGCGATCGAAGCGTTACGCAGTGCCAGCTGACCCTGCGTCTGACTTGTCGCGCGCGGCTGCTTCGCTAAACAGATCTCAGAAGAGTTTATCACCTTGGGAGGTGCGCCATGGTTCATAGTGGCAACGCGCAAGAAATGTTCACCGGCACGAAGGATGTCGCCGATACGCACAAGTTCGATGAAGCCAAACTCGAAGCCTGGATGGTTGAAAACGTAGAGGGTTTTGAAGGGCCGCTGACCGTTCGTCAGTTCAAGGGCGGTCAGTCCAATCCGACCTATAAATTGTTCGCCGGCGGCAAGACCTATGTGATGCGCCGCAAACCCCCGGGTAAGCTTCTGCCATCTGCACATGCCGTCGATCGCGAGTTCCGCGTCATCAATGCGCTCTATCCCCTCGGCTTCCCGGTCGCTCGTCCATATGGACTGTGCATGGATGAAAGCGTCGTCGGGACGATTTTCTATATCATGGATTGCGTCGAAGGCCGTATCCTCTGGGACGGAACCTTGCCGGGGATGGACCCAGCCGAGCGCCGCGGAATCTATGAGGCAAAGGTCAAGACCTTTGCCGATCTGCATAATGTGGACTGGCGGTCTGCGGGCCTCGAAGGCTTTGGCAAGGAAGGCGACTATATCGCCCGTCAAACGCATCGCTGGACCAAGCAATATGTTGCCTCCGAAACCAAGAAGATCCCGGAAATGGATGCCTTGATCGAGTGGCTGCCACAGAACATTCCGGATGGCGACAAAACGACCATCGTTCACGGCGACTACCGGCTCGACAATATGATCCTGCACCCGACAGAATCGAAAGTGATCGCTGTGCTCGATTGGGAATTGTGCACGCTTGGCGATCCATTGGCGGATTTCACCTATCACCTGATGAATTGGGTGATGCCGAGCTCAGACCCATCGCGCGGGGCATTGGCTGATATTGAAGATTTGAAGGCCTATGGCATTCCGACCATGGAAGAATATACCGCCTTGTATTGCCAGCACACCGGACGCGATGGCCTGCCGGAGGTTGATTATTACTTCGCCTATAATGCATTCCGCCTGGCCGCGATTTGTCAGGGCATTGTTGGCCGCGTGCGCGATGGAACCGCCTCGAACGCCACTGCGGCGACGATGGAAGCGCGGGTTGCGCCGCTGGCTCATTTTGCTGCCGATTGCGCCCGTAAAGCCGGAATGGAAGGATGAGCTTCGATACGCCGATCCTGGAACAGGACGGGGTTCTGAGCGGCCCGCTGCGCGCCCCGGCAAATATGCTGGTCGAACAGGAATATGGCGGCCACAAATCCATCCATGATGATGCCGAAGCTGAACGCCTCGGATTTAGAGCCGGACCAATTGAGGGCCCGACTCATTTCAGCCAATTCGATCCCCTGCTGGTCCGGCTTTGGGGAAAGGACTGGTTCGAGCGCGGCTGTATCTCGTGCCACTACAAGAACATGGTAGTCGAAGGGGAACAGGTCCGGGTTTTTGTCAAACCTGAAACCGAAAACCGGGCATCATGTTGGGCCGAAAAGGCGGACGGGACGGCGGTCCTGGAAGCCTCGGCAACACTGGGCCCGGACCATGGAGAGACGCTGCTTGAAGCGCGAATGGCGAAACTGCGACCGTCTGGCGAACTCGTCATTCTGTCCGATTTGACCGTCGGCATGGTCGGCAAGCAAGATGAGCCGATCAAAATGGCGGCTGATCAGAATATGGGGGCCCTCTACCCATTCTCGTTGACTGAGAAGCTGGAGAAAATCACCGAACGGACGCCTTGGTATGACACCTCGTCGGCCTCGCCCTGGGGGCGGGCGATCATTCCAACCGAGATGGTCAGTGTGCTCGCCGAGTATACGAACCGGCTGGCAGGATTTCCGGTCAAAGGCCCCGCCATCGGACTATTTGCGGACTTGGAGATCCGCTTTCTGAATGGCCCGCTCTTTGTGGGCGAGGATTACCTGATCCGCCGCGAGATTGTCGCGCTCTCGCAAGGAAGACGAACTGAGAATTACTGGACGCGGACGCGGATCTTTGATGCGTCCGGCGAAACACAAATGGCGGAAACGCTGCTCAATCATGGCGTTCTCAAGCACTCCTACGAGGCCTATCCACCAGAATTGTTGGCCTGATCAGACGGCGCGCAATGTACCATATGCAGGCGTCTTGGTCGCGCGGCTGGTGAGGCTTTCCAGATTCAGAACTTCAGCTGTCAGCCACTGATAGTGATGCTCCAGCCGTGTGATCATTTCCATGTCGAGGTCTGGTCGGCTGGCAATGTCTTCCCGCCAGGCTTCGATCACGCGGACCTGTGTTTTCAGCCATTCGAGCATATCATTGGATTGGAAATGGTAGCACATGATGAGCTCCTGCAAATGAGAATGATTTGCAATAAGTGACACGACTCACCATCCCGCGCAATAGGGGGAATGACGTAGGCTTGGATCAGGCTCGCGTGGCTTACGCTCAGCAGTCTGCCGCTTCCAGATCATCTTCAAAGATATAAGTGTGCGACCCAATTGGCTGCGTGATGGTTTTATAGATCTGATTGTTTGGGTCGTCCCAGGACTGAGCAAAGGCCTCCATCCGAACAATTCGATCGCCGAGAAAATCGCGAATATGACCCGCATCCAGCATGCCCCAATAATCCTTTGGATCGACCCGGCATTCATAGGCCAGAGCATCGTCCTGCATGCGCGCGCTCACCGTCTCGATATAGTCGACATCGACATTCTGGCCTTCGAGGTGATCGCGCATATGGTCGGCGCCGCTGCGATGCATGACATAACCGAAATCATAACCAAGCTGCGCGGACATCAAGGCGATTGGCGTCGGCGGCGCGTCATTTTTCAGCCAGCCCCACCAGGTGCGGTAATCCATCATCGTGATGCCGTGCACGGCGATATGCGCAGAATGATGGATATGCACCTCATCCAATCCTGGCAGGATCACCATGGCGCAAGCTGACATGCACTGACCCGCAATGACGGCCGGTTCGCCGCGATTATCGAGAATTGTGCTCATCCCGCGGGCGGTGGCGACATTGCCGCCTGGACTGGTGATGATGATCCGGCTTGCCGCCGGTAAGCTGTTAAGCTTGAGGAACTGTTCCGGAAAGATCGCGGCATTGTAACAGATCACATCTGTGCCCTCGATCATGGAGACGCCTTTGGTGTCCAGGCACTGCTCGACCAAACGATCGGTTTCTGCATCGGCGCGGTCAAATACCGGCGCCTCTTGCGCAGCCGCACCAGCGGCGAATGCCCATACGCCAATCAGCGCAAACAGCCATGATCTCATCTTGTATCCTTTCCTGACCGATCAAATTTGGGTGAAGAATCCGGCAAATCCAAGGCTTAACCCCGCGCGACACTTGCCAATTCCAGTCCGGGGTTCAAGTTGTAGGTCTTGGGAGTGAATTATGACAACAATCACAAAACTATGCGCCCTCGCGGTCGCAAGCTTGGGTCTGACCTTGGGAGTTCAGGCACAGGACACAAAAACCGTGGTCGAAGCTGGCTATGTTCTGACCGAGCCAGGCGAAGGCTATCAGAAAAACCGATCAATCACGATTGAGAATGGTCGCATCACGCGGGTCGAGCGCGGGTTCAAACAACATGATGACTCTGTGCGCGTCATTGATCTGCGAGAAGCCTATGTCCTGCCGGGTCTGATCGACAGCCATGTCCACATCACCAATGAATTCTCGCCGACGTCTCGGATGAAATTTCTCAGCGATTCAGAGGTCGATGCGGCGCTGGATGGGGCGGCGAATGCCAAGAAGACCCTGCTCGCCGGGTTTACGACAGTGCAGGATGTTGGCGGGCCGAATGAAGCCGTCTTTTCCCTCCGCGACGCGATTCGTGCTGGCAAGATTCCTGGGCCGCGGATCCGCGCCTCGGGCCGGGCCATCACACCAAGTGGCGGGCATGGTGATGCCAACGGATTCTCGCCGGCGCTGACCCGAATCTTCACCGGACCGAATGCGTGCAATGGCGCCGATGATTGCCGCCGCGCAGTGCGCGAGACCATCCGCTCCGGCGCCGATGTCATCAAGATCACCGCGACGGGCGGGGTCCTGTCCAACACAAAAGCCGGCCTGGAGCAGCAATTCTTCGATGACGAAATCGCCGCTATTGTCGAGACGGCGGCGATGATGGGCCGCAAAGTCACCGCCCACGCGCATGGCAAAGGCGGGATCGAAGCGGCGCTGCGCAATGGCGTCCAGTCGATCGAACATGGCACCTATCTCGATGACGAGACGATCGCACTGTTCCGCGAGACAGGCGGGACACTGGTGCCGACCGTTTTGGCCGGGGTCACGGTTACGGGGTGGACGGATCAACCCTGGTTGCCAGCGCCGTCGCGCGAGAAGGCAGCGATTGTCGGCCCGCTCATGCTGGACATGCTGCGCCGCGCCAAAGAGGGCGGCGTGAACATCGCGTTCGGCACCGATACCGGCGTCTCAAAGCATGGCGAAAATGCCGAAGAATTTGTGCTGATGGTGCAAGCCGGATTTACGCCAGAAGAGGCCATTCGCGCCGCCACGGTGCTGGCGGCTGAGCATGTGGAAATGGGCGACCAGATCGGCACAATCGAGGCTGGAAAGTTCGCCGATATGGTGGTTTTGGATCAAGATCCGCTGAAAGACATTACAGCTCTGAAATCTATCCGACTTGTAATCAAAAATGGCCAGGAATTCGCCCCCTAACCGGGGTGCAGGGCATTCCATTACCCGGCGTTCATCGGTAGGCATGAAGGGTAGATTACGTTCGGGGGTAACAGATGCACTCGAGATGTGTGAGCGCGTTCGCGGTCTTTGTGTGTGCAAGTCTGACAGCTTGCCATCAGGCGGAAGAAGCGGATCTGACCAAAGCGGCGCAATGCGTCGATATTCCCGACGGCCAATACTTTCAATTTGTTGATGGCAAGCTTGTCACCGTGACCGCCGTGAAAGAGGAAGAGCGCGAACAGCCCATCATCTCGGCCCAGCGGATCGGCCGCAGCTTGGCGGGTCAGGGGTTTCCCTGGCTGACCATAAATTGGGACGGTCAAACCGCCACAATTGGCGGCATCGCGCCCGATGAAGCGAGCCGCATAGATGGCTTTCGAAACGCCAAGGATGCATTTGAGAAAGACCCGGTCACGGGCGACACCATTTTGCGGGTCGTGAACAATATTGAAGTGCGGTTCGAAGGTGTCGATGTCGCTGATCGATTGAACGAACTGTTCGCGACAACGGGGTATTCGTGGCTGCGGGCAGAGGTCAAAGGCAATGTTGCTATTCTCACGGGAACAGCGCCGGATCTTGCCACAAAGAAAGAGGCCTATCGCGCGGCACAGACGGCCGTGAACATTGAACTGAATAGCGATGAAACAGCCTTCATCGCGGTCGATGCCATCTCTGCCAGAGGCGAAGAAGAGCCGGTTGGCGAGGCTTTACTGACCCTGAATGAGCAACCGGGTCTGATCGATTGCGACAATGCTCTCTTTGAAACCATGGACGATCAGGCCATCGCCTTTGTCGACGGCGAATCGATCGTCGACAATTCCAGCAAACCGCTAATGGATGCGCTGACCGGGATCGCCTCGCTTTGCCGTGAATTCGAGATCGAGGTGCGCCAGCACTCTGGTGGCGAACCCGACGGAATCGATGCCATGAGCCTGTCGGAACGGCGCGCGTCCGCTATTCGCGACCTGCTCTCGATTGGCGGCGATCGCGACGCCATCGTGGCGCGCGGATTTGGCACCTCTAGCCCGTTGGATTCGAGCGGAACACCGGCTGCGCGCGCGCGAAACGAACGCACCGAATTCATCGTTCGAGAGCGGGCTGACTAGAACTTGCAGACCAGACCCTGATCGGCCGGGATATTCGCTTCAATCGTATCGGTCCAGGCTTGCAGAATCGCGTCCGCGCCGGTGACCGGCTTCGGCGTCACAAAACTGCGTGAGATCGGATAGAAGGCGACCAGGTCCGCCCCGGTTCTTTTATCAAGCTCGCCCGCCGGAAGCTGTTTTGCGCGATTGGCGGCATAGTCCGGAACGAAGAAAAAGACCGGCTCCGGTCCGGGCAGGTCAGGGGTCGGAACACGATCTGATTCCCAGTCGGTTGCGCCAATGATCATGGAATGCACCAGCTTGTCGCCGCAGGCCACGTGCACAGCCTTGGTCAATTCAGGCCGGCCAACAAAATCAACATAGGCTGCCGATCCGGATGGCGTGAAATCGCTCACCGCGTCATAGGTCAGAACCTCATCATAGAGACCCGTTCCTTTCACGAAATCAACATTGCGCGGGGAGGTTACACCGGCGGTTTTGACGCCGCGACGCTTCAGGCTATGGGCGGCGGCAATCGCGGTTTTGGATGAGGCGCTGGAAATGACAGCCAGCTCCGGAACCGGATCAGCTTCCATCAGATAATCGCAAATCATCCATCCCGTCAGATAGAGCGGTCGGAACAGCATCTGCTCTGGTTCGGTGCCTTCAACATAAGCCGGATCGGTAGAGGTGAAACTGTAGGAATTATAAATCGGGGCCAGGCCTTGCCGATGGGCTGCGCCATCCATGAAACCACGTTCCGACACGCGCATCGGGCTCACCACCAATTCTTCTGAAATCGGAAAATAGCCATAAACGCGCTGGCCGACGCTGATATTGTCGACATTAGATTCGGCCACCGTTGCGAATCCCCAAACAGGGACGCGCCCCATCGCGTCGTCCTGTGCGGGAAAGAAGTTCCAATAGTGGATTGGTGGACCGCCAAAGGCCGCATAGGTCACATTGTTTGCGGTCAATGCAAAGGCATCAATGCTGAGGCGAACATCACCCTCTGCGAGCGCCGTTTGCTCAACGTCGCCCCACTGCGACTCCCGAATGTTGCTTTTCGAAATCAAGTGTTGCTTCACCATGGAGTCCTCCGCTTTTCGGGGCACTCTGGGGGCTCTGATCTCTGGAATCAAGCTTGACGTTGGAGGACCTAATGGCGGGTCAATTGCGACGCAGCGTTTGAATGCGAGGATTCCAGCTCTTCAACATATTGCTTCAAGGCGCTCAAAGCTTCTCGCGCTTCCTGCAGGGCCACAGGCGCTTCGGAACGGTGATAGTCGAACTCTTCTGTTTCCGGTTGCGCGGTGACGGCCGATTCCAATTCGTTCAGGGCGCGATTGAGGACTTGCGTGTAAAACGTCCACGGAAACGAGTGTTTAGACATGTATAAAGCCAGATATAGGAGTTTAATACTTATGCAATGAATAATGGATCACTCAATTACAAAGTGCAAGAAGTAAAAATCGTTCAAAAGTATGTAATACAGGCTATTTTTCAGCCGCGCGAGAGGCTAGGGTGCTGGCGATAAGTTCTGTATACTTTTCAGGCAGAGGCGGACTTTCGGTGCCGGGTTCGATCTCTTCGATCAGGGATTGGGGCGTGATCGGATTTCCGGCCCGATCCTCAAGCGCGAGCAGGGTGACAACTCCCGCATGATTTTTGTCATTGCGCATGAAGCGCTGACCGACGACCAGAAACTGATCGTCCCAACCATGAATCTGAGTTTCTACAATGAAGGGTTTTGGCGCTTTCAGCATCCGGTTGATGGTCATGGTTTGCCCATAGATTTCCGTGTGCCAACCGTTCTTGCGAAGCGCGTTGCGGAGTCCGCTGCGAATGAACAAGTCCATTCGGCCCAGATCGCTGAAGGACAGATACCGGCTATTGGTCATGTGCATGAACATGTCCTGGTCTGTGATCCAAACCCGGAAGCGCAAATTGGATGCCGTGGTCACCGGTGACAGCGTGGCGCCGAAATGCGCGCGGAGCATGACCCATATCAAGCGAAACAGCAGGTTCATGCAGCCGCTCCGATCGTCGCTATCGCCGCTTCTGCAGCGTATCCATGATGGAATTCGATTAGGGTCATTTACGCAGTACTTTGGTTCGAGTGTTGCAACGCAACTCGCTCAACAATTCAAGAGCGATTTCGTAAATTTATTCTCGCCAAATCTTGTCGAGTTCTGCAGCAATCGCAAAGGATTTACGTGCCGCCGCCCCGCCAATGCGCAAACCGATCATGGCTGAGCCCTCCAAGGATGATGGGTCATCACTTGCCCGTGCCCAGCGGCTGCCAGCCACAAATCCTTCATCGAGCTCTGACAGGAAGGCGCCGAATTCTTCCTCACGGCCGTCGGCAAAGAGCGGTAACCAAATCAAGAAACGGGCCTGCGGCCATTTGCGCATGGCGCGCGGCACCCAATTGGCGAGTGCATCCATGTCAGCCTCGGTCTCATAACTGGGATCGAGCATGACCAGCATGTCCTCACCGCGTCGAGGCTGCAATCGCAAGGCGCCGCGATAGCCGTCTTCCTTGCGGATCTGAACGCGGTCATCCTTGCGGAGCGCTTGCGACAAAGCCTTGTGCTCAGCCGGATGGAGTTCGAAGAGCGCCAGGCGCGCGCTCGGGCCGAGCAACTGCGTCGCCAGCGCCGGTGAACCTGGATAAGAGCCGGGCCCTTTCGATTGCACATGGCTGAGCCAGGGGCGCAGCGCGGCGGGGGCTTTGCTGGCCTTAGGCATCGCCAATATGCCGGTCTCAGCTTCCTTGGTCTTGGTTGATTGCGGGCTGTTCAGATCATAGAAGCCGCGCGCCGCGTGCGTCTCCACATAGAGCAGGGGGCGGCGCGCTTCAGCTTCGGTTTCCAGCACGGCATGCAAGACCGCGTGCTTGAGCACATCGGCCTTGTTGCCGGCGTGAAAGCCATGCTGGTAGGACAGCATCGCTGCGCCTATTCTGCGCGTTCAGCCAGAGACGCCTGACGGATCGCTTCGAATTCATTGCCGGGATACCAGGTCGGCCATGCATCCGACTGGGCCACTTTCAGACCGACCGAATAGAGCGCCTTGATGTCCGCTTCGGTGCCGCTGAGATCCCAGCTCTCTTCATATTCGTCCATCGGCTTGTGGTAGCGCTGCGCGGTATAGGTGTCAGCGAAGGCTTTGCCCGCGGCTTGTCCGCCATCGACCTTATCGATGCCGCCATCGGCGTACAGCATCGGCACGCCCTTTTTGGCAAAGGAGACATGGTCGGAGCGATAGAAGAATCCAGCCTGCGGGTTCGGATCCGGGACAATCACGCGTCCCGTCTCGTCGAGATGTTCCTTGAGCAGGTCTTCCAGTTCAGACGCGCCATAGCCGACGACGACCATGTCATTGGTCGGTCCGACCGGCAGCATCGCATCCATGTTGAGCCCGGCAACGATCTGGTTCATCGGTACGGTCGGGCTCTCAGCATAATACGCCGATCCCAGCAGGCCGGACTCTTCCAAGGTCACGGCAAGAAACAGCGCCGATCGATCCAGGGTTTCGGTGGCCATGGCTTCACCCATTTCGAGCAAGGCCGCGGTGCCCGTCGCATTATCCACCGCGCCATTGAAAATGTCATCGCGATAGAAATCCTGGGTCGGCTCGCCAGCTTTTTCGCCGGATTTCTTGCCGAGATGATCCCAATGCGCGGTGAACAGGACATACTCATCCGGTGCCACTGAGCCGGGCAGCATGCCGACCACATTCCGAGATTCCGTGGTGCTGACGGTTTGCGCCAAGTTTCCGCTCACCGTCAGCTCGCCCATATCGATCGGGCGAAACCCTTCGGTCTTGGCGAGGGTTTTCATCTCCGAGAAATCCAAGCCCGCTTCGGCGAAAAGCGAGCGAGCGGTTTCGACGGTGATCCAAGACTCAAACAGGGTGCGATTGTCGCCGCCATCGCTGCGCACCAGGTCAGCCTGTGCGCCAGACCAGGAATTTGCGACGACATCCCAGCCATAAGAGGCGGGTTCGGTTTCGTGGACAACAATGGCGCCGGTTGCGCCGCGTCGACCAGCTTCTTCAAACTTATAAGTCCAGCGCCCATAATAGGTCATCGCCTTGCCCTTGAAGAGTTCGTCTTCGCGCGCATAGCCTGGATCATTGACCAACATGACAACGGTTTTCCCGGCAACGTCGAGGCCCTCATAATCATTCCAGCCATATTCCGGCGCGACGACTCCATAGCCGACAAAAACCAGCTCTGAGTCTGTCCACTCGGCGACGTCGCGATCCTGTTTCTTGGTCCAAAGAACAGTATCTTCTTTGAGGGTCATCGGGAAATCTTCGCCAGACGCACCGCCTGAGAAAGTCAGAGAGGAGGCGTTTTCATCGAGCGTTTGCTCGACCATGCCCACGGTCTGGAACCAGGTTCCGTTTTCACCAGCGGGCTGCAAACCGACGCGTGCCATTTCTGCGGCAATCCAGTCCGCTGCCTGTTCGCCTTTTTCGCCGGCCGGGCCGCGGCCTTCGAAGGCATCATCCGACAAAGCCGCAACGCGCTGGCGGACATCGTCGGCGCTGATTGCGGCGCTCGTGCCCTCAGGCAAAGGCATTAGCAGCGCCGAGGCGGCGTCTACTGTCTCTTCAACCGGGGGTGCATCCGGTGTGATCTGGGTGGGTTCCTCAGTGCTCTGGCCGCACGCAGTGATCAGCGCTGCGGCTGAAGCGGCTATTGCAAGACGCATCATATCGTCTGCCTCCTGTCATGTGTTTATCGCGCCGGTCTGACACAGGGCGATAAGGGCGACAAGGTTGCTTATGAAACTGTTACATCTTCAGGCAGCGGGATATAGTCGTCTTCACCCTCTGGCAGCGTGAAGGGTGTGTTGCTCCAGTTTCCGGCCGCTGAGGCGCGCCAATCAGCTTTCGCCTGATCGATACGATCAGTGTCGGTGGCGACAAAATTCCAGTCAATCTTGCGCGGACCGTCCATGGTTTGTCCGCCGGCCAGCATGAATCGCGTGCCCGGCGAGACGGAAACGGGAATATCCTGACCGGTCGCCAGGATGGCCATTTGGCCCGCTTCAATCTTTTCACCGTCAATTGTTGCCGTGCCGGTCGCGACATATAAAGCGCGTTCATCGGCTTCTTCTCCGCCAATGGTGAAGGTCGCGCCATTATCTGCTTCGGCGCCGACATACCAAATGCCCCATGGAAAGGCGACGGGCGCTTCGAGTCCGAACGCGCGTCCGGCAAGGACACGCGCCCGCGCCCCGCCAAGATCGAACTCAGGCAATGTCTCAGCCGGATGATCGATAAAATCGGGCGCGATTTCCGCATGCTCTTTTGGTAACGCCACCCAGGTCTGGATCCCGTGCAGGCTCTGCCCCGCAGCGCGTTCTTCGTCTGGTGTGCGCTCTGAATGGCAAATTCCGCGTCCCGCCGTCATCCAGTTTACCGCGCCGGGTCGAATAACCAGATCGTTTCCCAGATTGTCTTTATGGCGGATTGCCCCGTCAAACAGGAAGGTCACTGTCGACAAGCCGATATGTGGATGCGGCCGCACGTCAAAGCCCTTTCCCGGCGCGTACTCAACTGGGCCGAAATGATCGAAAAAAATAAACGGCCCGACCATTTTGCGACTGTGGAAGGGAAGTATCCGGCGGACGACGAATCCATCGCCCAGATCTTTTTCTCTCGGTTTTATGATTTGCTCAATCAACCCGCTCATGGTGACGTCCTTATCTATCGACTTGCACAAAGGTACCTAGGTCAATGAGCACCGATCTCCATAATTTCGTAGCCGAGATCCGTGCATGTCAATTATGCAAAGCCGACATGGAACGGGCGCCGCGCCCGGTGCTGCAAGTCTCAGAGACCGCAAGAATCCTGATCGCGGGACAGGCCCCGGGCAATCTGGCAATGGAATCAGGCCGACCGTTTACCGATCCGTCCGGCGTGCGCTTGCGCGAATGGCTGCAAGTGGATGAAGCCACGTTCTATGATGCTTCGAAAGTGGCGATTGTCCCAATGGGCTTTTGTTTCCCGGGATATGACAAGAATGGCGGCGATATTCCGCCCATGAAGCGCTGCGCCGAGACCTGGCGAGCCCCTTTATTGGAACGCCTTCCGAATATCGGTCTGACCCTGCTGATCGGCGGCTATGCCCAGAAATGGCATATTGGCGATCAGATGGAAAAAACCCTCACCGCCACGGTCAAAAAGTGGCAGAGCTTTCTCGGCCAAGGCGTCATCGTTACGCCACATCCCAGTTGGAGAAATAATGCATGGTTGAAACGCAATCCCTGGTTCGAAACCGAACTCTTGCCCGAATTGCGAAAACGAGTGCAGGCCTTGCTCTCCTGATCCTAATGGCGTTTGGCTTGCTTGGGGCGTGCGTCACCCCGGCCACATTGAAAGCGCTCGAACTGGAGAACCCACCCATGCCGCAACTTGAGCCGGATGCCGATCGCATGATCAGCTTTGACGGGGCAGAGCTCGGGCTCACCGTTTGGCAGACCGACTCCGCGCCCGAGATTGTCATCGTTGGCGTTCACGGCATGAACGATTACGCAAACGCCTTCCATATGGCGGCCCCTTATTGGGCCGAGCGGGGCGTGACGACCTATGCCTATGATCAGCGCGGGTTTGGACGGTCTTATGGCCGCGGCGAGTGGCCCGATGAAGACTCCATGCGCGAGGACCTGCGGACCGCGGTGCGCTTGGTCAGAGCTGAGCATCCAGATGCGACGCTCGCAGTTGTGGGCATCTCCATGGGCGGGGCGATGACGATGACGGCCTTTGGCTCTGACCGGCCGCCCGAGGGCGTTGACCGGGTCGTGCTGTCGGGGCCGGGTTTGCGCGGCTGGGGATCAATTCCATTTGTGCAGCGTGTGGCGCTGTGGAGCAGCGTTCGCGTGCGGCCGGGATGGGTCGTGCGGCCGCCGCGATTTGTGAAGATCGAGCCCAGCGACAATGTCGAAATGCTGCAACGTCTCTGGTCGGACCCGCTCGGCATTCGCACCAATAAGATTGAACAAGTGCACGGGGTCGTCTCCTTGATGGAGAATGCGCATCGGGCGGCGCCGGATCTGCCCGAGACCGTGCCAACCCTGCTGACCTATGGGGCCAAGGATATTGTTATCCCCAAAAACGGGGTGCGGCGCACCGCCAAGCGTCTGCCGGATCATGTCCGAACCGCTTACTATCCAGACGGCTATCATATGCTATTGCGGGATCTCCAATCTGAACTTGTGTTCGAGGATGTGCTTAGCTTTTTGCGTGATCCCGACGCGCCCTTGCCGAGCAATGTCGGAGAAGTGCCCGGGCGGACTCCAGACTGATTGTTGACCCAGCGTCCGGAGGCGTTACACCGCCGCTTTGTTTCAATTGCAACCATGACGATGGATAGGGCGCATGTTCGACAATCCTTCTTTTGATCATCACGAGGGCGTTCACTTCTTCAGCGATGCGGAGAGCGGCCTTCGAGCGGTCATCGCCATTCACTCGACCGCGCTTGGCCCGTCCTCCGGCGGCACGCGGATGTGGGATTACCCTGACAGCCACGCCATGGTGACAGATGCGCTGCGCCTCAGCCAAGGCATGAGCTATAAGAATGCCATGGCCTCGATCCCGCATGGCGGCGGCAAGGCGGTGATTTGGGGCAATTCCAAAACCGATAAATCCGAGGCCTTGTTTCGGGCCTTTGGCCGCGCCGTGGACAGTTTGCAAGGGCGCTACTGGACGGCCGAAGATGTCGGGATCGATACTGCGGATATCGAAATCGCTGCGCAGGAAACGCGCTTTGCCGCCGGCTTGACCACAGGCGCTGCGGCGAGCGGTGATCCATCACCGATCACGGCGCTGGGGGTGTTCAAGGGCATTCAGCAAACCGCGCTGCGTGCATTTGGCAGTGACGATCTGAACGGCAAAACCGTCGCGGTCCAAGGCGTGGGCTCTGTTGGCGGCTATACGTGCGGCCATCTTGCCGAGGCGGGCGCCAATCTGGTGATCACCGATATTGACCAAGAGGCCCTGGCCGAGATCTCCAAACAGACCGGCGCGAAAATTGTCGCGCCTGACGAGATCTATGATGTCGATGCCGATATTTTCTCACCGAATGCGTTGGGGGCGATCATCAATGAGGACACGCTGAAACGCTTGAACGTGAAAGTGATTGCGGGCGGGGCAAACAATCAATTGGTGGTCCCGGCCATGGGCGAATTCGTTCGCCGCGCAGGCATCCTCTATGCCCCGGATTATGTCATCAATGGCGGCGGGATCATCAATGTCGCGGCCGAGATTTCCGGCACCTATTCGCGGGACTGGGTGGACCAGAAGCTGGACACTTTGATGGAAACCCTGGGCAGCGTCCTGGATGATGCGCTGGCCAGCGGGCGACCGACCAATGACGTCGCCGATGATATTGCCCGCGCGAGGATTGCCGCGGCGCGCGCTTAAGTCTCGTCTGTTTCAACCGGGTCAGGCGCGGACAAGTCAGGCGGGGCGGCATCCGTCTCGACGGGCTCCGGGATGGCCGCGCCTTCACAGATGAATGGATCTGCGGCGACCGGCGCGCCTTCGACCAGCCGCACCGCCCGCGCATAACCTCGGGCATTGCCGGCGGTGAGGGCGAAGGTTCCTTCGAGCACATTCACATTGCGCTGATAGAAAGGCAGATATCCCGTCCAGCTGCGCCGGGCGAGCGTGGGCGCAAGTTCGAAACGCCCGGTCGAGGCGCGGCGGGCCCCTTCAAACCGGCCGGTCAGGGACACGCGATTGATCTCCTTCGTGCCGACAAAACTTACCGGGAAGCGCCCGCGAGGGGCAATGGTCTGAAACGCCTCCTCGACTTTTTCGCCATTGCCAACCACCGGCGCGGATAAAGGATCATCTGACAAGAAGACCCGCCAGGCGAGGTGCAAGCCGACATAGGTGCTCAAATCAGCCGTTTCGGTGCAGGTATCGATCTGCCATTCGCCATCCAGTCTGAATTTCTCGTATTGCATCCAGCCGGTCACGACCGCCGTGGTCGCGGTGAAGGCGACGGAGGCATATTTGATAAATTCAAGCATAATCAATCCCCTAGAATCACGCAGGGGAAGTGTAATCGAACCCGCCGAGAAGCGTAAGATGCGGCCTAAAGCGCCGGTTGGATGGGGCCTTCTGCGCGGCCATGCACGAATTGATCGACATAGTCATTGCCACTGTCATCAATCATGCTGGCCGGGCCGCGCCAGATAATCTTGCCTTCGAACAGCATGGCAATCTCGTCGGCAATCTTGCGGGCGCTGGCCATGTCATGGGTGATGGAGATTGCGGCCGCGCCCAGAGCCTTGGTCTGTTCAACGATGAGATCATTGATGGCGTCCGCCGTGATCGGGTCGAGGCCGGTTGTGGGTTCATCGAAGAAGATCAACTCAGGGCGGGAAACGATGGCGCGGGCGAGGCCGACGCGCTTTTGCATGCCGCCGGAAATCTCTGCCGGTGTCAGATCTGCCACATCCGAACCAAGGCGAACCTGTTTCAAGGTTTCAATGGCGCGTTCCTTGGCCTCTTTGCGTTTCATGCCGTCTGCATTGAGGAGTCGAAACGCGATATTTTCCCAGACCGTCAGACTGTCGAACAGCGCCGCTGACTGGAACAACATGCCAATCCGGGCGCGCATCGCTTCGCGGGTTTTGCCCTGATCATGCGTGACATCGACGCCATCGAAGAAGATCTCGCCTTGATTTGGCGTCATCAGACCGAGCGCATTCTTGAGCATGACCGACTTGCCGGACCCTGACCCGCCCAGGACAACCAGAGACTTTCCGGGCGCCACATCGATATTCACCCCCGTCAGAACCTGTTTCGGGCCGAAGGATTTGTGAACGTCTTTGAGTTCGAGAAGCGGCTGCGTACTCATGATCCGAAGTCCACCAAAATGGTTGAGATGAGATAGTTGAAGGCCAGGATCAGCACCGCCGCACCGACCATCGCAAAGGTCGCAGCGCGGCCGACACCGGTGGCGCCGGCACTCGACTTATCCCCATGATAACAGCCGAGAATGGCAATCACGCCGCCAAACACGACCGCTTTGATCAGCCCCACAGTGACATCCTGCCAGGTCAGGAAATCCATCGTGTTGCGCAAATAGGTCGTTGAATCGAAGCCCAGCCCCAATGTGCTGACCGCCCAGCCGCCCATCACACCAATAATATCGGCAATCACGACCAGCATTGGCAGGGTGAGGATGCCCGCCAGGAAGCGCGGCGCGTAAAGATAGCGGAACGGATTGGCGCTGAGCGTCTTCAGGGCATCAATCTGTTCGGTGACGCGCATGGCGCCGATTTCGGCGGCGATCCCCGCCGAGACGCGCCCCGCCAGCATCAGGCCCGTAATCGTCACCCCGAGCTCACGCGTAATGCCGAGGACGACAATGTTCGGAACGAATTGTTCGGCGCCAAATCGGCTGCCGCCGGAATAAATGTTCAGGGCGAGCGCTGCGCCGATAAAAATAGCGGACAAGCCAACCACAGGTAGACTGTAAAAGCCGATTGCGATCATCTGTCTGAGAATTTGAGCCGGATACCAGCGCGGGCTGAAACTGGCGCCCATCGTCTTGCCGGTGAAGATGGAAAGTCGTCCCACTTCAGCGAGCATGCCAAGCGTCGCCCGACCCAGCCATTGCAAGGGATTGGGGAAACCCGACTTAGCTTTCGTAGATGCGTTTGACACGAGGCGTCAGTCCTGTGGTGAGTTCATATCCAATTGTGCCCGCGAGGGCGGCTTGTTCTTCTAAACCAGCGTCGGGCCCGATCAATTGGGCATAAACACCGGGACGCGCAAGATCTGCGGCTTGCGAGACGTCAATTGTGATGAGGTCCATGGAAACACGGCCAATAATCGGACACCGCCTGCCACCGAGGCTGGCAAAGCCCTTATTTGAAGCCGACCGCGGAAAACCATCGCCATATCCGATGGCCAGGGTTGCGACGAGGGTCGTCTGCGCGGCGCGCCAGGTGGCGCCATAGCCAACCGTATCACCCGCTTGGATCTCTCGAACCTGCAGGATCGGGGCTTCCAGGGTCATACCAGGCTTTAGGCTTGAGTCCGTCGGTGGATGTCCGCCGCCATATAGCGCAATGCCGGGGCGGGTCAGGGCATGGCGGAAATCGCTACCCAACCAGACGCCGCCGGAATTGCTGAGGCTGATCGGGATATTCGGAAATGCCCGCGTAACGGTTTGCAGCGCGTCGTTTTGATGCGCGTTCATAAATGACTCTTTGTCTTCGGAGCAGGCGAGGTGCGACATGATCAGGACGGGCGCTTGCGCCGCCACCGCCTCGACCAACTCATCAGCATCCTGAGGGGGAAGGCCGAGGCGATTCATGCCGGTGTCGAAATGCAAAGCATAGCCTCTTGGCATCTTGACCCCATCGACCAGCCAATCGGCCATGGTTCGAAACTGGAAACTGGAATTGATGACCGGGATTAAAGCGTTTTCGCGATACAGCGCCTCTTCATCCGGCGATGGGCCATTCAGGACATAGATGTTTGGATGACTGCCCAGCGTCGCGCGTGTGACCTCTGCCTCATGCCCGTGCGCGACGAAGAAATGATCGCACCCGGCATCATGCAGCGCTTCGGCAACTTGCGGCAATCCATGCCCATAGGCATCCGCTTTGACCACAGCGCCCGTGACACCGGCCGCTTGAGCGGCCTGAACGGTGCGCCAATTGTCAGCAATATTGGCGAGATGAATATGGGCGCGCGGTCGAAGGCTCATGGGCGTTCGGATTACAACGCTTTGCGGCAGATGTAAGGCCTATTCCTCAAATGCACCCTGCGACGGACGGGCCAGATTGCCGAAGCGCGTGACATTGGCGTCGAATGACAGAACGACTTTGCCGATCGGACCATGACGCTGTTTGCCGAGGATGACTTCCGCTGTGCCATAGACCTCGTCCATGCGCTGGCGCCAGGCCGCCCACTTATCGGCTGCCGCCGGATCTGCGCCATCGGCCTGGGGTTCGGTCCGCTCCAGATAATAGCTTTCTCGATAGACGAACATGACGACGTCAGCATCTTGCTCAATCGATCCGGATTCGCGCAGGTCAGACAATTGCGGTCGCTTGTCGTCCCGTTGTTCGACCTGACGTGAAAGCTGCGACAAAGCAATGACCGGAACGTTCAGCTCTTTCGCCAGGGCTTTCAGCGTGGTCGTAATCTGAGTGATTTCCTGCACGCGGTTCACATCCGCCTTGCCGGACGTGCCGGTGAGCAGCTGCAAATAGTCGATAATGATCAGATCGATCCCTTGCGCGCGATGCAGACGGCGGGCGCGGGCGGCCAGCTGACTGACCGAGATGCCGCCCTGGTCATCAATATAGAGCGGCAGGTTTTGTAGCTCTTCAGTGGCTTCGCGCAGGGTCTCGAAATCATGCTTATCGAGATCGCCCTGGCGGATTTTGTGAGCATTGATGCTGGTGCGCTCGGCCAGAATACGGGTGGCGAGCTGTTCGGATGACATTTCCAGCGAAAAGAACGCAACTTTGCCGCCATCCAGCGTCTTGGTCGAACCGTCTTCCTGTTTCTCTCCGCGATAGGCCGCGGCGACATTGTAGGCGATATTGGTCACCAAGGAGGTCTTACCCATGGAGGGGCGTCCGGCGAGGATGATCAGGTCAGACTTGTGCAAGCCGCCCATCTTGTGGTCGAGATCATCCAGAAGCGTCGCAATCCCGGCAATCTTGCCTTCGCGCTTGAAGGCGGCTTCTGCCATTTGCAGCGACTCGGTGAGCGCATCAGAAAAGCTGGTAAAGCCGCGCCCGCTGGAGCCGCGCTCTGCCAGCGAGAACAATTCCCGCTCGGCCAGTTCGATCTGCTGTGTGCCGTCAACGTCGCGGTCATGATGTTGCGCCCGCGATTGGACACCGGCGCCGATATTGATCAGCTCCCGGCGCATGGCGAGGTCACGTATGATCCGGGCATAGTCTTGCACTTCCGGCCCGAATGCGGCGCTGTCGAGCAGGTCGGCGAGATATTGCGCGCCGCCAATCTGGGTGAGGCGCTCATCTTTCTCAAATTGTTCGCGAAGCGTGACGCCATCGGCGACCCGCCCGTTTTGAATGAGCATCTGGCAGGCTTCAAAAATTTCCTGATGCGCCGGGGCGTAAAAGTCGCTTGGGCGCAAGAAATCAGAGACCCGCTGAAACGCGTTATTATCATACAGAATAGAGCCGATGACCGCGGCTTCTGCCGACAAATTATGCGGCAATTGGCGTCCAGCTTCGTCCGATTCCGGAAGTTGTGATAAGGCAGTGCTCATCCGGCCTTGTTAACCATAAATGCGATTCTTGGGCATCCCCCATATGCATGAAACCCCCTCATATTGTCAGACTTATCCACAATAGAAGGCGGGCATTTTTTCAAGGCTTCACGCTTCGGGTGGCCTTTCTGATTCAATGCGCTATGTAGCGCCCTTCGCGCGCTTGCCGGTTCACCAAACTCCGCGGAGCTTTTCCTCTTATGAGCCAAGGTTCGATGCTGTCCAATCTTTCCAGCCCGGTGGCCGTTTTCGGGGCGCCATTCGGGCTGGATGTGCTGCGCCTGATCGAGGCGCTGGAAGACCGGGGCAGCGCCGCGCTCTATGTGGCGCGCGACGACAAGCAAGCCGCGACGGCGCTGAAACTGGCGCAGTTTTATCGCCCGGCTTTGGAGATCATTCGACTGCCTGGTTGGGATGTTCTGCCCTATGACCGCGTGAGTCCGTCCCCGGCCGTTGCCGCAGCGCGGTGCGCGGCGCTCGCCTATCTGGCCCAACGGGCGGCCAATGCAGAGCCCTGCCTAGTCATCACCACAGCCAGTTCGATGGTCCAGCGCGTGCCGCCGATGGAGACGATGCGGGCGAGTTCGCTGTCGGTTTATACCGGTGGGCGCATTCAGCAGCAGGATCTCTCCTCATACCTGTCAATCAACGGTTATGTGCGGGTCGCCTCTGTCTCGGAGAAGGGCGAGTATTCCATTCGCGGCGGCAAGGTTGATATCTACCCACCAACCGGAGACGAGCCAGTTCGCCTGGATCTGTTTGGCGACGAGATTGAAACGATCAAAGCCTTCGATCCAGAGACGCAGATTTCGACGCGCGTGCTCAACCGCGTCGCCTTGGCGCCGGTCTCGGAAGTCTTGTTCAATGAGCAAACCCTCGGCCTGTTCCGGGAACGGTATCTCGACGCGCTCGGATCGCCGGTTGGGGACCCAATGTATGAAGCCGCGCGGGCCGAGATTCGGCGCGGCGGCATCGAGAGCTGGCTACCGCTTTTCCATGATCGTCTTCAGACCCTGTTCGATTATCTCGGGCCGGATGTGCTGATTGGTCTGGGCGCGTTGTCGGCAGAAGCGGCGAGCGAACGCCTGTCTCAGGCGAAGGATTATTATGAAGCCCGTCTCGAAGCGGCCGGAGAAGAGCGACAGGCGCGTGTCTTGCCGCCTCAACATCTCTATCTGACCGAAAGCGAGCTCACGGCCGCCCTCCAAACCCGAGGCGTGGCACGGTTTCATAGCGGAACAGGCGAGGGCGGGCTGACGCTGGAGGGGACGCAAGGCCGCGATTTTGCGCCCGAGCGCGCGCAGCCGGACGTCAATATATTCGAAGTTGCAGCCGCCCATGCCAAAGCCAAGCACGATGCCGGCAAAACGGTGATTTTCGGGGCCTGGACTGAAGGTTCGGCCAGTCGCCTGGAAGGTGTTCTTGAAGATCACGGCCTGCCCGATGCCACACGCATTTTCTCGCTCGACGCGGCGAAATCTGCGGAAATTGCGATCTGCGAATTGCCGCTTGAGAATGGTTTTGAAACCGACGACCTCGTCATTATTGGCGAGCCGGACATTCTTGGTGATCGCCTCGCGGCCCCGCGGCGCAAGCGAAAAGCTGCGAACTTCATTGCCGAAGCGGGCAGCCTCAATCCCGGCGATCTGGTCGTTCATGTGGATCATGGCGTCGGCCGCTATGTTGGTCTGAAGACTCTCGATCTTGCTGGTGCGGCGCATGACTGCCTCGAGCTTGGCTATGCGAAGGGCGACAAGGTCTTCCTGCCGGTCGAGAATATCGACCTGATCAGTCGCTATGGCAGCGAGGACGCCGAAAGCGCCATAGACGCTCTGGGCGGCGTTGGCTGGCAAACCCGAAAAGCCAAGGCCAAGAAGAAGATCCTCGAAATGGCGGCCGAGTTGATGGCCATTGCCGCAGCGCGCGAGATGAAGAAAGCGGATTCCGTGGTGACCGGCGATGGTCTGTATGAAGAGTTCGCGGCGCGCTTCCCTTATGAAGAAACAGACGACCAGCTGAACGCCATTGAAGATGCGCTGGGTGATCTGTCTTCTGGAAAGCCGATGGATCGTTTGGTCTGCGGGGATGTCGGTTTCGGCAAGACAGAAGTCGCTTTGCGCGCTGCCTTTGTCGCGGCCATGGCGGGGCAACAGGTTGCGGTGATCGCACCGACGACTCTGCTGGCGCGCCAGCATTATAATACGTTTGCCGCCCGGTTCGCCGGCTGGCCGCTAGAGGTCAGACCGCTCTCGCGCTTCGTTTCAGCCAAGGATGCGAGCGAAACCAAAGCCGGCATGGCGAATGGCACGGTCGATGTTGTGATCGGGACGCATGCCTTGCTGGCCAAGAATATCGAGTTCAAACGGCTCGGTTTGCTGATCGTGGACGAAGAACAGCGCTTTGGGGTGAAGCATAAGGAACGCTTGAAAGAGCTGAAAGCGGATGTCCATGTGTTGACCCTGTCAGCGACGCCGATCCCGCGCACCTTGCAGATGGCGCTGACCGGGATCCGAGATTTGTCGATCATTGCAACGCCGCCCGTCGATCGTCTCGCGGTCCGGACCTATGTCACCGAGTTCGATACGGTCACGATCCGCGAAGCCTTGCTGCGTGAAAAATATCGCGGCGGGCAGAGCTATTATGTGGCCCCGCGGATCTCCGATCTCGATTATCTGGAGAATTTCCTGAAATCGAACGTGCCGGAAGTGAAGTTCTGTGTCGCTCATGGTCAGATGCCAGCCGGTGAGCTGGAAGATCTGATGACCGCCTTTTATGAAGGCGAGTATGACGTCTTGCTCTCGACGACGATTGTGGAAAGTGGGCTGGATATTCCGAGGGCCAATACGCTGGTCATTCACAAAGCTGATCGGTTCGGGCTCGCCCAACTCTATCAATTACGGGGACGGGTCGGGCGGTCAAAGCTGCGGGCCTATGCCTACTTAACGACGCCGGCGGACCGGGTGATTTCACCCTCGGCTGAACGCCGCCTTCGCGTGCTTCAGTCTTTGGATAGTCTCGGCGCTGGCTTCCAACTTGCCAGTCATGATCTCGATATGCGGGGCGGCGGCAATTTACTGGGCGATCAGCAATCCGGGCATGTGCGCGAAGTTGGCGTCGAGCTGTATCAGCAGATGCTCGAAGACGCGGTGAAAGCGCTGCAGTCTGGCTCAAACGATGTCGAAGACGTGGTCGATGAATGGTCGCCGCAAATCAATCTCGGCCTGTCCGTGCTCATTCCCGAAGGGTATGTGGAAGATCTTGGCGTTCGCCTGGGGCTCTATCGCCGTTTGGCCGATCTCACCACGGAACAAGAACGCGAAGCTTTTGCTGCCGAACTGATCGACCGGTTTGGTCCATTGCCTAAGGAAACGCAGCAATTGCTCGACGTCACCGCGGTCAAAGTGACCTGCAAAGCGCTCGGTATTTCCAAACTCGATGCGGGGCCGAAAGGGGTTGTTCTGACCTTCCGGGAGGATACAGCCGTCGATCCTGCCAAGCTGATGATGCTGGTCCGGTCGCGTCCCGGCAAAATGAAGCTGCGCCCGGATAGCAAACTGGTGATCATGGGCGTTCCTGCCGATGCAGATGCGCGCATGCAATCGGTCAAAGGGCTGCTCAATGAGTTGAGCGGGACAACCCTGGAAACGGTCTAAGCAGAGCGCTGTTTCGACAGCAGAGACTTTGCCGTCAGGCCGCCTAACAGCGTCTTCAGCGTGTGAAACTGCCGCCGTTCGATGGCGCGCCATGTCACCATTTTTCCGATCGCCGCCTCGATGCGCCGCGCCAAAACAACAGCGCCGCGATAATTGGTTTCCGGCAGAGTGATGCAGATATGGGTCGGGTCGAGGCGCGCCGCGAGATCTGTGTCGCGCAAATGCGATCGGATCACGTTCGCCACGGATGGGACATCATCCTGCGCGGTCAGCGTGAAGGCGACAACCGAGAGCGGTGTGGCCAACTGATCGGCTTGTTTCATCTGCGCTTCGAGATGCGATTCCAGATAGTCGCGCGACAATAATCCGGTCGCGCCATCATCCAGCATACCGGCGGGTACCTGGTGCGTATCGCGTTCGATCAGGGCTTCATGCGAGACGGCATGTAATTGGTGGGCGATGCTGTCAGTGTCTGCGGTCAGATCCAGAATCTGATCGGCCATAGACATTTCCGCCCCCGTCAATTGGTTCGCCATGTCCTGACGCAGCAGCAGGATGACCCGAGGCATATTGGCGATTTGGAGCGTTTTGACATTGGCGAGCAATTTCGCCGCTTCGTCTGATGGTGTTGCCGGGCACAGAACCAGGGTCTGGAACCCGCCGCTGGTGAGGTAGTCTTCCGCCGTCATTCGGCTGATCGCCGCCACCAGGCTGACATCGGCTTTTGCCAGGCTGGATTTGATCGCATTGAGAAACGGCGCGCCTTGGCCAAGCCAAAGCACCCGCGCGCGACCAATCGGGGCGGCTGGGGCGAGGCCGGCTGGTCCAAAATTCTCAGCCGTGCGCGCGCGCAAGGAGATTTCGCGCTGGCGCTGGGTTTCGCGTCGCCGGATCGCCAAGCGTGCGGGCAGAGATTCAATCTGCGCGACGTCTGCCAGATGAATGTCGCCGGGCAGGCTGGACATGTCTTGTTTGCCGATCGTCACGATCAGCCGGTTTTCGATGCCATCAAGATCGCTGCGACGGGTCAGGCTATCGATCAGGGCCGGCGCTGAATCGGGCGGCAGATACGATCCCCGAACGGGCACAGGGCGCAAGCCCGCCTGCCGCAAGCGCGTCTGAAGCATTTCCAGGCGCGGACTTTCGGAGACGACATGTATGACCGGTGCATCAAAGCGTTGGTCGTTCAGCATTGGCTCAGCCCTCGAGTCGACGTTGCGTCAGCCTTTTTCTTTGCGCACTTGAGTCTTAAGGTCTCGTTGATTGTAACGGCAATTATAGAGCCGATTGTAGGGAGAGACCGATGGCGCAAGGCCCATTAGCAGGCGTAAAAATCGTGGAATTTGCTGGAATCGGACCGTGTCCGTTTTGCGGCATGTTGCTCAGCGACATGGGGGCAGATGTCGTTCGGATTGATCGTGCGGGCGCCAACCGTCCCGGCAATCCAGCCGATGTCATGAGCCGTGGTCGCCGGTCGATCGCCTTGAACCTGAAAGACGAGGCCGATCGAGAGACCGCCTTCAAACTGCTTGAGCAAGCGGATGTGTTGATCGAAGGCTTTCGTCCAGGCGTGATGGAACGCAATGGTCTTGGGCCAGACGCCGTGCTGGCGCGCAATCCCAAGCTGGTCTATGGCCGGATGACGGGCTGGGGACAGCATGGAGCGCTGTCGCACTCGGCCGGGCATGATCTCAACTATATCGCGATCACCGGCGCCCTGCATGCGATGGGGGATGGCGATGGACGCCCGCGTCCGCCTTTGAACCTGATCGGGGATTATGGCGGCGGTGCGCTGTATCTTGCCATGGGTGTGTTGGCGGCGGTTGTGAACGTCAAGAATGGCGGGGAAGGGCAGGTCATCGACTGCGCCATGTCAGACGGCGCCGCTTCGCTGGCGACTATGTTCTATGGCATGCGTGCCATGGGCGTGTGGACGGATGACCGTGAAGCCAACCTACTGGATGGCGGCGCGCATTTCTACGACACGTATGAATGTTCGGACGGAAAATGGGTGTCGATTGGATCGATTGAGCCGCAATTCTACGCTTTGCTGGTCGACAAGGCGGGCCTCACGGATCCAGACTTCCAAGCGCAAATGGATCGCTCTAAGTGGCCGGATTTAAAGGCAAAACTCATGGCCGTTATGAAGACCAAAACGCGCGATGAGTGGTGCGAAATCATGGAAGGGACAGACATTTGTTTTGCCCCGGTGCTCTCCATGGCCGAAGCGCCCAGCTATAAGCACAATGCCGATCGCAGCACGTTTGAGACGATTGATGGCGTTGTCCAACCCGGACCAGCGCCGCGTTTCTCCAAAACACCGGGCGCGATCCAGGGAAAACCGGCCGGGATTGGCGAACATCAGGAAGAGGTGCTCAAAGACTGGGGAATCGCATAAACGGCACTCTCAGTCTGTTTACCTGAGCGGAGGCGAGCATGGGTGCTCTTCCAGGCACAACCGGGCGGCGTCGCATTTATCTGATGCGGCACGGATTCGTCGATTACACCTCGCCGGAGGTGCGGGCGGCGCAAGATCCCTCGATTGCCTATTTAACCGAGCAGGGGCGCAATGAAGCGCGCGCCGCCGGCATCGCCTTGTCGGATGTGCACTTCGATGTGGCCTTTCATACCGGCCTTCGGCGCACCCGGGAGACCGCCGAGATCGTCCTTTCCCAGCACGATCTGACCCCGCCTGAGCTGGAGCAGGAATCGCGCTTCCAAGAGTTGCGATCTGGGCAATATATCGATTTCAAATCGCCAGAACATTTGGCGGCAACCATGACGTTTCAGTTTGAACAGGCTGGCAATCCGGACGCAACATTCCTGGAGGGCGGCGAAAAATTCTCCGAGGCCATGGAGCGGATTGAAGACGGCTTGAAAGGGCTCTTGTCGCGCCCCGGCTGGGCGTCCGCTCTGTTGGTGGCGCATGAGGTCGTCAATCGCATGATCCTCGCCTGGGCCATTGGCGCGCCACTCGGATCAAGCGCCGGATTTGAGCAGGACACTGGCTGCATCAACATTATCGATTTTGACCTGGTGCCGGATGAGGCTGGGAACACCCGAATCGAACGGGCCATGATCAAGGCGGTAAACCTGACGCCAGCCAATTATTTGAAGAATGGCATGAACCTTCGTTCGCTTGAGGCCATCTTCACGCGCGCGGCGGAATAGCGTTTCAGACTAAGGCAAAATCTAGGCGCGAAAATGAACAGAACCTACAGGGGTCACTCCGACTGCGTTCATGTTGATTCGACTATACAGGTGATGTCGACGGAGATCCCGTCTGTGTTCAGACGCTCCGACGACGTCCTTCTTGCTTGACCTTGGCCGTTCTTAGGAACGGCCTTTTTTTTGCGCGATGCTTTCTGCGCGCGTCATCGCGGCGTTCAGGTTGGTCTCGAGTTGTTGTCTCAGCGTTTCACGATCATCGCCGTCACCAGGGATAACGGCCTCTCCGAAGACCAAAGCGCCGCGCGAGAAAGGGTAGGGGATGCGAAACCCGTCCCAGGTCTTGAGCCGTTTGCGCGGGGCCGAGACGATTGCATAAGGCAGAATCGGTGCGCCGGTTCTCTGCGCCATGATGATCGGGCCGTTTTGAGCGATCTCGGCGGGGCCGCGCGGACCGTCCGGGGTGATACAGATTCCACCGCCATTCTTGAGAATGCGAAGCGCTTCATTGAGCGCTTTGACGCCGCCTTTATCGCGTTTCTTGCGTTTATGCGTGGAGGATCCGCGAACCGCTTCCAGCCCCAAATGCTTGATTGCCTTGGCGACGGGTTCGCCGTCTTTTGAGAGCGAAATCAGCATGGCCGATCGGGTTTTTTGCTGCGGCCATTTTTGAATGATGCGGTTCCAGCCCGAGGGCAGAAGCAAGATTGTCGAATGCCAGGCGGCGACGATGATATTGGGATAGTTCAACCAGACCTGAAGCGCCTCTTCATCGCCTTCGACCGTCCATCGAATGGTGCGATTGCAAAGCGCCATATAGGCCCAGATCAACCAGCCAAGAATGCTGGCCACAATCGCGCTTCTGAGGATCGCTTTCATAGCGCACTCTGTAAACAGGATTGCGGCGAGCGCAAAGCCGATGGATACAGAAACGCTCAGCCTCGAGAGGCTGAGCGCTGTGTACTCATGAATTGAGTGTTGTCTGTGAAGGACGCTTAAGGCACGTAGACCGTGTAAACGACTTCAGCTTCGACTTCACCGGCACCCATAGACAGGTCATAGCCAGTGGTTCCAAGCTCATAAGTCGCGTCAAAGCGAACAGACTGAGCGGTGATCGTACCGGCTGAGCCAGCTGTGCGGGCATTACCGACATAGACCGGTGTCGCACCAGTCAGAGCGCTGAGGTTAGCGAAGGTGCCAAATGTGCCACCTGGATCCTGAGCGGCGCTGCCGAAATCGATGCCGTCATTGGCCGCTGTGCCCGACAGAGTCACGTCCATATCAAAGCTGATATCGTCCATGTCGAAGTCGCCAGACTCGGTCACCGCCGTGGCCACACCATTAATGTTGAAGCCAGTGTTGGAAGCGACGAAGAAGCTGGACTCATGTGTCAGGTCGCCAGACAGCGACTCGCCGGTCACGTCGAACGCGCCAAACGCAGTTGGGGTGGCGGTGTCGACAGACTGGGTCACGCCATTTGTGGCATCGCCGTCATCATCGATGGTCAGAATATCACCGAGGGCAGCGGTTGAAGACGCATCATTGGTTGGCGTCAGAGACCCGGTCACAACGGTGCGACCGTCAACAGCTGTGCCGCCGATCAGGTCAGTGTCGCTAGCAGCAACGCCGCCGACGCTGTCGTCGATTACAAAGTCGGTTGCGATAGGTGTGTTGCCATTTGTGTCGTCCGCAGCCCACACAATCACCACGCCGAGCACTTTAAAGTGTGGGCGGTCAATGATCGAAGCGTGTGCCGGGGTAGCGACAGCGGCAGTACTGGCCGCAAGTGCGGCACCTGCCAGAAGCAGTTTGCGAAAGCTCATTATTTTCATCTCCATTGGGTGACAGCATCATTGCCGTCGCATGGGTCTTTTGACCTCATGTTCCCTATGTCTCAGAAAAAATCTTATATTCCGCTAAAGCTTGGAAAAATTCTTTGGCTCGAAATTAACCATACTTTAGGAGGCGGCGGGGGGCCTATTCCGGCTTGTCGGAGAGCGCGGCATAGCGTCCGCCATGATAAACAAGCGGCATGGCTGTCGGGTCGGAGCTTAATTGTTCCACTTTCGCAATGAACAGGACATGGTCTCCAGCGGGATATTTGGCGTGCAGCGAGCATTCGAGCCGCGCCGCGCAATCGGGCAAGAGCGGCGCATTGCCGAGCCCCGGGTCGAGAGCGAGGCCGCTAAACTTGTCAGTGCCGGATGTCGCGAACCGCTGGGAGAGTTCCGCCTGATCATCCCGCAAGATGTGAACGGCAAAGCTGGTCGCCGCGCGGAAGGCTTCAAGGCTGCGCGCGTTTTGTCCGACTGACCAGAGAATGAGCGGCGGATCCAGGGACACGGAGTTAAAGGAATTCGCGGTGATCCCGACCGGATCACCTTCTTGATCGCGGGTCGTGATGATGGTCACGCCGGTCACGAACAGGCCGAGTGTGTTGCGGAACATGTTTAGATCGAAACTCATGCCCCCTATTTGACCTATTTAGGAGGCGGGTCCAGCTTTTGTGCCCGTTCAAGGACAGAATTTTCAGCATTCTGGCGCTGAAATTTCGAACGAACAGAAATGTTCGATAAAGAAGCGAATCTATTCACGAGCGAAAATAGCGATTTTCGCTCAGAATCGAATACGAACATGTGTCTAACGCTGTCATTTTGCAAAAATTAGCGTTGCATTCACGCATACCAGGTATGCGACGAGAGGGTATTGGTTGTAAAGTCAACTAGTATTGCGTTTTGCGTTAACCAAATCTGTTCATCTTGAACGTGCGATAAATCCTAAGAATTATTCGGTTTTCGACAGTTTTGTGAACGTTAAACGTAAACACGCTTTATGATGAATATCTGTTCATTATGAACAGCTGTTCATCGAGAAACCTAATCCAAATTTCATCAAAAAAAAGCCTTGTATGTCGGTTTCATTACAGGCATCTAGGGGGCGCTAAGAGCGGGCCACAAGCCCCGAAACGCAGTGAAGGACATCTTTTAACAGCTACCGAAAAATAAGTGCGTGGTAGTGTCCAAGATGCAGAGAGTGAGAATAATGAAAGACTGGTGCAACAACGACGGCGCTCGCCGTCTTAAAGAGAAAATTGCCGAATATTGGTCCGATCGTGGGTACGACGTAGAGGTCGACCTCGTCGATGCTGGGTTCGTTCCAGCCATGCGTAGTGCACGCACCGATGTTCGCAGCAACATGGTCAATGGCATGCCGCGTCGCAAGCTCGTCAATGTGAACGAGGTTCGCAGCGAGTATCGTCCAGACTAAGTCTGACGGGCAAGCTCCATCAGGGCTTGCTGCATGTCCCGCCAATGATCTATCGATCTAAGGCGGTCATAGGGTTGGTCAGATAAAGCACCATATCCGAATGATACGAATATAAAGGGCAGTCTCGCATCGCGGGCTGCCCTTTCGTCTGTCCAGGCATCGCCGACCATGATGGCGCGGGTCGGATCACCGCCGCCTTTGCGCACGGTTTGCTCAATATGCCGACCATCCGGTTTTTTATATCCCAGCACATCACCGCCAATAATCGCTGAGAAATGCTGATCGAGACTCAGCCCTTCCAGGACCGCTTCGGCGAGCTTTTGGGATTTGTTGGTGCACACGGTCAGGTTGGCGCCGGCCTCCTTCAATTGATCCAGGCTGCGGACGCAATCCTCAAATGGCGTGCTCAAGCGCGTAATGTTGGCGCGATAATGATCGAGAAAGGTCGGCCACAGCTCTTGTTCGATCTCGTCATGATCAATCGGAACCTGGTGGTGGGTCAGGCCTTTGCGGATCATCGCCTTCGCGCCATCGCCGATCATCATGCGGATGGTTTCGAGCGAAACTGGCCCTAATCCTTTGCTGCCGAGCGTGTGATTCAATGCAGCGTGCAGGTCTGGCGCGGTTTCGATCAAAGTTCCGTCCAAATCGAAAACCATGGTCCAACCCGAAAAATCGAAATGCATCTGCGTATCCTTTGTAACAATAGGGCTCGCAACGACTCACAACATGCTCTAGGGCAGACCCAGAAATTTCGCGAGGATATTTCGTTATGGCAAATCGGGCGGCAGTAATTTTGGCAGCCGGGCAGGGGACACGGATGCGCTCCTCGCTGCCCAAAGTGTTACACCCGGTCGGCGGTCGATCCATGGTTGATTGGTCGATCGCCCTGGCCCAGGCTGTCGGGTGCGAGCGGATTGTCGTGGTTTGCTCTGCGTCGGGCCAACGGGTCCAGGATCATGTCGCAGAGGTTTTGGGATCGGACGCGATTGCGATTCAAGATCCGCCCATGGGGACCGGCCACGCGGTACAATCGGCTGAACAGAAGCTGGCCGGTTTCGACGGGGAATTGGTCGTGCTTTACGGCGATACGCCATTGATCCCGGCATCGGCGATCGAGGCCTTGTTTCAAGAATTAGGCGCCGGTGCGACGGTTGGTGTGCTTGGCTTTCACGCCGCCGAACCAGGATCGTATGGCCGCCTGATCACCGATGCCGCCGGCAATCTGGATGCGATAGTCGAAGCCAAGGATGCGACGGACGAACAGCGCGCGGTAAGCTTCTGCAATTCGGGTGTCATGGCGGCGGCGTCGAAAGACATGTTCCAACTTCTCGGCCAAGTCACCAATGAGAATGCCAAGAAAGAGTATTACCTGACCGATATTGTCGGATTGGCGCGCTCAGCTGGGGGCACCTGCCGGGCCGTCACTTGCGATGAAGAAGATGTGCTCGGCGTAAACTCGCGGGTTGAGCTGGCCGAGGCAGAATCCGTCTTTCAAGCCAAACGGCGCCAGGAATTGCTTGCCGCAGGCGTCACCATGATTGCGCCGGACACTGTGTTTCTCACACACGATACGGTGATCGAAATTGATGTGACACTTGAACCGCATGTCGTGTTTGGTCCGAACGTGATTGTCAAAAGCGGTGCAAAAGTCCGCGCTTTCTCACATTTGGAAGGCGCTCAAGTCGGAAACGATTGCGAGATCGGGCCATATGTCCGGCTCCGGCCTGGCGCAGTGCTTGAGCAAGGCGCAAAGATCGGCAACTTTGTCGAGGTCAAGAATACCACTATGGGCGAAGGGGCGAAGGCCAATCATCTGGCCTATCTTGGCGATGGCGAGGTTGGTGCCGGCGCGAATATCGGGGCCGGTACGATTTTCTGCAATTATGATGGCTTCTTGAAATACACGACCAAAGTCGGAGCGGGGGCCTTTGTCGGGTCAAACTCTGCGCTGGTCGCACCCGTGACGATCGGCGACGGCGCTTATGTCGGCTCCGGGTCTGTCATCACCAAGGATGTGGAAGCAAACGCGCTTGCGGTTGCGCGGGGACGGCAAATGCAGAAAGCCGGCTGGGCGACGGCATTTCGAGACAAAATGGCGGCGATCAAAGCTGCAAAGAAAAAGGGCTGAGGGAGGCTGAACTTGGCGAATGAATTAGAAAAAGAAAACGCGGCACACGCGGCCATGGACTTTGTCGAAGATGGCATGACTCTTGGTCTGGGGACGGGGTCGACGGCGAAGTTCTTTGTCGAGAACCTCGCTGAAGAGATTGCCGAGGGTCTGGTCGTTCGCGGTGTCCCAACGAGTGAACAGACGCGGCGGCTGGCGGATTCGCTCGGCGTGCCATTGGTCGATGTCGAGCAAGTCGATCGCATCCATCTGACGGTCGATGGCGCTGATGAGGTCGACGAGAATGCGCAGCTTATCAAAGGCGGCGGCGCGGCTCTATTGCGTGAAAAAATCATCGCCAATGCCAGCGATTTGATGATCGTCATCGCCGACAGTTCAAAAAAAGTCGATATGCTCGGCCAGTTTCCCTTGCCGGTTGAAGTGACCCCTTTCGGATACACGATTACGGCCAAGAAAACCTATGATGCGCTGACCAAGGCGGGTGTGCTCAAGCCAATGATTCAGGTGCGGACCGGCCCCGGAAACAAACCGATTGTCACCGATGGCGGGAACTTCATTCTCGACTGTTCGTGCGGGGCGATCCCTGATGCACCGTTGGCCGCCGCCTTGCTGTCCAATATCCCCGGTGTGGTCGAACACGGATTGTTTATCAATCTGGCGCGCACTGTGATCATTGGTGCAGAGGATGGCGCCACCATATTTGAATACTAAGGCCCCATCGCCATATAGGGCGCCGCATAACATTCTCACTTTCCGACAAGGACTTCGCCATGGCCGACCATTCTTATGACTATGATCTATTCGTGATTGGCGGTGGGTCCGGCGGCGTCCGGGCGGCGCGCATCGCGGCCGGGCACGGGGCGAAAGTGGCCCTCGCAGAAGAGTATCGCATGGGCGGCACCTGCGTGATCCGCGGCTGTGTCCCGAAAAAGTTCATGGTCTATGCCAGTGACTATGGCAGCAAGCTGAAAGAGGCGCAGAAGTTCGGGTGGGATGTCACCATTGGCGGCTTTGATTTTCCGGGATTCATGGCCAATCTGCACGCTGAAGTCGATCGCTTGTCCGGCATCTATATGAGCGGACAGGTCAATGCCGGGGTCGAAGTGTTTGAAGAGCAGGCCGAATTTGTCGACGCGCACACTCTGAAACTGGTCAAGAGCGGCAAGACGGTCACGGCGGACAAAATCCTTGTCGCTGTCGGCGGGTCACCTTGGCGCCCGTCCGCCGAGGAGCTGCCGGGCGTTGAACACACGATCACATCGGATGGTGTTTTCCAGCTCACCGAGCTGCCCAAACATATGGTGATCGCTGGCGGCGGCTATATTGCGTGTGAATTCGCGCATGTGTTTGCCGGATTGGGCGTCGAAACGTGCCTCGTCTATCGCGGGGATACGGTCTTGCGGGGCTTCGATATGGATGTCCGCACGGCAGTCCACGAAGGGCTGAAGGAGGCCGGCGTTCGCGTCATCACCAATACCGTGTTTGAATCGATCGAGAAAACCGACGATGCCGAACGCCCGCTGCATCTGAAGCTGACCAATGGAATGGCGCTCGATGCCGATGTGATCATGATGGCGGTTGGTCGGCGTCCGCACATTAATGGGCTCGGCCTGGACAATGCCGGCGTCACGGTCGGCGACCGGCACGAGATTGTCGTCGATGAATACTCAAAGACCAATGTCGACAATATCTGGGCGGTTGGCGACGTCACCCGCCGGGCGGAGCTGACCCCGGTCGCGATCCGCGAAGGGCACGCCTTTGCTGACACCGAGTTCGGGGGCAATCCCCGCACCTTCGATCATGACAAGATCGCCACCGCGGTCTTCACCCAGCCAGAAGTCGGAACCGTTGGCCTCGCCGAGCATGAAGCGCGCAAGAAATTCGGCGCGGTTGATATCTACAAAGCCAAATTCCGCCCGATGAAGAATATGCTGAACGGCAAGATGGAACGAGTTTTCATGAAGCTCGTGGTTCGCCAGGAAGACCAGGTCGTGGTCGGCGCACACGTCGTATCACCGGATGCGGGCGAGATGATCCAAATGCTCGGCATCGCGGTGAAAATGGGCGCCACGAAACAGCAATTCGACGAAACCTGCGCGGTTCATCCGACCATTGCAGAAGAGATCGTCACGTTGCGGACCAAATGGGTGCCGGAACCCGCTTAGACGGGCCTATGGCGTGCCTTCACCATAGACATTGATGGCATGCCCATACGGCAAATGACGGTCTTCATCATAGCCCGATTTAACACTGAAGCTGGCATCCCATAGGATTTTCGCCTCTGGATAGTGCAGCAGGGATTTGACCGCGTCTTGGCCGGCAGCGTCGAGCGCCTGGTAGTGTTCTCGCAAGCGTTCGAGGCAATAAACCCGGTAGCGAGAGACGGGCATATCGCGATACTGGCAGCCTTGCACCGCCATCTCAAAGCGCGCCTGACCAGCGTCATAGGCCGCAGCATTTGAGGCCAATTGCTGCAAATGCGTTTCGCAAATCTCTTTCAGCAGAGGCGTCAGCTCCTCTGTGATCTTGAAAATGAAGGTGCCATCCGGAGTGCGGTGCGCACTCCACATGCGGGCAACCCATTCATAGACCAGCGGGGCGCGGGTGCGCATGATCTCTTCCGGGTCGGGGTCTTGGCTGAAATGGCGGAACATGGGCGCCATAAAGCCGAAATCTGCGAGAGACGGTTTCGTGCCGAGCAGATATGGGCGTTGTTCCAGGATCTTGGTCAATCCATCCAGTGCGTTGAGATAGCCTTGTTCAACATGTTTCCATGTGGTCGGTGTGACCCCATCGCGCTTGGTGAAATATTTGATCTGTCGTCGCCGGATCATTCGCCTGACAATGAAGCGCGGGAAGGGGACGGGCGTGCTGATCTCATCAACCAGAATGTTAGAGAGCAGCTCACGGCTATAGCGATAGCTCCAGCGATAATGCATGGCCGACCGCCACAGCCACTCATCCGCATAATCTTCCATCAGCATGGCAATGAAAGCGACAACCGGATCGTCGGGGAGGATTGGATCCTCTGGTAGTTCCTTTTCCAGTTCGAACAGGATCGGCGTCGTGTCCGACATCCATCGCCCATCTTCGCGATCCACAATCGGCATTTGGATCGACCCGACTTTCTCTTTGAGTTCGTCGGCCTTGTCATAAGGCATGCCATGCAGCGTGTAGGGCACACCCTTATATCTGAGATAGGCTTCGAGTTTGCCCGTATAGTAAGACACGCGTGAGCCGTAGATCTTCATGCCACCCTCCAGAAGTGATGCTGAGACCCTAACCTGCGTTGCGCGCAAGAATCCATGCTGAATTTGGTTCGTCGCATGTTAAGCACGGACGATATTTGCCAGCCTGAAAGGAACCCGCATGCCTTCTCCGATCATGATCATGGGCATCATGGCCTGCGGAAAATCGCGCATGGGGGAAGAAATCGCGCGTCAGCGCGGCGGCGTTTTCATCGAGGGGGATGCCTGGCACCCGGATGCTAATATCGCCAAGATGCAGGCCGGATTGCCCCTTGAAGATGCCGACCGGTGGCCATGGCTGGATCGATTGGCGAGTGAAGTTTCGCGCGTTGCTCAATCCGATCAGCAGGTCTTTTTTTCCTGTTCAGCCTTGAAGGCGATTTATCGCAATCGGTTGCGGGCGCGCTTGCCTGGATTGATCACGGTTTGCCTGATCGTGGATGGAGAGACGGCGGCGGCGCGATCCGCTGAAAGATCTGAACATTTCATGCCGACCGATCTGGTCGACAGTCAGCTTGAAGCGTTTGAACGACCGGCTGGCGAACCGCAAACGCTCTTGGTTGATGCGATGACGGATTTCGACTCCGTTCTGGCCCACGTCCTGCGCGATCTGGAGCGATTGGGCTAAAGCTCACCCAGTGCGATGTGCACGCGGGAGGTTTGCGCGACGAGCTCTGTGACAGGGGTTGGTGTCGAATCTGCGAGCGGTCCGTTTGCTGGCCACATTGCCAAAAGCGTTTCCAGTTCGGTCATCAATCGATCTGTGTCCTTGCCTTCAATCTGGTTGGCCAGATCGATTGCGACCACAGTGAACCCGAACGCGTCCTGATATTCACCAGGGTCTGTGATCACCCCATCGGTGACGCCAATCCGATATTCCTCAAAAACCGTGTCCATGAGATAGCTGATAATCTCGACCGGATCGCCGCCCGCATTTTGCTGCATCAAGGCCATGTTCGCCTCGGCCGCCGCAAGTTGCGGTTCGATCTCATCGGCGGGGCGGCCCTGTTCCAGAGCTTCAGAGACCTGGATAAAGACATCTTGATCGAACCCGAGCGCATCGATGCCCGCGCGCTCTGCCTCATGGGTTTCTGAAACCGGATGCAAAAGATGTTTCGCCGCTTGATCTGGGGCACCGGCCCGAAACAGGGCGAGGCCCGCTTCGACATGACCTGACATGAAGGCGACGCGTTTCTCAACCGGCAGCGTGTCCATGCTGTGTCCGGATTCACCGCCTTCGCCTTCTCCCTCACCTTCGCCGCCTTCACCGCTTTCGCCCGCTTCTCCGGAATCGACGATGGTCGCGCTTGTGTCTTCAACCGTTGGCGCCTCGTCGGGTGTGGTTTGACTGCAAGCCGCGATGGCACCTGATGCGAGCGCGGTGCTCAATCCGAGTTTTGCCCAGGTCTTCATCCGGAGTTTCATCAGTTTCTTCCCTTCAGATAATCTGCAAGATGCTCTAGGTCTTATGCGCTTATTGAAAATCATTCGCAAGTAGGAAAGCATGCTAATTTCGATCTCAGATGTTCTCGACGCCGACCACCGGACTTTGGTCACAGGACTGCTTTCAGACGTGATCTGGAAAGATGGAACCGAGACGGCGGGCCGGGTGGCGCGGCAGGTCAAAAACAATCAACAGGCGGATCTGACAAAGACGGTCGGCCCGAAAATCGAACAGCTTCTGTTTCAGGCGATATCCAGGCACCCGGTCCTGCAAGCCGCTGCGCAGCCCAGAACGTACGCGCCGCTTATGGTCAGTAAGACAGAAACCGGCGGCGGCTATGGATTGCATATCGACAATGCATTCATCGGTGCTAGAGGTGCGGCGATCCGAACTGATTTGTCCTTCACGCTCTTCCTGTCACCCCCCGAAACCTATGAAGGCGGCGAATTGGTGATCGAGCATGCCGGGCAAACGCAATCGCTGAAGCCCGAAGCCGGGGATTTGATCCTGTACCCGTCGACAAGTCTGCATCAGGTCGCGGAGGTGACCTCGGGAACGAGACTGGTTTGCGTCGGGTGGATTGAAAGCCGTATTCGACGTGCTGAAGATCGTGAGAGCCTGTTCGATCTGATCAATCTGAAAGCCGCGCTGGCGACGCATTATGACGACCAGTCGCCTGAAATGCTGACCCTGTCCAAAGTGATTGCCAATCTCAAGCGCCGCTTCTGACGCGCGTCGCTTTTACAAATCTCGATCGCTGGCGTATCTGCCTGAAACGAATTCAAACAGAGAGTGGCATCATGAAAATCGGTTTTGTCGGATTGGGGAATATGGGCGCGGGCATGTGCGCCAATCTGGTCGGCGCAGGACACGAGGTCTGGGCATTTGATTTGAACCCCGAGGCCATAAAAACCGCTCAAGCCGCAGGCGCAAAGGGCGCCGGCTCGCTGGCAGAGCTGGCCGGAACCGTAGACGTGGTCGTTACCATGCTGCCCGCTGGGAAACATGTTCTGTCGGTTTATTTCGATCCGGACGGTATCGCTGCAAACGCGCAGCCGGGAACCTTGTTCATTGATTGCTCCACCATTTCAGTCGATGAAGCGCGCGACGCAGCGCAACGCGCTCAAAATGGCGGGTTCTTGATGGTGGACGCCCCTGTATCCGGCGGCACCGCCGCGGCCAATGCCGGAACGCTCACCTTCATGGTCGGCGGACCGGACGACGCGTTCTCAGCGTCGCAACCCATTCTTCAAATTATGGGTGCAAATGTCATACATGCAGGTGGCGCTGGAAACGGGCAGGTCGCCAAGATCGCGAACAATATGTTGCTTGGTATTTCCATGATCGGCACCTGCGAAGCGTTCAACCTGGCTGAAAGACTTGGCCTTGATGCGCAAACATTTTTCGATATCGCCTCGACCGCGTCCGGGCAGTGTTGGTCGATGACCAAATATTGTCCCGCCCCGGGACCGGTCCCAACCGCGCCCTCGAACAATGATTATCAAGCCGGGTTTGCGGTCGCGATGATGCTCAAGGATTTGCGTCTCGCGCAGCAAGCGGCGGGAATCGCTGACGCCGCCACGCCGCTCGGCGCGCATGCGGAAGCGATCTATGCTCAGCTGGATGAGGACGGATATGCCGGCCTCGACTTTTCAGGGATTATGAGGCGCCTGAAGGGCGAAATCTAAACGCAGTAACCGCTCAATCCAGCAGGACGCAATCGACTGTGTCGCCTGTGCTCAGCGCTGGCGCATCGATCGGGCGATGGATGAGGACATTGGCGGTGACAAAGGGCGATAGGAGCGAACTGTCCTGATTGCCAGCCGGTGTTACAATGCGCTCTCCTGCATCTGAATAGTTCATGCGTGCCCGTAAGAAGGATTCCCGGCCACCATTGCTGCTGAGCGGGTCGGACAAGCTCGCGCGAATGGTCACGTCCAGCAGCTCTGCGCCGAGCAGACGGGCAATGAGCGGTTTTAGAAACAGGTGCGCGCAAACCAGAGCCGAGGCCGGATTGCCGGGGAGCCCCAAGACCAATTGCTCGCCTTTTTTAGACATCCAGGTCGGTTTGCCTGGACGCACTGCGACTTTCGAAAAAACACTGGCAAACCCCAGATCCGAGAAGACCGATTTCATGTGATCATGATCGCCCACCGAGGCGCCGCCAACCGGCACGAACAGATCGGCTGTTTCGGCGCCGGTAATCCGGCTGCGAATCTCATTCGGGTCATCCGGGGCAATCCCGAGATTGATCACGCGTCCGCCCCACGCCTCGATCAAGGCCGTGAGGGAATATTCGTTCGAGGCGATAATCTGCCCGGGTTCAAGCGCTGAACCGGGTGGACGCAACTCATCCCCATTGGCGAGCAAGGCGATGCGCGGCTGACGCAAGACGGCGAGGTCGGCCATATTGGCCGCCGCGCAGATCGATAATTGGCGCGGCGTGAGGCGCGTTCCGGCAGGGATCAGCTCGTCGCCTTGCCTGAAATCGATCCCAGCCTTGCGGATATGGCGCGGCCCGGTTTGAGCGTCGGTGATTTCGATTTCATCGCCCTGGCGTGTGACATCTTCCTGAATGATCACATGGTCGGCGCCATCCGGAATGACCGAGCCTGTAAACAACCGCACACACTGACCGGTCTGGACCTGGCCTTGAAACGGGTGACCTGCGGCGGCCTCGCCAATCACGGCAAGGGCCTGACCAAGATGGCTGTCTTCAAACCGCGCCGCATAACCATCCATGGCCGACATATTGTCCGGCGGATGTGTATGCGCGGCAATCACCGGCTCTGCGAGGACTCGCCCGGCGCCGGCCTGAAGGGGAATGCGCTCGATCTCTGTGATCGGCGAGACATCCGCCAAATGTTGCAAAGCTTCAGCTCTCGAAATCACTTAAGACCCTCCAAATGCGCGCCATAATAGTCGCGCGGCCACGAACAGGATGAGCGCCGCAGTCAATCCTTTGACCAGGCGTTCCGGAAACACACCCAGCATGAATTTGTGTCCGATCCAGCTGCCAATCAATACAGCAGGGATAAGCGGCCAGAATACAATCAGGTCGCTCAGTTCAAGCGTTGCAGAGAGCGCAATCAGTTTTCCAGCAAGGCCGGCCAGCGAGTTGGCGGCAATGTAGGCGGTCGCCAATGCCGCAATCTTGCGCGGACTGCTCCAGTTTAGCATGTGTAAGACCGGCGCCAGAAAGATGCCGCCGCCAATTCCGACCAGACCGGACAGATACCCGATCCCGGCGCCGACAATTGGCGCGATCCACCTGGGTCGCGCCGCGCCGGGCTCGGACGAAGGAGCGTTCGCGCGTGCCGCATTCCAGCCGAGCTGCGCGGCGGCGAACAATAGTGCCAATCCGAGCAGAATGATCAGACTTTGATCATCAATCGGCGTCAGCCCACCGAGAAAGGCGGCAGGGACTGAAAAGGCCAGAATTGGCCAAACGCCGGATCCGTCATAGAGCCCCGCCCGCTGGGATTTCCAGGTGCCGGTGCTGGTCACTGTCAGATTGCAGATCAGCGAGACAATCGGCACAAGGCTGATCTGCAGGCCGGAAAAGACCAGCAGAGCCGTATAGGTTGAGCCACCGCCAAAGCCGACGCTGGAATAAAGAATTGCCGTCACCAGAAACGTGACGACGAGCCACACTGGGATCATGAGGATCGCCTTGTAAGGTTCATGCGAGCAGCCTGACTAAATGATGGCCAAACCAGACGCGAGACACTAGCAATAGTGGCCTGAAACAAAAGACTATTAGGACAGAAACATGACCCAGGTTCCAGATCTGCCTGCGCCTGCCGGACGGCTCGACCCGGACCTCGACTTTAAGTCGTTGAATGTTGCCGTGCTCACCGTCTCGGATACGCGCACCCTGGAAACCGATACATCCGGCGCATTGCTCGCGGATCGTATCTCTGAGGCCGGCCATCAGGTGATTGAGCGAAATCTGGTTCGTGACGAAGTCGAGGCCGTCTCGGGCCAGGTCAAACAATGGATCACCGACCCCAATGTTGATGCGATAATCTCAACGGGTGGCACGGGGCTGACGGGACGGGACATTACCTATGAAGCTGTCACACCTTTGTTCGAAAAACGCATCGAGGGCTTTGATACGGTCTGGCATATGGTGAGCTATCAAACTGTGGGGCTGTCGACGCTGCTGTCGCGGGCTTGTGCAGGGGTGGCTGACGGCACCGTGATTTTCTGTCTGCCGGGATCGAATGGCGCTTGCAAGGATGGCTGGGACAATATCATCCGGTGGCAGCTGGATAGCCGCCATCGGCCCTGCAATCTGGTTGATCTCATGCCGCGCCTGACGGAGGTGTAAATGGCCACCGGTAACAAACTAACGCATTTGGATTCGGAAGGCCGCGCGCGCATGGTCGATGTTGGCGATAAGCCGCATTCGGAACGCACCGCGCGGGCCGAGGCGCGCCTGATGGCGTCGCCGGAAACGCTGGAGCTCGTGCGCAGCGGAAACGCCAAGAAAGGCGATGTGATTACGGTTTCAGAGATTGCCGGCGTGATGGGCGGCAAGAAAACGGCAGAGCTTATTCCCCTGTGCCATCCCTTGCCGCTGAGCAAGATCAACGTGAAAATCGAACTCGAAGACGATGCGCTGCGCGTAACCACTGAGACCCGCACAACCGGCCAAACCGGCGTCGAGATGGAAGCGCTCACCGCCGCTGGAATCGCCGCGCTGACCCTCTACGATATGCTCAAGGCGGTCGATAAATCGATGACCATTGAAGGCTTGCGCCTTCTGGAAAAAACCGGCGGCGTTTCCGGCGATTATAAGCGTGATGCATAGGGATTCATCTGGTGACTTGCCCAACCAAAAGCGCAGGAGTAAGCGATCGGCATGACTGATACGCCTTTGACCGTCGCGGGACGGACCTTCAATTCACGCCTGATTGTCGGCACTGGAAAATACGCGTCTTACGCTCAAAACGCGGAGGCGGCGCGCGCTGCGGGTGCGGAAATGGTGACGGTGGCGCTGCGCCGGGTGAACCTCTCCAATCCGGACGAAGACCGCTTGCAGGATCATGTCTCGCCAGACGAGTTCACTTATCTTCCAAATACTGCGGGCTGTTTCACGGCGGACGAAGCGGTGCGGACCTTGCGGCTCGCCCGTGAAGCCGGCGGCTGGGATCTCGTCAAACTGGAAGTTCTATCTGATCAGAAGACGCTCTATCCGGATATGGAAGAGACTTTGAAAGCGGCCAAAGATCTCATCTCAGATGGGTTTGACGTCATGGTCTATTGCTCGGACGACCCGGTCTATGCGCGCAAACTGGAAGATGTGGGGTGCGCCGCGATCATGCCGCTTGGTAGTCTGATCGGCTCGGGACTCGGCATTCAAAACCCGCTCAATATCCGCTTGATCGTCGAGCAATCGCGTGTGCCAGTCATTGTCGATGCCGGCGTCGGCACAGCCTCTGACGCGGCCCAGGCGATGGAGCTGGGCTGTGATGGTGTTTTGATGAATACCGCGATTGCCGAGGCCAAAAATCCGATCCGCATGGCGACGGCGATGAAGCATGCGGTCATTGCTGGGCGTGAGGCCTATCTTGCCGGGCGAATGGGTCGCAAACGCTATGCCGACCCATCATCGCCTTTGGCGGGATTGATTTAGCTGTCGGCCAGCGCCGTCTGAATCAGGGCCTCGACTTGCGTGATATCGGCGCTTGGAACGAGTTCGGTTCCAATCACGAAATTCGGTGTGCCCGAAATCCCGAGCGAGCGGGCGAGACTTTTTGAATCCGCGACGGTTTTCTGAACGTCGACGGATTTCATATCGGCGCGCATTTTCGCGACGTCGACGCCCACCGACTCTGCCGCCGCATCAATGACCTCCGGACCAAAGCCGGTTCCGTTATCGAGTTCCATAAGGGCCATGTGCATCTCGATATATTTGCCCTGCTTGCCGGCCGCGAGTGCCGCCAGCGCTGCTTTTTCGCTCTCTGCGGAGAGGATTGGCAATTCCTTGAACACGACCCGGACCTGGTTGTCATATTGCTCAGGAAGCGCCGTCGCCCAATCGGCAGAGCGCTTACAGAACCCGCAGCGATAATCGAAGAACTCGACCACGGTGACTTTCGCATCGGCCGGACCAATCGAGAAATCGCCGGGATGATTGAGCAGCTTGTCCTGGTTTTGCGCGATCGCGTCGCGCGCCATTTGTTGCTCTTCGAGTTGGCGCTTCTGCGTCAGCGCGATCAGGGCGTCCTCGATGATTTCCGGATTTTCCATAATATAGTCGTGTACGACTTTTTCGATCGCCTCTTTGCTGGCTGGATCGACTTGGTCCTGAGCACAGGCCGGCGTGAGCGCGATTGCGGTGGCGGCGAGTGCCATGCTGAAAGTGCGGGTCATCGATGAAGTCCTGAAAGTTCGAGTTTATTCTTTGTGTCACGCAGATGATTGAATTGCTGTGAATAGCAAGCCCAAATCGCTGACAATCGCGTGAGTCGGCTAGCGGCGTCGCCAGAAAATCTCATTCTCCGGTAGGGCGGGATCTGTCGCATTTCGAATGTCGCTGGCTTGTCTGAAGGCGGGTGTATTGGGTGTCAGCTCTCTGATGGCGCGCTGGGCAAAGGAATAAGCGCGAGGATAATTGCCGATATTATAAGCCGCTTCAGCCGTCGCAACCTGCGCCATTGGACGGTTATCCTGCTTCTCGAAAACGATGGCCAGCTGCGTCCAGGCAAAGGCATTATTGGGTTCCTGAATCAGCGCATCGCGCAAGGCTGTCTCGGCCAGTTCCACATCGCCGTCCTCATCGCGCTCCAGCAGCGACCGGGCGAGCGAGACCTGAAGCAGCGAATTGTCCGGCAGCAGCCGATTGGCTTCGAGCAAGGGTTCGACTGAATCGACAGGGCGGCCGGTTTCGAACAGGATTTGGCCTTTCAGCTCATGGAAGTACGGATTTTCCGGCTCTTCTGCGATCAGAGAATCGATCTCCCGCAGCGCGGAAGTCAGATCGGCCGCCTTCATGGCTGAAATCGCGCGCGCATAGCGGGCTGGCGCCGATGTATCGGTCGGTGGATAATCGCGGAACACACGGGCCGGCGGTTCGAGGAAGCCAATCAGCTTGGCTTTCATCATCTCGAACTGTTTCACGACTTTCGGGTCTTCAGGCTTGTCCGCCAGGCCGGATTCTTCGGCCAAGGTCCGCGTCGTGCGCACCCGCTGAGACGAGAGCGGATGCGAGCGGAAATATGGGTAACGCCGGGCCTCGGATAAGACTTCCTGATACCGGAATTTCTCGAAGAACTCGACAATGCCCATCGGAGACTGTTCGAGTTCAACCAAATATTGGACCGCTTTGGTGTCGGCCATCGCTTCTTCGGCCCGCGTGTGGACGAAGAAATTGAGCGCCGCAAATTGCTGTGAACTGGCGATCAGGGCGGCGCCTGCATCTGGCGCGCCGGCAGCGATGGCGAGTACGCCAAGTCCGATTGAGACCAAAGCTGGCCGCGACGCGACGCTGGCCGCCCGGGTGCGGGTTACGGTGTGGCCACAGGCAATGTGGCAGGTTTCGTGGGCGATCACCCCTTTGATCTGAGCGGCATTATCCGCCGCCACAAGCAGGCCGGTATGGAGATGAATGCGCTGCCCGCCCGCAACGAAGGCGTTCAGGTTCGGATCATTGATGATGTAAAGGCCGACATCGCCCGGCACGAGTCCGGAGACTTCCAGGATCGGGTCGGTCCATTCGCGCAAGGTTTGCTCAATCTCAGCATCGCGAATCAGACTCTGGCCGTAGCTCGGCAGAGCTGCAGCAAACCAGACCAGACTGGCCAAAATCGCAGAGCATATCAGACGGGGCATGCATGACCTTCCTCGTTTCGCCTATAAACTAAGCCCATGATTGTGTCTTGGCGAGGGCAAGATCTCAAAGATGACTGAAATGTCAGACTGATTATTCAGGAAATTCAAACACTAGCTCGGGATCAAGCGTCGCTTCGATTGTCTCGCCAGCCTGCAAGCTGCGACCCGGCTGACAGGCCGCAAAGAGACGCTCTGAGCCATTGAGGTCGAGCTCAATTTCGGTGACGGCGCCCGCCAGTCTGGATCGCGCGACGGTGAATGTTTCGCCCTCACCGATCCGAATGGCTTCCGGTCGATAATGGAGCAATGGCGCACGTGTGGAGAGCAGGCTCTGCCAAGACGCGGGCAGCTTGTCGACCGAAATCTTGTGCACGGGGCCGAGGGCCTGCGCCACTCTTACGCTGTTCGGCGCGCGATAAATCCGGTCGGGCGCGTCGGTCTGCAAGATCTCACCCGTATCGATGACGGCGATCTGGTCCGCGTGAACCAATGCCTCGCTCGCATCGTGGGTGACGAGCAGGGCGGGAATGTTGGCAGAACGGACCGCCTCCAGAGCCGCGCCGCGCACCTGGTCGCGCATCGCGGGGTCAAGTCCAGAGAACGGCTCATCAAGCAAAATGGCGACCGGTCTCGGGGCGAGCGCGCGGGCAATCGCTGTTCTTTGCTGCTCGCCGCCCGATAGATGATGCGGGTAAGCATCCCGGCGATGGCTGAGGCCAAGTCGTTCGATCCAGAGATCGGCCTGTGCCACCCGTTCAGGCTTGGCCAACGCCTGCAAACCAAACATGACATTTCCGAGCACGGTCAGATGCGGAAACAAGGCGAAGTCTTGAAAGACGAGGCCAATGCGGCGTTTTTCGATGGGCACAAAGGCATTCTCGCCCGAAAGCAATTCGTCGCCCGACTTAACGCTGCCCGAATCTGGGGATTCCATGCCGGCCAACAGGCGCAGCAAAGTGGTCTTGCCTGATCCGGACGGCCCGATCAGCGCTGTGATCTGTCCGGGTTCGAGGCTCAGACTGGCCTCATTTACAACCGTCCGGCCGGAGAATGACCGACTCAGCGAGGTGGCGATCAAGGCGCGTGTCGTCAACATGAGTTTAATTCCTCTCGGTCCGGCTCAGACGCCATGATAAGAGCAAAACTGGACCCAGCCCGGCCAGCACGATCAGCAGTGAGGGCAGCGTGGCTTGGGCCAACCGCTCATCTGTGGCGTAGGCGTGGGCACGAACCGCCAGTGTATCCCATTCGAACGGACGCAACATCAAGGTTGCGGGCAATTCCTTTAGGATTTCCACGAATAGGATCAGACCCGCTGCAATGGCGCCCGGCGAGAGGAGGGGGAGGTCGACCCGGAAAAACTGGTCGAAGCCTCGGCTGCCCAGGCTGCGGGTCGCCTGATCGAGGTTTTTGGGCAGCCGATCCAGCGTCGACTGCAATGGCTCAACGCCAGCAGAGGTGAAGCGGCTGATATAGATCCAGAGCAGGAAGGCAATTGCCACCGTGCCCGACAAAGCCTGACCTGAGACTTTCAGCAGAAACAATGCGCCAAGCCCCAGCACGACGCCCGGCGCGGCATAGCCCGCGGCCGCAACGGTCCGCGCGCCGAGTCGCAGCATCTCAGACCGTTTGGTTGATAGGGTGAACACCAAGGCCGCGACGAAGGCGCCGATCGTGCCCATCAGACCGAGCAGAACCGTGGTTTGAACCAGCGGCCACAAATCCTGGGCTTGCGCCTGCGTTTCGAGCACCAACCAGATCAACCGTGTCATCGGCGCGAAGAAACAGATCAACAGAATGATCAGACATAGCAGCGTCGCGAGCCCGCCCCACACTGGCGGCAGCGGGGTGCGTTTTGGTGTCAGCCAACGCGAACTGGTTTGCTGAGAGCCGCGCTGTCCGCGAAACAGACGCGCCGCGATCAGGAAGGCGCCCGCGATAAAAATCAGGGCAAGCGCCAGACGCGCCGCTGTATCGGGTTCACCAAAGGACTGCCAGGACCGGACAATGCCAACCCCAAGCGTCTGCACACCAAGAAAATCTGCTGCGCCATAATCGGCGGCCGCTTCCATCAAAGCGAGCGACAGGCCGCCTAATATGGTCGGCAAAGCGATGGGCAGGCCAATGCGCCAGAACAGAGCGAGCGGCGAGGTTCCGAGACTTCGCGCAGCTTCCAGCGTGGTGAGAGACTGCATCGAGAAGGCCGCACGCGCGGTGATATAGACATAGGGAAACAGTGTTGAGGCCAGTACAAAAGCGAGGCCCGGGGCGCTGAACAGATTGGGGAACCAATAATCCCGCGCCGATAATCCCGTCGCATCGCGCAGCGCCGATTGAAGCGGACCCGCGACCCCCATGAGATCGGCCCAGGCATAGGCCATGACATAGCCCGGCATGGCCAGGGGCAGGATCAGCGCCCAATTGAACACGGCCCGCCCGGGGAAATCATACAGGCTGATGATCCACGCCGCTGGCACTGCGAGGCCGAGCATGATCACGCCCGAAAGCACCAGCACCAACAGTGTGGTGAGCGTATAGGGGCCCAATCTGTTTGTCAGAATATGATCCCAGGTTTCGCCGCCACCCGCGACCAGTCCGGTCCAAATCGCGATCAGAACGGGCAATCCCACCAGCGCGATGATGAAGGCTGGTGGGATCGAATAAGCAGAGAATGCGGCGCGTCGCATGGCCGTGGGTCTACGCCCCGCCGGACCTTAATTCCAGCCCGCGAGATCAAACAGTCGCTGCGCCTCGGCCTGGTTTTCACCATAGACATTCAGGGCCGTATCAGACGCGACAAAATCGGGCACGTTCTCGACTCCGTCTGGCATTGGCGAACTGTCCATGAGCGGCAGCTCTTTTGTGTCCATGGTCAGATAGGTCTGTCCGGTTTCGGTGAGCAAGAACGTGATGAACTCCTCCGCCAGCGCGACATCGTCAGCGGTTGCCGCCACCGCCGCGCCAGTAATGTTGACGTGCGATCCGGACCCTGGCTCAAACTCTGGAACCAGGAATGCGGTGGCCGCTGCGACCTGACGGTCGGCTTCATTATCGCTCGCGCCCAGGCGCACCCAATAATAGTGGTTCACGATCGCGATCGAGCATTCGCCTGCTTCGATGGCGCGGATCTGATCTGTGTCGCCGCCTTGCGGGTTGCGCGCCATATTGCCGACAATGGCCGTGGCCCAGGCCTGCGCGCGGTCCTCGCCATAACGATGGATCAATTCGCCCATCAGCGAGAGATTGTAGATATTGGACGACGCTCGGACGCAGATTTCGCCGGTTTTGTCGTCTTCGGTCAGCTGCTCCCAGGTTGCGAAATCGTCGGCGGACCAACGCTCGGGATCATAGGCAATGCCGCGCAGGCGGCGGGCCAGACCGAACCAATGGCCGTTTTCTTCGCGGAAATTTTCCGGAACAATGGCATTGAGATTATCGCTCTGCAGGGCCTGGGTCAGTCCTGCATCTTGGAAGCGCCATAGGCCGCCGGCATCCGACGTGATGATGACATCTGCCGGGCTTTGGTCGCCTTCGGCTTTCATGGTTTCGATCAATTGGTCAGCCCGCGATTCACGGACATCGAGTTTGACGCCTGCCTGCTCCTCAAACATCTCGTAGAGCACTTTGTCGGAATCATAGTGGCGCGCGCTATAGAGCGTCAGGGTGCGCGGTGTTTCGGCGGCCTCAACTGTCTCGGTCGTTTCGGAGGGGTTTGAGCAAGCTGCGACTGCTCCAACGAGCAGGCTCAGACCAGCGATCATATGTGTCCGGTAAGTCATCGCTGCCTTCTGTCACAATTGAGAAGCGTTCGCAACTAGGTAATTTCACGGTGCGGCGTGGACTCCTCGAAATGGCGTGCGACGTTTGGCTGGCGCGCGACTTGCATGGACTCGCCTAATAGGTGAACTCGCTTGAGCGCGGGCATCATCTTGGCTGTAATCACCGCGGTGGCGGGACTTATATGTGTGGGGGACACATGAGCGATATTGTCTTGGACCTGGGACCAGCGAATGCGGTGGATGAAGAGGCATTTGCGCAAGCGATTGAAAACTTAGCAGAATGGCATGCCCAACGCGGCGGCCAGGGTTGGCGCGAACGCGATGCGCCAGATGTGATGATCAAGACCGTTTGCGGAAAAACCGGCGAGCTTCGCAAAGCTGTGATTTTCCAGAAGCAGGAATGGGCGTCAGCTTTCATGAGCTTTTGGCGCGAAGAACGAAAAGCAAGCTAAACATCGCTGCTATGCGATAATGTGATGGCCATGGCAGGAGAGGCTGTTAGAAAGCCGTCATGCCTGCTCACTCCCCTTCAATTCAGTCTGTCGCGATTGTCGGTGCCGGCATTATTGGCTTGTCCTGCGCGCTGGCCTTGGCGGATCGAGACGTCAACGTCACGCTTTACGAGAAACAGTGGCCGCCACGCGGCGCCAGTTGGGCGGCTGCGGGAATGTTAGCGCCAGCCTATGAGGCCGCATCTGCGCCGGGGACACATCCAAGACTGTTCGATCTGTGCCATGCGAGCGCGGCGCTTTGGGGGCAGTGGGCAGCGATGTTGGAAGATCGCAGCGGCTTGCCCTCCGGGTACACGCCGGGACCTTCGCTGGCGATCGCGCTGAGCGCGGCCGAGGCGGATCGCTTGAGCCGCATCCAGGCGCAGCTGGCGCATCAAACCCTTCCGCCAGAACCGTGCCTGGATCGCCTGTCGGCGGTCGAGCCTGCCTTGGCCACGCCTGTCGAAGCGGCTTTGCTCTTGCCGAGTGATGGGCAAGTGGACAATCGCCGGACCCTGGAAGCCTTGATCGCCGCCGTTTCGACGGACCCCAAGATCACGATTGTGACGGGGGTGCCGCCATTGCGGATGTCCTCGCGCGGCGTCGATCATGCTGGACATGGTGCCACTCTCGTGACGGCGGGTTGGCGATCAGCCGAGGTTTTGGCGTCGAGCGATGCGCCGGTCAAGACGCTTCAAGACCTGGATCCAGTGTTCGCTGAGATTGAGGCCTTTGGCGGCCAAATGCTCTCTGTCGCCCCCATTGAGGGCGGCCCGACCATGACGATCCGTTCGGGGCATCTCTATATTGTGCCGAAGTCGGACCGGGTCGTTATCGGCGCGACCACCGAACCGGGACGAACCGATGGCCAAACGGATGATCAGGCGATCCATTCATTGCGCCAGCGCGCGATCGCGTTGTGTCCGGCTCTAGAGGCCGCGCCGGTGCTTGAAACATGGGCCGGCGTCCGCCCAGGCACACGCGATCATGCACCGCTGCTGGGCGAAACGCGGGTGGAGCGCTTGTTCGTGGCGGCTGGACATTATCGAAACGGTATTCTGCTGGCGCCGATCACGGCGCAGATTATGGCTGACCTGATCGTTGCCGGTGAGGTCTCTGAACTTGCCTCCGAATTCGCGCCGCATGCGCGTTTTGCCACGCCGGTGTGACGCCTCGTCAGAGTGGACGATTTTTTCATTGCAGCATACATCTGCCGCGACAGGAGAATTTGCATGCACACGATCGGCCCACTCAGCGAAGACCAACTTGCCATTCAGGATGGCGTCGCCCGGACAGTGGCCCAATTCGATGATGAGTATTGGGCCAAAACCGATGAAACGGGGGATTGGCCGGAAGCCTTCTGTGACGCCATGGCCGAAGGCGGCTGGCTCGGCATTGCCTTTCCCGAAGAATATGGCGGCGCCGGACTCGGCCTGACCGAAGCAGCCTTGATGATGCAGACCGTGACCCGCTCCGGGGCCGGATATTCCGGGGCATCGGCCATTCACTTGAATATTTTTGGCCCAAAGCCGCTCGAAAAATTCGGCAATGCCGAACAGAAACAGGAAAACCTGCCCAAGATCATCTCGGGTGAAGAGAAGATGTGCTTCGCGGTTACCGAACCAAATTCCGGCCTCGACACATCCTCGCTCGAGACCAAGGCGGAACGGACCAATTCAGGTTACACGATTAATGGCCGCAAGATCTGGACGACCGGCGCGCAGCGGGCCGACAAGATCCTGATCATTGCCCGGACAACGCCGAAGGATCAGTGCGCCAAGCCGTATCTCGGGCTGTCCTTGTTCTATACCGACCTGGATCGCGGCAAGATCGAAGCCAATCCGATCCCGAAAATGGGCCGTAAGGCAGTCGAGTGTAATACGCTTTTCATTGACGGGCTCGAAGTGCCGAAAGAGCATTTGATCGGCGAAGAAGGCGCGGGCTTTAAATACCTTTTGCAGGGGCTCAACCCAGAACGCGTCCTGTTCGCTGTCGAGAGCATCGGCCTTGGCTTCGCGGCTCTGGAAAAGGCGACGACCTATGCCAATGAACGCGTCGTCTTCGGGCGTCCGATCGGCCAAAATCAGGGCATCGCCCATCCACTGGCCAAAGCCTGGGCAGAGCTCAGCGCGGCGGAGCTGCTCGCCTACAAAGCCGCGGCTCTGTTTGATCAGGGGCAAGACTGCGGCGCTGAAGCAAACGCGGCAAAATATTTGGGCACCGAAGCCGGATTCAAGGCCTGCGAAACGGCCGTCCTGACGCATGGCGGCATGGGCTATGCGCGTGAGTATCATGTTGAGCGCTATATGCGCGAAGCCATGTTGGCGCGCATTGCGCCGGTCAGCCGCGAAATGATCCTGAACTTCATCGCGGAACGCGTCTTGGGTTTGCCGAAAAGCTACTAAACCGGCGCGGAAACGCGTGTCGATGAGAACGATCTACCTCGACGTGAGGCCTTACGCCTTACGTTGGACGTCGTATGTCTGATGAAAAGACAATTAGGGTAGGTCATGCACTACAAAGAACTCGATGCCGCGCGCCAGCAACTGACCGGCCCCGGCGGGCCGTTTGAGATCATCGAAACCGAAATTCTAGGCAATCGAATCCGTGATTTCAAAAACCGCCCCAACAGCATTCGCGAGATTTGGCTGGCCACCGCAGAGTTCGCGGATCGAACCTATTTGGTCTATCAAGATGAGCGGATCAGCTATGGCGAAGCGCACCGGCAGGTGAACAGCGTCGCTGGCTGGTTGTTTGAGCAAGGCGTACGCCCAGGTGACCGGGTTGCTATCGCGATGCGCAATTACCCGGAATGGATGCTGCTCTATTGGGCCTGTACAGCGATTGGCGTGGCCGTGGTGGGCATGAATGCTTGGTGGACCGAGCCGGAAATGGCCTATGGGGTCAATGATGCCAAACCCAAATTCATCTTCGCGGATGCAGATCGGCTGAGCCGCATCGTTGGCAATTCAGAGCTCGAAATAGAGCCTGGATTGATCGCGGTTCGCTGTGACGACGCGCCAGACGGTGCGACCCTTTACGAGGATATCATTGGCGTCGACCGCGACTTGCCAGAGGTAGACGTCGACCCCGACAGCGATGCCTGCATCTTCTATACATCCGGAACGACAGGCTTTCCCAAAGGTGCTCAGCTGACCCATCGCGGCTGCGTCGCAAACCTGCTCAATATGCAATATGCGGCCGCCTCGGCGATGCTCGCGGTGCAGTCCGCGACCGGTGTAGAACCCCCGGCAAATATGCCCGTGCCGGTGACGCTGATTACGACCCCGCTGTTTCATGTCACAGCCAATAATTGCGCCGCGTATCGCGCCACAGCGGTCGGTGGAACAATTGTGCTCATGTATCGCTGGGATGCTGGCGAAGCGCTGCGTCTGATCGAGCGAGAGCGCATTACATCTGCGGGCGGAGTGCCGGTCATGGGGCGCGAGCTGATCAATCATCCCGATTTCGATAAAACCGATACGTCCAGTTTGATGGCCATTTCCTGTGGCGGCGCACAAGTGCCGCCAGATCAGGTTCAGCATATTGAAGACCGGATCGAAACGGCGCGCCCCGGGACGGGCTATGGCATGACGGAAACCTGCGGCATCATCACCTCGGTCGCCGGTGATTTCTTCGTCGATAAGCCTGACTCGGCCGGGCCCTCCATGCCGAATTTCGAAGTCAAATGCGTGAATGATGCGGGCGAAGCGGTGCCGGTCGGTGAGCTTGGTGAGCTTTGGGTTCGCGGCTCTTCGGTGATCAAGGGATATATCAATCGGCCCGAGGCCACGGCAGAATCCATCACTGATGGCTGGCTGCATACGGGCGATATTGCGCGCCTGGATGAGCATGGCTTCATCTATATTGTCGACCGCAAGAAGGACATGGTCTTGCGCGGCGGCGAGAACATTTATTGCGTGGAAGTCGAAGCGGCGATCTATCACCACCCAGCAGTCGCGGAGTGCTGCGTCTTTGGCGTTCCCGATGAGCGTCTCGGCGAGGAAGTCGGCGTCGCGATTTATCCTAAGCCGGGCCTGTCCATCACGGCGGCCGAGCTGCAGGCGCATTGCGCGGAACGGTTGGCCAAGTTCAAGATCCCCACGCATGTCTGGATCTCTGAAGATCCTTTCCCGCGCAATGCGAGCGGAAAGTTCCTCAAGCGAGAGGTTCGCGACCAGCTGATCACGGCCTAGACCGCCGTTTCGCACGCCTTCAAGGACCCTGCCTCAAATTGCCAATTGACTCTTCCCCTCAAAAGAACAAAAACAGAACAAATGGGACGAGCAGAGTTACAAAACCTAATCCCGCTGGGGGCAATCCTACACCGGCCGAAGGCGCTTGATCTTGGCGCGGGCATTCATTTGCGCCAGGGCCGCCTGCATGAGGTCAGCGGCGCGAGCGCGGATATGTTTGCGATCCAGGCCGCAGCGGCGCAAGACCAGCCCATTCTCTGGATAGGATTGCACCGAGACCTTGTCACACTCAGTCCGGTTGGCTTGCAAGCTTACTTGAAAGTCGAGGACCTGATCCTGGTTGAAGCTGTGTCTCGCGGCGAGTTGCTTTGGGCGGCTGATCAGGCCTTGCGTGCCTCGGGCGGCTTTTGCGTCATCATCGACATGCCAGACACATTGTCTCTGAAGGAGAGCCGGCGCTTACAGCTCGCGGCAGAGCAGGGCGGCGGCATCGGGCTTTTGCTGCTGCGCGGACCCGCCTGTACCAGCGCCGCGCAAACCCGCTGGGAGTGTCAGCCATGCTGCAGCGAACAGCCAAGCTGGGACTGGGTCTGCTTGAAGGGCAAGAATGGCGAAGTCGGTCGCTGGCGAATGACAAAACAAGTCAAGGGACGCGAAGGAGGCGCGAATGCCAAGGATACTCTCCATTTGGCTGCCGCAGCTTCCGCTTGATCGCCTCGCCCGGCATGGCGATACGCGCCTGTCTGGAGCTTTCGCGATCACGGCTGAGGAGCGCAATGCCTGGCGTGTCACGCATACCAATGGGGCGGCTCTGAAAGCCGGGGTGAAGCCTGGCCAGGCCTTGGCTGATGCACGGGCGATCTGTCCGGATCTGCTCACCGAACCCACGGACAAAGTGCGTGAAGAACTACTCCTGCGGGCGCTGTGGCGTTGGGCTGATTGTTTATCACCGCGTGTGTCGCTCGATCCGCCAGATGGTTTGCTGCTCGACATTAGCGGGTGTTCGCATCTGTTCGGTGGCGAGCGGGAAATGGGAGGCGAGAGCCTGACGCGGCTGAGTGATTTACAGATCGAGGCGCGGATCGGCATCGCCGACACAAAAGGCGGCGCGCAGGCTTTGGCTCGGTTCGGTCCGGAGGCGGTGAATGTCGCAAACCCAGGAGAGCTGCGCGCGGCCCTGGCGGGGTTGCCGATCGCAGCTTTGGCTTTGCCGGACAATCTGGTGAGCGAGCTCGCGCGCGCGGGGCTTTCGACCGTCGCGCATTTGCAGGATCAGAAATCAGCCGAGCTGGCCCGCCGCTTTGGGCTGCACCTGACCCAGACCATCGACACAGCCCTTGGCCGAACGCCGGACCCGGTCACGCCCAAGGCCGCCGACCCGGTCTATGCGGCGCGGATGACCTTGCCGGAACCGATTGGCTTTCTGGAGGATCTCGAACAGGTTCTGGAGCGTCTTGCGGTTCAGATTTGCGGGCGTCTGGAGACTGATCAGTGCGGCGCCCGCCGGTTTCAGCTCACCGTGCGCTGCGTTGATACGGGGGATCATCATCTCGCCATCGGGTTTGCCCGGCCTTGCACCGATCCGGCCGCTGTGTTGCGCCAATTCTCGCACCCGCTCTCGCAGTTGGAGATTGAGTATGGCGCTGACTGGTTCCGACTCAGCGCGGAGCATATTGAACCGATCCGCCTCAAACAGACCAGTTTCGGCGAAGAAGCAAAACGCGCTGATGACCGTCTGATCCTGATTGAGACCCTCGGCAATCGGATCGGCTTTGATCATGTCCGGGTCTTTCAGCCGAAAGACAGCCATGTCCCGGAGCACGAATATGAGCAGGTCGAGGCGGTGCAGGCTGATCCGCGCTGGGTTACTGCGCCGCGCGAGCGCCCGATCCGCTTGTTTACGCCGCCGGAATATATCCAGGTCGAGACCCCCGGCCGGCCGCCGAAAGTGTTCAAGTGGCGGCGCATGGACTTCCGGTCTGAGACAGCGCATGGCCCGGAGCGGATCACCCCGCGCTGGTTTCGCGATGAGGATCTGCGCACGCGCGATTATTGGAAGGTCCAGACCCGCCAAGGTCGCCGTCTCTGGCTGCTCAATTATCCCGGCGAAGAGACCGAGGACTGGTATGTCGCAGGAGAGTTCCCATGACTTATGTGGAGCTCTTCGCAATCAGTAATTTTACCTTCCTGACCGGCGCCTCACATGCTGAAGAGCTGGTCACGCGCGCCCGCAAGGTTGGACTGGGCGGGCTCGCCATTGCTGACAAGAACACGTTTGCCGGGATTGTCCGCGGCCATAGCGCGGCCAAGGATCTCGGGCTTCGCTATCTCGTCGCGACCCGGCTTGTCCTGATGGATGGGACCGAGCTGCTCGCCTATCCACGCCACCGCAAAGCCTTCGGTCAGCTCTGCCGCCTGCTCACACTGGGCAAGCGCCGGACGGTGAAAGGATCGTGTGACCTCACCCTCGAAGATGTGCTCGACTATGGCGCCGAGTGCATCCTGATCGGGCTTGGCGGTCCCGACTTTGAAAACACGCTGCGCCAGTTGAAGGAGGCGTTTGACGATCACGTCTTTGTCGGCCTCACGCCGCATTATGATGGCAAGGATGACGCGCGCTTCGCAACCACACACAGGCTGGCCGAGCGCGTGGGGCTTGAAACCGTCGCGCTCGGTCATGTCATCATGCATGCCGCCTCACGTTTGATGCTGGCCGATGTTCTGTCCTGCATTCGTGAGAAGACCACGATTGATGAACTGGGTCGCCGCGCCTTGCCGAATGCCGAACGGCGGATCAAGTCCGAGTTCGAATTGCGCCGCCTGTTTCAGGCCTATCCTCAGGCGATTGCCAATACGGCTCGAATTGCAGACGCCTGCCCCTTCTCGCTGGATGAGCTGCGCTATGAGTATCCAGACGAGATTGCCAATGGCCAGATGCCCAATGATCGCCTGCGTGAACTGACCGAGGCTGGGCTCAAGCGACGCTATCCGGATGCCGTGCCGCTGAAAGTGCGCGGCATGGTCGAAAAAGAGCTGCGCTTAATTTCGGAACTCGATTATGCGCGCTACTTCCTGACAGTCCATGACGTGGTCGCATTTGCGCGCTCGAAAGGCATCCTCTGTCAGGGGCGCGGCTCAGCGGCAAATTCTGTGGTCTGTTATGCGCTCGGCATTACCGAGGCGTCGCCAGATATGATCACCATGGTGTTCGAGCGTTTCATCTCTGAGGCGCGAAATGAGCCACCCGACATTGATGTCGATTTCGAGCATGAGCGGCGCGAAGAAGTGATCCAGCATATCTATGAGAAATATGGGCGCCACCGCGCCGGCCTCTGCTCGACTGTCGTGCATTACCGCTCGCGCCGGGCAATCCGGGAAGTCGGGCAGGCCATGGGGCTTTCGGTTGATGTGGTTTCGGCTTTGTCGAGCCAGGTCTGGGGCGTGTCCTCGTCTGATCTTGGGGATGAGCGGGCGAAATCTGCCGGGCTTGACGTCAAGGATAAGCGCCTGCGGCAGACGCTGGATCTGGCGCATCAGATTATCGGCTTCCCGCGCCACCTGTCCCAGCATGTTGGCGGCTTTGTCATCACCAAAGGCCGCCTCGATGAGCTTTGTCCGATCGAGAATGCTGCCATGGCCGACCGCACAGTGCTGGAATGGGATAAGGACGATATTGAAGCGCTCGGCATGCTCAAGATTGATGTTTTGGCGCTGGGCATGCTGTCCTGCATCCGCAAATGCTTTGACCTGCTCAGCCTATGGAAGGGTGAGGATTACACGCTCGCGACGCTGCCCCAGGAAGATCCGGCGGTCTATGACATGCTGTGCGAGGCGGACACGATTGGCGTCTTCCAGGTTGAGTCCCGGGCGCAGATGAACTTCCTGCCGCGCATGCGCCCGCGCACCTATCAGGATCTGATTGCCGAAGTGGCAATCATCCGGCCAGGCCCGATCCAGGGCAATATGGTGCATCCCTATTTGCGACGGCGGCGCGGCGAGGAAGAGATTATCTATCCCTCCGAAGAGCTCCGCGAAGTGCTGGAGCGGACCTATGGCGTGCCTTTATTCCAGGAACAGGCCATGCAGATCGCCATTGTTGCGGCGGGGTTTACGCCCACCGAGGCCGACGCCCTGCGCCGCGCTTTGAACGGGTTTCGCCGGCAAGGGGCGGTGGAGGATTTCAAAGAGCGTTTCCTCGCCGGCTGCCTCGAGCGCGGTTATGAGAAAGAGTTTGCGGAGAATTGTTTCAAACAGCTGGAAGGCTTTTCCAGTTATGGCTTCCCGGAAAGCCATGCGGCGAGCTTTGCGCTGCTGGTCTATGCCTCTTCCTGGATCAAATGCCACCATCCGGAAGTGTTCTGTTGCGGCCTGCTGAATGCCCAGCCCATGGGCTTCTATGCCCCGGCCCAGATTGTCCGTGATGCGAAACAGCATGGCGTTGTGGTGCTGCCGGTCTGCGCCGAGAATAGTTTCTGGGATAATGTGCTGGAGCCGCTGCCCAATGGCGGGCTTGGAGTGCGCCTGGGCTTCCGTCAGATCAAGGGCTTTGCCGAAGAAGACGGCCACTGGATCGCGGCAGCGCGCGGGGTAGGTTATGGCTCGGTCGAGGCGATCTGGCGCCGAGCCGGAATTGGCCGCGGGGCGCTGACCAAGCTTGCTGGCGCGGACGCCTTTGCCGTCTATGGCCAGGAACGCCGCGACGCGCTCTGGGTGGTTAAAGGTCTTGGCGGCGACCGTCCCTTGCCGCTGTTTCAGGTTGAGGGGGAGGGGTTGCCGGAGATCGAGGCCAACCTGCCCGCGCTCAGCCTGCAAGAGAGTGTGTTTGAAGATTATGTTGCGACGCGTCTGACGCTGCGCGATCACCCGCTCGGCTTGCTGCGTGAGCACTTGCCCAATTTTGCAGCAGCGGAAAACCATCGCACGACGCCGGATGGGGTCTGGCTCTCAGTGGCTGGTCTGGTCATCACCCGCCAGCGCCCCGGCACTGCGAGCGGTGTGATCTTCGTCACGCTGGAAGATGAGACAGCCGTGTCGAATGTTGTGGTTTGGCCGAAGACGTTTGAGAAGTTTCGCAAGGAAGTGATGGCCGGACGGCTCCTGCACGTGAAAGGCAAGCTGCAGCGTGAAGGGACGGTGACGCATGTCATCGCGACCCACATTGTTGATTATTCCCATCTGCTCGACGGACTCGGTTATCCGGAGTTTGCCGGGGACAGTATCGATCCGTCTCGCGACAATGCCGATGAGGCCAAACGGCCTATGCCGGATCACCGGACCGGGCCACAGGCGGGCAAGCGCCGCGCGGTCACTGATGCGATCACGGCCGAATTGCAGGAGGCGCACCGTGCGCGCATCGCAGCGGGCATTCGGCATCCACGCGAACAGGCCAAAAAACTCTTTTATAGCCGGGACTTCCATTGAGCATTTCAGTCAAAATCCGACCGCTGCGCGTAGGACGTGTGCGAGATCTGTATTGAAGCAATCACGTACTCGTTATTTGAAAAAGAGAGCGAATTTCTGTTTTTGAAAATGGTCTGACAAGACGACGAGAAATAAGGGGGAACGCGGCCGCCATTCGGGGCACTGCGACGCAAAAATGGACGCCAGAGCATTTCAATCGGTTCAAATCGGCGAAGCGGCATTTGCGCTGGATGTGATGACCTATGGCGGCGAGCCAGGTGCCAAACAACCACTCCTGATCTTTCACTCAATCGAGTTTTCGATGCCGCCATCAGAGGCGTTTTGCCAGATTATGTGGGACGCGGGCCTGCAAGTCGTGTTTGCCCGCCGCCCGGGGTTCGGCGGGAGTTCTCCCTTGCCGCCAGCGCTGATGACGAAACAATCCATCAGCTCAGGTGCAACCGCGATTGCCGAGGCGGCGATGCTTCAGGCGCTGGTTCGAAAACTGGATTTGCGCAATCCGATCTTGCTGGCGGTTGGCAGCTCCAATCCGATTTGCTTCCGACTGGTGCACATGGTGCATGATTGGGCGCGCGTCATCTTCGTCAATCCGATCTTCAATCAAGATGTGATGCAAGTCTTTCATCCGGCCTGGTTTCGAGAATCGCTGAAACAGATGATTTCGTCCAAAAGCGGTTTGCGAGTAGCTGAGTCCGGCATGAAATTCATGATCAAGAATGATCCAATCTCGTTTTATCGGACCATTCTGCGAAAAAGCCCGGGCGACCTCACTTATGTCGAAGCGCATGCGCGTGACTATAAGCATGCTGGCCTGATTGCATTAGAGACGACGTCCGAAGCGCTCTATTACGACACGATCATGTGCCTGACGCCGGATCCGCTACTGAAAGATGGGTTCTTTGGCGGACTGAACGCCGCCATTGTGATTGGTTCGGAGACGACGCCGCATTGGTACAATGAAATGCAAAAAGAGGCGGCGCGCCTCGACCTGCCACTGTATCGAACCACGACTGGCGATATCTTTTGCGCCTATGCCTGCCCGAACGATTTGCTGGACATAATCTGGGAGCGCGAACCGGACAAAGCCGTCGCACCTTTTGAACAGCGCGCAGAATCTGCATTGAAATTCTAGCCGTTCTGGTCAACGACAATTGGTCTTAGGTGACAGTCGAGTCACTGCAAGACCGGTGACCCATGCTGCCTCTGCAATTATCTCATCTGCTAAATCCGTCTCTGCTTGAACTCGGACGTCTGCCGGCCCGCGGAACGCTGCGAGCTTTTCCAGATCGAGCTGCGCTGGCATCCGGCGAGTCACCCTGGCGGCGTCCCCTGGATGGACGCTGGCGGTTTCAACTGGCCCCTGGACCCGAACGTACGCCGGACGGCTGGATCAGTGAAGATACCGGCGAAGCGCCATGGCGTGACATTCAGGTTCCCGGCGTGTGGACCCGGCAACAGAGCGGTGATCTTCCGCATTATGCCAATTGGCAAATGCCCTTTGATTGCGCCAATCCGCCTGACGTGCCCCGCGATAATCCAACCGGGCTATACCGACAAACGTTCGAGCTGTCCGAAAGCTGGATGAACCGCAAAACCATCCTGCATCTTGGCGGCTTTGAGAGCCTCGTCCTGGTTTGGTGCAATGGTCAGTTTGTTGGCATGGGCAAGGATTCGCGACTGCCCAGCGAATTCGATCTGAGCGATCATATCGTCCAAGGCCAAAACGGGCTGGCCATTATGGTCGTGCGATGGTGCGATGCGACCTGGATCGAGGATCAAGACCATTGGAATCATGGCGGGCTACATCGTTCTGTGTTTCTGGAGTCGCGGGCGCCCGTACACATTCGCGATTTGGTTGTCGACACAGATTTCGAACCGTCGACCGAAATCGGGACGGCGTCGATACGTGTTGAAACTGCGGGCCCGTCCGCCGGATACTTGGCGCGCGTCACGCTGGAGACAGAAACAGGAGAGACCTGTTTTTCGTCGTCGAGCGTTGCTGTGGAGCAATTCGACACGTCGAAATCGACAGGGTCGCAGTGGGCGCAATCTTACGCCTTCAAGGCCTATGCGGCGACGCTGCAGATCGAGCTGCCGGAAACGCAGGCCTGGTCGGCTGAACGACCGACACGCTATCGACTCGTGACTGAACTGATTGATCCGGACGGGCAGATTTCGGAGGTGCATGAAACCTGGATCGGGTTCACTCGTATCGAGGTGAGCGGGCGACGCCTGCGCGTGAATGGCAAAGCCGTCACCCTGATCGGCGTGAACCGCCACGATCACCATCCCGAGAATGGCAAAACGTGCAGTCTGGAGGATATCCGGGCTGAGCTGCTCACGATGAAGCGGCACAATATCAACGCGATCCGCACGGCCCATTATCCGAATGATCCGATGCTGTTGGATCTCGCCGATCAACTCGGATTCTATGTCATCGACGAAGCGAATGTTGAATGCCATGCGCGCTGGTCTGAGGTGGCGCATCATCCTGGTTATCGCGCTGCGATTGTGGACAGAACCGTGCGAATGATCGCGCGCGATCGCAACCATCCCTGCATCATTGGCTGGTCCCTCGGAAATGAAGCCGGGCATGGGCCCGCGCATGACGCCGCCGCGGCCGCCGCTCGGCATCTCGATCCGACCCGGTTCGTGCATTATGAGGGCGCGGTTTCCATGCGCCTCAGTTTTCCGTTTGGGCGATCGCCTGAAACCACGCAGCAGCCCCCGAGTGCTCTAGAGCTGGCGGCGACGGACGTGGTCTGTCCCATGTATCCGCCAATCGATCATATCGTCGATTGGGCGCGCTGGGCGGAAGCCACCGAGCTTGATGATCGGCCCCTGATCCTGTGCGAGTTTTCACACGCCATGGGCAATTCGAATGGCTCGATCCGCGAATATGTTGATGCGTTCTTTGCTGAACCGGCGCTGGCGGGCGGGTTCGTGTGGGATTGGCGGGATCAGGGATTGGCAGAAACCGATGCACAAGGCCGGTTCTACTGGGCCTATGGGGGGCATTTCGGTGACGAACCGAATGATGCCAATTTCAATATCAATGGACTGGTGGGACCCGATGGTGCGCCGCACCCGGCGCTGCGCGAATATATGTGGGCGGCGCGGCCAATAACGGCCGAATTGAGCGAGACGGGCGAAATCCTTCTCACCAATCGGCGCGCGTTCGAAGACACTTCCGATCTCAAACTCTGCTGGGAATTATTGCGGGATGGCGTCTGCGTTGAAACGGGCGAGCTCATGTTCGCGCTTGATGCTGGTGAGACGCGATCCTTGCCTGCCCCTCATCAGACATCGATCTCAGACGATGCGGCCTGGCATTTATCCTTGAGCTGGCAACAGATCGCACCGTCCGCCTGGGCTGAGGCAGGATTTGTTGTCGCGTGGGATCAGCTCGAGCTTGAGTCGCCCGAACCGCAGGATCTTCCTCTGCCCAAACTCGACTCTGGGGCGCCTACAAAATTGGCGATTGAAGATCTCTTGTCCGATTTTGACGGGATGGTCGTCTCGCCTTTGACGCCGACCCTGTGGCGTCCGCCGACGGACAATGATGGCGGCAAGCCCGGTGCCCGCCCCCTGTTCCAGAATCGTACGGCGGAGTGGGTGGGCTATGGCCTCAACGCGCTCCAGGCCGGCGCGGTGCAGGCGCAGAGCTTTGCCATAGCCGAGGGCGAGGTGTGGCTGTTCGAGCGCGACTGGCTTGGCGCGAACGCGGAGACCTTGCAACACAGAACCGCCATACGAAAAGGGCAGGCCGGTCTGATTTTCGACGAAACGCTGATCGTTCCTGGCGCCTGGAAGGACGTGCCGCGCGTCGGCATCCGGTTTGAGGTGGCGGCGCGGTATGATCAGCTTGAATGGTTTGGACTTGGCCCCGACGAGTCTTACCCAGATCGCAAAGGCGCTCAATTGGTTGGCGCGTGGCGGTCTTCGGTGGCCGAGCAGTACCATCCTTATGTCCGTCCGCAGGAATATGGTGCGCATGAGGAGACGCGCTGGTTTCGGCTTCTCGACTCAGATGGATCTGGTTTGCAGATCGATTTGCCGACGCCGCGCAGCATGACGGTGCGTCCGCACCATACCGCGGACCTGAACGATGCTGAGACTTTGGCGGAGTTGCGGACGCGCGAGACCACTGAGGTTCATATTGATGCGGCCCTGCGCGGACTTGGCACTGCGGCATGCGGCCCAGATACGCTTGCCCCATATCTGGTTGGACCGGGAACGTATCACTTCCAGTGGCAGTTAAAGCGCGTGTCGGCGACCTAAATCGCTATTTCTTCCCGACAGGTTCAAACTCGAACAGGGAAATGCCGCGTGCATGCGCATCGAATTTGAGCTTGCGGTTGAGCGGCGCATGGGCACGCGAGGCGCAATTCTGACGATCGCAGAGATAGCAGTTCACACCGATTGGCGTGGGCGTCTCATTGGCGAGGTTCGAGCGGTCGAAATAGACCAGGCTGTCGGCATAGGCCTTGTCGCAGCCAAGACCAATCGCGACGCGGGCCGGTGGTCGGCCATGATGCCCGCGCGATCGGGTGATCGCTTTCGAGATCGAAACATAGGTGGTCTCGTCCGGCATCTGCACCAATTGCGTCAGCGTTTCGCCAGGCTGTTCGAATGTCCGGTGAATGTTCCAGCGCGGGCAGGCGCCGCCAAACTTGGAGAAATGGAACCGTCCCGGGCTGAACCGTTTTGAGACATTGCCGGCGGCGTCAATGCGCAGAAAGAAGAATGGAATGCCTTTGGCATCCGGCTTTTGCAGCGTCGTTAGCCGGTGCGCGGTTTGCTCGAAACTCGTGCCAAAGCGGTGGCTCAGCAGGTCGACATCATACCGGGTGTCTTCGCAGGCCTTCAGGAATTTATCGTAAGGCATCAGCAGGGCCGCGGCGAAATAATTTGCCAGAGAGACCCGCGCCAGACCGATCGCGCTTTCATCCTTGATCCCGGAGTTCGCGACGATGCCATCAATCAGGTCGCGATATTCAATGAATACCAGCTGGAAGGCGAGCTGAAACTGGCGGCCGGTCGGATGTAACAGTTCTGAAATGTCGATACCGAGCCGGTGTCGGTCAAAGTATCGGAACGAGGACGGCATCGCCGAACTCGGCAACACGCGGACCTTCAATTTGTGAACCTGCTCCAGGCGCTCTTGAATCGCAACTTCCAGGACTCGGCCGCTCGCGGTCAGGTCCGCGTGAAAGGCGCTGGCTGTTTCATCCAGAGACGGGAAATAATTATTCTGTTCGTGAAGGAATTGCCGAACCGCCTCGACCGGGCGCGCTGATTCCTCGAGAATCTCGACCTTTTCTCGATCAGCCAGCGGATTGGCATCGGAGTAGGTGCTGAGGGCCAGTTCGCGGTAGCGTTCGTGCAAACGCAAGAAGGCTTTGATTGTGTCCGGGCTCGCGCCGACGAGGTCTTCCAGCTCACTTTTGCCAACTTGAACCTCGCCGAAGACCGGATCGCGCAGGGCGCTGACCAGTTCATTGACGAGGCCTGCATCAAGATCCTGGGCGAGATCTGCAACATTGACGTCAAATTCTTCGGCCAGTTTCAGCAGGACCGTGGCGCTCACGGGACGCTGATTGCTCTCGATCAGATTGACATAGGTCGCGGACACATCAAGGCGGCGCGCAAACTCCGCCTGGGTCAGGCCGAGTTGGGTCCTCAAACGCTTGATGCGTGGGCCAATAATGAGCTTCTTCTTCACTGGCGTTACCTATAACAACATTTACAAACATTACATACAAAAATTTACATAACAAACAATGAAACCCAATAGATATGGGCTTGGGGTGGACGTGGCACGGGTTTTGTAAATAGAGGGGTATTATTACAAAAATCAGGAGTCCGCCATGTCTGGCACGCTTATTCAAGACGCTGTTTCCGCAGCCAAGCCAACCCCTCGCCACCGCCGTCCTGCGGAAGTTGTAGGCAAGATTCCGGCTGAGTATGAGCGTGTGCTGACCCATCGGGCTTTATTGTTTATTGCGGATCTCGAGCGCCGCTTTGGCGGACAGCGCCGCATTCTGCTCGAGAATCGCAAATTGGCACAGATGCGCTTCGATGATGGCGAAATGCCAAGTTTCCCGCCCGAAACGGAACACATCCGTAAATCTGTCTGGGAAGTCGCGCCGGTTCCAAAAGCTTTGCAGGATCGCCGGGTTGAGATCACTGGGCCGGTCGATCGCAAAATGATGATCAACGCGCTGAACTCCGGCGCCAAAATGTTCATGGCCGACTTTGAAGATGCGTCTTCGCCGACCTTTGCGAATATGGTCGAAGGCCAAGCCAATATGATCGACTATGCTGATGGCAAGCTCGCTTTTGATGATGAGGCGCGCGGCAAGTCCTATCGCCTGAATGAAGAGACCGCGACCATGCTGGTCCGGCCGCGCGGCTGGCACCTGGAAGAAGCGCACGTCACCGTTGATGGCAATGCGATGTCGGCCAGCCTGTTCGATTTCGGGCTGCATATCTTCCACAATGGCAAAAAGCTGATGGAGCAGGAAAAAGGCCCGTTCTACTATTTGCCGAAAATGGAAAACTATCAGGAAGCGCGCCTTTGGAACGATGTCTTCAACTTCGCCCAGGCCGCGCTCGGCATTCCGAATGGGACGATCAAGGCGACCGTACTGATCGAAACCCTACCGGCTGCGTTCCAAATGGACGAGATCCTTTACGTGATGCGCAATCACATTGTTGGCCTGAATTGTGGCCGCTGGGACTATATTTTCAGCTATATCAAAACGCTGCGCAATCACCCGGAATATGTCCTGCCAGATCGCGCTCAGGTCGGAATGGATCGCGCCTTCCTGAAGGCATATTCGCTGAAGCTGATCCAGACCTGCCACCGTCGCCGGGCCCATGCCATGGGCGGCATGGCGGCGCAGATCCCGGTCAAAGGTGATGAAGCCGCCAACACCGTCGCTTTCGACAAAGTTCGCGCTGACAAGAAGCGTGAAGCCCAGCAAGGCCATGATGGGACCTGGGTTGCACACCCTGATCTGGTGCCTGTGGCCATGGAAGTGTTTGACGCCGAAATGCCGCAAGCCAATCAGGTTCTCAGCCAGCGACAGTTCCCGAACATTACGGAAGCTTCGCTGCTCACCCCACACACAGGGGATGTGACCGAGGCCGGCATTCGCACAAACATTTCAGTTGGTATTGAATACACCGCCGCTTGGCTGCGGGGCAAAGGCGCCGTGCCGATCCACAATCTGATGGAAGATGCGGCGACTGCGGAAATCTCGCGCAGCCAGCTCTGGCAATGGCTCACGCACGGCACTGAGTACAAGACCGCAGAGGGCGGGGTCGAGACCTTCACCGCCGCGGCTTTTGACGCTTTGCTCGATGACGAACTCGGCAAGATCAAAGCGAACCTCGGCGACAATGCCTATGTCGATGGCCGTTATCCAGAAGCGACGAGCGTTTTTGTTGCAACTGCGACAGGTGACACGCTTGCCGACTTCCTGACCCTTCCCGCCTACGACGTGCTCAACGAGCTCGCATAACCGATCAAACCAAATTCACACAGAATCCAGACGAGGATAGTAAAATGACCCAACGTCCAACTTACAAACAGCTTATGGAAGAAACGCTGCAACGTTACCCAGAAGGCCGCACACGTGCCGGTCTCAGCATCGAAGATGTCGTTCAGCTGAAAATCCAAAACACATACAACACGCATCTCGATATTGCGCGCGCCATGGCCGATGTCATGCGTGAAGATATGGCGGCCTATGATGAGGATTCCTCGAAGTTCACCCAGTCGCTGGGCTGCTGGTCTGGCTTCCATGCGCAGCAAAAAATCAAAGCTGTAAAGCGGATGCGCGGCACCGCCAAAGGCACCTATATCTATCTGTCAGGTTGGATGGTTGCTGGTCTGCGCAACACGTTTGGTCACCTGCCAGACCAGTCCATGCATGAAAAAACGGCTGTGACCGATCTGATCCGCGAGATCTATACATCTCTGCGCCAGGCTGACGAAGTCGCGCTGAATGACCTGTTCCAGGAATTGAAAGCCGCGAAAGATTCTGGCGCTGATCAGTCGGCAATTGATGAAATCATCTATCGTATCGATACGTTCGAAAGCCACGTTGTGCCGATTATTGCCGACATTGATGCCGGCTTCGGCAATGAGCATGCAACCTATTTGCTGGCCAAAGAACTGATCCTGGCTGGCGCTTGCTGTTTGCAGATCGAGAACCAGGTCTCGGACGCCAAGCAGTGCGGTCACCAGGATGGTAAAGTGACGGTCCCACGCGAAGACTTCATCACCAAACTACGCGCGTGCCGCATGGCGTTTGAAGAGCTGGGCGTTGATGAAGGTGTCATCGTTGCGCGCACCGACAGCCTGGGCGCGGGCCTGACGCAGAAGATCCCGGTTTCTGATGAGCCCGGCGATCTGGCTTCTGAATATATCAAATGGATCGAAACCGAAGAGATCACCGAGGCCAACCCGCTTAAGGATGGCGAAGTCGCCCTGATGCGAAATGGCAAGGTCACGCGCCCGGTTCGCATGCCGAACGGTCTCTACAAGTTCCAAGAGAATACAGGCCGCGAGCGCGTCATCGAGGACTGCATCAGCTCTCTCACACAAGGCGGCGCAGATCTGCTCTGGATCGAAACCGCAACACCGAATGTCGACGAGATTGCGTCCATGGTGAACGCCGTGCGCGAAGTCGTGCCGAACGCGAAGCTGGCTTACAATAATAGCCCAAGCTTTAACTGGACGCTGAACCTGCGCAAACAGGTGCGTGAGCAGTGGATCGCCGAAGGCAAAATCGCCGAAAGCGACTATCCGGCAGATGTCGCACTAATGTCTGCGAAGCTGGATGAAACCGAGCTTGGTATCGAAGCGGATGCGCGCCTGCAAAGCTTCCAAACTGACATTTCGGCCCGTGCAGGTGTGTTCCACAACCTGATTACCCTGCCGACCTTCCACCTCACTGCGAAGGGCATGGATGAGCTGTCCAATGGCTACTTCGGTGAAGAAAAAATGCTGGCTTACGTCAAAAATGTACAACGCGAAGAAATTCGCCGCGGCGTTTCTGCTGTGAAGCACCAGCACGAAGTTGGCTCCGACCTTGGTGATACGTTCAAGGAAATGGTGGCCGGCGATCGCGCCCTCAAAGCGGGTGGCGCACACAATACGATGAACCAGTTCGTCGCTGCCGAGTAGGTCACGGCAAAACTCCTAATCAAAAAAGCGCGCCGGTCAGAAGATCGGCGCGCTTTCTTGTTGAGCCCCCTCAAAAGCCCCAGGGGCGTTACTTCATCTCGTTCAGCGCCTCGGCGACCTTTTGCAGGTCTTCACTGGAGACATCATCAAGCACGCTTTGACGGTAAACGCGCACGCCAGCCGCTTGTTCTCGCATGGCCCGTTGCAGCTGGTCATAGAATCGCGTCGACCGGTAGTGATACGGATAGTATTTGCTGTATTGGCGCCGTGCGTCCGAGTTTCCCCGAACCATGATCCGGAGCATTGCGTCGGAGAGCGCGGCTTCTTCGTCCGTGTCGCGGGCATCTATGATTTTCTGGATTTTGCGCTCCAGCGTGAAGCGTTCCACCCGCTTCTGATAGGCGGATTTGCGTTCTGTTCCCCAGGCGATCACTTTTACGGGCCGTTCGGTGCCGGTTTCGACCACGCGCGACTTCCCACCGCCATAAACCGTCACATCACGGGCCAAAGCTGGGGCTGAGAGAAGGCCGACAGCGCCAATCAAGGCAAGCAGACGGGGACCGGAGACTGTGTTTCGTCTCATGAGTTTTCTAGCTCCAAACAAGCCATTCTGGCTTTTGTTAATGCTAGTCTGGCAATTTATTTCGAATTTGCAACAAATTACTATGGTTAATGCGGATATTCCTTATTCCGCTATACCCGCTAAGGTGATCCCATTGTGTCCAAACATCCTGAGATGGAGCATCCATGCCCAAGGCTGTGATCGTAGGTGGAGGAATAGGGGGGCTGACGGCCGCCCTAGCTTTCGACCATTTCGGGTGGCAGGTGGAGGTGCTCGAGCGGGCGGCCGAGCTTGGCGAGATCGGCGCCGGTATCCAAATCAGCCCGAATGGAATGAAAGTTTTCCGCGCCATGGGGATGGAAGATGCGATCGCTAAAAATGCGTTCTTACCGGAAGCCCTGGAAATGCGGTTCGGCAGATCCGGACGCCAGATTTTCCAGATCGAGGCCCGCCAGGCCATCGTTGAACGCTGGGGTGCGCCATATTTGCATCTGCACCGAGCGGACCTGGTCGAGACACTGCAACGCCTGCTGCTCGCGCGTCAGCCCGATGCGGTACGTCTGGATGCCTCTTGCGCCATGTACCAACAAACCGGCGAACGCGCCTCCGTCACGCTTGAGAGCGGGGAGATTGTAGAGGGCGATTTGGTGGTTGGGGCAGACGGCATTCACTCGATCATCCGATCTCAAATGTTGGGCGCCGATTATGCCGATTTCACCGGCAACATTGCCTGGCGTGCCGTTGTGCCGATGGATCAGCTCGGCGATGTCGTGCCGCCGCCGACAGCCTGTGTCTGGGTCGGCGCCAAGAAACACGCGGTCACGTATCGACTCCGCGGCGGAACGCTCGCCAATTTTGTCGGCATTGTCGAGCGCGGTGAGTGGACCTCAGAATCCTGGACCGAAGAAGGATCAAAGGAAGACGTATTGGCGGCGTTCAAGGGCTGGCATCCGGTCATTCAAAACTTAATCGAGAAAGCAGACGCACATTATCGTTGGGCGCTGTTTGATCGAAAACCGTTAAGCCAATGGGTCGATGGCCGCGTCGTTCTAATGGGCGATGCTTGTCATCCAACGCTGCCATTCCAAGCCCAAGGCGCCGTTATGGCCATTGAAGATGCGTATCTACTGGCCAAGCTTTGTTCAGAAGCGCCGGACGATTTGTCTGCTGCGCTATCCACCTATTTTGAGACGCGCTTGCCGCGCACGTCCAGCGTTCAAGCCGCCTCGCGGTCGAATGCCAAACTATTCCACAAGCACACGCGGCTGAGTCGAACGCTCACCTATGGGCCGATGTGGCTGGCCGGGAAAATTGCGCCGGCGGCGATCCGCTCGCGGCAGGATCCGTTCTATGCCTATGACATTCGCGAAGAGCCGTTACGGTGACGATGTTTCTGTCAATTCAGACGCCGCCTGGGTCAGCTCTGTTGACGGTGGCTCGGTGAGGTAGGCTTGATCGGGCAGTATCGCTTCATACCGCTCGCCGCGGGCAAACCATTCATACCATTGAAGTTCTTTGTTGATTTTGAACAACAGATTGGTCGGCTTTCGGAAATTATGCGGTTCATTCTTGGCCTGGAACAAGACGGTTGGTGTGCCAGTCGATTCGACGGCGCGATACATCAGAATCGACTGCGTCGGCGGAACACGCACATCATTCTCACCGACAAAAAACAGGGTGGGCGTGCTGACCCGCCAGGCGTTTTTGATGGGCGAGTCCTGCGCGTAACGATTGCGCGGTGCATTGCGCTGAAAGGGTGTGCCGCCGAACATAAACTGCCTGGCAAACCGAGCGTCGCTTTCTCCATGCAGGGAGAAAAAGTCTGCGCCGCCGGCGCCGGATGAAGCCACTTTGAAACGATCCGTATGGGTGATCAGCTTATTGACCATATGACCCCCAGCGCTCCACCCCATTTTGATGAGCTGGTCTGGATCGGCCAAACCCCGGTCGATCATCGCATCGATCCCATTCATCACATCATGATGGGCATTTCTGAAATAACGCCCGGCCATGTCGCGCATAAACGCGTCGCCATAGCCCGTACCGCCGCGATGATTGGGAAGAAAGACCATAAAGCCTTGCCCGGCCAAGACCGGCAGATAGCTGGTCGTGAACCAATTGCCGAACCGCGTCGATGAGTGCGGCCCACCATGCGTAATGGTGACCAATGGGTAGCGTTTCCCCGGCTCATATCCGATCGGATAGACCAGCAAACCCTCGATGCGCGCGCCCCAGCGCCCACGCCAGCTCACATCCGTCTGCTCAGGCAGGACGAACCGATCGGCCCAATCGGCATATTCATCGGTCAAACGTTCCAAGTTTGAGCCGTTGCCAGACATCAGTTGATAGTCACCCGGCGATTGCGCGGTCTCTATTCGCAGCAGGTGGCGATCTGATTGAGGATCATAGGACCAATCGATGACATTTTGATCGCCCTCAGTCAGAGGTCTCAGCTCGCGCGTCGCCAGCGAGTAGTGATAAAGATTGGCCCTGAGGCCGGTATTGCCGAGAATATAGAGCCCGTCCCCGCTTTGGTCCCAAGCGAACGCCAAGGCTTCCATGGCCTCACGCGCGAGCAATCGTTTCGGGCGGTCTCGACCGGTTTTAACAAACACTTTCGGCTCATAGAAGGGCTCATCATCGGCATTCACGGTAGCGATATAGGCGATGGAGCGCCCATCGGGTGAAATGCGCGGCTGGCCTTCGCCATGATTGTTCCCGGTCCACCTTGTTGTCGTCTTGTCGATCAGATCGAGCGAAAACACCTCGCCGCGATAGATCGAGTCAAAGCGATGGTCCGGGACATGCGAATAGACGAGGTATCGGCCATCCTGCGACACCGACACTTGCCGGATTGAGTGGGGACCCGCGACCACGGCCGAACTGTCCTCTGTTTCCAGGTTGAAATACCAGACTTCTCTTTGAGCGTTCGATTCAAACGGAGGAATGATCCAACCATCCGCTAGCAATTGGGACTCATCGCTGGATTGCTGCTGCGTCGAGAGGAAATAGAACCCAGCCTCATCCGGCGCCCAAAAGACGTCCAGGATGGCTTCGCCATGATGGGTGAGCTGAGTCTGGTTCCGATTTTCTATATTGTAGAAATGGGCCTGCCGCTTCTCAGCGCCGTCTGGCTTTTTCAGGAAGATGAAGCCTGAACTGTCCGGCTTCCACCATATCCGGCTATCGGCCTCTTCATCATCGGACTCAATGGGCCAGGCCAGGGCCGCCCCGGAGGCGCGGTCGATCACTCTTAAACGCCGGAAAATCTTGTTCTCGGACCAATCGGTTTCTGATCGCAAATAGGCGAAATACTGACCGTCCGGCGACAGCGTGCCCGCCGAAAGGCGCGGGATCTCGACCATGTCCACAGGGGACATGGGGCGCGGTTCGGCGCTTGCACGCCCGCTCACCACGCCAAAGATGAGCGCCAGGATCAGAACAATGCGAGCCATGTTTTAAATGTAGCAACTGGACGCGTCTCGGCAATTGCCCAGGCGCCGCACTCACTCAAGCGTTACCGCCTGTCATATGCAGATGTGCGGGATCAATGCCCAGCATGCCGAGGGTGAGCTCCCACTTTTTCGAATGGGCTTCGCCAAAAATGATGTCATCATGCGGATCCGCCACCAGCCAGGCATGTTCGCTGAGTTCGTGTTCCAGCTGGCCGGGTCCCCAGCCTGAATAGCCAAGTGTCATCGTCGCGCGGGCTGGGGCGCCTTCAGAGGCCAAAGCCCGCAAGACATCGCGTGTAGCGGTCATGGAAAAATCGCTCGCCACTTCGACCGTCGCATTGTCGCTGTAATAATCGTTGGAGTGCACCACAAAACCTCGATCCGTGCCGACCGGGCCGCCATTCAGGATATAAGAGTCCGGCACCTGGATATCCTGCTGGATTTCCAGCTGGGTCAACAGCTCGGGCAAGGTGAGATCATCGATCGGCTTATTCAGCACAAGTCCCATCGTATAATCGTCGCTATGCGCGCAGATCAGGATAACGGAGCGCGCAAATCGGGGGTCGCCGATCCCCGGCATGGCTACCAGAAGTTTTCCGGTCAGGTCTTGCACTCAACTCTCCTTCATCGTCATGGACGCTATCTGACAGAGTAAATTTGGCAAGCTTTTGTCATTGCGAGGTTTTAGAAGGGGGCTATGTATGGCTCAGACAAAGAGGAGATACATCGATGACCATTTCTGTCGGCGACAAACTACCAGAAGCAACTTTTATGGAAATGACCGCCAACGGGCCTGAGCCCCGCAGTACGGCGGACGTGTTTGCTGGGAAGAAAATTGCCCTATTCGCGGTGCCGGGCGCTTACACGCCGACCTGTTCTGCCAAGCACCTTCCGGGCTTTGTCGAACGTCAAGGCGACCTCGCGGCCAAGGGGGTCGACGAGATTGTCTGCACATCCGTCAATGATGTGTTCGTTATGGGCGCCTGGGGCGTGGACAATGGCGCTGAGGGCAAAGTGCGGATGCTGGCCGATGGCAATGGCGCTTTTGCAGCGGCTCTGGGCCTGGAAATGGATGCCAGTGGCTTTGGCATGGGCCAGCGCTCGCAGCGTTATTCCATGCTCGTCGATGACGGCACGGTAAAAGAGCTGAACGTCGAACAAGGCGGCGGCTTTGAAGTGTCCAGCGCCGATTATTTGCTGGGCCAGATTTAAGCCGGTCTTTCCGACCTGTTCCAGAACAAAACACTCACTCAGACTTTCGTAACGGAATCGAGTGAAAACGGCGTGTTTCCATGGGAAATGCGCCGTTTTTCGATGAATTATTATTGAAAAACGGAAAATTCCTTCCCATGTGAATATCTGGTTCAGATCAGGGAGGACCAAGAAATGGAAGCTAATCTTATCGTACTCGGCGTATTGGCCATTGCGGCACTGGTGCTGATTACTTCGGCCGTGAAAGTCGTTCCGCAGGGATTTAATTTCACGGTTGAGAATTTCGGACGCTATACGCGAACGCTCGGCCCGGGCCTGCATTTCATCATGCCATTCTATCAGCGCGTTGGGCGCAAAATGAACATGATGGAAACCGTGCTCGATATTCCGACCCAGGAAGTGATCACTCGAGACAACGCCCAGGTGTCCTGTGACGCGGTAGTGTTTATTCAGGTCGTTGATCCGGTTTCAGCGGCATATGAGGTGAACAATCTCGAAAACGCGATCACCAATCTGGCGCTGACAAATATTCGTACTGTGGTCGGTTCCATGGATCTCGATGAGGTTCTGTCCAATCGCGACGACATTAACGCGCGGCTGCTGTCGGTGGTTGATGCTGCGACCAATCCGTGGGGTGTCAAAGTCACCCGGATAGAGATTGCCGACTTATCTCCGCCAGCCGACATTACCGAAGCCATGGCCCGTCAGATGAAAGCCGAACGCTTGAAGCGGGCGGAAATTCTGACCGCGGAAGGCGACAAGCAGTCAGCCATTCTGAAAGCTGAAGGTTTGAAACAGTCGCAAATCCTCGAAGCTGAAGGTCGACGCGAAGCCGCTTTCCGAGACGCTGAAGCCCGGGAACGGGAAGGCGAAGCTGAAGCCAAAGCCACGGCGTTTGTGTCTGAAGCAATCGCCAAGGGGGACGTGAATGCGATCAATTACTTCCTTGGCCAGCAATATGTCACTGCGTTTGAGAAGCTCGCCTCTGCGGGCGGCAACAAGACCGTGATCATTCCGGCTGAGTTCAGCTCGATCATTGGCACCATTGAGGGCATTCGCGGCCTGACCGATGCGGCCAAAGATAGTGGCTCACGCGGACGGACTGCGGTGCCGCCTGCCGGGAATAGAGACTAGGAGGGCTTAGGCATGGAAGGCTTGGATCTCATTCTTTGGCCACCAACAGCCTGGCATTGGCTGGCTGTTGGCCTCATCCTCATCTCGCTGGAGATGATGCTGGGCACGTTTGACCTGCTCTGGGTCTCGATCGCCGCCGGCCTGACCTCAGCCTACACCGCGATCGCGCCGGATGGGATTGCCGGGTGGCAGAGCCAATTGGTGTTCTTTGCCATCGCTTCGACGGCCTTGTTCATCCTCGGACGAACATTGTTCCGCCGGATGCGCGAGAATGTTGAAGAGCACCCAACCCTGAATAAGCGCATGGCCGGAACGCTCGGCCAGCGCGGCGTGGTTGCCGATGATTTCAGCGGAGGCATCGGTCGGGTAAAGCTGGGCGATACGGTTTGGTCAGCGCAAAGCGTTGATGGCGCCAATCTGGTCAGCGGTGCGGCCGTCATCGTTGAAGCCACTGAAGGCAATATGCTGAAAGTCAAACCTGCTTAGAGTTTGCGTTTACAGCACAACACGAAAGCCGCTCCCAATTGGGGGCGGCTTTTGGTTTCTAGCCTATCGGCGAGACTAATCGGCGAGCGCCGCTTTGAAGCCCCAACCGCCAAATGACTCAGAGACAGCGGCGATGACTTCGGTGGTTCCAGGCTTCAGATGTAGGGCGACACTGTCAACCAGAGCGACCGTGCCGAGAAAGCGATGATCTCGCGATCGCCACTGCGCGTTTCCGGCATAGACGAGCTGACCATCGACATATAACCGAACGCGATCCGAATAGCCAAACTTGAGCATGCGGGTGTCTGAACCATCAGAGTCAAACTGCATCCGAACCAGCGCCGTGTTCTTGTCGTCTTGGATGGGCGATAAGCGCGCCAGATTTGCGACCCCATCATTTTCCACGGCGAGCTCGGTCCAGTTATCGAGAGGCATTTCGAGGTCGGATAGCGCGACAACAGAGCTGATTTTGTCTTCCTGAAAGGGGGCGGAAACCTCGAAGCTCCGGATCAGGGTGTCGGGCTGAGGCTCTGTTTCCCTGGGCGTTCCGATAATCTGGTCCTCAGACGTCGCAGCGCGAATGTTGATATTGGAGAAATAGGCGCCCGTCTCAAGCATCCAGGGGCGGTCGGAGGCGTAGAGGCTGACTTGGCCCGAGGCGCTGGTGCTGCGCAGATCCGGTACGTGGATGAGCGGTGTCTCCATATCGCCCACAAAAATGTCTGCCTTGTCCCCCACGGCGACGATCCGAACTTTGATCCAGGTCTGCGCAGGCAGATCGGTGGCGACGGCTTCGTTCGGGCCGGCATGGAGTTGCCATGTGGCGGAGCCGTTGGTCAGCACCATGTATTGGGTCGCGTCCGGCTGGCCCGATTGATGCGGCCGGGTGTAGAATTGCTCCAAATTCGAGGTCTCGGAATCGACGCGGAAATTGACGCCGATAAAGCCGGACGGATGCGTCGACGCATATTCATACTCGATCACCATGTCGCCGAATTCCTCGCCAACTAACCCGGCACCGTTTCGGCGCAGAAAAAGCGCCGGGCGGCCGAGATATTCCTCGACGCGGAATACGCTTCCCTCGCTCTGGCCGGCAGACCAGGTCTGTCCTTCGAATTCAAGCTCAGTCGTTTGAGCGAATGCAGGCGCCGCGGTGAGGAGCAGCGCGGCTGCAAATGTCGATTTGAAGATGGATGTGAACACGGGGCAGGTCTCCTTTGTAACATGCCCAGTTGTTCAGTCGCGTGAAACGAGGCAAATAAAGAAAAGCTAAGGAAGCTACAGGCCCCCTGAAACGGTCTGTGGCCTCGGAATTTCTGGAAGTCTCGGCATGTCAGCTACGATCAAGATTGCAGACTGGACCTTCGCGCCTGATACGGGAATGCTGAACTCTGGGGCGCAGTCCACCCGGCTCGAACACCGGGCTGCGGCGCTGCTTGAATTGCTTGCGCGCGCGCCGGGGCAACTCGTCTCGCACAGCGAGATCATCGAAAAAGTCTGGGGTGGGCGATCGGTCAGTCCAAACAGCGTGGCTGTCGTTATATCCGACATTCGCCGGGCCCTGGGCGATGATCCGAAGGCGCCCCGATTCGTCGAAACCCTGCCAAAGCGCGGGTATCGCCTCATCGCAAATGCGGCGCCCGAGATGGCGTCGGACCCGACCCCGGTGGAGCAAGCCAAGAGCGTTCCCCGTCTGGCTCTGGTGGCGCTGCCCCTGATCGCGGCCTTGGTGTTCATGATGGGGCAGTTTTACAATTCGCAGGCGCCGGCGGTTGCCGCTTTAAGCGTCTCGGTCAATGCGGCGGTGAATGAAACCGGTGACACGCAATATGACCCCCTGACGGCCTCCGTCACGGAGCTGCTCTCCGTCGAATTGGCGCGGCATGAGACAGTATCCGTGTCGACCCGTGATGATGCGGCGGTGATTGTCAGCGGCAAGCTGATCTTGTGGGACGGGCATCCGTCCATGTCGATCCATGCGCAGTCAGCAGCGACCGGTGAGATCATCTGGTCGGGCATGGCCAGTGGCCCGGAAACCCTGTTGCCGCGTCAGGTGCGTCAGGAAATTTCTGAATTTGCCGAACTCGCGAGAGAGACCGCGGCCGATGGCTAAATCGAGAAGCTGGTCCCGCAGCCACAGCCAGCTGTGGCGTTTGGATTATTGATCTTGAAGGCCGCGCCGATCAGCTCGGTTGAGAAATCAATCTCAGACCCAGCCATAAATTCGAGACTCATTTCATCGACCAGCACGCTGACGCCGTCGCGGGTGATGATCAGGTCATCCGAATTGGCCGTATCATCGAGGTCAAACTTGTAGGAAAATCCAGAGCAGCCGCCGCCTTCCACGGAAACCCTTAAGTAGGACATTTCCGGTTGTTTCTCCAGAATCGCTTTAATGCGCTTCGCAGCCGACTCAGACAGGGTAATATTGCTCATGGGCCAGAAGATAGTGACGCCGGACATTCCTGAAAAGAGGGCAGTGTTTGCAACTCTGTGGGAAGAGTCGCGCGGACGGTTCATAGATGAGCCGCATTCTGCGACGCGGACGCCGTTTCAGCGTGATCGAGACCGCATCATTCATGCCTCAGCTTTTCGTCGATTAAAGCAGAAAACCCAGGTTTTTGTGGCGCACGAAGGCGATCATTACCGCACGCGGCTGACCCATTCTGTGGAAGTGGCCCAGATCGCCAGATCGGTCGCCCGAACGCTTGGATTGGACGAAGATCTCGCCGAAGCGATGGCGCTGGCGCATGATCTAGGCCATCCGCCCTTCGGGCATGCCGGCGAAGACCAGCTGGATGAGTGTATGCAAGCCTTTGAAGGGTTTGATCATAATGCTCAAACGCTGCGCGTGGTGACGCGTCTCGAGGACCGCTACCCGGATTTTCAGGGCCTCAACCTGACCTGGGAGATGCTGGAAGGCCTGGTCAAGCATAACGGGCCGCTGATCACGGCGGACAATTCGATTGCGGATCTGCCGGCCGCTTTTCGTGATTTTCCTTGGTTGGAGCAGCTCGAGCTTGATCAGTTCGCGGGCCCGGAAGCTCAGGTGGCCGCGCTTGCCGACGATATTGCCTATAATAATCACGATATTGATGATGGCATCGCCGCCGGTTTGTTCAGCATAGACGATTTATTGGACTTACCGCTCATCGGCGACATTTTCCGCTCGGTGCGCACAGATTATCCGGCCCTGGACGACAAGAAAGTGGTCTATGAAGCGGTGCGCCGCCTGATTGGCCATTGGATTGATGATCTGACCGCCGAAACCGGCCGCCGAATAGCAAAGCACAAGCCGCAATCAGCCGCTGATGTCCGGGCTTTGCCGGAACCCCTGGTCGCTTTCTCTGAAGCGCTTGAGCGCGACCAACGCGCGTTGCGGGCCTTCCTTTATGAGCGGATGTACAAGCATTACAAAGTCAATCGCATGCGCTCGCAAGCGAAGCGAATCCTGAGCGAGCTGTTTGAGCTTTTCATGGCTGAGCCAGAAACCCTCCCGGATCTCTGGCGCCGTGATGCTGAGCAAGCCACCAAAGTGCGCCGCGCCCGCTTGGTTTGCGACTATCTCGCTGGCATGACGGACAATTATGCCATTGATCTGCATCGGCGTTTGTTCAGCATGGAAAGCATGCTCTGAGCCCCCAAAACTGTAATCTTTGCAGCCTCATTTCGGTCGCGGAATTTAGGCATCGTTAACAAAACAGGCCTAGCTGTTAACGAAACAATCGATGGCAGGGGTGCTTATGAGCCGTGCACAGAATGGGCCCGACTATGATTTTGGGCCATATGAAGATGAATACCGGGGATTTGAGATTCGCGATGATGAAAGCGGTCGTGGACCACTGATTCTGATCCTGGCGCTGGGCGTATTGCTGATATTCGCTGGCGTTGTCTGGAACACTTACAGACAGGGAGTTCGCCCGGCTGAGGGTGGTTTGCCGGTAATTGCTTCAGATGATGCGCCGTATAAGCGCTCGCCCGAGGAGCGCGGTGGATTGGAAGTCGCTGGACAGGATATGGGCTATTATGATTCCATGGACGGCCTTGGCGATCCTGCGGCGCAGAACGTCGCCGCGCGAAATCCGATCGATATTCGCCGCCGTGCTGCACCAACCCTGGATGGCGGGCCGCTGCCACCTGTCGAGGGCGCTGACGAGCAACCCAAAATCAAATTTGCGGAATCTATCGAACGCACACCAGAACCAGCGCCTGAAGAGTCCGAAATCACCATCGCTGCGGTGCAACCGGTCACAGAGCTCGCGCCCGCCACCATTCCTGAAGTGAGCGCACAGACCGTCTCGCGGTTCACGGCCACCGGCCCATTTCAGGTGCAGCTTTCGGCGCTGCGGAGCCAGGAAGCCGCGCAAGCGGCCTGGACCAGCCTGCAGGACAGCGCACCAGACCTTTATGCGGGCGCAAAACTGGACATTCAGCATGCCGATCTCGGCGCGCGCGGCGTGTTTTATCGCTTGCGTATCGGGTCATTCCCAGACCGCGCGACTGCAAAAGGGTTTTGCGATGATGTACGGGCCTCGGGTAAAGACTGCATGGTCGTTTCGAAGGCGGTTGGATGAGCGTATCTGCTTGCATTACCAGCGTTTCGGGCCCGGTTCTCCTGGCGGAGGAACGGGCCTTTTTGCGTGAGGCAAATCCGTGGGGCGTGATCCTCATGGGGCGGTCTTGCGTGGACAGAGCGCAGGTGCAGGCCCTCACCAGTGAAATCAAAGAAGCGCTCGGGCGAGAGGCCCTGATCTTTATCGATCAGGAAGGCGGCCGCGTGGCGCGTCTGAAAGCCCCGGAATGGCCTAAATTTCCAGCCGCAGGCGTGTATGGAGCGCTCTATAGAAACGCCCCGGAAGCGGCAGAAGAGGCGTGTTATATCGGGCATCGCCTGATGGGGCAGGAGCTTGCAAGCCTTGGTATCCATGCCGATTGCGCCCCGTGCGGTGATCTTCGCCAAACCGAAACGCATGATGCGATCGGCGATCGTGCCTTCGGATATTCTGCTGACGCGGTGATCACGCTCACAGAAGCGGCTTTGAATGGGCTGTCAGATGCCGGAGTGGTCGGTGTAGTGAAACATATGCCCGGACAAGGGCGCGCGACCATGGACACGCATTATGATCTGCCAAGGGTTAGCGCAGATATTCCAACTCTGCTGCAAGACATGTCTATTTTCAAAGCATTGTCGGATCAGGTGCCCATGGGGATGACATGTCATGTGATCTTTGAGGCTTTTGACCCACACTTGCCGACAACCGTGTCTCCCACCGTTATTTCAGAGACCATTCGCAAGCGAATCGGATTTGATGGGCTTCTGATGACGGACGATTTGGGCATGGATGCGCTGGGTGGGGCGCTGGCCGATCGCGGTGCCAAGGCACTCGCGGCAGGGTGTGACGTGCTGCTGCACTGTTCCGGCTTCTTGCAAGCGCCGGCCGACATCCTTGCGGAAATGGAAGACGTCGCCGGTGCGGCGGGACATCTGGCAGGCGAAGCGCTTGAGCGCGCCACTGCGGCGGAAGCGGCCGTTCGAACCCCGACAGAATTTGATCCAGAACAAGGCTGGGCGCGCTTCAATGAGCTGATGTCAGGCGTTGAGGCGAGGGCATAGGTATGGAACTTGTTTCGAACGATCTGGTGACCCTGGACGAGGATGTCGAGGCCGAAGATATCTTCACTGTAGATGTGTCTGGATATGAAGGGCCGCTGCATCTCTTGCTCGACTTGTCGCGCAAGCAGAAAGTCGACCTTTTACACGTTTCGATCCTCGAGCTTGCGACGCAATATCTTTCCTTCATCGAGGCCGCGCAGGACAAACGTATCGATCTTGCGGCGGATTACCTGCTCATGGCGGCGTGGCTGGCCTATTTGAAATCGCGCCTCTTGTTGCCGAAACCGAAGAAAGAGGGCGATGGCGAACCCTCGGCCGAAGACGATGCGCGTAAACTGGCCTTCCGTCTGCGCCGCCTGGATGCGATGCGCGAAGCGGGCGAGGCCTTGCAGGATGGGAACGTCCTGGGCCGCGATGTGTTCCTGCGCGGCATGCCCGAACAGCCAAAAGTGGTAAAAACCACCGAATATGACACCACTTTGTATCATCTGATGCATGCGTTTGGCGGCATCCGTCAGCGCAAGGCGAAAGAAGCGCCGCATACGATCGAAAACCAGTTTGTGCTGCCGCTGGAAAGCGCCCGGGACAATTTGCGATCACTCAGCCCGAAACTTACCGAATGGGCCAGCCTGGACGATATTCGCCGTCAAATGGTCGGCGTTGATCCTGATGTCCCGCCACGATCGGTGACGGCATCTGTGTTCTCGGCGACGCTCGAACTGACCCGAGATGGCGATGTCGATGTCCGACAGGACGCCCATTTCGGTCCACTATATCTGCGCAACAAAGTGCAGCCACATGAGGGGATAGCTCCATGACCAAGCCTGAAACCTCAATCCCGATTGCAGAAGCTCCAGAGGATATCCGCCGCGCCGTGCAGCAACTCTCTTTCGCGTATAAACGCTCCGCCGAAACCCTATATGAGGCCGAAGACGAAGCCATGGCTGAAGCCGTGCGCCGCGCCGAAGCCGTGCTCTTTGCCGCGGGCCAGCCGCTGGAAGCCAGCGAGATTGCCGAAGCCCTACCGCAAGGCGTCGACGTGCCGGCCGTGTTGATGACGCTTAAATCAACCTATGCTGAGCGCGGCGTGAACCTGGTCGAGGTGGCCGGGCGGTGGCGGTTCCAAACCGCCGATGACCTCCACTATCTGTTTGTTGAAGAGCGCCACGAGCAAAAGAAACTCTCTCAAGCGGCGCTCGAAACGCTGGCCATCATCGCTTATGGCCAACCAGTGACACGCGCTGAGATTGAAGCTGTGCGCGGTGTCGCCGTCTCAAAAGGGACGATTGATGTTCTGATGGAAGCCGGTTGGGTCAAGATCAAAGGCCGTCGGCGCACGCCGGGACGCCCGGTTACGCTGGGCACGACGGATAAATTCCTGGAGCATTTCGGGTTGGAAAGCCTGGATGTCTTGCCCGGCCGCGCCGAGTTGGAGGCCGAAGGCTTGCTTTCCGACGTGATCCCGGACGGGTTCTATGCCGACGGGACAAGCATGCATAATGAGCCGGACGATATGGGCCCGGAAATCGAACCAGAAGAAGACTCCGACTTCGTAACCGATTATATTGGAGACGAAGAGGAAGAGGTTCATTAGGCTTTTTGTGCCAGTGAAACCTCTGTCAGGCCATTGTAACGGGCGGTCTGGCGCGTTATCTCAACGCTATCAAAGTGGAGAACCTGCATGTCCCCAAGTATTTGGCAGTTGCTAATTGTAGCGGTCGTCGCGCTCCTATTGTTTGGCGGGCGGGGACGCATTTCTTCGATCATGGGTGATCTCGCCAAAGGCATCACCAGTTTTCGCCAGGGCTTGAAAGAAGACGACGCCGAAACCAAAGCCGTCGACAAAGAAGACATGGTCAATATCACGCCCGAGACCGAAAAGGCTGAGTCGAAGGACTAATCAGCCCGGATTGAGCGCGGAAGGCGTACTGACATGCTGCCGCAGTTTGGATTTAGCGAACTCCTGTTCCTTGTGATCGTCGCCCTGATCATTCTGGGCCCTAAAGACCTGTCTCTGACGATGCGCAAGCTCGGCCAATTCGTGGCCCGCGGCCGATCCATGGCGAATGAGTTCCGCGCTGCGTTTGATGATATTGCCCGCCAAGCCGAGCTCGACGACTTGCGCCAGGAAATCGAGGATCTCAAACGCGATAATGCGGTCACCCAGGCGGTCGATGAGCTGAAATCGGTCGAAAAAGACATCAATGAAAGCGTCATGCGCGAAGAGCGGGCCATGAAGGATGAGCTCAACAAGCCGGTTGAAACGCCTGATGAAGCGCCAGAGGCAAGGCCGGCTGACGTGGCACCGAAGCCGACCTCCAAGCCGGAGGATAAGGCCGCCTCATGACCAAGGATCTGCCCGCTGATCAGCGCCCGGATATGCTGCCGGACGAGGTGGAGGCCTCACGCGCGCCATTGCTCGATCATCTGAACGAGTTGCGATCGCGTCTGATGAAGGCGCTAATTGCGTTCGCGCTGGCCACAATTGGCTGTTTCTTCGTCGCCGGACCGATTTTCAATATTCTGGTCGAACCGTTCATCGAAGCGTTTCGGACCCATGGCGTGACCGAAGATCCGAGGCTGATTTATACGGCGCCGCTGGAATTCTTCTTCGTAAAGCTGAAGATCGCCTTGTTTGCGGGTCTGTTCGTGTCTTTCCCGATCATGGCTTGGCAGGTCTATGCTTTTGTTGCGCCGGGGCTGTACAAGAATGAGCGCGGCGCGTTTTGGCCCTTCCTGGTTTCAGCGCCGGTCCTGTTCACCATTGGCGTTCTCTTCGTCTTTTATGTCATGATGCCGCTGGTCATGGCGTTTGCGCTCAGCCAGCAGCAGCAAGGTGGCCTGGATGCGGTGCAAATCGAAGCGCAGATCAAGGTCTCGGAATATTTGTCGCTCAGCCTGGCCTTGATGACGGCGTTTGGTCTGTCGTTCCAGTTGCCGGTGATCCTGGCTCTGCTGGGGCGGGCAGGGTTGGTGAGCTCAGACACGCTGCGCAAGGGCCGCAAGTACGCGATTGTGGGTATTCTCGCCGTTGCCGCGTTCGCGACGCCGCCAGATTTCATTTCACAGATCATGCTGACCGTCCCGGTCTATGGCCTGTACGAGATCAGTATCTGGATTGTTTCGGTGATGGAGCGCAAAGCCGCCGAAGAAGAAGCCGAATTGAATAAGGCTTAAGGCTCGCCGCAATTGGGCAGTTCAAAACCGGCCGGGAAAGAGCTGGCCTCTGAGGCGCAGGCGCCATCAAAAACCGCTGATTCAATCCCGATCACAGCGTCGAAAATTGCGCCCGCGAGTCTGGCGTCCCGGAAGCTGACCTCTGTGACATTCGCTCCGGCGAGGTCGACGTTGGTCATGATGGCATTGTCGAAAACCGATCCTGTCAGATCCGCCGCGGAGAACTCAGCCAGCACGAGATTGGCAGCAGAAAAATCTGCATTGTGAATGGTCGTGGATTGCAATTGCGCGCCGGTCAGGGTGGCGCCGATGAACTTTCCGTCGCTGATATCCGCGCCTGTCAGGACCACACCGGCCATTTTCGAACCGTTGAAGCTCGCGCCTTCCAACCGAGATCCAATCAGGATCGCTTCAGAAAACGAAGCCCCGGAAAAGTCGCCCAGTCTCAGATCAGCGCCGACAGCCTGTACGCTATCAAAATTCGCATCGTGTCCCTGCACGCCGCGCAGGTTCGCTGCGGTCAAATCCGCGCCGGGATAATTGGCTTTCGAAATGTTCCAGCCCGACATGTTCCGGCCAACCAGCGAACAATCGATACAGGAGCCGCTATAAGACGGCGCCCAGGAAATTCGGCTGGGTTGTTCTTGCGCGATTGAAGGCAAAGCGAGTGCCGCCACCGCCCCGACCCATGCTGCAATGCGAATATTGCTGCGAACTGTCATGCCTCGTTTCATAAGTGACTGCGCTCAGATCCATAACTGAAAATGTGGTAATACAACGCACAAGCTGTGAGCTGTTGCATTCAAGCCTCACCTATTTGCGTTAAAATTCGCTTCAAATCGAAGGGCGCGAAAATGAACCTGCGGCTCAACCGAACAATCTATTCAGATGCCTCGGCCTTGCCGACGAAGCCGCACGTGTCACACGTTGTTTCCTGATCCACCTCGTCCAAATAGAGCGTGAAGCTGCCGCAATTCTCGCAGGCTTCCGGCAGATAATTCGGCGTCGAGGCATCACTTTCCATGGCTTCGTCTGCGGCGTTCTCTTCGCGCTCGGCGTCCCGTTCTTCCAGCTTGCGATTGAAGATGACGATATTGTCTGGGATCTGGCCGCGCGAATATCCTCTTGAGATGAGGTGCGCCGCTTCGTCCGGCAAAGGCTGAGCGTGTGACTTTTCGATTCCGTCTTCCAAGCCCCGGCCCAGACCATCATGCGTGACATCGCCGAGTTCAGCGAGATCGTCCCGCGCAAGATAAGACACGGCGAGTTCGCGGAAAATATAGTCCAGGATCGAGGTCGCGCGCGTGATCTGGTCATTGCCTGTCACCTCGCCGGCGGGTTCAAATCTCGTGAATACGAACGCATCCACATATTCTTCCAACGGCACGCCATATTGCAGCCCGAGCGAAACAGCGATGGCGAAATTGTTCATCAAAGACCGGAATGCGGCGCCTTCCTTGTGCATATCGATGAAGATCTCACCCAAGGATCCATCATCGAACTCGCCGGTGTGGAGGTAGACCTTGTGCCCGCCCACGGTCGCTTTCTGGATATAGCCTTTTCGGCGATCGGGCAGGCGGGTGCGTGAGACGCCGCTCGGGGCCTCGATATAGGTTTGCGGCGCGGCGTCTTCGGCCATCAAGTCTTCAGCCAGTGCCGTGATGTGCTCCATACGGTCTGAGGTCAGGCGATCGATTTCAGTGTCGAGCGCCGGCAGCCAGGCGGAAATGTCTGCGTTGAGCAGAGCTGGCAGGTCCAGATCTTGGCTCGCCCCCGGCGCGACAATAACCGACACATCCGCGTTTTTCTGTAGCTCCTGGGCGAGCGCGATCGCATCGTCCTTGGGAAGCATCTGTGTGAGGCCGGCTGTTTCCAGGGCGGTGGCGGCGAGCTTGTCCGGGCGTCCATCAAGAGCCTCTTCGGCTTCGGCAATCTCACGTTTCGAAAAGCCGATCGATTTTAACAGAGACCGACCATCTGCGTCGAAAGCATCCGGCGCCAACCGCAAATCATTGGAGATGATATCGTCGCCCAAAACCCAACGGGAGAAGGCGGCGTTCAATGGCAAGCCTTCGCCTAGCGCGCTTTTCACTTTTTCAATCGCCTGGGTTGAGAATCCGCGGGTCCGTAAAACGTCGCCGCTAAAGTGTGGCATCAATTCCAGATCCGCTGCGGCGTCGATTTCTGCCAGCAGACTGGGCAGCATTTCAGGCGCGCGGCGTGAAAGCCCCAGTCGCGCGAGCAAATGCAATGTGGGTTGGTCGCCATCAATGGAATCGACGAAAGACGTCATCGGTGCGAGCCCCTGCGTGATCGGTGAAAACCGGCTCAAAAGTGTTGCTGAGAGTGGCAACAAGGCGAGCGAGACATCGCGTTTTGTCTTGCGCGCCGTGCGAGACTCCAGACTGAGAAGTTCTGCGCTCTTTTTTGGAAATCCGGTTCCGCGGGCGGCGGATAGAACAAGTTTCAATATCGCCGTCAGTGTTCCCCCACTCTCGGTATCGAGGGGAAAGCCAAGGCCCAATAAAGCGCCCGACAGGCCGCAGGGAACAAGGACCAGTCGCGGCCCATATTCAGCACATGCGGCAGCGATGAGATCGTCCAGCACGTCGGTTTCGAAACCATCCGGGGTCACAAAACGCGCAATATCGATGGCCATGGCGGGTGTGTTCGGGTCGGCGAGATCGGCTTTGGATATGTAGATCCCGACGCCCGACCGTCTGAGGTCAGCGATCTCTTCAGGGGACAATGCGCCGTCGGTCACGCAGGCCGGGGGCGCGGTCGACTCGATGGCTTCATTTCTGAACGCGGTCGCGAGCGCTTCAAAGCCTTGGCCTTGCTGTAGGGCTTCCTCGATCAGCGACAAGGGGACGCCGCGGGCCACTGCTTCTGCCAGTTCAGCGTTTTGTGGTGCATCGCCCAGCCCCTCAAGCAGCTCCGCCATGGCGAGTTTACTGGTCCGGTCCAGTCTCTGCTGTGAGGCCGCGGCGGCGGCTTCGTCTTGGGACTGCAGATTTGTCAACGGAATGGCGCAGGCATCAGACAGCGGCATGACTGCGCTGATCAGGCCTTCTTCCATTGCTGTTCCAAGCAATTGCGCGTTGCGATTTTCTGCAGACATATCCTGCGCCCTCCAGCCAGAGCGGGCTTGACCTGGCCCGCGACATGATGTGTTGCCTGTCCTAACTAGATTCGCGCGCACACACGCGCCATATTGCGGTCAAATATCACTGTCAGGACGTGAACCATGTTGAAGCTCTTTACTTGGTGGAACGGAGTCAGCCCTGGAGGCTGGTTCGATATCAAACGCCGCGGCGTACAGGTCGGCACTGACGATTATGGCAATCGCTATTTCGAAGACCGCAAAGCATCGGTTGAAGGCCGTAAGCGCCGTTACGTGATTTACAAAGGCATCGCAGAACCTTCCAAAGTCCCGCCGGAATGGCATGGCTGGCTGCACTACACATTCGATGAACCGCCGACTGAGCAACCGCTCAAGCGTCAGGACTGGGAAACCGATCATACCCCAAACATGACCGGAACCGTGTTCGCGTATCGTCCGAAAGGCACTTTGCGCGAGGGTGGTCAGCGCCGTGAAGCAGATGCCGATTACGAGGCCTGGGATCCAAATGCGTGAATCAATCTTTGAAACCTTGATCGGATTGGCGGTTCTGGCCGTCGCGGCAGCCTTCTTGTGGTTTGGACTGGCGCGCGGATCTGATGGCGGCCCAACCGGCGATGTGGTCGAACTCGGTGCGCGGTTCTCTAGCGCTGCAACGATTGAGCGCGGCACAGATGTTCGCATGGCCGGCGTAAAGATCGGGACGGTGCGAGATGTGGCCTTAGACCGCGACCGCGCTGAAGCCTTAGTGACGCTGGCGGTGGATGCAGATATTTTGCCGTTGGGGGATGGGACGACCGCGCGGGTCCAGTCTGAAAGCCTGCTCGGGGGCGCCTACATCAATCTCGAGCCGGCCGAAGGGTTTGGCGAGATCATTGCCTGCGGCGAGACGGAAGCCTTGTTTGGCGACACCGGATGCGGCGAGATCCTTTATGCGCAAGGGTCTGTGGATCTCATGACTCTGTTTGCCTCATTCGCGGCTGGCAATGGCGGAGGCAGCGAGTGATTCGCGCCGCGCTGCTGGGGATTTTCGGACTTGGGCTGACGGCAATTTCGATTGCTCAGGTCGAAGGCGAACGTGATACGCAGCCAAATGAACTGGAAGCCTTGCTATTCGGCACCGACGAAGAAGGCGAGAACGACACCGATGCCAGCGATTTAGAGGCGGCTCTGTTCGGGACCGATGAAGACGAATTGGTCGCCACCGAAGCCCGAACATATCAGCCGCACGAGACCGTGATGCTGCGTGCGCTGGATAAGATTACTGGCCGCTCGACAGATTTTGAAATGCAGGTGGGCGAGCCGAAAGTCTATGGCTCGCTGCGAGTTGATCTCGATGCCTGTTTTCAGACGCCCCCGGAAGAACCACCTGAAAGCGCGGCCTTCCTGCGGATCACAACCGCGACATCCAAACAAGTGCAGAGCATGGCGGTGCCCCGCGAATTAACCGATGAAGAACTTGAAACTTCTGAAGCGGAAGACGCGGAAATTCGGTTTAATGGATGGATGTTTGCATCATCTCCGGGTCTGAGCGCTCTGGAGCATCCCGTCTATGATATCTGGGTAATCGCTTGCAGCGCGGTCGATCCATCGACACTCGAGCCGGAACCGCCAATCGAGTAGAACTGGCCCTCTAAGCGGAGCGCGCGCCAGAGCAGGTCGCGGAACTCTTCGCGTGAGATTTCTTCGAGCCCAAATTGCTCAAGATGCGGATTGTGGAATTGCGCGTCCAGCAAGCCATAACCACCAGCCCGCAATCGCCCAACCAAGTGCACCAGTGCGACTTTGGAGGCATCGGTCGCGCGCGAGAACATGCTCTCACCAAAGAATGCGCCGCCCAAAGCCACGCCATACAATCCGCCAACAAGCAGGCCTTCTTCGGTCCAGCATTCGACGCTATGCGCGTGCCCTTGGCGATGCAGCGCACCATACAGGTTCAAAATCGAGTCATTGATCCAGGTGGCGGGCCGCGTCGGATGAGGTTCTGCACAGGCTTCAATGACGCGATTAAAGGCCGTATCCACGGTCACGCGGTAGGGATTCTTTCGCACCGTCTTGCGCAATCGCGACGGCACATGGAAATTATCGAGCGGTAATATTCCGCGGCGATCTGGATCCATGAGAAACAGACGCATGTCTTCGCGCGAGTCCGCCATAGGAAAGACGCCGCGACGATAACAATTTAAAAGATCAGTTGTATCAAAACGATCTGACATACACGCAGTTTTACTTCAAACCCAGGAAACGCTCTAACCAGTGTATATCATAATTGCCGTCAATGACATCCTGTGCTTCGACGAGCTTGCGGTGAAGCGGCAATGTCGTGTCGACACCGAGAACCACCATCTCATCCAAAGCACGTCTGAGGCGCATGATGCATTCATTGCGCGTGCGCCCATGCACGATCAGTTTGGCGATCATGCTGTCATAGTGCGGGGGGATGGAATATCCGGCATATACGGCACTATCGAGCCGCACGTCCGGACCGCCCGGCGCGTGGAAATCGGTGATTTTCCCTGGCGAGGGCACGAAGGTCTCGTGATGCTCAGCATTGATCCGGCATTCAATGGCATGACCGACCAGCAGAACGTCATCTTGCGAGAATGAGAGTTTCTTGCCGTCTGCCACGCGGATTTGTTCGCGAATGAGATCGATGCCGGTAATCATCTCGGTGACCGGATGTTCGACCTGGATCCTGGTATTCATCTCGATGAAATAGAAGTTTCCGTCTTCATAGAGAAATTCCATCGTCCCTGCGCCGCGATAGCCCATCTTCTTGACCGCTTTGGCGACAATCGTTCCGATCTCCTCGCGCTGCGCTTGATTGAGCGCCGGCGAGGGGGCCTCTTCGAACACTTTTTGATGTCGGCGCTGCAAGGAACAATCGCGCTCCCACAGATGGCAAACATTCCCATGCGTATCAGCGATCAATTGAATCTCGATATGGCGCGGCTTGCCGAGATATTTTTCAAGATACACGGCATCATCGCCGAAGGCCGCTTTGGCTTCCGTCTTCGCAGACTTAATGGCTGATTCCAGATCTTTTTCCGTCTCGGCCACGCGCATACCGCGCCCGCCGCCACCCGATGCCGCTTTGACCAGAACCGGATAGCCAATCTTCTTGGCGACTTTTTTGCCCTCACTGATCGACGACACGCCGCCTTCAGAGCCCGGCACGACCGGAACGCCAGCATCGATCATTGTTTGCTTGGCGGTGATCTTGTCACCCATGGTGCGGATATGATCGGCCGTAGGGCCAATGAAGATCAGATCATGGGCTTCCACCATTTCGGCGAATTGCGCGTTTTCAGACAGGAACCCATAGCCTGGATGAATGGCATCCGCGCCGGTGATCTCGGCCGCCGCGATGATTTGCGACTTTTTCAAATAACTTTCGGAACTGGGGGCAGGGCCGATGCAGACGCTTTCATCCGCGAGCCGCACCGCCATCGCGTCGCGGTCGGCTTCTGAGTGCACCGCAACCGTGGCGATGCCCATTTCCTTGCACGCGCGGTGAATACGCAACGCGATCTCGCCGCGATTGGCGATAAGAACTTTTTCAATCATCGTTTCGTGTCCTTATTCGACGACGATCAATGGCTCGCCAAACTCAACCGGTTGGGCATCGCTGACGAGGATCTCTTTAACGGTCCCAGCCGCTTCAGCGACGACTGGATTGAACGTTTTCATCGCTTCGATCAGCATCAGCGTATCGCCCTTTTTGACCTTATCCCCGACGCCGACAAACGCTTTGGAGCCAGGCTCAGGCGACAGATAGACGGTGCCGACCATGGGGCTGGTGATCGCATTGGAAGGGGCGGCAGCGGCGGCCGGCGCAGCAGGTGCAGCTGGGGCTGCGGCGGCGGGGGCCGCGGCGGGCGCCGGCGCGGCGGCAACAGGCGCGTGAACCACCGCGGGGGCGGTTGGGGTCATCGATGTCGCTTTACTGACGCGAATACGCAGACCTTCATGCTCGACTTCAACCTCGCCGAGATCGGCTTCCCGAAGAATCGCGGCGAGTTCGCGGACGAGACCGGCATCGAGTTTTGACTTGCTTGTGGACATTGGGGACGGGCTCCTCAGTCTTTTATTTTTTGGAGGATGGCAGTTAATGCCATCAAATAGCCGGATGGGCCAAAACCTGCAATGCTGGCACTGGCACAAGGGGCAACATAATTTGTCGACCGAAACGGTTCTCTGGAGGCTGGGTTTGAAATGTGAACTTCGACAATCTCCGCGCGACAGGCGCGAAGCGCGTCATGCAAGGCCACAGATGTGTGGGTGTAGGCGCCAGCATTAAGAATTAGATAGTCGGCCGAATTGGACGCTTCTTGAACCCAATCCACCAATTCACCTTCGGAATTGGTTTGCCGAAACGTCATTTCGGCATCCGGGGCAGCCGCTCTCATTTGTTGCTCAATATCATCGAGCGTTTCAGAGCCATAAATCTCTGGCTCGCGCGTACCGAGCAGGTTGAGATTAGGTCCATTGAGAACATATAGTCTTAGCGTCATTGTCCCTCGCTCTTGCGGCGGAACGGAAAGCTTGGCAAGCCTATTTTTAAACGCGAGGAGCGAGCGCCATGCGGATATTCTTGAACGGCGAGAGCCGCGACATCGCCGACGGCATGACGGTCGAGGCTTTGGTCTTGTCCATGGCCGACGATCCACGCGGAATTGCGATTGAACGAAACCTCGAAATCATTCCGAAAGCGGAGCATGCCGAGACAGTGCTTCAGGACGGTGATCGTCTTGAAGTTGTTCAATTCGTCGGTGGCGGCTGAGGCTTTTTACGACCGGCTCAAAGCCAATTCTTCAACCACGCGAATAGTGTTGCCAGAATACAACCATGCGAATTGTGCATACCCTCTATGCCAATTCCTGCCCTAGTTCGCCCACATTTGAGTTCCCAAATGTCCTTCAACGCGCCCGGAGTGGCGCGAATAATGCAAGGAATACTCCCATGTTGAAGGCACTTTTGATTTCGACAGCTCTTTTGGTAACGGCGCCCTCCGCCATCGCCGCGCACAATGATGCCAACAGCGCCGAGGCGCTGGTCAGTGTTGCGGCCACAGATATTTCCGAGAGCAAAGACGGCCAAGTCGCAGATGCCGTCCTTTCCCATATCGACACACGCGCGATCGCAAGTTTCACGCTGGGACGTTATGGACGCTCTCTCGCACCAGCGGAAAAGGCGCGATTCGCGGCCGCGTTCGAAGATTTTCTGCGACGTCAGATTGAAGCGAATGCACATCAATTCTCTGGCGTCGAAGTCAGCGTCGTAGATTCGCAGGCGCGCAACGCGCGAGACAGCATCATCACCACAGAAATCCGTCGCGGGGACGTGCCCGCCAAAGTGCGCTGGCGCGTGATCGAGCGAAAAGGCAAGTGGTCTGTTGTTGATCTGGAAGTTGCTGGGATCTGGCTCGCGATCGAGCAGCGCGCACAAGTCGCTGCGATCCTGGGTCGCCCGGGCGCCAGCATTGATGATGTGATCGCGCAATTCGGCTAAGCCTTTCCTGAGTCAGGGGAATGCATTAGGCGGACCCGAATGGCTGACTTTGTTTCACAATATGGCGTTTTGATCGTCGCCCTGATCGGTTGCGGTCTTTTTAGTGGCGTCGCCGCGGGTCTGTTTGGCATCGGCGGCGGCGCCATCATCGTGCCGGTTCTGATTATCCTGTTTGAAAGCCTCGGGTTTTCCGAAACCGCCAGCCACGTTGCCATTGCCACATCCCTCGCCACGATCATTTTGACCTCGGCGCGTTCGGTCATGGCGCACCATGAGCGTGGGGCGGTCGATTGGCAGATTATTCGGACCTGGGCTCCGTGGATCATGCTGGGCGCATTTTTGGGGCAGCTGGTCGCTGGTCAGCTTTCAGCGGCCGCCCTGAAAGCTTTTTTCGGAGCAATGGCGTATTTGCTCGCCGCGCAACTCTTTTTCGGTCGGCCGGGGTGGCGCCTCGCGGATGATATGCCGACCGGGCCGGGCCGCGTCGGCTTCGGCACAGGGATCGGCGTTCTGTCCGCCCTAATGGGAATTGGCGGCGGCACATTCGGGGTCAGCCTCATGGCCGTGTATGGGCGCGCCATACATCAAGCCGTGGCAACAGCTGCCGGATTCGGGATTGCGATTGGATTGCCGAGCGCCATCACCGCCATCTTTGTCGGGTGGGGGCAGGAGGGATTGCCGCCATTCTCGCTTGGCTATGTGAATCTGGCCGCGTTTGCCGTGATTTCCGTATTTACAGTGACCATGGCCCCTGTGGGCGCGCGCTTGGCGCACAGTTTGGATGGTCAGCTGCTGAAGAAGATGTTTGCGATTTTGCTCGCATTGGTCGCGACCAAAATGTTGTATGACACTATTGTTGGATAATCAGCCGGTCGCCGCGAAACTCGTATGAATAGAGCTCCCGCAAAAAACTCATGCCGAGCAAGGATTGCTCTAAATCTGTCCGCAAGACCATGGCCTCAACATCCTTGATCTTGACCTGACCAATCTGAATCGTGTCGATCATGACATGAGCGCCCATGGTTTTGCCGCCCGCTGTTCGGATTTCCCAGCGATAGTCGAGTTGGTCTGGCTTGAGCCCCATTTTTTGCGCGTCTTTATACGTCAAAGCGACGACGCTGGCGCCGGTATCGACCATGAATTCGACGCTGGATTTCTTGTTGACCAGGGCGCGGGTCCAATAGTGACCATCCGGGCGATTTCTGATGGTCGCTTTGCGGCGCATCGTTTGGGCCGCCGGCTGATCTATAGAGAGCGACGCGACGCTTGGCGCGGACGCTGCGGAGTCACTGACCGCGTTGGTTGCCGCATCTTCTTCAAGCTTTGGATCCAGATAGAGGCCAATCACAGCGGAAACGCCGGCGGCCAGCGCGAAGGTGGCTAAAATGTGCGAGAATTTCATGACGCCGCCTCAAGCTTGCCGATCGCTCTGAGATGATCCAAGCGGGCGGGAAGGCTGTCCATCACTTCGCGTCGGCCGGCATCATCAAATTGCATCCAGCCGCCAATTTCCTTCAGGCTGCGGCCGCAGCCAAGGCATAGGCCAGTTTCGCCATCTACGGCACAAACCTTGATACAGGGGCTTTCAATCACCGGACGCGTCATGATAATTCCTATAAACTGAGAACCTCAAAATATACTTGCGACAGTTTTATCAAATTACCAAATCCAGAATTGACTTGCGCATTGAATTGAGGGCGTTTTATGAGCGCTGAGCCATTGGGGAATCATAGTGTCGCAAGCTGAAAATGCTACCCGTCCTTTTGATGATGTACGCGAACTCGCGATGCGTCCGAGCGCGCATGACGATGAAGCGTCTAAGAAAGTCTATGACGCCCTGCTTGGAATGGGACGTGAAGGCGACTTTGGACGCCTCGGCGAAGGCGCGGCCTGGCTGGCCGGCTGGCAACGGCGATACCCGCCGCATCTGGAAAGCCCGACTTTGGCCATCTTCGCAGGCTCGCATGGCATTTCTGAGAATGGCGTCACGCTGTCCTCCATCGAGAGCACGCGCGAGAAGGTAGAAGCCCTGCGCGAAGGCCGCGCCCCGCTGTCGGCGATCTCGACGCAAGTCGAAGCCAATATTCGCGTCTTTGAGCTGGCGCTGGATCAGCCGACCAAGAATATTGCTGAAGAAGCCGCCATGACAGAACGCGAATGCGCGGCAACCATCGCTTATGGGTTTGAAGCCCTGGAAGGCAGCCCGGATTTGATCGCGCTTGGTGTGATTGGCGCCGGGATTGGCACCGCCGCGGCAGCGGTGGCTTGCGCGCTATATGGCGGCTCGCCGGACTATTGGGTTCGCCCAGGACCACAAGTGCCAGCTGAAATGAACCAGCAGCGCATGGAAATCGTCAATGCGGCGCTGCGAACACATCGGGGGCATCTTTCGGATCCGTTGGAGGCGCTGCGCTGTCTCGGTGGGCGCGAACTGGCGGCGTGTGTTGGAGCGATCATTGCCGCCCGGCAACAAGGTATTCCGGTGCTCGTTGATGGATTCGCAACGACCATCGCCGCGGGGATCGTACATGCTCTGAACCCACTCGGCATAGATCATGTAAAAGCGGCGCACGTGACCCGCCGCCCAGCGCACCAAGCGGCATTGGAGCGTCTGAGCATGACACCTTTGGCGGAGTTCGAATTCAATACTGGCGGCGGCATGGGATCTGTGGCGGCGATCGGTCTTTTGCGCACGGCCTGCGCGCCATTTCTGGGCCAGCCCCAAAAATAAATTCCCTTCCGCGACGGCATCTGAGGCAAAGTGACGTTTACGTTCGCGTTAACTTGCTTTTCGTCCGCTCGCGCGGCACTAAGTGAGGCAAGACCGCCAATAAAAGCCTGGGAAACACTATTATGAATCTTGAGTTTTCGCCCGAAGAGATTGCCTTTCGCAAAGAGGTTCGTGCCTTTATCGAAGAAAATTATCCTGCCGAGTTGCAGGGATTTGGCAGCCGAGAAGATCTGAGCAAGGACCAATTCCTCGCCTGGCACAAAATCCTGGGCAAAAAGGGTTGGGCGGCGCCAGCCTGGCCGGAAAAATATGGCGGCACCGGATGGACCTCTACACAGCGTTATATCTGGTCTGAGGAAAATGCCCGTGTCGATGCGATGATGCCGCTACCATTTGGCGTCTCGATGGTGGGCCCGGTCATCTACACGTTCGGCAATGAAGAGCAAAAAGCGCGTTATCTGCCGAAGATTCTGTCGGGCGAAGAATGGTGGTGCCAAGGCTATTCTGAGCCGGGCGCCGGATCAGACCTTGCCAGCCTGAAAACCACGGCGGTGCGCGATGGCGATCATTATGTGATCAATGGCCAGAAAACCTGGACCACGCTTGCGCAGCATGCCGATTGGGGCTTCTTCCTTTGCCGGACCGACCCGAATGCCGCCAAGCAGCAAGAAGGCATCTCGTTCATTCTGGTGGATATGAACACGCCCGGGATTGAAGTTCGTCCGATCATCACGATTGAAGGCGGCCACGAGGTCAACGAAGTCTGGCTGACAGATGTCCGCGTGCCGGTGGAAAACCGTGTGGGCGAAGAGAATCAGGGCTGGACTTATGCGAAATTCCTGCTCGCGCATGAACGCTCCGGCATTGCCGGTGTCGCGCGGTCCAAGCGTGGTATCGAACGTCTGCGTAATATCGCATCGACCGAAATCCTCGATGGTGAGCCTCTGATCCAAGACGACACATTTGCCCGCAAGATCAGCCAGCTTGAGATCGATTTGACGGCGCTTGAGTTCACCGAGCTGCGCACACTGGCGCGCGAGTCCGAAGGCAAGGGCCCCGGACCGGAAAGTTCCATCCTGAAAGTCAAAGGGACTGAGATCCAGCAACGCCTGACCGAACTGACCCTCGAAGCGGTGGGCACGTATGGGGCTCCCGATCGGCGCGGCTTCCCGGAAGATGGATCGAATGAATTCCCAATTGGTCCGGACTATGCGCACATGTCGGCGCCCGCCTATTTCAACATGCGTAAGACCTCGATCTATGGTGGATCGAACGAGATTCAGCGGAACATCATCACCAAGATGATCCTGGGTCTCTAGACCATGCGTCTGGCGGTTCTTTCTGCTCTGGGAGTGTTGCTTGCCTCTTCTGCATCTGCGGGAGAAGAGGCCTCACTGCCATTCGGAGAGGGCTCCACCGTTTATTGGACTCTGGCCTATGATGGCGGGTCGGACCGGCTGATCGAACGGGCTTTGATCAGCGGCGACGACTTCATGATTTTCCAGACTGTCGGCGACACAGCGGTCGGCGATGCCAGCGATTATTTCGCGCTTTATTCCGGCATCGACTACCGAACCTGCGATGAAACGCAGGCCACGGCTGAGGAACGCGCGGCGCTTGCCGCGCTGTGGCCGCTCGAACCCGGCAAATCGGCCAAGATTACCTCTTATGACGACACCGCGCTCACGGTGCGTGTCGGCGAAGCGAGTGCTTTCTTCCTGATGGGGCAGATGTGGCCAGCCCACCAACTGACCCTCGATTATGAAAGCGAAGAAGAAACCGATGAGGAGCTGATTGTTCTCGATCAGTTGCCCATCAGCGTCTCCCTGAAATGGGACGCAACATCACTTGATACGGTCACTTTGGTGACCAAACCTAGTCCCGTCGCCTTACCCGATCTAAGCCAAGAAACGATTGGCGAATGTGCGGCGCTATTGAACGAAAAAACAGATTGAGACTTGATGGGAGGACCACGCAGTGGACTTTAACTTCACCGAAGAACAGACCATGATCCGCGACAGCCTTGCCCGGCTGATCCGCGAGCAATACGATTTTGATACCCGTATGGGCGTGGTCAAAAGCGATAGCGGCTGGCGACCAGAAATGTGGGCTCAGTTCGCTGAACTCGGCCTGTTCATGGCCCCGTTCAGTGAAGATGATGGCGGCCTCGGTGGCGGCCCGATCGATGCCATGGTCGTTATGGAAGAATTTGGCAAAGGCCTGGTGGTCGAGCCGTTCGTTCCGAGCATTGTGTGCGGCGGCGGCTTCCTCAAACATGCCGGCTCTGCCGCCCAGAAAGAGGAACATTTGCAAGCGATTATGGGCGGCGCCAGCACGTTCGCATTTGCTTATGCCGAACCCCGTGGTCGCTACAATCTGGCCGATCTCGAAACGACGGCGAAGAAAGATGGCTCAGGCTATGTTCTGAATGGCCACAAAGCGGTTGTCGTGGGCGCGCCTTGGGCAGACAAACTGATCGTGACCGCGCGCACCAGCGGTGACCGCCGCGACACGGGCGGGATTTCCGTCTTCATCGTCGACAAAGGCGCGGACGGTGTGACGACTCGCGATTATCCAACCGTTGACGGTCGCCGCGCTTCAGAAGTCTATTTTGAGAATGTGTCGGTTGGCGAAGACGCTTTGATCGGCGCTGAAGGCGAAGGCCTGCCGCTGATTGAGCAAGTGGTCGACGAAGCCATCGCAGCGACCTGCGCAGAAGCCGTCGGCGCCATGGGCGTCGCGCACCAAATGACGGTTGAGTATTCGCGGCAACGCAAGCAGTTCGGAACGCCCATCGGCAAGTTCCAAGTGCTGCAGCATCGCATGGTGGATATGTTCATGGAGCACGAGCAATCGATCTCGATGACCTATATGGCCACGCTGAAGCTTGGCGAAGATGAGGTTGAGCGGAAGAAAGCCGCATCTGCCGCCAAAGTTCGCATCGGCCAGTCCGGTCGCTTTGTCGGACAGGAATCGATCCAGATCCATGGCGGTATGGGCATGACGGAAGAGCTGGCCGTGGGCCACTATTTCAAACGCCTGACCATGATCGATAGCGAATTTGGCAATGTCGATCATCACATGCGCCGCTACACCCAGTTGAGCGCTTCAGAGCTGGCAGCCGCAGCTGAATAGCCGGCGCCTCTATTTGACAAATGGCCCAGTCACGTAAGACTACGTGGCTGGGCTTTTGTATTGGAGGATGACATGCGCCGAACCCTGATAAGTGCTGGATTGGGTCTGATCCTGGCCGGATGCGCCATGGCGCAAGAAGCGGCCCCGGACGCGCAAACTCCGCCGCCACCTCCACCACCTCCACCGCCGTGTCAGGGTGAGGCCTATGAACAGTTTGATTTTTGGGTTGGCGACTGGAGCGTGACGGCGACCAATGGTCAGTTTGCTGGCAACAATTCCATCACCAAGGAAGAGGGCGGCTGTCTGTTGCTTGAAACCTGGACGTCTGCGGGTGGGACGACGGGGCAGAGCTATAATTACTACAATCCGGACACCGGCAAATGGCGTCAGGTCTGGGTCAGCGCGGGCGCCTTGATCGATTATGAGGGCGGATTGACCGAGACCGGGTCGATGAAGCTTGTCGGCACGATCACCTATCATTCGGGCCCGACAACGGCGCCGTTTACCGGCGAGTGGACGCTGAATGAGGACGGGACGGTGACTCAGCATTTCGAGCAGTACAATGCCGAGACGGACGAATGGGCGCCTTGGTTCACCGGCATCTATACGCGCGAAGAGGCGGCAGACGCAGCGGGTGCTAACTCGCCCAATTGATCGTCGCCACGAAGACGGCAAGCTGAAGCACTACCAAGATGGCGAGCACGGTTCGGATTCGAATGCGCTCAAATCGAAACCATAAAACGAGCGATGCAAGGAGCACCGCCGCCGTTTCAATCGCGCCGCCGATCAATCCATTTTGAGATGGATCCCAGTATGAGACGGGCGAGTTGAAGCGCCAATCGCTGACCGGCCAGAAATGGCGATGGGCGTCATCCGCATGCAATGGAAAATCAAACGCGATGTGAAGCAAGGCTGCGCCGCAAGCGAAAGCGATGAGCGGCCAGCGCCGCCACCAGGCCAAGACGCCGATCACCCCGAAGATCACGAATGAGTTCGAGATCGCGCCAATCGTCTGCCACGGCTCCATCCAATATCGCACGTTCCAGGTTTCATCGCCGCTCCACCCCTGCAACCGGCTCCATGCGAAGAAGACGAACATAGACAGGTCCGGCAGCAATGCCCCGGTAATGACCGCGCGGTTGCGCGCCTGGCTTTCAGGGCGGCTCAGCGCTGCCGATGCGATGACGATATGAGCAAGTGTGTTCATCCCTGTCCAAACGGCACATGACTTGCCGCTAGGCAAGTGGTGACAGGACAAAGCTCATCTGCCAAAGCAGGGAGCACGAAATCACAGGAGCCCGTCCATGTCCGTCATTCAGCTCGAAAAGCAAGGCCCAATTGCCATCCTGACGCTCAATCGTCCCGAAATGATGAATGCGCTGGGACAGGAAGGCGATGGCGCTGCGGTGGTCGAAGCGTGCGCCGAAATCGAGGCCGATCCTGCTATTCGATGCGCAATTTTGACCGGCGCCGGGCGCGCGTTTTCAGCCGGCGGCGACGTCAAAGCGATGCGGAATCGCACCGGCGCTTTTGCCGGCTCGCCTTACAGTGTGCGCGAAGGCTATCGCCGAAACATCCATCGCATCGTCAAAGCGCTTTATAATCTCGAAGTACCACTCATCGCAGCGGTCAACGGCGCGGCCATTGGGCTGGGGTGCGATGTTGCCTGCATGGCGGATGTCCGCATCGCATCAGACAAGGCAAAGTTCGGTGTGACTTTTTTGAAGCTCGGCCTGATCCCGGGGGATGGCGGCGCTTGGCTATTGCCGCGGATTATTGGCGCCAGCCGGGCCGCAGAATTGCTCTTTACCGGCGATGTGATCGATGCCGCAACCGCGGCGGAGTGGGGACTGATTTCACGCGCTGTGCCGGGCGAAACGCTGATGGAGGAAGCAATGGCGCTCGCCACGCGCATGGCCGGGCAACCGCCGCAAAGCCTCCGGGTGGCCAAGACGCTCCTCCGTCATGGCACAACGGCGAGCTATGACACGATCATGGAAATGTCGGCAGCAGCGCAATCGATGATGCATCACACCGAGGATCACATTGAAGGGGTCAATGCGATCCTCGAAAAGCGCACGCCGAACTTTGATGGCAAATAGCGCCTAAAGCGCTTTCGAAATCACAAGCCCCGCGAGCAACAATCCGCCGAGATAAGTGATCAGAGCGCCGATGGCCTTGAGAGCATGCGGCTTTTCCAGGGTTTCACAGATCAAAAATCCGGTGGCGTGTAGAAACCGCGCCACGGTGACTGCGATCATTGTCCACATCACTACGCCGCCTAGATCGCGTCCCTGATAGGCCATGCCGACGACGATAAACAAGGCGATCAAGAGCGCCGCATATTCGGCGGCATTGCCATGCGCGCGCTGCGCTTTTGCCATGCCCGATGTCGGCTCAAGCGGCGCGCCATAGGCGACCGTTTTGCTGGATCCCCGTTGAATGCTTGTCCAAAACGCCAAGAGTAGGGTCAGGATGACCAGACTGGCCGAACAGATCAAAATCACAGAACTCATATGTTTTGCCTCCCATTGCTTTGAGAAGCACTGTAGGGCGCTTCGCAAAGGCAGCAAAGGAGGTCGCCATGCCATCCCGACGTCAGCTTATTTCTACGGGATCTCCATTCGAGAACACAATGGGGTATTCGCGCGCGGTCGTGCAGGGGGATTGGTGCTTTGTCTCCGGCGTAACGGGCTATGATTATACAACAATGCAATTGCCCGAAGCGGTGTCTCGGCAAACGGAGAATTGCTTCAAGACGATCGAACAGGTCCTGGAACAAGCCGGGTTTCAGATGACCGATATTGCCCGCGTTCAATACACGGTCACCGCCCGCGATCTGGTCGCTGAGATCCAGCCTGTTCTGGAAGCCTATTTGGGAGAGATACGGCCTGCGGCGACAATGATCATTGCCGGGCTGATCGAGCCTGAAATGCTGATCGAGGTCGAAGTCACCGCATTTCGCGGTTGACCGGGACCGGGCGGCGCAGAGCCGATTTCTCACGCTTCAGGCTGGCAAGGATCAGCTGCTTGCGGTGCTGATTGGCAACATAGAGCTTGGCCGGCAAGCCATGCGCCGAGACCGCAACTTGTCCCAACCCAAGTTCGCCAGGGCCTCCAGCCCCCAATTTCAGCAGGCCGACCTGTTTGAATTCGTCCCCGCGCGACAAGACCAGAGCGATACTTTCGGAAAAGCGATCCGGGGCGATCCACAAATTGTCTTCGCCGATTGGTAAGCAGCACTCCGCGGTGATTTTGTTGGACGGGTTTGCGGGATCTTGGAGCACGGTCAGACCCGATAGAGAGGGCGGGAAGTGAGACGCGTCCATGCGCTGAATCACGCCGCCGGCGCCAAGCGAGATAATCATGTCGGATGGATCAGACCATGAGACGTGCGCCGCCCGCGGGCTCGCGGCGGTCGGGAATGTCGCCAGCGTATCGCTTCCGGTTTGATCAATCACGGTCACCGTATCGCTGCCATGATTGGCGACGAAGAGATGCTTGCGGTGGACATCCAGACTCAAACTACGCGGGTCTTTCCCGACGGTCAGCACTTTCGACACTTCGAGCGTTTCCTCATCGATCGTGCAGACAATGCCGTGGGCAGAATTGGAGACTTCGCAAGAGACGAAGATTTTTTGCTTCGACGGATTGTAACTTCCATTCCAGGCCAATCCGTTCGGCCGCCCCGGCAGCCGAATACGCTTGATCAATTCAGTATTGCTGATCACGTCGACCGAGTTGGAACCTTGGCACGCCACGTAAGCATAAGCGCGTCCGCCGCCGCATATATCGATCGGGTCTGCGCCGACTTGAATGGTCGATCGCGGAAGAGATTCGCCGACCGGGAAGACCAGCACCGAGCTTGTTTCCGCCAGCACCGTCGCGATTGATTGTTGCGGCGTGGCAAAGGAAAGCGTTTTGACGGCAACTGGTGTTGCGTCAAGCGGGATCACGGTGTCGATTTCGATGCTATAGTTTGGGCTCACAGTTTCCTCTCTGTGCCCGAATTTGTCTGAATCATCTGGTGTCGCGGCTTCCCGCGGCTTCTCCATTCGCGCCCCAACCTGTTGTAAATGCAACGGTCTATTACCCTGCGCTTTTAACCAAGAAATCGTATTGGCTGAGAATTGTCATTCTCTAGACGTCTCAACCGACTTCTTACCCTTTGCAGGACGACCCGGCCCGCGTACACACCTCGCCGAACAGGAGAGCGAACATGCGCGATGGCGGGCGGATTGCAGCAGCGATAGAGGTCTTGAGCGATGTGCTGGGACGGCACCAGCCGGTCAAAGTGGCCGCGCGTGATTGGGGCAAGCGCGCGCGCTATGCGGGCTCGAAGGATCGCGCCTGGGTGTCGGGCCTCGTATTGGATGCTCTGCGCAAACGAAACTCGATCGCCCATGCGATGGGCGATGATACGCCGCGCGGGCTGGTGCTTGGGGCGCTCAGCTTCGCGTGGGGCTGGGATATCCGACGCATTGATGATGCGATGGACGAGCAACATGCGCCGAGCGCTCTGACCTTGCAGGAGCGCGAGCGGCTGGTCATGGCCCCGGATGTAACAGCGGAGCCCCACATCGCCGGGGATTATCCGGAATGGCTGACACCACATATGCAGCGCGCTTTTGGAGAGCTCGCCTCTGTTGAAGGCCAGGCTATGGCGGTTCGCGCAGATGTTGATCTGCGGGTGAACACGCTGAAAGTCGACGCCGAAAAAGCGGGCGGCCCGCTTCGCAGCGCCAAGGCCGAGCCGTCTCGGTTGCTCAAGAACGCCTACCATATTCCCGCCCGCGATCCGTCCCAGCGCGAGGCCAGCTTGGATAATATTCCAGCCTATTCAAAAGGCTGGGTCGAGGTGCAGGATGCCGGGTCCCAGATCGCTGCAGCCGCGGCCAATGCGCGACCCGGTGAACAAGTCCTGGATTACTGCGCTGGCGGTGGGGGCAAAACCCTCGCGCTGGCGGCTTCGATGGCGGGTAAGGGACAAGTCTTCGCCTATGACATTGATGGTCGTCGATTGAGCGCGATTATCCCGCGCCTGAAACGGTCGGGTGCGCACAATGTGCAACTCTTGCATCCGAGAGAGCCGGAGGCGCTAGAGGTGCTCACAGGTCAGATGGACTGTGTGTTCGTTGATGCGCCCTGTACCGGCACCGGAACCTGGCGGCGGCGCCCGGACACAAAGTGGCGTGTGAAACCGAAATCGCTGGAGACGCGGATCGAGCAACAAGATGAGGTTTTGTCCAAAGCCGCACATTATGTGAAGCCCGGCGGACGCCTGCTCTACGCGACCTGCTCATTCCTCGTTGAAGAGGATGAAGACCGCGTCGATGCCTTTCTGGCGTCCAATAAGGGATGGCATCAGGAAGATGCGGTCGAACACGCAATCGCCAGCGATCTGCTGACCGATGAAGGCGTGGCGAAGATCAAAGCTGGGCAAGGTCCGAGCGGCAGCGTGCGGCTGACACCTCGGTCGACCGGAACAGATGGTTTCTTTTTCGCCATGCTGCGCCGTCAGGATTAACGGGACCCATCGAAATTTACGTTCAGGCTTTGCGTCACTTTCAGCCCGGTCTGCCATTAGTCGTCCGATCAGGAGGACTCATCATGGCTGTAAAGACAGAAAATGGCGTCACGACGCTGACCCCAACCGCATGGAAGTGGTTTGCCGGCGCGGCTGCGGCGTTTCTGTTTTTTGCGGGCTTTGGATTCTTCATTGCGGTCGTTTTCGCGCTGATGGGGACCGGTGTTCTGCAACGCGTCACCCTGTCCAAGCACGGGATCAAAGTCCGAAACTGGTGGTCTGAAAAAGCCTATCGCTGGGAAGATATCGGCGATTTCCGCACCCGTAAGATAAAGTCAGGGCTGATCACGGCCGCCAATATGGTGTCTTTCACCCATGTCGATAAAGAAGGCACCAGGATGGGCAAGGCGGCGAAATTCCTCGCGGGAGGAACCCACTCCATTCCAGCCGTTGGCATCCCGGCGAAACGCCTCGCCCTGCTTATGCAGGCCTACAAATCCGGACATGTGCCCGCTGATTCCGCGATTGAGGCGCCCGCCGAACGTGTCCCAGCGCCACTTCCGGCTTCATTTGGTCAGGCTAAGCCAACCGGGCCTCGCGCCGTCGCAGCGACGCCGCGCGCGGCCCGAACAGCGACCGAACCGCAAAGAAATCGCAAACCCGCGCAGCCAAAAGCGACCCCGCTTGTGCAAGATGGCGGTGGGTTGTTCGGACGCCGACGACCGTCCTCTCCATTCGGATCCTGATCCACCCCGGTTGAGCCCAGGACGGGACTCAGCTAAAGGGCCGCATGGCTGAGAACAAACACGAACGCGCCCTGATTATCGACTTTGGCAGCCAGGTGACGCAGTTGATCGCACGCCGGCTCCGAGAGAGCGGCGTTTATTGCGAAATCCATCCCTTCAATAAGGTCGATGAAGGCGCTTTGGACGCCTATGATCCGCAGGCAATTATCCTGTCAGGCGGGCCGGCCAGTGTCACCTGGGAGGATAGTCCGCGCGTGCCGCCAGCTGTGTTTACGCGCGGTGTGCCGGTGCTCGGCATTTGTTACGGCCAACAAGTGATGATGGAGCAGCTCGGTGGGCGCGTTGAAAGCGGCACCAGCCGGGAGTTTGGCCGGGCCTATATCGATAAGGTCCTGGATGACCCGATCCTGGAAGGCTTGTCCTTCGATGGCGAGGGGGAGCAAGTCTGGATGAGCCATGGCGACCATGTCGCGGAAATGGCGAGCGGGTTCTCTGTGATCGCGAAATCGTCTGGCGCGCCATACGCGGTGATCGCGGACCCGCAGCGTCACTTTTATGGCACCCAGTTCCATCCGGAAGTCGTGCACACGCCGCATGGCGCGACACTGCTCAAAAATTTCACGCACAAGATTGCCGGACTCAAAGGCGACTGGACAATGGCGGCCTATCGCGAGGAAGCGATCGAGAAGATCCGCGAACAGGTTGGATCTGGCCGCGTGATTTGCGGTCTGTCCGGCGGTGTCGACAGTTCAGTTGCCGCGGTCCTCATTCATGAGGCCATCGGCAGCCAGCTGACCTGTGTCTATGTCGACCATGGCCTGATGCGGATGAATGAAAGCGAACAGGTCGTGACCTTGTTCCGAGAGCATTACAACATTCCGCTGGTACATGTGGATGCGTCTGACCTGTTTCTCGGTGAGCTCGATGGGGTCAGCGATCCGGAACGCAAGCGCAAGATTATCGGTAAGCTCTTCATCGATGTCTTCGAGGAGGAAGCCAAAAAGATCGGCGGCGCTGAATTCTTGGCGCAAGGGACTCTCTATCCGGACGTGATCGAAAGCGTGAGCGCGATTGGCGGGCCGTCTGTGACGATCAAAAGCCACCACAATGTCGGGGGATTGCCGGAACGGATGAACATGCAGCTCGTCGAGCCGCTGCGAGACTTATTCAAGGACGAAGTTCGTGCGCTTGGCCGCGAACTGGGATTGCCAGACGCCTTTATCGGGCGCCATCCATTCCCGGGCCCGGGCCTCGCCATTCGGATTCCTGGCGAGATCACGCGCGAGAAAGCTGACACATTGCGAAAAGCCGACGCGATCTATCTGGAAGAAATGCGCCAGGCCGGACTGTATGATCAGATCTGGCAGGCCTTTGCCGTGCTTCTGCCGGTCAATACGGTCGGCGTGATGGGGGATGAGCGGACCTATGAGAATGTTCTCGCCCTGCGGGCAGTAACCTCTACCGATGGCATGACCGCCGATTATTTTCCGTTCGAGCACGATTTTCTCGGCCGAGTCGCGACCAGAATAATCAATGAAGTCAAAGGCGTGAATCGGGTGGTTTATGACATTACCTCAAAACCGCCAGGCACAATCGAGTGGGAATAGCTCCGCCCAAATTCATTAATAATTTCAAGCTCCAAAACTTAATGACGTAAATTTAAGCCCGCGCGAGGCAGGCTCAGTTTACCGTCTTAGGAGGTTGTTAAGGCCCAGCACCGATTTTCTGTAGAGTTAATTTTCGGGCCGGCTTTGTTAATGGGATTGGGCAAAATGAGTAGAAAATCGGTGCGCTGGGGCGCAGATATCGGGTATCAGTCTTCGATCAAACCCTTCAAACCAAAAGAGTCGCTGTCCAAGCATGGCTTGCGTGGCAAGCTGGCCGAGGGTGATCTCGGGTTTAGCCGCGGCCGCACGCGCAAGATTGCTCAGGAAGACGCCGAAGATGCTGTCCCGGCCTCAGAGGCGATCACCGAGGATCAATGGAGCGAGCGCGAGCAGGAAATTGCCGAACGCGCGGGCGGGGTTCGCCGCGGACTGGAAACTTGGATGAGCAGCACAGCCGCTGGCGTGCGAAACTTTATTCAAGATTGCACGCCTGCAGATATCCATCCGGATCATCTTCGCGAAGTGATCAAAGCCGAAGAGAATGAATTCAGGCATTATGAAGTGGATGATGCGGAATCCGCGCGGGATCATCATGATGCGACCGTGATCGAACTCCAGCACTTCAAGCAACAACATGGCGACCGGATCGGAAAACGTACGCCCGACATTAAAAAGAATGTCGAGCAAACCCTCGCCATCCTGCTGCTGATTATGATCATTGAAGGCTGTTTCAACGCGCTTCTGTTCAAGGATGCGCAATCCTCTGGCCTGATGGGCGGCATGATGGTCGCTTTCGGGATCAGCGCCGTGAATGTGTTGACCGGCGTGCTGGCAGGCTTTTTTGGGCTGCGCTATCTCAATCACCCGGACAAAGCATTCAAGATCGCAGGCGGGGTCGTGGCGGGTCTGTTGATCACGTTCGGCGTGATGCTCAACTTTTTCATCGCGCATTTCCGCGACGCTGTCGAAGTCGCGCTCCATGCCGCCCAAGACTCTGGCTCACTGGCCGGATTCTCGATGTTTGATATTTCGCCGGGTTCGGTAGTGCTGGGCATGTTCCCGAACATTTTCGGCTTGGATTCCCTGGTCGCGATCGGGCTCTTATTGATTGGCCTGACAATCTTTGGCGTCGCCATTTATGAGGGCTATGATAAAATCTCTGATCGCTATCCGGGCTATGGCCGGGTGTGGCGAAAAGAGCGTCTGGCTTATGAAAAGCGACAAGCTGTTCGAAATGGCGTTCGCGACGATCTTTCCGACTATTTCACGCGCTGCCGCTTTTGGTTTGAAACACAGCACAAGCGCCACACCGCGGCGAAACGCGAGATCGAGAAATCTCTGAATGCGCTGGAAGCGCATCGCGATAAGGCGGTCGGCATTGCCGCAAAAGCAGGCGATCAAGAACGCTCGCTCAAGATCGCATATCGTCAAGCGCATCGCCGGGCCCGCAACAAGTTTCGGGACAAACTTGGCGAGCAGGCTGCCATCCCTGCCTATTTCGATGAGATTGTGACCCCAAACCTGCCGGGATTTGACCTGACCAAAGAGCGTGAACAAGCCAATGCTGCGATCAAGACGATCGAGCAGAACCTGACCGCGTTGAACCTTTCACGCGAGTGGCTCGAGACGCATATCCAATCGGTTCAGAAAGGGCTGTCTTCCATTCAGAAGCAAGTCAATAAAGAGGTCGCCAAAGTGCGTGATGCACGCGAAGCGCGACAACAACGAGACGATTTACGATCCGCCTGAAAGCAGGGAGATGAATGATGGCTCGTCCTAGAGAAAGAGGCCCTTGGTTCTGGCGCGGCGCGATTGGTGTGATGCTGGTCGCAGTCATTGGATTGTTTTCCGTAGCCGCGTTCAATTCAGCGCCAGCGCTGGATTTGGACACGGCCTGCCGAATGGATCGCCAGGATCCGGCGCACACAATCATCCTGATCGATCAATCTGACCCGTTCAGCGAAAATGATCTCGCCTGGGTGGATGAACTGATCGACAGTGAAGCGCGCACGTTGCCGCGTTTCGGACGCCTGACAGTGGTTTTGCCAAATAGCGCCTCGCCGTTCGATCCCATGACGCTCTATACGCATTGCTCGCCCGGCAGTGTCGATGATGCCAACCCGATCCTCCAGAATCCGCGGATGATCGACGATACCTGGCGGGAGCAATTCTATCAGCCTTTGACCACGACGGTTGGGGAAACCCTGAAAACCACGAGCCAACCGAGCTCGCCTTTGTTCGAAGCGCTGTATTCTGTCGGCGACCGCGCCGATTTCCAGGATAATCGCAAGAACCGCCGGCTGGTCATCGTGTCAGACCTGATGCAGCACTCCGACGGATTCTCATTCTATCGCACCGGGGCGGATCTGGCGGCCTATTCCGAGGCTTCTGTATCGCAACAGGTTCCGAAAATGGCTGGCGTTGATGTCGTCGCCCGGATCGTGCCGCGCCAGGAATATGACTTGCCGATTGGCGAGGTTCGCGCCTTCTGGCGTGCCTATTTCGACAAAACCGGCGCGACGTTCGGATCGACCAATTAGAGCCGCTGAATTGCGCTCACTGGCGCGTCGAGCAGGAACAGATCCCCAAAGCGCTGCACCTGTCCGGTGATCGCGACAGGATCGGCGACATAGGGCAACAGATCCTTATTGTGCCCGAACCCGCCGGACGTCATGATCATAAGCGCCTTTTGATCCTGCGGTGTCTTCACATAGAAGGCTGGCGGAAGGCCGCCCCGAATGCACAGGCTGGCGCAAGCTTTGTGAACCTTGCCCTCTGATGGACGCATGGCGCCAAACCAGCATTTGGTGTCGAGGATTTCGCCGTTCAGGGTGACTTGCATGAGGGGTTCTGGATCCGGAAACGCCAGATCGCCGACGCTGCCCTCCACATCCTCGCGGATCCAATCGAGGCCATCGATCACAGCGATCATGGCATGCGCGCCGCGCTGAATAAGCGAGCCCTGAATGATGACTGGCTTGCCGGCCAATGCGCCAATCTTGGCGCTGACGCCGCATTTTCCCTGACAGGCCAGCAAGGCTGTTCGCGGCGTGCCGTCCAGGTCGAGCGTACGCAACATGCCGTATGGCTCAGCGGTGGCGATCCCTCGCCAGGCTCGAACCTCGCCCATATTCCAGGTTCCGGGGCCAACTCGACGCTGCAGGGCGGCAATGCCGGTCCCGATGGCGGCGGTGCCTGCGAGGAGGCCAAGTCCAGCGCCGAGGAAGAAGCGGCGATCCGCTTTTGGCGTCTCTGCCCAGCCGATGAAGAAATCGTCTTTGCTCATGTGGTGGCTCCAATCTGGCTGGGCGCTTGCGGGGTTCCCGGCGCGTTGGGTTCCGGGTTCACATAGACAACACCGTCAATGATACGCGTGGCATAGGTGGCGATTTTCTCAGTGAATGGCGGCGGCGATTGGCCGTCTTCCATCCGGTATTGAAAGCCATGCCAGGGGCAGGTGATACAGCCATCGACAATCTTGCCTTCGCCGAGAGGACCGCCCTGGTGACGACACACATTGGAGACAGCCGAGATCGCGTTACCATCCCGGAACACAGCAATCGCTTCGCCAGAGACAGGGCGCACTATTTTGGCGCGCGCATCTTCCATTTCGTTGATGGCGGCGACTTTCAACCAGCCTTCATTGGCGGTTCGATCTGAGGGACGCAGGCTCGCCGCGCCGGTCAGCAAATGCAGACCTATGACGGTCAATGCGCTTGCCGCTAACAAAGCGACATAGATCGGGCTTTTCTCAAACTGAATGGCGCCCAGGGCGATGTGTGCCACCAGCAATCCATACGCGACATAGACCCCCATATGCAGCGCTTTCCAAAGGCCGGGGCCGAGATTGGCATTCCAGAAATCATGGCTGGTGGCGGCCATGAGGAACATGATGATCAGCGCGATAAACCCTAAAACTTCAAACGGAAATCCAGCCAGGCTCTCATAGCGCGGATTGGAAATGAAAACCGAGACCAGCGCATTGGTTTCCGAGAAGCCATGGTACCAAAGCAGCACCAGACCGGCATGCACCAAAGCGATCAGGAAGGTCGTCACGCCGAGATGACGGCGGTTGTAAAGGAATGGCTTGAACCGATCGGTCAATCGCGCGAGTGGACCGATGCAGAGAATGAAGGTCAGCAAAAGGAAGGCGAGCGTTCCGGTGGCGCGCAACAGGGCCTGGATCGGCGTCAGGCTGTCGCCTTGGGGCTGCGCGACATAGGTGACGACGACGAACCCCAGCAGATAGAGGGCAATGCCGCCCAGCATCCACAAATCGAACCGCTTCTTGAACGGCGTCCACTGAACGGCTTTGTAATCATGAGACATCAGTTGGCCTCCTCGATCAGGACATCGGGGAGGTCTGTATTGACCGGCTCGGTTGGCCGGTTCTGAACCGCCAGAAATAGCAACCACAACATGAGCGGGCCGAGAATGGCCCAAATGGCGAAATGGGTTCTTCGGTGCGCGCGTTTCATGAGACGGGCGGCTCCTTCTGTGTGAAGAGCTTGGTCAGCATCAAGGGCCAAAGCCCTATAATGCCAGGCAAGATCAAGAGCCGCACGCGAATGGGAAGCCCTTTGCCTTTGGCGGCTGGGTCAATCCGTCCGGCGCCGCCGAACATATAGACCAATCCGACCACGAGCCCGATCAGGGCATAAATGCCGAGGCCGAGGACGAGGGCTTCTGCTGTCGCTTCGCTCATGATCTCACCCCGGCATAATTCACGCCGGACAGATCAGACATTTCACGACTAAATGTGGTCAGATCGTCCGCATTGAAATCTGTCAGTTTCGAATGTCCGCAGGCGCGCGCCATTACTTTCATCAAATCGGTCGAAGCATCGAAGAAGTTTTTCAGGCGCTGCGCCGATTTCTCGATCACTAGACGGGAAACCAGATGCGGTTTCTGTGTCGCGATCCCGACCGGGCAATTATTGGTGTGACAGGCGCGCATGGCGATACAGCCTATGGCCTGCATGGCCGAGTTGGAAACTGCTATAGCATCGGCGCCAAGCGCCATGGCTTTGACGAAATCAGCCGGCTTGCGCAAGCCGCCTGTGATGACGAGCGAGACATCACTGCGGCCTGATTCGTCGAGATATTTCCGCGCTCGGGCGAGGGCAGGAATTGTTGGAACAGAGATATTGTCTCTGAAGATGGTCGGCGCTGCGCCCGTGCCGCCACCGCGCCCATCGAGGATGATATAATCGACCCCAACGATCAGAGCGGCTTCAATATCCTTCTCAATATGTTGGGCAGAGAGTTTGTAGCCGATGGGAATGCCGCCGGTTCGGTCGCGCACCTCGTCAGCGAAATCTTTGACTTGCAAACAATCTGTCCAATCAGGGAAGCGTGGAGGCGAGATGGCTGACTCACCTTCCTTGAGACCGCGTACGAGTGCGATCTTGCCTTTCACCTTATTGCCCGGCAAGTGACCGCCAGTGCCGGTCTTGGCGCCTTGTCCGCCTTTGAAATGGAAGGCTTGAACCTTGTCGAGCTTGTCCCAGGAAAACCCAAATCGACCTGAAGCGAGCTCATAGAAATAGCGCGAACAGGCCTCCTGTTCCTCGGGAAGCATGCCGCCTTCGCCGGAACAGATGCCTGTCCCGGCCAGTTCTGCGCCGCGGGCCAGAGCGACCTTGGCGGGCTCGGACAGGGCGCCAAAACTCATGTCCGAGACAAATAACGGAATGTCGAGATGCAGAGGCTTTTGCGCATTCGGGCCGATCACAACCTTCGTGTCGACCGGATCGTCATCGAGCAACGGCATCTTGTGCAGCTGCGCCGTGATGATCTGGATATCGTCCCAGTTTGGCAGGTCCTTGCGCGGCACGCCCATCGCGTCGACGACCCCGTGATGTCCGACTTTGCTGAGGCCGTCGCGGGCATATTGCTGGATCAGACCATTTAACGGCTCTTCGTGCTCACCATGACTCGGATCCTGGAACAGACCGAGATATTGGTCGCGTTGATAAGGTTGTGGATTGGCATAGCCCCAGGCGTTGATTTCGTCGGCATCAACCAGAACCTCACCATTTTCAATCCAGGCCTGAAACTTAGGCAGCGCCTCGGAATTCTCATACTCAGACACACCGCTATCGAGGCGGTAATCCCAGTTATGAACGCCGCAGATCAGGTTGTCATTTTCATCGACATGCCCGTCGGACATTAATGCCCCACGGTGCAGGCATCGGCCATAGAACACCGAAACGGTGTCGTCGAACCGCACGACGACCAGATCGACTTCTCCAATGATGGCATATTCAGGCTGACGATCGGCTAGATCATCCCATTTGGCGACAGCAATCTTCTGCATATACGCGCTCCCCTCTCAAAGATTTGCCTCGCCTCTATCGGGCGTTTTGATGGCTGACCAATCACAAGACCCCAAAAAAACGTGAAGGAATTTTGATATGCCATAGCTTACTGTTTTCGATAGGGCAGCGGAAAGCAAGCGAGGGGAGACAAATAATGTCTGAAAACAAGACCACTCTAATTTGGCATAAGGTGGCCGAGGCCGATGAAGTCGCTGAAGGACGCGTCAAATCCGCCACGGCCGGAACGCAATCGGTCGCCTTGGTTCATTTCCAGGGACAATATGCGGCGATGGACAATAAGTGTCCGCATCAGGGCGGACCGCTTGGCGAAGGGTCAATCGAACAAGGGATCGACGATCAGTGTTGGCTACGCTGCCCATGGCATGGTTGGGACTTCGATCCCCTGACCGGTAAACCACCGGGTGGCCATGAAGATACCGGCCAGGAAATGTTTGATGTCGATATCCGAGACGACGGCATCTATGTCGGTGTTCCGGCGCTGCCGCCGCGCGAACGGACGATTGCCGACGTAATGGCTGAAACCATGACCAATTGGGGCGTGACGAGCGTGTTCGGCATGGTCGGGCACTCTAATCTCGGCCTCGCCGATGCGCTGCGGATCCAGGAAGCCGAAGGCAAGCTCAACTATTATGGTATCCGACACGAAGGGGCCGCCGCCTTTGCGATCTCTGGCTATGGAAAGTTGACCGGGCATCCGGCCGCGGCGCTGACCATTGCAGGTCCCGGGGCCACCAACCTGCTGACAGGCCTGTGGGACGCAAAAGTGGACGGGGCGCCAGCGCTGGCGCTGACAGGTCAGGTGCAGGACCAGGTTGTGGGCGTGCATGCCTTCCAGGACATCGATCTAGAAGCCGCTTTCGAAGCGGTGGCCGAGTTCTCTGAAACCGTGCATCTCAATTCCGATCACGCGCTATTGATGACGCAAGCGATCAAGACGTCGATCCTTCAGCGCGGCGTCGGGCACCTAGTTTTTCCAGACAATGTTCAACCGACCCCGGCGCCAGAAGGCGCTAAGGCCTATGGCCCTGCAGGGCGGATGGCGAACTTGTGTGTCGGACCACCCCCGTCAGCGTTGAAAGAGGCCTCTGATCTATTGAAAGGCGCGAAACGGCCGATGATTATTGTTGGGTATGGCGCACTCAATGGTATGGAGAGCGTGATAGCTCTGGCAGAGCAGCTCGGCGCGCCGATTGCGACGACGTTCAAGGCCAAAGGTCAAATTGGCGATGATCACCCGCTCGCCGCGGGCGTGATGGGGCGTTCAGGCACACCGATCGCAAGTTGGTTCATGAATGAAGCGGACTTGCTGCTGGTCTTCGGGTCGAGCTTCTCCGACCATACAGGGATCTATGAGGGTGCGCCGACCATTCAGGTGGACACGGATCCAATGCGCCTCGCCAAACGGCACCCGGTGACCGTACCCGTCATGGGGGATGTGGCCGTGACCGCCGATCTCTTGAAGGCCGAAATGGAACGAGGCGGCTCGGAGGCCATCGACTTGCGCGCAGAAGTCGCCGAGCGCTGGTTGCTGTGGCGATCGGAAAAGGAGAGCCGGGTTGGCGAAGACCGCGGCAAGGGCGTTTCGGCGGCCGCCTTGTTCGAGGTCTTAACCCGGCACGCGCCAGCCGATGCGATCTTGCCCGTCGATGTTGGAAACAACACCTATTCGTTCGGGCGCTATTTCGAACCAACCGGGCAGCAGCGGGTTTTGATGTCCGGTTATCTCGGCTCAATCGGATTTTCGTTTCCGGCCGCAATGGGGGCCTGGGCGGCGACGCAGGAAGACGGACCGTACAAGGGCCGCAAAGTGATTTCCGTGTCCGGTGATGGCGGCTTTGGTCAGTACGCCATGGAATTCACCACCGCCGTGAAATATGGCATGAACATCACGCATGTGCTGATGAACAATTCCGAGCTAGGCAAGATCACCAAGGAACAGAAGGCGGCCGAGTTCGAGGTTTGGCAAACCAGCCTGGTCAATCCTAGTTTTGCTGGGTTCGCCCGGTCCTGTGGCGGCATGGGCGAATTAGTGAAGACCCGCGAGCAATTGGATGAAGCCTTGGCCAAAGCGATCGCGCATGATGGGCCGTCGCTTATCGAAGTGATCACGGATGCGGAGTTGCTCTAATGGCGGTTTCCGAGTCTGCACATCCGATGGACGGTATGACCGGGGGTACTTCGCTGGAGCATCTGCCATTCGGACTGGATGAACCCGTGATGCACGCCTTGGAAGGCTTGGCCATCTGTATCGACCTGATCGGTGTCGCGCTGATTTTGTTCGGCTTTTTCGTAGCGCTCTTCCGTTTGCTCGCTGGATTGCGACATGGCGTCGGGATTGCCAAAAATCTCGGCAATTTGAACGCTGCGCGCACCATCCTCGGAACCTACATTCTGACAGGGCTCGAATTCATGATCGCGTCGGACATTGTCCACACGGTGATTACGCGAGAACTGACAGATTTGATCTTTGTCGGCCTGCTGGTGCTGATCCGAACCGCGATTTCATTCTTTCTGGGACGTGAGATCCACGAAATCGAAGCGCCGCATGCGAACAAGGCCTAAAAAAGAGACCGGAGCGAACAAAGCTCCGGTCTTTCAAAGTTCACCAAGAGACGGTTTCGCCTATTCGGCCGGCACCATCTGAGGCCGTTTCTTGGCCGCGCGGCGCGCCGCTTTGATCTCTTGGGCCCGCGCTTCCTGTTCATCCAGACGCTCTAAATAGTTCGGGTGTTCCGTGCCCATCCAGCGATCCCACCAGGTGAAGTAGAAGCCGAAATTTCCGGTGCCGCGCTCATGGTGCATGTCATGATGGGTCACTGTGGTTAGCCATCCGAGCACTGGCATGCGCGCCCAACTGCGCGGGAAGACTTCATAGCCCGAATGGGCCAGCGCATTTTTGAAGATCATGATTGAGAGCACGATGTAGAGCGCCAAATTGTGGGTCGGGATGATCATCAATGCGATTGGCACGTACATATATTCGATCACAGCTTCTGCGGCAGCGAAATTATAAGCGGTGAACGGAGTTGGATTATGTGAGCGGTGATGCTGCATATGGGTGGCCTTGTAGAGCCGGGCCGTATGCATGGCGCGATGCGTCCAGTAAAAATACGCATCATGCAGAATGATCAGCAGAGGGATCGAGACCCAGAACCAGAGCATCCCGTATTCGGCAAAATCATCATATTTCTGGAACAGACCAATATCAGCGGCTTCAAAGATGAAAATGTCCATGGCGACGAAGACGCAGACGGTTTTGAAGGAGTGTTTCAGCTCCATCTGAATCTGCTTGGCGCGCGGGGTGGGTTTGCGGATCTTCCGGGTCTCGATGAAGCGGTGCAGCACCACCCAAAGCACGAAAAATGTGACCAGCGTGCCCATCGCATAGCGGGTGGCCTCAAACTGAATACCGCCAAAAACGCGCGGCCCTAGATAGTCGGTGAAAAAGGGGATGAGTTCCATTTTATGAATATCCTCGTCTGTCGATGAGAACAGGGAAACACAGGCCGATCAAAATCGCTCCGCATTCGCGAAATTGGCGGCACAATTTCAAAATTGAGGATGTTTTTCTAAACCTGCGCAGCCTTGGTCAGCGCGTCCGTACGGAACTGACTGGGGGTTGTGCCTTCTTCAGACTTGAACGCGCGATTGAAGGTGGCAAGCGAAGCATATCCAACATCCATCGCAATGGTGAGGATGGGCGTGCGCGCCTGTTCAGGGTCTGATAAAGCGGATTTCGCTTCCGACAGCCGGTATTGGTTCAAGAATGCGGCGAAGTTTCGGTATCCGAGCCCTTTATTGATCAAGGCGCGCAATTGATGCTCGGGCACGCCCAGTTTCGTCGCAAGATCGCCGATCCCGAGACCATGTTCGCGGTAGAGCTTGTCATTTTCTATGAGTTCAACAAGGCGCGCATGGGTGGCCTGGTCTTTCGGGTGGACCTTGGCCTGCGCAATGGGTTGCGGCGCCGTGCGCTCGAACAGCAGGGTTTCGGGCAGGAGTTTGAGGAACCAAAGCGCGCCGATAATGATCATCGGAAAGGCAACAATCGTTCGCGCCGTCGTAAACCAGTCGGGATCATCATTGTCGAAGGTCAGACCGTAATGAAGCGCTTCGCCGCTCATGATGATGAGCGCGGTGATGCCGAGGCCAAAAATGAACCAAAGCCGGGACCGACGGCGCGCTTCGATCAGGTCATCTGAGCGACCTTGCCACGCCGTCCACAGCAAATGCGCGAGAACGCTAAACCCAAGCAGCCGATTGGCGGCGATGAAAAACAGCGTCGTGGGTTGGTAATTCAGATAGACTGAAGATTGGATGCCGATGACGAAAACGGTGGTGGCCGCCAGGGCCAGCCAGTGTATTCGCCGCATCTCGAACTCATCCTGATACAGCGATAAGGCAAATAGCCAGAGCAGGATGATGTTCGGGATGTGCAGGATCCAAGCGATGGCATAGACGGCGAAGGGCGCATCATACCAGGACGGCATCGTGCTGATCAGCATACCCGCCAGACCAATACACATGGTTCCAGCCAGCCGACCTTGAAGAAGGTGGCGGGCATCTCTGAGCACGATCACGGCCACAAGTAACAGGATCGTCACGCCAGCAAATCGAAACGCAGCATCAAGGAATAGCATGGCGCCTAGTCCTGCCTGCATTCGTCGCGGCGTCAAGCGCAGCACTTGCCTCTAGCCAAGCTTCTCAGTTCTGCATAACAGGTGGAAAAGCTTGAAACCGAACAAAAAGATACGCCAATGCGCCTCTCCCGATACTTCATTCCCGTCTCCAAGGACGTGCCTGCTGATGCGACCATTGCCAGTCATAAATTGATGCTTCGGACCGGCATGGTCCGTCAGAATGGGGCAGGGATCTATTCCTGGCTGCCGCTCGGCTTTCGCGTGCTGAAAAAGATCGAGCAAATTGTACGTGAGGAAATGGATCGCGCCGGGGCGATCGAGATGTTGATGCCGACGCTGCAGCAGGCGGATCTTTGGCGGGAGTCGGGCCGTTATGACGATTATGGCGAGGAGATGCTGCGCGTCACAGACCGTCATAAGCGCGACATGCTTTACGGGCCCACGAATGAAGAAATGATCACGGATATCTTTCGGTCATTCGTGAAGAGTTACAAACAGCTGCCGATCAATCTCTATCACCAGCAATGGAAATTCCGGGATGAGATCCGCCCGCGCTTTGGAATTATGCGCGGCCGCGAATTTCTGATGAAGGATGCTTACAGTTTCGACCTGTCGGAGGCGGATGCGCGCATTTCCTATCAGAAAATGTTCGCTGCCTATCTCAATACATTTGACCGGATGGGCATTACCGCGATCCCAATGCAAGCCGATCCAGGCCCGATTGGCGGTGATCTCAGCCACGAATTTCTGATTCTCGCCGATAGTGGCGAGAGCGAAGTCTATTGCGACAAGGCCGTCCTGGATGTGCCAGCGCCCGGCGCTGATTTCGACTTTGACGATTTGGCGGCGCTGGAAGCTGAGATGTCGAAGCGCACGCAATATTATGCCGCGACGGATGAAAAACACGACGAAGCCGCCTTCAATGCCATTCCCGCCGACCGACAAGTCAAAGCGCGCGGGATTGAGGTTGGCCACATTTTCTATTTCGGCACCAAATATTCCGAGCCGATGAAAGCAGAGGTGCAGACCAAGGAAGGGGATCTGGTCACCATTCATGGCGGATCTTATGGCGTCGGGGTCTCCCGATGTGTCGGGGCAATCATTGAAGCGAGCCATGACGAGAATGGCATTATCTGGCCGGATGAGGTTGCACCCTTTGGCGCGGGCATCATCTCGATGAAACCTGACGATGCCGATGTCGCTGCAGTCGCAGACGAAGCCTACGCCAAGCTCGTACAAGCCGGTAAAGACCCACTTTATGACGAAAGCGCGGATCGCGCCGGTCCAAAATTCGCGCGCATGGAGCTTATCGGATTGCCCTGGCAGATCACGGTGGGTCCACGCGGCGTGAAATCCGGTACGGTCGAGTTGAAGCGCCGAGCGACCGGCGAAAAGGAAGACCTGTCGCTTGAATCTGCGATCAACAAGGTGATGAGCACCTGATGCACGGAACACGATTTGTCCATAATTCGAAACTAGGCGTGCTTGCATGAGCAGAGCCACGCCTTTCGGACAAGTCGAACGCACCTTGGCGTGGCGCTATCTGCGCGCAACACGGGCGAATGGCGGCGTTTCCGTCGTTTCGATCGTCTCCTTCATTGGGATCCTGCTCGCGGTCATGGCGCTGATCGTGATCATGTCCGTGATGAGCGGCTTCCGCGCGACCTTGCTGGACGCCATGCTTGGCGGGCAAGGGCACGTCTTTGTGTTCACGCAGGATGAACCGGCGGCGAGTGTCGATGAACTTTCGCTGACAATCGAGGCCCTGCCGGAAGTCGATCAGGCCATGCCGATCATAGAGCAGCAGGTCCTGGCCACCACCGACCGGCGTCAAAGCGGTGCCATTGTGCGCGGTGTGCGAACCCAGGATCTCGACAATTTGCCATTCCTGGCGGGCGGCGCTGAGGCCGCGAAATCGTTTGGGTTTGGTGAAGGCAAGAATGGCGGCGATGTGATTATGGTCGGCCGATTCCTGGCCGCTGAACTCGGCTTGTATCCAGGCGAGAAAGTCACCCTGATCACGCCCGACGGCATCCAGGGCCCGTTTGGCGTCACCCCGCGCCGAAAGACCTACACGGTCGGCAATTTCTTCCAAACCGGCAGCGTTGAGCTCGACCAGTTATACATCCTGATGCCGATCGAACAGGCGCAACTCTTCTTTGGGCGTAAGGACGTCTACGACAAGATTGATCTTCGCTTGCCTGATCCGATGGTCACAGACCGGGCGGAAGCGGCTGTCAAAGAAGCGGTGCAATACCGGTTCGGCACACAGAGCTGGAAGGTCCAGCGTGAGGCCTATTTCAGCGCGCTGAATACAGAGCGCTCGATGATGATGATCATCATGCTGATTCTGATCATGATCACCTCACTCAATATCATTACCGGCGTCGTGATGCTGGTGAAGAACAAAACCAGCGATATTGCCATCCTGCGCACGGTCGGCACTTCTCGCGGGTCCGTAATGCGCGTATTTCTGATGATCGGGGCCTTGCTGGGCCTGACCGGGGCGTTGATTGGCGCGATCCTTGGTGTGGTCATTGTGATGAATATCAATGTTGTGATCGACACGATCGGCAACATTCTCGGCCGCGATTTGTTTCCGCCGACAGTCTATGGGCTCGATGGTCTGCCGGCGGTCCTTGATTGGGTGGAAGTCACGCTGGTGACCCTCTGGGCGATGGCCATGTCGATGCTGGTGACGATTTGGCCAGCCTGGGCGGCGGCGCGGCTCGACCCCGTAGAAGCGCTGAGGTTTGAATAATGACCCCGGTGCTCGAGCTTCGCGATATTGTCCGGCAATATAAGTCAGAAGGCGGAACGCTTCGCGTGCTGGATGGCGCAAACCTGATCCTGCATCCTGGCGAATTGGTGGGCCTTGTCGGACCGTCCGGGTCGGGAAAATCGACTCTGCTCCACACGGCGGGTTTGCTCGAAAAACCGGAAGGCGGAGGGGTTTTTCTGGAAGGCGAAGACTGTATCGCGCTCGGCGATTCAGGTCGAACGCGCCTGCGCCGCGAGAAGCTCGGTTTCGTCTATCAGTTTCACCATTTGCTGCCGGAGTTTAATGCGCGCGACAATGTCGCGATGCCCCTAATGGTTGGCGGCATGAAGCGGAAAGAGGCCCGAAAGAAAGCCGAAGCCCTGCTTGCTGAGATGGGTCTTTCTGAGCGGACCAAGCACCAACCGGGGCAAATGTCCGGCGGCGAACAGCAGCGTGTCGCCATCGCGCGGGCTCTGGTCAACGATCCGCGGCTGGTCATCGCTGACGAACCCACCGGCAATCTTGATCCGGCAACGACGGAGCGTGTGTTCCAGAGTCTCATCCGCATGGCGCGCGGGGAAGGCGCTTCGGTCTTGGTCGCGACGCACAATATGGCGTTGACGCAACACATGGACCGCGTGCTCACCCTGAGCGATGGGAAACTCACAGATTTCAAGTGAGTTCTACTTTTGTTCTTTTGATTGAACTGCTATACCAGCGATCGTGATCGGGGCTGAACCGCATTTCAGTTCTTGAGAATCGCAGCAAGATCTTGGTCTTTCGCTGCCGCTGAATAGGACAGGACTTCGCTTGGGACAGACGCCTTTTATCCACCTCGCTGTACGAACCTCGTTTTCGCTGCTGGAAAGCATGATTGGCACGAAGAGTTTGACCAATTGGTGCGTCGACCAGGGCATGCCGGCCGTCGCAGTCACCGACCGGAACAATCTGTTCGGGGCGCTGGAGCTCTCAGAAAGCCTCGCGGGTGCCGGCGTCCAGCCGATTATGGCGGTCTGTTTCGATGTCACCGATGGGGCCCATCAGGAAACGGTGACACGGCTCTCGCTCTATGCCCAAAATGAAACCGGATATCAGCGTCTGATGGCGCTGTCGTCGTATGCCTATCTTGATGCGGAAGACGGTGTCCCGCGTATCCATAAACGGTATTTGGAAGAGAAGACCGAAGGCCTGATCGTTCTGACCGGTGGGGTCGAAGGCGAAGTTGCGCGTCATTTGCTGCGCGGCAAAACCGATGATGCGCGCAACGCCCTGCAGACGCTTGCCAGCCAGTTTCCCGGTCGCTGTTATGTTGAGATTACCCGGCATGGGGCGCCGGAAGAGGTTCAGATTGAACCGGGACTTCTGGCGCTCGCGTATGAGCTCGATCTGCCGATTGTTGCGACGCATGACGCGCGCTTCCTGAAGCCTGACGATGCCGGTGCGCATGATGCCATGATGTGCATCGCCAATGGCGCTTATCTCGGCCAGGAAGATCGACCCCAGGTCCAGGCGCAGCAATATTTGAAGACCGAAGAAGACATGCGCGCGCTGTTTGCCGATCTTCCAGAAGCCATCGAAACCACCGCTGAGATCGCAAAACGCTGCGGGGTCCGCTCGATCAAGCGCAATCCGATTCTGCCCAATTTCGGCGATGGCTCACGGTCCGAGATTGATGAGCTCAAAATCCAGGCCAAGGAGGGCTTGGAGGCGCGCCTCGCAGAAGCGCCGAAACTCTATGCGCCGCGCGAAACCTATTTCGAACGCCTGGATTATGAGCTCGGTATCATCGAGGGCATGGGCTTTCCCGGCTACTTCCTGATCGTTGCCGACTTTATCAAATGGTCGAAAGAGCAAGGCATTCCGGTGGGCCCGGGCCGGGGGTCCGGCGCAGGCTCGCTCGTCGCCTGGGTTTTGACCATTACAGATCTTGATCCGCTGCGCTTTGATCTTCTGTTCGAGCGCTTTTTGAACCCGGAACGGGTCTCGATGCCTGACTTCGATATCGACTTTTGTCAGGAGCGGCGCGGCGAAGTCATCCGATATGTCCGCGACAAGTATGGCGCTGAATCTGTGGCCATGATCATCACGTTCGGCACGCTCCAGGCCAAGGCTGTGGTGCGCGATGTCGGGCGCGTGATGCAGATGCCGTATGGCCAGGTTGATCGGCTGGCCAAACTCATTCCGTTCAATCCTGCCAAACCGCCCAAACTGTCTGAAGCGATCGAAGACGAGCCCAAGTTTGACGAGGAAATCAGCCGTGATCCGCGGGTTGGCGAGCTGCTCGATACAGCGCTGGCGCTGGAAGGCATGTACCGAAATGCGGGCACGCATGCCGCCGGCGTGGTCATCGGAGACCGGCCGCTGACTGAGCTGGTGCCGCTCTACAATGACCCTCGGGCGGACTTGCCCGCGACCCAGTTCAACATGAAATGGGCGGAATCAGCGGGGCTCGTAAAGTTTGACTTTCTTGGTCTGAAAACGCTGACCGTGATCGACCGCGCGCTCAAATTCATCCGCCGCGATGGACAGGATGTCGGACCGGAATGGAACAGCCTCGATGACGAAGCGACTTATGAGTTGATGGCGTCTGGCGAAACGCTTGGCGTGTTCCAGCTGGAAGGGCAGGGCATGCGCGACACGCTGCGCAAGGTTCGCCCCGGCAATCTGGAAGATGTGATCGCGATCATCTCGCTTTATCGCCCCGGTCCGATGGACAATATCCCGGTCTATGTCGCGGGTAAGGACGACCCAAACCAGATCAAGTATCAGCATCCCGATCTCGAACCGATCCTGCAAGCGACTTATGGCGTGCCTGTCTATCAGGAGCAGGTCATGCGGATGGCGCAGGAAATTGCCGGTTACTCGCTCGGAGAAGCGGACCTGCTGCGCCGGGCAATGGGTAAGAAAAAGCTCGAAGAAATGGTCGCTCAGCGGGAACGCTTCCTGAAAGGGGCGCACGAGCTGAAAGGGATCAAGGCGCCGCTCGCTAATGATATCTTTGATACGATGGAAAAATTCGCCGGCTATGGTTTCAACAAATCGCACGCCGCCGCTTATGCCTTGATTGGCTATCATACCGCCTATTTGAAACGCCATTTCCCGGTCGCATTCCTGGCCGCGTCGATGAGCCTTGATCTTCACAATACCGATAAGCTGGCCGCCTTTTTCCAGGAGGCGCGGCGACTGAAGATCCCGGTCATCGCACCGAATGTGAACGAGTCGACCGCAGATTTCGATGTCCGCGATGGTTCGATCGTCTATGCCCTCGGCGCGCTGAAAGGCGTTGGCCCGGAAGCCATGAAACATCTGGTGCTCGAGCGCGAAAAGAGCGGCGAGTATAAATGCCTGCACGATCTGGCGGAACGCGTGGATCCCAAAGACATCAACAAGAAGTGTTTTGAACAATTGTCCAAAGCCGGCGCCTTCGATCAGCTCGAACCGAACCGCGCGCGGGCGCTGAAATCGGCGCCGATGCTGGCCTCTGCCTGCGCGGCTTCTGCTGAAGACAGGGCCGGCGGGCAAGGCGGCCTGTTCGGAGACGCAGAACCGGCCATGCGAACGGATCTGCCCAAATCCGCCGCGTGGAATATGCAGGAGAAGCTCGACCAGGAGTTCGCGGCCATCGGATTTTACTTTTCCGGTCACCCGCTGGACGACATTCTCGACAGCCTCGAAGAGGGCCGCATCACCTATGCCATGAATATCGAAGAATCGGCGATTGACGGGAAGCCGATGGAATTGATCGGCGTGGTTCGCCGGCGCGTTGAAAAGCCAGCGCGAAATGGCGGCAAGTTTGCGTTTCTCACCCTCTCCGATCCCACCGGTGAGGTGGAGCTGATGGTGATGCCGGAATTATTGCACGATGTTCGCGAGCAATTGGAACCCGGCGCGGCCGTGGTGATCCTGACCGAAGTGCGTCGCCGCGATGATGAAATTCGCCTGTCGGCTCGGCGCGTTCAACCGATTGAGCAAGCGCGCATCGCCAAGAAAGCGCCAGCCCTGTCGGTTAAGATGGAGAAAGGGGCCGACATGACCGGCCTCGCGGCGATTGCCGCGCGTCTCAAGGGCGCTTCCGGGCAAGATCGCGGCGAGATTTTCGTGCGGATGCCGATTGAGGATGGGCGCGTTGTGACGCTGAGATTGCCCGATACTTACCCAACCGGGATTGAAGCGCTGAGAGCGCTGAAAACGGCCCCGGGCGTCGCCCGAGTCGACCACGAAGCCGCCTAATTGGTTGCAATCTGAACTGTATGGTTGCGCACCGCGTCAATTCATGTATAGACCCGCGCGATAACCCCCGATGCGTGGTCCTTTCCGGTGTCGGTCCTCAAGTGAGGCTCGATAGGGATCATGCCGGTCAACCGGATAAGGAAAATCAAGATGGCTTTGCCTGAATTCACAATGCGTGAACTGCTGGAATCTGGCGTTCACTTCGGTCACCAAACACATCGCTGGAACCCCAAGATGAAGCAATTCATCTATGGTGCGCGTTCTGGCATCCACATTATGGACCTGTCGACGACTGTACCATTGCTCCACCAAGCGCTGGTCAAGGTTCGTGACACGGTTTCCAAAGGCGGCCGGGTTCTGTTCGTTGGCACCAAGCGCCAGGCGTCTCAGCCGGTGGCTGAAGCGGCTCAGCGTTGTGCGCAATACTATATGAACCACCGCTGGCTTGGCGGCACGTTGACCAATTGGTCGACCGTGTCAAACTCGATCAAGCGCCTGCGTGAGCTGGAAGAAACACTGTCTGATAAAGACCAGTCCGGTCTGACCAAGAAAGAGCTGCTGAACCTCGAGCGTGATCGTGAGAAGCTGGACAAGGCGCTGGGCGGTATTGCCAATATGGGCGGCCTGCCAGATCTGATCTTTGTCATCGACACCAACAAAGAAGCGATTGCCATTAAAGAAGCACGTAAGCTCGGCATTCCAGTTGTTGCCGTGGTCGACACCAATTGTGATCCAGATGACGCTGACTTCCCGTTCCCAGGGAACGATGACGCCGCACGCGCCATTTCACTGTATTGCAACCTGGTTGCTGACGCAGTTCTGGATGGCTTGGCTGAGTCGTCAGCGGGTCTCGGTATCGATCTCGGCGAAGCTGAAGATATCGAAGCTATGGTTGAAGCGGATGTTGCAGCTGCAGACGCAGCGGAAGAATCCGCAGAAGAAGCCGCTTCAGAAGACAAGACTGAAGCGTAACAAATACAGGTTTGAACAGAAGGAAGACCAGGATGGCTCAAATCACTGCTGCCCTCGTCAAGGATCTGCGTGACAAGACCGGCGCAGGCATGATGGATGCAAAAAAAGCGCTCGTCGAGAATGACGGTGACGTTGAAGCCGCAATCGATTGGCTGCGCGCAAAAGGCCTGTCCAAGGCTGCGAAAAAGTCTGGCCGCACCGCGGCGGATGGCCTGGTGGCTGCGATTGTCTCTGACGATGGCAAAACCGGATCGGTTGTTGAACTCAACGCCGAAACCGATTTTGTCGCCCGGAACGAGACCTTCCAGAAGGCGTTGTCAGACATTGCTGCGCTGGCACTCACCACCGAGGGCAGCACGGAGGCGGTTGCCTCAGCGCCGGCTCCAGATGGTGACGGGACTGTCGAAGACATGATCAAGCGCCTCGTTGGTACGATTGGCGAGAACATGACGCTTCGCCGCGCCGCTCAGATCAAAGCGGATGCGGTTGCCTCTTACATTCACAGCGCTGAAGCGCCGGGCATGGGCAAGATCGGCGTTCTGGTCGGTCTGAACGGTTCAGGCGACCTGGCAGAAGCCGGTAAGAAAGTTGCCATGCACGTGGCGGCGACCTCTCCAGCTTCGGCGACGGTTGCTGATCTTGATCAAGAATTGGTGGCCCGCGAGAAGCAGGTGCTGACCGAGCAAGCGGAGCAAAGCGGCAAGCCGGCCAACGTGATCGAAAAGATGATCGAAGGTCGTATCAAGAAGTACTACAAGGAAGTGGTGCTGGTTGAGCAGCAATTCGTCATGAACCCGGATCAAACCGTTGGTCAGTTCATCACCGAGAGTGGGGCGGAGCTGGCCGGATTTGTCATGTTCAAGCTCGGTGACGGCATCGAAAAGGCGGAAGACAACTTCGCCGACGAAGTTGCCTCTATGACCAAGGCATAAGGCCTTAAAAAAATAAGTGCTTTTGGGTCCCGGCCACCGATGACAGGTGGCCGGGAATCTTTTATGCCCTCTAGGATTATTGGAGACGCGTCATGTCAGGTGAATCAGACCCCTCTAGCGACCTGCGTTTTAAGCGCGTCCTGTTGAAGATTTCAGGCGAGGCTCTGATGGGCCCATCGGAATACGGCATTCACATGCCAACCTGCCTCGGATTTGCTGAAGAAATTGCTGCGGCCCGCGAGCTTGGGGTTGAAATCTGCCTGGTGATTGGCGGCGGCAATATTTTCCGGGGAATGAAAGGTGCCGCACAAGGCATGGAGCGCTCACAAGCCGACTCCATGGGCATGCTGGCGACCATTATGAACGCCTTGGCGATGCAAAGCGCGCTTGAATCCATCGGCGTACAGACGCGCGTTCAGTCAGGAATTCGCATGGACGAGGTTTGCGAACCCTTCATTCGTCGCCGCGCCATCCGGCATATGGAAAAGGGCCGGGTCGTGATCTTCGCCGCGGGCACCGGCAATCCATATTTCACCACCGATACAGGCGCCGCCTTGCGCGCGGCTGAAATGCATTGCGACGCGATGATGAAAGGGACGCAAGTTGACGGCGTCTATTCGGCTGACCCAAAAACAGATCCGAGCGCAGAGCGATATGATCATTTGACCTATCAGGACGTGCTGGCGCGAAATCTAAAAGTCATGGATGCCTCGGCGGTCAGCCTTATGCGTGACACAAACATACCGATTGTGGTTTTCTCTCTGCATAATAAAGGGGCTCTGCAGGATGTGCTGACCGGACAGGGCCCAAGTACAATCATCTCCGGTTCGTGAGGGAAGGAATATGAGTTACGATAAAAAAGACCTCGAGCGTCGCATGGATGGCGCCATCAGTTCTCTACAGACCGAGCTGCAAGGTTTGCGAACCGGCCGAGCGTCGGTGAACCTGCTGGATAGCGTTCAAGTCTCTGCCTATGGGTCGATGATGCCGCTCAACCAGGTTGGATCCGTGTCGGTCATGGACGCGCGCATGATCGGCGTGAACATCTGGGATAAGGGCTTGGTTGGCGCCGCCGATAAGGCCATCCGCGAGTCCGGCCTGGGGCTGAACCCTGTGGTCGATGGCCAAACGCTGCGCATTCCGATCCCACCGCTCAATGAAGAGCGCCGGGTCGAATTGACCAAAGTCGCAGGTAAATATGCCGAGTCAGCGCGCGTCGCGGTACGCAATGTCCGCCGGGACGGCATGGATGCGTTGAAGAAAATGGAAAAGGATGGCGAGATCAGCGAAGACGATTTGCGCTCGCTCTCCGATGAAGTTCAAAAACTGACAGACAATTTTGTCGGTCGGGTTGATGACGCGCTGAAAAACAAAGAAGCGGAGATTATGCAGGTTTGACGTCCGCGCCCCCAGCTGCCCAGACCGGGGAGGGTGGGCCTCCAACCGGCAGTTTCCCTGATCACATTGCGATCATCATGGATGGTAATGGACGATGGGCAACGGCGCGCAATCTGCCGCGCGCGGTCGGGCATGAACGCGGGGTAGAGGCCTTGCGCCGGACCGTTGAAGCAGCGCAGGAAATCGGCCTCAGGAATCTCACCGTCTATTCGTTTTCGACCGAAAACTGGCGCCGGCCGGTCTCTGAAGTCAATGCACTGTTCAGCTTGTTGAAGGCCTATGTGAAACGCGATTTAGATCGCTTGGCGCGTGAAGGCGTGCGCGTTCGTATTCTTGGCACGCGGCAAGGCCTGCCGGATGACATCAAGGAACTTGTCGAGCGGGCTGAGGCGCGAACCCTGCAAAACTCTGAATTCAATCTCTGCATCGCCTTCAACTATGGCGGGCGCGAAGAGATTGTCCGGGCCGTTCACAAAGCCGCTCAGGCGATGGCCGACGGCGAGATGACCGAAAACGAGCTGGACGAGACCCGATTTGAGGACTTCCTGGACACAGCCAATGTCCCGGATCCAGACATCGTCATCCGCACCAGCGGTGAATATCGGTTGAGCAACTTCCTGGTCTGGCAGGCGGCCTATGCCGAGCTAGTCTTTCTGGATGTGCTTTGGCCGGACTTTGGCAAATCCCATCTCCTGGAAGCAATCGAGACGTTTCAGAAGCGCGAACGCCGGTTTGGTGGTTTGGCCTCTGGAGCCGCATGATCATGGCGCTGCAAAAGCAACATGACGGCCAATTGGGCGATCTTGGCTTGCGCCTGCTTTCGGCCGCCGTCTTGATCCCATTTGGGCTCTATGTGGTTTGGGTGGGCGGCGTCTTATTGGCCATTGCCTGCGCAGTCTTTGCAGCGCTGATGGCATATGAGTGGATCCGCATGACGGCGTCGCCTTCGATGACATGGTTTGTCATCCTCGCCATCGCGCCTTTTATCCCAGCCGCAATGGGCGAGTCGCTCTGGGCGGTTTGGACGCTTTTTGCCGCGATCTTGATTGCCAGCCTGGTTCATCCGATCGGCGATAAACGCGGCGCCGAGAGTTTCGGACTGCTCTATGTATCCAGCATGGCCCTCTCCCTGTTTCTGTTGCGCGAGGGCCCCTGGGATGGGGCAGCCGCAGCCCTGACCGCGATGGGAATCGTGTGGGGATCGGATTCGGCGGCTTATTTCACTGGGCGCTTGCTGCGCGGACCTTTGTTGCATCCGGATTCTCCGTCAAAGACCTGGAGCGGCGCATTGGGAGCGGTTGTGTTCAGCGCGCTTTGCGGCGTGCTCGCGGCTTATTTGACCAAGGGCGACCTCTTCTGCTGGATCATTGTTGGCGCGTTGATCTCCGTCGTGGCGCAAGTGGGCGACATGTTTGAGAGTTCAACGAAGCGCCGTTATGGGATCAAGGATTCCAGCGCCTTTGTGCCGGGCCATGGCGGGCTTCTGGACCGGGTCGACGGCTTAGGGCTCGTCTGTATCGTCGCCGTGCTGGCATTTCTGTTTGCCCCGTCGCTTCCAAGCGGGCTAGGGCTAGTGGCATGAATGGCGTCAGAACCATCTCGATCCTTGGAGCGACCGGGTCTATTGGCACATCGGCTTTGTCGGTGGTCGAGCATGCCAATTCGCAGTCTCCCGATCCCGTCTTCGAGATTGACACATTGTCTGGCGGTCAGAACGCCGATTTATTGATCGAACAAGCCCGCAAGTTCCAACCAAAACATGTCGTCATTGCCGACACCGCTCAGCTTGATCGCGTGCGCGACGGGGTGTCAGGGCTCGGCATCGAAGTCGCAGCTGGGCCAGACGCGGTCGAGTCGGCGGCGCGCCGCCCTGTCGACCGCGTCCTCGCCGCCATTGTTGGAATCTCTGGTCTGCCATCGACTTTAGCGGCGGTTGAAGCCGGCAATTCGGTCGCGCTGGCCAATAAGGAAAGCATGGTTTGCGCCGGGCCACTGCTTAATGAAATGGCCGCCAATGCGGGCGTTGCCATCGTTCCCACTGATTCTGAGCACAATGCGATGTTTCAGGTGATGGAACGTCGCGAGGATGTTGAGCGGATCATACTGACCGCCTCAGGCGGCCCTTTCAGAGGCGCCGGCCGCGACGAACTCAAGACGGTCTCACCCAAGCGGGCGCTCGCGCATCCGCGCTGGGACATGGGACAGAAGATTTCGATTGATAGTGCCACCCTGTTCAATAAAGGGCTGGAGCTGATCGAGGCCTGTTACCTGTTCGAAATGACCGAGGATCAAATCGAAGTGGTCGTGCATCCTCAATCGGTGATCCATTCTGCTGTGGCGTATCGTGATGGGTCGGTCTTGGCGCAAATGGGGGTGCCGGACATGCGCACGCCCATTGCGCACGCGCTGACCTGGCCGGAACGCCGTGAGCCAACGCCTGTCGAGCGCCTCGATCTGATCGGGCTAAGCCGCCTCGAGTTTGAGTCCTTGGACGGCGAGAACTTCCCGGCGGTTGATCTTGCGCGCTCGGCGCTGCGGACCGGCAAGGGCGCGCCGATAGTATTAAATTGCGCTAATGAAGGCGCTGTAGCTGCTTTTCTCGCGGGCCAATGCGGTTTCCTCGACATAAGCTGGGTCGTAGAGACTGTCTTAGACAGATTTCTGAGTGGCCCAATGGCCTGTGAGGATTGCGAAAATCTGGAAGCGATTCTAGAAACACAGGCTGAGGCAGAGAGATTGACGGGCGCGCTTCTGGAAGAAGTGAAGTGCCAGATGCAGGAGCGTACAGCGTGACCGAGATTCTGTCGCAAGGGCCGATCTTTCTTGTATGCCTGGCATTCCTGTTAGGCGTTGTCGTGATCATTCACGAACTTGGCCATTATTGGGTCGGGCGCTGGTTCGGCGCCGCAGTTGAGTCCTTCTCAGTTGGCTTCGGCAAGCCGATTTTCGAAACCAAGGATAAGAATGGCACGCGATGGCGCGTGAACTGGATCCCGCTCGGCGGCTTTGTGAAATTCGTCGGTGAAAGCCAGCTGCCGAATGATGTCGGTCAGATTGAAGCAGGTCCCGTCGGGAAGCCCTATCCGCAATTGGGGGTTGGCGCGCGCTCTCTAGTCGCGCTGGCCGGACCGGCTGCCAACTTCTTACTGGCTGTGTTTCTGTTCGCCATCTTCTTTGCTGTGCGCGGGGTCGAGACCTATTATGTCTATGCTTATAATGTGACGCCAGACTATCCCGCCGCAGAAGCCGGCATGCAGACCGGCGATGTGATCAAATCGATTGACGGAAAGCCGATCAGCGCGATCGCCGATATGATTGTGATTACCAGCATGTCGTCAGGCCGAACGCTCGATTTTGAGGTCGAGCGCGGCAGCGAGACCCTCACCTTGTCGGTCACGCCCGTCCGTGAAACACGCGAGAACCAGCTCGGCCAAATCGTCCCCCAAGGGACGATCGGGATTGTCCCTGCGCCGGTCATAGAAAGCGTCGAATATCGTCAGTACGGCCCGATTTCCGCGATCGGAATGGGCGTTGTTGAAACCCGCAACACCGTAGAACACACGGTTTACATGCTCGGTCGGATCATCACCGGAAAGGAACCGCTCGCTCTGATGAGTGGCCCGGTCGCCATTGGCGATGCCGGGCGAAGAATCGTCAATCAAACCATGGGCGCTGATGCCGTGCCACTGACTCGTCGCCTGAGCGCGCTTGGATGGTCGGTCTTGCAGCTTTGCGCGCTTATCTCGATCGGTATCGGATTCTTCAATCTGCTGCCATTGCCTGTACTGGATGGGGGGCATCTGGTGTTCAATGCATATGAATTCGTGACCGGAAAGGTCATGCCAGAAAAGGTGCAGGAAGTGGCATTGATGGCTGGGCTTGGTCTGCTATTGACCATGTTCGTTTTCATCACTTGGGGCGATGTTCTGGAAACAGGTCTTTTCGAAAGACCAACGAGCGAATAGGACGCTTACCAAGGAGGATCGAGGGATCGATGCGTAAAGTACTTTCTGCAGTTTTACTGGCGACTAGCGCGCTCGCTATTTCCGGGGCGCCGGTGACCCAGGCCGTTGCACAAACTGCGGAAACGATTCGTCAAATTCGGATTGAAGGCAATCAGAGAATCGAAGACCGCACGGTGCTGTCTTACTTGCTGGTTTCGCCAGGCGATGCGTTTGATCCATCGCGCATTGATCTGTCTCTGAAGACCCTGTTCGCAACCGGCCTTTTCGCCGATGCGAGCTTTGAAAAAGCAGGACCAGACCTGGTTGTGCGAGTGGTCGAAAACCCGATCATCAATCGTGTTCTGTTCGAAGGAAACCGGGCGCTGGACGATGATAAACTGCGCGAAGAGGTTCAGGCCGCGCCGCGGGGTATCTTTACCGCCGCGCGGGTCCAGGCCGACGTGCAGCGCATCCTGGAACTGTATCGCCAGTCCGGTCGCTTCTCGGCCACGGTCGAACCACAATACAAGCCGCTCGACCAAAACCGGGTCGATCTCGTCTTCGTCGTCACCGAAGGTCCGGTGACCGGCGTGCGTTCAATCAATTTTATCGGCAATGACGCCTTTTCCGACCGGCGATTGCGGAGCGAAGTGGTCACCAAACAGTCTCGCTGGTGGCGCTTTTTCAGCTCCAATGACAATTATGATCCCGGTCGCCTTGAATTTGACCGCGAATTGCTGCGTCAATTCTATCAAAACCGCGGATATTACGATTTTCGCGTCATCTCAGCGGTCGCGGATCTGACGCCGGATCGCGAAGACTTCTACATCACCTACACAATTGAAGAGGGCGAACAGTACACGTTCGGAGACATTCAGGTCGAGACCGCGCTGGATAAACTCAGCTCTGAAGGCTTGCGCCGGGCGGTCGCCATTCAAGATGGTGACCTGTTCCGCGGTGATCAGATTGAAGACGTGATCGATACGCTGACTTATGCCGCCGGTATTGCCGGTTACGCCTTTGTCGACATCAATCCGCGTCTCGAAGCGGACCCTGAAACCCGCAAGGTGAATGTCACGTTCGCGATTGATGAAGGTCCGCGCGTCTATATCGAACGGATCAATATCGTCGGGAATACCCAGACCCTTGATCGGGTGATCCGCCGCGAACTTCGCGTGGCAGAGGGCGATGCGTTTAACCGCGTGCTCCTCGACCGCTCACGCAATCGGGTTCGGGCGCTAGGCTATTTCGAAGAAGTGGAAATTACAGAGCGCGCCGGATCCCGACCGGATCGCACAGTCGTGGACCTGGAAGTTAAGGAACAAGCCACCGGGGAGCTGTCTTTTGCAGCCGGCTTCTCGTCGGTCGATTCCTTCCTGATCGACTTGAGCGTCTCTCAGCGCAACCTTCGCGGCCGCGGTCAAACCTTCATTGCCCGCCTGTCTGCATCGGATCGGCAACAATTTGTTGATTTCCGGTTCCAGGAGCCGCGTTTCTTGGACCGTAACTTGTCTGCGGGTCTGGAAGTGTTCTCGACTCGCTCTGACTTCCTCGATGTCGCTGACTTTGAGTCAGAAACGATTGGTGCCGGAATCAATTTTGGCTTCCCGGTGACCGAGAATACTGGCCTGCAGCTCCGCTATCGTCTGCAATCCGATGAGATCAATGTTGAAGATACCTCCATTCTGATCTTCGAAGACACGGGCGAACTGGCGACCGAAGAAATTCTGGTGGATCGAAATATCCCGCCGACCCCGGATGATCCGAGTGACGACACGGTGTTGCTCAACCCAATTCCGATCGATCGTATCCCCATGCCGCCCGGCACGATTATCGTCGACCAGTGTTCGGAGCTGTTCTCGTTCAGATCGACCATCTGTAACAGCGAACGGTCTGATATCACCTCCTTGATCGGATACTCATTCAATTGGGATCGCCGAAACGACCCGATTGCGCCGACGGGCGGGTTTGACTTCTCGATTTCTCAAGACCTCGCCGGTGTTGGCGGCGATGTGCAATATATCCGCACCGAACTGACCGGGGCGACCTATCGCGGCATTTTCAAAGGCGTGCGCGCCAGCGTGCGTCTTTCAGGTGGCGCGATCGAGCCGCTCGGCAATGATGAGAGCATTCGGATTAATAACCGCTTCTTCCGGGGCGGATCCACGTTCCGCGGCTTTGATGTAGCCGGTCTCGGCCCGCGCGTCGTTGACGTATTGGCTGACGCAGAAGGCAATGTGATCACCGTGATTCCGCAAAACTCACTCGGCGGTAAGGTCTATTATCAAGGGACCGGCGAAATCACGGTTCCGAATTATCTGCCAGAAGAATACGGCATTCGCACAAAACTGTTCATCGAAGCCGGGTCGGTCGGTATTCTGGATGATGCAGACCTTGAGGAAGAGATCTTCTTTGTCACGCGGCCGGGTCAGATTCCGAATATTCCAGGCGGTGTGCCCGCCTCCCGACAAATCAGAGATGGCCTGGGCCTGCGGGCTTCCGCAGGACTTTCAGTGGGCTGGGATTCGCCGTTCGGACCCATTCAGTTCGACTTTTCACACATTCTACGCAGAGAGGAGTACGACCGGACGGAGACTTTCCGCTTTAGTACATCCACTCGATTCTAATCATAATCGTACAGGAGGGAGACCCATGTTCCCTGTCAAATCTATTCTCGCGGCACTGACGCTCGCCGTCGCAACGCCTCTGACGCTTGCGTCAACGGCGATGGCCCAGGGCTCGACTGTGATCGTCATCGATCGCACGCAGGTCCTCGCTCAAAGCAAGGCGGGTCAGGATGCTCGGACCAAAATCCAAGCCATCGAGACGGCCATGCAAACTGAATTGCAGCCGGCGGCACTTCAGCTGCAAACAGAAGGCGACGCGATTGAAGCCAAGACCGCAAATATGACCCCGGAAGCGATGCGCGCAGACGCCGCGCTGAAGACCGAGGTTGAGACTTATGCGCGCAAAGCTGCAGAGTTTAATCGCGACCGTCAGATCGCCGCTCAAGAGCTGGCGCTGACCGAGCGAAAGGCGCTGATCGATCTCAACAATGCCCTCGTTCCCGTTCTCCGTGAGGTGGTCGATGAGCGCGGCGCAAATGTCATTCTGGATCGTTCGAACATTATTTTTGCTGACGAAGCGACTGATGTTACGGCAAGCGTGATTGCGAAGCTCGATGCGGCAACGCCATCGATCACAGTCACCCGTCAGAAACTTCCACCGCCACAGCAGGCACCTCAACAATAAGCCAGCATCGGGGGGCTGATGCCAGTCGACGAACGCTTTTACTCCTATCAGGGTCCGCAATCCTTGCGGACCCTCTTGGACAATTGCGGTGTCGACGCCAAGGTTGAGGCAAATCCCGAAATTCGAGGCATCGCGGCCGCTGCAAAAGCAGTGGATGGTGACCTTTGCTTTTTCGAAGGCGATCCCAAGCGCGGGATGAATGTTGGTGCAACCGCATCGGCCTGCTTCGTCACTGAGGCGGCCGCTGACGCATTACCTGAGGGCGTAACCGCGGTGATCGTCACGCATCCACGCTATGCGCACAAGCGGGCCAGCGAGGCGCTATATCGGCTGAAAACCTGGACAGAGCCAGGCGCGCCGCCGGCCATCCATGCAACCGCCAGCATTGCGCCGACCGCTGTGATCGGCGCCGGCGCGGCGGTGGGCGAGGAGGCGCAGATTGCCCCAGGCGCCGTGATCGGCCCCGGCGTACAGATTGGCGCGCGCACCAAGATCGGCCCGAACGCCAATATTCGCTGCGCGCTGATTGGCAATGATGTCACCCTGCTGGCCGGCGTCAGCATCGGGGAAGCGGGGTTTGGCGTTACGGCAGGCCCAGGCGGCGCCGAAGACGTGCCGCAATGGGGGCGGGTCATCATTCAGGATTTTGTGACAATTGGCGCCAATACCTGCGTCGATCGCGGCGCCTTTGATGATACGATTATCGGTGAGCGGACCAAGATCGATAATCTGGTCCAGATCGCGCATAATGTGGTGATTGGCCGGAACGTCCTGATGGCCAGCTTTACCGGCATCTCTGGCACCAGCACGATCGATGATGGCGTCATTATGGGCGGACGGGTCGGCATCGCGGATCATGTTCATATCGGGGCCGGGGCGCAGCTGGCGGCGGCGTCAGGGATTTTCCGAGACATCCCGGCGGGCGAGGCCTGGGGTGGCAGCCCGGCGCGACCCCTACGCCAATATCTGCGCGAGATTGCCTGGATCCAAAAACAAGTTGCACCGAAGAAGAAGCCGAAATGAGTGTCAGCATTCATCCGACCGCCGTCGTCGAGACGGGCGCTGAACTCGGCACCAACGTTTCGATTGGGGCCATGGCTTACGTCGGACCCAAAGCGGTGTTGCAGGATGATGTGAAATTGCAGCCCAAAGCGACCGTAATTGGACGCTCTAATCTCGGCAAAGGTGTTGAGGTCTTTCCCGGCTCGGTAATTGGCGGCCCACCGCAAGTTTTGGGCTATCGTGACAGCGAAGAGTCGCGCTTGGAAGTTGGTGCTGGAACCGTGATGCGCGAACATACGACCTTGCATACGGGATCTCCGGAACATGGCGGCATCACCCGCGTGGGCGAAGAGTGTCTGTTTATGGCGCATACGCATGCGGCGCATGATTGCGTGGTTGGAGACAAATGCGTCATCGCCAACAATACCCATATTGGCGGCCATGTGACGGTCGGTCATCAGGTCTGGTTTGGCGGCGCCGTCGCGGTGCACCAATGGTGCCGTATTGGCGACCATGCCTTTGTCGGCGGCGGATCTATCCTGGTCGCGGATGTGATCCCATTTGGCTCTGTGGTCGGCAATCATGCGCATCTAGCCGGTCTCAACGTAGTCGGTTTGAAGCGGCGCGGGTTCTCAAGAGAAACCATTCGCAATCTGCGCGCGGCCTATCGCATGCTGTACGCGAAAGAGGGCACATTCTCGGAACGGTTGGAAGATACGTCTGCGACGTTTTCTGATACCAAAGAGGTGATGCAAATCGTCGACTTTATCCGCAGCAGCAAGAACCGCGCTTTGTGTCTGCCGCGATAGGAGGCTAAATTGGCACCGCTCGGCATTATCGCAGGTTTGGGAGCGCTTCCGGTCCAGGTCGCTGAGGCGGCCATGGCGCGCGGCCAGGGCGTATATGTGCTGCGCCTGAAGGGATTTGAGGAAGCCGAATTGGAACGCTTCCCGGGCGAAGTGAGCGGTCTTGCCGAGATAGGCAAAGCGTTCAATGCCTTTCGCAAGGCTGGCTGCCAGCAGATCTGCTTTGCTGGGATCGTAAAACGTCCGGATTTCAAGGCATTGAAGCCGGATATGAAAGGCATGTCTTTATTGCCGAAAGCCATTTCCGCGGCGCGCAAAGGTGATGACGCTTTGCTGAGCTTTATGATCAAAGTGTTCGAAGATGAAGGGTTCGAGATTATTGGTGCGGATGAAGCGGCTGGAAATCTGAAAGCCCCCACTGGCCTGCTGGCCGGACCGGCGCCGTCCGATGAAGAGCTGCAGGACCTGCGCAAAGCCGCTCAGGTGGCGCTGGAAATCGGGCGCTTGGATATCGGGCAGGGGGCGATTGTCGCCAACGGCCTGGTGCTTTGTGTTGAGGCGCAGGAAGGCACCGACGAAATGCTGAAACGCTGCGCGGAGTTGCCAGACGAAATTCGGGGCTCTGCTGAGGCGCGCTTGGGTGTGCTCGTCAAACGCCCGAAACCGCAGCAGGAGCGGCGCATTGACTTGCCGACCATTGGCACCCGCACGCTCGAAGGCGTCGCCGCCGCAGGACTTACCGGCATTGGCTATGAGGCCGATGGCGCGCTGATCATAGATGTCGATGCCGTGCGCGATCTGGCCGATCGTTTGGGCGTGTTCCTGTACGGGTTCCCCAAGGATCAGGGGCCATGACCTCCTCGCGAGTCTATTTGGTCGCCGCAGAGCCCTCTGGCGACCTGTTGGCGCGAGAGACCGCCGAAGCGCTCAAGACTTTGGCGCCAGATATTGAGCTGGCGGGCATTGGTGGCGGTGAGCTCAAAAAGATTGGCATCACTTCTCCGATCGATATCGCGCCGCTCTCCATTCTGGGATTGTTTGAGGGCCTCAAAGCCTATGGCACCGTTATCAAACTGGCGGACGCTGCGGCTGACGCCATTCTGGAATTCAAACCCGACGCTGTCATTCTGGTCGATTCCTGGGGCTTCACGCTGCGCGTGGCCCAAAGAATTCGCCGGCGCGATCCCAGCATTAAGCTGATAAAATTGGTCGGCCCGCAAGTCTGGGCAACCCGCGCGGGCCGCGCCAAGACGCTCGCAGGTGTGGTCGACCATCTGATCTGCATCCACCAAATGGAAGTCGCTTATTATGAACCCCACGGTCTTCCGGTGACGGTCATGGGGAATCCGGCGCTCTCGCGTACGAAAATCGGAGATCGCCAGGCTTACCGGGCAAAATTGGCACTCTCAGAATCCGACCAAATGCTGCTAATCCTGCCAGGCAGCCGCCCCGGCGAAATCAAGCGCGTCGCGCCGGTCTTGATGGAGACGGCATGGTTGCTGAAGTCGGAACGACCGGAGCTGAAAATCGTGGCGGCCCCAGCGCTTGCCGTGCGCGATCAATTCTTGCGCGATTTCCCAAACCTCGTCGATTGGGCCTCGCTGGCGGACGAGCGCGAAAATGCGGCCGATGTCATGGCAGCAGCGGATCTGGCTTTGGCGTGTTCCGGCACGGTCACAAGCGAACTCGCCGTACAGGGGACGCCATTTATCGTCGGCTATAAGACCGGTTGGATCACATGGGCGCTCGCCCGGTTCCTGCTCTACAAGCCGGATCATATCACGCTGCTAAACATCGCCGCCGATGATAGCGAAGTGGCCCCGGAATACGTCCAGACGAATTTCCGCGCTGGCCTTTTGGCCGAACGCGCCAACCAGCTTTTATCAGATGAAGCGGCGCTGCGCGGGCAGATAGAGGCGCAAAACAAAGCGCTCTCCCGAATGGGAGAGCGCGATGAAGCGGCGCCAGTGATCGCCGCGCAAACAGTTTTGGACGTGATTAGCGCTTAGAAATCGGCACGAAGTCACGCTTCGCGGCACCGGTGTAAATCTGACGCGGACGCCCGATGCGCTGACTTGGATCTTCAATAAATTCGTTCAATTGCGAACACCAACCGACGGTACGGGCAAGCGCGAACAGGACGGTGAACATATCCGTTGGGAAGCCCATCGCATCGAGAATAACGCCGGAATAGAAGTCGACATTCGGATACAGCTTCTTCTCACGGAAATACTCGTCTTCGAGGGCCAGGCGTTCCAGTTCGCGAGCTACGCGGAGAATTGGCGTATCGATTCCGAGCTCGTCGAGCACTTCATGCGCGGTCTTCTGCATGACCGTCGCGCGAGGGTCATAATTCTTATAGACGCGGTGTCCGAAGCCCATCAGGCGGAAGCTGTCGGACTTGTCCTTTGATTTTTGGATATATTCCGGAATGCGATCGACGGTGCCGATCTCGCGGAGCATGTTCAGGCAGGCCTCATTGGCACCACCATGGCTCGGCCCCCAAAGAGACGCGACACCGGCCGCAATCGCCGCATATGGGTGGGCGCCAGACGATCCGGCGAGGCGAACCGTGGAGGTTGACGCGTTTTGTTCGTGATCCGCATGCAGAATGAAGATCTTATCCATGGCGCGGGCCAGCGTTGGGGTCGTTTTGTAGGCCTCGGCTGGCACTGAGAAACACATGCGCAGGAAGTTCTCGCCATAAGAAAGCTCATTGACGGGATCTACGAATTTCTGGCCTTGCGTATATTTGTAGATGCGGGCCGCCAGCGTCGGCATTTTCGCGATCAGGCGGATATAGGCGAGATTGCGCTCTTCAGGATCTGAGCTGTCCATTGCCCCAGGATAGAAAGCCGACATGGCGCCGACGGTGCCGGTCAGCATGGCCATCGGGTGGCTGTCACGACGGAAACCATCAAAGAACCGGTCCATTTGCGTGTGCAGCAGTGTGTGCTGCGTGACCAGACCATTAAACTCACGGAATTCAGCTTGTGTCGGCAGCTCGCCATTGAGCAGGAGATAAGCAACTTCGAGGAAACCAGATTGTTCGGCCAGTTGATCGATCGGATAGCCCCGATGAAGCAGGAGACCTTCCTCACCATTGATGAAGGTGATCTGGCTTTCGCAGGACCCGGTCGAGGTGAAGCCCGGATCGAGCGTAAACACGCCGCCTTCTGCATAAAGGCGTTTTACGTCGATGACGTCAGGGCCGTGCGTGCCGCTTAGAATTGGAAGCTCGAGCGTCTGCCCTTTCACTTCGAGTTTAGCGGTTCCAGTTTGTTTGGTTTTATTGATCATCTCAGCCCTCTTGCATCTTCCGTTCTTCTACCCGCTGGTCGCAGGCAAGTGTTTCTCAATTCGTGCCATGACTTCATCGCGGCCGAGCCAATACATGACTGGCGCGAGATCTGGCGCTGGCAGACCTCCGGTCAGAGCGGCGCGCAAAGGCGGGCCCACCTGTCCCATGGAGAGAGTGTGCGCCGCACAATAACCATCCAGCGCACCCTGCAATGCTTCAATAGTCCAAGAATCCGTGCCGTCTAGTGCCTCACGGAGATCTGACAGCCGTTTGATGCCGTCTTCGCGCAAGGCTTTACGGGCTTTCTTGTTGAGATTGTCGGCATTGCTGTCCCATAGAAAACGGAAGGATTCCGCCAGTTCTGGCAGCGTTTGCCCGCGTTCCTTGAGGGTCGACAGGGCATGCTGCAAGCGCTCAGTCAGGGTCTCAGTGACCGGCGTCAGCTTTTCGATCTCCGGGCGCACCAGATCGAACAGACGGTCTGTATCTATGGTGCGGATGAAATGGGCGTTCACATCGCCGAGTTTCTCAAGATCAAGGCGACCCGGCGCTTTATTGAGGCCATTCAGGTCAAAGACAGCGGCCGCCTCGTCCATTGTGAACACTTCCTGGTCGCCATGGCTCCAGCCCAGCCGCACCAGGTAGGAATTCATCGCTTCCGGCAAATATCCCATGTCGCGATACGCCAATGTCGACAGCGCGCCGTGGCGTTTAGACAATTTCGCGCCGTCGGACCCATGAATCATCGGGACGTGCGCGAATTCCGGCACATCCCAGCCCATGGCCCAATAGATTGGAAGTTGGCGGAACGTGTTGCGGAAATGATCATCGCCGCGGATGACATGCGTCACCCCCATATCATGATCGTCAACGACCACGGCCAGCATATAGGTCGGACTGCCATCTGCGCGCAGCAGGATCAAATCGTCGATTTCGCGGGTTTTGATCGTGACTTCACCTTGCACATGATCGCTGACCGACATCTCGTCATCATCCGGCGCGCGCAGACGGACGGTGAATGGTGCGTCCGGGGAGGGGGGATCTCCACCATCCCGCCAGGGTGACCGGTAGGGCGCCAGCAATTCATTGGCTTCGGCCAGCAAGGCGTCTTTCTCTGCTTCGCTCAGCCCGTCTTGTTTCGCTGCTTTGCGCTTTTCCTCGCCGGCTTCGCGCCGCGCCTGTAATTCTTCCGGCGTTGCATAGCATCTGAACGCGCGGCCCGCCGCGATCATTTCTTGAGCGCAGGCGGCGTGACGGTCGGCATTCTGGCTTTGAAAGACGGGTGCAGCGTCGGAGGCCAGACCCAGCCAGGTCATGCCATCCAGGATTGCCTGCGTGGCCTCGTCAGTGGAGCGCTCCTTATCCGTATCTTCAACGCGCAGAAGGAATGTGCCGCCATGATGTTTGGCAAATAGATAATTGAAGAGTGCGGTTCGGGCGCCGCCAATATGCAGCATGCCGGTTGGGGATGGAGCAAAACGCGTAACGACTGTCATCGACCACTTTCGAACGTTAAAAAATGAGCCCTGAGGCAAATCTTCCCCGCTTCAACACGGTCTGCTAATGTTTCGCAAGGGGTGGGAGGAGAGATGCGGCGTTTTCCGTCGTCCTTATTGCAGTTCACCCCGCGAGATCGCCTCCCGACTTTCTTTGCTCTTGGCATGCTTGTCGGCGCCATCTGGTATTTTTCGATTCCGTTCGAACCGTCCCTCTGGGCCGTGTTGATCGCGGTTTGCGGCCTCGTCGTTTTGGTCGCTCTGGCGCTGCGATCTGGCCTGCCTGCGATTGTTTTCGCCGCAACGCTGATGGGATTGGGGAGCGGGCTCGGCGTATTGGCGGGTAGTCTGGCGACACAGCGTCTGTCGCACGTCCAGATCGACAACGCCGTCGGCCCTGTCTTGTTGGAGGGCTGGGTTCAGGCGGCTGAGCCGGCCCGTCGCGGCGTCCGTCTGGTGATCCGCGTGCATGCAATTGACGGTCTGCCAAACGCGAAGACGCCGAAGACGGTGCGGGTGACCCATATTTTAGCCCTGGAGACGGAACCCGGCCGATTTGTTCGGTGCTGGGCCGTGTTGCGGCCGCCGCCAGCACCGGTCATTGAAGGAGATTACCAGTTTGACCGCCAGGCTTGGTATGAGGGGCTCGGCGGCGTGGGCTACGTCCAGGGTCGTTGCCGGGGTGGTACGCTTGGGCGTCCCGAGGACGGCTTCGACTCTCTAGACTTGCAGATCGGGAAAATTCGCCGGCTTCTGGCGCAGCATGTCCATCAAGCCGCCGGGGAACGAGCCGGTGGGTTTGCCGCGGCGCTGGCCTCCGGTGATCGCAGCTTTCTGAAGACGGAAGATCAGGACGCGCTCCGCGGGTCTGGGCTCGCACATTTACTGGCCATTTCTGGATTGCATATCGGGATTGTCGGCGGGCTGGTCTATCTGGTCATCTGGCGCGGTTTATCATTGATCGAACCCGTGGCGCTGCGCTGGACCGTCCGCAAACCAGCGGCCGCTTTGGCGCTGCTGACCTGCGGGGCTTATCTCGTGGTGTCGGGGGCCAGCGTGTCGACGCAGCGCGCTTTTGCCATGGCCCTGGTCTTTTTTGGCGCAGTGTTGGTCGACCGTGCGGCCTTAACCCAGCGGTCGCTCGCCTTGGCCATGATCCTGATCATCACCATCGCGCCGTGGAGTGTCTTAACCCCCGGATTTCAAATGTCTTTCGCGGCGACCCTTGCGCTGATCACGACGTATGAAACATGGCAGCAGCGACGTCGGCAAAAGCCGGGACGCTCGCGCGGCCGTGTGTTCTGGGCGCAATCGCTGGTCGTCACTTCCATGGTCACAAGTCTCGCGACCCTGCCTTATGCGCTCTACCATTTCGAGCGCGCCGCCGGACTGGGCGTGGTCGCCAATATTCTCGCCATGCCGATTATCAGTCTACTGAGCGCGCCCAGTGCCGCGCTCGCATTGGCGCTGGCGCCATTCGGTCTGGATGCGATCGCCCTCCGCGCATTCGGCGGATCATTGGAATGGGTTTTGGCGATCGCCCATACTCTGGATGCCGAGGCAGGCGCGCGGGTGGTGCAGGTTCATAAGATGCCGGCGGTATCTCTGGCCTGTTTTTCCGCTGCGCTAGTCTGCGTCTGTGTGCTACGAGCGAGCCGCATCCAATTGATCCTGGTGGGTTTTCTGATCGTGTCAGCCTTCGCCATATGGGGCGCGCAGGCCCGTGACCGTGTGCATTGGGCGCCATCTGGTGATGTGTTTCTGGAACACGCTGGCGGCGCCATAGAGCGCATCGCCTTTCTAGATGGAGATGGGCTCGGCCCGCTTCGATTCGCCGATCAATCCATCGCGCAGAGCTGCGAAGATGAGGGGTGGTGCGTGATTGAATTCGGAGACGCGAGGATCGAGTTTGTTGCCCCCGAGAATACGGAACCCTGCCTGTGGATAAGTTCGACAAAAGGGTACTTTGCGGCGCCTGAACCACTCTCTTGTCCGACAGGGCCGAAAAAGACCGTGATTGGCTGGTCAGAGGTTCAAGCAGAGAACGGCGTTACGCTTGAAAAGCGCGCTGATCGTTTCCGAAAGCGGGCAAAGCCAACCTGCGGAAAGCGCCCATGGCGGCGCTGCTCTGAACGACGTCCATGAGGGGGACGAAATGCGCCTATTCGTATTTTCGAATGAGGGCGACCAGCTGGCCTTGAACCCGCACGCGGTCCGGGCCAAAAATACGGGTCTCATAGGCCGGGTTCGCGGCTTCCAGCGCGACCGAGTCGCCTTTCTTGCGGAGCCGTTTCAGCGTCGCTTCCTCATCATCGATTAGCGCCACGACAATATCGCCAGAATTTGCGCTATCGGTGCGCCGCAGGATCACGATATCGCCGTCCAGAATGCCGGCCTCAATCATGGAATCGCCTTTAACTTCAAGCGCATAGTGGGCATCACTGTCCGCATACTCCTCTGGCGGCGTGACCCGATCGACCTCGTTCTGGATCGCCGTGATCGGCACACCGGCCGCGATACGGCCGAGCACAGGGATTGTGCTTCGGCCCATTTCCGGCGTTGCAGAGCCGACCACGCTCGGCCGGAAGGTTTGACGCCCGCGCGGCGGCGCCGCTGGGGTCGCTGAATCCGGCATCTTCAAGACTTCCAAGGCCCGCGCACGATTGGCCAGCCGGCGAATGAATCCGCGCTCTTCGAGCGCCACGATCAGTCGATGAATGCCCGATTTGGAGGCCAAATTCAGGGCTTCCTTCATTTCATCGAATGAGGGAGAAACCCCATCGGCTTTAATCCGCTCATGGATAAAAAGAAGCAGCTCTTTTTGCTTTGTTGTAAGCACGAAATTCCTCCGCAAATACGAATCTGTTCCTGTTATGTTTATTCTCGTTCTGTTCTTTTGTCAAATTCTCGTCGTAACAGGCTCATCATATGCGTGTCCCAGACCTCGTCCCCGATCGGCGTGGTCTCGCGGCGCGTCCCTTCCAGAACAAAGCCGGCGCGCTGATAAGCGCGAATGGCGGGGTGATTGTGGGTGTAAACCAGTAAATCCAGACGATGAACCCAGCTATGCGAGAACGCCTGGGTCAAGATCAATTCGAGAAGCGCCGGTGCTAATCCATCGCCGCGCCGGGACGGTTTGATCGCCACGCGCCCCAATCCCGCGGTTCGCAGCCGGCGATTCAGACCGATCTGAAAATGCGCGATCATTTCCGCGCCCTCCATCACCGCCCAAACTTCCCGCAAAGGCGTTTCGCCCTGGTGTTGTCGGATCAGGTCCACCATCTCGCGTCGATTCAATGGCCAGGACAGGCCGGCGCCGGCCCATTGGAGGACGTCGCGTTCGCTGCCGAACCAGGAAAACAGTTCAGAAATATCGCGTTTTTCGAATTTTCGCAGCTTCAGTGTCATTTCGCCTGGCGCAAGGCCGCGACATGCTGTTCCCGGTCTGGCCGCTTCATTAGGCTCTCGCCAATCAGAAAGCGGCGCGCGCCAGTCTTGCGCAGTCGCTGGATGTCCGCTGGCTCGCTGATCCCGCTTTCAGAGACGAAATCACGATCGGTCGGGATCAGATTGGCCAATTGCTCGCTGGTGGCGAGATCGGTTTTCATGATCTTCAAGTCGCGATTATTGATCCCAATCAGTGGAGACGGCAGGGCCAGAGCCCGTTCAATTTCGCGCGCGTCGTGCGTTTCGATCAGCACATCCATGCCGAGATCGAGCGCCGCTTGCGTCAGATCGAGGGCCAGCGCGTCATCGGTGCAGGACAAGATCACCAGAACCGCGTCTGCGCCGTGTGCGCGCGCTTCCGCCACCTGGATCGTATCGACCATGAAGTCTTTTCGAAGCATGGGCAGCTTCACAGCCGCCCGGATCGCCCCAAAATCTTGCAACGAGCCTCCAAAACTCGGGCCGTCCGTCAATACAGAGAGGCACGCGGCGCCGCCGCGTTCATATTGCGCGGCAATATTACTGGGGTCGGCACCGGGTAGGATTTCACCGGCGCTCGGGCTTTTGCGTTTCATTTCGCAAATCAGCGCATTCTCGCCTGCCTGAGCAATATCTGCCAATCGCTTGGCGAAACCGCGCGGGGGATGCGCGGCGGTCGCATCGGACAAGAAATCCTGCTCTGAGCGCTCCCGTTTCAGAGCGGCCACTTCATCGACTTTATACGCAACAATCCGGTCTAATGCCGTGCTCATCCGGGCAGCCCCTTTGAGGCCGAGACTAGCTTGGACAGGGTCGCAGACGCAGCCCCGGAATCCACCGCCTGTTCAGCCTGTTCTGCGCCCGCTTTGAGATCACTCGCCAGTCCCAGCACGTGCAGGCCGGCGGCGGCATTCAGAATGACGGCATCGCGAAATGGACCCGGGCGCCCATCCAGAAGCTCACGAATGGCGAGGGCGTTTTCTTCGGGTTGTCCGCCGCCAAGGGCGCTTAAACGATTGCGCGAGAGACCGGCATCTTCGGGCACGATTGTCAGCTCGGTCAGGCGACCATCCTGGACTTCGATCACCTGCGTTTCGCCGGCGATGGAGATCTCATCAATCACGGTGCCATCGGAATCGGCGCCATGTACGACCCAGGCTCGCGTGATCCCGAGATCGCGAAGCGCCTCGGCCATGGGGCGCAACCAGCGCGCTTCGTTCACGCCGAGAACCTGATGTGTGGCCGAAGCCGGGTTTGAAAGCGGCCCCAAAAGATTGAAGATCGTTCGAATGCCCAGGCTGGCGCGCACCGGCGCAACATGCCGCATCGCGCTGTGATGTGTTCGGGCGAACAGGAAGCCGACCCCAGCCTCTTCAACGCAGTCCCTGAAGCGAGCCTCGGTGAGATCGAGCTCGACACCGAGCGCCTCGAGCACGTCGGCGCTGCCGGTTTTTGGCGGAACGGAACGGTTGCCATGTTTGGCGACCCGTCCACCGGCGGCGGCGATCACAATGGCGCTGGCGGTTGATGTGTTCAGGCTCGTCCAGCCGAGCCCGCCCGTGCCACACGTATCAAGCGTCGCACCCGTCAATTCGATCGAGCGGGCATTCGATCGCAAACATTTGGCGCCTGCGAGCAGCTCAGCGCCGGTCTCGCCGCGAACCGCCAAACCCATCAAAAATGCCCCGATTTGCTCTGGAGGGACGTCTCCGGATAGGATGGCCCCGAAGGCGGCATCAAGCTCGTCCGCAGAAAGCGGAGTCCCAGCTGCGAGTAATTTCAAACTTGCGGAGATGGAGTGAGTCGTCATGATTGGCGGGTATATAGCAGAGACTGATTGTGCCTAGGGGGTATTCGGCGTTATTCCGATCGCGTTCGAACTGAGAGGGAGCGGTGTATGAGCGACCCAATCGCTTGGGAGCTGCACGGATATGCAATGACCTGTCGCAATGATTGCATTGCGACCAGCGCCGGCCACACGCCAGAAGCGCTGCATCGAACGATCGAAGGGAAGCTCTATCAAAAAGAGCTCGATAAATGCGTGGCCGTCATAATGGGCCGGCGTGCCCATGAAGCGATGCCGAATCCGAAAAAGCGTGTGCGGGCCATCATGACGCGCAGCGTGAGCGCTTTGGAGCACAAAGAAGGGGGATGGTGGTGGAACCCCGAAACCATGACCCTGGAAAACATGTTGCGAATGGTGGCCCCCAAGGGCGGACGGATCGCCGTCAATGGCGGGCAAACGGCGTTGGAGCATTTTCTCGAAGAGGGTTTGCCCGTCATGCATGTATGCCGAGCTGAGAACGTGGCCATTCAGGATGGACTTAAATTGCTGGCCGGCTGCGATCGAAAAACGACGGTGGATGATGCTTTGCGCGAAGAGGGTATGCTGCTGACCGAGAGAAAGCTGATCGATCTGAAAGTGCCGGTTTCAATGAGCACCTGGCAACGCGGCTAGAACAGTTTCAGGAAGTTTCGCAAGAGATCGTGGCCATGCTCGGTCAAGATGCTCTCGGGATGGAACTGCACGCCAAAGACCGGGCGCGTTCTGTGGCGCACTGCCATTATCTCTCCATCCGAAGTGAACGCGTCGGCGATGAGCGTTTCGGGCAAGTCTTCCGGTTTGATGGCCAGAGAGTGGTAGCGAACGACATCATACGTCTCTGGCAATCCATCAAATAAGGGCCCGTTTTCATGACGGATTTGGCTGATTTTGCCGTGACGAATCTCTTGCGCAGTGATGATCGCGCCGCCTTCGGCCGCGCCAATGCTCTGATGACCGAGGCAGACCCCAAGGATCGGCAAATCCGCCGGCGCCTGCTGGACCACTTCAACGCAAATACCGGCTTCATTGGGCGTGCACGGCCCCGGAGAAAGGACGATGCCGTCTGGCTTGAGGGCGAGTGCGTCGGCGGCTGACAGGTCATCGTTTCGGATCACCTGCGTGCGCGCGCCAATCTCCTCGAGATAATGAACGAGGTTCCAGGTGAAGCTGTCATAATTGTCGATGACGAGGATGTTCTTGGCGCCGCTCATTGGTCAAACTCATACCGGGCCGCGAGCGCGGCGGCTTTCTTCAAGGCGTTGGCTTTGTGGACGGTTTCATCAAACTCGTATTGGGGATTGGAGTCGAGCACGACGCCGCCCCCGGCCTGAATGTGCAATTGGCCATCTTTCAAAACCGCTGTGCGCAGCGCGATACAGGTATCGAGATCGCCATTCCAGCCAAAATAGCCAATTGCGCCGCCATAAATCCCGCGCGCATTCTGTTCGAGCTCGTCAATGATCTGCATGGCGCGAATCTTCGGCGCGCCGGATACGGTTCCGGCGGGCAATCCGGCCGCCAGAGCGTCAACCGAGGTCAGGCCCTCACGCAGATCGCCTTCGACGTGCGAGACGATATGCATGACATGGCTATACCGCTCGACGATGAATTGTTCGGTGACCTCGACCGAGCCGTAGGCAGCGACCCGTCCAACATCATTGCGGCCGAGATCGAGCAGCATCAGATGTTCAGCGATCTCTTTCTGATCGGCCAAAAGATCAGCCTTGCGCTCGGCGTCGATGACGGGATCGCCGGACCGAGGACGCGTGCCGGCAATCGGTCGAATGGCGACGCGCCCGTCACGAACGCGCACCAAGATTTCCGGGCTCGAGCCCACCAAGCGAACGTCGCCAAGATTCATATGGAACATGAAAGCCGATGGGTTCAGCCGACGCAGGGCGCGATAGAAACTGATCGACTTGCGATTATATGGCGCGCTGAACCGCTGACTCGGCACGACCTGAAAAATATCGCCCGCCTTGATATAATCACGCGACGTCTCAACCATCTCGAAATACTGATCCTGGGTCGTATTCGAGGTGAAGGTCAGATCGTCCGATGTGCCTTCCCGCGGCGAAATTGGCGGCGGGCTTTCGAGCGCATTCTCGACTTTGTCCAGCAGGGCATTGGCGGTAGCCGCGTCGCCCGGGGCGTGGCGTCCAACCAGAACAAGCTCCTGATAGAGATGGTCGAAAATCAACACCACGCCGGGGATCACGAGCAGAGCTTCCGGCACATCCAATGTATCCGGATTGGTGATTTGCACCGGCTCCACATGTTGAATGAAGTCATATCCGATATAGCCGAATGCGCCGCTCGCCATGGGCGGCAAGTCTTCTTCAGCATCGGCCTCGGCGCGCCCTTGCTCAGCAAACGTGCGCAAAGCATCGAGCGGCGATTGGTCGAGCCGTTTCGGATCGGTGAAGTCTCGATCGGTGCTTTCTTCCCCGACGCCGTCCAGGATCCTCAACCAACGCTGCGGATGCAGCCCGATAAAGGAATACCGGCCGAGGCGTTCGCCGCCATGGATCGATTCAAACAAAAAGCTACCGGGCTGGTCTGCGCCAAGTTTCAGCATCGCCGAGACAGGCGTTTCCAGATCGCCCGGGCGCCGCCGGACTAGTAACTGATCTCTGGTCATTGCTCAGTCACTAGGCTTCGCTTGTATGCTTCAAACGCCGACGTATTGGTGTCCAGTTCAATATCGTTCGAGATGCCGATCACATAGGCCGTAAACAGGTCTTCAGCGATCCCGTTCTGGATTTCCAAGACGCTGGATTGCGCCAGTAGGTCCAAGGTTTCAGCCGCCGGTCGATCAATAGCTGTGATTTGCATGATGATCGTCTGGTTCTGAAGCCCCGGCAGTGAGAACGTATCGCCTTCTTCCTGGGCCGCAAACATCCCCTCGATCAATGGCATTGGCAGCTGCAGCTCTGTATTGGCGCGGGTTATCGGACGCGGCAGAGACTCAACTGGCGCAGAATACTTTTCCGCTTCTTGCGCGAGCGTGCTTTCACCATTTGCAATCGCGGTTTCAATTTCGGCGGCAACGGTTTGCAATTGATCGGCTTGCTGTTGCTGTTTCCAGGCGGTGACCAGGGTGTCGCGAACCTCTTCGAAGGGCGGCAAGCGTTCCGGCACGATCGTGTCGACCCGGGCCAGCCAGGTATTTTCATCTTCGCCGAACCGTTCGGTCTTCAGGCCTTCGGCTTGCGCATAGACCATTTGTAACAGGCCAGGCGCGGTCACCAGCGGCAAATAGCGACGTCCATCCTTAGTGACGCCATTCGTGTCGACCGGCGAGAAAGACAGAACCGGGGTGCCGATGCCTTCGGCAATCGCTTCGAGATCGGCGCCGGTGCCGAGCAAATCGTCGAACCGGGGCAGGGCGTCATAGAAGAGGCCAATCGCAAGCTCGCGCGCGAGTTCGCTTTCAATGTCCTCTCGCACCGTTTCGAGCGGCGTGGCATCGCCCGGCGTGATCGATTCCAGGCGGATAACGGTATACGTATCTCCGACCGGTTGAGGGCCATGGATCGAGCCCAGCTGCGCGCCCGGTGAGAAGACCTGATCTGCCAGGCGCTCATTCGAGATGAGTTCCTTACGACCGGTACGCTCTTGTGTGGACAGCGTGGTCTCGATCGCCTCTGGTGCCGCGCCGCCAGCGATCCGGCCAAGCGCCGCGCGCGCTACGGACTCATTTGGGAACACAAACTCAGTGAAGGTCCGGGTGTCCGGGCCGGTATAGCGATCAGCCTTATAAGCCTCATAGAAGGCCAGAATATCGTCTTCGGAAACTTCGCTTTCATTGATGAAATCGTTCGGGCTCAGATGAATGAGACTGATCCCGCGCCGTTCCGGTTCGCGCAATGCGTTTTGGCGCTGCGAATACAGCTCTTGCAGCTCTTCTTCGGTAGGTTCCCCGATCTCGGGCAGCTGCGACTGTTGCAGCATGAACCAGGAGGCGCTTCGCAACTCACCAGAATAGGCCGCTTGTAAGCGCGCCAGGGCGGTTGGAACCTTCAGGCCTTCAACCGGCACGCGTTGCAGACGCCCCAAAGTCATTTCGGTTTCGAGGTCGGCCTCATAATCGGCTTCCCGGAAGCCATTGGCGTCGAGCAATTGCGAATATCTCACGGGATCAAAGACCCCTGTCGTGTCCTGGAAAATCGGATCTGTGCGAATTGTGTCGACGATCGCGCCAGTCGTGGCCGAGATGCCTTGCTTGTCGGCATAAGCGGTCAACAAGGTTTCGCGGGACAAATCGACGAATAGGCCATCCACAATGCCGCGTTCCATCGCTTCTTCTTTGGTCAAAGAGCGCCCGCGATCATCGGTTTGGGTGCGTAGAACGCGTTCCAGCGTCGAATCGAAAGAACGGTCCGATACGGCGCGATCGTTCGCGCTGACCAGGCTGTTGCCCGATCCACCGGCAAAAATATCGGTGACGCCCCAAGCCGCCATCGCGATGACTACGATGACAAATATCCCGCCGGCCCAAGGCGAGCGGAGCATATTGCGCAACGGGGTTAGCATATCTTCAGACCTTTTCCTGATGGATCGCTTGTGGGTTTCAGCACAGCTTGCTAGGCGAGCGCACAAACTTGTTCAAGATGGTGACTGGTATGGTGCGTACACTGATCGCAGGCAACTGGAAAATGAATGGCCTGAAATCGAGCCTGGAAGAGGCGCAGAAAACTCGAGAGAGGCTGGCGGAGTATCCCGATCACGCCGATTGTCTCATCTGTCCACCTTCAACCCTGATTGTGCCGATGCGTGAGATGGTGGGCGATCGATTGAAAGTGGGGGCGCAAAGCTGTCATCCGGAGGCGTCTGGGGCGTTTACCGGCGATCTCTCCGCCGAAATTCTGAAAGATGCCGGGGCGTCTTATGTGATTGTGGGGCACTCCGAACGTCGGTCCGAGCATGGCGAGCGCAGCGCCTATGTGCAGGAACAGGCGCATGCCTGTCTGCGCGCTGGGATTACGCCGATCATTTGTGTCGGTGAAAGCTATGCGCAGCGCGAACGCGGCGAAACCAAGGACACGGTCGTGCGGATCTTGCGGAAATCTGTGCCCACCCTGGCCGGAGATGAAACGCTGGTCGTTGCTTATGAACCGCTCTGGGCCATCGGGACAGGCCTGGTGCCGAGCTCAGAAGAAATCGCCGAGGTGCATGGGGTGATCCGTGACTTGCTGATCGAGCTTTATCAGGATCGCGGACGAGACATTCGAATCCTGTATGGCGGATCGATGAAACCCGGCAATGCAGCTGAAATCCTGGCGATTGAGAATGTGAATGGCGGTTTGATCGGCGGCGCGAGCTTGAAGGCGGACGATTTCATGGCCATTTACGCTGCAGCGGTCGCCTGACAATCAAGGTTCACTGACCCTTGGGGGTTGGCGAATGAATGATAAAAGCGTAAGGCCCGCGGCTTGAGATTCAGGAACCTGACATGACCAATGTAATCCTTGTCGCCCACATTCTCGTCTCGATCGTTCTGGTGATCGTGGTGCTGATGCAACGCTCGGAAGGCGGTGCGCTAGGTATTGGCGGTGGCGGCGGTGGAGCCGGGGGTGGTCTGGTCTCCGGAACTGGCGTCAAAGGGGCTCTGGTGCGAACAACGATCATCTTCGGGGCGATTTTCTTCGTCTCCAGCTTGACCCTGACCATGCTCGCGACCCGCGACAATGCAGGCGGTCTGACCGATGTCCAACGCGAACTCGAAGACACGCTGCCAGCGCCGTCTGAAAATGAAGAGCTGAACATTGAAGGGCTCGACGATATTCTGAACAGCGACGACACGCTCCTGGACGATCCCCTCGCGGTTTCTCCGGTTGAGACGCCCGGCACTGAACAGCCAAATCCTGATACGAACAATGATGATCCGCTGGCTGAGCCAACAGATCCACAATAATCGAAATTAATCCTGACTTCCCCCTATCGGGGTGGGTCGCGAATCAGGCAATCTGCATTCCCATGACTCGCTATATTTTCATTACTGGCGGCGTGGTGTCTTCCTTAGGCAAAGGTATCGCTTCCGCGGCGCTTGGCGCATTGCTGCAGGCACGGGGCTATAAAGTCCGGCTGCGCAAGCTCGATCCCTATTTGAACGTCGATCCCGGCACGATGAGCCCGCGCCAGCATGGTGAGGTCTTCGTCACAGATGATGGCGCAGAGACCGATCTCGATCTCGGGCATTATGAGCGGTTTACCGGCGTGTCAGCGCGCCAGTCCGATAATATCACCACAGGCCGGATCTATTCGACCATTATCGAGAAGGAACGCCGCGGCGACTATCTCGGTGCGACCATTCAGGTCATTCCGCACGTGACGAATGAAATCAAAGACTTCGTCCTGTCTGATGCGGGCGAGGGGGTCGATTTCGTTCTGTGCGAGATTGGTGGCACGGTCGGCGATATTGAAGGCTTGCCCTTCTTCGAAGCCATCCGCCAACTCGGCCAGGAACTCGGTCCCGAACGGGCCTGTTTCATCCACCTGACGCTGCTGCCTTACATTCCCGCAGCCGGAGAGATGAAGACCAAACCGACGCAGCACTCGGTCAAGGAATTGCGCTCGATCGGTATTCAACCGCAAATTCTACTCTGTCGCTGTGATCGCCCGATCCCGGAAAACGAAAAGGGCAAGATTGCCAGTTTCTGTAATGTCCGTCCGAGCAGCGTCATCGAAGCGCGTGATGTCGGTCATATCTATGATGTGCCATCGGCCTATCACGCTGAAGGGCTGGACGAAGAAGTCTTGTGGCATTTCCGGATCTCTGACGCGCCAAAGCCAGATCTTTCCAAATGGGATCAGATTGCCCAGACCGTCCACAATCCGGATGGCAATGTCTGCATCGGTCTGGTGGGGAAATATACCGATGTGCCAGACGCCTATAAGTCGGTGATGGAGGCGCTCCAGCATGGCGGTCTTGCGAACAATGTTGGCGTTGAAATCAAGCTGATCAATTCTGAGGAGTTTGATGACGAAACCGCCCCCATCGATATTCTCGAAGGGGTTCACGGTATCATCCTGCCGGGTGGTTTTGGCGAGCGCGGCGCCCGCGGCAAGATGCGCGCGGCGCGGTTTGCGCGCGAACGCCAGGTGCCATGCTTCGGGATTTGTTATGGCATGCAGCTGTCGGTCGTTGAGGCGGCCCGCAATCTTGTCGGTATTGCCGGGGCGTCGACCACCGAATTCGGCCCGACCGAACAGCCGATTGTCGGCTTGATGTCGGAATGGACCAAAGGCAATGAGCTGGTCACGCGCGATGAAAATACGGATATGGGCGGGACGATGCGCTTGGGCGCTTATCCGGCGCATCTGAAAAAGGGATCGAAAGTGGCTGAGATTTATGGCGCGCTGGAAATCTCCGAACGCCATCGTCACCGCTACGAGGTGAACAATGCCTATGTGCCGGACTTGGAAAAGCATGGTGTGGTGTTTTCCGGGATGTCGCCGGATGGGATTCTGCCAGAGATTATCGAGTTGGAAGAGCATCCCTGGTTCATCGCCGTTCAATACCATCCGGAATTGAAATCCCGTCCGATGGAACCGCACCCGCTATTTGCCAGCTTTATCGGCGCGGCTGTGACTCAAAGCCGACTGGTTTAAGCAGCAATCCCCCCTTGCGCGCCGCGACTCCTTCCGGTATGTGCGCGGTTTGAATTTCACGAGGTTTGACCTCGACACCCGTTTTGGAGCACGCAAATGGCTGTCCCTAAGAGTAAGATTACCAAGTCACGCCGCGGTATGCGCCGTTCGCATGACCGCCTCAAAGGCAATACTTACATCGAAGACCAGGATTCTGGTGAACTTCGCCGCCCGCACCACATCGACCTGAAATCAGGCATGTATCGCGGCCGGCAGATTCTTGAGCCGTCTGAAGACTAAGCTCAGCGTAGAATCTGTAGAGTACGAGACCCCTGCCTGTTTGGCAGGGGTTTTGTTTTGGGCCGCTTCTATTCGCCCAGTATGCTTAATGCGGCCGAATATTTTGCCCGATTGCCCTAGGGCTCCGTTTAGTCGCCGGCTGGTACACTTCAGGCTCTGGAATGGAGCCGATCATGCGTATGACCCCCGCCATCTCTTTGGGTGCCTCCGTCGCCCTTGGGCTCGCGGCCACCTATTTGGCCTGGCAAATGACCAAATCTGAGCCGAACGCCGATCCGGAGGTGACCGAGATTTCGCTGCCTGTGGAAAATGAAGTGAGCGTCGTGGTCGCGTCCGCGATCATCGTTAGAGGCGATGCCGTCACCGTTGATAATGTCACGGTCGAGCGTTGGCCGGAGAGCAAAGCGCCATATGGCTATTTCACCCATGGGCTTGAGATTGGCTCGAATGAATATGCACAGCGCCTGGCGCTGACAGAGTTTCAACCCGGTGACCCGATCCTCGATTCCCGCCTGTCACCGCTTGGAACGCGCGCCTCTCTGGCCGGACGGCTTGAGCCAGGCTTTAGAGCCTTCACGGTGCGCGTCGATGATGTGCGCGGGGTTGCGGGTTTCGTTCTGCCAGGTGATCGTGTCGATGTCCTGTTTACGCAGGACAAGGGGCGCAATGCCCGCGCCGTGGACCTGATCTCTGAGGTCTTGTTGCAGAATGTCGAAGTTCTGGCGGTCGATCTGAATGATGATCCGCTGAGCGATGAGCCGAGATTGTTTGCGCGCGCTACGCTCTCCGTCACGGTCGAGGACGCCAAGAAACTCTCAACGGCGGCCGGTCTCGGTGATTTGTCTCTGGCCTTACGGGGATCGAAGGAACCGGAGGTCCAGCCAAGTCCTGTTCCAGCAACCAAAGTTGCTGCGACGCGCACGACGCCGCGGCGCACTGTCCGGCGTTCGGCGCCGCGCAAGCCCTCGAACAAGCAGATCAAAGTCATGCTGGGGACAGAAGAGACTGAAGTGAAGGTTCCGACGGCGACTGAAAAGCCTGCGCAGCCAGTCGCTCTGATCCCATCCTCATAGACCTTCAAGTATCGCGAACCCTGAGGGGGTTTACGTACGCGCAGCGGTCGGCTCGGTACCCATCTTCCTTGTCACAAGGCAGTTGGGTGCCGGGTCTGACTCGCGCCACAGATGATTGCGGCGCCATCATCAGACAAGGTGTTATCAGATGTTGCCTTCGCCGCCGCCAAACACCCAGATCATGCGCACGACAGCCGGCATCATCAACACAACAAGCAGGGTCGGGAAGACGAACAGGATCAGGGGCAGCACCAGCTTGGCCGGCAGTGCCAGCGCCTTTTCTTCGGCGCGCAGCATACGTTTCTCGCGCATATCGGCGCCATAAACCCGCAGCGTCTCCCCAATGCTGGTGCCGAGTTCTTCTGATTGTTTGAGCATGGTCGCGAGCGATCGCGCTTCTTCCAGTCCAAGGCGATCGGCGAAATTGCTCCAGGCCGTGTTGCGATCACGCCCGGCTCGCATTTCCAGGCTCATCATATGCAGCTGACGCGCCAAGACCGGATAACGAAATTGCAATTCTTCGGCGATCCGAATGATCGCGCCATCCAGGCTGAGGCCGGCTTCAACACAAGCCACCAGCAAATCCATCATGTCTGGAAACCCATCACGATATTGCTGTTCGCGCTGCTCGATCTGGCGATTGAGCACCATTGTTGGCAGCATATACCCAAAGGCGGCAGCAAAGATGGACGCGCCCAGCAGAGTCGTGCCGGTTAATTGGAAGGGCAGCATCGGCGCTGATACGAACAGCAGGAATTGCGGCACGATCAGGCTCACGGCGCGTAGGCCAAAGAACACATAAGGCGCGTTTCTGGAAAAATACCCCGCGCGCATCATCATGCTTCTCAAGCGGGTTTCTTCCTCGGAAGGCGCGCCATCACCAGTTTGTCCAAGCTCAGCCAGCCAGCCATGCCGGGGTTTTTCCGAAACCGTTGCGGTCGCAGCCCCACCCGCGAGTCGCCCGGCGATGCGGTTTCGGAAGCGTGATGCGATTATGGTTGCCGGCAGAAGGAGGAGCAGGCTGACGGCGGATGCCGTGAGCAACATCAGGCTTGGGCTGTTCAGAAGGGTGTCGAACATGTCCTGGCTCCTAAATCTTGAAATTGGTCATTTTGCGCATGACGAGATTGCCAATCGCCATCCAGACCAGAGCCCCGCCCAGGCCATATTGGATCATCGGAACGTGAATGACGTCGCCATAGAAGCTCGGCGTCAGCATATGCATGGCGGCAAGCACCACGAATGGCGCTGATGTGAGAATGATGGCCGACATTCGGCCCTCAGACGAGGCCGCCTTGATCTTCAGGCGCATTTTCTGGCGCTGCCGAATGGTCCTCGAATTGGTCGCCAGCAGGTCGGCAAGATTGCCCCCGGTGCGGGTCTGCAACCGGACGATGGCGCTGAACAGATTGATGTCAGGATGCTCGGTGCGGGCCGCCATCTTCTCAATCGCCTGATCGAGGCTGGAGCCGAACGAGATTTCATCTGCGACAAGCCCAAATTCTGACCCGAGCGGATCGGGCGTCTCCTTACCAACCAGCGCGATCGCGGTCGGAACGGGGTGGCCGGCCTGCAGACTGCGCACCACGATCTCGAGCGCATCTGGCAGTTGCTCGCCCAGCGCGCGCTCGCGCTTCGACCCAAGCATGCTGAGCATCAGATAAGGCCCGCCAATGGCAATCGCGGGGAAGGCGGCGATGGCGGCGCTGAGACCTGAGAAATAGTAAGCGAGCCCGGACGCGACTGCGCCGGCTGCGAGCGCCATCGCGGCCCAGCTGGCGGGTTTATAGTCCAAGCCTGACCGCGCCACGAGACGTCCGAGCCAGGCATTCTTGATGACCCGATTGCCGTCCTCATCGAGGCCGCGTTTTCGGCGCAGTTGCATCACCGCTTCGGCAATTGAATCGGTCTCGGCCTGGGCTTTCAGGCGCTTGTTCACCAGGGATTTGTCGCGCGCTTCTTGTCCGAAATCGATCAGAGAACGGGCGCCAAGAAAGACCGATGAGAAGGCCAGGACATAGAGGATGACCTGCTCATCCATTCTTGCCCCCAACGCTGAGCAGCGGCTTGGACGGATCGAAAGTCTCGGTTGGGATGATCACGCCCTTGCGGGTCATTTCATCCAGACATTTGGGGCGAAGCCCTGTGGCGCGGAACTCGCCGATGACGGATCCATCTTCGCCCGTATCGACGCGTTTGAAGACGAACAGGTCTTGCATTTGAATGACCTCGCCTTCCATGCCGGTCACTTCCGTCACGTGGGTAATCCGACGCGAGCCATCCGATAGGCGTTGGGCTTGAATGATGATGCCAATCGCTGCCGAGATCTGACCCCGCACGGCTTCTTGCGAAATGCGCAGGCCGCCCATCGCTACCATTTGCTCCAGACGCGTAATCGCTTCGCGCGGATTGTTCGCGTGAATGGTCGCCATGGAGCCTTCATGGCCGGTATTCATGGCCTGCAGCATGTCGAAGGCCTCTTCAGACCGCACCTCGCCGAGAATGACCCGGTCCGGGCGCATCCGCAGGGCGTTTTTGACCAATTCCCGCTGCTTGATTTCGCCATTGCCTTCCAAGTTGGCCGGCCGGGTTTCCATGCGCGCGACATGCGGCTGCTGAAGTTGCAGCTCCGCGGCATCCTCAATCGTAATCAGACGCTCTTTATGGCTGATCGCGGCCGACAGGGCGTTCAAAAGCGTGGTTTTACCCGAACCCGTACCGCCTGAGATGATGGCGGTGACGCGGCACTTCACAGCGCCGAACAGGAAGTCTGCGACAGGCTTCGGAATGGCTTGAAACTCGACGAGCTTTTCGAGAGTGAAGGGTTTTTTGGAAAATTTCCGGATCGAGACCAGCGGGCCATCAATCGCGATCGGTTCAATTGCGGCATTGACACGCGAGCCATCTGCCAGGCGGGCATCAACCAGCGGCGAGCCCTCATCAACCCTGCGGCCGACGGCGGAGACGATTTTATTGATGATCCGGCGAAGATGAAGATTGTCGCGGAAGCGGGCGTTTGAGAGCTCCAACTCGCCGCCGCGCTCAATATAAACCTGATTATAGCCGTTGATCAGAATATCAGCGATTGAGTCGTCCTGGAGCAACGGTTCGAGTGGGCCCAGGCCCACCATTTCATTGACGATATCGTCGGTGAAATCCTTGACCTCAGCGGCGCCCATAGGCAGGCGTTGATCGGCAATGGCCTTGGTCACAAAGACGCCGATTTGCGTGCGCAGCTCCTCTGGTGTCATCTGGTCGAGATTGGACAGATCCAATTCATCGATCAGTTTATTGTGGATCTGCAGCTTCGCTTCCAGCATATCGCTGTCTGGTTCAGCGGGGGCAGGGGGTGGTGTTTCAGGCTCTGGCGGCGCGGGCTCGGCTTGTGGGGCTTCGACGGGGCCCAAATCGATTTCTTCGGCGACCTCTTCGGCCGGGCGACGTTTCAGAACAAATCGACTCATGATGCAGCCCTCACCGTTTCGGCGGCCTCTGCCGCGCGATTATTCTTGCGCAGTTTGGAAATCAGCTCAGCCACGTCCTTGGGGATGGCAGAGCCAGGTTTCATATCGCTGACGGGTTGACCCAGATTCACAGCGCTGAGCGCGGTCGGCCAGTCTGACCGGATCGAAGCAAAGACCCCGCGTTCAAGCGCAGCACAGGCTTGATCTTCCGTGACCTTGGCGCCGAACATGCCTTTCTGACGGCGGTTCAGCACCGGGCGAATAGACGGAAATTCCGGGTCTGATGCAAACTGCTCGACCCATTGGCGCGACGCATTGAGCGCCGGCACGGACAGTTCCGTCACCAGGATCACCTCGTCGCTGCCCAGAAAGATGTCGCTGCTCCATTCGGTCGGCCAGCGCGGGCTATCGACAATGACAAAATCATAGGTCTCGCAGGCAATGTTCAGGCATTGCAGGATGACATCCCGCGATGGCGGCGACTCCATTTGGCTCCAGCGCGGCATGGCGAGAACGTCGAAACCGTAAGAATGGTGGGTCGTCATGGTCTTCAGGAAGACATCATCAATCTTGTGCGGATCTTTCTGAAAGATCGCCGGCAGGAAATTGGAGTCGCAATTGAGATAGGTGGCGCAACTTCCATCCACGAAGTTCAGATCAAACAGCGCCACCCGCGGTTTGCTCTTCAATTGGCTGAGCTGATAAGCGGTTTCGCAGGCCAGCAGGGTTGCCCCGGCTCCGCCGACGGAAGAAACAAAGGTCCAGCACTGCGAATTGCTGTTCGCGACGGATGGCGTATGGGCTTCATCAAGCGCTTCCACAGCTCGGGCCAGCGACTTGTGAACTGCGTCAAAGCTGACTTGCGCATCCAAGACATCCCAGCAGGGCAGACCCATCAAAACGCGCAAAACCGAAACGGGGAGGTTCTGTCCGATGACCATGGTCGGAATGGTCTGCCCGGTCATGGCCAGGGCGGTGAGGCATTCCGCCAGATCGGTTTCTGGCGCGTGCTCGAACACACAAATGTGCATGCCATCTTCGTTGAGACCGTCCATGAGCCCGGCATAGGACTCATGCACGATCGCGTTCTGCCCGCCCTTTTCACGCCAGGCCTGGGTGATTGGATCGTGGAAGTTTTGACTCAAGACATGCAGCTTGGCGGCTGCAAACACGTTCCGGTTGGCGGTCATGATCAGGAGCCTCCCTGATCACGAATGGCGGTTGATTGGCGTTTGATATTGCCATTGACGGATTGACCGAGGGCGGGCTTGGGATCGCCCTCGATCCGGCTGAGGCCATAACGCTCAACCTGGGTGGGTTCTTCAGACAATTGGATCGGGTCGGTGAGATCTGTGTTCGATTTGGGGGGCGTGACCAGATGCGGGGTGACAATCACTACCAGCTCGGTTTCGTTCTTCTTGAACCGGCTCGAGCGGAACAAATTACCCAGGATCGGGATGTCACCAAGCAACGGCGTTTCCAGCTCCGTGGCCTGGTAATCATTTTGAATGAGACCGGCGATGGCGAAGCTTTGCCCATTGCCGAGTTCGACCTGCGTGTTGATTTCTCGCAGGCTGAGCGCCGGGATTTCGACATTGGCGAGGCGCACCGAATTTCGTGGGTCGAGATTGCTCACCTCAGGCGAGACTTGCAGTACAATCCGGTCTTCGCGCGCGATGGTCGGCGTGAACTCCAGAGAGACCCCAAATTTCTTGAACTCAATGCTGATCGTGTCGCGGTCTGCAGCCACTGGGACCGGGAATTCGCCGCCCGCAAGGAAGGAGGCGGTCTGACCTGATTGTGATACGAGATTAGGCTTGGCCAGAGTCCGTACCACGCCTTGTTCTTCCAGAGCTTGCAGCGTGAAATCGATATTGGTCTGACCAGAGCCGCCAAAAACTTGGCCAATCGCGCGGGCCGGATCGCCAGAGATCAAACTGGATGAGGTCATGAACAGAAAATCGCCGGGGCGCCCGATCTCGGTGCCGAATCCGATTTCGCGGATATCATCGCGAGAGGCCTCAACGAACCGCACTTCCAGCAAGACCTGCGCGGGAAGCTCGACATTCAGGGCATTGATGGCCAGGCCCGGGGCGTGGCTTTCAACCACGGCCATGATCTGCCCCATGGTTTCTTCATCGGCGACGTCGCCGCTGACATGGATACGGTCGGCAACCGGGTGAAGGGCGACATTTGCAGATGGAAACAGCGCGAACAGATCGCTGCGGACGGCATCCAGATTTGGCATGACCAGGACATCGACGAGCTGAACCAGATTGCCGCTTTCATTATAGACCAGAATATTGGTCGTCCCGATCGTGCGCCCGCGCACAAAATACTCGCGCGAAGAAACAGGGGCCGCATCCGCGATTTCGGGTTCAGATACGGCAATCCGATCAAAGCTTTCAGTAACCGGCACGGGCAGTGACATGCCTTTTCGCACGACGATGGTTTGATGCGTGACGGTGTCCGCATAGGCGCCAGGAGCGGTAGGAGTAATCCCGGCCCATCCGACCAGGAGCAGCGCGATCACTGCCAATTTTGCCCAACTATACTGTCCCATCATGTGCCCTCTATTCGCAGGGGTTTTCTGCTTATGTGACAAGCTTAACGGCTGCTTCTGAAGCGGCAGTCAAAAGCGTTGGATGAATTTCAAGGGAATTCAGGACGGGCTTGATGACATTGCGTTAGCCATAACGCGCCAGCCCTCCTCTTGCTCTTTGTCGCGTTGCGCACTAGAGGCTGCCGCATCTGATCCTCCAGTGTCGCAAAGGACTAGGACATGAGCGAAATCATCGACATTCACGCCCGCCAGATTCTCGATAGCCGCGGTAATCCGACTGTAGAGGTCGATGTTACCCTGGAGGATGGCTCATTCGGTCGCGCAGCCGTGCCGTCCGGCGCTTCGACGGGCGTCCACGAAGCCCACGAGCTTCGGGATGGCGGCGAGGCCTATAAGGGAAAAGGCGTCATGGATGCGGTCGATGCCGTGAATGGCGAGATCGCGAATGAGCTGATCGGCATGGACGCCATTGAGCAGCGCCTCATCGATGGTTTGATGATCGAGCTGGATGGCAGCGAAAATAAAAAGCGCCTCGGCGCGAATGCGATCCTTGGCGTGTCCATGGCGACGGCCAAAGCGGCGGCCGAGAGCTGCGGCATGTCGCTCTATCGTTATATCGGAGGCACCAATGCGCGCATCCTGCCGACGCCGATGATGAACATCATTAATGGCGGCGAGCATGCCGACAATCCGATCGATATTCAGGAATTCATGATCATGCCGGTCAATGCCGACAGCATTGCCGATGCGGTTCGTGTGGGGGCCGAGATCTTCCACACGCTGAAGAAAACCCTGAGTGATGCAGGTCACAATACCGGCGTCGGCGATGAGGGCGGTTTTGCCCCCAATCTCTCTTCAACTCGCGACGCGTTGGATTTCATCATGAAGTCGATCGAAACCGCTGGGTATCAGCCAGGCGAAGATGTCGCGCTCGCTTTGGACGCCGCTTCGACGGAGTTTTTCAAGGATGGCAAATATGTCCTCGCTGGCGAGGACAAAACTTTGGATGGTGAGGGCATGGCGAAATACCTTACTGATCTGGTTGACGCTTATCCGATCGTATCGATCGAAGACGGCATGGCCGAGGATGATTGGGACGGTTGGGGCATCCTCACTGAAATGGTCGGCGACCGGTGTCAGCTTGTCGGCGATGACTTGTTCGTGACCAACCCAGAACGTCTGGCGCTCGGCCTGCAACGCGGCGCCGCAAACTCCATCCTCGTCAAGGTCAATCAGATCGGCACGCTGTCTGAAACACTGGACGCCGTCGAGCTGGCGCATCGTCATGCCTATACAGCCGTGATGTCACACCGCTCCGGCGAAACCGAGGATGCGACCATTGCCGATCTCGCCGTGGCTGTGAATTGCGGTCAGATCAAAACCGGTTCACTGGCGCGCTCGGATCGTCTTGCAAAATACAATCAACTGATCCGGATCGAAGAAGAGCTCGGCGCTTCGGCGCTGTATGCCGGTGCGGCGCTGATCAACGCGTAAAGCGGATTTTAACCACAAAAGGTGTTCTTACTCGGGAGAGTAGGAGCACCTTTTTTCATGACCTCCAAATGGGCTGCCGGCGCGATGTCATTGACCATCGCCTATTTTGCCTACCACGCCTTTGCGGGGGAGCAGGGGCTTGGCCAATGGACGGACAAGCAGACCGAATTGGCCAAGAAACGCGCAATTCTAAAGGTCCTGGAGGTCGAAAATGCTGCACTGCAAAAAGACATAGCTCGCTTGACCCCAGGCCAAATTGATCCAGACTTGGTGGAATACCTCGCCCGCCGCGATCTCGGTTTCGTGTACCCCGGTGAACTCGTGTTAGTTGACCGCGCTGTCAGAAATGCAGATACGCATAGGTGATAAGACTCGACGTTGCGTCAATCATCGGCGTATTAAGCGCCAAAACGTATAATCTAAGGGAGCCGTCATGGCCAAAGCCGCTAGCCCGAAGCGCCGGTCCTCGCCCAAGCTGAAAAAGGACGAGGCGCTCAAATACTATCGCGACATGCTGCTGATCCGGCGGTTTGAAGAACGTGCCGGTCAACTCTATGGAATGGGGAAGATTGCAGGGTTCTGCCATCTTTACATTGGTCAGGAGGCTGTCGTCACCGGCATGCAAGCCTGTCTCAAAGAAGGCGATCAGGTGATCACCGGGTATCGTGATCACGGTCACATGCTCGCCTGCGACATGGACCCGAAAGGCGTGATGGCGGAATTGACCGGGCGCGCAGGCGGTTATTCGCGCGGCAAAGGCGGCTCGATGCATATGTTTAGCCGGGAGAAGAATTTCTTCGGCGGCCACGGCATTGTTGGCGCGCAGGTGCCGATTGGAACCGGCCTGGCCTTTTCAAACAAGTATTTGAACAAAGACAATGTCTGCCTGGCCTATTTCGGGGATGGCGCGGCCAATCAGGGACAAGTGTATGAGGCCTTCAATATGGCGTCGCTCTGGGACCTGCCGGTCGTCTATGTGATCGAGAACAATATGTATGCGATGGGAACGAGCCTGTATCGCCATGCGTCTGAAACTGAACTGTTCAAACGCGGCATCTCATTTGAAATTGAGGGCGAAGAGGTCGACGGTATGGATGTCTATGCGGTCAAGAAAGCCGGCGAGAAGGCGGTCAAATATGCCCGCTCCGGCAAAGGCCCATACATTCTCGAAATGAAGACTTATCGCTATCGCGGGCATTCCATGTCTGACCCGGCCAAATATCGCAAGCGCGAAGAGGTTGACGATATTCGCAGTCATCACGACCCGATTGACGGCCTGAAAGAGCGCATCGTCGAAGCGGGCCTCGCGACCGAGGATGATTTGAAAGCGATCGACAAAGAGATCCGCGCCATTGTTAAAGAGGCGGCAGATTACTCGCTTGAGAGCCCGGAACCTGATCCGTCTGAACTCTGGACCGATGTCCTGCTCCCATTGGAGGCATAATCATGGCTGTTGAAATTCTAATGCCCGCCCTCAGCCCAACTATGGAAGAAGGCACGCTTGCCAAATGGTTGAAAGGCGAAGGCGACAAGATCGAAGCCGGCGATGTCATCGCTGAGATCGAAACCGACAAAGCGACAATGGAAGTCGAAGCGGTTGACGAAGGCACACTCGCCAAGATCCTGATCCCAGAAGGGACAGAGGGTGTGAAAGTGAACGCGGTGATCGCGGTTCTGACCGAAGACGGTGAGGATGCCAGCAGCGTTTCTGCGGCGCCGGCCCCTGAAGTCGAGAAAGTCACGCCAGTCGCTGAGCCGGAAGTGCTGGAAGCACAAGCCGCGGCGGATGCGCCGATCGCTCCCGCGCTCACCAATCCCGATATTCCAGAAGGCACGACCTTCACCAAAACGGTTCTGCGCGATGCGCTCCGCGATGCCATGGCGGAAGAAATGCGCCGCGATGAAACCGTGTTCGTCATGGGCGAGGAAGTTGCCGAATATCAAGGGGCTTACAAAGTCACGCGCGAATTGCTCCAGGAATTCGGACCTCGCCGCGTCGTCGACACGCCAATCACAGAGCATGGCTTTGCCGGACTTGGCGTTGGCGCGGCCTTCGGGGGCTTGCGCCCGATTGTCGAATTCATGACCTTCAATTTCGCCATGCAAGCGATTGATCATATCATCAATTCGGCCGCCAAAACGCTGTATATGTCTGGCGGTCAGATGGGCTGCCCGATCGTATTCCGGGGTCCGAACGCGGCCGCATCGCGGGTCGGGGCGCAGCACTCTCAAGACTATGCGGCCTGGTATGGCCACGTGCCCGGCCTGAAAGTGGTTGCGCCTTGGGATGCAGGTTCGGCCAAAGCGCTGCTGAAATCCGCCATTCGCGATCCAAACCCCGTCGTCTTCCTTGAGCACGAGCTGCTCTACGGAATTGAATATGATGTGCCGGATCTGGAGGATTACACCCTGCCGATCGGCAAAGCTGCGGTCATTCGCGAAGGCACTGATGTCACATTGGTTGGCTATTCGCGCTGTACCGGATTTGCCATGGATGCGGCCGAAGCGCTGGCGGCTGAGGGCATCTCTGCGGAAGTGATTGACCTGCGCTCGATCCGTCCGCTCGACATGGACACGATCGTCGAGAGCGTGAAGAAAACCAATCGCTTGGTGACCGCTGAAGAAGGCTGGAAACATATGGGCGTTGGCGGTGAGATCGCCGCTGGTGTGACTGAGCTTGCGTTCGATTATCTCGATGCCCCGCCCGCGCGCGTCACCCAAAAAGACGTGCCGCTGCCCTATGCGGGCAATCTTGAAGATCTCAGCTTGCCGAATGCAGACGACATCGTTGCTGCGGCCAAAGCTGTTTGCGAGGGGATGTAATAATGGCCATCAATATCACCATGCCCGCCCTCAGCCCGACCATGGAAGAAGGTACGCTTGCCAAGTGGAATGTGAAGCCTGGCGACACGGTTGAAGCGGGCGATGTCATCGCCGAGATCGAGACCGACAAGGCCACGATGGAAGTCGAAGCCGTCGACGAAGGCACGGTCGCTCAGATCCTCGTCGAAGCCGGAACCGAAGGCGTCAAAGTCAACGCGATTATCGCGGTGCTCGCAGAGGACGGTGAGGATGCAAGCTCTGTGTCTGCGGCGCCTGCGGATGCGCCGGCCCCCGCCTCTGACGCACCCGCGCAAGACGAACCGAAAGCTGAGGCGGCGCCGGTTCCAGAACCGGCCAAGCAAGTCGCCTCGACCCCGGTTCAAATGCCGGCGCTCGGCGCCGGGGATGACCGCATCAAAGCGAGCCCACTCGCGCGCCGCATCGCCGCCCTGAAAGGCGTCGACCTGAACGCGCTCAAAGGCAAAGGCTCAGGCCCGCATGGGCGGATTGTCAAAAAGGATGTCGAGAATGCTCAGCCAGGCGTCTCGGCCCCTGCCGGTGGCGGCACCCCAGCTTCCCCAGATGGTCTGATCCTGCAGCAAATTCTCGATGATCGCGTCTACGCGCCGGACAGCTATCGTCTCGAACCGCTCGACGGGATGCGCAAGACCGTGGCGCGTCGCCTGACTCAGAGCTTCATGCAAGTCCCGCATTTCCCGCTCAATGTCGACATCGCGCTGGATAAGCTGCTGGCGGCCCGAAAAGGCATCAATGATGCGGCGCCGGAAGGCGTCAAAGTCTCGGTCAATGATATGCTGATCAAAGCGTCGGCCATGGCATTAATCGCAGAGCCCGATTGCAATGCGAGCTATTCCGACAATGGCATTGCCTATCACAATGGCGCGCATGTTTCCGTCGCCGTGGCGATCGAAGGCGGGCTGATCACGCCGGTCATTCGCGACGCCGAAAAGAAGGGCCTTGCTGAGATCTCGATTGAAATGAAAGACCTCGCCACGCGCGCTCGGGACCGTAAATTGAAGCCGCAGGAATATATGGGCGGCACGTTCTCGATCTCGAACCTTGGCATGTTCGGGATCAAGTCTTTTGCCTCGATCATCAACCCACCCGAAGGCATGATCATGTCGGTCGGGGCCGGTGAAAAGCGGGCAATCGTTGGCGAAGACGGCTCGATCAAGGCGGCCACCATTATGACGGTGACGCTGACCTGCGATCATCGTGTGATCGGCGGCGCGGAAGGCGCGCGGTGGTTGCAAGCGTTTAAGCGCTATGTCGAAACCCCAGAAAGCATGCTGCTTTAGAGGGGGCGCCGCCAATGGCTAGCTGGAAGTGGCCAAATGTGGAGATGACGACTGCGCTGAGCGCCGTTGTCGTGGGCGTGGCGGCTTTGTTTATCGCCATCGACCAGTCGCGCATTGCTTCTCGCCAAGCCGAGATTATGGAACAGACGGTCCAGGCTTCAGTCTGGCCGGTCGTGCAATTTGACGTGGCCACGGGCCAAGACATTCGCACAGCGCGGGCCACTCTGTCTCTGCGCAATTCCGGGGTTGGTCCGGCACTCATCAAAGGCATTCAGATTTCGAAAGACGGGGCGCCCGTGGCGAATGTCGAAGCCTATCTCGAACGCCGGGTCGAAGTTACTCAAGGTATGCGCTTTACGCTCGACGCCTCGCGTGTAACGGGCCGGGTCTTGTCCGCCAGTGAAACGGTGTTGCTGGGCGAGGCCGACTGGGACCTCGTGGTCGGACAAATCCCGTCCGGCATGCGGGATGAGATCAATGCTTATTTTGATGACCTGCGCGCGATTGAAGGGGCCATTTGTTATTGCTCGGTCCTGAATGATTGCTGGGTCAATCGATCCATAGATTATGCGAATCCTGAGCCCGTTAAGTCCTGTGACGGTCTGGAATTCGGTGAGTTTTAGAGAATGAGAGAAAGACGCAGCCATGGCTGACCAACAATTTGATCTGATCGTTATCGGTTCCGGGCCGGGCGGATATGTGGCCGCTATTCGGGCGAGCCAACTTGGGATGAAGACCGCGATCGTCGAACGCGAAAGCCTGGGCGGGATTTGCCTCAATTGGGGTTGTATCCCGACCAAAGCATTGCTGCGCTCGGCCGAGGTGCTTCACCTAGCCAAGACCGCATCGGCCTATGGGCTCAAGGTCGAGAAGGCGGATTTCGATTTGGACGGTGTGGTGAAACGCTCGCGTGGGGTGGCCGCCCAACTTTCAGGTGGTGTCAAACACCTGATGAAGAAGAACAAGATTACGGTCATCGAAGGCGAAGCGCGCCTCGAAAAGGGCGCGAATGCACCGGATGTCATCGTCAAGGATGCGAAAGGCAAGGACGCGACGTACAAAGCCAAGCACGTCTTGCTGGCCACTGGCGCCCGCGCGCGCGCCATCCCGCAAGCCGGTCTGGAGCCCGACGGAAAACTGGTCTGGACGTATCGGGAAGCCATGGTCCCGAATGTCATGCCGAAACGGCTGCTGGTGATCGGCTCTGGTGCGATCGGGATCGAGTTTGCGAGCTTCTACAATGAGCTCGGCTCTGATGTGACTGTGGTCGAGGCGGTGGATCGTATTCTGCCGGCCGAAGACAAGGAGATTGCTGCCTTTGCGCATAAGGCGTTCGAAAAGCAGGGCATGACCATCAAGACCGCGGCTCAGGTCAAGGGGCTGAAAAAGGGCAAGGACTCGGTCACCGCAGAAGTGTCTGTCGGCGGCAAGACCGAGCAGATCGAAGTGGATCGCGTCATTCTGGCGATTGGCATCGTCGCCAATTCCGAAGGCCTTGGACTCGAAAAGCTTGGCGTCAAACTCGATCGCACGCATGTCGTCGTGGACGGGTTCGGGCGCACCGGCGTCAAAGGGCTCTACGCGATTGGCGATCTGACCGGCGGTCCGTGGCTCGCCCACAAGGCCAGCCATGAAGGCGTCATCTGCGTCGAGAAAATTGCTGGCGCGATTGATGAGGCGCACCCATTCGACAATTGGAACGTGCCAGGCTGTACCTATTCGCACCCACAAGTCGCGAGCGTGGGGCTCACCGAAGAAGAGGCCAAGAAGACCGGCAAGAAGCTGAAGGTCGGCAAATTCCCTTTCATCGGTAATGGCAAAGCCATCGCGCTTGGCGAGCCTGAGGGGCTGGTCAAAACCATCTTCGATGCGGAAACCGGTGAACTGCTCGGTGCGCACATGGTCGGCGCCGAGGTGACCGAGCTGATCCAGGGCTATGTCATCGCGCGAGAAGGCGAGCTGACCGAGGAAGACCTGATGCACACGATCTTCCCGCACCCAACCTTGTCAGAAATGATGCACGAAGCTGTGCTCGCGTCCGAAGGACGCCCCATGCACATTTAGGCGTTGGGTCTGAGCCACGCATCCAGGAGTTTCTGCTTTTCCGCATGATCGCGCAGTGCTGCCTCCGGCGAGCGTTCGAGCAATTGGATATGGTCGCCTGGTCTGATCTGGCCCAGAAGGTGGCGATCGCATCGGGCGACGCTGGCAATTCGTGGATAGCCGCCAGTGGTCTGCGCGTCGCACAGCAAGACGACAGGGGTTCCTGATGGCGGGCACTGGATGATGCCTGGAAAAACGGCGGCGCTTTTCATTTTCCCATCGCTCTTGGGCGCAATCGAGTGCCCCGTCAGACTGACCCCCATTCGTGTCGCTTGCCGGCCAGCGACAAAGGTCTCCGCAAACAGAGTCTGTCGATCAGCTTTGGCAAGCAGGTCCGTCTCAGCCGAAGGACAGGCTCGTAAGGCCAGGGCGCCGGAAAATGAGATTTGATAGTCGGAAGGTGTCTCAAGGGTCTCATCCATAACCGACGTGCCCAAGGCTTTGATCTCATCGCCCGTTCGCAAGGCCCGGCCGTCCTGTCCGCCAAACTCGGCGGGCAAATAGGTCGATGTAGATTCAAACGCCTCCTGCGCGCGAAACCCGGAGCGAATGGCGAGATAGGCCCGCATCCCATGAACCGGCGGGGCGATCTCAATTCGATCACCGGCGCGCAGATGAAGCGTTGTGTGCGCGGGTTGGGATCTGCCGGACACTTTAATCCCGCCATGCGCCCCCGTAATGGCGACGGCGCAATCGCTCAGAGCATCGGCGGCAAACCCACCATAAGTGATTTCCAGACTGGTCACGTCGATAGGATTGCGCACCAAGCGATTTGCCAGCGCCATGGAGATCGCATCGGCGGGCCCGGCATACGGTATGCCGAAGTGCCGATAGCCGCGTCGCGGCGCGCCCTGCAATGTGGTTTGAAGGCCTGGGGTGACAATTCGGAGCATTTAGACCGCCCGAAATCGAACCCGCTGGCCGGGTGTCAGCAAAAAAGGATGTTCCCGGCCTGCTTCGAACAAGGCGGCATCCGTTCGGCCGATCAATGGCCAGCCGCCGGGGCCGCGTAGGGCGTAAATCCCGGTAAACGCGGCGCTGATCCCAACCGATCCTGCCGGCACGCGGGCGCGGGGTGTGTTGAGGCGCGGAATGTCGAACCCCTCTGGCAGCCCGGAAATATAGGCAAAGCCTGGCGTAAATCCGATCATCTCCACTGTGTGTATGGGGTCGGTGTGGGCCTCGATGAACGCGCTTTGTGAAAGCTCGAGCGCCTCGCACACCGACCCGAGATCGGGTCCGTTCTCGCCCCCATAGGCGATGCCGACTTCGATTGGTTCTGTTTTAGACGCCGCGTGCGCGTGCACGGTTACGATCTGGTTGAGCCAGACGCCGATCTCATCCAACCGGTCGGGGTCAAAGCGCACCGTGACGCGCTCAAGCCCAGCGACGACATCTTCAGCCAGACCCTTGCGCCGCAACAGGTCGGCGAGCGTTTGCGCTTTTGCCGGCGTATCGACTGCAAACTCAAATAGATCGTCCGCCACGCGCGTTGGGACTAGACGCGCGGACATATCAGCACTTTATGCGCCTCAAGTGCGGCGCGAATGGCTTTGGCCGCTTCGAACGCGCCAGGCGTATCGCCGTGAACACAGATCGTTTCCACCGGCAGCGGGATCGTCGAACCATCATGCGTTCTGACCTTCTGGTGCACGGCAATAGAAGATGCTTGCTCGACCTGGGTCTCGGCATCGTGGAAAACGGCGCCCTCGAGTTTGCGATCGCGCAATTGGCCGTCCACCTCATAAGCTCGGTCAGCAAACCCTTCGGCAACGAAAGCCAGCCCATTCGCTTTGGCCGCGGCTTCCAGCTCAGACCCAGGCGGTCCAACCAGCCATCCGCGCGGCAGCAGTTCCAGCATCACATTGCAAATGCTCTGCGCCAAATCCGGATCTTGCGCCGCCATATTGTAGAGCGCACCATGCGGTTTCAGGTGGGTGAGGGGGACTTCGACCTCGGTCGCGAAACGTTTGAGATCGCCGACCTGTTCGCTCAAACTTGTTTCCAAGGGCGCGCCTGAAAGCGAGGACTTCGTCCGACCAAAATTCTCGCGGTCAGGGAAAGATGGGTGAGCGCCGATCGCCACGCCGTGCTGTTTCGCGAGGCGCAAGGCTGTGCGCATGGAGGTCGCGTCGCCAGCATGTCCGCCGCACGCAATGTTGCAGCTGGTGACCACAGACATCAGCTCGGCGTCAAAGGCGCAGCCTTCACCCAGGTCCGCATTCAGGTCCATACGCTTCGTCATGCCATCACTCCGGCCGCTCTCAGGATGGAGCGTAGCCCAAGACCAAGGGTGATCAAGACAATGACGCTACCGGCGAGATTGGCGCTGAGCGTATTGGCATGCGATCCGAGCAGGTCCTTGCGGTTCATCACATAAAGCAGGAAGCCCGCCATGAGTGGCAGAAGCAGCCCATTGGCATATTGCGCGATCAAGATCATTTCGACCGGGCGAATACCGGACAGGCTGATCGCGGCGCCAACTAAAACGACGACCAGAGCGGTGCCGCGAAACAGTTTCGATTTGCGGTCTTCATCGCCGCCTATGATCTCGCTCAGCGCAAAGGCTGTGGCCATTGGCGCTGTGATGGAAGAGGTCAGTCCGGCGGCGAACAGCCCGATGCCGATCACATAACGCGCCGCTTCACCAAAGGCGGGTTCGATCGCCCGCGCCATATCGGCGGCATTGTTCACCTCCAGCCCGCTCTTGAAGAGCGTGGTGGCCGCAGTCGAGAGAATGAAGATCGAAACGAGCCCGCCAAATCCGATTGAGAGCGCAGACTCCTTGCGGGCCGCGCTGGTTTCTGTGCCGCCGGGCCATTTCTTGCGCGTGGCGGCGGCATGAAGGAACAGATTGTAAGGGACGATCGTCGTGCCGATCAAAGCGATCGCGGTGAGTGTGCCGCCATCCGGTATGCGCGGCACCAAGCCAGCGAAAAAAGCGCCCAGGTCGGGCCGGGTAAAAATCACACTCAGGATGAAGGCGACGCTCATGATCAGCACGAGGCCGACCAGTAAGCGTTCGAGCAGTTCGTAACGACCGATCAGCACTGCCAGTCCGGCGATCAGTGCAAGGATCGCAACGAGTGTGTTCTGTCCGGGCGAGGATCCTAAAAGAAGCGCATCCAATCCAAGCGCGCCACCGGCCAGGTTGCCGCCTTCATAAGCGCAATTGCCGATCAAAAGCGCTGCGAACACCAAGCCGCCAACCGCCCATTTCATGGCCGGCACAGGCGCGCTTTGCATGAGGGCTTCGCCAAGCCCCATCTCGGCCCCAGCGCCCAATCGTGCGGCCATGTCTTGCAGAATGATGGTCGCGATGGTGGCGAAAACCAGGGCCCAGACCAGAGCAAATCCGAAATTCGCGCCGGCCAAGGTGCAAGCTGTCACCGTCCCCGGGCCGATAAAGGCCGCCGCCACCAGGACGCCGGGACCCAGACGGCGGGTCATTGATCGCTCGTCGCCTGAGCGATGCCGCGCCGTGTGGTCAGATAAGTCGCGAAACTCGCCAACCAGTGGCTGCCGGAATAGTGCTCATCCGACACAGCCGCGATGCCGACGTCGCGATGGACCGCATGGGCAGCCAGCAGCGCCGGGATACGCGGGTCATCGGCGGGCAAAGCGCTGGCAATGCCTTCCAGCGCCCAGGCGCGGGAGAGGTTGACGCCGTCCAGATGAACCAGCTTGCCGTCGGACGCATCCAGCACAATGCCGGGTTCGAGCCAATCGGCGCTGCCATCAATTGGGATTTGCGGAAGGAAATAGCCAAGCCAGACCACGAAGTCTTGTTGCGAGAGCACCCGGCGCATCAGATCCGCTTCCATCAAGCAGGGCGAAAGGAAATCCTCGCCGGAGGGCTCATAAGCGAGTGGGCAATTCACATCCGATTGGTGAAACGCCAAAGACTTTTGCACCAGTTCATTGGCAAAGGCGTCATTGCCGACCGTCCGCGCATAATCGATCATCAGTCCGAAGGCGAACGCGGTTTGATTGTGGGTTCCGAGCCGCACAGGGTAGGACAGCTTGGGCAGCCAGGCGCGGGTTTTTTCGACGATTGCATCCTCAAGCGGACGCAAGATTTCGCGCCATTCATTGAGTTGTGGATCGTCGCTCTCTTCCAGCTCGGCAATCAGTTGCAGATACCAGGCGATCCCATAAGGGCGCTCAAACGACCCGCGCCCATCCGTCGTATAATAAGCCAGCTCACCGGCCATATTGTCTGCGGTGAAATTCTGGGCGAGGGCGGTGCGGATTTCTTCGGCATAAACGCTATCCGGCTGGGTGCTCAACAGGCGGGTGAGCAACCAATGTCCATGCACTGAAGAGTGCCAGTCAAAGCACCCGTAAAAGGCCGGTGTCAGCGCGCGAGGCGGGCGGGCATCCTCGTCGGATTGCAGCACGTGGCTGATTTTGTTCGGATACTCGCGATGAATGCAATCAAGCGCCAGGATCGCAAATCGATCTTCGGTCGTCACCGGGGCCGGGCGTTCCGATTGTGCTTCAGGGTCTGTCATCGTATCCGGCTCCGTCGCAGGGGGGTTCGAACAGGCGGCCAATGCCAATCCGAGCATCGCCAACACAGAATGCTTCATGCGGATCCCTTTCTCTCGCTCATCAAGGCCACCTAATCTGCGGCGGGACGAAAGGGCAAGAGACTTTGAAACCTTAAGACAATCAACTCATTGTGCGTGAAAGCTGTCTTTGGTTTTGCGCCAGCATTTCTGCTGTCATGCGAATCGCGGCGGCTTCGTCGATGGAGGTTTCGTCGAACACCATCTCGATCAGCGCATATCCCATCTCGATGCCGACGCGCGCGCTGACATAGGCGGTGTCGGGATTGAGATCTGGCCAGCGTTCAAGCGCCTTCTCGGTCATCAGGGTAGCCATCCGGCGGTGGGATTCGAGGCGGACATTTGAGAGTATGGGCGTCGCATGCAAGGACCGCATGATCCACCCACCGGCCTTGAATTGGCGTGTGACGGTCAACGTCTCGCGCAAAAAATGCTCGATCTGGCGGGTGAGATCATCCGCATCCGGGTCCCAGTCTTCGAGCAGCGCATTTTGGGCGTCCATCAGGCGTTCGCCGAGTTCTTTCAGGACCGCGTATTTGTTCGGGAAGTATCGATAAAGCGCCGGCGGCGTGAGCCCGGCACGTTTGCAAATCATATTTGTCGACAAGCGTTCAAAGCCGACTTCTTCGAGCAATTCCGCAGCCGCATCGAGCACGCGTTCCATAGTCCGTTGGGAACGGTCCTGATGCGGTGTCGCGCGTTTGCTGGTCTTCGGGGTCACGGTGATACGACCTCAATTGAGGGGCTTCTTGACAGGCGAGCATAAAACGATAGTGATAACTATCAATTAATCAAGGAGGAGGCAATGGCTGTATCACGGCGGCGACTGTTACAAGGCGGAGCAGGGGTGACCGTCGCAGCGGCGATTCCGGTCGGCCAGCATGTGGCCTGGGGCGCTCGGGACTTTGTCAGAGACGGTTATACGCCTGATTATCCAGAGGCGCCGGCAGGTGAAGAATCGTGGATGAATTGGGCCGGCGCACAAAGAGCGACGCCGATGCAACTCGCCTCGCCACAATCCGAAGCCGAGCTGTCGGAATTTGTCCGCAGCACGCCCTACCGAGTTCGGCCGCGCGGCAGCGGTCACTCCTTCACCGGGCTCGTCCCCAGCGAAGGGGTGATCCTGGACGCAAGCTATCTGTCCGGATTGCAAGCCTATGACGCCGAAACCGGCATCGCCACGTTCGGGGCCGGGACGACGCTGATGCAGACAGCGGCGAACCTTCAAGACCTTGGCCGCGCCTTTCCAAACCTGCCCGATATCGTCGATCAGACCCTGGCCGGTTCATTCTCGACCGGCACGCATGGGACAGGCGAAACGCTGACCGCTCTGCACGACTATGTTCGAAGCTTTCGGCTCGTCACCGCCAATGGCGATGTGTTGGAAGTGTCGCGCGATAGCAATCCCGACCTGTTTGGCGCGGGCAAAGTTTCGCTCGGCGGGCTGGGTGTGATCAGCTCGTACAGTGTTCAAACCATTCCGGCCTTCAATCTGCGCCGCATCGTCAAGGCCGAGCCAATTGATCAGGTCCTGGAGGAAGCAGAATCCCGCGCCGCCGCCCATCGCAATTTCGAGGTCTTTTACCTGCCCAGCACTGGGGTCGCGGCGACGCTGAGTCACGATTTGTACGAGGGCGAAGTGACCGGAGTTCAGCCATCCGAAGATGATGAGACTCTGGAAGGGCTCAAGACCTTGCGCGACCAGTTCGGTTGGTGGCCCTGGCTTCGACGACGCATCGCCCAAGGCGCCTTACCCAATGGCGTACTCGAAGATGTCAGCGACGCGTCCATGGAACTGCTCGCCACGACGCGGCCGATCAAATTCAATGAGATGGAGTATCACCTGCCCAAAGCGGAAGGGATCGCCGCACTTCGAAAAGTCATCGCCAAGATGGATGCGCGCAAGGATGCGTTTTTCCCGATGGAAATTCGCTTCATCGCGCCGGATGATGCTTGGCTTAGCCCATTCAATGATGGCCCGCGCATATCGATCGCGATCCATGCCGCTGTGGATGAGCGGTTTGATTATTTCTTTAGCGACTTCGAACCAATTTTTCGCGCGCATGGCGGTCGCCCCCATTGGGGCAAGTGGCACAGTTTGAAACGGGATGATCTGACCGCCCTTTATCCAAAATTTGAATCCTTCATGGAGGTTCGAAAAGACCTGGATCCGGATGGCAAATTTCTGAATCCGCATTTGGCCGAGCTGTTCGGGGAGCCGTTCAATGATTAGTATCAGTCGAAGACATCTGTTCATCGGTGGGGCAGCGATAGTGGGAGTGAGCGCACTAATGTCAAAACCTGGAGATAAAAGCGGCCCGCGTGAGCCTTACTTTCTGGATGTTCAGGCCGCGCTGAAACAGGCCGGGATTGCCACGCCCGTTTTGGTCATTGATCGAGCGAGGTTGAATGCGAATATCGACACGCTGATCGGTCATTTGCCGGAGGGCATGGGCTATCGGATCGTCGCCAAATCGCTACCGTCGCTGGGTTTGATTGATCACATCAGGACGCGCGCGAAAACCGATCGCTTGATGACGTTCAATCAGCCCATGCTGACCGCCCTTAGCCAGGCGATGCCGGATGCCAGCCAGTTGCTGGGCAAGCCCTTGCCCGTGCAGGCCGCGCAGAACTATTTTGACTCGCTGGGTGAGGAGGACGCGCCCGCCGCAGCCAAGGTTCAATGGTTGATCGACAGCCATCAACGGCTGGATCAATACGCTGAACTGGCGCGCGGGCTGGGCACGGCTTTGCAGATCAATATTGAGCTCGATGTCGGCCTGCATCGCGGCGGGTATGAGCCGGGCGCCGAGCTACAATCTACGCTGGAGCGCATCCGCGATGATGATCATCTCGAGCTGGCAGGCTTTATGGGATATGAGCCGCATATCCCCGCCCTGCCGACGACGCTCGGGTGGCGAGACCGGGCCTTGAATGGGGCTTGGAACAAATATCAGGAGGCGCTTCGGCAAGCTGCAAATGTGTTCGGGGTCGACCGCATTCCTTCGCTGACCCGCAATGCTGCGGGAAGCCCAACCTATCGCTATTATGAAGACACCGAAATCGCCAACGAGATTTCAGCCGGCTCATGCCTCGTCAAACCCACGCACTTTGACAGCGAATTGTTGGAACCGCATCAACCGGCCAGTTTCATCGCCACGCCTGTGATCAAGTCCCTGCCGACCACGCGGATGCCAGGGCTCGAATTTGCCGACAGCGCCAAAAAGGCCTGGGATCCGAATTATAGCAAAACCGTCTTCATCTATGGCGGGCACTGGTTGGCTGACCCGGTCGACCCGCCAGGTCTGTCTTACAATTCGACCTTTGGACGATCGTCCAATCAGGAAATGCTGAATGGCGGCCCCGATTTGAGTATTGAAGCCGACGAGTTTGTGTTCTTTCGTCCGCAACAGAGCGAGGCGGTCTTCTTGCAATTCGGAGATATCGCCGTCTATGAGGATGGCGAGATTGTCGACACCTGGCCGGTATTTGAAGCGTCCGCTTAGGCGGATTCCAGGCTTTTGACTTGCACCTTGGTCGGACGGCTATTGCCGTTGCCATACAGGTTCACTTTCAGCTTCGAGATCGCATGCACCAATGCGTTCGGGCCATACTTGATGTCGCCGGTGAACTCGATGCCTGGGAAACGATCAAAGATCTTCTCATAGGCGACACGCAGCTGCATTTGCGCAACGCGAGATCCGAGGCATTTGTGCACGCCGTGTCCGAACGCGATGTGCTTGTCGACATTGTCGCGCATCATGTCGAACGTGTCCGGGTTGGGGAAAATCTCCGGGTCGCGATTGCCGGCCCCGTACCACATCACGACTTTCTCATCCTTGGCGATTTTCTGGCCGTTTAGCTCCGTGTCTTCAAGCACGGTGCGGCGCATATGCTTGACCGGCGAGACCATACGCAGCGACTCTTCAGCCATGCGCGAAATCAGCGATGGATCATCGATCACCATGGCGCGCTGATCGGGCCATTCGGTCATCAGCTTGATCGTGCCCGAGAGCGAGTTTCGGGTCGTGTCATTGCCGGCAAAAATGATCAGAAGCCAGGAGCCGTCGAGATATTCCTGCGGCAGCAATTCATCTTCGAGTTTCGAATGCGCGATCACGGTCAGCAGGTCTTGCCGTGGATTGGCGCGGCGATCGGCCATCACGCTGGCGCCATAGGCGAACATTTCCTCAACCACTTTCTTGAACCGGAAGGGGAATAGGGGCTCGCCGAGGAAGGTTCGCAACGGGTTGGACATAAACTGGCTGGCCATTTCCAGATAATGCATCCAGTGAACGATCTTCTGTCGATCTTCCTCGTCCACGCCGAGCATTTCGCACAAAGTGTACAGCGGCAATTGGTTGGAGAAGACTTTGACGAAATCGACGACCGGGCCTTCGCGCTCCAGATCGTCGCAAAGCGAGTCGACTTTCTGACTGACTTTCTCGCGCAACTCTTTGACATAAGCAGGGATGAAGAAGTCTTTTTGCTGAATCCGCATCTGCATATGTTGCGGCTCGTCCATCGAGATCAGATTGTCCATCGCCGCACGTACGAGGATTTCCGGGCGCCAATGCTTGCGGTCCGGCACGGCGAGATTGATGCCGCCGCGCTGGGAGGAATAGATGTCTGGGTTGAGTTCGACCGTTTTGATGTCTTCATAGCGAGAGACAGACCAATAGCTTGAGGCCTGTTTCGGCATTTTCGACCACATGACCGGCGCCTCATTGCGCATGCGCTTATACAGCTCATACGGATGGCCCCGCGTCCACGAGTTCGGATTCCACAACTCGAAATCACTCTCAAGCATTGGATAGATCATTGTATTGACGGGTAATTTTGCCCCAGTGTCGACGAAGATGTCGTCGCTGATCAGTTTCATAAGCTGGTCTCCCTCGTCTGGCGGCGCTTGCCGCACGCGACTCGATGATTTTCACATAAGCTAGCTCAGTTTCCATACGACGCCATGGGGTATTTTGGATGACCAAACGGAAACCTGATCTTGTGGAATTGACCCTGCTCGCGGCGCGCGTCAGGGTATCGGTATGAGCGCACTGGTCCGAAATCAGACGAGCGAAACGCATCTTCACTTGCGCGGAGAGCTTTTGACGCCCTTGCCTGAAGGGGCGCTATGGTGGGCGGTCGAGCGGACCCTCGTGGTGTCCGATCTGCACTTGGAAAAGGGCTCCAGTTTCGCTGCCGCCGGGCAAATGCTGCCGCCCTATGATACCAGCGCGACGCTCTCAGTGGTCGAGGCATTGGTGCGGGCGTATCAACCGGCCCGGGTCGTTTCGTTGGGTGATAGCTTTCATGATCGCGATGCGGAATGGAGGCTGACACCGGGGGATACGGCCCGGATCAAGCGGCTGACCTCAACAACCGAATGGGTTTGGGTCGAGGGCAATCACGATCCGGATCCACCCGAAGATTTGGGCGGGCATGCGGCCAAGGTTCTGCGCCTCAAAGATATTGTGTTCCGCCACGAACCGACCGGAGATAGCGGAGAGATTGCCGGCCATCTCCACCCTTGTGCAAAAGTGCTGAGCCGCGTGCGAACCCTGCGCCGATCGTGCTTTGTTACCGATGGGGAGCGCCTGATCATGCCCGCGCTCGGCGCGTTCACAGGCGGACTCAATGTCCTGGACGAGGCTTATGCGCCTTGTTTTCCCAATGGCGGCATGATGGTTTTCGCGATGGCGCGGGATACGGTGATACCTGTTTCAACCAATCGTCTGATTCCAGATCGGGGCCGCCCTGAATCTGGGCGGTGGCGCTTGCATACGAAATCCGATCTGAAGGGGTAGGTCATGAGCAATATCGATTTCGCCCAGTTCTGGGCAGATTATGGAGACGCAATTCTGGGCTTCGGCGCGCGAGCCGTCGGGGCGCTGATTGTTCTATTGATTGGCTTGCGGGTCGCCGGCTGGCTTGGCCGGCTGGTTCGCACGGTGTCACTGCGTCAGGAGAATATTGACGACACGCTGGGCAATTTCTTCGGCTCCATGGTGCGGTGGGCGGTTACGGCCGCGGTCTTCATCGCCGTCCTGCAGGTCTTTGGTGTTCCGGCGACGAGCTTTGTGGCCATTCTGGGCGCGCTCACGCTGGCGATTGGCCTGTCGCTTCAAGGTGCGCTGGGCAATATTGCCTCTGGCGTGATGATCATGATTTTCCGTCCCTATAAGCTTGGCGACTATATTGAGGCGGCTGGCGCAGCGGGAACGGTCAAAGATATCAACCTGTTCCAAACCGTGTTGGCCACGCCGGACAATATTCAGATCATGGTTCCGAACAGTCAGGCGATTGATGGCGTGATCAAGAATTATAGCGGCTATGATACGCGCCGGGTCGATGTCACGTTCGGGATCGATTATGGCGACGATATCGACAAAGCCATCGGGATTATCAAATCCATCGTCGACAAGGATGATCGCATCATGCGCGATCCCGAACCGTTCGCGAAAGTGGTCAATCTCGGCGACAGCTCAGTCGACATCGCCACTCGTAACTGGGTGAAAGCCAGCGATTATTGGGATGTGCGGTTTGATCTGACCAAGCAGATCAAAGAGGCCTTTGATCAGCAGGGCATCTCAATTCCGTATCCGCATCAGGTCGAGATCGTCAAAAACGTTGCCTAGGCCATGACTGATCCTGCGCTGGAGACGATTGGCGAAACGGCCGCAAAAACGGGGAAACTCCCCAGCACAAAGCGGCATATCCTTCTGCGCTTGCTCGGCATCAGCATCTGGGGCTGGATCAAGCTCGCCTTGCTCTGTGTCCTGGTCGGGTTCTTTGTCATGGCCAGCGAGTTCGATCCGGCATCGCCGGAAGTCAATGTGCTCGGCGCCATGCAGCGGTTTTTAGAGAGCCTCGCCAGCGTCGCTGGTTGGACCGCGCGCAATTTTTGGAAACCCGCACTCGCCGGCGCGACATTTGTTTTGCCCATCTGGCTTCTATGGCGATTGGTGAGCTTGCCTTTCCGTAAGTAAGCTTTGCTCTATCCTCTCTGGGATAAGACAAAGGCGGGAAGAAAAATGGATATCTCAAAATTGATGTTTCGCGATGGCCTGATGGACGGCGAACGGGTGCTTGTGACCGGCGGCGGCACAGGTCTTGGCAAGGAAATGGCGGAGGGGTTTCTCAAGCTCGGCGCGGAGGTCCATATTTGCGGTCGGCGCGGGGGCGTGTGCGAAGAGACGGCCGAAGCCCTAATGAGTGCGCATGGCGGTAAAGTGGTGCCGCACGCCTGCGACATCCGGGTCGCCGAAGCGATTGATGACATGACAGACAAGATCTGGATCAATCATGGCGCCTTGACTGGCTTGATCAATAATGCGGCCGGCAATTTCATTTCGCGGACCGAAGACCTGTCTATTCGCGGCTTTGATGCGATTTCGAACATCGTTTTTCGCGGCACCTTCTACATGACCCACAATATCGGCAAACGCTGGATTGAAGCAGGCGATCGCGGCAGCGTGACGTCGATCCTAACCACCTGGGTGTGGAATGGCGGTCCGTTCGTCGTGCCGTCGGCCATGTCGAAAGCCGCTGTGAATACAATGACCCAGTCTCTGGCGGTCGAATGGGGGCGTTATGGCCTGCGCTTCAACGCGATTGCCCCTGGGCCATTCCCGACAGAAGGCATGACCAAACGTCTGGCGCCGCAAGCGGACAGCACAGAAGACATGAACCGCGATGGCGCCAATCCGATGGGGCGGATCGGCAAAATGCATGAACTGGTCAATTTGGCCGTGTTCCTCATGGGCCCTGGCGCAGAATATGTGAATGGTCAAACCATTGCCATTGACGGCGCCATGTATAACGCGACGGGCGGAAATTTCGCGCAGCTCGCCCAATGGGGCGACGAAGAATGGCAAGCCGCGCGCGCAGCGATTGAGGCCACCAACGCTAAAGACAAAGCCAAACGAACGGTTTAAGTCCGGTTCCGACCAAAAGCATCAGGAGGAAGACTATGGCGGATCGATTTGATCTGACGGGCAAGCTTGCGCTCGTAACGGGGGCCTCAAGCGGTTTGGGTAAACATTTTGCGCGCGTGCTTTCAGACGCGGGCGCAAAAGTCGTTCTGGCCGCGCGCCGGATGGAGCGCCTTGAAGCGCTGGCAGCCGAAATCGAATCCAAGGGCGGTGAAGCGCTGGCAGTGTCGATGGATGTGACCGACGCGTCCTCCATCGAGGCGGCACTGGCGGTGACGCTCGAGCGGTTCAACAGTCCAGCCGACATCATCGTCAACAATTCAGGTCTCAGCCGCGACGACTTCTTTATCAATATGCCTGAAGCCGATTTCGATCTGGTCATGGACACAAATACCAAGGGGGTTTGGCTCGTCGCCAAGACATTTGCCGGTGCTTTGGTGAAGACCGGAAAACCCGGCAGCGTGATCAATATTGCATCGATCGTCGCCAAAAGAGTTAGTCACACACTGACCGCCTATGCCGCCTCGAAAGCGGCGTGCGAACACATGACCCGATCCATGGCGATTGAAATGGCGCGATATGGGATCCGCGTGAATGCCCTCGCGCCGGGATATTTTGAGACCGAGATCAATGATGAGTTTCTCAATTCCGAATATGGTCAGAAGATGCTGAAACGCATCCCCATGCGCCGCTTTGGTGAGCATGATGAACTTGCCGGTCCGCTATTGTTGCTGGCGTCCGAGGCCGGCAGTTTCATGACGGGATCCACGATCGTGGTGGATGGCGGCCAAATTTGGAACGCGCTCTGACGCCTGAATTTCGCCGCACGATCTTAAGAGGGCATTAGCCGTTCTGCGTTTAGGTCTTCGCCTTTGGAGGAGACCAGTCATGGCTGCGAAACGCAAATCTGAGCCGTACCATACCGGCGATACCAAGATGAAAGCGGCTGCCCTCAAGTCTGAGGCCGCTGTAAAGCCGCTTCAGGCCGGGGAAGAGGCCAAGCCCGTGCCGTCTCCTGCCAAGCAACTCCAGGACCAGCTTGAGGCGCATTATCAGCCGCTCAGCAAACGCATGTCTGTGATCTTGGTCTCGCTATTGGTGGCGTTCGCCTTTGTCGGTGGCTGGATCGGTGGATCTGGCGGTTCGTTTCTGATCTGATCTGTCCCTAGCCAGGCGCGCAAATCTCGCTAAAAGCAGCGCGGGACGTGATTGGAGTGACACAAATGACCATTCGCAAAGCTGTTTTGCCAGTTGCCGGATTTGGAACGCGCGTATTGCCGGCCACCAAGGCCATTCCAAAAGAGCTTCTGCCCGTCGTTGACCGACCCGCTTTGCAATATGTGGTCGATGAAGCGATTGAAGCCGGCATTGAGCACATCGTATTTGTGACCGGCCGGGGCAAGAGCGCGATCGAGGACTATTTCGATCTCGCGTTCGAGCTTGAAACCAGCTTGGCCGGTAAAGCCAGCAAGGCGAGCATCTTGGCCGACGTTCAAAAAACCCGTCTACCAGCAGGCGGCGCCAGTTTCACGCGGCAGCAAGAACCGCTTGGGCTTGGCCATGCGATTTGGTGCGCCCGCGATATTGTCGGGAATGAACCATTTGCGATCCTTCTGCCGGATGTGATCGTCAAAGCCGAAACCTCCTGTTTGGCGCAAATGGTCGCCGCCTATGACAAGGTTGGCGGCAATATTATCGCGGTCGATCCGGTGCCAGAAGACCGGGTGTCCTCTTATGGCGTGATTGCGCCAAAGGGTGAGCGAGATGGCCGTCTGATTGAAATGAGCGCGATGGTCGAAAAACCGCCGCGGGATGAAGCGCCATCCAATCTTGCGATTACCGGGCGTTACATTCTCCAGCCTGAGATTTTTGGCCTGCTCGCTGATCAAGGGGCCGGGGCTGGGGGTGAGATCCAGCTGACCGACTCGATGGCGCGATTGATGGAGCAGCAAAGCTTCTATGCCTATGAGTTCGAAGGTGCGCCATATGATTGTGGGTCTAAGCTCGGCTATTTCGAAGCCGTACTCGCGCATGCGCTGACGCATCCAGAAATTGCTGATGGCGCGCGGGCGCTGATCAACAAAGTCTAAGTTGACCGCCGTCAACCGCTGCGTTAGCGCGGCTTTATGAAGGTCAAACTGCCGACCCCACGCGATGTTGTCGCCGCCCGCAAGCGGATCCGCGACCATATCGAAACAACGCCAGTCCTGTCATCCGCAGTGATCGATGACATTGCCGGTGCGAAACTGCTGATCAAAGCTGAATGTTTGCAACAGACTGGCAGTTTCAAGCTGCGCGGCGCCACCAATCGATTGCTGCGCATTCCAAGCAAAAAAAGAGAAAATGGCGTTGTTGCTTTCTCGTCCGGCAATCACGCCCAAGGCGTTGCCCGGGCCGCGCGCCGTCTTGAGATGCCGGCCCTGATCGTGATGCCATCCGATGCGCCGGCCGTGAAAACCGAAGGCGTGGAAGCCGATGGGGCGGAAGTCCGGCTCTATGACCGCGAGACCGAAAGCCGCGAACAGATCGCGGCCGAGATCGCCCGCGAACGGGGTGCCGTGCTGGTGCCAAGCTTTGATGATCCGATGATCATAGCCGGGCAGGGCACGCTCGGTCTGGAATTTGCCGAACAGGTCAAAGCGAGTGGGCAGCAGCTTGATCACCTGATCTGTTGTACCGGCGGCGGCGGCTTGATCAGCGGCATTGCGCTGGGGTTGTCCAAGGTCAGCCCGGAAACGAAAGTCTGGACGGCCGAACCTGGAGGCCACGACGATTGGAAGCGATCCCTCGAAGCCGGCGCCATTCAAACCAATGAGCCCGGCACGCGCTCGAAATGCGATGCTATCCTCACACCGCGGCCTGGCGACCTGACCTGGGCGATCGGGTCGACCCTGTTGGCGGGCGGTTGCGCGATCTCCGATCAACACGTGTTTGAAGCCATGCGCATTGCGTTTCGACAATTGCGAGTGGTGGTCGAACCCGGCGGCGCCGCGGCGCTCGCGGCGGCTTTGTTTCGACTGCCGGAAGCGGCGAAAGGAAAAACGGTCGGTGTCGTCCTGACCGGCGGAAATGTTGATCCACGCCTGTTCGCAGACGTCTTGAACCGAAGCGTCTAGCTTTCCTTCATCAGTCGCGCTTTTTGCCGCTGCCAATCGCGTTTGGCAGACGTCTCGCGCTTATCGTGCGCCTTTTTACCGGTGGCGATGCCGATCAGAAGCTTGGCCAAACCGCGATCGTTAAAATACAGCTTGAGGGGCACAATCGTACGCCCCGCGCGCTCAACCGCTTGCGCCAATTTCGAGCGTTCGCGTTTGGAAACCAGGAGTTTGCGCTTGCGCCGCGGCGTGTGATTGAACCGGTTCGCGCCATCATATGTCGGGATATCCGAATTGATCAGCCACAATTCGCCCTCTTCGAGCGAGGCATAGCTCTCTGCGATATTGGCTTTGCCATTGCGCAGCGATTTGACCTCGCTGCCGGTCAGCATCAGTCCGGCCTCTAGCGTGTCTTCGACCGTATAGTCGAAGCGTGCCCGTCGATTCTCCGCGACGAGACCGTCGGAGCGACCTTTGGTTTGAGACTTCTTGGCCATGGTTTAGCTGACGCCTGCTCGTTCCATGGCTGCATCGATCTTGGCGCGCGTGGCCTCGTCTGGCATCACAATCGGCAGGCGAACCTCGTCTGAACACACACCCATTTTGGAAAGCACATGCTTGGCCGGACCGGGGGAGGGCGAAAAGAACATCGCGCGATGAATATGTGTCAGCCTTTGGTCCAAAGCCTGCGCGGTTCTCAGGTCACCGGCGTCGAACGCGGCGTGCATTTGCGCGCATAGATCAGGCGCCACATTGGCGGTCACCGAAATACATCCCGTTCCGCCCATGCCGCGATGGCCGAGGCTGGACGGATCTTCACCCGAAAGCTGTGTGAACTGTTCGCCTTCTGCCAGAGCGGCGTGCATGGACACCCGCCCGAGATCGTTGCTGGCATCCTTGATTCCGACAATGTTCGGCAGTTTGGCGAGTTTCCCAACTGTCTCGGGCAACAGATCCGACGCCGTTCGGGCGGGCACATTGTAGAGCACAATCGGCATGGAAACCGCGTCATTAATGGCCCGAAAGTGGGCTTCCAGACCGGCCTGATCGGGCTTGTTATAATATGGACAAATCACCAGAGCGGCATCGGCCCCGACTGTTTTGGCGTGTTCGACCAGCTCAATGGCTTCCCGGGTTGAGTTGGAGCCGGCTCCTGCAATTACCGGAACTCTGCCATTTGCCACTTGGATGCAAAGCTCCACGACTTCCCGATGCTCAGCATGTGAGAGCGTCGCAGACTCGCCCGTCGTGCCGCACGGAACCAAGGCTGATGAACCGCCTTCGATTTGGCGTTCAATCAGGTTGGAGAAGGCGTCACGATCGATGGCCCCATTCTTGAATGGAGTAATCAACGCTGGAATAGAACCATGAAACATATGTCAGATACACACTTTGGGTTGAACCTGGCCTCAAACTGCCAGAGTTTGGTCATATACGGCCTATAAACCGGAATCGGAATGTATCAACGGCAAGGACGATAGGGAATCGGTCAAAGCACATGCGAAAACGCCTTTTCAGTCTGATTTTGACGTCAACCGCGCTTGCGCTTGGAACAAGCCTGACGAGCACGGCACAAGTGGCCACGCCACCTTCCATGAAGCCAAAACTGGTGGCGGCATCTGATGTATTGGCCACACGTGACGCGGCCTTGCTGCGCGAAGGCTTGCAAGCCGTCGATCGCTCCGATTGGTACGAAGTTCGTCAAGCCGAGTCGCAAATCAATGACACGACCGCGCGCGATATTCTGACTTGGTACCGTGCCCGCCGCGATTGGCGGATGTCATTCGATGAAATGGACCGGGCCCTGACCCGGCTGGGCGGATGGCCTGAAATCAGCGAGATCCGGTCTCGCGCCGAAGAAGTGATGGAGCTTTCGACGCTCGATGCGCGAGCTCGGGTGGCCTGGTTCGAGAATCATGGCGGCGCGCGAAGCGGCGCTGGCAATATCGTGTTTGCGCGCGCTCTAGAGGCGCTCGGGCGCGACGAAGAAGCGATGATCGAGGTCCGCAAAGCCTGGCATGGCCGGACCTTGAGCAAGGAAGTCAGCCAGAAGACCTATGCGCGCTATAAGAACAGATTGACCCAGGATGATCATCGCAAACGCGCTGATTTCCTGCTCTGGACGCGCCAAACCACCGCCGTGAGCCGGATGAAATCACTGCTCACCCCGGATTGGCGCGCCTTGGTTGATGCCCGGTCCAAACTTATTCGACGCGCGCGTGGTGTGGATTCAGCTGTAGAGGCTGTGTCGAGCGAATTGCAATCGCATCCCGGCCTCGTCTTTGATCGCGCGCAATGGCGTCGACGGGCACGCATGACGGATCGCGTGACGCCGCTGCTGCGCCAGATTGATGGCAATGATGTTCCGGTCGCCGGTCGCAGCCGCCTATGGAAAGAACGCCACCCGCAGGTCAGACTGGCCCTCAAGAATGCCGACTGGCAGCTCGCCTATGAACTCTCGGCGCCGCACGGACTGTCCTCTGGCCGCGATTTCGCCGAAGCGGAGTGGATCGCGGGATGGATCGCGCTGCGTCATTTGAACAGCGCCGAACGCGCCCTGCAGCATTTTGAGTCGCTTGAAACCGGTGTTTCGACGCCGATCAGCTTGTCACGCGCCTGGTATTGGAAAGGTCGCGCTTTAGAGGCGATGGGGGAAACCGAAGCGGCGCAAGCGAAATATGCCGAAGCGGCCCAGTATCGTTTCTCCTATTACGGTCAATTGGCCGCCGAGAAAGCCATGCAAGGCACGATCGATCTGGACGTGTCTTATGACATCACAGACGAAGATCGCAGCAATTTCCAGAATCGCGCATTGGTGCGCGCCATGCGCTTGTTCGCCGAGAATGGCTGGGATGCCGCCTTCCGCAAATTCGCCTATCATCTGGATGACCAGCTGACCCGGCCACAAGACTTCGAGCTTTTGGCGGATCTGGGCCGTGAATATCACTATGCCGATATCGGTGTTCGCGGCGCGAAAGCTGGCCTCGCAAAAGGGGTCGTTGCCCCGGACGCCGCCTATCCTGTGGTCGAGTATCCTTTGCTGCGTGAACCGCAAGTTGAGCGATCTCTCATGCTGGCCCTGTCGCGCCAGGAGAGTGAGATGAACCCAGCGGCGATCAGCCATGCCAATGCGCGCGGCCTGATGCAGTTTATTCCACGCACAGCCCGCTTGGAGGCGCGGCGTCAGGGCCTGCCCTATCGCACCAGCTGGCTCACCGATGACCCGGGCTACAATATGACTTTGGGCGGGGCGCATCTCGATACGCTGCTGCGTCAATTCAATGGCAGCTATATCATGACGGCGGCGGCCTATAATGCCGGGGCCTCGCGCCCACAGCGCTGGATTGGCGAATATGGCGACCCGCGTGCCGGCGAAGTTGATCCTGTTGATTGGGTCGAATTCATCCCATTTAGCGAGACCCGAAACTATGTGCAGCGGGTCCTGGAAAACACGCAGGTCTATCGTAACCGCTTGAGCGGCGAGCCCGTGGACATCCAATTGTCAGACGATTTGGATCGCGGGCGGTTCGGCAGCAATTAAGCGGTTGCCTTCTTCTTTTTGGTAGGCGCCTTTTTCTTCGGCGCCGGTTTCTTCGAAGGGGCTTTCTTCGCGGTCTCTTTTTTCGAGACGGGTTTGGCTTTCGCCTTCGGTTTCGGTTTGACCACAGCGCTTCCTGATTTGCGCTGATTATGACGCTTCAGCGCTTCGGCCAGGAATTTTCCGGTCCAGCTGGCTTTGACCTTGGCGACCTCTTCCGGCGTGCCCACAGCCACAATCTGTCCGCCACCATCGCCGCCTTCTGGGCCGAGGTCGATAATGTGATCCGCCGTTTTGATGACGTCGAGATTATGCTCAATCACCAAGACCGTGTTGCCGGTATCCACCAGCTCATGCAGCACATCGAGCAGTTTGCGGACATCCTCGAAATGCAGGCCCGTGGTCGGCTCATCAAGAATATAGAGCGTTTTGCCAGTCGCGCGCTTGGACAGTTCTTTGGCGAGCTTCACGCGCTGGGCCTCTCCGCCGGACAGGGTTGTCGCTTGCTGGCCGACCTTGATATAGGTCAATCCGACCCGGTTCAGGGTTTCCATTTTTGAACGGATGGCGGGAACCGCTGAGAAGAATTTCTCCGCTTCCTCAACCGTCATATCGAGCACATCTGCGATCGATTTGCCCTTATAGAGCACTTCCAGCGTCTCGCGATTATAGCGCTTACCGCCGCAGGTTTCGCAGGTGACGTAGACGTCCGGCAGGAAGTGCATCTCAATCTTGATGACCCCGTCGCCCTGACAGGCCTCGCAGCGGCCGCCTTTGACATTGAATGAAAACCGCCCGGGTTTGTAGCCGCGCTGTTTCGATTCAGGCAGCCCGGCGAACCAATCCCGAATAGGGCCGAACGCGCCTGTATAGGTGGCGGGGTTTGACCGCGGGGTCCGCCCAATCGGGCTCTGGTCAATATCGATCACCTTGTCGAGATGATGCAGGCCTTCAATGCTCTCATAGGGGGCGGGGGCTTTGCTCGCTTTGTTCAGCTTGCGCGCGAGGGCTTTGTAGAGCGTCTCAATGATCAGCGTGGACTTGCCGCCGCCGGACACGCCTGTGACGGCTGTAAAGGTGCCGAGCGGGATCGTGACGTCCACATTTTGCAGATTGTTGCCGCTGGCGCCCTTGATTGTGAGCTCGCGCTTTTTCTGATTGATCCGCCGCGTTTTTGGAATGGCGATTTCTTCGCGGCCGGACAGATAGGCGCCGGTGAGCGAGTTCTCGTCTGAAATAACCTGTTCGGCCGTGCCTTGACTGACCACTTGTCCGCCATGCACCCCGGCTCGAGGGCCCATATCGATGACATGATCGGCGGTCAGAATGGCGTCCTCATCATGCTCCACCACAATCACTGAATTGCCGAGGTCGCGCAGGCGCTTAAGCGTTTCCAGCAGTCGCTCATTGTCGCGTTGATGCAGGCCGATGCTCGGCTCATCGAGCACATAGAGCACGCCTGTGAGGCCTGAGCCGATCTGACTTGCCAAACGAATGCGCTGGCTTTCACCGCCGGACAAAGTGCCGGACGATCGCGACATGGACAGATAATCCAGACCGACCGCATTCAAGAAGATCAGACGATCATTGATCTCTTTCAGAATCCGACCGGCAATTTCTTGGGACTGGGGCGTCAGCGTGTCATTCACCTTGGCGAACCATTCGCCCGCTTCCTTGATGGAAAAACCTGAAGCATCGGCAATATCCAGACCGGCAATCCGAACCGCCAGCGCTTCAGGGCGCAGGCGTTTGCCCAGACAGGTGGGGCAGGCGGCTGCCGATTGGTATTTGGAAATCTCGTCCCGCGCCCATTGGCTTTCTGTTTCCCGGAACCGACGTTCGAGATTCGGGATCACGCCTTCGAACGTCTTGGTCACTTCATAGCGCCGCAGACCATCATCATAGATGAATTCGATCTCTTCTTCGCCAGTGCCGTTGAGGATCACCGTCTGTACGTTCTCCGGCAGCTTGTTCCAAGACGTTTTCAGATCAAAACCATAATGATCGGCCAAAGCTTGCAGCGTTTGCGTCTGATATGGGGAGGCTTGTTTCGCCCATGGCGCGATCGCGCCATTCATCAGATCCAGATCCTTGTCAGGCACAACCAGGCTCGGGTCGATCTTGAGCTGCTGGCCGAGCCCATCGCAGGTTGGGCACGCGCCAAACGGATTGTTGAAGGAGAAGAGGCGCGGTTCAATCTCTGGAATGGTGAAGCCAGATTCCGGGCACGCGAAATTGGCGCTATAGGTGATCCGCTTCGGTTCTGTTTCGCCCTCGTCCAGATCCGCATATTCTGCGACGGCGATGCCATTGGCCAGGGGAAGGGCGGTTTCGAAACTCTCAGCCAGGCGCTGTTCCATGCCTTCACGGACGACGATCCGATCGACCACGACATCAATGTCATGCTTGTATTTCTTGTCGAGGACCGGCGGCTCTTCCAGATCGTAAAACTCACCGTCGACCTTCACCCGCTGGAAGCCATTCTTGAGCAGTTCGGCAAACTCTTTGCGATACTCGCCTTTGCGGCCGCGGATCATCGGCGCCAGCAGGTATAGCCGCGTGCCCTCGGGCAGGGCCATTGTGCGGTCGACCATCTGACTGATGGTCATGCTTTCAATGGGCAGCCCGGTGGCGGGTGAGTAGGGAATGCCGACCCGCGCCCAGAGCAAGCGCATATAATCGTAAATCTCGGTCACCGTGCCGACCGTGGAGCGTGGATTGCGGCTGGTGGTCTTCTGCTCGATGGAAATGGCGGGGGAGAGGCCTTCAATGCTCTCCACATCCGGCTTTTGCATCAGTTCCAGGAATTGCCGCGCATAGGCACTCAGGCTCTCGACATAGCGGCGCTGTCCTTCGGCATAGATTGTATCGAAGGCCAGCGATGATTTTCCAGAGCCGGACAGTCCGGTGACCACCACCAATTGGTTGCGCGGAATGTCGACATCGACGCCTTTCAGATTGTGCTCTTTGGCACCTCGGACGCGGATGAAAGGGGATTCTAGGGAGGACATGCGAGTAGCAACCTGATCGTTTCTGTTTTTTCAAGACGTGATGTGTGTCGCGAGTCCAATTTGGCGACAAGAACGTATTGAGAACATTTTTAACGCGCCTGCAAGCGCTCATCCCGCTCTGGGGCATTCGACGATTTGCGAGCGTTAGATTTCGTGTCTGCTATTGCCAGGAACTGTCAGCAGACCGTCATCGGAATTGGCGGCCGGATTGCCGACGATGGGTGCATCGGCAGGAACAAAAGCAGAACAATTTCTTGACTCCGCGATCCTTTGTGGATAGCTACAGTCTTAGCGGGACACAGGCGATTCGAGTCTGTAAATCGCTGGTGATTGATCGGAAGCCAAGAACGGAGAACGGAAGATGGCAGGTTCAGTTAATAAGGTAATTCTCGTCGGCAATGTCGGCCAGGACCCGGAAGTGAGACAGTTTCAGAACGGCGGACAAGTTTGTTCCTTCTCACTCGCGACATCAGAAAACTGGAAAGACAAGAATACGGGCGAACGCCGGGAGAAGACTGAGTGGCACCGCATCTCGGTGTTTAATGAAGGTCTTATTCGCGTCATCCAGAATTACGTCAAAAAGGGCTCCAAGCTGTACATTGAAGGGCAGCTGGAAACCCGCAAATGGCAGGATCAGAACGGGCAGGATCGGTACTCGACAGAGGTCGTCTTGCGCGGGTTTGGCGCCACATTGACCATGCTCGACAGTCGCAATGGTGGCGGCGGCGGTTACGCCCAGGACTCGGTTGCCTATGGCAATCAGGGGCAGGGAGGCGGCCCGCGTCAAATGGATGGCCCACCGCAAGATTTCAGTCAGGATTTTGACGACGAAATCCCGTTCTAGAAATGACTTAGAGGCCCGCCCGTCGGGCCTCTTTCACGTGTGGGGACACGAAATGTCTCGCGTTCCCACGCGGTTTTAGTACACTTCGCTCCATCCATCCCGCAGCCTGGGTCTGCGTTTGAATGAGCGAAAAGTATGACCACACGACCCCCGAAAAAGTCCGAACTGATCGAGTTTCGCATTAGCCATGAGGCCAAGTCTGCCTTTCTCGACCAGTGTAAGCAGGATGACCGCTCCGCGAGCGAAGTGATCCGGGAGCTCATGCAGGACCATGTCAGCTCTCATTCTGAACGCCCTCAACAGCGAAAAGAATGGATTCCCAATATGACGGCACTTCTCAAAAGCCACCCTCTGTCTGCCAGCGCGGTTTGCGCCCTTTCACTTTTTGGACTGTCCGCCATGGCGACCACCGCTTCAGCGGACCCGGCGCAAGCGTTTGGTGCCATCGACACAAATGGCGACAAGTTTATCAGCATGGATGAATATATCACTGCATCCGAGCCGGTGGCCGCCCTGGCCATGAACAGTGATGGCAGCGACGCGCGGGTATTGAGTCGCACCGAGGCGCGTCAACTTCTGGCGCGTGAATATCTGGCCTATGACGAAAACAATGATGGCAAGGTCGACGAACGTGAGTTCATGCCTCGCTTCGATATCACCACGCGGATCTCATTCTATGCGGTCGATATAGACCGGGACGGGACGCTGACTCTGGATGAGTTGACCTCATTTTCGAACGGCACACCGGACGAGATCACGCGGCTGGAAAGCTCGTTCCGCGCGCTCGATGCAAACGGCAATGGGGCGGTCACATTGCAAGAGTATCAGATCGTCAAACTTTAGGGTCAGATCTCAGCTATGGCGTGAAGACTTCGACCAGATCTGAGGTCTGGCTTCCGCCAACTTGTAGCGCGCCGCCAATCACATAGATCTGATCTCCGATCGCCACGGCGCCCAGCCCGTGCCTGGGGTGGGGCATATCGGGTGCGGCCGTCCAGGCATCGGCGGCGGGATCGTAAGCCCAGCATTCGGCATATACGCCGCCGCCATCATTGAAGAATTCGCCGCCAAAGGCGTAGAGCTTGCCCGCCACGGAGGCCGCCGCCAATCCACCCTGGCCTTGCGGCATCGGGGCCGCGGAGCGCCAGCGGTCTTCATCGGCGTCATACACGTCATGCGCGGCGGTATTGCCGCCGCTCACGGTGCGCCCGCCCACGACGTGCCATTCCTGTCCAATCACCGCTGAAGCGGCGCTGTTTCTCTCGGTTGGCAGCGGCGCCGCAGTTTCCCAAGCCCCCGCCAGGTCTGCCAATCTGAAATGATCGCCAATATCGCCATGGTCGCTCCAGGCTTTGTTGACGTCTGCTACGGGCAAGCGTCCGCCGCACACATGCAGCCCATCTTGCAGGACCTGAGTGACGCTTTCGCCGTTCGGTTGGGGGAGCGCGGGCGCATCCGTCCAGGTTTCACCGTCATAGCTCCACACGCCAGATTGCATCACCCAGACCGCCTCCGCCGATTCAATTTCGAACCCTCCTATGGCCAGAAGTCGGTCTTGAAAGCTGATCAAGTTGGGATGGTGGCGCGCCGCGGGCAGGGCGGCCGCCTCTGACCAGGTGCTGGTCGCGGGATCTAAAACTATGTGTCGGTCGGTTGCGCCGGAGATTTCTCCGTCCGTGGAGATAAAGCCGCCAGCGAGGTGAATTTGCCCCTCATGCAGTGCCGGATAAATCTCCTGAACGGCGAAGGGCAGGGCCGGTCCAGCCGACCATTTTCCGGTCGAATCCGGGCTTCCGGCGAGGCTTTCCGGACGCCCGGAGCAAGCAAATGAAGCGGTCGCCGCACCGAAGACTAAAGCAGCTCTGCGAGTCATTGAAATCATTGGCTTTTTCCTGTTCTTTTTGAGGGGCTGTTTTCCTGTTCTAAACCTGTGATCAGCATTTGTAACCCAACCCTCATCCTGCTAGTCTTTTGTCTAATAAAGACAGGCGATTCGGCGCCTGTTTGGCAAGATGAGGTCGGCCCCCCGTGAGCGACGAAACAACACCGCCAGAAGATCCAGCAACTGATCGGATTCCAGGTGAAGACGGGATTGATCCCGTCAGCATCGAGACGGAGCTGAAACGCTCCTATCTCGACTATGCGATGAGCGTGATTGTCAGCCGCGCGCTGCCAGATGTGCGCGATGGTCTGAAGCCTGTGCACCGCCGCATCCTTTATGCGATGCAGGTCAATGGCAACACGCCGGACAAGCCGTACAAAAAGTCAGCCAACATTGTCGGGGCCGTGATGGGTAATTTCCACCCACATGGTGATAGCGCGATTTATGATGCGTTGGTGCGGATGGCGCAGCCCTTCTCGATGAGCCTGCCTCTGGTCGATGGTCAGGGCAATTTTGGGTCGATTGATAATGATCCGCCGGCCGCCATGCGCTACACCGAGTCTCGCATGGAAAAGGCGGCGCAATATTTGCTCGCCGATATCGACAAAGACACGGTCGACTTCCAGGACAATTATGATGGCTCACAGCAAGAGCCAATGGTGCTGCCGGCGCAATATCCGAACCTGCTGGTCAATGGCGCAGGCGGTATTGCCGTGGGCATGGCGACGAATATTCCGCCGCACAATCTCGGCGAAGTGGTCGATGCGACCCTCGCTATGATTGATGATCCGGCGATCGATGATGAGGCGCTGCTCGACATTATTCCGGGGCCGGATTTCCCAACCGGTGGCTTGATCCTCGGCCATGCCGGCGCGCGCAAAGCGCTGCTGGAGGGCCGTGGCTCAATCATCATGCAGGCGCGCTCTGAGATTGAAGAGATGCGCAATGGCCGCCAGGCCATCATCGTGACCGAAATACCGTATCAGGTGAACAAGGCGTCGCTGGTCGAGAAGATTGCCGGCATGGTCCGCGAAAAGCGGATCGAGGGCATCTCTGACTTGCGCGACGAGTCCGACCGTCACGGCATTCGTGTGGTGATCGAGGTGAAAAAGGATGCGAGCGCCGACGTGGTGCTCAATCAGCTGCATCGCTATTCGCAGATGCGCACCAGCTTCCCGGCCAATATTCTTGCATTGAATGGCGGACGTCCGGAGCAGCTCAATCTGCGCCAGATCCTGCAGGCCTTTATCAGCTTCCGCGAAGAAGTTGTCGCGCGCCGGACCAAATTTGAGCTCAACAAGGCCCGCGATCGGGCGCACGTCTTGGTCGGCCTGGCCTTGGCTGTCGCCAATATTGATGAAATCATTGCGATTATTCGCCACGCGCCAGATCCGAACACGGCCCGCGAACGTTTGCTCGAAAAAGCCTGGCCGATCATGGATATGGGCCCGCTGCTGGAGCTGGTCGCTGACCGCCGGACACGCTGGGAAGGCGAGGATTCGATCTTCCTGTCCGACGAGCAGGCGCGCGCCATCCTGGCCCTGCAACTGTCTCGCCTCACCGGTCTTGGCCGCGATGAAATCGGCAATGAAGCCAAGGGTTTGGCGGAGAAGATTGCCGATTATCTCGACATCCTGCGGTCGCGTCCACGCGTGCTGAATATCATTCGCGCGGAGTTGAATGAGGTCAAAGAAAAGTTCGCCGTTCCTCGCCGCTCTGAGTTTACGTTCGGCGGCGCCGATATGGACGATGAAGACCTGATCGAGCGTGAAGACATGGTCGTGACCGTCACGCATGGCGGTTATGTCAAACGCACGCCGCTTTCGACTTATCGCACGCAACATCGCGGCGGTAAGGGCCGGTCCGGCATCTCTATGAAGGATGAGGATTTCGTCACCCGCGTGTTCATGGCGAACACGCATACGGAGATCCTGTTCTTCAGTTCTGAAGGCATGGTCTACAAAGAGAAAGTCTGGCGTTTGCCTGTGGGCGGGCCGCAATCGCGTGGCAAGGCATTGGTCAATATCTTCCCATTGTCGAAGGACGAACGCATCGAAAGCGTGATGCCGTTGCCGGATGACGAAGAAAGCCGCAGCCAGCTCGACGTGATGTTCGCGACCCGGTCCGGCTCGGTGCGGCGAAACAAGCTGTCAGACTTTGTCCGCGTCAATCGCAACGGTAAAATCGCCATGAAGCTGGATGAAGGCGATGGCATTGTGCGTGTCCGCATGTGTTCTGAAGATCAGGATGTGATGCTGACCACAGCGCTGGGCCAGTGCATTCGCTTTAAAGTGACCGATGTTCGGGTCTTTGCCGGCCGGAATTCGACCGGGGTGCGAGGCATTCGCCTGGCTGATGGCGATCATGTCATCGCGATGGGCATTTTGCGCCATATCGACGTCACCAGCGCTGAAGCCCGGGCCTATCTGAAACATGCCACGGCGATGCGCCGCGCCGCCACGGGTGAAGATGAAGAGCCAATCGAAGCCGTTGCCGATGATGATGCGGATGATGGCGACGAGGAAGCCGCCCTGTCGGCGGAACGGATTGCCGAGCTCGGCGCCGCCGAACAGTTCATTCTGACCATTGCTGATGATGGTATGGGTAAGCGCTCTTCCGCTTATGATTACCGGGTCACCGGGCGCGGCGGCAAAGGCCTGGTGGCGCACAATATCTGGGGCAGCAACAAGAAGACTGGTCCGATCAAACAGATTGCCTCTTCCTTCACGATCGATGAAGACGATGAGGTGATGCTGGTCACCGATGCCGGACAGCTGATCCGGACCCCTGTCGATCAGATCCGCATCGCGGGCCGCTCAACCTCCGGGGTCTGGGTGCTGCGAACCAAGGATGAAGAGCGGGTTGTCTCTGTGGCACGCCTTGCAGACAACGGCGAAGACGATACAGAAGAGTCCTAGGAACGTTCGGGTTTTTTGTTGGATTAGCTGACCGAGCGTGCGGAGGAGTAGTATGGAGCGCGTTGGGCTGTATCCGGGTACATTTGATCCGGTCACGATGGGGCACTTGGACATTATTGGGCGCGGCATGAAGCTGGTCGACCGGCTGATCATCGGCGTCGCGGTCGGCGAAGCGAAACGCCCGCTATTTCCGCTCGAAGAGCGGATCGAGATGATGAACGAAGAGTGCAAGAAGCTGGAAGGGCCCGGCCGCGCCGAGGTCGAGGTCAAACCGTTTAATACGCTGCTGATGCACTTCGCCGAAGACCAGAAAGTCAATGTTATCGTCCGCGGCCTGCGCGCGGTTTCTGACTTCGAGTATGAGTTCCAGATGACCGCGATGAACGAGCAACTGAATCGCGAGATTGAAACTGTCTTCCTTATGGCCGATGTAAAACATCAGGCCGTGGCTTCGCGACTCGTCAAAGAAATCGCGCAGTTTGGAGGAGATATCACCCCCTTCGTCACGCCTGGTGTGAAAGAGCGATTGCTGGAGAAGTATAAGAAATGACTCTTAGAACCCTGCTAAGCGGTTTGGCAGTGATGGGATTTGTGGCTTGTGCGGGGGCGCAGACTGAAAACCAAGTAACCTACACAATGGCAGATGTTGAAGCATCGCCGGAGGCGTGGCGCGCCGTTGATCTGGAAAATCTGGTCATCATGGAGACCAGCAAAGGGCAGATCATGATTGAATTGCTGCCCGTGGTTGCGCCAAACCATGTCGATCAATTCAAATCCTATGTTCGTGCCGGTCTGTATGATGGCACGGAGTTCCACCGCGTGATCAATGGGTTCATGGCGCAGGGCGGCGATATTGAAGCGACGCATGGCGCAGACAAACTCCTGCCACCAATGGAAGCTGAGTTCCTGTTTCGGCGAAATCCAGCTGAAACGCCGATGAATACGATCGGCCCGGCAGACTCTGCGGATGGCGGCTTGCACCTTGGCTTTCCGATGACCACTCAGCCAGGATTCTTGGCGGAAATGTCGGTCGATGGTCTGGTCGAGAGCTGGATTCCACATTGCCCCGGCGTGCTGTCGACAGCGCGAACCGATGATCCAAATTCCGGCAATGCGCAATTCTTCCTGATCAGCGATGAAGGTCAGCATCTGGACTATAAATACACCGCCAAAGGCCGTGCAGTTACGGGTTTGGACGTGATCCAGTCGATCAAGCTGGGACCGACGCCGGATGGCTATCCAATCGCCAATCCAGACGTGATTGTCAGTGCCAAAATGGCGGCTGATTTGCCGGAAGCTGAGCGTCCGACGGTCTATGTGCAGCGCACCGACACGGAAGCCTGGCAACAGGTCCTGGACGAGGCCGACAATCGGCGCACCAAGGTTTGCGATCTGCCACCCGTGCCAACCGTGGTGGGATAGGGGCGACCGCTGACCGATCTTTCGGCCTTCGATTTCGAACTACCGGAACAGAATATCGCGCTGCGCCCTGTTGAACCTCAGGATGCAGCGCGTTTGCTTGTGGTGCGCGGCGATGGGACGCTGGAAGACGCGCAAGTTCGCGATTTACCGCAATTTCTCAGCCCCGGCGATATCATGGTGTTCAATGACACGCGGGTGATCCCGGCGGCGTTGAGCGGCATCCGCCCCGCGCGCGACGAAAACGGAGCCGATGTCTCGGTCGACCTCAATCTCGTGCAACGCCGCGGCGCGCGGGAATGGCTGGCCTTAGGCCGCCCGGGAAAACGCATCAAAACCGGTGACACAATCGCCATCGCCGAGGGGTTTTCGGCGACGGTGAGCGACAAGACCGCGGACGGGGAGTTGTTGCTCCAGTTTGCGCAGTCCGGGGCCGAGCTGGACGCCGCGATCGACACATATGGCGCCATGCCATTACCGCCCTATATCGCCCGCCGCCGCGCCGCAGATCGCGCTGATCGAACATCCTATCAAACCAGTTTCGCGGGCGATGAAGCCCAATCGGTCGCGGCGCCCACGGCGGGCCTGCATTTCACGCCGCGGCTGCTGTCTGAGATCGATGGCGCCGGGATTGAGCGCGATTGGGTTCGGCTACATGTCGGCCTCGGCACCTTCGCGCCGCTTAAGGATGAGCAGATTGAAAGCGGAAAGCTGCATGAGGAGTGGCGGCAGGTTTCGCCGGATGTCGCCAGGCGGCTGAACCAGGTTCGATCGGACGGTCGCAGATGCATCGCGGTTGGAACAACTGCGCTTCGAACCCTCGAAAGCGCGGCGACACCCGATGGCGTGATCGAGCCCGTCACCGGTCCGACGGATATATTCATTCAACCGGGGTATCGGTTCCGCGCCATAGATGCTTTGGTGACCAATTTCCATTTGCCGCGCTCCAGCCTGTTCATGCTGGTCTGCGCCTTCATGGGCACGGACATTATGCAGGCGGCTTATGCGCATGCGATCCGCGAAGGGTATCGCTTCTATTCGTATGGGGATGCCTGCTTATTGCTGCCTTAGGCGGCAAAGCGGCCACCGCGTTCGGCATAGGCCTGCGTGCCGCGATGCAAGACTGTGTCGCCGCCCAGAACGTCTTCAGGTTTGTGGTCGAATTGACCATGCATGGTGGCGTATAGGGGCGCGAAATCAGTATCCACCGTGGCGCGGAACAGCTGCTCATAGCTCTCGATGACGAAATATGACTGTTGGAAGTCATCGATCCGATAGTCGGTCCGCATCAAACGTTCGAGCTCAAATCCAATGCGATTTGGGGAAGGGTCTTCGAGGCAGAACACGCTTTCGGCCGGCGAAGAAACAATGCCCGCACCGTAAATCCGCAGCCCCTCATCAGTCTGAATCAGACCAAACTCTACTGTGTACCAATACAGCGCCGCCAAGTTCTTCAGCGAGGCATGGCGCAAGCTGCGCAGACCGCCCTTGCCATAGGCTTCCATATAGTCGGCAAAAACCGGATCCGTTAGCATCGGCACGTGGCCGAACACATCATGGAAGACATCCGGCTCCTGGATATAGTCGAGTTGATTGGGCTTGCGGATGAAATTGCCAGCGGGAAAGCGACGATTGGCGAGATGATCGAAGAACACATCGTCTGGCACCAGGCCTGGGACGGCGACAACACGCCAACCGGTCAGGGCTTCCAACTCGTCTGACATGGTTTCGAAATTCGGGATGCCGCCGCGATCAAGCTTCAGCGCGGTCAATCCATTCAGGAATTCCGGCGCCGCACGCCCGGGCAGAACTTGCATCAATCGCTCGTAAAGCGTGTCCCAGACACCGTGTTCTTCGGCTGTGTATGCGGACCAACCTTGATCAATCGTCCAGTCATTTTTTGCGTGAGCGGGTTTTGCAAATTGGTTGTTCATGCAACTAATATAGCAAGTTAGTCTAAAAGAGTCTTGTCCTATATAGGCTCAAATTTACACAATTTTGGAGAGATTGCGTGATCAAACTGTATGACTATTGGCGCTCTTCGGCCTGTTATCGCTTGCGGATCGGTTTCAATCTGAAGGGCATCGCCTATGAGAGCCAGGTGGTCAATTTGCACCCGGATTTCAGCGAGCAACTCGGCGACGCCTATAAAGCCATCAATCCACAGCAACGCGTTCCAGCTGTGGAGATTGACGGTCAGATATTTTCCCAATCCATGGCCATTCTGGACTGGATGGATCAGGCTTACCCGTCGCCGCCATTTTTACCGACAGACGCGCTTGAACGGATGCGTGCCCGGGCATTTGCCGAAACCGTGGCCTGCGATATCCATCCGCTGAACAATGTCAGCATCCTGGGATATCTTCGCGACGAATTAGGCGCCGATCGAGAGGCGGTTGGCAAGTGGTATGCGACCTGGATCATGCGCGGTTTCGAGGCTCTGGAACGTCATGCGCAACAATCTAAAACAGACTTTTTGTTCGGTGACGCGCCCGGCCTCGCCGAAATCTGTTTGATCCCGCAAGTCTCCAATGCCCGCCGCTTTGATGTCGACTTATCAGCCTATCCAAAACTGGTGGAAATTGATGCCAAATGTCTGGAATTGGAGGCGTTTCAGCGGGCATCGCCCGAAGCCGTGAAGCCCGACTAATTTCTCTGCGCGGCCTTCAGCACATAGCCGTGGTCGGTCAGCTCAAACATTTTGGCAATGTCGGGATGGCTCACCCGCGCATCATTCTCGTCTGGGACCAGATTCTGCTCTGAGACATAGGCGACATAATGGGTGCGCTCATTCTCTGCGAACAGATGATAATAGGGCTGGTCTTTAGACGGGCGGACTTCTTCAGGAATGGATTCATACCATTCATCTGTATTTGCAAAAACAGGATCTACGTCGAACACAACGCCGCGGAAATCAAATAATCTGTGGCGCAGAACTTGGCCGATCTGGTATTTGGCTTCCCGTGTTGGGATTGCATTGGGCAGCTCAGGAACCTCTACCGTTTCGACAACAGGTTGAGTTTTCGCGGGTTTTTTGCCCCCGAACAGACGCCCAAAGCGTTTCATGATGTTCGGTCCATGACTCATGATGAACATGTGTGCTACAGCTTCTCTCAACATACAAGATTTGGTCAGCACATGACTGTAGATAATGTGCGTGACAGCCGGATGGCGAGAAGCCGGTCTGGGTCGCGCAAACGCCGAAGGCCACCGCTTTATGCGGCGGTGGATTTGGGGACGAATAATTGTCGGCTCTTGGTCGCGGCGCGCCGCGGCGACTCTTTTGCTGTGCTCGATTCCCATTCCCAGATTGCCCGATTGGGAGAAGGATTAGAGGCCACCGGACGCCTCTCCGACGCCTCGATCGAACGGGCCATGGATGCGCTTCGAAAAATCTCCAAGAAGCTGAAAGCCAAAAAGGTCGGCCACGTCCGGTGCATCGCCACCGAAGCCTGCCGCCGCGCGGAAAATGGACAGGCCTTCATTGATCGGGTGCGGGAAGAGACCGGTTTAACCTTTAAGATTATCGGCCCTGAAGAAGAGGCCCGCTTGGCGCTGATCGGCTGCCATAATCTGATCGAGCCAGAAACCGATCGCGTTTTGGTCATCGATATTGGCGGCGGATCAACTGAGCTCTCTTATGTCGATGCGCGGCCGGCCCATGCTGGCGGGTTGAAAGGGCTGCTGAACAAGCCGCCCATTCTCGGATGGCGCAGCTTGCCTGTCGGTGTTGTGACTCTGACCGAAGCGTTTTCGCATTTGCCGGAGGAAGAAGCCTATCCGCAAATGTTGGCCCACGTGATGGAACTGATTGATCGCTGGAAACACACGCCCGATATTCGCCGGGCCTTTGAAGAAGGCCGCGCCCATGTCATCGGGACCTCCGGCACCGTGACATGTTTGACCGGGGTGTCGCTGGGATTGCAGAAATACCGCCGCGACCAAGTGGACGGCGCTTGGATGACCCGCGACCAAATGATGGGGACGGTGCAAAGACTGCGCGAAGCCGGGCAGAGCGGCATGCATAAGTTTCCGACCATTGGCACAGAGCGCGCTGGCCTGATGCTGGCCGGTTGCGCGATCGTCGAGGGCACCTGGTCCCTGGCGCCGGGCGGGCGGATGCGGGTGGCGGATCGCGGTTTGCGCGAAGGTCTCTTGCTGTCCATGATGCAAGGCCCAAAACGGCGAAAACGACGCCGCCGGCGACCGCGAGGCAAAGACACCAAAGCGCAAGGAGCCGAGACATGAGCGACGATGGCAAACGGCGCTGGAAAGGCCCTGGCGAGAAAAAGAAGAGTTCCGGTCGTCGAACCGGCGAACGCAAGGTGATTGCCTATCGCGCCAAGTCCGAAAGCTCGAAGAAATGGATCGAACGGCAATTGTCCGATCCTTATGTTCAAAAGGCCAAAGCCGAAGGGTTCCGGGCGCGCGCGGCGTACAAACTCCTCGAAATTGATGAGCAGGCGAAACTTTTGCGCCCCGATATACGCGTGGTCGATCTTGGCTGCGCGCCGGGCGGGTGGTTGCAGGTCTGCGTTCGCAATCGCGTCAAGGAAGTGGTGGGGATCGACTTGCTCGAAACCGAACCCGTCCCGGGCGCCCATATTGTGCAAGGCGATGTCAATAATGCGGAGGATGTCGCCCGGATGATGGAAGGCCTGACGGGGCCACCGGATCTGGTCTTGTCAGACATGGCGGCGAACACGACCGGTCATAAGCAAACAGACAGTTTGCGAACCGCCGCGCTGGCCGATATGGCGCTGCACTTTGCCCAGACCCATTTGGTTCGGGGTGGATCCTTTTGTTCGAAAGTGTTCCAGGGCGGTGCCACCTCCGAGATGATGGACCTGCTCAAGCAGAACTTTAAATCTGTCAAACATATCAAACCGCCCGCCAGCCGTTCCGGGTCGCCGGAATTGTTCGTGGTCGCCAAAGGGTTTCGCGGGCGATGACCGAGCCAGCACAAGAGCCGGATGACACGTTTCCAGATGTCAGTGTAGGCAAAATGCCGGCCCTCATTCTGACCATCCTGATTGCGGCGATTGGGATCGCCGTATTCCTGACCTTGGGGGTCGAAACGCGGGGCTCGGGATGGGCATTGCTGGCCAGTGCGGTTTTAGGGGCCGCGTTGCTGGCACTCGCTTATATTGACCTGAGAACGGGATTGTTGCTGGACAGCCTCACACTGCCCTTGATTGCCGCCGGCCTCGCCTGGGCCGCGCTCGCCGACCCGGGGACAAGCACGAGCCTGCTCAATGCTGGTCTTGGCGCGGCGATCGGCTATGGGGCGATTGCCGGCTTGGCTTTCATTTGGCGCAGATGGCGCGGGTATGAGGGCATTGGCCTGGGCGATGCCAAACTCCTATCCGCCGGTGGGGCCTGGGTCGGCGCGACGGCGCTGCCAATGGTTTTGTTCGTGTCTTCTCTCATCGGCATCATCGCGGCTGTGATTGTGTTACAAAAGCCACGAAGCAGCGGAGAACGTGTCGCATTGCCGTTTGGACCGTGTCTGGCGCTCGGAATTTGGATCGTCTGGAATCTGACGGAGTTGGATTGGTTTCAATATTCCGGGCTCGGATAAATCCGAAAATTCAAAAGCTATGAATTACAGGGCGGTAATGCTCTGGGGGCGCTATTTGTACGCGGCTTATAAACGTTCCGAACACGGAAATTATTGCATAAATATCAGATATTTATTGTGACAGAAACGTGTCGCAGGGCGTCATGGAACTGTAATTTCAGCGCAAGAAAACCGTCATCTAAACTCAATAACCCGGCAGCTGAATTGGCCTTCGATTCGTCGACAGGCTGACCTTCAAGCGAAACCTGTTCGGGGAAACACATCATGAAACTTCGTATGACTGTAAGCGCGATTGTGCTTGGTTTGGCGATGACGGCTTGTACGCAAGGAAGCGATATTGCTTCTCCGGGTACAACCACGCCCACAACACCTCCTACGTCTCCTCCGCCGCCGCCTCCGCCGCCGCCACCACCACCGCCAACGTCGGATTGTCCAACTGGCACGACGGAAGATGCGAGCACGACGGCTGGCCTTACAACATGCGCAATCTCAGGTGCGCTTCTCGACGATCTGACGCTTCCTTTTGTTTCGGGCGCGGCCTACCGGCTCGATGGTCGCGTTGATGTCGGGGTGGATGTCGGCGGCGACGCTTCAGGCGGCGACCCGGCTGTGCTTACCATCGAACCTGGCGTGACCGTGTTTGGTCAGAGCGGCGACGACTATCTGGTCGTAAACCGCGGCTCGCAACTGATCGCTGACGGAACCGCAACCGCTCCGATCGTTATGACCTCTGATGAAGATTTGGAGCGCCTCGCGGACTCCGACGCGTCAAATGATAATGGCGGCGACTCTATCGGTGAATGGGGTGGTCTGGTGATCCTCGGCCGCGCTCCGATCAACGATTGTAACACAACCGCCGCCGCCCAAACGGTCGGATGCGAAAACCGCATCGAGGGGGTTGAACCCGTCGCCCTGTTTGGTGGCGCGACCCCAGACGATAATAGCGGCATCCTGAACTATCTGCAGGTGCGCTTCGCGGGCAACCCGCTGGCCTCTGGTGACGAGCTGAACGGCATTTCCTTCGGCGGTGTTGGTAGCAGCACCGATGTTGAGTTCATTCAGGTCCACAACAATTCAGATGATGGCGTCGAGTTCTTTGGCGGCACGGTAAACGTGCGTTATCTGGTTCTGACCGGTAATGATGATGACTCTGTCGACACTGACACAGGTTATCAGGGCAATATCCAATATGCCGTCATCCGGCAGCGTGCTTCGAGCGGTGACAACCTGTTTGAGGCCTCTTCGACGACCGGTCCTGGTGTGCCGCTGACGGAACGTTCGAACTATAATATTTCGAACTTTACTGCGATCGGGTTCGAGCGCGGCAATGGTCTGCGCCTCAATGAAGGCACCGTGGGTCAGTACATGAACGGTATCGTTGTCGACGAAGCTGAGTGCTTCCGCTGGCAGGATGCCGGTAATGACAATGCGACCTTCGAAGCGACGGAAGATCCAAGCTTCAACTCGGTCTTGTTCGACTGCTCGCCTCTGACGGCAGCGAACTCCACCGCCAATGGTACGACGGTTGCGCCACTGGCTCTGGCTGCAGATGCCAACAATACGGAGACGTCCAACTCGCTCGGCGGTCTATTCCCAGGCGCCAGTGAGGCGGCTGTGACGGCGTTCGATGCGTCGACCGTTGATTCCTTCTTCGAAGCGACCAGCTATATTGGAGCGTTCGGACCGTCTGAAACCGAAACCAGCAACTGGGCTTCAGGCTGGACGTTCGCTCTGTTCGACGATCCAGACTGCCCAACCGGAACCACTGACTCAGGCTCCACCCTGAACGGTCAAAAAGTCTGCCAGGTCAGCGGCGTGATCGATGATCTGCGTCTCGTTCGTGGCAACATTTATGAGCTGGTCGACCGCGTCGATGTTGGCGTCGATACTGGTGGAGACGGCAATGCAGCCGGCGGAAACCCAGGCACGCTCACCATTGAGTCGGGTGTCACCATCTTTGGCGATAGCGGCGACGATTATCTGGTTGTGAACCGCGGCTCGCAGATCTTTGCCAATGGCACGGTCTCAGCGCCGATTGTGTTTACCTCAGAAGATGATCTGACCGACTCTCAAATCGATCCTGCCAACGCCATCGGCGAATGGGGCGGATTGGTCATTCTTGGTCAAGCACCAATCAATGACTGTAATATTGCAGCGCCGGCACAATCGTTTGCTTGTGAAAACCGCATCGAAGGGGTCGAGCCGATCGCTCTGTTCGGTGGCGGAACCCCAGGCGATAATAGCGGCACGCTCCGTTATGTTCAGGTCAAGCATGCCGGTAACCCACTGGCCTCTGGCGACGAGCTGAACGGTATTTCCTTCGGTGGCGTCGGTGACATGACCACGGTGGAATATGTGCAGGTCCACAATAACTCAGACGATGGCGTCGAGTTCTTCGGCGGCACCGTAAACGTGCGTTACCTGGTCCTGACCGGCAATGATGATGACTCTGTCGACACTGATACCGGATATCAGGGCAACATCCAGTTCGCGATCATCACGCAGCGCCCAACCTCTGGCGACAACCTGTTTGAAGCCTCTTCGACCACGGGTCCTGGTGTGCCGCTGGCAGAGCGTTCGAACTATAATATTGCGAACTTCACTGCGATCGGGTTCGAGCGCGGCAATGGTCTGCGCCTCAATGAAGGCACAGTGGGTCAGTACATGAACGGTATCGTTGTCGACGAAGCTGAATGCTTCCGCTGGCAGGATGCCGGTAATGACAATGCGACCTTCGAAGCCGCTGAAGATCCAAGCTTCAACTCAGTCTTGTTCGACTGCTCGCCTCTGACCGCCGCGAACTCCACGGCAAATGGCACGACCGTTGCGCCGCTGGCCCTGGCTGCAGACGCCAACAATACGGAGACGACCAACTCCTTGATGTCGACCTTCCTGCCAGGCGCGACCGAGAATGGCGTCACCGCATTTGACGCCTCCACCGTCGATTCATTCTTCGTCGCCACCGACTATATCGGCGCCGTCGAGGATGCCAGCGACACCTGGTGGCAAGGCTGGTCCTGCGGGCTGGAAGCCAGCGACCCTTGTTAAGCTGAAACCTAAAGCGAGCCGGAGCGCCTTCAGACGGCGCTTCGGCTTCCTTCATTAATTTTGTTGGCGAGCAGCCACGGGATAAAGCAAAATGAAACGCTCAATTACAAATATGCTCTTGCTGTCGACAGCGCTCACCCTGGCCGTTGCGCCAGCGAGTTTCGCGCAAGAGGAAGCTGAGGATCAAACCGCCGAGGCGACTGAACCGGCAGAAGCCGAACAGGATCAGCGAACCCTGCAAACGGTTGTGGTGCGAGGCGCCTTTATTCCTGAACCACAACGCGAAACATCGCAGGTGGCATCTTTCCTCTCTGAAGAAGACCTCATTCGGCAAGGAGACGCCAATGCGGCGCTTGCGTTGACACGCGTCAGCGGCTTGAGCGTCGTATCTGACAAATTCGCGTTTGTGCGGGGGCTTGGCGATCGCTATTCGTCGGCGCTGCTCAATGGCTCGCCGCTGCCCAGTCCTGAGCCTTTGCGCCGGACCGTGCCACTGGATCTTTTCCCCTCGAACATTCTCGGCGGCGCAGCGGTCCAGAAAACCCACTCGGCCAATTATCCGGGCGAGTTTGGCGGCGGCGTCATCGATCTCAAAACCGTTCGCATTCCAAGCGAGAACTTTTTGAGCGTAAAGATCGGCACCGGCTATAATACCGAAACGACCCCCAATGACGGTCTGTTTGTCCGCGGTAGTGACAGCGATTGGTCTGGTTTTGATGACGGCCTTCGAGACCTTCCCGGGCCGATTGAGGATATTGTCAGCCAGCAAATCGATCTCAATGACCAGTCCGACGCCTTTATCGAGGCGGCTGGCGAAAGTTTTGTAAACTCGCCGCTGACGGTGATTCAGACCGGTGATGTGGATCCGGATTTCTCGGCCACGGTCGATTTTGGCCGCGCCTATGCCTTGGGCGATTTTGATCTCGGCGTCGTTGGTGTTGTCGGTTTTGACAGCGGCTGGACGACCGAAGAAGCCATCCGGCAGACCGCCCGACTGACCAGTACTGAATTGCGGTCGGATTTGCGCACGACCGAAACCACTTATGACGCCACCTTGAATGGTCTTGGATCTGTGGCGCTGGGATGGGATACGAACGAAGTCCAGGCGACGGTGTTCTACGTTCACACCACATCGAAAGAAGCACAGATCAGCGAAGGCGATTTGCAGTCTGAATCTCTGCCGATCTTTGAAGAGTCTTCAGGCTGGTTTGAGCGCGAATTGGTTTTCACCCAACTCGCGGGTGAGCATGAGTTTGGAGATTTCGATCTAAACTGGCGCGGTTCATACTCTTATTCCGGGCGAGATGCGCCCTATGAGCGGACTTTGACACGCTTCCTCGAGCCGGATGGGGTCATTCGCTATTCCGCAACCGGCAACAATGCGGTCTTCTCTTTCTCTGAATTGGAAGACGAGAATTTCAGTTTCGGCGTCGATGGCGGCTATTTGATTGCCCTAGATACATTCCGCGAACTGGTGCTCACGGGCGGCTTTGATTACTCCACCACGGAGCGGGATTCCAAGATTCTGAACTTTGAATTCCAAGGCGGTAACGCATTGGATGATGCGACCGCTGCCCTGCGCCCTGACTTCCTGTTTGGGCCTGACAATATCGATCCAGCTCGATTTGTGCTCGATATTCGTGACCGCGATGTGGACTTTTATATTGGTGAACTGGATATCGCGTCTGGGTTCGTTCAGGGGCAAATGGACATTACCAATTTCCTCAACGCTACGCTTGGCGCGCGCTATGAAGAAGCCGAACAATCCATCGTCACGACCAGCCGGTTCGGCGATATTGGGTCGACCGCGCTGTTGGAGAATGATTACATCCTTCCGGCCGCGACGGTGACATGGAACTTTGCCGACGATTTGCAGCTGCGGTTCGGCTATTCGGAAACCATCTCGCGGCCGCAATTTCGCGAATTGTCTCCGTCCATCTTTAACGACCCGGATTCTGATCGGATTTATCAGGGTAACGAGCAATTGGTGGATACGGAATTCACCAATTATGACGCCCGACTCGAATATTATATGGGCCGGAACCAGTTCGTGACCCTGGCCGGTTTCTATAAGGAGATCGTCAATCCGATTGAGGAATTTGCCTTTATCAACCCAGGCGGTTCTCTGCAGACTTCATTCATCAATGCCCCTGAAGCTGAGCTGTACGGGGCTGAGTTTGAGTTCCGAACACGGTTTGAGATGCCCATCGACCAGATCTGGTTCAATGATCGCGACTGGTTGTTCTCGTTCAACTACACGTTCACGTCGACCGAGATCTCAGCAAGCTCTGATGATTTCGTCGCCGGTCCGTTCAGCACGCAGCCTGTGGCCGGGGATCTGTTCGGCTTGGATGGGGCCGAGTTGCAGGGCACACCCGAAAACATCCTGAACCTGCAATTTGGTTGGCAAACCGATGTCGAGCAGGCGACTCTGTTGTTGAACTGGGTCGACGAACGCATCCTGCAGCGGGGTCGTGCGGACGGCACCAGCCGGATCGCAGACGTGGTTGAGGATCCGGGCATCCAGCTCGATTTCGTTTATCGCCGCGATTTCACCTTCAATAACAAGGAATTTACCCTGGGATTGAGTGCCCGTAACATTCTGAATGAAGACAATCAGGAGTTTCAGCTGAATGGCGGTGAACTCGGTCGAACGGAGTTCAACACCTATGAGCGCGGGACAAGCCTTTCAGCAAGCGTGACCGCGAAGTTCTAGGCCCTAATCTCAGCGCTGTCATAAAAGCGCAAAAGTGAACGACTAGCGCCAATCCTCACACACGCAATTAAGCGTGTTGTGAGGGTTGGTGTATTAGAATTAAGCGTGACAATTCAAAATTGAAGCGTCACAATTGCACGGGGTCGTGCGGTGAGGAGAGCAGCGAATGGCAAGTGCCGCCGATACGGCTCTTGAGAGGTTAAGAATGGTCGAACGCCCGGTGCGTTTGTCCATCGAGATCGCCTTGATCATAGCGCTGGCGCTATTGGTCGCTCGATTGGTTTGGGTGATCGCATCGCCGACGGATTCTGTTGCCAATGCTGTGGACCGCCCATTGCCAGCGCCGATGCGTGGGGCCGCCAGCAGTCTGGCGCTTTCTACCGATCGCAGCGTCTTGGTGACCCAAAACCCATTCGATACGGACGAGGTGGGGCTGATCGTCGAGGATGTGCCCGAAACCAGTCTGAACCTTCATCTGGATGGCCTGCGTATGTCGACCGACAGCAATAATGACGGCAATGCCATCATCCGAACCCCCGATGGTATTGGTAAGAATTTCAGCATTGGCGACGAAATCCTCGGCGGCGTTACCCTTAAACGAATTTTGTCGGATCGCGTGATCATTAACCGTGACGGCGCGGACGAAACGCTGATGCTGGGCGGCCGGGGCGCCGGTTTGTCGGTGATTTCCGACGATTCCCAAATCGCTGCGACAAACACAGAATCCGCGCCAACTCAGACTGCGGAGCCGGCCCCAGACCAGGGCATTATTGAAGGGCAATTGGCCGGGCCAGATGTCCTCTTTGGAGCGATTAATGCAGGCCCCGTCATGACCAATGGGTCGGTTGCGGGCTATCGATTGAATCCGCTGGGATCGGCAGAGACAATGCGCCAGGCCGGCCTGGAACCGGGGGACGTCTTGCTGCAAATTAATGGCACATCTGTCGCTAATTTGGATATCAGCGACGTGATTGACCGAATTTCCGCAATAGAAACAGCGGAATTAGAGATCATTAGGAACGGAACACCGCGGATCGTTCGTTTAAAGTTTGGTGAGTAAGGTAGTCCGATGAAGAGATTATTAGCTGCGTCAGCAATCGCGCTTGGGTGTCATGCCACCGCTTTTGCCGAAATGAACTCGCCTCAGGCGGCGCGACACGTGCTCAGCTTGAACGATGTCGAGATCACAGCGTTGATTGATGATGTCTCGATCATCACCGGATACACATTCATCCTGCATCCGGATGTCCGGCGCACCAAAGTCACTGTGATGTCCCAGGCGCCGATGACAACCAATGAAGTGTTTCAGGTCTTCCTCTCGACGCTCCGCGTGCATGGGTTCGCGGCGATCCCAGCCGGGCAGGGCGTTTACCGTATCGTGCCAGAGCAAGCCGCGATCGGCGAAGCGCGGGTTGGCGGATCGGGCCCGAACGCCTTCATCACGCAAGTGTTCAAGCTCGATAATTTTAGCGCCATTGAGGCGGCCCAGATGGTCAAGCCATTGGTCGATGCACAAGGGCAGGTGGTTGCCAATGCGCGGTCAAATACGCTCGTTCTGGTCGATTATGCGTCGAACATGCCGCGTTTGCGCGAGATTGTAGACGGGCTTGATGATGATGACCGGACGAAAGTTGAAACCATCGAGCTGCGCAACGTGCCGGCGCGCGAAATCCAAACCATACTGTCCGACTTGCTCGGAGAGCGCAGCGATAATCCAAGCAACCGTTTCGAAGTTTCCGCTTCGACCAGTTCGAACGCCATTGTTGTTCGCGGCGATGAGGCAACCGTCCAGCGGGCGATCCGCGTCGCGCAAGAGTTGGACAAGACCGACCCGGTTCGCGACAGTTTGCGCGTCATCGAGCTGAAAAACTCTGACGCGGTTGATATTGTGCCGATCCTTGAGCGGCTCGCGCAAACCATGGCGGAACAAACGTCACCAGGCGATGTCCAGACGCCGGGCGCCACGATCGCGCATCATGAGCCGACCAATTCGCTCGTCATCAGCGCGTCGCCCGACACGATTCTGGCCATGGAGCGCGTGGTTGAAGCCCTCGACAAACGCCGGGCGCAGGTCTTGGTGGAAGCGATCATTGTCGAGATGTCAGACAATACGGCCCGCGAACTGGGCGTGCAGTTCTTGCTGTCTGGAACGGGCGAGTCGACCGTGCCGTTCCTCAGCACGAATTTCTCTCGCTCTGCGCCCAACCTGTTATCCTTGGCGGGCGCGGTCGCAGACCCTGCCGTGTTTGGCGGCACTAATCCGTTTGTCGATGGCGCGGTCGACTCCCTCCTCGGATTGGACGGTATCTCTGTCGGTGCCGGTGGCCGCGACGGGGACACTTTGTTTGGGGCCATCCTGACCGCCATTGAAAAGGATACCCAATCCAAGGTGCTATCAAAACCGTTCAACATGACGCTCGACAATGGCACCTCGGAATTGCTGGTCGGTCAGCAAATCCCGGTCACCACCGGCGAAACGCTGAGTTCGGACAACAGCAATCCGTTCCGGACGGTGACGCGGCAGGATGTCGGGATCATTCTGCGCGTGACGCCCCGAATATCGGCGGATGATACGATCCGGATGGACATCTTCCAGGAGGTGTCGAGCATCTCGACTTCGCTGAGCAGCGGCACCGACGATTTTGTCACCAATCAACGCCAGATCACGACCAACGTGCTGGCTGATGATGGTGAGATTATCGTGATTGGCGGCCTGATCGAACAAGCCGAAGAAATCGTGAACTCGAAAGTTCCGATCGCAGGCGACATTCCGGTTGTCGGGAACTTGTTCAAATCCGAAGGCACCGACTACACGCGAACGAATTTGATGGTGTTCATTCGCCCAACCATTGTTCGGGATCGCGAGGATGCTCGGTCTGTGACATCGCGAAATTATCGCTATATTCGGGCCGAAGAATTATTGCGGGAAGGCGAAGATGACGCGGCTTCCGATCTTGATGCTTTCATCGGATCAGTTCTCGGAACCGAGCCTCCCGTCGATTAGCGGCTCAAATCCGAGCCAAAACGGTGTAATGTGTTCATATGAGCCTGCCTGTAACCGATCTATCCTATGCCTTCGCGCGCGATAAGGGCCTCGTGGTGCTCACCGGCGACGGCGATGATGTGGTTCGCATTGGTGTGCGAAATGGCGCAGATCCATTCAGCCTGATCGAGGCAAGGCGGGTCCTGAGGCGGCCTCTGGAACTGCAAGCCATGGACCCGCAGGCCTTCGAACGGGCCCTGACTGAGCATTATGCCCGCAGCGGCGTCAGCGGCGACGAGGCCGAGGCCGCGCTAGAGGATCAAGGCGGTCTCGCCAGCCTGGTCGATGGCATTCCAGAAACCGCCGACCTGTTGGATGGCGAAGATGATGCGCCGGTCATTCGGCTCATCAACGGCCTCATCTATGAAGCCGTGAACCGCAAAGCCTCCGATATCCATATCGAACCGCATGAGGATAATCTCTCCGTGCGGTACCGGATTGATGGTGTGCTGCAGGAAGTCCTGACCCCGACGCGACGTCTCGCGGCGCCGCTCACCTCGCGGATTAAAGTCATGGCACGCCTCGACATTGCTGAAAAACGCGTGCCGCAGGATGGCCGGATTTCGCTGTCGATTGGCGGCCGAAGCATCGATGTTCGCGTGTCGACCCTGCCCAGTCGCTATGGCGAGCGGGTCACGATGCGGCTGCTCGACACACGCAACGCTTTGCTGAGCCTGAACGAGCTTGGCATGGATGACAGCACCCTCGCGCGGTTCCGGGAAATTCTTGCGCAACCGAACGGAATTACGCTCGTCACCGGGCCGACCGGCTCAGGAAAAACCACGACGCTCTATTCTGCGCTCTCCGTCCTCAATAATGGTGAGCGCAACGTGATGACGCTCGAAGACCCGATCGAGTACGGGCTGGACGGCATCAGCCAGACGCAAATGCATCACAAGGTCGGCTTGACCTTCGCGGCGACGCTTCGGGCGATCCTGCGCCACGATCCGGATGTTGTTATGGTCGGAGAGATCCGCGACCTCGAAACCGCCAAAGTGGCGTTTGAATTCGCCTCAACGGGACGGCCGGTGCTTTCCACCGTTCACACCAATAGCGCCGCCGGAGCGATCCAACGTTTGCGCGATATGGGGATTGAACCTTACGTTTTGGCCGCGACCCTCAAGGCAGTTATTGCGCAGCGTCTGGTTCGCAAACTGTGTGACCATTGCCGCTCCCCGCACGTGCCGACACGCGAAGAGCTGGATATGTTCGGGCTGAGCGCCGCCGAAGCGCCGCAATTCTGGCGCCCGGTCGGGTGCATGGCCTGCAACAATACCGGATATGATGGCCGGCTTGGCGTGTATGAATTGATCACGGTGAACGGTGGCCTGCGGGACCTGATCAGAGCGGATGGCTCGGAGGATGCGATTCAAGATATGGCCTTCGCGGACCATGATACGCTGTTCAAGAATGCCGCGCGGTACGTGCAAACGGGTCAGACCAGTGTCGAAGAAGTCTTGCGGGTCTGCCGGCGCGAAGAGGAGCATTAAGCGATGGCGGTCTTCGACTATGTCGCCATCGGCGCTGACGGCAAACGCGCCTCAGGCGTGATCACAGCCGATTCCGCGCGATCCGCCCGCAAAGAATTGCGCTTGCGCCAATTGTCGCCGCTTGACGTCAAAGAGGCGCGGCAAAAATCCGCCAGCAAATCGCGTGGGCGCGCATCGCTATCCAGCAATGATCTGGTGCTGACAACCCGCCAATTGGCCATGCTGATCAAATCAGGCGCAACTGTGGAAGAGGCACTCGGCGCGATTGCCAGCGAAGCCGAAAAACCGGCCACGCGCCGGGTCCTGATGGGCGTGCGCGGCAATGTCCAGGAAGGCTATTCCTTCTCTGAGGCGCTCAGCCAATCTTCGAAAGCGTTCCCGCCCTATTATCGCGCCGTTGTCTCCGCCGGGCAGAGCTCGGGGCGGCTCGGCGATGTGATGGATCGCTTGGCGACGCATCTGGAAAAGTCCAGAAAGCTCAGAAACAAATTGCTGTCCGCGCTGATTTATCCTGCGGTTCTGGCCTGCGTTGCGATGTTGGTCGTTGTCTTGCTGCTGATCTTTGTGGTCCCTGCGGTGATTGAGCAATTTGAAACGCTCGGCCAGGAATTACCGCCGCTCACCAATGCCGTGATCGGCGTGTCGGAATTCCTGCGCGGCTGGGGCTTGATCGTGCTGCCGATTGTTGGACTTGGCGTTTGGCTGTTGCGCGGTGTGTTTAGAACACAATCGGTCAAGATACGCTGGGATCGACTTGTTCTCAGACTGCCTCTGCTTGGTAAGGTCATTCGCAGCGCCAATGCGGCGCAGTTCGCGCGAACCTTTGCGACCCTGTCCGGCAGCGGTGCGACGGTCCCGGATGCATTGGTGGCGGCTAAAGGATCGGTCGGAAATGAAGTCTTTCGACAGGCCGCGATCACCGTCCGCAGGCAAGTCGAAGAAGGACAGCCCTTGAACCGCGCGATGCGCGCCACGGGCGTGTTTCCGCCCATGCTGGTCCATATGGTTGCAAGCGGCGAGCGCGGCGGCGACCTGCCGTCCATGATGGCGCGCGCGGCCGACTATATGGAAGAGGAGCTCGACAGCAATGCGACGGTCGCGCTCGGCCTGTTGGAGCCGCTCTTAATCGTATTGCTTGCCGGGGTTGTCGCCCTGATTGTTCTGTCCATCATGCTGCCTATTCTGCAGCTCAACACTATGGCGATTGGCGCCGGAGGAGGTTGATTATGAAAGAAAAAATGAGGAAGCGCCGAAAAGCGCAGCGCGGGTTCACGCTGACCGAAATCATGGTTGTGGTGTTCATCATCGGATTGCTCTCGACCGTGGTGCTGATCAATGTCACAGGTGCGATGAGCCAAGGGCGCACCACCAAGGCGGCCACAGATATTACCCGTCTGTCCGGGGCGCTGCAGTCCTATAATGGCGATATGTTTGCGTTCCCGAACGAACGGCAGGGCCTGCAGGCGCTGGTCACCAAGCCGGATGATGCGCCGGATGGAAATCGATATCGCCCCGGCGGCTATATCCAGAAGCTGCCAAATGATCCCTGGGGACGCCCCTATATTTATGAAGTTCCAGGCGAAGATGGCCGGCCCTACGACCTGTACTCGCTCGGCGCAGATGGCCGAGAAGGCGGCGAAGACGATAATGCCGATATCAGCATCTGGGACATCTAGGCCGAACTGAGAAAGACCGAAGCCGTGACGATTTCGCGCCGCAATGCACAACGAGGCATGACCTTGGTCGAGGTCATGACGGTGCTGTTCATTGTTGGTCTGACGGCGGGCATTGTCACCCTGACCTTGCCCGAACGTCCAAGCGACGAACAAGCGAGCGCGCAAGCCTTTGCGACCGTGCTGCGGGACGCGCAAGAGCAGGCGATTTTTGCTGGCCAGCCGATTGGGCTGAAACTGTCTGAGCGCGGCTATTCATTGGTCCAGTGGCGCCGCGACGGCTGGCGCCCTCAGGGGCGTCCGGAAGTCTTGCCGCGATCCATGCAACTGACGGCGATTCTCGACCCCACAGGCTACCCTCAAGGTTGGCCGGAACTCATCTTTGATCCAACCGGCATCGTCCAACCGGCTGAGTTCCAATTACAAGCGCGCGGCGTGCGCATCGACATCACGCTTGATGAGCGCGGGGAGGTGGTGCTTGTCGAGCGATAAGACCCCTTCTCAGGCCGGCTTCAGTTTGGTCGAGACCGTGGCCGCGATGGGCATATTGGCCGTCGCCGCGATCCCGCTTTTGCAGATCACCACGGAAGCGAACCGGAATGCCTCCAGCCTGGAGACGCGCTTATTGGCCCGTACCGTGGCCGAAAATGAAATGGCGCGGGCCATGGCGGCGGTGGAAATTCTCGATGCGGGGATTGCGACCGGAACCGAAACGCAAATGGGCCGCACCTATGTCTGGACGCGCACGACCAGCCTGGGGGAAATCGGGACGCTGCAAAACCTCAGGGTCGATGTCCGCCCGGAAGAGAGTGAGCAGGTTCTGGCCAGTTTGATCAGCCTCAAATATATCCCTCAAAATCTGCCTGTGGGCGGCACAGCACCTTCGAATGAGGGAGGCGAGCCATGACCCCGCGCGCGTCTACTCAAGCGGGGTTCACGCTGGCCGAGACTTTGGTGGCCCTGTTCATTCTGGCGATCATCTCGTCGGCGGGTGCGGCATTGTTGATTGGCGCCACATCGACCAGTCAACAAATTCGAGACCAGGAAGAGATCACGCGGCAATTGGACGTCGCCCAACGCCTCATTCGGCAAGATATCGCCGCGCTGAGCGTTCGCGCCATTCAGCCAGCGGACGGGTTTTCTGAGCCAGGTAATTTGTTCGGCGACACGCCGCGCGGCGAGGGGCCGTTCTTGCGCTTCGTGCGAAGCGGCTGGATCAATCCGGGCTATGTCGAACCACGCAGCGGCCTGCAATCGATCCAATATGTTCTGCGCAGCGGAAATCTGGTGCGGGAAGCCTATCTGCGCCCCGATGCGACGGCGGGGACACCGATTGCCTCGAAAATTCTATTGAGCGATGTGCGTACCGTGGAGCTCGGCTTTTTCCGTGGCGGCCAGCGATCTGATTTTTGGCGCGGTGACGTCGTGCAGTCTTTGGACGTGCTGCCGGATATGATCGAGGTCAACATCATTTTCGAAAATGGCACCAATCTGACCCTCGCAGCTTTGACGGGAGGGCGATGATGCGAAGTGATCGTCGCTCCGAAACAGGCGCCGCATTGCTGACCGTGATGATGATCGTCGCGGCCATGTCCGTGGCCGCGCTGGCGGTGACGCAGGCGGTGACGAATTCGATGACCCGGTCTCAGTCGCTGGATGCGCAGGCGCAATTATCGTTCTATGCGGTCTCGGCTGAAGAAGTCGCGAAAGCGCGTATGTCGGACATTCTCGCGCCGCTCGAAAGTCGCCTCGTGCTGGGCATGCCGGGGCTGGGCGAGCCTCAAATCATCCCAGTTGATGGCGGCGCGCTGACCGTCACCGTCCGCGATGCCAGCAATTGCTTTGATGTGAATGCCCTGACCGAAGGCGGAGAGGATGGCGCCCTGGTGGCAGATCCGGATCAGCAACAAGCGTATCGCAAACTGCTCCTGGCGGTCATCGAGGAAGCGTATGATTCCGATATGGACGCGCTCGTCTCCTCGCTGACAGATTGGATGGATGACAATACGGTGCCGGGAAATGGCGGCGCTGAAGATGGCTATTATATCAGCGAGACGCCCTCTTATCGAACGTCTTCGCAAAAGATCACGTCGCTTGATGAGTTGCGCAGTATTCGGGGCTATACGCCGGATATATTCGCGCGCCTTCGCCCGGTTCTTTGCGCGCTGCCCCCGGCGGTGAGTGCGTCGTCACTGCCGCTCAATATCAACACGCTGGAAGTTCACCATGCGCCGCTGCTGCAAGAGGTTTTCACCGACGCTTTGAGCATCGAGAATGCGCGCGAATTGATCGCGTCGCGGCCGCCGACGGGCTGGTCGTCGGTTGAAGAGCTCGGCGCCGACCCGCTGGTGAAAGATATCGACCCAGACCTGGTTCGCACAGATCGCCTCGGTCTTGTCACAAGTCTTGTAGAAGTTTTAGCGAATGTATCTTATCGCGGGCATGACATGACCATGCGTTATTTGTTCTACGTTCAGCCTGGTCGGCCGATCCGTACGCTGCGGCGTGAGAGGATTGGCTGATGTCGCGCGTCTATGCTCTGCTGCAGCCTGATGGCGCTCTGCTGTTTGCGCGTCCACGCGGAAATGGTTGGGAGATGAGCGGATCCGCGCGCGGGGTAGAGACCCGTGGGCGAAATCTGACCGTCTTTCTGAACGGGTTGGATGTGATCGGGCTCAGCGCAGCGATTCCGGCTCGCAATGAAAATGAAGCGCGGCGGGCCGCCCCATTCGCGATCGAAGACGAACTGGCTGAAGGCGTTGAGACCAGCCATGTTGCCATCGCCGAACCCGACAAAGCCAATCCGTCCAAGCCACGCCCGTTGAACGTAATTTCGTCCGCAACTCTGGACGAGATCATCGAGAACCTGTCTGAGCGTGGATTTGAAGAAGCCGAGATCATGGCTGCGCACAGCGTTTTGCCGCACCAGGATATTCTGTTTCAGGCCCCCGGCCTGGTGCTCGGACGGTTGGGAGAGCGCAGCTTCACCGTCGATGCCGGACTTGGCCGCGATGCTCTGGCATCGCTAACCGCCGGTCATCCGGATCTGGTGATTCATGGCGAAACCGTCGCCGAAGCGTTGGGGCGGTCGAGCCAAGAGCTGGGCGCCTCCTCGCTAGAAGCCTTTCTGGCGCAGCTCAGTGATTGGGCGGACGCTGGCGGGCGGGGCATTGGCCTGCGGCAAGGCGTGTATGAAGCGCGCCGGCCAATTGATTTTGACGGGTTCGGGCGCTGGCGTCTGGTTGGCGTTCTGGCGGCTGCGCTTGCATTGGGATGGTTCGGATGGATCGTGCTTGAGACCCGCGCGATGAATCAACGCGCGGATCAATTGGAAACCCTGACCCAGGAATTCGCACAGGTGGGGTGGCCTGAATTGGGCGGTAATGTTCGCGAAGCCATTGCGGCATCTGGCGGCGCTGACAGCGCAACAGAGCAGACGTTCCCGCCAATCCTTGATGCCAGTGCGCTGCTTTACGACGCGCTGAGCCAGGTCGAAGGCAGCGAGCTTAGAACCCTGCGTTATGATCGCGTGAGACGGCAACTCACAGCGTCGGTCGCGTTTGAGTCTTTTGCCGACGTGGATCGACTAACCACCGTACTGAACGAATCCGGTTTATCTGCGCGGTCGGGTGACTCCCGCCAAAGCGGCAGTCGCGTGATCGGAGATCTGACACTGGAGGCATCGTCATGAGCGCCTGGTGGGAGAATATGGCACCCCGCGAGCGGCTCTTGATCTCGATCGCCGCGGCCCTGACCGCGATAGTGATTGTCTGGCAGTTCATTCTCGTGCCCAGCGTGGCGGCCCGATCAGAGGCGAAGCTGCGCCTGCATGAAGCCGACCGCACCCTGTCGCTGATTCAAGAGCGCTACGGGATGAAACGCGCGCTTGGCGCCGCCACACCCACCAATGCGCGTCCGACCTCTGCCAGCATTGATGATTTCAAAGCCGCGATTACCGGCTCGGCCGGCGATATGGGGCTCGCAATTGCGCGCTTGCAAGGCGATGACAGCAACAGTGTTCGGTTGATCTTTGAGAATGTCGATCCGCGCATGGTTTTCCTGTGGCTTGAGAGTGTACAAGCCAATCATTCCGGTCAGGTGACGCGGATGAGTATGGAGCAAGCTGGCGGCGGTTTGGTGCGAGTCAGCGTCGATTTGGCCGCGGGAGGTCTGTGATGCGCAAATTATTTATGCTGATCGTATTCATCATCGTCCTCGGTGGCAGCCTGATTGCCTTTACCCCGCTTGGTTTCGTGCTCAACCAATCCGGCGTGAGCGCGCTCGGGGTTGGCTGGGCGAAGGCGGACGGCACCTTGATGAGAGGGCGGATCAGCGGCTTCTTCGTCGGCACGCAGCCAATCGGCGATGTCAGTCTTGAACTGAAGCCCATGTCATTACTGTCGCTTGCGCCCAAATACGATGTTCAATGGAGCGGGGCAGGCGGGCAAGGCACAGCGGATCTCACCATATCGAGAAGCGCGCTCACGGCTGAGAATGTCCGCATGCGCCAAGAAATCGGCGCCTTGGAAGGTTTGGAGCCAGCGGTGCGGGCCATGGGCGGTACGCTGGATATTGAGAATGGCGGGTTCCGCCTCACCCAGATGGGGTGCGAAACCGCCACCGGCACCATGTCGACCAGCGCGCTATCGACGCTCGCGGCCCAGTATGGGCGACAATTTGGGGACATTTCAGGTCCGATCAGTTGTGACGCCGGTTCCTTCGTTCTTTCAATGGAAGGGCGTTCGGACTCGGGCGATCAGGTCAATATTGATGCCCGCGCCGCGATGACCGGCGACGGTGACTTCGCAACCCGCGTCCAGACAAATGACACCCAGATTATTCTGGCTTTGACCCAGATTGGGTTCGCGCGCGAAGATGGGGGCTTCGTTTATCGTCAATCTCGGTCGACAGGTCTTATGCCATGAAAAGAATGATCGCATTATTCAGTGTCGCATTGGCGCTGACAGGTTGCCAATCCAATGATGTCGACCCGGCTGAACAGCGGGCGCGATTGATTGCGATGAAACCGGCCATTGATAGTGTTCCGAGTTCTGGCCTGGGTCCGCAAGAATTGGCCTCCGGCGAATGCGCTCTGTTTCTGTGGAGCCAGACCGATGTTTCCAAATTCATCTTCTTCTCCAAAGCGCTTTCGGGGTCGTCAGTATTTGCTCAGGGCGAAATCCCAATTGTCATGACGCAATCCGGTGCGGGCGGATCAATCTTTGGGCAGTTCAATACTGAGATGGAATATTTGGCCGAAGACGGTCGGCGCCTGCAGCTTGAAATCGAGCCGGGCGACGACTTAGAGGGCGGGCAGCGAATCCAATCCGGCTTGCTGACCATGATCGACACTCAAGGCTGGGAAACCAAGCTGCCCGTGCTTGGGGTGCGCGCTTGCCAGCAGGAATGACCGCGCCCCTGATCACGCAAATTGTTGTGCACGAAGCGCCGGGCGAATTGCGCGCCGCGGCACTGGACGGGTCGAAGCGCCCTTATCATCTTTTCCTTCAGCGATGGGGCGGAAGCCGCGAAGCCGCGCGTTGTGGCGCGCTCTATAATGCACGCGTGCGGCGTTTCGCCGATGAGATTGGCGGAGCGTTTCTTGAACTCGAAACAGGTGAGGAAGTCTTCCTGCGGCTGAAATCGCGGCAGGATTTGACCGAAGGCGCGGCCTTGGACGTGACCATTGTCAGCGAAGCGCGAAGCGACAAGCTCGCCCGGGCAAACATTGCAACCAACGGTTCCGCGGAGGAGGACGCATTTGCGCGCTGGCAGGCGCAAGTCGCCGACACGCAGGCCGTCGACCTGGTCGAAGACCATGAACGTGTCGAATTGGCCTTTGACGAGGCCTTGGCGCCGACCGTTACGCTTGAAGGAGGCGGGCAGCTTCACATTGATCGCGCCCGCGCTCTGACCGCTTTTGATCTCGACACGTCTGGGCGTCTCGGCAAAGGCAGTGCGGGCGCGCGGGCGCTGGCGATTAATCGCGAAGCTGCGCGAGAACTGGTCCGGCAATCCTGTCTGAGGGGGCTTGGCGGTAATCTCGTCCTGGATTGTGTCGCCCCCTTGAACGCCAAGGCGTCCGAGCAGGTCCAAGCGGCGGCAAGAACGGCGTTTGCTAAGGTCGGCCTGGCGCAGGCAAAAGTTCTGCGGCCCTCTGCGCTTGACCTGATGGAGGCCTCCATGCCATGGCGCTACACGCCGATCGAGGATCGCCTCAACGCCAATCCAGCAGAGACCGAAATGTTGGCCATGTTCCGCGCCCAGCAGCGCGAGGCCAAAGCGAATCCTTCAGCCTTATATGCACTCGAGCTTTCCAAATCGGTCTGGCAGGCTTATCTCAATCGCCGAACCGAGGCTGACCATGCCCTGCAGGAGCACTTTTCAGGGCGCGTTACCGTCGGTCAAAGCGCGGATGATGAAAACAGGATGCAGAAACGATGAGCCAGAGAAAATGTCCTGTCTGTGAGACGCGGATGTCAAGCGCCGAGTTCAAACCCTTTTGTTCGAAACGCTGCGCGGATGTTGATTTGTCGCGCTGGCTCAAAGGCGGCTATGCCATCCCGGGTCGCCCTTCTGACCAAGCCGATGAGGTGCCAGGCGGTCCGGATCCGTCTGACGCGTAATCGACAACCACTTAAGGCGACAAAACAGGTGGTTCGGGGGCGGTCTGCGATCCGTAAAGCTTTGCCATGCTGGTCTCGATCATTTCTAGCGCGATGCGGTCTCGGGTCTGGGTCATTCCAATGACCACAATGTCATTTTCAGGATCGACCCAGAACCAGCTTCCGAGCGCGCCGTACAAATAATAAGTCCCCTTAGGCGCCGCCATTTCCGCGAGCGCGGAGTCGAGAATGACGCTCACGCCGAAGCCGTAGCCGAGGCCTGCCTGTTTGCCCCGTATTAGTTGAGGGGCCGGCGCGCCGCGATAGCGGATGGCGTTTGTCGTTAGGAGGTCGACAGAATCTTGGGCCAGGATTTGGACTCCGCCGACTCGCCCGCCTCGGCGGAGACATTCAAGAAACCGGGAATAATCTTTGAGCGTTGATATGAGTCCGTGCCCGCCTTCGAAATAGGTACGGCGCTGCGCGGTCTCTGACAGATCTTCGGTTGCCTCAAGAGTAAGGCCGTCATCCGATCGCTGACTGGTCATACTGACGCGACTGGATTGATGGCCCGGTATGAAGAAACCGGTATCCTCCATATTTAATCGATCGAAGATCTCACGTTTCAAAAATGCGTGAAGCGATTCACCTGTTAGGCGCTCAATCACCACACCTTGTAGATCAGACGCGAACGAGTAGTGCCACTCGGCGCCCGGTTGGCGCATCAATGGAACACTGGCGATTCGTGAAACCAGATCGTCCCCTGATCGCGCCTCTTCCACGTCAAGCTCGATGTAGGCGCGGCCGATGGGGCCATGATCTGCGGACAAATAAGCGACCCCGGCCGTGTGACTGAGTAAGTGCCGAAAGGTTGGCGGCCTGGGCGGGCGATAAGTGTACCAGTTTCCTTGCTCATCATAATCGGCCACCACTTCGATCCCTTCAAATTCGGGCAGGACGGTGGCGATCGGTGCATCCAGATCAAAGTAATCTCGCTCATGCAGGATCATCATCCCGACCGCCGTCACCGGTTTGGTCATCGAATAGATCTGATAGAGCGTGTCTTCGTCGACGGGGCGAGAGTCCGATCCCTGTGTGGGCCCGTGAAAGCCTGCCGCAAGCAGAGCCCCGCCTTGCCAGATGCCATAGGACAGGTTTCCGACCCGGGCGTCGGCCACATGGGATTTGAGGTAGGCCTCAAGATCGTCAAGCCGATCCGGAGATATCGCGGATGCGGGCCCGACCGGTTCTGCGACCGCCAAACACTGCGCTGAGATGGCAATAAAGATGACTCCGATGATCCGTACGGGGTGACACAGAATTTCGAATGGGCGGGACATGCCAACATCGGGTACTGTTCATTGGCGTCGTGAGCATTATCCCGGCGTGTCAGTTTCTATGACACTTCTGTAAGGTCGAAGCCTTCGATCAAGCAGGCCCTGAAATTCGCTTGAAAACAGGGCTTGCCCTCAACAGATGACTCAATTAGGGAGCCAAAAAGGGAGCTCCCCACATGAAAATCCGACAAGCGATCACCTTTGACGACGTGCTTCTGCAGCCCGGCGCGAGTGAGGTCACACCGTCCGAAGTCGACGTTTCCACCCAATTGACCAAGGCCATTGGTCTGAACATTCCTCTGATCTCTGCAGCGATGGATACGGTGACCGAAGCGCGCCTGGCCATCGCCATGGCGCAAGCGGGCGGTATCGGGGTGATTCACCGCAACTTCTCGGTTGATGAGCAGGCCGCGCAAGTTACGCAAGTGAAGAAATTTGAAAGCGGTGTCGTGATGAACCCGGTGACGATCGCACCAACCGCAAGCCTGGCTGAGTTGAAAGACCTGAAGGAACGAACCGGGTTTTCCGGAATTCCTGTCGTCGAGAATGGCAAACTGGTGGGCATCGTGACCAATCGCGACATGCGCTTTGCGCCCGACCTTGACCAAAAAGTCGGGAGCCTGATGACTCGCGACGTGGTCACCGTCACCATGGATGTTCCGATCGAGGACGCCCGCACGCTGCTTCACAAACACCGGATCGAGCGCCTGGTCATCGTCGATGACGATGGCAATTGCATTGGATTGTTGACCGTCAAGGACATGGACAAGGCGGCGGTGAATCCAAATGCCGCAAAGGATGATGGCGGTCGTCTGCGCGTGGCGGCGGCCTCTACGGTTGGTGATGCAGGCTTTGAACGCACGGCGGCGCTGATCGATGCGGGCGCGGACGCGGTGATTATCGATACTGCTCATGGCCATTCAAAAGCCGTGGGCGAAGCGGTGACCCGGGCCAAGAAGATCTCGAACTCGGTTCAGATCATTGCCGGAAATGTCGCCACCGCCGAGGCCACAAAAGCGCTGATTGATGCCGGTGCGGATGCGGTAAAGGTCGGCATTGGTCCAGGCTCCATCTGTACCACTCGCATTGTTGCAGGCGTTGGCGTTCCGCAGCTGACCGCGATTGAGGATTGCGCCAATGCGGCGGCGAGCTCTGGTACGCCCGTGATAGCGGATGGCGGGATCAAGTTTTCTGGCGATTTCGCGAAAGCGCTCGCCGCTGGGGCGTCGACGGCCATGATGGGATCGATGTTTGCCGGCACAGAAGAAGCCCCGGGAGAGGTCTTTCTCTATCAAGGGCGGTCCTACAAAGCCTATCGCGGCATGGGCAGCCTGGGCGCCATGGCCCGTGGGTCAGCCGATCGCTATTTCCAGAAAGATGCGGCCAGCGACAAGCTCGTGCCGGAAGGGATCGAGGGGCAGGTGCCGTTCAAAGGCCCAATCGGCCCGATCGTGCACCAGATGGTCGGCGGCCTACGCGCGGCGATGGGCTATGTCGGCGCCGCAACCATGGCCGACCTGCACAAGAAAGCCGAGTTCGTTCAGATCACCGGCGCCGGGCTGCATGAAAGCCATGTCCATGATGTGCAAATGACCCGAGAGGCGCCGAATTATTCCTTGAGCCGAAACTAGTCCGTTTTCGGCTCGCGCCACATCGGCTCCATGACGGGCGAGCCTTCGCCGCCAATCTCGAACACGCCCATGCGTTCAAAGCCGAACCGGTTGTACATGCCGGTATTCGCGGGGTTTGAGTTTTCCAGATAGATTGGCAGGCCCGCCGCATCACAGGCTGACAGGACTGGATTGAGCAGCGCTTTGCCGACGCCTTTCCCGCGTGCATCAGCTGTGGTGCCAATTGTGAACAGGTACATGTGCGGGTCTTTTGGATGCCAGGCTTGCATCAGTTTTGATAAGTCCTGCCCACGTGAAATCGCGCCAGGCGTGCCGTGACGGAGCTGCCCCAGCGCAAATTTCAGCAAGCCCCACTGGCTTGGCGCTGACTCGACGCCTGGCGGCATCCACATGGTTGCCCCGCCGGCTGGGTGCAGAAAGCAGGTTCCATCGGGCAGGTACATCTCGCGCGCCATGACCCGGAACATGGATCGGATCGATTTGATGTTTCCAAACACCCATTGATTGACTGGATCATCGGCGAAGGCTTCAGCGGTGATGTCGGCAACCTGTTTCCAGTCCGACATGCGGGCCTGTTTGAGGTCGGTTCCGGCGAGATCGATTTGCATGGCCTGAGTTTTGATCCGGGACAGCCGAAAATCAAGGGGCAGGGGAGGGGTAAGGGAAAACGACTTGGCTGTGTGCATCGTCGCATGCGCAGCCGGGTTTGTCCTCTATTTGGGCGACACGCCGGGAGAAACTGCAAAAAACGCATCTGCGCCGCCAAAGAAGGTTGCAAGCCCAAACACGTTTATATATATCCGCCTCTCTAACAGCGCGCTCCCTTCGTCTATCGGTTAGGACGCCAGGTTTTCAACCTGGAAAGAGGGGTTCGATTCCCCTAGGGAGTGCCACTTTTACCACGCATAGTTGATTTATTACGCTTGTCATGACGAAAGCCGCGTGACAGCGCCGATTCCGCAGTCTAACATTTTGGTTAATTGGGGGCTGGGCCCATGAGTAAGACGGCTGAACAGGTTTTTGAAGTGAGTGCAGAATCGGGTGTACGCCTGATCGGCCGGGTCAAATGGTTTGATTCGGTCAAGGGGTACGGGTTTGTAGTGCCCGAATCTGTTGAGGGCATGGTCCTCAATCAGGACGTGATGATGCACGTGTCCTGTTTGCGCGCTTTTGGAGAGAATGCCGCCGATGAAGGCGCCCGCATCATTTGCGATGTGGTCGAGCGCGAGCGCGGTTGGCAGGTTCTCAATATCATTGAGATGGACCGCCCCAAATCCGCGGTCATTCGGGATCAGGGCGAAGCGATGGTCTATGAGCGCGTCGTGGTGAAATGGTTCAACTCTGCGCAAGGCTTTGGCTTTGTGAACCGCCCGGGCGATGCGTCTGATATTTTCGTGCACATCTCCGTCATGCGCAAAGCCGGCCTGGATACGCTGGAAACGGGCATGGAAATCGAAGTCGTCACCGGCAGCGGCCAGAAAGGCGAAAACGTGCTCTTCATCAAAAAATAGCGCGTGAGTGCGCGTGTTGCTTGCCGCGCAAGGGCCGCGCAGGTAGAGAGTCGGGTATGAAACTGCTTCAGACCACGACCTTCGCAATCATCGCTACAGTTCTCGCGTCGACCGCCGCCGCCGATCCGATGGAAGTGACCCCACTGTCCATTGTCAGCGCCGATGCCACGCACGCGTTTACCGTCGAAGTGGCAAATGATTCCGAAGAAATCAGTTTCGGCTTGATGGAGCGCGAGAGCATGGACGCCGATAAAGGCATGCTGTTTGACTTCGATCCGCCGCGCGAACCGAATATGTATATGAAGAACACGCTGATCCCTCTGGATATGCTGTTCATTGCCGATGATGGCAGCATTGAAATGATCGCGCGCAACACGGTGCCAGGCTCGCTGCGCACGATCTCGCCCGGTGTGCCGGTTCGAGCGGTCTTGGAGCTGAATGGCGGCCAAGCGGCGCAATTGGGCATTCAGCCCGGCGATACGGTTCAGCACCCGATCTTCGGAAACGTTGAAGCGCCGACGGAATAGTCAGATATGAGAGAAGAAGACCTGCCCGCACACTTGGTCGTGCCGGACGGGTTTGTCCTGTCGCGCTCGCGCGGCGCGTTCTCCAATCATAATGGCCCGGTCTATGAAGCGCGCAGGGAGGGGGATCTTCGCACCGGTCTGTATGTCCTCGATCGCCACTGTAACAGTATGGGCTTCCTGCATGGCGGCATGGCCAGCGCCTTCTCTGATCGTTCGCTGGCTGTGGCGGTCTATGACGCCACAAAACGCGCGTCTGTAACGCTGAAACTGACTTTGCATTTCTACGAGACGGTGAGGCTGCATAATTGGTTAGAGGCGCATCCGCGCGTCTTGTCTCACGACAATGACCTGATCCAGGTCAGCGCGGATTTATTGATCGATGGACAGACTTTAGCCGCCCGCGCAGATGCGACCTTCCGGTCACTGCGAAGACCGCAAAAACAGGGTTGAATCCGAAAAATTCGCCGTTATACCGGCAGGCCGGAGCGTGGCGCAGCCTGGTAGCGCATCTGGTTTGGGACCAGAGGGTCGTAGGTTCGAATCCTATCGCTCCGACCAGTTTCTTTAGAAGGGCCGGTCAAAATGGACGCTCGTATATACAAGCCTGCCAAGACCGCCATGCAATCAGGTCGCGCGAAGACCAAAGATTGGGTCCTTGAATTCGTGTCCAGCGCCAAACGGGTCTCAGATCCCGTTATGGGCTGGACCAGCATCGACGATATGACTGGTCAGGTTCGGCTGCATTTTGACAGCCGCGAGCAAGCCATCGCTTATGCCAAGCGCGAAGGCCTGACCTTTTCTGTTGAAGAGCCGCGTGAGACCAAGCGTCTGGTCAAATCCTATTCAGAGAATTTCTCTGCCAATCGCAAACAACCCTGGACCCACTAAACAAAACTCGGTCCAGCGCTGAAATTGCCGAGATTTGGCAAAGCGACGGCGATTTCGGAATCATTCAATCCAAACCAGCGCCCAAGCGGTTCAGCGAATTGCTCGACCGATGTGGTCGGAATGAGCCGCCCGCTGCCGGCATCCTGGGCATGCCCGAAATCATAAGGCGGGATATCGCCATAGATCTGTCCGCCTTGAACCGCATCGCCGATGACAAAATGGTGGCTGCCCCATCCATGGTCCGTCCCATCGCCATTAATCGCCAGCGTGCGACCAAAGTCGGACGCGGTGAACAGGGTGACGTCACTCCCCAGCCCAATTTCCTGCATGGCCAGATAGAAGGCCACGACCGCCTGATCGATCTCTTGCTGAAGCCCCGGAAGATCATTGACCTGGTTGGAATGGGTATCGAAGCCGCCAATCGCAACGAAGAAGACTTGTCGACTGACCAGCAATGAATCCCGGATGGCAATCGTATTGGCGACGGCCTGCAATTGCTGTCCGAGGAATGAGCCCGGGAATGCGGTCGCAAAAGGCTGAATGGAGGCAAAGGCTTCGTTGAAGGCTTCATTCGTGGTCAGCGCCGTGCGCATGGAATTGGCGACGTCTCGATCGATCAGATTGGTCGAAGTAAAATCCATCGCCTCGAAATGGTCTCTCAGTTTCTGATAGATTTCCTCGCCGGCGGGTGTGTCTCGATTGTCCTCAAAGAAACCCAGAGCATCGATTTCCGGCGCCCCATTCAAGCCGACTTGATACGGCCTTGCCTGCTCGCCGGTCAGGAACAGTTCGTTGCCCAGGCTGGTAATGGTGGTAAAGTCGCTATTGCCATCATTGGCCCCGGCCGCGAGGGCGGCGTCGGCGAACCGGCCGCCCCACCCAAATTGAGCGCCTTCCGGCTGGCTCGACATCCAGGTTGACTGCTGGTCATTATGGGAAAAGAGCCGTTTCGGTTGCGGCGCGGACTCGTTTTCAAACTCGGTCTTGGTCAGCGGTTGGATGAGCGGACCGACATTGCCGACAATGGCAGCATTGCCGTCATCAAACAGGCCTTTGATGCCGCTCAATTCTTCCGGCAAGGCGAATTGACGGCTGCCAAAGCTCGCTTGATTGCTCGGGTTGAGCGGCAGCAATCGATCCCGCGCGCGGGTCGATCCGCCTTGCATGTTGTCATACAGGTTGAGCAATGGCGCACGGATTGTCGCGTAGCGATCATACGAGGCTTGGTCATATGGCAAGACCGTATCGTGCCCGTCCAGGCCGCCGAGGAAAAAGACGCAAACCATGGCTTTATAGCCGTCGGTTTCGGCGGCGCTGGCTTTGAACGCGGAGAGCGAGCTTCCAAGGCCGGCCAGCGTGGCAGCGCTGAGCGCGGAGGCGCCGGTCAGGAAGGTTCTGCGGGTCGGTTTCATATCATGTCCTCCTAGCGCTGCACGGTGTAGTCGGGAGATGTCATCATCATCAGGACGGCGAGCGACACCCTTAAATTTGGTCCGTCATAAGTTGGATCGCTCGGCACCTCGAGCGGCAGATCTTCAAGAAATGCGATGATGGTGGCCTTGGTTTCCTCACTTGTCCGCCCATAGGTCAGCAACAAATCGAGATGATCGACCAGCGCCGCCGGATCGTCTGCCAGAGCGAGCTCGTCGCTATAATCGGCGATGAAACTTGTCGCGGAAGGTTCGCCCACATTCGCGGTCGCAAATGAGAAAGTGAAATAGGTCATGAAGTTCGCATAATTCGAGACCGAGTTGGCGTTGACCAATTGCAGCTCGGGCATGGTCAGCCCAGCCGCCCCCGTCTCGGTCCCCGGCGCGACATATCCGGGGCGGTAGAAATTGAACACTGAAGGTGACTTGTATGGCGCTTGCGACAGCCCGCCATTGAAGCTCGTATTCCAGACCGGAAACGTGTTTTCCGGTGTGATTGAACCGGCATCGAAGGCGCGTGCCCAATGCACGAACCGCAAGACCGGTTCCCGGATCTTGCCGAAATTGTCGTCATTTCGATTGGCGGCATCGCGGGCGTCCGGATCAAACAAGACCGCGGCAATTGTGGCGGCGAGATCGCCGCGCCGACCGTCGCCGACAAGCGTGCCATTTGGCAACGTGTACTGGCCATCTGCAAAGGCGTTTGCGACCCGTTCAATATAATCCGGTTCAGGATGACTGGTGACGAAACGCTGGATCAGCTGACGCGCCAAAAAGGGCGGTGTGTTCGGGTGATCGACCAACGTGTCGAGCGCAATATCAATGCTCTCGGTCGGCCCGGTGCCAGCCGGGATTGTGGTGCCAAGGAAAGTCTTCTCCAGCTCCGAATGCCATTCGGGATAGGCTTCCATGGGCGAGTGGAAGGCATCCGGCGCCAGATTCCGGAATTCGAAGAAGAACTCTCCGCCTTTCAGGCTGAGACCGGTGAACACTTTGGCGAGGCCGGTGACATCTTCATTGTCATAGGTTTCCACTGGCGCACCGTTTTGGGTGACAATGTCGCCATCCTGTTCCAGTTCGACCAAGCCAATCGAGAACAATTGCATGACCTCTCTGGCATAATTCTCATCTGGCATGCGTCCGGTGGTCGGATCGCCTTTCAGATTCTGCAAATAGGTCAGATATTCGCCCATGGCGGGGGAGTAAGTGACCTCTTCCAGCAGGTCCCGATAATTGCCGAACGCATTGCGGACGAGAATATCCTGATAATTCGCCACAGCATTCGGCACCTGGAACAGGAAGTCGCCTTCTGCGTGCGAGATGACCAGAATTTGCGACAGCGCAAAGGCCATGCGTTGGCGCAGCTGATCGTCGCCTTCAATCGCATTGATCCAGAACGAGAAGGTCGGGGTCTGACGCTTCTCAAAAGTCAGCATCCCGTCTGTGTCGCGGGCATCAGGTTCACTCAATTCGCTCAGTACATAAGCGAGGTTGAGGCTGGGCGCTTTGTTGAACTCGGCCAGGATCCATTCCGATGGGGAGCTGCCGGTCAGGCCCGTAATGTCCGGCATGGTCGCGCCAAAGGTCGCCTGATTGAGGAATAGCGACGTGGACTCCGCCGTATTGAAGGCCGTGCTCGTTGGCGGCGGAGGCGGAGGCGGGGGTGGCGGCGGAGGCGGCGGTGGGGGCGGCGGAGATCCACCGATTGGCGGGGTCGTTCCGCCACCGCCGCCTCCGCTGCCACCACCGCCACAGGCGGCGACGCCAAGCACCAAAGCTAATGCTGCGCTTTGCGCGAGAAGCGTAAGTTTCCGTTGCCGCATACCGTCCTCCCAGGTCCGTGTCGTAAGTTTCGCCGGGTCAGCTTAACAAACCCGATCCCCAAACGCGGACATTTCCATGCGTTCCTGACAAAGGTTTAACGATACAAAGTCCGTTTTCCGTCGCCTCCTTTTCTTAAGAGACCAAAAGAGGGTGGTTTGGATGCAGACGCAAACACAATTCCTCACTTTTAATCTGCGAGCTTTCGGATTAAGGCAGGCGCTCAGACGGCCCCTTAGCTCAGTTGGATAGAGCACCCGACTTCTAATCGGACGGTCGCAGGTTCGAATCCTGCAGGGGTCGCCAGCCAAGTCTGGTGCGATTATTCCTCCGTTTCTTCTTCTGTTTCGTCCTCGGTTCGGTACCGTTCAAACCAGGCCAAAGTGTAAGCGGTCTTGGCGTTCAGGCGCGATGGGCGGCCGGCGATACCGTGATTGGTATTGGGCATCCGCACCATGGCGCTCGGCACGCCGAGCAATTGCAAAGCCTGATAAAATTGTTCGGTCTCAGACATTGGCGTTCGATAGTCCGTCTCGCCGGTGATCAAGAGAGTCGGGGTGGTCACATTACCGACCAGAGACAGCGGCGAGCGGGCCCAATAATGCTCCAAATGCTCCCAAGGCGGTCCCGGGAATTGCGTCGCGATTTGATCGATATAGCTGTCTGCGGTGAGCACCTTCGACACCCAATTGATCACCGGCTTTGCCGAGACGGCGGCCTTGAAACGATCCGTCAGCCCGATCGCATAGGCGGTGGCAATCCCGCCGGCAGAGCCGCCCGCAATGAACAGATTGTCCGGATCGGCATAGCCTTCACTGATCGCCCAATCGACCGCAGACATATGATCTGCGAAATCATCCGGGCTGGAATATTTATACTTGAGCAGATTGGCAAACGCGCTGCCATAACCGATCGAGCCGCGATGATTGTCATAGATCACGACATATCCCGCCGCCGCCATGAGTTGTAATTCCGCCGAAAAATGCGGGCCATAAGCGAGATGCGGGCCGCCATGGATCTCGATGATCAGGGGATAGGTCTGCCCTACTTCATATCCAGGCGGGGTCATCACCCAGCCATCCACTTCAAGTCCATCCAAGGACGACTGATAGGTGAACCGGCTGACCTCACCGAGATTGCGATAGGCGAGCAGATCCTCATTCAATTCGGTCAGGCGCGTCGTTCTGTTATTTTTCAGCGCATAGAGATCTGCAGGGCGCTGGGCTGAGCCTTTGGTGTAGACCAGAGTTCGGTCTGCCCCTGCATCATAGGTGCCGCTGACATAAGGCCGGCCAATCGTGGTGCCGCCAATCCCTTCGACCGGTGTGCGCAGTCGTCCATTGGTCCCGACAAGACCGATCATGTTCTCGCCGCGGTTTTGATAGGTGAAAGCAATGTCGCGATCGGTCAGCCATTGCAGATTTCCGGCGCGGCGGTCGAGCGTTTCGGTCAGATTGGTGGCATTGCTGCCATCGCGATCCATGACGATGACATTGGTCGGCAAGAAGGGTTCAGGGTCATTCGCTGTGCGCAGATAAGCGATTGAGCGGCCATTGGGGGAGACTTGCGGGCTGACCTCCATTCCAGGTTGATCGCTCAGCTGGGTCAGAGCCCGGGTCGCAACATTGACGGCATAAATATCGGCTTCGCGCGTTTGCAGCTCCCAATCGGGGTGGCGATTGGCGGAGAACAGGATCTCCGTCCCGTCCGGCGTGAAGGAGAGCGGGCCGCGATGATGAAAATCACCAGAGGTCAGCTGGCGGGCGGTGCCGCCTTCAGACGGGATGGTGAAGATGTGGAAATAGGCCAGGTCCAGAAACCCGTCGCTATTGGTGCGGTAGCGGGCACGGTCGATCACTTCGGCCGGTTCTGCCCATTCGGCGCCTTCCGGTTTCTTCGGAGCTTTGATCAGGGGTTCGCTGTCAGCTTTGACCGGCATGGAAAAGGCGAGGGCGTCGCCATTTGGAGACCAGGCCAGATCGGTTGGGCTTTCCTCGAACGTGCCGATCAGCGCCTCACGGCCTGAACTCAAATACTGGACGAACAGTGCCGTGCGCTTATCGCGCTGAACCATATAGGCAATGCGCGTCCCATCGGGTGACCAACGCGGCGACGCATAAGAGTGATGGTCGGCGAGCAGCGGTTCGTGCCCCGTGCCATCAAGATTGACGCGCCAGACATGCGACAGTGTCCGATCGCTCATAATGTCATTGAACCGACGCAGATACAGCACTTCCGTGCCGTCTGGCGAAATCTGGGGCTCATCGGCCCATTCCAGCTCGAACACATCATTTGGCGTAAACACCGCCTCTTTCGGGTCCGCCAGGGCCGCGGCTGCGAAACAAGCTGACAGGGCCAGCGCCAAAATCGGTTTAAGCATATTCATTCTCACTCACGATGGTTTCGGAGGAGAACTTGGTGGAACTGCTTAGCTCTGACAAGCCGAACCTGACGCGGATTCACAAAAATCCCGCCAGCGCCAAAAGCCTCACGCGCCGGGGCGCTGAGGGGGAAGAAGGCCAGGCGCGTCTGAAACAAACGCGAGTGACTGCCGCTCTTGCGAGTCGGCTTTTAGCGTCTGGTTCAGACGCGCCCGCGACGGCATGTTTTCACCGTTAGCCCCCCTGATCCTAAGTCAGGGGCCACTCCGGGAGGCCTACACTTACAGCCATGACAGCTCGCCTTCACTCATCGGAGAAAGGGCTTACCGCTCCCGACTGGCACCGGGCCCAAGGGTCGGAGCCTCAAGCTCAGTCACCAGACCGCCGCTCTCACCCCCTGCACAGCCGATCCGGACAGGCCTTCCAGCGGGGTGAGATGGGACGAAGTTTAAGAGGCACGGGACATGGGTCGGATTGAGGGGGGCTAATGCGCCTCCGCCCAGTTTTTGCCGGTATCGGCTTCGACCACCAATGGGACGCTCAGATTGAGCGCTGGCAAAGGGGCTTTTTCCATGGTTGCCCGCACCACATCAATGGTCGCCGCAGCCTCGTCTTCTGGCACTTCGAAGATCAATTCGTCATGCACCTGAAGCAGCATTTTCGCTTGCAGGCCCGCCTTCTGCAATGCGCCGGGCATATGGATCATGGCGCGCTTGATGATGTCGGCGGCCGAGCCCTGGATCGGGGCATTGATGGCCTGGCGTTCGGCAAAACCGCGCTGCGGCCCTTTGGCCTTGATGCCTTTGAGATGCAGCACGCGCCCGAAAATGGTTTCCACCCGTTCGTGCTCCGCCGCGAATTTTTTGGTCTCGTCCATATAGGCCTTGATGCCGGGGAAGCGCTTGAAATAGGTCTTGATATAGGCCGATGCCTCATCCCGCGGGATGGAGAGTTGGCGCGCCAGCCCGAAGGCCGAGATGCCGTATATGATGCCGAAATTGATCGCCTTGGCGCGGCGGCGGATCATTGGGTCCATGCCTTCAATCGGTGTGTCGAACATTTCGCTCGCCGTCATGGCATGAATGTCGAGCCCCTGATTGAACGCGTCTTTCAACGCATCAATGCCGGCAATATGCGCCAGCAGACGCAGCTCGATCTGGCTATAGTCGGCGCTGATCAGGACATGGCCCGGCTCCGGAATGAAGGCTTCGCGGATCTTGCGGCCTTCTTCGGTGCGGATCGGGATGTTTTGCAGGTTTGGGTCATTCGACGACAAGCGCCCGGTTTGCGCGCCGGTCATGCCATAATTGGTGTGGACCCGGCCGGTGCGCGGGCTGATCTGTTGCTGCAAAGTTTCTGTATAAGTCGATCGCAATTTGGAGACGGTGCGCCAGTTGATTACCGCGCGGGGCAGGTCATGGCCTTCGGCGGCGAGGTCTTCGAGAATGTCGGCGCCGGTTTGCCAGGCCCCGGTCTTGGTCTTCTTGCCGCCTTCGAGGCCCATTTCATCAAACAGGATTTCGCCCAGCTGTTTTGGGCTGCCCAGATTGAACTCTCGGCCCGCCAGTTCATAGGCTTCGGCTTCATAGCGGGCCATGGATTGATTGAACTCTGCTGACAGGCGCGACAGGTGATCGCGATCAACCTTGATGCCGTGGCCCTCCATATCCGAGAGCACGTGCACCAAAGGCCGTTCCAGCGTTTCATAGACCGTGGTCACGCGCGCCGTGTGCAGACGCGACTTGCTGTCCAGCCACAGGCGCAGGGTTATGTCCGCGTCCTCGGCGGCATATTCTGTCGCTTTGTCCAGTGGCACGCGATCGAACGTGATCTGTTTCTTGCCGGTGCCACAGACATCCTTGAATGAGAGCGGTGTGTGGTGGAAATAGCGCTCGGACAGCTCGTCCATGCCATGATTGTGCATGCCGGCATGCATCACAAAGCTCAGCAGCATTGTGTCATCCATCGGGGCGAGGCGGATGCCGTATCGCGCCAGGACGGAGATGTCATATTTCAGATTGTGCCCGATCTTTAGAACGGAATCATCTTCGAACAGCGCTTTCAGCGCCTCCAAAGCCTTTTCCATATTGACCTGGCGCGGCGGATCGATGCCGAACATGTCATCGCTTGGCGCGTCGGGATCAGTGTCCGGATCCACATGGGCGAGGGGGATGTAACAGGCCTCGCCCGGGGCGAGCGCCAGCGATACGCCGACCAGACCCGCCTCATGCGCATCCAAGGCGTCGGTCTCTGTGTCGACGGCGACAAAGCCCTGCGCAGTGGCCCGGGCGATCCAGGCTTCGAGCGTGTCGAAATCGCGGATGCAGGTATAGGTGCTGCGATCGATCTGGACCGGCTCATCTTCGGTCGCTTCTTCGAGCGTGCCTTCAAGCTCGAAGGTCTCGCGGACGCGCCGCGTAATCGTGCGAAACTCCATCCGCTCGAGAAAATCGAGCAGCGTTTTCGGATCCGGATCCGCGACGGCGAGATCTTCCATGGGCACGTCCACCGGCACATCCGTTTTCAGCGTCACCAGATCGCGTGACAAGCGGATCTGATCGGCATGATCGATCAAGGTTTGGCGGCGTTTGGGCTGTTTGATTTCTTCGGCTCGGGCGAGCAGCGTATCCAGGTCACCATATTCGGTGATCAGGGTGGCCGCGGTCTTCACGCCAATCCCCGGGGCGCCGGGAATATTGTCCACGCTATCGCCGGCAAGGGATTGAATATCAATCACTTTGTCAGGCCCAACGCCGAATTTCTCGATCACTTGATCATGCCCGATATGCTTGTTCTTCATCGTGTCGAGCATGGAAATCTTGTCAGTGACCAGTTGCATCAGGTCCTTGTCTGAGGAGACGATGGTGACCCGGGCGCCCTTGGCTTCGGCTTGCCGGGCATACGTCGCCATCAGGTCATCGGCTTCATAGCCTTCCAGTTCCAAAGCGTGCGTGTGGAAGGCAATGGCGGCCTCGCGCACCAGCGGAAATTGCGGGCGTAGATCTTCCGGCGGCTCGGATCGATTGGCCTTGTATTCCGGGAACATTTCATTGCGAAATGTGTAGGAGGATTTGTCGAAGACGCAGGCAAAATGGGTCGGGCGGTCATCGCCTTTAAGGTCTTCGAGCAGCTTCCAGAGCATGTTGCAGAATCCCGAGACAGCACCCACAGGCAGGCCGTCAGACGCGCGCGTCAGCGGCGGCAGGGCATGATAGGCGCGGAAAATATAGGCGCTCGCATCAATCAGGTAGAGATGGCTGTCAGAATTGATCGGCGCGCTCGGCATGGCTCATATCCTCTATTGAGGCACGAGTATTAGCCGCGAGTCGGAGCTGTGGGTAGGGGCGTTCGTAAGGCGCCTTGGGGTCAGCCGAAAAACTCGCGCACCATGCAGCGCGTCTCGACGGGCGCCGGGGGGCGAATGAGCGGCTCGGCCAAGACGCCGGGCGAAACGCCAAACTTGGCCTTCACGGCGCGATTGAAATTGGACGCCGACGAGAACCCCCATTGTTCAGCGGCCATGGCAATCGCCCCCCGCTGCGCCGGCGTTTCGCTGATTTGTTCCACCGCTCGGAACAAGCGGCGATCGCTAATATACTGACGCACCCCGCCTTTTTCCTCGAATATTCTGTAAAGCGAGGCGCGCGACACGCCGAATTTGTGCAAGAGCGTCGACACGGTCAGATCTGGGGAGTCCAGGTTTTGCTCTATGAAGGCGCAAATCATGTTCGCCATGGCCGCCCGCGCGCGGGTGCGGATATCTCCGTCTTGATGCTCAGAATGGATCGCAAATTTGATACAGGCGATCAGATTTTGCAGGGCCGCGCTCGCCTCTTCGGGGGCGTGCAGTAAGGTTATGAAGAGCTGATCCATCTCTCGATTGAGCAGGTCGCCCATGAGCGGGTGCGATGCGAATCGAATCGACGGCGCATGGACGTCCGGATCGTATCCCAGCAGCGCCTTGGGCAGATAGACGCCCTGCACGAAAATGCGCGTCTGGATGCATCTGATCTGTAAGGATTGATCGGTCAGGAAAACTTCCCCGGTCGGCTTATCGAGATTGATCTCGCCCGCCACCCCGTTCGAGCGGCCATGCAGGAACCGGTGTACAAAGACCAGGTCGCCACAATTCTCGGCCTGGGCTTTGGTTCGGTTGGTGATCGCCGCGTCGCTCCAGGCTTGCGAAATCAGGTGCCCGTCAATCGTCCAGCTTCGGAAATGGAACATGCCAAGATTTTGTTGGGTCTCTATGGGCTTGAGATCGAACACGCCTGACATGGTATCACATAGGTGTTCCATGGGGCCCTCGGATGTCCACCAGTCTCTTGGCAGGAAAGCCCGAAGAGACGGCATGATAAGCGTTGACTGATACATATTGTCCTCCCGAAAACTTATGTTGATGTCTCAGCAATCTTGTCTTGGTGTTTTTTCTGTAGGGTGCGTCGCGGGATGGTTACTGGTCTGTGTGTCTCAGATTTTCAGAAAATCGTACGGAATCAGGTGCTCGACTTGATTAAAGTCGGCTCAAAATCGGGGTGCTGTGAAGGGGCGCTTAGGCTGACGCGTCGAGCAGTGCGCTCGGGGCCACGCCGAACTGGCGTCGAACGGAGCGATTAAACTGCTGCATGGACGGAAAGCCCCATTTTTCGGACACGGTGCTGATTTTCCCACGCACGACCGGACGTTCTGCCAAATCGATCACGGCGCGCATGACCCGCCGTTCGCCGATATAATTGCGAACGCCGCCTCTGGGTTCGAACATCCGATAAAGAGAGGCGCGGGAAACGCCGAAATTTCGCAGAATCATTTCGACCGACAAGTCCGGATCATCCAGTCTTTGTTCGATGAAATTGCAAATGAGGTTTTCAACATTCTCGCGGGCGCGGCGGCGCACATCGCCATCCTGCTGCTCGGAGCCGATCGCGACTTTTATCGTCGCAATCATGCGTTGAAACCGAAAGCGATCCAGCGTGTTTCGTTGGACCAAACCTTCAAAAATCTGATCGAAATCGGCATGCAACACATCGCGCACGATTGGGCTTTTGGACAGGCGGATCACCGGTGCGTGTCTTGAAGGATCGAATCCGAGCAAGGTCTTTGGAATCAAGATTCCCTGAAACGCGCTGCGGGTGGATAGTGTCGCGCCAGGGATTCCTTCGTCGTAAAGATAGATTTCCAGCGTTTCATTTTCTATGGCGTGATCAAGGATTTCGCCGCGCAGTGTTCCATATAGGCAGCGATTGAGCAGGACATGACTTGCTGTTTTCTCAGCTTGCGCCTTTGTCCGGTAGGTGAGCGTTGCATCTTCTTCTGCAGAGAGGAATTCGCATCCCTCATCGAACCACCATCGCGTATTCGTAAAGCCTGTATTCTGATCGGAATGAATCGGTGTGATGTCAAACATCGAGGACCGAAAATCATTCAGCTGCTGCATCGTTCCTTGAATGTGCCAACGCAAGTATTCGTTGATATAGATCTCGTCTCTTGAGCGACTTGGAAGCAAGATCGGGTCCTTTCGCGCGTTAGGTTCGACTCATTAACCATAATTTAGATACAAAATTAAGATCTACGCGAGGGCTAAAAGTTATCTCAGTGTCTCAAAATTCGGTCTCGTCAAAGGGGCTTGTCACTCAGATTGAGGACGCGTTTTGCCCGAGACGTCGAGGCCTTGCGGCCTAGCCGGAGGCGCCGATCAATCGGCTCGGCGCCACGCCGAATTGGCGTCGAACAGAGCGATTAAATCTTTGCAGGGACGGGAAGCCCCATTTTTCTGAGACCGCGCTTATTTTCCCGCGCCCTTGCGGTTGTTCGGACAGATCGATCTCGGCGCGGATCACTCGGCGTTCGCTGATATAATTGCGAACGCCGCCTCTTGGTTCAAACATCCGGTATAGCGAGGCGCGAGAAACACCGAAACTTCGCAGGATCGTCTCGACCGAGAGGTCCGGATCATCCAGTCTTTGTTCGATAAAACTGCAGATCAGGTTCTCGATGTTTTCGCGGGCCCGGCGGCGTACATCGCCATCCTGCAACTCGGAATCAATAGTGACTTTAAGCGTCGCAATCATGCGGTGGAACCGAAAGCGATCGAGCATGTTATTGCGAACCAGGCCGTCAAAAAGATGATCGAAATCAGCGTTCAACACATCGCGCATGATCGGGCTTTTTGACACATAAATCATCGGGGCGTGTCGCGCGGGATCGAATCCGAGCAGGGCTTTTGGGATGAATATGCCGTCAAAGGCGCTTCGCGACGACACTGCGCCGCCGGGCAACCCTTCATCGATCAGATAGATGCCCTTCGGGTCGTAATCGATGGCGCGATCAAGAACATTGCCGCGCAAAGTTCCGTATTGGCAGCGGACCAGAAACACATAGGCGGCCATTTCTTCCGCTTGCGCTTTCGACCGATGTCTCAGCGTCGCATCTTCCTCTATGGACAGGAACTCGCAGCCTTCAACGCTCCAGCGATGCGAGCTCACGCGGCCCGTATTTTGGTCAAACTCAAGCGGCGTGATGTCGAACGTTGGGGCCTGGTGATCGTAGATCTGTTCCGTGGGGCCTTCAAAATGCCAACGGGCGTGTTCGCCTATAAAAATTTCATTGTTTTCGGGGCTTGGAAGCAAGTTTGGCTCCTTCGCTCGTCAATCTTCCGATTCGTTAACCATAATTTAGAATCGCAGAATAAGGCGAGCCGGATCGAAGATATTTGGCTCAGTGTCTCAAAAGTCGGTCCCGATGATAGGTTTTGTCCCCCAGATTGGGGACGCATAGGGAAAATTATGGACAAGGCGGATCGGCGCTGGCTAAGCCCGGTCTGATGAAAGCCTATTTTTCTCCGGCCACGGCGCTGGCCATCGTTATCGCGAATATGGTCGGGACGGGGGTGTTTACCAGCCTGGGGTTTCAACTGGTCACCCTACAATCAGGTTTTGCCCTGATCATGCTGTGGGTGGTTGGCGGATTGATCGCGATTTGCGGCGCCTTGTCCTATGCCGAGCTGGGGGCGGCGCTGCCGCGGTCTGGCGGCGAGTATAATTTCCTCGGACAGATCTATCATCCCGGGGCCGGATTTGTATCCGGCTGGGTGTCGTCCACCATTGGCTTTTCCGCCCCGGTGGCACTCGCCGCGATGACCTTTGGCGCCTATACAGTCTCCTCCTTCTGGCCGCAGGCGTCCGAAGCCAGCCAGGCCTGGATGGAGCGCGGATTGGCGGTCGGGCTGATCATCGTGCTGACGCTTATTCATACCCGTCGGCGCGAGACCAGCGGCGCGTTTCAAACCCTGTTCACCGGGATCAAGGTCGCTGTGATCATCGCGATCAGCGTCGCGGGGCTGGCGCTGGTGGGCGCGTATCAACCGGTCAGCCTGTTGCCGAAATCTGGCGATCTGGGCGCGGTGACCTCCGGCGCCTTCGCGGTGTCGCTGATTTATGTCAGCTATGCCTATACGGGCTGGAACGTCGCGACCTACCTCACCGAAGAGTTGGAGCATCCGCAACGCAGCTTGCCGCGCGTGCTGTTCGCCGGCGCATTTGGGGTGATGCTCTTATACATCCTGCTCAACGCTGTGTTTTTGTTGACCACACCGATGGAGAAAATGGTCGGCGAGGTTGAAGTCGGCGTCATCGCCGCCCGGCATGTGTTCGGGCAGACCGGCGCGATGTTTACCGGCGCGGTGCTGGGCGTGCTATTGATCTCGACCGTATCGGCCATGACCATTGCCGGACCCCGCGTCTTGCAGATGGTCGGGCAGGACATTCGCGCGTTCCGGTTTCTGGCGAAGACCAATTCAGATTGCATGCCGACCGTTGCGGTGCAGGTGCAATCCGGTTTGGCGCTGCTCTTCGTGATGACCGCCACTTTTGATCAGGTGCTGGTTTTCGCTGGTTTCACCCTGGCGCTGAACAGCCTGTTCGCGGTCGGGGGATTGTTCGTGTTGCGGGTGCGGCAACCAGCGCTCGCCCGGCCATTCCGAGTGCCGCTGTTTCCGCTGGTGCCGATCCTCTATCTCGCGCTGACCGTCTGGACGCTCGCTTATGTCGCCCTTGAGCGGCCACAGGAAGTCGCGGTGAGCGCCGGTCTGATCCTGACCGGCGTTGCGATTTACGCCCTGACCCGAGGTAGCGCGGCGCAGCGCTGAAAAATGTGACAGGTCCCGCCGCATCGCGAGCCATGTATTGATCTCATCATCCGAGACTAGGGGCGCGTTGAAGGATGTGTCTCATGCGACCCTTACTATTCATTGCCATCTTGGCGCTTGCCATGCCCGCCCATGCCTGGACCCTGAAAGGATCAGTATGGACCGGCGTCGACAAGGAAAGCGGTCTCGATAAGAATTACAGGTTAGAGATCCTTGAGGTCGAGGGCCAAGATGGCGGGTTTTACACCTTTACCGGGGCCTACCGTCCGGGCTTCTCCGACGTCGCTGATTGCTTCAACCAGACCTATCCGCTCACCGGCTATTATTTTGAGCCTTTGGCGACTCTGTCCTTTGCCGTGGGTTGGGAGACCCCCGATTATGATTGCCGGACCACCAGCGCCTTTACCGGTGTGATCACCGGGGAGCGGACCATGGTGGGCGATGTCTCATTGCGCTTGCCGGTCCCGCAGGATGATGTCGTCTTCTCCACCACGGTTGTGTGGACCCGTATCTCAGCCGATGAGGAGTAAGCGGCGCGCGCCTTAGCGCTGGAGTTTTTCGATCTTCTTCTGGAAGGCGTTGATCCGCGGCACGATTTCAGCTTCGAAGCGGCGGCCATTGAAGACCCCGTAATGGCCGACGCCCGGCTGAATATAATCCATCTGCATCTTGTCCGGGATGCCAGCGCACAGATCATGCGCGGCCTGGGTTTGGCCAATGCCGGAAATATCGTCTTTTTCGCCTTCGACCGTCATCAGACCAACAGAAGTGATCTTGCTCGGATCGACGCGCCGTTCGCCGCGATATTTGAACTTGCCGCGGGCCAGACGATGCTCGCGGAAGACCCGGCGAATAGTTTGCAAATAAAACTCTTCGGTCAAATCCAGAACCGCGAGATATTCGTCATAGAAAGCGCGGTGATGTTCAGCGCTATCTTCATCGCCCTGGACCAGGTGGTCGAAGAATCGCGCTTGCGCGTCGACATGGCGGTCCCAGTTCATATGCATAAAGCTGGTCAGCTGGACAAAGCCCGGATAGACGCGGCGCATCATGCCCGGCCACGGCGCTGGCACGGTATAGATCATCTTCTCGCGGAACCATTCGAAGCTGCGCTCTTCGGCCAGCAGGTTCGGGACGGTGGGCGATTTGCGGGCATCGATGGGCGAGCCCATGAATGTCATGGTCGCTGGAAGGGCCGGATCTTCATCCTCTGACATCATGGCAATCGCCGCCAGGACTGCCGGACCCGGTTGGCAGACCGCAACAACATGTGCGCCGCCGCCAATATGCTGCATGGCCGAGCGGACATGGTCGATATAATCGTCCAGATCGAAGCGACCATACCAAACGGGCGCCATCTTGGCATCGGTCCAATCGGTGATGAACACTTCATGTGTCGGCAAAAAGGCTTCAACCGTGCCGCGCAGCAGGGTTGCGAAATGCCCGGAAAGCGGCGCGCAGATCAGCAGGCGTGGACGCCCGCGCGGGGCGCCTTCGGTCTCGAAATGCACCAGATTGCACCAATTGGTCGACCAGGAGGTGACCGGCGTGACCGCGCAGGTGCGGCCATCGATTTCGGTGCTGGGGATCTGCCATTCAGGTTTGCCGTAATACCGCGTCGCCCGCTCAAACACGCTGCTTGCAGCATGGGTGGCGCGCCCGAAAGCGGTATTTGTGAAGGGGTTGAGCGGGTTTTCCAGCGCTTGCATCGTGCCCTTGGCCAGCAGCCGCATCGGGGCCAGCGCAGCGCGATTCATCTCTACCAGCGTGTACAACATATAGCCCAATTCCCGTCTTTGGTGCACTGCAACATAGTTTAGTGCATTGGTAAAGCCAATCTAACTCCCGCATGAGGGGGTGTGGCGCGGAAAAATTCGTTCGTAAGAACAGGGCGGTAGTAAACTGCGAATCTCCTTAACCAGTTATGAAGTGATTCAATCACAGGTTTACTCCATGACGGATTTGGCGCTCCCACTGACGCAATCAGAGGCGTTTGAACGCACTTGCAACACGCTCGGCGTGCTGGTGAAGCGCTATGACAGCCCATATGGGACTTGTCTGGTGCAATCACGCAAACTGCCGGTGATCGGCCTGTTTCATCTGATCTCGCGCGGGCCGGTCATCCAGGATGAGGCGGGTCGAGCCGCGCTGCTAGCTGATATCCGTAGTGATTTGCGCGGCCCGTTGGTCGTCAATGCGCCGGCCGGCGACAAGTCACCCTCCGGCATCAGATTTGCCGGCGGCGCCGAGCTCGCCATGATCGATCTCATGGCGCCTGATCAAATGCGCACGCGCCTGCATCAAAAGTGGCGCAATCAATTGAAAAAAGGTGAAAAATCCGACCTCACCCTTCTCGACCAGCCTTTGGATGCCCGGCGACATGCCTGGTTTCTTGAGGCCGAACAGGCGCAGCAAAAGGCACGCCAATATCGCGGACACCCGGCTGGGTTTCTGCTCGCTTATGCAGCGGCGAATAAGGGGCAGGCACGGCTATACACGGCGATGGACGGGCCAGATCCCGTTGCCGGGATGTTGATCCTCAAACATGGACAGATGGCGACTTATCAGGCCGGCGTGACCACGGACCGGGGGCGGCAATGCTGCGCTCATAATCTCTTGCTGTGGACGATCATGACGGACCTGCAGCGGAAAAATGTGTCGCAGCTCGATCTTGGCCGAGCTGATCTCTCTGATGGCTTACGGCGGTTCAAATTGGGCGCCGGCGCGCGCGTGGAAAAACTCTCTGGAACTTATTGGCTGCCGGGTTGGCGCAAGCGCCGCTCGCAAACAGAATCGCGTACCGAACAAAAGGCCGCTTCAGCCGCCTAAAACACCGAATTCAAGATTGCAGATTGTTCATAGAGTATGGCATGTCGCGAATACAATGCGAATGCCAGAGAAGTTCGTCACCAATTCTCGGGACAATTGCATCACATTTTGCCAAATGGCTGCGTTTGTCGCTTGAGTCGCGCGTCGATCGGCGTATCCGGCGCGGCATGACAGTCACTCCTCCCATGACAGACCTGCGCCAGAACACACAATATTTCCGCGTTGGTCATTATGCGCTCTTCTCGCATCGCAATTGCGAGCAGGCGCGCGAGCATTTCGGCCTCTCCCAGCGCGAGGTCGAACTCTTGATGCATATTGCTGGCGGCCTGACCAAGAACGGAATCGCCAAGCAAATGGGCGTCAGCTCAGCCACGACCGATACGTTCAGACGACGCGCTTATGCCAAGCTGGGCGTGAATACGGGCACGGCGGCGGTCGCCATTCTGACGGCGTTCCTGGCCGGAACCCGCGTCGAGTCGCGGCAATTGGAAGACGCCGTCTAGCCGATATGCTGGGCCAAGCACTCGGCCACGTATTCCGGAGCGGCGTCGGCTTCTGCGAAGAAGGTCTTTAGCTGCCAATCCTCGTCCATGAGATACAGCAAGGATGTATGATCCATCGTATATTCTGCGAGGCTGTCCGGCGTTTCAATTCGCTCATATTGAACGATGAACGCGTCGGCCGCGGCGGCGATCTCATCCGGCGTGCCGGTCAAGCCAACAAGATTATCCGGGAAGGCCGATGTGGCGACATATTCGGCGAGCGCTTCCGGCGTATCCCGCTCCGGGTCTACGGTGACGAGCAGGGTTTGCGGCGGCTCGATCGAATCCGGCAGCAAGTCATAAGCCCGATTGATCGCGACCAGGGTGCCGGGGCAGATATCCGGGCAATAGGTGAAGCCGAAATAGATCAGGGTCGGCGCCCCTTTATAGGTCGCTTCCGTGACCCGCTCGCCTGTATGCGAGACCAGATTGATCGGCCCGCCAATCGTGTCATAGGCGCGGGTCATGCACCCGGCTTGTGCACCGCCGGCGCTGGGGGTGGGAGCGTTTTGGCCGCAGGCGGCAAGCGCGAGACCTGCAAGGCTGAGAGAGACAGATTGTAAGAGTTTCATGCAGGCGATATGCGCACGCTCACGGAGTATGATAAGGGGCCCTGTTGCCGCAGTCGGAGTGAGCCTTTGGAAGATTTAAGCGACACACGTGCCGGAATGGATGAGGCGCTGGTCAGTTTGCTGCCGGAAGGATTGAGCAATGTGAATGCGGCGCAGGGCCGGACGCGTCTGGGCACTTTGATGACCTTGCGCTGGCTCGCTGTCGCCGGACAGACCTTTGCGGTTCTGTTTGTTTATTTCGGGCTCGGTTTTGAATTGCCGCTGGCCATGTGTCTGGCAGTGATTGCCGCCTCGGCCTGGCTCAATGTGTTCCTGTCCTTCGCTGCGGTCGGCCCGCAGCTTTTGACCGGCTGGGAAGCGGCGCTGCAGCTCGCCTTCGATGTCTTGCAATTGGCTTTGTTGATCAGCCTGACCGGTGGGCTTTCGAACCCGTTCTTGCTCTTCCTGATCGCGCCGGTCACCGTGGCGGCGTCCAGTTTGAGGGGACGATACACGGCGATGATTGCACTGTTCGCCATCGCTCTGGCGGCGCTGATGCCCTTCTTTGCCTTTGATTTGCCATGGCGCGGCGGCGATGCCTTGACACTTCCGACCTTGTTCGAGGGCGGGCATTTCGCGGCGCTGTGTATCGGCATCATCTTCTTTGCCTTGTCGGCGCAGCGCGTGAACGAGGATGAGGCCAAAATGGTCCGCGCGCTGGACGCCGCGGCGGTGGTCATGTCGCGCGAGCAGCGCCTGTCGGCGCTTGGCGCCATGTCGGCCATGACCGCGCATGAGCTCGGCACGCCGCTCGCGACGATCCACCTGGTCGCCAAAGAGCTGCAATCGGTCCTGCCGGAGGACAGCCCGCATCTTGAAGATGCCAGCCTGTTGGCAGAGCAGGCCGAGCGTTGCCGGGACATCTTGCAGCGCTTGGGGCGGGCGCGCGAAGCCAGCGATATGGTGCATGCCAGAATGCCGATGAGCGCGCTGGTTGAAGAGGCTGCGGCCCCACATAAAGGGCTCGGCGTAGCGGTGCTGGTCACCTATGAAGCGGTCGATGATGGCGAGGAAAAGGTCCCGATCATTCGCCGCAGTCCGGAAATTCTTCACGCCCTCGGCGCCTTTATCGAAAATGCTGTCAGCTTTGCCGATTCAGAAGTCAGAGTGGTCGCCAATTGGACCGCGCACCAGGTCATTGTGACCATTCGCGATGATGGGCCGGGTTTTGCCTCTGAGGTGATGCCGAAACTCGGCGAGCCATACGTCTCCCAGCGCGGAGAGGAGCAATTGGGCGGCGGCGATATGGGGCTTGGCTTCTTTATTGCTAAGACCCTGATTGAACGCACCGGTGGCCGGATTGCGACACGCAACCGCGCGGCACCTCGCCACGGGGCTATTGTTCAGGCAGTATGGCCTAGAACTGAATTGCAGCCTTTGGACAATACGGAAAATACCATAGATTAGGCTGCGAAGGAGCGAAAAATGGAATCTCCAGTCACAGTAAAACTGCACGAAAGCCTCAAAGACGTTGAGGATCGCACGTGTTTGGTGCTCGATGATGATGGCCCGTTTCTGCAACGGCTGAGCCGGGCGCTGACCCAGCGCGGTTTCCTGGTCTCAGCGACGTCAAAAGTCTCAGAAGCGCGTGACATTGCCCGGCTGAACCCGCCCGCATTCGCGGTCTTGGATTTGCGGCTTGAGGATGGATCTGGCCTCGACGTGGTCGAGGTCCTGCACCGCTATCGGCCTGAGGCCCGTGCGGTGATCCTGACCGGCTATGGCGCGATTGCGACAGCGGTGGCGGCTGTGAAAGCAGGCGCGGTCGATTATCTCGCCAAACCGGCTGATGTGGAGGACATTGTCCGCGCCCTGGTCAATAGTGGCGACGGCCTGCCCGAGCCGCCGGAAAACCCAATGTCGGCCGACCGCGTCCGCTGGGAGCATATTCAGCGCGTCTATGAGCTGTGTGGACACAATGTCTCTGAAACCGCGCGCCGACTGAACATGCACCGTCGGACCTTGCAACGGATCCTCGCCAAGCGCGCGCCGCGATAGGTCTGGACCGTTTACGCTTCTGAGCCTAATCTCGCCCCGACAATTCTACGAAGGGGCGAGGGTTTGTTCAGTCATGTCACGCTCGGCACGAATGATTGGCCGAAAGCGAAAGTCTTCTATGAGGCCATTACCAAGGCACTCGAACTGCCGCTCTTCATGGAGCGGGACATAGGCGCGGCCTGGGGCGAAATGATCGGACCGAAACTGTTCGTCGGCCCAGCCTTTGATGGCGAAGCCGCAAGCGTTGGCAATGGAACGCATATCGCTTTCCTGGCCAAATCGCGGGCGGTTGTGGATGCCTTCTATGACGCGGCCATGGCCAATGGCGGCAGTGATGAAGGACCGCCCGGATTGAGACCGCATTACCATCCCAATTATTATGGCGCCTATGTTCGTGATCCGGACGGCAATAAGCTTCAGGCCGTGTGCCATTCCGGCGGCGAGGGCGCAGCATGAGTGCGCCGCCGCGTGCGCAGGCGCAGAACCTGACCGGCCTGGAGCAGATTCGTCATGGCTTCTTCGGCCGCAAAGGCGGTGTGTCGACCGGCATTTATGAAAGCTTGAATATTGGCCAAGGCTCAGAAGACGAAGCCCAGGCGATCCGAGACAATCGGGCGCTCATTCGGGAGACCATGCAGGCTGAAAAATTGCTGTCTTGCTTCCAGGTCCACAGCGCAAAGGTCGTCACCGTGACGGAGCCTTGGCGCACGCGGCCACAGGCCGATGCAATGGTCACGACTGAGCCCGGCCTGGCGCTTTGTATTCTGTCTGCCGATTGCGTGCCCATCCTCTTTGCAGACCAGGACGCTGGTGTGATTGGCGCCGCCCATGCGGGCTGGAAGGGCGCGCTGGCAGGTGTAGGCGAAGCGACAATTGAAGCGATGGAGGCGCTCGGCGCGGCGCGCGAAAACATCCGCGCGGCGATCGGGCCCGCCATTCAACAAGCCAGCTATGAGGTCGGGCCGGAATTCCGCGATACATTTGTCGGCGAGCATGAATGGACAGATCGTTTGTTCAAGGCCGGACGGGATGACCGCTCGCATTTCGATCTGACCGGGTTTGTCCAAACCATGCTGTCGCGCGAAGGCGTCGGCTCGGTCGAGAATCTTGGTCACGACACCTGCGCGATGGAAGCCGATTATTTCTCAAATCGCCGCCGCAATCATCGCGGCGAAACCGATTATGGCCGGAATGGAAGCGTGATCGTGCTCGCCTAGCTCCGGACGGCCTTACGCCCTTTGCAGCCCCGCCATGCCGAGGCGCCAGCGCAACGTATCGATCCGGTCCTGGCCAAAGAAGGGTTCGTCTTCATAGACCATAGTGGGCACACCCCAATGACCTGCCGCTTCCAGTGCGTCCTGGTTCGCCTCAACCACCGGGTTCGGGTCATTCGCCGCGATCGCGGCTTCCATATCGGCCAGGTCCAGACCGGCTTTGGCGACGGCCTGGGCGAGCCGGTCGCCATCAGTCCAGGTGCCGTCTTCGGCCCAGATCAGATGCGCGACATGACGAGCCAGTTCGATGCCTTTGCCGCGGCGCTCGGCTTCGACGCCAAGTCCGGTCAGGCGGAAGATGTGCGGTTGATCCTCGGACACTTCGAACGTTTCGAAATTTTGCACCACCGGATCAGGCGACGGCCATTTGATGGGTAGACCGAGAAACTCGGCGCGCCGGAAGGAGTCTTTGACAATATATTGCGCCGGTTTGCGATCGCCGGTGAACAGAGAGTCCTTGGCCCGGATGGCGATCGGATAGACCGGGCGCAGATGCACCTCGACGTCAAAATCCTCTCTCAGTTTCAACAGATCCGGCGTGACCAGATAGGAATAGGGACTCCGAAAAGACCAGAATACGTCGACACTCGCGGTCATGATTGCGTTTCCTCCATGCTGCCTGCACTTAATGGCATATATTATGGAAAGTCACGCGGTGATCGGAAAATTGATCGAGCGTCCGATCAATCCGGCACCGGCGCCTGATATCTGTCGCCAAAGCGTTCGATCCGGCCGGTCGCTGTGTCTTGGTCAATCTGCAAAACGTATAAGCGATCATACTCGCTGGCTTCGTCGATGGGCGTGCCGGGATCTCCGCCAAGCGCGCTAGCCAGGGCAGGGGTGGTGTTTGAGTGCCCGACCACCAGATGCACGCCGGGCATGGCCAGCAATTGTTCTGCGAACGCGTCGAGGTCGGTTGGGTCATAGAGCACGACCGGCAGTCCGGTCAGCCCCGCGATGGGCGCCGCGGTCTCGAGCGTCCGATTGTAATTGGTCGAGTGAATATGCGTCAGGCCCGTATCGGCCAGTCGCTGCGCCAGCGTTTCAGCGCGCGCGTGCCCAGCCTCGGTGAGCGACGGATTATCGCCGGTCTGTTTTTCAGCGTGGCGGACCAGAAAGACTTCATGGGCTTCGGCGGTCACCGATTGACCTGTGCTGACCTGTGGTGGCCCGGCGCAAGCGCCCAGCCCGAGCAACAAACAGAATGAAACCAGCCTCATCCGACTGTTCTGCTCGGGCGGCGTGCCAAAATCAAGGGCGCCGCCCCGGAGGAGAGGCGGCGCACACGACTGGGATGACTTGGTCGCCGTCATATCCGAACAGGGCCTTAGCCTAGGCCGCGCGGGGCGGGCGTGTTAGCCTCATGGCCGGGATGAAGAGGCCAGCAAGAACGGATAAGAGGGACGCTGATGATAAACGCTCTGGATCGGCTCAGCGCATACGAAGATGTCGGCCTGCTGCTCTTGCGCTTGGTGTTTGGCAGCTTTCTGGTCTGGGGCGTTTCGGACAATCTGTTCGTGCCGTCCGACATGGCCGTGTTCGTCACCTTCCTTCAGGCGAACGGCTTTCCGATGCCGGAACTCATGGCCTGGCTGACCGTGGCGGCGCAATTCATTTGCGGGGTGTTGCTCATTGGCGGGCTGCTCTTCCGCTGGGCCGCGTTGATTATGGTGATCAACTTCCTCGTCGCGCTGGTCATGGTTCATCTGGGCGATGACTTCCGCGGCATGTTTCCAGTCCTGGCCCTGATCTTTGTGAACTTGCATTTCATGCTGCGCGGCGCCGGATCATTTGCGCTCGATGCGCTGATCTTCAACACCGACAATTCGGCTTGAGTGAAACCGCTGCCAACCCCGGAACGCGCCGCGAAAATTACAGCGCGCCGTAATCGATCTCGGCGTGTTGATCGAGCGTCAGATTGGCGTCTGGCAAGGGGTATTTCAGCCCGATGGCGCAATTGAACAGGACGGCATGTTCATCCTTCGACACCTGGCCGCTCTCCAAAGCCGCTTTATAGGCCGCAAAGGTCGCGCCGCCTTCCGGGCACATCAAGAAGCCGTCGGTTTTGGCCACCTCATCGGTCGCCGCGATGATCGCTGCGTCCGGCACGGCGATGGCAAATCCATCACTTTCGCGCACCGCATCAAGAATGAGAAAATCGCCAACCGCTTTCGGAACCCGGATGCCGGAGGCCACCGTCTCGGCATTCTCCCAGCGTTCGGCATGACGGGCGCCGGTTTCATAGGCCCTTACCATTGGCGCACAGCCGGTCGATTGAACCGCCACCATGCGCGGAAGCTTGCCGCTAATAAAGCCCAGCTCTTTGAGTTCATTGAACGCCTTCCACATGCCGATCAGCCCGGTGCCGCCGCCAGTGGGATAGAAAATGACGTCGGGCACCTGCCAGCTCATTTGCTGGGCGAGCTCCAGACCCATCGACTTCTTCCCCTCGATCCGATAGGGCTCTTTCAGCGTCGACAGGTCGAACCAGCCATTCTCGGCGCAGCCCTTGGCGACCAGCGCGCCGCACTCATCGATCAGGCCGTTGACGCGGTAGACCCGCGCGCCCTGCGCGGCAATTTCCCGGACATTGATCTCAGGCGTATTGTCAGGGCAGAGGATGATCGATTCCAGACCGGCGCGTGAGGCATAGGCGGCCAAAGCTGAGCCGGCATTGCCATTGGTGGGCATGGCGAGTTGTTTGATGCCGAGTTCTTTCGCCATTGAGATCGCCATGACCAGTCCGCGCGCTTTGAACGAGCCGGTCGGCAAGCGGCCTTCATCCTTGACCACCAGCTTGCCTTTTTCGAGGCCGAGGCTGGCGGCGATATTGTGCAAGGGCACCAGCGGCGTTTCGGCTTCGCCGAGGCTGACAATATTCTCCGCCCGGCGCACTGGCAGCAACTCTCGATACCGCCACATATCCCTTGGCCGGGCGTCCAGCGCGTCGCGGTCCAGATGCGCTTTGACCCCGTCCAGATCATATTTCACCAGATAAGGCCGTCCGGCGGGTGAGAGAGTTTGCACTGTGTCGGCTTCTGCCCGTGTGCCTTCCAGGCCGCATTCCAGATGAGTCACGAAGGTTGGGCGCTCGGCGGATAGATTGTCATTACTGTGCATGATGGGCTGAATTCCTGGTCGGCAAGACGAAAAGAGGGCTTCGCCTTAACAGCCCTGCCAGATCACAGCCAGCCCCTCACAAGGAAGTGAGCGACGCGGTGCGCGCGGCGGTGATCCGACGCACTCAACTTTGGTCTTACAATAAAAAATGGCCGGCGACGCGCGCCGGCCAGGTACGGAGGAGCAACGCCCAAGGCGTCTGCGCCTGTCCTGTTGAGGATTAAAAGGACTTGGTAAGCTCAACTCCATAAGTGCGAGGGGCCCCGACCACGCATCGCTGCGGGGTTTGCAGATTTGCCGTACCATTCAAGGATCCACCAAACGGCTGATCGAAGAAGGTGGTGCAGTATCCTTCTTGCGTCAGGTTCTTGCCCCAGAGCGTCAGCCGCCAATTGTCGTCATCTGCCGCCAGGCCGATGCGGGCATTGATGAGCGTGTAGGCCTCTTGAATCGATTGCGGGTTATTATTGGTGTTTCCGCCAAGGTTCTGCTCGCCAATATATTGCAGTTCAGCCCGCAAGAAATAACCCATATCCTTGACGCCAAGGCTGTCAGACCAGTCAGCTACGAGTGAGCCTTGTACATCTGGCGAGAAGTGGGCTTCGCCGCCGGTCAGGTCTTGCACGGGCCCACCCGGCAAGGGTGAGGCGTTCTGATAATCCAGGAATTCTGAATCCAGAAGCGAGAGCCCGCCATTAATCGTCAGCTGATCCAAGGGGGCCCAGATAAGGTCAGCCTCAATGCCTTGTTGGCGAAGCTCGCCGACATTGCGGGTAATGAAAGAGATGCCGTCAAAGGCGCGATCCTGGTAATCTTTGAGTTCCATCCGATAGGCCGTGACATTGGCTTGCAGCGTATTGTCGAAGAACTGGCTCTTGATCCCGACTTCGATATTGTCGGAGGTCTCAGCTTCAAACACTCGCTGATTTGGGGCGAGGGCGGGAAACGTGCCCTGCGTGTTGAAGCCGCCGCCTTTGTATCCCGTCGAATAGGTCGCAAACAGCATCACATCATCGACCGGAAACCAACTCGCATTGGCGAAATAAGTGACCTGGCTGTCGTCTAATGTGGTGGCTGGAAGCGTTTCATTGTCACGCACCGACAAGGCGATGACAAAGGGATTGTTCACGACATTTGAAAACGTTCCGTCTTTTTCTTCATCGGAATAGCGCAGACCTGCTGTAAAGGCCCATTGTTCGTTCGGGCGCCAGGTGCCCTGACCAAACACGGCAAAGCTGGTCAGATCCTGTGAAAAGTCGCCTTCGGAGGCGTTGACTTGCTGCCCCGCTGCACAGGCTTGCCCAGCGCCCAAACCGGCCAGGCCGGCCACGACGGGAAGGCAAAACTGAGCCCCAAGATCAAAGTCTTCGGTGATGTCATATGTCTCATCATAATAGAAACCGCCGACGACGTATTCGAACGCATTGCCCGTTGGTGATAGAAGCTGGATCTCCTGGCTGAACGTGCTGTTTTCATAGGTTTGCTTGCGCGGGAAGAGCTGCGCGGGCAGCCTCAAGGCGCTGCCAAATGTGCTGGCTTCCCAATCGCGCGCGGCGGTGATCGATCGCAGAATGTGTCCGGACCCGAACTCATAATCGGCATGGAGGGAGACCCCCCATTGTTCATCATCCGAGAAGTCGCGATGATCCTGAAAGACATCGTGATCAAATGGATCAGTGGCGGCGGCCAGGAACTGATCGCGCGCGCTGGGCCCAAACAAGTCTCCAAGCGTTGCCCCAAAGGCCGGGGATGGAATCGTGTCCGGCAGCAACTCAACCGTCTGCCCGCCAAAGCTGATTTCGGAATAGTCGGCGGCCAGTTTCAGCGAAAGCTGCTCATTGATTTCGAACAAGACTTTGCCGCGCAGGTTCAAATCGTCCCGGGCGCCAAATTCCTCTCCGTCCAGAAGATTGGTGCCATAGCCGCCGCGTTCTGAATATTGGCCGGCGAGGCGCACAGCGACTGTGTCGGAGAGCACGCCATTGAACACCGCACTGCCATTATAGGCATCGAAATTCCCGGCGCCGACGGCAATTCGGCCGCTATTCTCGTCGAGCGATGGGTCTTTCGTGCGAATGTTGAGCGCGCCCGCCGCCGTGTTTCGTCCAAACAAGGTGCCTTGCGGCCCGCGCAGCACCTCAACCGTTTCAACATCAAGTAGGTTGCCCAGAATGGAACCGGGCCGGGGATAATAGACCTCGTCGATAAACACGCCGACAGAAGGCTCGATCCCCGCATTACCTGGCGCGCCGACGCCGCGAATTTGAATGCGGGCATTGGTGAGCTGGCTGGAGCTGGGCAGCATGAAATTTGGCGAGTAGAGCGCGATGTCCTGAAGCGTTTGTGCGCCGGACTCTTCCAAGAATTCTCCCGAATAGGCCGATATTGAGATCGGTACGTCTTGAACATTCTGCTCGCGTTTTTGAGCGGTGACGGTGACGGTGCCCAACCGGGCCTCGCTGTCGCCATTATCGGCCTGGTCTTGCGCGGTCGCGGCCAGGCCAAACAGGCCCGCCATGGCGAATGCGGCGACGCTGGTCTTGAGTAGATATTTGTCCATTTTGCTTTCCTCCATGAGCGTGATCGCTTCGATCTTTTGGGTCGTCCGCGGCGCATCGCGCATGCATTTGGGGGCATTCTGCAAAGCATTGCGCACCGGGATCAGCTTTCGGCGGTAGCGAAGATGGTCTATGGAGAATACCAACTAGTTGGCAATTCAGTGGGCACGGACATGGCCGATTCAAGACAGGGCAAGCTCGAGCCAGGGATCACCGAAGATGTGCTGGACCTGTTTCGCGCGAATGGCACCCGGCACACTTATCAGAAAAACCAGTTGATCGTGACGGTGGGCGACGATTTTGACAGCCTGTTTCTCATCGAAGAAGGAAAATTTTCGTTTTCCAGCATCGATCGGAATGGGCGAGCCTCGGTCTATGGCTATAAAAGCGCCGGATCGCTCTGGGGACTTGCGGGCGTGTTGTTGGGCACGCCGGCTTCGTTCTTTTTTGAAGCGGTTGAAGAAAGCGTCGCGGTCTGTGTCAGCCGTGAGGCGCTGTGGAAACTGATCGATCAGGATCCAATTGTCCGGCGCGGGATCATTCGCCGATTGGGCTGGGCGGTGTTTGAGGCGACAACGTTTGGGCATGAAGAACGCATGCTTCCGCTGAAAAAGCGGTTGGCGAATTTCCTGATCAGGAATGCCAATGAGGCGGGCACGCTTGAATTGTCGCAATCGGTCCTGGCGCGAAACCTAGGCGTGTCGAGATATGCGGTGGGAACGCAGCTACAGACGCTCAAGCGCTTATCCCTCATCGAGATCGCGTATGGCCGTGTGCGCATTCTCGACCCTGAATCGCTGAAAGCCTATGGGACGATGGCTTGAGCCTTTGGTCCAATTGCCATCTAGATGGCAGTTCTTTGCCGGCGCCTTGTGCCAATCAACGCAGCCGGGAGATGATCTTAATGCGAACCCTAGGGTCGATATGCCTTGTTTTGACACTGATCCTGTTTGGTCCGGGCCGTGCGGCGGGGGAGACCCTGTTGCTTGAAGACCGCGCCCAGATTGCCGAGCAGATCGCCAAATATGCGCAATTGTGGGATCGCAAAGATGCCGATGCGTTTGCCCAATTGTTCACAGAAGATGCGGTCCTGGAATGGCATTTTGCCGATACCAGCGACCAGCCGCCCAAACTGAGCGGACGCCAGACCATTCTGGACTATGCCCGCAAAGCCCACGCCGGACGCTTGGCTGGCCGCCAATCGCGGCATCATTTCTCAGGCCTGGTCTTTGACAGCCTCAGCGAGACCGAGGCCTCGACCGAGCACATGTTCATGGTCACGCACGTCCTCGCCGATCAGCCGCCCATCGTCCGGTCTACGGGCCTCTACCAGATCGAGTGGCGCAAGACAGACAGCGGCTGGCTGATGTCACACCGGACGCTTTTGGTCGACCGTAAAGCCGACTGACAGACTGGCGCCCCGACCGTTCAGCGCAACACATCGCTGACAAAGCATTGCATTTAAATCAAAATTTTGATCACTCTGGGGGTCATTGCCGTTTGAGCGACAAGCCGACGCGCGCGGGGATCATGGATACGGGAGGGTAGAACCAGTGATCAGAACAAGAGAGCACGGAAAGGAACAGCCATATTGGCCTTTGGGTCCGTTCAAAGTCCGGTTGCCGCTGATCCATTATCGGTTGGAATTGATCGAGGCGATCCAGGCCTTGATCATCTTCGTGGTGGCGCTTGGCATGATCCCGCTGCTCGAGCGCTATCTGGGCCTGCCTTATGATGTCGCCCTGGCCTATGTGTTTGTGAGCGCGCTTGGCTTCTTGTTGCCCAGCTTGCTGGGCGTTCCAATGGTGCCAGGGTGGATCACGCCAGCCATTCCAGTTGTGCTCCTGTTTCTCGGAAATTTCGAACCGGGGCCGCACGCGATCAAGGCGATGATCGCCTTGCAACTGATCGTGACGCTGATCTTCTTCGTCTTAGGCGTCACCCGCCTCGGCTCCAAGCTGGTCGATATCATCCCTCAGTCTATGAAAGCCGGCATATTAATGGGCGCAGGCATTGCCGCCTTCACTGGCGAAATCGCTGAAGGCGGTCGGCTCGCTGCCACGCCCATATCGCTGACGATTGGCTTCGTGATCACCGCCTATATGCTGTTTTCCCAATCCTTCCTGCGCATGACCGAAACGCATCGATGGGCGCGGGTCTTGTCCAGCTATGGCATGGTGCCGGGCGCTGTCGCGGCGATGGCGATTGGCTGGTCGCTCGGCGAATATCCGCTGCCCGAAATCGAGTATGGGTTCACACAACCCGCCTTTGCTGAAATGTGGAACTATCTTCCTTTCAGCATCGGCATGCCGGACGCCAATGTCTTCTTGCTGGCGGTTCCAACCGCCGTGATTGCCTACATTATCGCCTTCGGAGACATAATTGTCGGGAAGAGCGTTCTGGCGCGCGTTGACCATTTGCGCCCGGATGAGGATATCGAAGTCGATGTCGACCGCGTTCACCTGGTGACCGGAATTCGCAATCTGATCCACAGTTTCTTCGCGCCGTTTCCGGGGCTGGCCGGGCCATTGTTCACCGGCGTCATGGTCACGATTGCTGAGCGTTATCGGTATGGTCGCCGGGCGATGGACTCCATCTATAGCGGCGCCGGGACATTCTATTTTGTACTGCTGCTGGCCCTATTCGCTTTGCCACTTGTGACCTTGTTCAGGCCCGTCTTGCCAATCGCCTTGTCGATCACGCTGCTCGTGACTGGGTATCTGTGTATCAGTGTCGCCGCTGATGAGATGAAGAACAGCACCCAAATGGGCGTCGCCGGCACCATGGGCGTGGTGCTCGCGACCTATGGCGCCGCATGGGGCCTGGTCGCCGGATTGGTTCTATACTTCCTGTTGGAGTGGCGCGCCGGCACCGACGCGAACGCACCAGACGCGGAACCGCAATCACAAGACGCTGGAGACCTCGCATCTCAGTCTGATTGAGACAGCATAAAGACTCCGTCGGATTTGGTTTCGCGTCAGCGCCAGAAACAGCGATCTATGATTGCCGCTGAACAAACCGGCCGATCGCGTCCATCAGGATCGAGAGTTGGCCGGGGTTCAGCGTATAGGCCGGCGAAAGATAGATCACGCGGCCGAGGGGGCGGATGAAAACGCCCTCATCGATGAACCATTGCCGGGCGGCATGGATGTCGAAATCGTCGACCAGTTCGACGGCGGCGACGGCGCCGCGGATGCGCACATCGTGGACGCGGGGGTCGGCGGTCAGGCTCGACAGGCCGTCGCGAAACCCGGTTTCGAGCCGAGCCACCTGGTGCAGACGCGGTTCAGCTTCGAACAGATCTATGGAAGCGTTGGCGACGGCGCAGCCGACCGCATGGCCGGTAAAGGTCGGGCCGTGCATCAGCGCCTTGCCTTCATCTTCGTCATGGAAAGCCTGATAGACGCGTTCAGAGGCAATCGTGGCTGCCAGCGGCGTGATGCCGCCGGTGAGCGCTTTGCCGAGCGTCATGATGTCCGGTGTAACGCCGGCTGTGTCGGCGGCGAACAGCGCCCCGGTGCGGCCAAAGCCGGTAAAGATCTCATCAAAAATGAGCAGGACACCATGGCGATCACAAAGCGTGCGCAGGGACTTCAGAACCTCGGGGGCATGCATCTGCATGCCGCCCGCGCCCTGGATGAGCGGTTCGACCAAAACCGCCGCAATGCTCTTATTCTGATCCAGCAACTGGTCGAGCGCGGAGGTGGCCGCCTCCGTTTCTGGCAGGTCGACCATATGCTGGTCAGCGAGGGCGCCGGCGAAATATTTGTGCATGCCCTCGGCTGGGTCACAGACGGACATGGTGGCGAACGTGTCGCCATGATAGCCGCCATTGAAGGCGACGAACTTGCTGCGCTGCTGGCCATGCGCGTTGGACCAGTATTGCACGGCGATCTTCATCGCCACCTCGACCGAGACCGAGCCAGATTCGGAAAAGAAGACGCGGCTGAGATCGCCGGGCGTCAGCTCTGCCAGGCGCGCGGCGAGGCGATAGGCCTGTTCATGCGCAATCCCGCCCAGCATGACATGCGGCATCAGATTGAGCTGATCGGTGGCCGCTTTGATCAAAGCGGGGTGGTTGTAGCCATGCACAGCGGTCCACCAACTGCCAACGCCATCAATGAGACAACGCCCATCCGGCATGATCAATTCGGTACCATTCGTCGCCGCAATCGGCGCCGGGATCGGCATGGTCTTCATCTGAGCGTACGGGATCCAGATATGCTCGAGGCCGGTTTTGAACCAATCAGGGGGTGCGCGCATTGGTACTCCTGCTAGGATAGGTTGTGAGTGTTAGGGAGCCCATACCCCACTTGAGTGTGAAAGGCTCTGGTCAATAATGTCCCCACAATCCTCGCTTCGCGCCTTTGCGGAGACCAAGCTTGCGCGGCTGCGCGATGCCGCACGCTTTCGCACGCTGATCCCGACCGCACGGCACGGCGCCGGCCGCACGGACCGTGCAGGCGAGGCGCTGATCTCATTCTGCGACAATGACTATCTGGGGCTCGCCACCGATCCACGCGTGATTAAGGCGGCGCAGGCGGCGGCAGATCAGTGGGGCGTTGGCGCCGGCGCCTCCCGGCTGGTCACCGGAGATCACCCGCTGAACCAAGCGATCGAGCGCAAACTCGCGGCGATGAAAGGGACCGAAAGCGCGCGCCTGTTCGGATCGGGTTATCTCGCCAATATCGGGACGATCCCGGTGCTGGTCGGCCCGAAAGATCGCATCATCATGGACGACACCTCACATGCCTGCATGCATGCGGGGGCCCAGCTGTCCGGCGCGCAGGTGGTTTTGTTCAAACACAATGATGTGGACGACCTACGGCGATGCCTCAGCGCCGCGCATGCCGGCCAGACCCTGGTGCTGACGGAGACCATTTTTTCCATGGATGGCGACCGGGCGCCGCTCGCCGAGATTGCTGCCGCCTGCGATGCGTATGGCGCCTGGCTGATGACCGATGATGCACATGGCCTTGGCATTATCCATCAGGATAATCCCGCCCACATTCAGATGGGCACGCTGTCCAAGGCAGCCGGCAGTTATGGCGGCTATGTTTGCGGCCCCGCACCGGTCATGGAGCTGCTGACCAATCGCGCCCGCAGCCTGATTTTCACGACCGGCCTGCCGCCGACCGTGCTCGCGGCCACGCTGGAGGCCCTGACCCTTATCGAAACCGAACCAGAACGCGGCGCCCGCGCCATGGCGCATGCGCGTCTGTTCTGTGACTTGATGGCGCTGGACCCGCCGGAGAGCACGATTGTGCCCGTGATCCTCGGCGAGGAGCGCGCGGCCTTGCAGGCCTCGGACTATCTCAAACGCCATGGCTTCCTGGTCGCCGCCATTCGCCCGCCCACCGTGGCCGAGGGCACGTCCCGGCTGCGCATCACCTTCTCGGCCACTCATGAGGAGGCGGATGTTCGCGGCCTTGCCGCAGCCCTGATCGATGCAAGGGCCACGGCATGAGCAGCTATTTCGTCACTGCCATCGGCACCGATATCGGCAAGACCTATGCGAGCGCGCAGCTCTTACGGGCCGCCTGCGCAGAGGGCCGCGCGGTCTCAGCCTGCAAGCCCTTGATGAGCGGGTTTGGAGAAGATGCGCTGGACGCCTCAGATGCCGGACAGCTGCTCGCCGCGATGGATCGTCCGGTCAGCCCGCAGACCGTCTCCGAGATTTGCCTGCACCGGTTCGAGCCGCCGCTCGCCCCGAATGTTGCCATGCGCCGCGCCGGGATGGCGCAGGATTATCAGGCAATCCTGGCCTTCGCCCGCGCCAGCCTGCCCAGTGATCCGGGCGCCCTGCATCTTGTTGAAGGCGCTGGTGGATTGATGTCGCCGGTGACGGACGAGAAACTGCATTCTGATTTCATTCTTGATCTCGGGCTGCCGGTCATCCTGGTCGCGGCCGGATATCTGGGCGCGGTGTCACACACGCTGACCGCGCTCGACTGGCTACAGACGCACCATGTGCCGATCGCCGCCCTGATCGTGTCCCAGCCCGCGCCAGACGGCGAAGACCCAGCGCACTTGATTGGCGAAGTCGGCCGTTGGTCTGACGTGAAGCCCCTCGCGCTTCCACACGGCGCAGACGGCGCGCGCATACTTGAGCGCATCGGAGTGTGAGGAGTGAAAATGCCGGGATTGCGCTGAACACGCATGCAAGCTGGTGCCAGCGCTGGGAGATAGTTTGAACTCCCAGTTCAATTCCGAAGAACTCTTCCAGACCCTAAAAGACTTCGAAGATCAGCTCGTGCCGTACAAGCATGAGCTGGAGGAGTTGGGACTATGAGGAGACCCGGCTGCAACAAAACCACAGAGCTATTTTCGGAAGCGGCAGGACATGGCGATATCTCTATCCGTCCACCTCGATCAGCAAAAACCAAGCGAGAGCCACCGTTTTCGATCCGGTTCACGCCGGAGGAACGAAAGCGGCTTATTTCGGCGGCGGGTAACATGCCGCTAAGTGCGTACATCAAAGCCCGGCTATTCGAGGGCTTACCAGCGGTTCCGCGTCAACGAAGCCATTCGCGCGTAGATCAATCAAAAATTGGTCAGGCACTGGCGCTGCTTGGTAATTCTCGGCTTTCCGCAAACATGAACCAGATCGCCAAGGCGGCCAACATCGGTTCATTGCCGCTGACGCCGGATCTCGTTGAAGACCTAAATGCGGCCTGTTCCGACATTAAATACATGCGGTGGCTTTTGGTGAGTTCACTTGGCCTCAAGCCAAAGCAATGATCCTGCATGGTAACGCAAGAGGCGGTGCGTCCGATCTGGCGCGTCACCTGTTGCGCGATGATGAAAATGACCATGTGCATGTCCTGCAAGTACAAGGTTTCGCCTCTGATGATGTCGCGGGTGCCTTTCAGGAAATTCAAGCCATTGCATCGGGCACGCGCTGCAAGAAATACCTTTTCTCGCTTTCGCTTTCCCCTCCTGAAAACGCGGGTGTCAGCGAAGAACAATTCTATGAAGCGATAGATCGCGCGGAAGCGGCTCTGGGACTTACAGGGCAGCCGAGGGTGATTGTGCTTCATGAAAAGGGAGACAATCGGGATCGGCACGCACATGCGGTATGGAGCCGCGTAAATGCCGATGAGATGAAAGCCATTCCGATGCCGTTCAATCGCATGAGGATGAAAGATGTGTCGCGCGATTTGTTCATCCAGCATGGCTGGGATATTCCGCGCGGCCTCATTAATGCGCGCGAACGCAATCCGCTCAACTACACGTTTGAACAATATCAACAGGCCAAACGCCAAGGTCAAAACGCCCGCGCAATCAAAGCCGCCATTCAAGATGCCTGGGCGCTGAGCGATAACCGCACCTCTTTTGAGCATGCGCTTGAAGATCGGGGCTTTCGGCTCGCTAAGGGTGATCGCAGGGGTTTTGTCGCGGTTGATAGCGAGGGTGAGATCTACAGCATTCCCAAATGGGTCGGCATCAAAACCAAAGCCGTGCGCGAGCGCCTCGGAAAAGAAACTGATCTACCAAACGTGGAGCACACCAAATCGAAGATTGCTGAACAGATGCTTGGCAAGATCGATGAGCATGCCGCTGAAATCAAACGACGAAATGAAGAACGAAAGGCGCAGCGCACACTTCAACGCCGCGCAATGGTTGTGCGCCAACGTGCCGAACGTGCTGAGGCCATGAAAACCATCGAAGAACGCCAGATAGCAGAAGCAACCGCTCGCCAAGCCAAGTTCAGAAACGGTCTTAAAGGTGTTTGGGACTGGATGCGAGGCGAGAACAAGCGCATCAAGGCCGAAAATGAGGAAGAGGCAGCGAAGGCATTTGAGCGTGATAGATTGGAACGGGAGGCTTTAGTTTCTCGTCAAAGGCAACAACGCCAATGGCTTGCGCTTCGTCAGCGCGAACATTCTGCGCGACTGCGGGAGCAATACGCCTATGTCACGGCTGACCGCGAGATATACGCAGAGATGAAGAACGCCTCGTTGGATGAGAAGCGAGAGGCATTCAGGCGGGAACGATCTGAAAGTCAATCACGAGCGAGGCTAAGACGGGGGCAAGATCGAGAGCCCAGTGTGGAATAGAAATGACCTTCTGCTGATGAATTATTCGACAAGGTGCCCGTTGCCATCTTGGTCGGCGGACACTCTTATTCGTGAGTCATCGTCGTCATCGTAAAAATCCGAGCGAGGTGCAAATTCACCAGTGCTTTCTAATTCACTTGGTAAAAACCCTGCACTGTCGGTATCATCATAGAACGCAATTTGATAATCATAGACTGTATCTTCATCGGAGCTAACTCCAAGCACGACGCCGATTTTGCCAACAAGTTCTGGGTGTTCTCGACTTTGCTTGATTACTACTTTTTCGAAGAATTTCAGTCGACTTTTCAATGAGTAATCTTTCCTTGGGGTGACACATTAATATGTGATCCGCTTTTAGAGAAATGACCTAGCTGCACTTTCCCTTTTCTTGAGAGGATAACATCCCATTCTCGCTCTTGAGTATCAAAATTCCATTCGTTTTCGAATTAATCCACATAGATTGCCCTGATGGAGACGTTTCTCCAAGTAAGAGCGCAGGTTTCAATGCACACGTTCGTCTCCCTTTAGGTATGGGTTTCAACTTTGAAACCCTGCCTCGTGGCGAACAGTGGGTGTGCAAACGGAAAGCTCAATCGACGGCGGGCGCAGCCGCTCTCGGCGAGCCTCGGGAGACCGTCTATTGTGTTTGGAGTGCGCCGAGGGCGAAGCCCTAAGCAGCCTGACGTGCTGCTACAATTGTGAGAAAATCAGCTACTGACCAAAGCCACGCCTTTTGGTCATCTGTGTAGCTATTCCCAATCGATGCGGGGACAACAAGTTGAACATTTTCTGCTTTCATCGCATCTGTTTGATTCACCGAAATTCCTGGCTCGAGCGTGACCAAATGCTTTTGGGGAATTCGCGCTGCCTCAGGTAAAATTTGTGGCCATCGATCTTTACAACTGGACTTAGCTGCCAGCATTGTCAGTGATGGTATTGGAAAAGCGCTATCAAAATAGGCTTCACGTCCTGGAAAGATGAAGTCCGGCGTTTTTCCGTTTTCAGTTTTTACCTGCGTGTCGTGTTTGATATCAAAGGCGTCGAATACGGCTTTCAAATGGTTTTGGAATGAATGACCCATTCTGGATTTTCGTCTGTTTTGCACACTGAGAGAAAACTGAATGAAGCCATCAACATCAGCTTCGCCGTCATCTAAAAACCCGCTCTCAATTCGTTGGGCAACAACTCGTTTCTCCAGTCGCCTAAACATAGCTTCTTCGTGATTGAGCCATGCAATGAGCGCTACATCCGGATCATCGCGGGCATCGATCTCCGGCAGGGTCAATCGAGCAAGGTCCGAGAACTCTGACGTTTTAGGGAACGTGGTTCCGAAGCGTTCAATGATTGTATCAATCGAGTTTGCATTCGGGTCTTCGAATTCAATGCCTATCTCATCAAGGATAAACCTCGATATGAAATCCAGGCCGCTATCGTTGTCTTCGCTGAACTCTCTTGTTTCAAACGCAAGATCGGGTTGTTGTCTGAACCCAAACAGCCATGAAACTTGAGCTGTTAGATCGCTCTCTCGTGGGACAACAATAAAAAGAACAACGCCATCGAGCTGCCGGGCAACGAACAAAGTGTCTCCTTCATCCATGAGTTCTGTGACGGCGTTGGTTTGATAGTAAAGTCGCCACTCTGCAGCTCGATGTGGCTGATTTTCACGGGTGTCGTACCATGAAAGATATCCATTGGCTGTAATGGTCTCTTGTTCAGAATGAAGCCAAATGTACCGGGCTTCAAATCGGTTATTCTGTTTTCGTGGTTCTTCCCCGAGCACCCGCATCAGCGTTTCGCCGCGATTTGCATCCCCAATTTCATGTTGATTGGAGTTTGCCGTCGCATCCACGCGTGTCAGACGTTTGGTCCCTACGCCTGTAAAATAGTCTGATAGATAGCCGCTATTTATATCCACGAAGTTGCATCTCCAGTTCCGAGCCTTTTATCCAAAGACTACATTGCTCTATTACTTCAGAGATATCACGCTTTTTTCGACCCTTGATTGAACATTCCCAGATAAGTCCAACTCGCCATCCCTTAGCCCTGAGTTTCTCATAGTTTGATTTATCACGCCGGACATTGCGTTCGAGCTTTTCTTTCCAAAACTCTGGGCGTGTCGAAGGCCATTTGAACAGGTGACAGTCGTGCATGTGCCAGAAGCAGCCGTTCACAAATATCGCAGCATTGTATTTGTGAAGGACAATATCAGGTTTTCCGGGCAGCTCCTTCCCATGAATACGATATCGAAATCCTAATTTGTGTAGACCTTTTCTAACAAGCAGTTCGGGTTTGGTGTCCTTTCCCTTAATGCCAGACATCATACGGCTGCGAACCGCTTTAGAAACAACATCAGCCATTGGCGCGACGAAGAGGAAGTTCTCTTTGCTTGGGAACCTGTCCGTTTCTGCTGACAGCATCAAAAATATGGGGTTTCATGAGTTGAGCTACGGCTTCAACCACAGGCACAACGACCGCATTACCAAACTGACGGTAAGCTTGGGTGTCAGAAACGGGAATGTTCCAGCTATAACCTCCCGGTTGATCAAAACCCATCAAGCGGGCGCACTCCCTCGGCGTTAAACGACGGGGTCGATCACCATCCTGCTCAACGAGAATTTCTGAGCCATCCTTGTAGTAACGCGCCGAAAGCGTGCGAGTGACGTCATCTGGGCCGAACAAGCTATAACCGAAGCCATTGCCAGCCTTGCTATGCTTTTCCTTGTAGCCTTGAAGGTAGCTCCAGAGCTTGGGTGTAAGCGTATATTTTTCAGGGATATTGCTGTCCAAGATATCACCCAACACTGGATGTTGATCTTCAGGGATATCAAGTTCGTTGAAATCGAACTTCGTTGGCTCTCTGAAACCGACAATGAAAATTCGCTCACGTTTTTGCGGCACCCATGGCGCTGAATTGACCACACGGTGTTGAACGTGATAGCCGAGTTCTTCCCGAAGTACATGCATGATCGTGGCGAAGGTTTTTCCACCATCATGACGCTGAAGGTTCTTTACGTTCTCAAGTAGGAATGCAGCTGGACGATGGTATTTGAGCACCTCGGCCAGGTCATAGAAAAGCGTACCTTGGGTATCACACATAAAACCGTGAGGACGGCCAAGCGAATTTTTCTTTGAAACGCCAGCGATGGAAAACGGTTGGCATGGAAAACCAGCTAGCAACACATCATGGTCTGGTATCTGGCTGGGCATTTCTGCGTATGGTCTGATATCCCCTGCAAAGATGTGATCTTCATCATCTGGGAAGTTGGCAGCGTAGGTTTCGCGGGAAAAGCGGTCCCACTCGGCAGTGAAAACACATTTTCCACCGAGACCATCCTTGTCGAAAGGAATGCGCAATCCACCAATTCCTGCAAACAGGTCGATGAAGCGAAAAGCAGGTGCGTCGGTGGAAACTTCGCCACAGCGCTCGATTGCGAGCTGACGGATTTTTTCGAGCGCAAGAATAGGCGCAGGCGTGGCTGTCTTTCCTGTGCTCTCGTAACGACGAATGGTACGATCTGACTTGCTGAGAATCGTGGCTACGTCTGCGACAGACAGGCCCGCTTTTTCTCTGAGTAAGCCGAAATCGTTGGTGGTGGCCAAATCCATGAGAGTGTCTTTCTGGGAATATTTTGGACAAGATGTCCTGATTTGTCCCAGCATATCAAGCGAAATATTGGAACACAAGTAGAACATTTGTGCTTCTAGGTAAATTGTCCACAGTTTGCTCTATAAAGCAGTGATGGCCTCTATCACGGAATGTAATTGGAGCTGTAAGCGGAATTGGAATGATTGGTTGGGCCTGAAGTGCGCCAGCGCAGGGGGTATCCAACAGGGGGCGGCACGCCCCCTTTGGCAAGGTGCTGGTATTACCAGCTACACCTTGCGCTTCGCACTAAATCTGACAACAGCCCAAATCTGGCAAATCTGATCCGCGTGCCTGACACATGTGCTGAACTCCAAATGCACTTATGCTTCGCGGCTCCACACACGCTTCATAAATTCCACATGATCTGCTCGCATCGTCTTCGCTTTGCCGCTTAAGTAATGCTTGATCTTGCTGACGCTCAAATCTATCGCCCCTGCATCATTCCATCGCATCATCATCTCAGCATTTATTCCTGAGCGCCGCTGGGCATTTCTCAACTCACTCAACAGTGCTTCTGTCACCTGAACCGTTTCAACTGTCCCCAGCTTAGACCAAGCCGTCAAAACGAAGTCCATATGTTCGCGTTTCGCTGTTTTTATGCGTCCGCCGAGCCAATGCGTGATCATCGCGTGGTTTAGCCCTTTCGGTGCATTCTTGTATGGTTTTAGTAGTGCTTGCGGCCCCACGGATGTGCGATCTCGCTCGCTTCGCAATAGTTCGATAAGCGATTGATCCAGTTCGACAATTTTGGATTCGTTATACTTCACTCACTCAGAATAACAGCAATACATTGTATTTTATATGTATTTTAGATAAATGCCGTACATTTTTCATAATTATTTAAAGCCAACCACGTTATTATAGACGGCAGATAGAACCGTGCTCGTAAGAAGCGCGGCATTTAAGAAAGTGACACGGGGATGGTTACAGAACGAGATAAATTAGAGGACTTCAAGTATAGCAGCCTTTCGGTTGTTAAACCGCCTTTGGCGGCAACGTTTAGCCCGTATGCAACGGGTATTCCCACTGATCCCAAAGACGTCGAGAAGCTGATACAGGACGCTCCTGGCATAGTTGCCCGCGCCAAAGAAAACGAACAATTGATGTCCGATGGTTCTGTTGAGGGACTAACCGCCAGAACGGGGCAATTCTCAGAGCATCAGCGGAAGCTCTTGCAGCGCTTAAAATCTCAAGGCAGAGCCAATGATGGGTTTAACATTCTGCTGCTCGATGCCTTGCAGAATAACACCCTTCCATCCTTCATCGCAGATCAAGTCTTTGACGGCATGAGCGATGATGATGTCACGGCGCTTGTCGCAGATATCGAAGACAAAACCGGAAGACCGTTTGAGGCCTACGCCAGAGACATTCTTGGTGAGGATCTGCCGGATCGCAATCCGGGTGAAAGTGAAGCGGATTATCAGCGCCGCGTTCTTAAAGCGCTCACCGAAGAAATGCTGAACCCGGATGGGACGGTGAAGGCCGAATATGCCGATGATCCTTTAGCTCAGTATCTTGCTGAGCAAGCGGTTGTTCAGGAAGTCACTGTGAAAGCGAAAAGCATTCAAGCCGAAGTCGAGGTTACTGGCGTTACAGCCAAGCTTGAGGATGAAACAAAAGAACTGTCAGCTGCATTCAATGCAGCAGATACCACCGCAAACGTTATTGGGAACGCGGAACTGGAAGCAGTAGCTACAGACAATCAGGATAATCATAGCGACAATGACTTTGACGCAGATGAAAGTGTTGATCGCACGAACACAGGATTCGCGAACATTCCGGGCATGCCGGGATCGGCTTAATTCAATCCAGTAGGAGAAAAACTGGTCAGCGATGCTGTTCTAGCATTTGCTTCGTTTTGTGCCTGTGTGGCTTTCGCCAACGGCAAGGTGTTTAGCAGATCGTCGACGACTTCTTGAGCCGTCAAAGCATCCATTAGAGATGGATCTGAATCTGGATCTAGGCCGTATTTTGCCAACGGCACTTGGAATATCCCATCACCAATATTGGCATGGAAACCAGATGAGCGCGTTCCGGGGTTTGGTCGAGGGAAAATCTCAACAACACCGCCCCGATCAGGATACTTTTGGTCTAACGCCGATTGATACAGCTTCTTGTAGAAATCCACGACAATGGGAATCTGAGCTGGTGTAAGGTCGTCTCCAACATGAAGCACCAGACCGATATTGAAGCCCGCCTCAGCGTGCTCCCGTGAATCATCTGATGCTTGTCTGAGAAGTTGAAGCTCCTGCTCATGGGTAATCGACGTTGAAGAACTCGCGATGGGCTGGGCATCCTCAGCCTGCGCAGGGGCGCCCGTAAGCGGCAGTACCGCCGTCGCTGCTGCGATAGCGGGAAGTGCAAATGCTCTTTTCAGACCGTTAAACATGCTTTTCGCCTCAACTGGAGGTCGCTAGCGCTTTGTTTTTATTCGTGTAAATCTGAGAAAAAGGACCCTTTTTCTTGCAACGCAACTGAACTTTGTGTTACGTTCCGTATTGAATGCAAAGTCGTTGCGAATGCTTCGATTTTGAGAAAAGTGCGGGTCGTAGCGAATCGTAACCGTGCAAATCCAGAAAAAGGGTCGTTTTATCGGGTGTGTCGCTGGCGGGTCTCCATCAGGGACTTGCCGCGTTTGTTGTACTCAAGCGAAAGGCACACACGATGGGTCGTGTATATGGATATTATCGGATCAGTACGACCGAGCAGAATCCAGCGCTTCAAATATCAAATTTAAAGCAAGCAGGCTGTGCAGAAATTCTTGGTGACGTTGGGTTTTCGGGTGCAAAGTCCTCACGCCCAGCTTTTGATGAACTGCTCAGGAAAATCGGACGCGGAGATAAGCTGATCGTATGGCGGTTAGACCGAATGGGCCGCTCACTTCGCCACCTAATCGAAGTGAATGAATTGCTGGAGGAAAGAGGGGCAAAATTTGAATCGCTGACCGAGAAAATCGATACTTCGACCCCTATGGGTAATTTCGTCTTCCAAATACTAGGCGCGGTAGCAGAGCTAGAACGAGAGATCATTAGTGAGCGGACTTTAGCGGGAATGGCGGAAGCAGCACGAAAAGGGCGGTTCCCTGGACGGCCTCGTAAGAGCCAAAATAACCAACTTGGTGTTTAGGTGAAAAAGCTCAAATGTCGCGATCGAAGGGAATTACTTCGGCTGTTCCAGTTGAGGGGGCGTCGGGCCCCAGGATATCGGGGAATGTGAGCGGTCCCAAGAAATCGATAGCGCGTTGGTGACCAAACTTAACGGCCAAATCGAAAGGTATTCGACCGAACTTGTCCTTCAGACGGAAGTCTATCCCTTCCTGTGCGCATAGCCATTCTACCGCTTCTATGTTGTCTCGCGCCGCCGCCTTATGAAGCGCCGATAAAAATGTATTGGGATCAACATAATTCACTGAGACGCCGTTATCCTCAACCGCCCCACGCATTTCATCAATATCATTCTCTTCCGCACCTCGAAGAATGTCGTGCCAGCGAGCGGATATGTGCCCCCCTTTGTCTTTGGATTTTTTTCGCTTAGTATTCAAGGTACTATACTCCAGCCAATGCCGTCAACAAGTGCTTTTAGGTGGTTGAAGTCGACCTTGTAATACTGCTTGCCCCGGACCAAGCCAACTTTACCAACTTCTGAGTGCACACAACGTCGATAGATCCCATAACCAGTCGTGAATTCATCCCTCGCGGGAGTGGTTGCGTCTATTCGCAAGTTCTCCGTACCATCACCTAGTAAACCGACATTTCCGAGCCGCGGATTGTACTCCTCTTGATCCCAGACCCAAAGCGTACCTGATTGATTGGAGTATGGAGACAAAATTCCGCATTCAGGGACACCCCAAACCCGTCCCTCATAGACTATAGCGCGCGTTAAACGATACAGCCTAGAGGCTGGGAGCCTTTTCAAATATAGCACTTCCAGTAGAGTATTATCATAGCCCATCCCAGCTTTGAAAGCGGGCGGGTTATTAAAGACCTTCTCATAGCCAGATGTCTTTTCTTTGGCCCAGAAGCCTTCAAAGAGGTTTTGGCTGCCAACTACATCATTTATGGCCGCAGAGTTTTCTGGCGACGTGGCCAAGTTCCATTTCGTTTTGTCGGTCAAATGATTTTCGATGATCGAGACTAAAAACTCCGACGTCATGTTCTGAGATACATGTCGGCGAGTTTTTTCCTCGATATGCTCCCGATAACGGTAGAGCATATCGAAGGTATCTTCGCTGGAGATTTTTCCGCGCCCACGGCCCCAGTTTTCGATTTCGACATAATAACTATCATGCCACGCTGCACTGCTATGGGCGCAAATTTCCCGGCTTAGATACTTCCAGCCAACTCCACGATCATCTTTATGATGAACGTACCAGAGCCAAATTTCACGCTGCGTTGAATGAGAATAGCTGTTATCGCTGCGGGCGAATAAAGACTTAGTTGTGGTGCTGGGTATCTGGCTCATACCAAACCATATCGTCGGGAGGCGTGCTCGCAAGCGGTTTGCGGAATTTCCGCAAGTGCATTTTCAAATGGCATTTAAGGTGGTTCGCTCTGATCGCGGTCGGGCTTTTTGGAAAGTCCAAATAGTTTTCGGATCGCGCAGATCGGAGATGATCAAATGGCATCACCACAAGAGCAAGCGCGTAGAGACGCAAATAATGGTAAGACTGGCATTCCGCCTTCAAACTACAACCAGCGTCAGGCGCAGGAGTATCAGAAGGCCTTCCAAAACCAGCAGGCCAAAAATTCTAAGCGTTAGCGTTTAGATAAACGGCGGCGAGGTGAGCTGTAACTCATCCTCGTCGCCTTCCCTTCAAAAAGTCTCGCAAAAAACAATCAGAAAGGATGCTCAGTATGTCTGGAGCAAATGGACAGTTCAACCCGAATTCCGGGTTTGAGAACAGCACAAGCGGTATGTTTGGTCAGGCGACCACCGCCAGTCCAACGGGGGCTCACGCCCCTTCAACGCGGGAAAAGACAGCTTCCCCCGCCGATACGCAAAAGCTTCGCGGCTATGTTCGCAAAGGCGGTATTGTCGGACTGGTTTTTACAGTCTGGGCAAGCGCCGAAAGCTTGGTCTTTACTGCGCCCGTCTGGGGTATGGATGCCGCTCTCTTTGAAATCGTCATGATCGCCGTTTTAACGGGCATTCCAGCGATTTTGATGTTCATGCGGCAAGGATTGATTTCTTCTGCATCGGTCACCTTCCTGATCTTTCTCAGTCTGATCGGTGTGATCCAAGCGGTTGCAAATGGTGACCCGTTATTCACGGGCGGTGCGATCATCGTGAACTTCATTTTTGTCGCTCTTACGGCTCGGGCCACCTACGCCGCCTATAGACTTCGTAAGCTCCAATAGCGGCGACCTTACTCGGGCGGCGAAGCGTGCCGCCCATTTTCTTTTCCGTTTATCATGGAGGCACGCATGGCGCGTCGAAACAATACTCACCGTAAGTCGCGGGGTGACGGCGGCTGGCTAGCATGGGGCGTAGCTGGCCTGATTATGATGATGAATTTGCCGACGATGATGTCACTCTCTCAGTGGATCTTCGACACTTTTCTGGAAGAGCAATTCTGGGAGTTCGAAATCATCAAATTTCCAGTGTTTATTCTCTGCATGATTGTCGGTTTCTTTGGCCTATCCGCAATTCTTATGCTCGGATCGAAGTTACTGCTTCTTCGCTTGCTGCCTCTCATCACCGGAGGGCATCGCCATGGCGATGCATGAGAGCTTTAGTAATGAGCGCTTTCGGTTTGGAAGTGCGGCTCTCAGCACCGAAGAGATGATCGAAGCCGCTGGTGGGTTTGATCATACACCTGAAAGTCTCTTCACAGGCTTCTTTAATGGAAGGCCGCTTTGTTACGATGGTCATGCGGGCGTTGTAATTTCGGCGGGGCCTAGAACTGGAAAATTTACGTGTTGGATTTCGTATAATCTGGCCCTCGGGGCATCTCACCATCACCGGATCATTTTGGATATCAAAGCCGAGGCCTACAAAACAACGAGCTTGCTCGCGCCCGAAAACCGATTTGTTTATGCGTGGAACCCATCGCGCATAGAAGGCGTGCAGTACAATCGCATAAACCCAACCGACTATATCCACATCAACAGTCACAAACTGATCGAAGACGCGATTGCTTATTGCAAAATGGCCATACCGCGTTCGGGTGCTACAAACGCCAAATTCTTCGAACTACGCGCCAGGTGGTTTTGTCAGAACCTTATCCTTATTCTTACAGAGATTGACGGTGTTCTGATGCTTCCGCGTCTTTATTGGGCCATCAACCTCTTAATAGTCGGCGGTGATGAGTGGCTTGAGAAAATTGCATTCGAGATGAGCCGTTCGCGGTTTGAGGATGTCCGTAATTGTGAGGCTGAAATCGCGAATCTCAGATACCGCGAAGGCGGTGGATGGGACGGCATTGTTGGGGAACTTAGCACGCGGTTTGCTTGCCTCGCCTCGCCGCAGGTCAGGGAGAGCTTAAGCCCTCCATACTCGATGTCTTTAAAAGACCTGACAGACCCTAAGCAACTCTATGCGCTGTATCTGTGCCCACCGGGCGAGTATGTCCGGCAATGGGCGCTTGTAATCAAGTCGGTGTTCTTGGCCGCGAAAACCTACCGCTCAGCCGCGCATTCTGCACCCCGGCAAATTTGGCTGATTGATGAAGCTGCACAAGTCCTAGAGGGCGGCGCTGAGTTCATACAAGATGCCTACACAATCGGCGCGGGATCTTGGGGTGTAACGCCGATAACAGTGTGGCAGAGCACCTATCAGATGAAAGCGCTGCATGCTGATGCCGAAAACATTCTGACTGCCTCAGCGGGTTTACAAGTCTACTTTGGAATTCGGGATTTTCCATCTGCAGATCGGCTTTCGCGGCGAATTGGGGTGGAAACCAGAGAATATGATGATACCGCCGCTCAGACCAAAGCGCGGCAAGCCTATAACGAAGCGGTTTTGAACGTATTAGATGGCGGCGACGTGCTTGGCCCAGGCCTGGAGATGCATCACTTTGATCAAGCCTCTCGCATACGGTCCAAGCAGCAACGCCTTGTGCGCACCGCTGACGAAATTTTGACCATGCCCAGCGACAAGATGTATGTCTTCATGGATGGTGTTCCGGGTGCGATTTACGCTGACCGGATTCCTTGTTTTCAGGTGCCATGGATGAATGGTCGTCTGCTAGACAATCCTTATGCGCCAATCCCCTCCAGGCATGTTTCCATTGCCACGCCGTACAGTTCAGAATTGCGTCGCGTCATCACTGAAAAAGTGCCTGATCGATACGCGCATTTTCCGCAGTATCAAGAAACCGGAGAGTGGCGCTTCGTTGAAGGATTCAGGCCATGCTAAAGTCCACTAAACGCACTGGAATGTCTGATGCGCATTTGCGGCCTGACCTCAAAGCGCAAAACCCTCTCTACGCTCGCGCTGGAACGTCTCGCAGTGCTTTTGAGCATGAACGCTGCCCTTTGAATGCTCGTGTGCTGGCTGACCAAGGCAAAACGGAAGCCGAGCGTCGCCATGACGCAATGGTTAGAGGTGAAAGGCATATCATCGTGCCAGCGTCCTTTGGAGCGTTCGTAGCGCGGCGCAAACCCGCCAAGACCAAACATGAAGAACCACGCCCTACGCTTAAGCCGTCATGGGCGGTGCGTAGAGCAAATCGGTTTCAAGCTTTTCAACCCCACTCTCAACATAAGGAGAATACTATGAGTGAAGGACCGCCGGGCCGGAGCAACGGTCAAGGACAAGCCCCGGAAATTGTTAGAAGAGACGGCGCGTTGCGCGGTGCTGCGTGGCAGGAAAACGGTGAGTATGGCCCGTTCTTCAACACGAAGATCAGCCGATACTACAAAGACCGTGATAGCGAGATTCAGGAAACGACATCCCTGAGAGAGAAGGACCTGCTGCCTGCCGCTGAACTTGCGCGCGAAATGCATCAGGCCATCCGCGCATTCAAGCGGGACCACGTGCAATCCAAAGAGCAAAGCCGCGATGACGAACATACGGAAGTATGGCACGATGATGAAATGATCCGCGATGAGATCAAGCGTGAGAGTTTTAAAAAGAGCCGTGCTTCAAATGGTAAGCGCCGCTCTAAACCCCGAGATAGATCGGCCCGCTAAATCGCGGGCCTAAAGCCACTCAGATTCTTCTTGATAAAAGTCACAAGTGAGCATATGTTCACTATATGTTCTTTTGCTGAGTTCTATCAACTCGGCACATCAAGAAGAGGAAAGGACGAAAACGAATGAAAACACACTAACCCGATAGGACAACAAGAACGATGGCAAAGGACCACGATAAGGAGGCTATTCACCCACCTCCACAAAAAGAGGGTAAGAAGCGTTTAGCGGTAAGCGCTTCCAACGAAGTTCAGAGCAATACTAAATGCGTTGAATTTGATTACGATAAATACGCAAAATTTCTTAATGACGCTGATTTGAGCGACGCTGAAAAGCTTGAGCACTGTAGGGCTGTTTGGAACATCATGAGCGAGTTTGTGAAGCTCGGCTATGGCGTACATCCCATCCAGCAAGCTTGTGGAAAAGACAACCTCAGATCAAATGCTCCCCCAATCAATCCACCATTTCTGCTAAACTCAGAGCATAAAAACCTCATAACAGAATTTGATGATGTCGTCGGTCTTTCCAAAGATGCGACGCGGGAAGGAGTCGAAGTATGAAGGAGCAAAGCAAACCTCAAAAAGCGGTGATCTATTGCCGCGTATCCAGTAAGTCACAGTTGCAAGGTAGCGGCCTTGATAGCCAAGAACATCGCTGTCGCCAGTATGCGGCAGAGCGCGGATACTCGGTGGAAGCGGTATTTCCTGACGATGTCTCCGGTGGCGGTGATTTCATGAAGCGAAAAGGTATGGTCGCCTTGCTTCAGTTTCTCGAAGACAATCCATTCGATAACTACGTTGTCGTGTTCGATGACCTTAAGCGCTATGCCCGCGATACAGAATTCCACCTCAAACTCAAGCGCGAAATGGAAATGCGCGGAGCGACGCGCGATTGTCTGAACTTCCGTTTTGAAGACACACCGGAAAGCAAATTCGTTGAAACCGTTCTTGCGGCTCAAGGTGAATTAGAGCGCGAGCAAAACCGCCGCCAGGTTCTTCAAAAAATGAAAGCCCGTGTCGAACAAGGATACTGGGTCAAAAAAGCGCCTCGAGGATATGTTTATGAGAAAGCCAAAGGGGGAGGCAAAGTCCTTGTTCCTGATCCAGTTCTTTACCCGATAGTTAAAGCCGCTCTTGATGGTTTTGCATCCGGACGGTTTGGCTCGCAAGTCGAGGTTAAACGGTATCTGGAATCTGAACCCGCATATCCAAAGGACATGCCTAATGGCGGGATGCGCCATGAGACAATTGTTCGCTTACTGAAGCGCCCGGTATATGCGGGGATGGTCTATGCGCCGAAATGGGGCGTCTCCATGCGCCCCGGTAAGCATCAGGCTATGATCTCCCTAGAAACGCATAATCGAATTCGCGAGATTTTAGAGCGCGGGGTCTACGCACCCTCTCGCACAGATACGCGCCCCGATTTTATCCTACGCGGGGCTGTAGCATGTGATTGCTGTAAGAAGCCTCTCACCGCTGGGTATTCCAAAGGCAAGATGGGTAAGCGCTACGCTTATTACTGGTGCCAGCAAAAAGGGTGCGAGCTACGCAGCAAGACCATTCCGCGCGAAAAGATTGAGGGCGAGTTTGCCGAACTCTTGAAGGCCTTAGAGCCTGCGCCGTCTCTCATTCAACTTGCTTCTGCAATGTTCAAAGACTTGTGGGAGCATGAGCGACAAAATGCAGACCTGCGGGTGTCTGCGCACCGCAAAGAAGCTGAAGATGCCGAAAAAGCCATCGACAAGTTTGTTGACCGTATCGTTGATACGACCAACCCTCGCGTGATCACGGCCCTTGAAAAACGGATTGAGGATCAAGAGCGCATAAAACTCGCAGCGGAGCAAAAAGTGTCAGAGGGCGGCGAGCCGCTCGTACCCTTTGAGAGCGTTATTAAACTCGCCCTGAAGTACCTCTCAGCCCCTTATACCCTATGGGAATCAGGGAGATTGGAACTGCAAAGATTGGTGCTGAAACTGTCGTTTTCAGGCCATCTGACTTACCGCAAGGGAGTCGGTATTAAACTCCCTGAGCTTTCACTACCATTCAATGTAATCAACCACTTAGGAGGAAATATGAGCGCGTTAACGCCTGCATTTGCGGGAAATTGTGAAATGGTGCCGCGAGGGAGAATTGAACTCCCGACCTCATCATTACCAATGATGCGCTCTACCACTGAGCTACCGCGGCCTTTTGTGTTGCCGGGGATTAGCCTACACTGGCGCGAATGAAAAGATGGTTTCTGAACTCGGACTGCAATCATGGCTGACAAAACCAAAACGCCTGAGCGAGACGCACGGCTAAAAGCTGCGTTGCGGGATAATCTGCGGCGGCGCAAGGCGGCGGCGCGCAAACCTAAGCCGGATGAGAAACCCGCTGATCCGAAAAATCAGTAGCGGCGCTTGGGACCGAACAGCATGTCCGAGACAGCCCCGATCGTCGCGGAGGCGACTTGTATCGTGGTCGGTTTTTGCCGGCGCGAATAGCGCGTAAAGTGGGCGCAATTGGCGTCGGTTAGGTGATAGGAGGATCCCTTAGCGCGGCGGGCGCGTGTTTCGGATACGACCGCATCGAGAGCGTCGGTCCGCTCGCATAGACGGATCCGCCGGCCATTGGAAAATTCCGCCAGGCTCTGTTCCACCACGCCGCCATGCGCGCGCGAGTTTGAGATCACGGTGCCGCGGGAGGTCACCAAGCCATAATGCGACAGACCGATGCCAAAAGGAATCGCCACCACATCGCCCGCTTCGAATCGATTGAATCTTGAAGTCATAGGCCGGAATATATCGTTATTCGATAAAAGGTCAAATCCCTGCCAAGCTTGGATCGGAGGCTGCCGCAATTGCGCCTTTCGTTCGCCGTTTGCGGCGCTATAGCTGCACATCATGGATAGTTTGAAAATCACGGGCGGGCACAAGCTTAACGGCACAATCCCGATCTCAGGCGCGAAAAATTCAGCCTTGAAACTGATGGCGGCGTGTTTGTTGACGCGCGAGCCCTTGACGCTGACCAATATGCCGAACCTGGCCGACACACGGTTCTTGAGCCAATTGCTGGCCAGCTTGGGGGTCGAAGTCTATTGGCCAAAGGGGGACAGTGAGTGCCGTTTGAACGCAGCCGAGCTGACCTCCACCATCGCGCCCTATGACCAGGTGCGGAAAATGCGTGCCAGTTTCAATGTGCTTGGTCCGATGCTGGCCCGGGAAGGACATGCAACCGTTTCACTGCCGGGTGGTTGCGCGATTGGCGCGCGTCCCGTCGATTTGCACTTGCAGGCTCTGGAAGCGATGGGCGCGGATCTGAAGGTCGAAGCTGGATATGTGAAAGCGGCGGCCATTCACGGGCTCAAGGGCGCCAAGATTGTGTTTCCATTCGTTTCGGTCGGCGCCACCGAACATGCCATGCTGGCTGCGACGCTCGCGCATGGCACGACCATTCTGGAAAATGCGGCGCGCGAGCCTGAAATCGCAGATCTCGCCGATTGCCTGAATAAGATGGGGGCGAAGATTACCGGCGCCGGGACCGCGACGGTCAGAATTGAAGGCGTTGAAGCACTGAATGGCGCGACCCATGCCGTGATGGCGGACCGGATTGAGGCCGGGACTTATGCCATGGCCGCCGCCGCCGCAGGGGGTGACGTGACCCTGGAAGGCGCGCCGGTTGGCGCCCTCGGCGCCATGATTGACGCGATGCAACGGTCCGGGATCGATGTCGAGGCGGATGAAAGCGCCGCCACGATCCGCGTGCAGCGCAATGGGTCAGCTTTGAAAGCGGTTGATGTGAACACACAGCCGCACCCAGGCTTTCCGACAGATCTGCAAGCACAGTTCATGGCCTTGATGTCGATCGCGGATGGCACCAGCGTCATTCGCGAAAACATCTTCGAGAACCGCTTCATGCATGCCCCGGAACTCTCACGTCTCGGGGCCGATATTCAGGTGCGCGGCAAAGAAGCCATCGTCAAAGGCGTGAAGCAATTACGCGGCGCGCCGGTCATGGCGACCGATCTTCGCGCGTCTGTTTCTTTGGTGATCGCGGCGCTCGCGGCTGAAGGCGAAACCCAGGTGAATCGAATCTACCATCTGGACAGAGGCTTTGAACGGTTGGAAGAGAAGCTGACGGGTTGCGGCGCTGACATTCAGCGCGTCGAAGGAGAATAGCATCTCAAATGGCTGAGGGCAGGGCATTAAGACTGATCGCGGAAGATGCGGCTGACTTGGAAGTGATCTCTTCCGCGGTACAGGACGCTGTTCTGAAAGCGGAAAATATCAAATTCGATCGCCGGACGCGTCGTCTGACGATGGAGATCAACCGCTTTCAATGGGAAGAGTCTCAATCCAAGCGCGGCCCTCAGGGGCGGGTGCGATCTATCCTCGCATTCGACACGGTGCTGAGCGTGAAAACCCGCGCCGTAAGCAAAGCTGATCCCGACATGGTTTATTCGCTGCTTTCGCTCAGTTTTGATCCCGCGGAGGAGCCGCCAGGGGGCAAAGTATCCATTCTATTTGCAGGCGATGGAGAGCTGGCGCTTGAAGTCGAAGCATTGGACGTCACCTTACTCGACAGCACATATGAATGGACCACCCGGCATCGGCCGGATCATGACAAGAAACGGCGATAGAAATGGCCCGTACATTTGACGCCCGCAAAGCCGGGTTTGCCGAACAATTCGATGCCTTTCTGGCCGAACCGCGCGGCGCGGTAGAAGATGTTGCTGAAACGGTCCGTGATGTGATCGCCGATGTGCGCGGCAATGGCGGCGAAGCGGTGGCGCGATACACGGCCAAGTTTGACGAACTGGTCCTCGATCCGACGACGCTGCAATCGGACAATGTCGATCTACACCGGCTGGCGCATGCTTGCCCGGATGATCTCAAAGCGGCGGTGGATTTTGCCGCAGACCGGATCGCGGTCTATCACGCGGCGCAGCGACCGGAGGATCATCAATTCACCGACGAGGCCGGTGTACAGCTGGGGTGGCGCTGGACGGCGCTCGACAGTGTCGGCGTTTATGTTCCCGGCGGACTGGCCTCTTATCCGAGCTCAGTTCTGATGAATGCGATCCCGGCCAAGATTGCCGGCGTCAACCGCGTCTGCATGGTGGCACCAGCACCAAAAGGGCAATTGGCACCCGCGGTGGCCTATGCCGCCCTGAAAGCAGGCGTCGATGAGTATTACCCGATCGGCGGGGCGCAAGCTGTTGCGGCCCTCGCATTTGGGGCTGGCCGACTCAAAGCTGTGGATAAAATCGTCGGGCCAGGAAACGCCTATGTCGCCGAAGCCAAGCGACAGGTCTTTGGCACCGTTGGAATCGATACGATTGCTGGGCCGTCGGAGATCCTCGTGATTGCTGATGCGAGCGCCAATCCGGACTGGATTGCAGCGGATCTGCTGAGCCAATCCGAGCATGATACAAGTTCGCAATCCATCTTGATTTCCACCGTTGAATCTGTGGTCAAATCTGTGGAAGAGGCTGTGGAAAACCAGTTGAAAACTCTATCCACAGAAGCCCGGGCGCGGCAGGCCTGGGATACGCATGGCGCGTTCATCCTGGTGCCAAATCTCGACCAAGCGGCCGAGGTCGCCAATCAAATCGCTGCCGAGCACCTGGAACTGGCCATTTCCGACCCGGAAGGGCTTCTGCCGCAAATCAAGCATGCGGGCGCGGTGTTTTTGGGGCACCACACACCAGAAGCGCTGGGCGACTATGTGACTGGTTCTAATCATGTTTTGCCGACGAGTCGGGCCGCGCGGTTTAGTTCGGGGCTCGGTTTGTATGACTTTCTAAAAAGAATGAGTGTACAAAAGGCCGGTCCGGAAGGATTCGCCGCATTGGCCCCGGCAGCATTGCGCCTCGCAGAGGCAGAAGGCTTGCCAGCTCATGCGCGATCCGTCGCCATCCGGACGAACAAAGGATAGGTCGCTAGCAATCAATGGCCGAACATCGACTGGTCAGTGTGGATATCGATGAGGACACGCTTGCAGCGTCCGGTCCGGATGCTGAGCATGAGCGGCGTGTGGCGATCTTTGACCTGCTGGAAGAAAACAGTTTCGAGGTGGAGGGCAAGGATGTCGGGCCGTACGCCCTGAAACTGCTGATGCAAGAGCGCAAACTGGTTTTTGAAATCGCAACAGAGACCGGCGACGCCGTTCACACCTTCTTACTGTCCATGACGCCCTTTCGAGGCGTGATCCGGGACTATTTCATGATCTGCGAGAGCTATTATGACGCTATTCGCAGCTCAAGCCCGCACCAGATTGAGGCCATCGATATGGCGCGCCGGGGCATCCATAATGAAGGATCAGACCTGGTTGCCGAACGGCTCGAGGGAAAAGTCAAAGTCGACTTCGACACATCTCGCCGTTTGTTTACACTGATCTGTGCGCTCCATCAGGGCCAGGTCCGCGGGCCCGGACGCTAAGCGCTCATCGCGGCGAACGCCTGTTCCAGATCGGCGATCAAGTCCGCCGGATCTTCCAATCCGACATGAACCCGGATCAGCGGTCCAGCCCGATCATGAATCCGATCACCTTCAATGCGGTCGAGTTGATCATCACACGGGATCAGCAAGCTCTCAAAGCCGCCCCAGGAAAATCCCATACCAAACAGGGTCATAGCCTCCAGAAAGCGGTCCAGCGCCGCATCCGAGGTCTCTTTCATGATGAAGGCAAACAGACCATTGGCGCCGTGAAAGTCACGTTTCCAAAGCGCGTGTTCGGGATGACTGGGCAAGCCTGGATGGAGAACGATGTCGACCTCTGGGCGCGCTTCGAGCCATTTGGCCAGCTGATAGCCGGCCGCTTCATGCTGTTTCAAACGCGTGCCCAGACTGCGCAATCCGCGCAGAGCCAGATAAGCATCGTCCGGGCCCAGCGAGATGCCCCAATCTTCACTGCACATGGCGATCTTGTTGGCCAGGCGCGCAGAATTGGTGAGGACCGCGCCGCCCATCGCATCGGCATGCCCGACGGGGTATTTGGTCAGCGCCTGCATGACGATATCGACGCCGAGATCGAGCGGTTTGTGCAAAGCCCCGACGCCCCACGTATTGTCGAACAGGGTGATCAATTCATGGGCCTTGGCGACTTCGGTGATGGCCGGCGTGTCCATGATGTCAAAGGTCAGCGATCCCGGCGATTCAAGCAGGATGGCTTTCGTATTCGGCTGAATGAGAGACGCGACCTCCGCCCCGAGCAGCGGATTAAACCGTGTCGCCTTGATGCCCATTGCCGATAGTCGGCGGGTGCAATAGCGCCGGGACGGCCCATAAATGCTATCAGACACCAGAATGTGGTCGCCCGATTCCAACACCGCGCCGAGCGCCAAGGCGATGGATTGCAGGCCATTCGCGGTCAGACGACAATGTCCGGCATTTTCAAGAATGCATAAGGCCGCCTCCAGTTCGCGCTGAACCGTGAGGCCCATTCGGCCATAAACTTTCCCGTCGCCATACAGGATCTCGCGGGTCGGCAGCAAAACCGTAGAGCCGCGCTCGACGGGCGGATTAACCGTTTCAATTGGCCCGCGCCCGGAGCGGGTGTGGATGATTTTGGTTTCGTCCTTCATGATACCGTCGCTATGGGATTATCGCTGTGTGCGGCCCATTCGCTCCACGAGCCATCATAGACAGCGGCTTTGTCATTTCCGGCGCGGGCGAGCGCGAGGGCGATGACCGCAGCTGAGACCCCTGATCCACAGCTCGTGATCACGGGTGCATTCAAATAAGTCCCCAGAAGCTCAGACAGCTCGGCGCGAGATTTCATCATGCCTTCGGGCGTTATGAGCGAAGAGGCGGGTATGCAGAAGCTGCCGGGCATATGGCCAGAGGGTAAGCCAGCGCGGGGCTCAGGTGAGGTCCCATTGAACCGGCCTTGATCGCGCGCATCGAGAATGGCTGCGTCGTTTTTCTCTACATGTTGGCGCATCTCATCCATATTCCGCAGGAAGGGTTTAAGGAAAGTCGCGGTGAAGGCCTTTGGTTGCAGCAAAGGAGGCTGTGTTTCGGTCGCGCCGCCAGCTGCTTGCCAGGCTTTCAAGCCGCCATCGAGAACCGCGACTTTGCTCACACCCATGGCGCGAAACATCCACCAGGCGCGCGCCGAGGCAAAGAAAGTGTTGCTATCATAGGCGATGACCGTATCGCCATCGCCAATCCCAAGCGCGCCGACCTTTGAAGCGAACACATCCTGATCGGGCAGCATATGGCTCAGCCCGGACGTCTTGTCGGCAATATCGTCGATGTCGAAATAGACGGCGCCTGGAATGTGGCCCTTATCATAACAGGTTCGGCCTGAGTCCCGGTCTTTCAGGAAAGGCGGCACCCAGGTCGCATCCACGATCTTCAGATCGGGTTTGTCGATATGCGCTTTCAGCCATTCGGCCGAGACAAGCGGATCATCGAACGGCATGGATTATCCCTCCATCCAAGGCGGCACAGGCAGGTCTTTTGAACGCAGGAATTCGGGATTGAAAATCTTGTCTTGATAGCGATTGCCGTAATCGCAAAGGATGGTCACGATGGTGTGCCCGGGGCCCATATCTTTCGCCATGCGGACAGCGCCGGCCATATTGATTCCTGCAGATCCGCCAAGACACAGGCCTTCAGTCTGGATCAGGTCATAAATGATGTTCAGCGCATCCGCATCGTGAATGCGATAGGCATAATCGACGTCGAGCCCTTCCAGATTGCCCGTGATCCGCCCTTGGCCGATGCCCTCTGTCATCGACGTGCCTTCGGATTTGAGTTCGCCATTCTTGTAATACTCGTACAGCGCTGCACCGCCTGGGTCGGCAATGCCGATTTTGACCTTGCCGCCAGACTTTTCGCGCAAAGACATGGCGGTGCCTGCCAGGGTTCCGCCAGAGCCGACGGCGCAGATGAATCCATCCACTTTACCGTCTGTTTGATCCCAGATTTCCGGACCCATGGTTTCGTAATGGGCTTTGCGATTGGCCTGATTGTCAAACTGATTGGCCCAGATGGCGCCGTTCGGATTGCTCTCGTTCAGCTCTTCAGCGAGCCGCCCGGAATAGCGCGCATAATGGTTTGGGTTCGAGTAGGGGACAGCGTCTACCTCGACCAGTTTGGCGCCGAGGTTTCGCACCGCATCCTTTTTCTCCTTGGATTGCGTGCGTGGCATCACGATCACGACTTCATAGCCGAGCGCTGCGCCGACCATAGCAAGGCCGATTCCGGTGTTTCCGGCGGTGCCTTCGACAATCGTGCCGCCAGGCTTGAGGCGTCCGGCCGCTTCTGCATCCCGGACCATGCCGAGCGCCGGGCGGTCTTTGACGGATTGGCCAGGATTGAGGAACTCGCACTTACCGAGGATCTCACACCCGGTTTCTTCAGACAGCTTATGGAGCCGTAATAGAGGTGTGTTTCCAATCAGATCGAGAACGGAATTTGTGATGGTCATGGAGGGCCTTTTTTCTTCGCCGCCACGCTAGGCTGCGCGGCGCTGTAATTCAACTGCGGACACGTGATCCAATTGGGGTCGCACTGCGTAAAAAGCTATAGAATAATCTTGTGAGTTTTGCTGAATGAATTCTGACGCTTATCACGCCTTTATGATGGATCATGCCGGTGGGGCCTTGTCTTCTGACATGGCGATCGCCGCTGAGCTGCATATTCTGCTGTCGCAAAAGGGGCACGAAACCGCCGACATCTGGAATGCAACCCGCATGGTTCTTGGCGTCGGTGATGGTCATGCCGAAGAGTATGAGCACGCCTTCCTCCCAGAAGCCTTGGAACTTGCGCGCGGCGAATATGCGACCGTGCCATGGAAGAAAGGGCTATCCGGTGTCCATTACGCCAAGCGCGGCAAGGGCCGGGGCAAATTGATGCGCCTCGATCCCGGCCAATCTGCTCCTGAGCATAGCCACTCGGCGCTTGAAGCCACAGTTGTGTTGCAAGGACAGTTTGAAGACGGGCACGGGGTCTATGCCCGCGGCGACCTGGTTTTGGGCCGCCCTGGTGTGCGCCACCGTCCGGCCGCGCATGGTGATGAAATGTGCATATGCTATGTTGCACAAGAACCGCTTCCATTCTGGAGATTGAGCTAATGTTTAGACATTTACTGCTTGGGGCAGCAGCGATTTTGATGGGAACCACCGTCCAAGCTGAAGAAACCGCCAAGCAGGTCTCTCTGCCAACGCCATGGGTCGCCACGGACGGTGCGGTGATTGATTTCACGGTACTGCGCAAAGGCAAGCCCTTTGGCAGCCATGTGCTCACCTTTGAACGCGACCAGGACGGCCTGCTGCAAGTCACAACCGATGTCGACCTAAAGGTAAAGTTCGGTCCGATCACGGCGTTTCGATACCGCCTCGACAGCGTCGAGCAATGGATTGACGGTCAGCTGATTGCGTTGAATGGCAAGTCCAACAATGACGGCCGAAAAGGTGAGGTTTCTGCCGAGATGCAGGATGACAGCCTGATGGTGGACAGCACCATGTTCGATGGCGCCTTGCCCGCCTCAACGATCCCATCGAGCCATTGGAACCGACTGCAAGTCTATCAAAACCAAATGCTCTCGACCGAGACCGGTGAGGTGCTGGATATTGATGTCGAAGTGATCGGCGATGATCAGGTTCAGGTTGGCGATGAACTCGTCGACGCGACGCATTATCGGCTGAAATCTGATCTCACTGTCGATCTCTGGTATGATGACCAGTCGCGCTGGGTGAAGCTGGCCTTTGAAGTCCGCGGACAAAGCATCGAATACGTGCTCAACGCGCTCTACTAGGCTTTTGCCCCCTAGAACTTGTTCAAGGTGAAGTGGCCGACATTGATGCGGCCATTATCAAACCCGGCTTCGCAATAGCTTAGATAGAAGCGCCACATCCGGCGGAAGCGTTCGTCAAAGCCGAGCGGCGCGATCTGGCCCCATTTCTCTTCAAACGCCTTCGCCCATAGGCGCAGCGTCTTGGCATAGTCTGGGCCGAAATAGTGTGTCTTTTCAATGCGAAGCCCCGCGTCCATGACCTGCTCGCGCAGCGCCAGTTCGCTTGGCAGCATCCCGCCTGGGAAGATATAGCGTTGAATGAAGTCCGCGCGCTTGCGATAGCGCGGGAACAGCTGGTCATCGATCGTAATGATCTGCAAGGCGGCCTTCGCGCCGTCATTGAGGCTCTCCGAAACCTTGGCGAAATAGCTTGGCCAATAGCTCTCGCCGACAGCCTCAAACATCTCGATTGAGGCGACACCATCATATGTCCCGCGATGATCGCGATAGTCTTCGAGGCGAATTTCGACTTTCTCACTCAGGCCTTCGCGCTGCATGCGTTGCAGCGCCCAATCACGTTGCGAGGGCGAAATCGTCAGGCAAGTCACATTGGCCCCGCGATGTTTCGCGGCATATTCCGCGAAGCCGCCCCAGCCGCAGCCAATTTCGAGGACTGTTTTGCCGTCAGCGAGGTTCAGCTCGTCAGCGATCCGCGCATATTTGGCTTCCTGCGCCTGTTCGAGTGTAAAACTCGGCTCTGAATAGAGCGCGGAGGAATAGGTCATCGAATTGTCGAGCCAGAGCTCATAGAACTCATTGCCGAGATCATAATGGGCTTCAATATTGCGCTTGGATCCAGATTTCGAGTTTCGATTGAAAATATGGCGAACCATATTGGACACGCGCACCATCATGCCGCCAACCGCAAGTTGACCGGCCGCCTCGAAATTCTCTGAGAAGAATTCGAGCACCGAGGTCAGATCTGGGGTCGACCATTCCTGATCCATATAGCTTTCCGCAAAGCCAACATCGCCGCCGGCAATTGCCCGCTTGGCGAAATCGAAACTGTGAACTTCAACAACCGCATTCGGGCCTTTCTGACCGTGATCGAACAGGACCCGGCGTCCATCTGGCAAATCAAACCGGATCGTCCCGCGTTTGGCGCGCAGCAACATCATCCCCGCCAGACGAAATCCGGCTGGCACGCCCGTCAACTGTCGCAACGCCTCGGGAGTCGCCAGAATATGGTTGGACTGGTCTTCAAGGGCGTGATCGAGAGTTGTGAAGCTCATGCGGTTTTCTCCAGACGTGGGGCTGTCTCACGGGCAGCATTGTTTTCTCTTGCAATCGTTGTACGCACAGCAGACTGCTTTGGTTTTGAATGATATTTCGCGCCTTTGATCCAAAGCTTCAAAGCCTGCCAATGGATGCCGATTGTGACGGCGAGACTGGACAATGGCTTGGTCAGGGCGAGCATTGCGAAGCTGCGCGCTGTGGCGGGACGGGACTTTGCGGTGATGGTTGCCAGATGCGTTTGTGCGCCGTCCTTTTGCGTCGCGACGAGCAGCCGAAGATCTGTATCGCTCCAACGCAGCGTGAATTGATAAGCGCCAGACACATCGAAGAAGGGCGACACGTGGAACACCTTGTCTGTGCTGTGTCTATGACGAGACCCCTCAGGCGTCGCAGCGGCATAGATATGCGTTTCGCCAAACGTGTTGTTCACCTCGTAGAGGATCCCCTCCAAAGTGCCGTCCGGGCCATGGCCGAGCCAGAGCGAGATTGGCGCGAATTTGTAAAATCCATGCCGCGGAAAGGTGACCAGGCGGATGACCCCGCCGTTGAGATCGATGCCGGCATTTGCAAATTGTTGCTCCGCCCAGGGTCGCAAATCGGCCGGTTGGCGATCGCCGTGATCCTTGCGATTGAATGAGAACAGATTGCTGCGGTCGACGCTGAAAACCACTGACTGGCGATCCGCGTCTACCAAGCGATCAATGTCGACATCGATCAGCGCGAGCCCGTATTTGAACCGGTGTTCGAACGGGACCGATCTTTGGTGGACGGTATGACCTCTCCACAGGCGTAGGGCAGGGGCTTCCTTCACGACTAAATGGCTCCGAGCGCCACTTTATCATTTTCTGACGCACGCGTCATGGTTGTGGCAATGTCCACACCCTCAGCTTCCCATGGCACGCGCCCTCCGAGAGATAAGGCGCACGACAATCCGGCCTTCAGGCCATCTTCATGAAAACCGCTACCCATCCACGCGCCAGCGAGCCAGATCCCGTCCGTGCCCTGGATGCGTTTCAGCTCGCGCACAGCGGCTTCGGCCGGCGCATCAAATTGCGGATGGGCCTTTTCCATCTTCGCAAATGTCAGATGCTCGGCGGGCGGCGTTTCCGGGTTCAGCGTGACAAAAAGCGGTTGCTCTTTGGGCAGGTTTTGCAGCCTGTTCATCCAATAGGTCAGGCACATTTCGGGCGTGCTTTGTTTCATCACATTCCAGCTCGCCCAGGCCGCTTTTCTCTTCGGCATCAAGCTTGGGTCGCGATGAAGATAAATCTGGTTCGGGCGGTAGCGTGTGGAGCCAAGTAAGAAACGCGGCGTTTCAAACCGATCGTCCAAGAGGGCTCTGCTCGTGTCTGAATGGGTCGCCAGAATGACGTCATCGAACAGGTCTTCGCGTCCATCATCGAGCGTGACGCGCACCTTGTCGCCAAATTTCGTGATGCGTTGCACAGGTGCGTTCAGTTTCAGGCGATCCCCGAGCAGGCGGGAGACGGCCTCGACATAATTTCGCGATCCACCTGTCACAGTGCGCCATTTCGGGCGTTCCTTGTGCATCAGGCGGTGGTTTTCGAAGAATTGGAAGAAGCTGCGGGCCGGATAGTCCATCATTTCAGCTTCTGGCGTTGACCAGATCGCACCGCCCATCGGCAATATGTAATTGTCGAGGAAATCCTGCTCAAACCCGTGTTTGTCCAACCAGAAGCCGAGCGAAATATCGTCGATCTTTCCGGCTTGGAGTTCTGCTCTCGCGAGATCGTTAAACCGCAATATGGTGCGCCAGAATTTGTGGAATCTCGGACGGAAGAAATTGCGGCGCTGCGCGAAAATGCCGTTCAGGGTTGAGGCCCATTCATAGCCATCCGGATTGGAGACCGAGAAGCTCATATCGCTGGCTTCTGTTTGAACGCCGAGAGCATCGAAGAAGCCGATCAGATTGGGATAGTTGAGGGCATTATAGACAATGAAACCGACATCCACGGCCATCTTCGTGCCGTCATAGTCGACATCCATTGTATGGGCGTGCCCGCCGGCGCGATCATTGGCTTCGTAGACCGTTACGTCTGCGGTATCTTTTAGCGCATAGGCCGCGCCGAGGCCGGAAATGCCTGAGCCGATGATTGCGATCCGTTTCATGCTGCGTCTCGTCTTTCTTTCAGAGTTTCATAGGCCGCGAGCGCGCGCTCGCGTCCGAATTTGTGATCCACGATGGGGGCGGGATAGGTTTTGCCGAGCTCAATCCCTGCTTCGTGCAAGATGAGCGGCCCGGCTTCCCAAGGTTGGTACAGGTATTTGCGCGGCAGTCTGGCGAGCTCTGGGCACCACTTGCGGACATAATCGCCGGTCTCGTCGAACTTTTCGCCTTGCGTGATCGGGTTGAAGATACGGAAATACGGGGCGGCGTCGGCGCCTGATCCGGCCGTCCATTGCCAGCTGGCGCTGTTCGACGCTGGATCTGCGTCGACCAGTGTATCCCAAAACCAGTCCTCTCCTTGACGCCAATGGATGAGCAGATGTTTGGTCAGGAAACTCGCAACAATCATGCGCACGCGATTGTGCATCCAGCCCGTGTTCCAGAGCTGGCGCATACCGGCATCGACGATCGGATACCCAGTTTGGCCGGTTTGCCAGGCCTCGAGCAGATCAACAGTGTCTTGCCAGGGCATCAGGTCAAAGTCGGGTTTGAAATTCTCGGTCGCGAGCTCCGGGTTGTGAAATAGGAGGACGTAGGCAAAGTCGCGCCAGCCGACTTCTGAAAGGAATTTCCGGCCGTTCATTTCGTTGACTGCACCGGCATCAATCCGGCTCTGTGTGGCGCGCCAGATCTGAGCCGGGCTGATCTCTCCGAAGGCGAGGTGTGGGGACAGGCCAGATGTGCCTTGTTCGAGGTCCGGTCGATTTCTGTCTGCGCCATAGCTGTTGACCGCGCCCGAAAGAAATGCATCGAGGCGGGACCTAGCGCCGGTCTCTCCAGGTTGCCATTGCGGATCAAATCCGGTCGACCAGTCAGGCTGAGTTGGATGTAGTGTCCAGTCGTCGAGCGCCTCTGATGCGAGATCGAAGGCCGCCAGCTTGGTCGGCGTCGGCACAGGGTGTGGACAAGCATAGTTCGCCTGAACCGCGCGCCAGTAAGGCGAGAACACTTTGTAATATCCGCCCGATCCGGTGGTCTGGGTCCACGGTTCGGTGAGTACGATGCCATTGAAACTGTCAGCCGTGAGGCCGCGGTCTTTCAATGCGGATTTGATTTGCCCGTCAGTGTCACGACCCGCCGCATCGTAGCGCCGATTCCAGAATACCGCCGTCGCGCCTGTGCTGCCGATCACGTCGTCCAGCACGTCCGGCGCATGACCGGTTCGCAAGATGAGACGTCCCCCTATGGCTTCAATATCCGCCTTGAGCGCGCGGAGCGATTTGTCGAGCCACCATTGTGAGGCGCCGCCGAGCGGTCGCAACTCAGACCCCGTTTCACGGATATAGAGGCAGATTACTTGATCGCCCGCATGCTGAAGCGCCGCATTCAAAGCCGGGTTGTCGGCGAGGCGCAGGTCACGGCGAAACCACATAATTGCGGGGGTTTGGCTCACGGCAGCAGCGCTCCTAATTGCGTCAGTCTTACTCGTTCTACGAGTGCTGTTTGGGATTGGATGAAGAAAATTCAGGGATTTGCAGTTGCGTGCCGGAAATGCGCTGTCTGGGCGCGGTTCCCAATGCAAACGGTTTCGAGCTATCAGGAACCTAGAGGTTGAGGAGCGAGGAAGGGATCGTGACCGATACAGATCATCACCGTCCAAGCTTCGGCATAGGGATGCTGTGCTATAAACGCTACGACACGTTCCGTGCGGCCTTGGACACCTATAAGCAAGCCGGTCTGTTTGAGCTCGCCGACGAGGTCCTGATCGCATTCAACGGTCTGGACGAGGATGGTCGTGCCCTGGCGCAAGAATACAATCTCCCCTTCATTGGCTCGGAAGCGAATTTCGGCATCCTGGGCGGATTCACAATGCTCGCGGAGGGCTTGAAGTCCGACATCGTTTTGTTGCTGGAAAATGATCTCCCGCTGATTGAAAGCGCGAAGGAGGTGCGCCGACAATTGGAGCATGCGCGCCAAGCCTTGGCGCAGGAGCAAGTCCAAGTGTTCCGCTTCCGCCACCGGATACATCCCGGATATCGGGATCAAGCCAGCTGGAAATTCCTGCGCTATTATCGCCCCTCACTGCCCGCCTTGATCCGTCGCACGCTGCGCCCCGGCAAAGCGGCAAAGATGATTGGCAATTCGATTTATGTGTTCACTGAGCCCGACAAGATCTTCAACGAAATCGAAAAGAGGCCGGAGGGCTGGTTTCGAGTCTCGGCCAAACACATCACCTGGTCGAACCAGTCGATCATGATCCGCCGCAATTTCTTTCTGGATGAAATTATTGCCTATGCCGAAGCGAACCCCTCAAATCGTACAGTCAACGGGTTTCCCGACATCGAAAAGGAACTTAATTCAGCGCACTGGAGGCAATCGGGCTGGTATGTCGGAGCGGATCTTGGTCTGTTCACGCACGCGGACCCGTAAGAGAGCATAAATGGTCAAGAATGTCGTTTGCATGAAATGGGGGACACGCTATCCGGCGCCGTTTGTGAACCGGTTGTACCGTGCGATCCGCCGCAATACGACAGGCGATCTGAGGTTTGTCTGTTTCACAGATGATTCTGAAGGTCTGATGCCGGACGTGGAGCATCAACCCTTGCCGCCGATCACTATTCCGGACCCGTTACAATGGACGCCCTGGCGCAAACTGTCGCTTTGGCAGCCGGGCTTGGGCGGGCTTGAAGGTGATGTCTTGTTTTTGGATGTCGACCTGGTCGTCACCGGCAATATGGATCCGTTCTGGGATTACCATCCCGGCGAAATGTGCGTCGCTGAAAACTGGACCCAGAAAGGGATGGGGATTGGCAATACCTCGGTCTATCGCTGGCATATGGGCAAGCACACCGAGATCTATGAACAATATCAACGCGACCACAAACCGATCCATGCGGAACACAGAGTCGAACAGCACTATGTCTCAGCTATGGTTGAAAATATGATCTATTGGCCGGACGATTGGTGCGTGAGTTTTAAACACTCTCTGCTGCCCAAATTTCCGATGAACTGGTTCAAGACGCCGCCATTGCCGTCTGAAACAAAAGTTGTGGCGTTTACAGGTCGCCCGGATCAAGACGAGGCGCGGGACGGCAAATGGCCAGCGCCTTGGTACAAGAAATTCTACAAGCACGTGAAACCCACGCCCTGGATTGCGGAGCATTGGCAATAATGTCTGATCAAAACAATGCGCGCGACGCTGCGATGACGCTGCTCGCCCAATATGGCGAGGATGCGAGCGTGATCGCCACATTGCGCGCCGCAGAAGTCGCAGCGATGGGCGATGCCGCAGCCTTGGAACACTGGGATGCTGTGATCGCGTTCCTGGAGAGCGGGCCGGGCCCAGAGCAGGTGAATTAGATTGAGCGCGTCACGCACTTGTGACTTCGGTTCTGGGCGCAGCGCAATAAAAGGTGAACATGGCAGATACTGAAGCGCTTCCGCCCAAATTCTCTGATCCGTTCGTCACGGCGAAGGGGGAGACACGCGCGCATGTTGCGTATGGGCGAACAAAGACGCTCTGGTTCAATACGGGCACGCTCTGCAATATTGAGTGTGTGAACTGCTATATTGAAAGCTCGCCCAGCAATGATCGTCTGGTTTATCTGACCATGGCGGATGTGCTGCCTTATCTGGATGAGCTCGAGGCCGCGGGCGAAACCGAGATCGAGATCGGCTTTACGGGCGGCGAGCCCTTCATGGCGCCGCAAATGAATGCCATCCTGCAAGTGGTGCTCGAGCGAGGCCATTCCGTATTGATGCTGACCAATGCCATGCAGCCCATGATGCGACCGCGCGTGCGCGAAGGATTATTGGAATTGCGCAGTCTATACGGCGAGCGCCTGACCATGCGGGTCAGCCTCGACCACTATCAAGCCGATTTTCATGATGAGGAGCGCGGGGCAGGCTCATTTGATCTCGCCATAAAGGGCCTGCGCTGGCTGTCAGAGAATAATTTCAACCTGGCTCTGGCAGGCCGCACGGTGTGGGGCGAGGACGAAAGTGTTTCGCGGGCCGGCTATGCCGGATTGATCGCCGCGGAAAACCTGGCGGTCGATCCGGAAAATGCGACCCAGCTGGTGCTGTTTCCGGAGATGCGCCCGGATGGCGACCCGCCTGAAATCACAACCGCCTGTTGGGATATTCTGAACAAGGATCCAAACGAACTGATGTGCGCATCTCAGCGCATGGTGGTGAAGCGCAAAGGCGCCAAACGGGCAAGCGTCGTCGCCTGTACGCTGCTACCCTATGATGAAGAGTTCGAGCTTGGCGCCACCCTGGAAGAAGCGCGCCAGAGCGTTCGCCTCAATCACTCCTATTGTGCCAGTTTCTGTGTGCTCGGCGGGGGCAGCTGCTCGGCCTAGGATTTGGCGGTTTTCAGTCCGGAATAGCGCGGCTGATCGATTTCGACCTGTGCGATCGTGGTGGCTTTCAGATGCGCGATCAGGCCCGGCGTTTCACTCGTCATCTCGCCGGACCGTATCTTCTCACTCAGGTTGCGATTCAGATCGGCAAGATCACGAGAGTCCGTGGCGCCGAGTAACGCGATCAACCGGGTCGATTCTTCTGCTTCATAGGCCGGGCGCTGCTCCAGGTCCCGTAAAACAGTCGCGAGCGCATTGCTCGCCACACGCGCATGAAAAGCGGCGTGACCTTTGAGATTCGGACCGGCGGTTTCATCGATGAAATTCTTCACCGCCTGGACCAGTTCCGACACGCTGGGCTGATCATGCATGTGCCGCCTCCAAGAGATTGATAAGATCGATTTCGGTTTCAGAGACGCGCCGACCAATGGCGGCACGCTCGACGCTGGCATCGGCACCAGAGCGAAAGGCTTCATACATGATCATGCACATGATGCCCCATTTGAGCGACCCCAGCATTTCCCACCAATCGATATCATTTGGCGAGAAGGTCGTGCCGGTCTTTGCATTGTAGGCCTCAAGAAGATCGGCCAGATCGCCAAACCCGCCGACCCGGTTATGCGACTGACCGAAACGCCAGGAATTGACGCAAAGCCAGGCTATGTCTTCGCGCGGGTCGCCAATATGCGCGAGTTCCCAATCAAGCACAGCGACCAATCCGTTCTCATCGATCATCAGATTGCCAAGGCGAAAGTCCCCATGAACCAAGATAGACGGCAGAGGCGCGGGCGCGTTGGCCTTGAGCCATTGCAATGCCAATTCGAAGACTGGGCGGGGGGCGTCAAAGCCGCGATAAATCTCTTCATATTGCGCGATCTGCGCGAGGCCGTCGCTGGTTTGCAAGGCTGATGGCGCGCCGTCTAACGGGATGGAATGGATGTCTGCGAGGGCCGCGCCGCATTGCCCGGCCAATCGTGTGCGTGCTGAAGCGAATTCCTCGTTTCTAAGGATCGGGCGGGCAATCGTTTCGCCCTCGACCAGGCTCATCAGGAAGCCATCACCGATCCCGTCTTCCTCGGTCAGCACGTGCAGCACTTTGGGGACCGGTACGCCGGCTTTTTCTGCGGCCTGGATCAGTTTCGCTTCAGCGGGCAAGCCGATCGCAGCAGACGAGCGCGCCATGCTGGTGCCGCCCGGTGCGCGCCTCAAAATGGCTGATTCAGTCTTGCCGGAAAGCGCCCAGGTTTCTTGGCTGGCGCCGCCAGACAGCCGCCGAAACGAGTCGAGCTTGTGTTTTTCGCCAAAAACTCTTGTGAAAAGAGTGTGAAGGCTATTCTCAAATTCGGATTTGCTTCCCATCTTCGCCACAATTAACGTCAAACTAGGTATCGCCAAGCTATAACGCGCGGGAAGCCTGGCTGAGGAGCCGATTATGCCTAAGGGAAAAACCCCTGACGAGATGATCCCCAATATGGGAAAACCGAAGCCCATCGGTTTGTTCGCCTGGCTGCGCGGACGCTTCTTTGCCGGTATGGTGATCGCGGCGCCGCTGGCCGCGACCTATTTTATTCTGCAATTCCTGATCACCTTTATCGACAATCGGGTGAAACCGCTCCTGCCGCCATTATTGCAGCCGGAAACCTATACGAATTATGCGATCCCTGGGTTCGGTGTGGTCGTTTTGGTGATCGCGCTAACCGTGCTCGGCGCTGTGACCGCAAACTTGATCGGTCGATCGCTGATTTCGTTCACCGACCGAATTCTTAGCCGCATTCCATTGGTGCGGAACGTCTATGCCGCGATCAAACAGCTGACCGAAGTGCTCGCCAATAATCAGCAGGCGAGTTTCGACCGCTGTGTCATGGTCGAGTACCCCAAAAAAGGCTCCTGGTGCATCGGTTTCGTTTCCTCGCATGCCAAAGGCGAGATTGGCGCGAAAATGGGGACCGAGAAGATTGGTGTGTTTGTGCCAACCACGCCCAACCCAACGTCGGGCTTTTTGATCTATGTCGAAGAAACCGAGACCGTCTCTCTGGATATGACAGTCGAAGAAGGGGCGAAAATGATCCTGACGGCCGGCCTCGTCGTGCCGGATTTTGAACCGCCGCAAGAAACGGAAGCCCCTAAAAACGAGGCGGACGACACGCCATCAGTCGCTGAACCTGAGGTCGGGACTGAGAAGCTGGCTCAACAGGCCTAAGCCTTCAGCGCGTTTTGGATTGATCGTCTCGGCCGACTCAGAGGCCATTTGGGCATCTTTTGCGGCAATCTCGATTAAGTGCGCGTGCTGCGTGAAATCGATCAATTGGTAATCGACGAGACCGGATTGCGCCTTTCCGAGCAGGTCCCCCGCGCCGCGCAGCTTGAAATCCGCTTCGGCAATTTCAAACCCGTCCTCGGTTCGCCGCAATGTATCCAGCCGTTCGCGCGCTGTTTCGGTCAGCGGTTGGCGATAGAGGAGGATGCAATAGCTGGCCGCGCTGCCGCGGCCGACCCGGCCTCTGAGCTGATGCAGCTGGGCCAATCCGAAGCCTTCCGCGCGTTCGATCACCATGATCGTGGCTTCTGGCACATCGACGCCGACCTCGATCACCGTTGTCGCGACGAGAATACGTGTTTGCCCGGTCCGAAACGCCTCTAGTGCTGCATCCTTGTCGACGCCTTTCATCCGGCCATGGACCAGGCCGACATCCGTGTTCAGAGCGTCCTTTAGCATCGCGGCGCGCGCGACGGCCGAGCTGCCATCTTCTTCATCGGCATCGACCCGCGGGCAGACCCAGAAGACGCGTTCCCCGCGGCTTAATGCCCGGCCAACCGCACTGATCACGTCTTCAATGCGCGTATCCGGAATTGCGCGCGTCTCGACCGGCTGGCGACCTGCGGGCTTTTCGTCGAGTATGGAAACGTCGAGATCCCCATGAATGGTCTGGGCCAATGTCCTTGGGATCGGGGTCGCCGACATGACGAGCATGTGTGGAAACTTGCCCTTGCTCATGAGTTTCATGCGATCCGCGACGCCGAACCGATGCTGTTCATCAACTATGACCATCGCCAAGGTTTTGAAACTGACGCCTTCCTGAAACAGCGCATGCGTTCCGGCCACGACCTGGATTGAGCCGTCGGCCAGTCCTATTAGCGTCGCCTCACGCGCTTTGCCCTTGTCTCTGCCGGTTAGCACCGCGACGGAGTATCCAAGCGGCGATAAGAGCGCGTCGAGCGTGTCGAATTGCTGGCGGGCGAGTACTTCGGTCGGGGCCATGAAGGCCGTCTGGAACCCGCCTTCCGCGGCCTGCACGGCAGAGAATGTACCGACCAGGGTCTTACCGGATCCGACATCCCCTTGCAGCATCCGTCGCATCGGGAAGGGCTCTCCGAGATCGGCCATGATTTCCTTGGTTGAGCGGATTTGCGCCCCGGTGGGTTTGTAGGGCAAAGTGGCGACGAGCCGATTGAGCGCATCACTTTGCGGGGGGACAACATTCGCTTCGCTGGATCGCCTTGCAGCCCGAGCCCGAGCAAATGTCAGTTCTCGGGCAAGTGCCTCATCATAGGCGAGCCGCGTGCGGGCGCGTTGAGTTGCCTCCTCGTCCCAAATCTCAGGCGCATGCACCAGCTGCATGGCCTGTTTGAATGCCGGCCAGTTTTTTTGCGCCATCAGATTGGGATCGATCCATTCGGGCAAGTCGTCTGCAATCAGCTCCACGGCGGCTTTGGTGGAGGTGTGAACGCGCTTATTGGTTAGGCCCGCCGTCAGCGGATAAATCGGCTCGACAGGTGGCGGAAACTCGCCGCGCGATGGATCCATGACAAAATCCGGATGGCTCATCTGACGCTCGCCCTGCCACTCGGTGATTTTACCCGAAACAATCCGTTCCTTCCCCACAGGATACTGTGATTGCAGCCACCGGGAGTCGGCGCGAAAATAAGTGATGGTAAGGAAGCCAGATCCATCAAACAGCTGAATGCGGGTCGGCGCGCGATCATTATATGGCGCTTTCACTGCGTGCACTTCGCCTTTTACGGTGGCCACTTCCTCAGGGATCAGGTCATCAAACGTGTCTCGCGGGCGACGGTCGAGCCACCGCTCTGGCATATGCACCAATAGATCCCAAATCGTTTCGCCGTCGACCAGGCGTTCAAGCACTGGTTTCAGTTTCGGTCCGATGCCCGGTAAAGCGTCCAGCGGCTGAAACAGAGGAAACAATCGTTCGTCGCGCATGCGGTCTTATGCGCTGATCTGAGCCTGGGTTACAAGATATGATGCGGTGCGCGACAGGATAGCGCTGTGCAGAACGCCTTCGTCGATCTAGATTGCCCTCAGTAGGAGTGCAGATAATGAGCCAGTCGCCGCTTGATGAACGCCGTCGAAAAATCAAATTCCGCGCCTGGCGCCGCGGGTTTCGGGAGATGGACCTGCTGATGGGATCCTTCGCCGACGCCCATCTGGCGGGTATGAGCGATGACGACCTGTCTGAGTTTGAACGCTTACTGTCGACCCCGGATTGGGAAGTCTATGCCTGGCTGGTCGGTCAAAAAGACGTACCGGGAAACTATCAAAGCTCACTTCTTCAGCGCATGATGGAATTTCGCTACGAAGCCCATGCCGGTTAGCGCGGCGACAGCCTAACCCAGCGATGGACTATCCGACGCACCGGCCTATGCTGGCTGTGGAGGAAAGACTATGAGCCTGAATGTTGAGTCCACCGGCAGTATTTGCGGTGCTGTGGTAACCGGAATCGATTTGCGGGAAGATCTGTCAGACGACTTGGTCGCTGAACTTCGCGCGCACTGGGTTGAGAACAAACTCCTGGTGTTCCCAGACCAGCAGCTTTCGGACACAGATCTTGAGCGTATCACGCTCTATTTTGGGGAGTTCGGCGAAGATCCGTTCTTTGGTCATATAGATGGCCACGAACATATTGCGGCGATCCAGCGAAATGCTGACGAGAAGACGCCCATCTTTGCCGAGTTTTTCCATACCGATTGGAGTTTCTTGGAGATCCCGCCAGCGGGCACGATGCTGTATGGCATCACCATCCCACCACATGGCGGCAACACGCTTTTTGCCGATCAGGTCGCCGCCTATGAGCGCTTGCCGGACGATTTGCGCGACAAAGCAGACGCGCTGACAGCCATTCATTCGGCTGAACTCGGATACTCTCCGAAAGGCGTCTATGGCGATGACGATCAGGAGTCCGGGCGAAGCATGAAAATCATTCCGAGCGAACGGGCTCTGGAAAAACAAAAGCATCCCTTCGTTCGAACGCATCGGGAAACCGGCAAAAAGGCGCTCTATAGTTCGCCATCTTATATTCAGGGTTTCGTCGGTCTCGACGATGACGAAAGTCGTGCACTGATGCTGGCTTTCTATCAGCATCAAACCGCTGAGGATCTGGTCTATTCGCACAAATGGGAAAAGGACATGCTGGTCATGTGGGACAATCGCTCGCTCTTGCACGCGGCGTCCGGCGGATATGACGGCTATGATCGCTTGCTGCACCGGCTGACGATAGCTGATACGCAATTTTGATCTGTAAGGCTCAGAACAAAAAAGCCGCTCCGTTGGGAGCGGCTTTTTAATTAGGACTTGAAATCGACTATTCTTCGCCTTCTGGCGCCGTGTCGAGTTCAGCGGCTGCTTCTGCCATTTCAGAAGCTTGCTCATCAGCTGCAGCTTGTTGCTCAGCCTGAAGTGTTTCGATGATGTTTTCACCGGCGGCTTGACGCTCAGCTTCATCTTCAGAGCGGGCCACGTTGATGGTGATTTCAACACGGACTTCTGCGTGCAGGCGGATGCCGACTTCGTGCAGACCGAGGGTCTTGATCGGCGCATTCAGGCGAACCTGCTCACGCTTGATCTTGTGACCAGCGTCGCCCGCAACTTCGACAATGTCGCGAGCAGATACTGAGCCGTAAAGTTGCCCCGTCGCACCAGACTGGCGGATCAGGACAAAGGTCTCACCGCCCAGGCTGGAGCCTGCGGAATTTGCCGCGTCACGCGCTTCTGCGTTCCGCTTTTCGATTGCTTCACGTTCTGCTTCAAAGCGGGCGCGGTTCTGATTGTTGGCAATCAGGGCCTTGCCTTTAGGCAGCAGGAAGTTGCGCGCGAACCCGTTCTTGACGCTGACCTCGTCACCGAGGCCGCCCAGGTTTTCAACACGTTCGAGGAGAATGACTTGCATCGTAGGATCTCCTTACTTCACGGTGAATGGCAGCAGCGCGAGCATGCGGGCGCGTTTGATCGCCTTGGCAAGTTTGCGCTGGTTCTTGAAGTTCACAGCCGTGATCCGAGACGGGACGATTTTACCCTTTTCGGAAATGTAGCGCTGCAGAAGCTTCACGTCTTTATAGTCGATTTTCGGCGCTTTATCGCCGGAAAACGGATCAACCTTACGGCGACGACCGAAAGAACGGCGGGCCGGAATGTTGGTGATGTTGATGCCAGAGGTGTTTCTGGAAGCCATGATATTCGTTCCTTCCTCTAGTCGTCGCGACGGTTTTTGCGGCTCATCATTGGCGATGGGCCTTCGTCGTGTTCTTCGACCTTGATGGTCATGTAGCGCATGATGTCATCAGACAGGCGATGCTGACGCTCCAGCTCGTGGATCGCTGCGGCAGGGCCGTCAATGTTGAACAGGGAATAGTGTCCCTTGCGCTGCTTGTTGATCTGGTACGAAAGATTGCGCAGACCCCAATATTCGGATTTGCTGACTTTCGCGCCTTGCTTGTCGAGGAAGCCTGAGAGCTCTTCCATCAACGTCTCGACCTGTGCAGGTGAGATGTCCGGCCTCGCGATGAGGACGTGCTCATATAGTGCCATAATATCTTTCCCAAAGTTCTGGCTCGCGGCGCAGATGGGCGGGAAAACCCGTCTACGATGGCCCCTCTTGTCCGGCTCATTCCGGGGTCGAGGACCGCAAACCGTGCGAAGCGCGTCGTAAAGCGCAGCCAGACTTAGAAATCAAGCGATAAATACACGGTGGCGACGGGTTATTCGGCGGTGTTGCGCGTCATCAACGCCGCGATCTCAGACGCTGGCGTCACATCCTTCAAGAATTCGAAGGTTCCGGTCCCAAGCAATTCGCGCCCGGCTTTGATCACCGCATCCACCGCGACATTGGCGAGCGCGCCGCCGACACTGATCCGGCGGACCCCCATTTGGGCCAATTCTGAAACGGGCACCAGGCCATCTTTCGGTCCTAAAAGCACATTGAGCGGGCGATCCACAGAGGCGAGAACGCTGGCAATATCTGCCTTGCTGCGCAGACCAGGCGCATACAGCACATCCGCCCCGGCCTCCTGATAGGCCTGCAAGCGCCGGATGGAATCGGCAAGATCGCCATCGCCGGTGAAATGATTCTCGGCCCGGGCTGTAAGCGTGAACGGGAACGGCAGGTCGCGGGCGGCTTCAACGGCGGCCGCGACGCGCTCTTGGGCATGACCGATCTCGTAGAGCGTGTTCTCGGTTCCGGTAAAGTCTTCGATGGACCCGCCGACAAGCCCGGCCTCTGCGCCGAGCGCGATCGTTTTGGCGCAGTCTTCCGGCGCGTCGCCGAAGCCATTCTCCAAGTCGGCCGAGACGGGAAGGTGGGTGGCCGCGCAAAGCGCTCGGACATGATCGATCACTTGCGCGCGGCTGAGCTCATAATCGTTCACCCCGGTAGACCGCGCATAGCCGGAACTGGTGCTGGCCAAAGCCTGAAAGCCAAGATTGGCCATCAGCTTCGCCGAACCGACATCCCAAGGATTTGGAATAATGAAACAGCCCGTATCGTGCAGCTTCTGAAACGCTTCACCTTTGGCAGCTTGATCTGTCATCTAAACTCTCCATGCTTGAGGGCAGTTTTAGGCGGTGCGCGAAGAACCTTCCACCCGATACTTGCGCATCCTATCAGAGCGGCTTAAGCGGGCGCGAAATATCGTTAAGGAGCGGATATGAGCGATTTCGCATTCATTTTCCCAGGGCAGGGCAGTCAGTTTATCGGCATGGGCAAAGACCTCGCCGATGCGTTCCCCGCCGCCAAAGCTGTGTTCCAGGAAGTCGATGATGCTTTGGATCAGGACTTGTCTGGTCTGATGTGGTCTGGGTCTGAGGATGATTTGAAATTGACCGCCAACACGCAACCCGCGCTGATGGCGGTCAGCGTCGCGGCGATGCGAGCGCTCGAAGAGGCGCATGGCATTGGCGCAGACCAAGCCAAATTCGTCGCCGGGCATTCGCTGGGTGAGTATTCCGCGCTGGCCGCAGCAGGGGCGATTTCGGTCGGTGACTGCGCCGCTGTGCTACGTATTCGCGGCAATGCGATGCAAGACGCCGTGCCAGCTGGTAAAGGCGCGATGGCGGCGCTACTCGGGGCAAGTCCTGAGCAGGCTGGGGCACTTTGCGCCGCTGGTGCCTCAGAAGGGCCGTGCGAGATCGCAAATGACAATGCCCCTGGGCAGATCGTGATTTCCGGAGCTAAACCGGCGGTCGAGCTGGCGATTTCTGGGGCAAAAGAAGCTGGCGTGAAGAAAGCGGTTTTGTTGCCTGTATCTGCGCCATTCCATTGTTCGCTCATGCAACCGGCTGCGGATGCCATGTCGGCGGCATTGTCAGAGATTGAGATCAAAGCCCCGTCTGCGCCATTGGTCGCCAATGTGACGGCAACCGCCGGCACCGATCCGCACGCGATACGCCAGCAGCTTGTCGATCAGGTGACCGGCCAAGTGCGCTGGACAGAATCGGTCCAGTACATGGCCGCGCAGGGCGTCAAAACCATGATCGAGGCTGGCGCTGGAAAAGTTCTGAGCGTTATGAACCGCCGCACGGTTCGCGAATTGGAGGGCCTGACCATGGGGACTCCAGAAGATATACAAGCCGTCGCAGAACGCTTAAACGGCGCGTCTTAAGGGCAGGAGAGGGTTAGAAATGTTCAATCTGAGTGGAAAATCCGCACTGGTGACCGGAGCGACCGGAGGCATCGGTGAATCGATTGCCCGCACCATGCATGCAGCGGGGGCAGACGTAATCCTGTCCGGGCGGCGGGTTGAGAAGTTGGAAGCGCTGGCGGCTGAATTGGGGGATCGCACCCACATTGCGGCTTGCGATCTTTCAGACGCAGATCAGGCTGACGCACTGGTCGGCACAGCGATTGAACAGGCTGGCAAGCTCGACATTCTGGTGGCGAATGCTGGGGTGACCCGCGACAAACTCCTCATGCAGATGAAAGATGAGGATTTTCAAGGCATTATTCGCGTAAATCTGGAAAGTTATTTCCGGCTTTGCCGCAAAGCCGTACGTCCGATGATGAAGGCGCGCGGGGGTCGAATTATCGGAATTGCCTCAATTGTCGGGGTCACCGGTAATCCGGGTCAATCGAACTATTGTGCCTCAAAAGCTGGCATGATCGGCTTCACCAAATCCTTGGCGCAGGAAGTCGCCAGCCGCGGGATAACGGCGAACACGATTGCCCCTGGATTTATAGAATCACCCATGACCGACGTGCTCCCTGACGCGCAAAAAGAGGCGCTTCTGGGTCAGATTCCAGCCGGTCGATTGGGTCAGGGCGGCGATATTGCAGCAGCAGCTGTTTATCTCGCCTCCGACGAAGCTTCATATGTGACGGGACAAACCCTACATGTGAATGGCGGAATGGCGATGATCTGATTTCATAGCACTTTCCACAGTATGCGGGGCTTGGCGTTGTCACAAAGTGTGTGCTAACGGCAACACCATGGCTCCCGAGAGAGCCTATCCATCAGGCAGTATCAGAGAGGTATCCATGTCTGACGTTATTGAGCGTGTTAAAAAAATCGTTGTCGAAAATCTCGACGTAGAGGGTGATAAGGTTGTTGAGAGCGCAAGCTTTATCGACGATCTGGGCGCTGACTCACTCGACCTGGTCGAGCTGGTCATGGCGTTTGAAGAAGAGTTTAATATCGAGATCCCAGACGACGTGCAGGAAAACATCCGCACCGTCGGCGATGCAGTGTCTCACATCAACGCTCATATCGGTTAGAGGCTGATACATGCGCCGCGTTGTCATTACGGGTATTGGAATCATTTCGCCTCTCGCTGCTAATCGAGAGGCGTCTTGGGAGCGACTGATTGCTGGAGAGTCGGGCGCCGGACCGATCGATACGTTCGATCCGGAAAATACGGCCTGCAAAATTGCTTTCCAGGTTCCATACAAGGATGGCCGCGGCGGCGGATCAGAAGATGATCCGCACGCATTCGACCCCGATGCGATTGCCAGCGCGAAAGAACGCCGGCGGATCGATGAATTCATCCTCTACGCGATCGGCGCAGCTGATGAAGCGGTCCAGGATTCCGGATGGGTTGCTGAATCTCAGGAGCAACAGGAACGCACTGGCGTCTTGATTGGCTCTGGAATTGGCGGCCTGCAAAGCATCTATGATTCGTCGATCAATCTTTACGAGAATGGGCCACGTAAAGTGAGCCCGTTCTTTATCCCCTCAGCTTTGATCAATCTGGCGTCCGGCCAAGTGTCGATCAAACATGGCTTCAAGGGACCAAACCACTCGGTGGTCACGGCTTGCGCAACTGGCGCACACGCCATCGGCGATTCTGCCCGTCTCATTCAGTATGGCGATGCAGACGTGATGGTTGCCGGCGGCTCCGAGGCGGTGATTTGCGAACTCGCGATTGCTGGGTTCTGTTCCGCGAAAGCAATGTCGACCAAATTCAACGATGAACCAAAGCGCGCGTCACGTCCGTATGACGAAGCTCGCGATGGGTTCGTCATGGGCGAAGGCGCAGCGGTGCTCGTGCTCGAAGAGTATGAGCATGCAAAAGTGCGCGGCGCCAAGATTTATGCAGAGGTTGCCGGTTATGGTTTGACCGGTGATGCCCACCACATCACGGCCCCCGCAGAGGGCGCTGAGGGCGGCTATCGCGCCATGAAAATGGCGGCCGGCCATGCCGAACGCAACCTTGGTTTAACCCTCGATCAGATTGACTATGTCAATGCGCACGGCACCTCAACGCCGCGCGGTGACGAGGGCGAAGTTGGGGCCGTGGAGCGCCTGTTTGGCGATCACTCCAAGAACCTGTCTTTGTCGTCAACCAAGTCTGCCGTCGGACACTTGCTCGGCGCAGCTGGCGCGATCGAGACCGCATTTTGTGCGCTCGCCATTCGTGATCAGGTGATGCCGCCTACGCTGAATCTGGACAATCCAAGCGTCGAATCGCCGATTGACCTTATTCCGCACAAGGCAAAGAAGGCGCCGGTCCGCGCGGCGATGACGAATTCGTTCGGCTTTGGCGGAACTAACGCATCGCTCATCTTGAAGCAGGTTGACTAGATCCGCGACTAACGCGACCAATTAAGCGCTGGGGCCAAAATAGGACTTTGCGTCTGAATGCGTTTTCTTAAAGCTCTTTTCGCGTTGATTATTGTTGCCGCACTGATTGCAGGTGGCGGCGCAGCCTATGGCTGGTACTGGTTGCAGGGCAAAGTTGCCGAACCTGGGCCCATGGCCAAAGAGTACGAATTTACGATCGAGCGCGGCGAGGCGTTTGCCAGCGTCGCCGACCGGTTAGAATCGGAAGGCCTGATTGCCGACAAACGCGTTCTGCGTCTGAAAGCGCGCATCGATGATGTCGAAACCGACCTGAAAGCCGGGTCTTATGTCGTTCCGGCAAAGTCGAGCGTGGCTGAAATTCTGGATCAGTTCATTCAGGGCGACGTGATCGAGTATCGCCTGACCATTCCGGAAGGATTGACAACCGCGCAGATATTGCGTCGGGTCGAAGCGGCCACTGATTTAACCGGTGACATGCCTGAACGCACCTTTGAGGAAGGCGTGCTTCTGCCGGATACTTATGCCTTCGGCGCGAATACGACCCGAACTCAATTCCTCGAACGGATGGAAACGGCGCAGCAGGCCTTGTTGGAAGAACTTTGGCCAACCCGGCAAGAGGGCTTGCCCATCAGCACGCCTGAGGAAGCGGTGATCCTTGCCTCGGTGGTTGAGAAGGAAACTGCCAGCGCGGATGAGCGCCCCATCGTCGCCGGTCTCTTTGTCGGCCGCCTCAAAAAGGGCATGCGTCTGGAGAGCGACCCGACCATTATTTACGGCGTGTCCAAGGGCGAGCCGCTATACAATAAAAACGGCCAGCGCCGGACCCTGTACCGGTCTGAGATCGATCGAAAAACCGATTGGAACACTTATCAGATTGACGGCTTGCCCAAGACACCAATTTGTAATCCGGGCCGCGACGCGATCGCGGCTGTCCTTGATCCTCCGGAGACTGATTACGTGTTTTTTGTCGCCGATGGCAGAGGTGGACATCTGTTCGCGAAGACGTATGCCGAGCATCGAAGAAATGTCGCCGCCTATCGCGCCTATGAGCGTGGTGAGATCGCGCGCGAACGGGAGAATTGATGGGCATATCAGGGATGACCGGCTTTGCGCGGATCAGCGAAGAAGCCGAATGGGGGAGTTGGAGTTGGGAAGCGCGCAGCGTCAATGGCAAAGGCCTGGACGTGCGCGTAAACATGCCCTCAGGGCTCGAGATGGTCGATCAAGCGGTCCGCAAGGCGATTGGTTCCACATTCAAGCGTGGGAGCCTGCAAATCGGGCTGCGTATCGAATTGTCCGGGGCTGAGACTGTAACGATCAATGACGACGTCCTCGCAGCGCTCATGGCCGCGTATGAGCGGGCGGAAGGGGCCTTGGCCACCGGACCAGCGCTGGCGACCCTTATGGGCATTCGCGGCGTGGTCGAGCCGGAAACCCTGGCCATGAGAGACCTCGCTGAAATCGACGGCGCCCTCGAGGCCTTGATCACCAGCGGCGAGGCGGTCATTCGGGCGCTCCACGACCGGCGCGTGCAAGAAGGGGAAGAGTTGAAATCTCTGTTTATCGGACAATTGTCTGAAATGCGTGTGCATACGTCCGATGCGATTGGGCATGCGGACGCGCAAAAGCAGGCGATTGGTGAAAAATACCGGGCGCGGATCGCAGAATTTGATACCGAAGGCGCCGTTTCGGACGAACGTCTCGCCACCGAAGTCGCGGTATTGGCCGCGAAAGCTGACGTGACCGAAGAGCTCGACCGTCTGCAAGCCCACATTGCTCGGGGGCAAAACTTGATTGAAAGCGATGGCGCAATCGGGCGTGATCTCGGGTTTCTTGCTCAGGAACTGAACCGCGAAGCTAATACGCTTTGCTCAAAATCAGCGTCCTTGGATTTGACGAATGCCGGACTCGCGCTCAAAAGCGTCATTGATCAGTTCAAGGAGCAAGCCGCGAATGTCGAATAGTGCCGATCATGAGCCCCGTCGCGGTTTGATGCTGGTCATCTCGAGCCCTTCAGGGGCGGGGAAAACAACCTTGGCGCGGATGCTGATGAAAGAGTTTGACGATGTCGTTCTCTCCGTCTCTGCGACGACCAGAGAGCCGCGCCCGAATGAAACAGATGGCATCGACTATCATTTCCGTTCCGAAGCCGACTTTCGGGACATGATCGGACGTCGCGAATTTTTGGAATGGGCGAAAGTGTTTGATCGCTATTACGGCACACCGCGCGCCGACACGGTCGCACAGCTTGAAGCCGGCAATGATGTCCTGTTTGACGTGGATTGGCAGGGCGCCGATGCCTTGCACGATCAGATGCCGAATGATTGCGTGTCTGTGTTCGTATTGCCGCCCAGCATCGAAGCGCTCGAAGAACGACTAGCCGCGCGTGAAGGGTCAACGCCCGATATGGTGGCGCGGCGCATGCGCGACGCGCAAGCCGAGATCCTGCATTGGCGCCGTTATGATTATTGTATCGTCAATGACGATCTTGAAGAGGCATATGGCAAACTTCGGCGGATCCTGCTGGTTGAGCGCACGAAACGCCTGCGCGAGCACAAGCTGGAAGATCATGTCCGACGCTTGCTGGGTGAGCTTTAGTGAATCACTGACAGCTTGATCTTACCGGATAGCGTTTCACCGGATTCCAGCCATTTCAAACCCGTCACATCCTCCGCGAGCTGGCTGTTAATCGCATTGGGCGCGTGTGAGATCGGCTCGGCGCAGAAAAAGTCTTCGCCTGGCGGAACAAAAATCGTGGCATGACCGAACACCGGATCCGACTTCATGATGACGCCATGCGTTGGCCAGCTTAGCTCGATTGTCTGAGGTGAAATCGAATAGGTGGTGTCGAGCAGCAAGCGCTCTACGATCCGCGCGCGCGACAGGTCATTTGTGACCTTGATCGCGTGCGGCGTGTTTGCACCGGTTTCAGCATGCGAACACCAAACCTGCGTGGTTGGGACGATCAGCGTCGCGTCTTTGCGAGGAAAGTAGGGATGCCAGCCGAGACCTGCGGGCATCGCGCTCTCGCTGCGATTTGTGACGGACAGTTCGACGTTCAGATGGTCTGCGCCTAGCTTGAAACTCTGTTTCGCATCATAGTCCCACGGCCAAGCGTCGTCATTGTGATGATAGGACAGCGTCGCGCGGTCTTTTGCCTGGTCTTCCACTTTCCAGACATCTTGCCAGCCATGGCCATGCAGGGCGTGCGGTTCGGGCGGATGATTGGCGTGAAGGCGCACGGTTTCATTGCCCTTCTGGAAGGTGGCATTGTGGATCCGCCCGACAAAAGGCACCATCGGAAAGGCCGCATATTGAAGCGGGTCGAAGGCCGGGCCGACACGGTCAGGCGCCGGGCGGAGAATGTCCAAATCGCGATGCTGTAAGCGACTGACGGATCCTCCTGCGCACGGATCCAATACGAGGCGCATATCGCCTTTAGCCAGAGTCACCCGCATGAGAAGCCTCCCGGTATTTGTCCGCCAGCTTTCTGAACGCAGTCTGTGTCAGAGTTTCAGCTCGGGACGTTGGATCTATTTCGCAGGATTCGATCCATTGGGTAGGGTCTAGATTCACTGATTTCGCGAGGGGTTTCAGCGCGGCGCGGAGCATTTTTCGTCGCTGGCCAAAGGCGGCAGTGGTGACTTTCTCCAAACTGTTCAGATCCGGATACCGCGCGTCTTCCGGAAGCGGTTGGAAAACCGCCACTGCCGAATCCACTTTCGGCGGTGGACGGAACGCGCCGGGGGGTAGCGTGAAGGCGATATGCGCCTCGCACACCGCCGATGTCAGCACCGCGAGACGACCATAATGGCGCTCACCCGGTTGCGCACAGGTGCGCTCGGCGACTTCTTTTTGAAACATCAATGCCATTTCGCCGCGCCAGTGCCCGGCCTTCAGCCAGGTGATCAGGAGGGGAGTCCCGACATTGTAAGGCAGGTTGGCAATGATCATGGCGGGGGTGCTGGATTTGGCGACCGCGTCCAGCGCCTCCCACTGAATTTTGCGCGCATCGTCCTGAATGATCGACAATTGACCGTTCTGGGCTTCCGGCCAGGAGAGAAGTGCTTCTGCGAACCTTGAATCGGCTTCCACACAGGTCAGAGTGGCCGCACCGCTCTCGAGAATGGCTCGCGTCAGACCGCCTGGACCCGGCCCGACCTCGATAACATTTCGGCCTTCAACAGGGCCGGCCGCTAGCGCTGTCCGTCGCAAGATATCCGGATCAAAAAGAAAATGCTGCCCAAGCGCTTTGCGGGCGCGGGCCTGCGTCAGCTCCGGGCGCTCAGCCATTATAGGCGTCCCGGTTGGTTCGCATTTGATCGGCCAGAGCAATGGCAGCGATCAGACTATCGGGTCGGCAGGTGCCCGCCGCGGCGGCATCGAACGCAGTGCCATGGTCCGGGCTGGTGCGGATGATGGGCAGGCCAAGGGTGGTGTTTACACCGCCCCACATGTCGAGCGTTTTGACCGGGATCAGACCCTGGTCATGGGTCATGGCAATGACGGCGTGGAACTGTCCGGTCAACGCCTCATGAAACACCGTATCTGCTGATCGTGCATCGCTGATATTGATACCATCGGCGCGGAGGTGCGCTGCGATCGGATTGATCAAGTCCTGCTCTTCCGTGCCGATTGTCCCATCTTCGCCTGCGTGCGGGTTGAGACCTGTGAAAGCGATCCTTGGGGATCTGACGCCAAAATCCCGCACGAGCGCGGTATGCGTGATCTCGGCGACCTGCGAGAGGCTGGACGGCGTGAGATGTTCAAGCACGCGCATCAGCGGCACATGAATGGTCGCCAGCGCCACCCGCAAGCCTCCACCGACAAGCATCATCACCGGCTTGATCTGTTGGCTCGCATTGGCCGTGCAGAGCTGAGCAATGAATTCTGTGTGGCCCGGATGAGAGAAGCCCGCTTGGTAGAGCACCGCTTTCGATATCGGATTGGTGACGACGCCACTGGCGGCGCCGGTCAGGGCCAATTCGGTCGCTTGAGCGATGCTTCGAATGGTCGCCTCCGCACCTGCGGCTGACGGTGTGCCGGTCTCGATCGCGTCAAAGGCATCAATCTCGACAGGAATGATGGGCAAGGCGCGGCTGAAGACCTCATTCGCTTGCGCCGGTGTTTCAATCGGCTCAACCGGGATATCCGGTGCATAAAGCCGGGGATCGCCAAGCACGAAAAATACCGGACTATTCTGCGCGGCTCTCGAGTGCCAGGCGGCTTTGGTGATTTGCGGGCCGCACCCTGCCGGATCGCCCATAGTGACGGCGAGCGGTGGAAGAGGGGGTGTCAAAACCGTCTATTGGCGACGAATAATCGTCGCTTCGCGTCGCAGGTTCCGCAGGCTGCGCTCTGAGATCATTCCAAGTTGCTGACTATACAGCCGGTCCTCGATCTGATCGCGACTTGGCACAGCTTCCACATTATCCCTGCGATCGCAGACATACATGACCGCCAAGGTGCCCGATTGCGCGAAAATGTCCGTTGGCTGGCCGATCGCGGTATTCAGAACCATGGCTTTGCCTTCTGGGCCCAGATCTTCGACATTCAGATTATCCAGCGCAACGGATCTCAGATTGCTGTCTGCGTCGGCAACCGCTTCGATGCCGGCACAGTTTTCGATTTCGTCGACCGCGGCTTGCAGATCGGTTTCTGATCCATTGCCAACGGTGAGGCGGTTCACGTCGACCACTGTCGTCGCGTCCGATGGATCGCGCTTGGCCCGCATATTTATCAGGTAAATCCCGTCATCAACAACAATCGGCGCGGTCAGGCCGGGATCGGTCATTGCTTGCAAAACGGTTTTGCGCTCGTCTTCGAACGTGTCGAGCACGATCCAACCCATGTCACCGCCAGTCGCGGCGGTTGGGGCGGATGAAAAACGCTGCGCCGCCACTTCGAATGGCGCCCCGGCGCGGAGTTGATCAAGAATCGAGTTGGCGGCGGTGAGCGCCTGAGATTTGTCTTCTTCGGTGGGGGCATAGAGGAAGATTTCGGAGGTCAGATATTGCTCTTTCTTAGCATCGGCCTGCAGACGCTTCAGCTGTTCCTGAATCTGGTTGTCCGAAATTCGAATGCGAGAGCCATAAAGCCCGCCCATGATCCGGCGCCACGCAATATCCGCGCGCGTCTGATCTTCAAGGCTCGAAGGATTGACGCCAGACTGCAACAGGCTCTGGACCAAAGAATCGCGCGTCAGTCCCGATTGTTGGGCAAGCCGATCAATCGAGCTTGCGATCTCATTATCTGTGACTTCGACATCATATTCGGCCGCTTCCTGCAATTGCAGTTTTTCGTCGATCAGCTGTTCCAGCGCCTGGGCAGTGATTTGTTGCACCTGCTCCGGTGAGGGTTGGCGCCCGCCCAGGCTGAGCAGCAGCAAACGCGCCCGCTGCCTGACATCCGTGAAGGAAATCGGGTCGTCATTCACAACCGCCACAATGCCTTCGATCTGCAGGGTTTCAGGTTCGGTCGGCGTGGCCGTTTGAGCTGTGGCAAACGCGCTTCCCGCGAAAACCATACATGTGGCCAAAGCTAACGTCCGTAACATACTCTATTTCTCCCGAGGCGGTCTCCAGCCCGTGATTTAACCAGCCGGAACATAACGTCTGGTGAACAATGCGCAACGCACGTGGCTGCAATGTGTCGATCGCGTGCTGAAAAATCAGTCGATGTCGTTCGAACCAAGCCCGCCAATGGTCTTTAGGGCAAAGCGGAAACGGATCGAGTCGGTGGGGCCGAGCGTTCGGTCAACGGCTTCAGATCGCTCGAAGGAAATTTCAAATCTCGAACAATCATCTTCATAGGCGACGCCGATGGATTGGCTGATATCACGGGGGTCAGAGAGATTCCCGGCCGGGTCGACCCGCCCCGAAATGTCTCGACTGAGACCATAGAGGAAATAGTAATTGTCGGTGACCTTGAAGTCAGCGCGGACCTGAATACCTTCATCATCGAGCCCGAAATTCGTGATATCGCCATCGATGCGATAGTAGCGTGCATTGCCGCGGAGGCGCCAGAAATTGGTGCGAACGCGCGCATCGATTCGATTCAGGCTCAGATCATCATCATCCAATCGAACGCGGGTCTCGATTCGCAGGGGATTGCCAAAATCCGCTGAAATGCCGGCCACCCAATCCGATACGGTTCCATCGAGGTTGGATCCGACGTCAAATACAGGGTCACTCATATCCCGCCAGCGCCGCCCGCCGAGAGCGGAAACGGTCATGCCATTTTTCCAACGCGCGGTGACCGACGCGCCGAGGGAGGCCTTGCTGCCGCCTTCATACGTGTCAAAGCCGGACGCCGCATTGGCTTCGAACAGGGAGGTTTCATCAAGCTCGTAGAACAGGCTGTCCTCAATCGGTATATCGGAGTCATTTGTCCCCGACGTCCCGTACGCGACCATCGCCTCTGGCTCGACGAGCAAATCGATATATTTGCCGGGCCGATACAGCGGATAGGACAGGCGCGAACCGATGCTGGCCACCCCGCGAGAGACATTGCTGACACCGCTGGCTGTATTGTCGAGCTGATAATAGTCAAACCGGCTCTCAGCGAATGGATTGAGCAGCACTCCGCCCGGGAGCACCCGCGTGGTGCTCCACTCTGCGCCGCCTGATGCGCGATAGCTGTCGACGCCGATCTCACGTTCCAGGATCGCGGTTGAACCAGACAGCGCGACGGTCCCGTAATCTCCGAAATCGAGAAGCTTCTCGCCATACATCAGAGGCAAAGCGCGCGGCAGACGCGCATCGGTATCATTGTTCCGATTGGTCTCGAAGGTCAGCAGAGCGCTGTCAAAGTACCAATCCTGGCCCTGCGCCTGGGTATAGAGCTGATTGAGCAAATAACGCGGCTGGCCCGCATAAAGGCCGCGTTCGCTGTTTTCGCCTTCAATGTCATATCGGCGGGTATAGAGATCGTCGCTGACCTGTTCGACAGCAAATCCCCAGCGCCAGCCAGGACGAATGGAAAAGCCACCATCGGCAAAAATGTGACCGCGAACTTCTTCCTCGCCAAACTTTACGCCGTCTGAGTCAAAATCCCGTTCGCTGGTAATGCTGACATCTGCGGTGACCGAACCCGACCAGAACCGCTTTCGATACTGGGCTTCGAGCAACGGATTTACATTGCCCATGATCTTTGGCGAGATGGTCAGATCGGAATAGGGTGAAATCGCCCAGTAATAGGGCTGTTGATAGTAGAGACCCAGTTTCGATGAGGTCCCGAAATCAGGCGGCAGCAAACCGGAGCGGCGATCAGAGCTCGGATCGGGATGCGCGAAATAGGGCAGGTAGAAAACGGGAAACCCGCCAATCTCCAGAACCGCATCGCGATAGGACATCATCTGCGCTTGCTGATCGAGCACCGCTCGCCGGGCCCGAAGCGCCCAGGTTGGTCGGTCATCTTCGTCGCAAAGTTCGCACGACGTATAGACGATTTTCTCAAGCGCGTTGTAGCCCTCCGATGATCGGACGGCGGATTCCGCAACAGCGACACCGCCATCTGCGGTCCGGGTTGAAAACCCGATCGCATAGCCATCGATCAGATTGCTGTCCGTCTCGATTTCATCGGCGTAACTTTCGCTGCCATCAAGATCGATGACCACAACATTGCCGACAGCGCGCACACGGTCTGTATTGCGATTGAAGACGAGGCGATCGGCGCGCAAGACGCGGCCTTCATAGGTGGCCTGCACATTGCCTTCCGCGATTACGGAGTTCTCGGCCTCATCGACATAGATATTGTCTGCGTCCAGCACCACGCGGGGCGCTTCGGCCACCGGTTCAGCCGCGGTTTCCTGAGCTGTCGCGAGGCCCGTTTGGGCAAGGGTCGCCACAAAAATCAGGAAACTTGTCCATTTGTGCATTCTGCGACTCCGAGACTCTAAGACACTAGTCGCATACGCCTTGCCTATCGCAGCGTCCAGCCGCGCTGCCGCCAACAGGTGTGAAATATCAGTCAGTTGTGGCTTTGGTGCGTCGCTCAACCCATCGCCAGAGAGGCCAGACCGCCTGGATGTGTCGTGGCGACCCCGCTGAGTTCGAGCTCAACCAGAATGGTGGCGCAGCGAGGCGTGCCGACCTTCGCAGCCCGCGCGATCTCTTCGATCAGTATCGGCGTAGGACTGAGGGCGGCGCGCACCGCCGTCTTTTGAGCCTCAGGGATTTGGTCAAATGGCTCGGTCTCTGCGTCATAATCAGGAGGCGGCGGAGCATTAATGGTTGGTTTGCGCGGGACAGAAAGCGCGTCGATGACATCGTCCGCATGTCTCACCAGAAGGGCCCCCTCTCTCAGCAGGCGATTCGTACCCGCATATCGGGGATCGAGCGGCGAGCCGGGGACCGCAAAGACTTCACGATTTTGCTCCAATGCCGTCCGCGCGGAAATCAGGGATCCGGATCGCTCGGCCGCTTCGATCAATAAAACGCCTTCCGAAAGCCCCGTTACGATTCGATTGCGGCGCGGGAAATCGCGCGCTGTGGCGCGATATCCGAACGGGGATTCGCTCAAGAGCAGGCCCTGGTTGCCGATGGCACGATAGAGCCGCTCATGCTGGGGCGGATAGATGTGATCGATGCCGCCGCCCAAAACGGCGATTGTGCCCCCAGTCAAACCGGCTACATGGGCTTCGCCATCAATTCCGCGCGCCAGCCCAGAGACGATGACAAATCCAGCGTCTGACAAATCCCCGGCAATTTGCCGGGCAAGCTGGCGACCGGCCGCTGAGGCTTGCCGGGCACCAACAATCGCGACGCAGCGCCGGGCCGCGATGGTCACATCGCCGAACCCCGTCAAAAGCGGCGGTGGCGGAGCAAGCTGGTTGAGGAGCGTTGGATAAGTGGGCTCGTCGGCGCAGATCAGCGTCGCGCCAAAAGTGGTTAGGTTTTCATATTCCGCTTCGATTTCCGCCCGATCAGGGATGGCGTGCTTCTTGCCAGTCGCGGTTAGGCCCGGCAAGGCCTTGAGGGCCGCTTTTGCGGATCCAAATCTCGAGAGCAACTGGAAAAAAGTCACGGGGCCAACTCGGTCCGTCCGTGCCAGCTGCAGCCAATCGAGGTGTTTATCGGTGATCGGTCCCCCAGACCCAGTTGCTATTTTGCCTTACTCCCGAATTTCGACTCCGTCCCGTTCATTAGTCGCTTGATATTATCGCGATGCGTCCAGAATACCAACAAGCTTAGCGCAAGCAGGAGGAGGGAGGCAAACTGGGTCTCTCCCAGCAGATAGGCGCCGATCGGCACAAAGGCGGCTGCGGCCAAGGCTGAAAGGGAGGAAATGCGCGTCAACGCGAACAGTCCAAGCCAAATCGGCCCGCCAACGGCAAGCGCCAAAGGGGACGCAAACACCAATAAGCCGGCATAAGTGGCGACCCCTTTGCCGCCCTTGAATCCCAACCAGATCGGATAGCAATGGCCAAGAAATGCAAAGGCGCCTGCGACGAGGCCGACATTTCGCTCGCCGGAGAGATAGGTCAGGAGCAAAACCGCCAAACCGGCTTTGAAACTGTCCAAGAGCAAGGTGGCGAGCGCCAAATCCTTACGGCCTGTCCGTAACACGTTCGTGGCGCCAATATTGCCCGAACCAATCTCTCGGATATCGCCGAGGCCGGCAATCCGTGTAATCAGCAGTCCGAACGGGATTGATCCCAGTAAATAGCCTGCCAAAGCGGCGATCAGAAACAAATACATGCAGCCCTCTTTCTGGCGCTGCTTATGCGGTGCGCAGAAACAGGCCGTCAAGCGGCTATTGCCATACTCGAAACCTAAGAAGGCCGCAAAAACTGTTAAAAATCAACGAGAAGTCGCGAGTTTCTCGAAATCGCAGTGGCGGAACGCCACGTCGCTCATATTCGCGCCAATAGATTAAGCGCCTGCATGGTTTCGGCGCTCAGATAGCCGACCTCAAGCCCATGCGCGACCTGGAATTGTTCCAACGCAGCCTGGGTTTGCGGCCCGTGAATACCATCCACGGCCGCCGTATAACCGGCTTGCGAAAGCGCGCTTTGCGTTGCGGCCACGGTGGTTTGGGCCCGCTGCGCTCGACAGTCTACCGGTTGGCAAAGCGTCGGATAGACGCCGAGCGCTTTGAAGGATTCGACCGTCATATAGCCGCGCGCCAGGGCTTCATCGCGTTGAAACTGTTCCATGGCGCCCTGAGTTTCAGGGCCATAAATCCCATCAATCTTGATCGCATACCCGCGCTCTACCAGGGCTGTTTGCAGGTTTCGGACGGTTTCACGGCTGGCCTGTTGGTCGCAGAGGACTTCGACCTGAATGAGTTTTGACGCCTGTGTCACCACGGTTCGCTCAACGTCTTCGTAACGCGCCGGTACGGAGATGATCTCCTCGCGCGCGGCTGCCAGCTGTTTTTGGTAAGGAATGGCGGCGAATTCCCCTGAAACCGCGACACGACGGGAGAAAGCGGGGCGTTGCACCACCTGTTTCGCCACGCGCTTATACTGCGCCGGCACGGTTTTCGTCACCGTTCTGGGAGGATGCACCATTCTCGTATGTTTGACCGTGCGAGTCTTGGCAGGAATGGTCACTTTGCAGAGGATTTCCGTGAGCTGAGATGTCTCGCGATCTGTAATATTTGTTGCAGTTTCAGAGACAGACTGACCGTACAGCGCTGTTCCACGTTTCCAAATCGTCTTGGCGGGTTCGATTTCGATGGTTTCGGTCCAGGTTTCGTATTTGGCGGGGATATCGACTTGAATTTGACGCTCTGGTTCGACCAAAACCGTTTCATATACGGTCGTATAGAGCGGTGCGGCCGTCTGATAGGATAGGCCCGGATCTTTGACCATCACGCGCAAGCGGCGATGCTCATAGGTCGCCGCGATGCGGCGAACCTGCTCATAGCCCGGCTGCACAATCTCTCGGCGCATCACGTTTTCGGTGATCTCAGGCGTAAAAGCGTTAGCAAAACAGTGTTTTGCGGGATCCGGCTCAACAAAGGTCGGGGTCGACACAGCCGACGCTGTCCCGCTAAGCGCGAGCCCCAAAACGACCGCGCTGAATACATGCCGGATCAATCTCAGCATCTAAACCCCAACAATTTCCACAGAGTTTTAGGGCCGGGGCCTTTCACGCCGGTCAATCGAATAGATAAAAATCGATCTATCGAGGGAATCTCAGTCTGAATTTTTCCATCGCGGCCAAATGTGCGATTGCCTCTGCAAAAGATTACCAATCTGTTGAGAATCCGGTTTGACTTGGGTGTCAGGTTCTGACGTAATTGAAATGATTCAGAAATAATCGCACGTTTGTGCAATAGGGCTGTACGAATGTCCAACGACGCAGAGCCACGCAAGGCGGGCCCAAGAGGGGCGAACCGGGAACGCATCCTGCGGGCGGCTCTGGACATCATTTCCAAACGTGGCGTCGACAAGGTCACGCATCGCGCGGTGGCCGCCGTCGCCGGGGTGTCACCAGGAACGACGACTTATCACTTCGCCACGCGGGAAGACCTCGTTCGAGACGCCTTCTCGCTCTATATCGACGATTATCAGCGCACTTTGGTTGAAACCCTGACTCAGCGCCCGGTTGAAACGCGCGAGGATTTCATTCGCTTCCTGGGCGGGATGACGACCCTGAACCCGGCTCAATCCGGCCTTGAAGCCATAGAATACGAAATGGTGCTGTTTGCTGGACGCGACGAGGTGATGCGGATGCGAGTCGCGGCTTGGTCTCGAACCCTGGAGAGCTGGCTGTCCGATCCGCTCGAGCGATTGGGCGCGAGTCGGCCCTTGGAGGCGGCGCGAATGCTGGTGGCGATGTCACGTGGCAGCGAGTTCGAAGTTTTGTCCCGAAGTCAGGAAATCCACCGCGACCAGTTCGCCTCGCGCCTGAGCACGCTCCTCAACGCTGTGTTGCGCTAATCGTCCAGATTGGCGAGCCGATCGAGCGCGGTTTGCAGAATGATCGCTGCGGCGGAGGCATCGATGGTTTCTGCCCGGCGTGCGCGGGTCATGTCTGCTGCAAGCATCACACGCTCGGCCTCAGCGCTGGAGAGGCGTTCGTCCTGAAAGACGAGCGGAATGTCGCGAAACCCAAGAATATTGTGCGCCAGCGCCTTGGCGGCCTGCACGCGCGGGCCCGAACTGCCATCCAGGTTGAGCGGCAATCCGATCACCAAGCCGGTGGCCTCACGCGCATCATAGATCGCAAATAGCCGATCAAGGGCAGGGCGGAGCTTCTTGCCGCGCGCAATGATTTCAACAGGTGACGCGATCATTCGCAGACCATCGCTGGCCGCAACGCCGATGGATTTGGCACCGGGATCGATCCCCAGAAGTGCGCCGCGGGCGGGCAAGTCTTGCAAGTTCAGTTCAGGCATGGGCTTGTCTTCGGCATCACTCGCGCGTATCGCTGCGCCGGTCAATTGGAGTTGTCCCCATGAGCGTCACCAAAGATGATGTCCGCAAAGTTGCCCGCCTCAGCCGAATTGCTGTGCCGGAAGGCAAGCTCGAGGCGCTGGCCGGCGAGTTGACCGGCATTATGGGATGGATCGAACAGCTCAATGAAGTCGACATTGAAGGCGTCGAGCCGATGACCTCGGTCGTCGCGGCCAAATTGCCCATGCGAGACGATGTGGTCACGGATGGGAACATCCAGGACCAAGTGCTCGCCAATGCGCCCAAATCCGATGAAGGGTTTTTCGTCGTCCCGAAAGCGGTCGAATAAGACTCTATTGAAGCGAGGCGGTCTCGAGCGTTTCTTCGGTCGGTGACTCCGTTTCACCCTCGGAATCCTCTTCCTCAGCCTTTTCGGCGGCGTCCGGATCCCATTCATAGATCGCTCGGACGCGACATGATTGGCGCAGATCCTGCCGCTCAAATCCAAACGCGCTATCGGAGGCGAAAATGCGATCGCCTTTTCTCAGGCAGCTGGAGAATGAATCAATGGCTAGCGATTGCGCCCAGTCGAGCTCAAAACAGCCTCCAAAGGTCTCAATCAAATAGCGATCCTGACCTTCGCGGATCACGACCGCGCGGCGCGTGGTCTCTCCGAAAGAGTCGATGCTGCGGGTGAAGCAAACCTTGTCGATTTCATCACCGCGGCGAATGTCATTGGCGAAAACTTGTTCGGCTCGATCCTGTTCGCGTTCGGCGACCGCTTCAGGCGAAGTATCGGTGGCGCAAGCGGCGACGGAGAAGAGCAGGACGGCGAGAGCGGTACGTTGGGCTATCATAGCAGCTCCTATTGCGGTTTACGGTCTTGCGTCCCTGTATGACCTTAAATCACAGTCGAGATGAATGATCGACAACAAACCGCCCGGATAACGGCGATTTGTACTTGCTTCGCGGGGGCAAGGCGGCATACGAAAGCGCCAAAATATCTGGATATAGGAGATCGCATGAGCGAGCTCACAAAACTGACGCTGACCGGGGCCCTGGACGGGCTTGAGAAGGGTGATTTTTCGGCTGTTGAGCTGACCCAGGCCTTTGTCGACGCGATCGAGACGTCGAATGATGCCCTCAACGCCTATGTCGTGAAAACGCCGGACCAAGCCCTCAGCATGGCCGCAGCGTCCGATGCAAGACGGGCCGATGGCAAAGCTGGGCGTCTGGATGGCGCGCCGCTGGGCATTAAGGATCTCTATTGCACCAAGGGCGTTCGCACCACGGCATGCTCCAACATTCTGGGTGAGTTCACCCCGACCTATGAAAGCACTGTCACTCAGAACCTCTGGGATGAAGGCGCGGTCATGCTGGGCAAGCTGAACATGGACGAATTCGCCATGGGCTCGTCCAATGAAACCTCTCGCTTCGGGCCACCGTCCAATCCGTGGCGACGGGGCGGCGGCAACGCAACGCTGACCGCTGGCGGTTCTTCCGGAGGCTCGGCCACAGCTGTGGCGTCTGATTTGTGCCTCGCCGCGACCGCGTCTGATACAGGGGGCTCGATCCGCCAGCCAGCCGCATTCACCGGCACAGTTGGCATCAAGCCGACTTATGGCCGGGCGTCGCGCTATGGGATGGTCGCGTTTGCAAGCTCACTCGATCAGGCAGGTCCGATCTCCAAGACCGTTGCCGATGCCGCTCTGCTGACGGAAATCATGTGTTCGCATGATGAAAAGGATTCCACCTCTCTGAACGTCGCCACACCCGATTGGCTCTCAGAAGTAGGTAAGGGCGTCAAAGGCATGAAAATCGGCGTTCCCAAAGAGTATCGCGTCGAGGGGATGCCCCAGGAAATTGAAGACCTCTGGCAGACCGGGATTGAATGGCTCAAATCCATGGGCGCCGAGATTGTCGACGTCTCCTTGCCGCACACCAAATATGCACTGCCGGCTTATTATATCGTGGCGCCGGCTGAAGCCTCGTCCAACCTCGCCCGCTATGATGGGATGCGATACGGGGCGCGGGTCGATGGCGACGGATTGACGGGAACCTATGAAGGGACGCGGGCCGGGGGCTTCGGCGCTGAGGTCCAGCGCCGTTTGATGATCGGCACCTATGTGTTGTCGTCTGGCTATTACGACGCCTATTATTTGCGGGCGCAGAAAGTCCGGACACGCATCTTGCAGGATTTCGAGACCGTGTTTGAAGATGTCGATGCATTGCTGACGCCGACCTGCCCAAGCGCCGCCTTCGCATATGGTGAAAAGACCGATGATCCGGTGCAGATGTATCTCAATGATATTTTCACCGTGACCGCCAACCTGGCTGGATTGCCGGGTATATCGGTGCCTGCCGGTGTCGATAATGACGGCCTGCCGCTTGGCTTGCAGGTGATCGGAAAAGCGCTCGACGAAGCCACCTGCTTCCGCGTCGCTGGCGCGCTGGAAGAGGCGGCCGGGTTCGTCGCAAAACCGGATAAATGGTGGTAGATTGAGGCCATGAGCAGCCGCGCGCGCTTCTGGGTGATCACGCTCGTCGCTTTTGTCATAAGCTGCGTGGTGGTCTTGCTGACCGCGTATAATATTGGGGCAGATCCGTTTCATCCCCGTTCGCGTCACATCTGGGCCCTGTCGCTGATTGCGGCGGCTTACGCGTCGGTCCGGATTGCCATGGTGGTCAATCGGTTCATCGCGGCAAGCGAGCGCGAGGATGGGGGATCGTTTCTGAGCGGCCTGCCGCTGATCGGCAAAAAGGACCATGCGATTGACCGCCGTATGGCCGAGCGCCGTGCACGGGTTGAAGCGGCCCAGACACGCGATAAAGACAAGACAGATACGAAAGAGGATGCAGGCGATGAGTGAACGCCCGACATACACGCTGAAAGGCGATACCGGCGATTGGGAAATCGTACTCGGCCTGGAAGTACACGCGCAGGTCGCCTCGAATGCCAAACTGTTTTCTGGCGCGTCGACGACGTTTGGCGCTGAGCCGAACCAGAATGTCTCGCTGGTCGATGCAGCCATGCCGGGCATGTTGCCCGTGATCAATAAATTCTGCGTCGAGCAGGCGGTGCGGACGGGGCTTGGTCTCAACGCTCAGATCAACAAAGTCTCGCGCTTCGATCGCAAGAACTATTTCTATCCAGATCTGCCGCAAGGCTATCAAATCAGCCAGTTTGAGCATCCGATTGTCGGCGAAGGCGTCATCGAGGTGGACGTTGAACCCTCACATGGCGATCCGGCTTATGCTTTTGCGGTGCGGATTGAGCGCCTTCACCTGGAACAGGATGCGGGCAAGTCCATCCACGACATGGACCCGAGCGCGACTTATGTGGATCTCAATCGGTCCGGCGTTGCCTTGATGGAGATTGTCTCCAAACCGGATATTCGCACGCCGCTCGAAGCGGCCGCTTATGTCAAGAAGCTGAAAGCCATTGTCGTCGCGCTGGGCACGTGTGACGGCGATATGGAGAAAGGCAATCTGCGCGCGGACGTGAATGTCTCTGTGTGCAAGCCTGGCGCGTATGAGAAGTTTCGCGAAACCGGCGATTTCGGTCATCTCGGAACCCGTTGCGAAATCAAGAACATGAACTCCTTCCGTTTCATCCAGGCGGCGATCGAGTTTGAAGCGCAACGCCAGATCGAGATCATCGAAAATGGCGGAACGGTTGATCAGGAAACCCGTCTTTACGATCCAGATAAAGGCGAAACGCGCAGCATGCGTTCCAAGGAAGACGCGCACGATTATCGCTATTTCCCGGATCCCGACCTTTTGCCGCTCGAAATTGATGATGCCTTCATCGAAGGCATTCGAGTGAACTTGCCGGAGCTTCCGGATCAAAAGCGAGCGCGGTTTGAAAGCGAGTATGGCCTATCGCGCTATGATGCCGGTGTTTTGACCTCCGATGCCGAGAGTGCTGATTTCTACGAGACCGTCGCAAAAGGCCGAGACCCGAAACTGGCCGCCAACTGGGTGACACAGGAACTGTTCGGGTATCTCAACAAAGCCGAGCTTGCACTGGCGGATTCGCCTGTCTCCGCGATCCAGCTTGGCGGATTGATTGACCTTATTCGCGACGAGGTGATTTCAGGCAAGATCGCCAAAGATGTCTTCCAGCGCATGATCGATGGCGAAGGGGATCCTGCCGATATCGTCGAAAAGCATGGCCTGAAGCAGGTCACCGATACTGGCGCGATTGAAGCGATCATCGATGAGGTCATCGCCGCCAACCCGGATCAGGCCGCTGCCGTGAAAGAAAAACCGAAATCCATGGGCTGGTTTGTCGGACAGGTGATGAAAGCGTCTGGCGGCAAGGCCAATCCGCAAGCGGTCAACAAGATACTTCGCGACAAGCTCGGGCTTTAACGGGTCAAGGCAAAAGCAATCCGCAGCCAATGCCCTTCAGCACCGCGCTGATGCGATTGTTGACGCCAAATTTTGCAAAAACCCGTCGCAGCATGGTGTCGACCGTATTCTCGGTCACACCGAGTTTCTCGGCGATTTCCTTGTTGGCCATCCCATCGGCGACAAGCGACAGCGCCTCCATCTCGCGTGGGCTTAACGGTTTTTCCGGATCATCACCATTGATCTGTTCGACGTCGAAATAGCGATTGTGCGTCTGCAGACAGGCAAATTGCAGCGCGACGAGTTGAGCCGGTGATAGATCCAACCGTTTGTTCTTTGCGGTGAGGCTGTAAATCGCAATGGTTCCCATCGGGCCGTAGACGGGAACGGCGAGCCCGTCCAAAAAGCCATCCCGCTTATGCGAGGTAAAGATCATTTCCTGCTGCGCATTAATCGAACGCTTCTCGCGCACATCCTGCCAGTGAAAGGGCTGCGCTTCTTTCAAAGCTTGTTGAATGATCGGATCGATTTTGACGAAATTCTTGTCGACATAGTCTCGCGCATAATCGGCCGGGAAATTCTGCCGCACGAGTCCGGTGCCTGGCGCGATGGCGCGCAACCTTTTGGCCATGATAAAATAGGCGCTGTATTCGATACCATACTGCGCCATATGCTGGTCGAACGCATGGAACAGGGCTTTCGCCGAGTCGCATGCAAGCGTTCGCTGGATAAAGCTCTCAAGCGTTTCCATCGTCCCCTCACGGCGGGGAGTTTAGCACATCACGCCAAAAAAGGGCGAATTTTCTGAGCGATGTCCTCGAGATGCGCGATATCCGCCATCTGTCCTGCGGCGTGACCGCCCAGCGCCCGACCCGTCCAGCGCGGAATGATGTGGAAGTGGAGATGAAACACGGTTTGTCCGGCCGGCGCACCATTGAACTGGGTGACCACCAGCCCGTCTGGTTGAATCCCTTTTTCGACGGCCCGCGCCACGGTTTGCACGACTTCCATATAGGCGCCGAGCTTCTCGGTCGGCATGTCCAGGAAGTTTCGCGCTGTCACCGCTTTCGGGATCACCAAAGTGTGGCCCTCCGATTGCGGGAAAACATCCATGAAGGCGAGCGCCACGTCATCTTCATACACTTTCACGCTCGGCATCTCGCCCTTGAGGATCTTGGCGAAAATATTGTCGGGATCATAGTCGGCGTGGAGGGTCATACTTGTGGCTCCTGAGCAGGCTTCTCTGGCTGAGTGGTTATCAACTCCCACAAGAGAAACAAGCCAATCAAAAACAGAAACACAAATCCTTCGATGCCGGGCCCAGGAGGCGACACGCCGCGACCGAACGCGATTGCAAACCACATGTCGGTTGGTTGCGGGTCCGGCACCCATGCCCTCGGAATGATCTGGTCGAGCCAATAAAGGGCATAGCCAGCGACGAGATTGAGCAATCCGAACCAGATGACAAGCATACTCAGGGCGCGCCATCGCCGGTTTTTTCGGGGTGGATCATATGACCCTACAACGTCGCTCAAAAGATCGGGAGCGACGGTAACAGAGTCGATGATCGTTTGTTTTGCCCGCTCATAATCGGATATTGCGACACGCACATGGACCCCGCCGAGCGCGGGAATCATGCCCCAGTCGATTGCGGCGTGTCCTTCATTGTCCAGAGCAGCCCAGATATCATGCGAATTCAGCAAGCCGACACAAATTTGCGCCTCGGTCAGCGTCGCGCAACGGCGCAGGATGATACTATCGCTCATCCATCCTTCTTAAACGGTGTTCGCTTGGTCAGATAAGCGTTTTCATGTTCGACCGCCTGGCGTTCCCGGGCGAGATAATCATCAATCGCCTCTCGCAGCCCCTTATGGGCGATCCAGTGCGCAGAATAAGTGGTCACCGGCGCATAGCCGCGCGCCAATTTGTGTCCGCCTTGAGCGCCGGCTTCGACCACGGCGAGCTGATTTGCGATGGCGAAATCTATGGCCTGATAATAGCAGGTTTCAAAATGCAGGAATGGGCGCGGCGCCGTACATCCCCAATAGCGACCATAGAGGGTGTCTGAGCCAATCAGATTGAGCGCCCCGGCAATGGGTTGATCATCCTCGCAGGCCAGAACCAGCAGAATGTGCTCTGACATCCGCTGGCCCAGCAGCGAGAACGTCTCGCGGTTGAGATACGGATACCCCCATTTGCGCGAGCCCGTGTCCATGTAGAATTCAAAAAACGCATCCCAGTGATGCTCTTTGATATCGTCGCCGGTCAGGTGTTTGAACGTCAGCCCCGCTTGCGCTTTTGCGCGCTCCTTGCGCAGGTTTTTTCGTTTTGATGATGACAGGGCGGCGAGAAACGCATCGAAGTCTGGATAATTGTCATTGCGCCAGTGAAATTGCTGATCGGTGCGGATCAGCAGGCCCAGATCGTCCAATTGCTCAGCCTGCCCGGGCTCGGCAAAATTGATGTGCAGCGACGAGAAGTCATTCTGAGCCGCGATCTGGATGGCGGCTGAAACCAGCGCATTGCTCAGGCGAACCGCGTCTGGGCCCGGCTTTGTCAGCAATCTCCGCCCGGTCACGGGGGTAAAGGGCACCGCCGCCAGAAGTTTTGGAAAATAATCGCCCCCGGCACGTTGATAAGCCTCGGCCCAGCTATGGTCGAAGACAAACTCGCCCTGACTGTGGGTCTTGGCGTAAAGCGGCATGGCGGCGATGATCGCATCATTCGGGTCTTCCACTACGACGTGGCACGGCGACCAGCCGGTCTCCGGAATAGCTGCGCCGGAGGCTTCCAGGGCTTCGAGAAATTCCCAGGTCAGGAATGGATCGAACGAGACCCCGGCGGGATTGGCAACGGCGTTCCAGGCCGCCCGATCGATCACAGCCATCTCGGTAACTATGCGCGCTTTAAAAACCGTTTCGTCCATGAGGCCTTATGTATTCAAAATATGGCGCTTTGCGAGCGCTGGATCGAAACCTTCGAAGATTTGACTGTCAGTGAGCGGTGACAGGGCATGGCACATTGCTTCTTCAGTCACCGTCCAGGCGATGAGGGGCTGGCGATCACGCTTGGATTGCAGTGAGGCATGCGCCGCATCGCTGACATGGCAGGCAAAGTAATCCACCTCAGTTTGTGCGATGGCGGTGAGATCCTTGTGACCGGTTATTTCCGAGGCGATGATCAATTGGCCGCGCATCAGTTCGTCGGGCAAGGCTGCGACCGCGAGCGGCGAGAAACTCATCGCCGCAGCAGGTCCGGCATAGTCCATGAGCAGCGCGGAAACAGTCGCGGCGAAGGCAACCGGGTCGGTATCTCCATCAATCTTCAACTCGCATAGAAGGGGTGTTTTGGCGGGCCAGTGGCGCAGCAGATCTGTTAGGCCAACGATCTCGCCGCCGCCGTTCAGGGGCAATCCCAATAAGTCTGAACTCTGCATTTGCCCAACCGCGCCATCCCTGGCGGTCATCCGATCGAGCACAGGATCGTGAAAGATGATCGGCACACCATCGGCGGATGGCCGCACATCAAACTCGATCCCAAGCCCGGCATTTGCTGCCGCGAGGCAGGCCACCAAACTATTTTCGGTCAAGCCGCCTTCAGTCCACAATCCGCGATGGGCGTAGGCAAAATCCGACAGCTCAAATCGCTCAGCCAATCTCGAACACACCATCCACTTCGACGGCGACCCCTAGAGGCAAGACCGGGCTTGCCACGGCCGAGCGCGCGTGACGCCCCGCCTCGCCGAACACATCCACCATGAGATCGGAACAACCATTGATCACCTGCGGAATGGCTTCAAAGTCCGGATGCGCATTCACGAACCCGCCAAGCTTCACCACGCGTTTGATCTTGCTGAGATCACCCGTCGCGGCCTTGCATTGAGAGATCAGGTTTATCGCGCAAAGGCGTGCCGCCGCTTGGCCTTCTTCCAGGCTCATCGTCTCGCCCAGTCGCCCTTTGACAAGCCCGTCTGGGCCAACGCTGACTTGGCCAGAGATGAATAGCTGCGAGCCGGTTATGACAAAGGGAACATAATTGGCCACCGCCGCCATGGGTTCAGGCAATTCAATTCCGAGCTCTGCAAGGCGGGATTCGGGAGATGACATGGTTCGTCCTTCTAATCGTCGTGTGATGCTAGCGCTACCGCCGCAGCGACGCGGACGCAATCAGGATTTTCTGGCTTTGTCTCGCGCCAACCGAATGGATCGTCCGGTGACGACGGATCCATCCCCGAACCGCGACCGCGCGGCATCGCTCGCACGTTCAGCCTTTGCACGTTTTTCGACCCCCGGATCGACCAGATCGCGTGTGTCCCATCGGGCATCCTCCAAGTGCGAAATCCCTATGCCGATCAGGCGATAAGCTTTGCCCTGCTTGGTCTCGCGCTCGAGTAAGGGCTTTGAATATCGAAACAGGACATTGGCCAAATTGGTCGGCGTCGGAATCGTGACCGATCGGGTCAGATTGCGAAAATCCTTGGACTTGAGCTTCAGGGTTATGGTCGAGCCTTCGACATTATTGCGTTTCGCCCGCATTGCGGTTTCTTCGCAGACTTGCCAAAGGCGATCTTCGAGCAGCTTATAGTCTGAAATGTCGTCATTAAATGTCCGCTCCGCCGAGACCGACTTGCGGATGCCGTCGGTCCGCACAGGGCGATTATCAATGCCCTGGGAGCGCTGATGTAGCCAAAGGCCGGTTTCGCCGTACAGCCGGATCAAATCGCGCGCTTCCGCTACCTGTAGATCTGCGACGGATCGATACCCGTCGCGTTCAAGCTTCTTGGCGAGTTGTTTGCCAACACCGTGGAGAAACCCGACGGGCTTGTCGGCCAGCATCGCGACGGCTTCAGATTTGGCGAGCAGCGCAAATCCCCGGGGTTTATCGAGCTCGCTGGCAGTCTTTGCCAGGAATTTGTTTTCTGAAAGCCCAATCGAGATGGTGATCCCGATATCCGTTTCGATTTCGCGCGACAGGCGGGCGAGCGACCGCGCCGGGAAGGCCTCATTCACGCGCGTTGTGCCGGTCAGGTCGAGGAAGCCCTCATCAACGCTCAACATTTGAACTTTCGGGGTCAGGGCCTGAAACTTCTCCCGAATCTGTTTCGACGCGGCAGAATAAGCTTCCCGTCGCGGTTTAACGACAATGGCTTCGGGACAGGCTTTCAGCGCCTTGAACATGGGCATCGCTGAGCGCACCCCATTCAATCGGGCAATGTAACAGCAGGTCGCAACAACGCCGCGTTTGCCGCCGCCAACGATGACGGGCTTGTCTTTTAGATCCGGATTGTCGCGTTTCTCGATCGCCGCGAAGAAGGCGTCGCAATCAATATGAGCGATGGACAGCGTTTCCAGTTGCGGATGCGATACCAGACGATAGGAGCCACAATTGGGGCAAGCCTCCGCAAGGTCGGAGACATCAGCATCGCAGTCTCGGCACATGGAGGGCATAGATGTTCATGCCATGTTCCGGGTTTTGGCGCAATTGGAAAAGAAACGTTAACGAACCCGACTATAAAAAGAATCGGGGCAGAAACGATCCCTGATGATTCGGAATCGCAGTCATGGCGAAACAAACCGCTCAGAAAGTCCTGATCGTAGAGGACAATGCGTTGAATATGCGCCTGTTTAGCGATTTGCTGGAAGCCAGCGGTTACGAGACATTGCAGTGCACAGATGGCGGCAAGGCTGCCGCGCTCGCCGTCGAGGAACAGCCTGATTTAATCATCATGGACATCCAGTTGCCGGAAGTTTCGGGCTTGGATATCACCCGCTGGCTCAAGGATGATGAGCGCACTGCGTCGATCCCCGTGCTCGCCGTCACCGCTTTTGCCATGCGAACGGATGAGCTTTTGGTGCGGGAAGCGGGTTGTGAAGGCTATTTGTCCAAACCGATCCAGGTGCGTTCTTTTTTGAAGACGGTTGATGACCTGATGCCGAAAGCGAAAGCGTCATGACAGCCCGCGTCCTGGTCGTCGACGATATCGAGGCCAATCGCCGCCTCGTTCAAGCCAAGCTTGAGGCGCGCTATTACACTGTCATGCTCTCGCATTCTGGCGAGCACGCGATCAGCAGCGCGATTCACAAGCAACCCGATATCATCCTGTTGGACGTCATGATGCCGGGCATGGACGGCTACGAGGTCTGTCGCCAGCTAAAAGCCAATATCGCCACGCGCCACATTCCGATTGTGATGCTGACCGCTCTGACCGATCGCGATGACCGACTGCGGGGGCTAGAGGCGGGGGCGGATGATTTTCTGTCCAAGCCGGTCGATGATTTCGCGCTCTTTGCGCGCTTGGAGGCTCTGTCACGCTACAATGCCGTCGCCGATGAGCTTCGCAGCCGCGAGGCGGCGAACCCGCACACCGCTAATCTGACCGAGCATGAGCTCAGCACGCTGTCCAAGCCAGCCAGCGTGCTGGTGATCGATGAGAATAATGAAGAAGCGCGAAGCGTTGCGAAAGCTCTGCACCGCGTTGGCCATCATGCCGAAACCTGGATGGACGCCCAGAAGGCCGGGATCAAGTTCAAGGAAATCGATATCGTCGTGTTGGCGCTTTCAGGGCAGCGGCACGACGCTTTGCGCCTTTGCGCGCAAATGCGGTCGCTTCGTGAAGCGAGAGACTTCGCCATTATCGTCACCTGCGATGAGGACGATCATCAACGCGCCGCTGAAGGGCTTAGAATAGGGGCCTCAGACGTCATCCAGACCCCATTGGATGTCCAGGAGCTACAGGCGCGTGTCGCCACACAGGTGCGGCGCAAACGCTATATTCAAATCCTCCGAAACCGTGTGGATACCGGGCTCGAACTTTCGGTCATTGATCAGCTCACCGGTCTGTTCAATCGCCGCTACATGCTGGAGCGTTTGCAAGTCTGGATGCAACGCTCCGCTCTGGACGGAAAACCCGTTTCAATCGTCGCGTTTGATATCGATCACTTTAAATCCGTGAACGACGTTCATGGCCATGAAGCTGGCGATCTTGTGTTGCAAGAATTTTCCGAGCGCTTGCGGACCAATATCCGTCCCAAAGATATTGCGTGTCGCCCTGGCGGAGAGGAATTCCTTGTCATCATGCCGGAAACGCCGGGCGATATGGCCTATATCGGGGCGGAGCGTATTCGTCACTCGATCGCCTCCGATCCGTTCCTCGTCGAACGCAAGAATCAGGAGATCCGGGTCACGGTGAGTGCGGGTGTTGCCACCCATTATGGCGAGGACGCGCTGCTCGCTGATCTGCTGCACCGGGCTGACCAAGCGTTGTACAAGGCCAAGGAAAACGGTCGCAACCGGATTGAGAAGATCGCGGCATAAAAAAACCGGGCACATAGCCCGGTTTTCTCAATCAGGATCGAAGATAGATCTTATTTGATCTTACCTTCTTTGAACTCAACATGCTTTTTCGCAATCGGATCATACTTCCGCTTGACCATTTTCTCGGTCATGTTGCGTGGGTTCTTCTTCGTGACGTAGAAGAATCCAGTGCCTGCAGTCGAATTCAGGCGAATTTTTATCGTTGCCGGTTTGGCCATGACGGTGCGCCTTTTGTTAAGGGCTGAATCTCGAAAACGCGTCTAATGATGGGTTGTGAGACGGAAGTCAACCACGCGGACGCATCAAATTCGGTCTGAAGAGTGACCGGACCGGGTCCAGCGCAGAAATGGCGGTCCGAGCGCGTCTTCTCCGCCGAGGCGCATTTCAATTTCATCAAGCATGAACCGGGTCACGCTTGGTAGATCGAGATCACGCGAATCCTTGATCGAGACCCATTGCAAATCATGCAATTCTGCGCCGTCCAGAGGCGGGCGATCATCGATCAGCACCTTTTCAGCATCGGCCATGAAGAAGCGGGCGTCAAAGCGTTTTGGACGGTAGGGCGGGGTCACGGCGCGTCCAATGAACCGTAAATGTTCAAGTGCCGGAGCAATATCCAAGTCATAGAGCGGTTGCCAGCCAGCAGGCGCTTTCGCCGGCATTTCAGCCGATTGGCCAATCAACAGTCCGGTTTCCTCGAACGTCTCACGAATGGCCGTCAGGGCGAAGGCGCGCGGAAGCCGGCGGGACTGAAATCGCAGCCGCGCTTCCTCGACCCCAGCAAGTTCGCTGTAACTGACGACACGGCCATCCTGTGGATCGACGCGGCCACCCGGAAACACGTATTTGTCGGGCATGAAGTCATGGCCGCCCGAACGTTTGCCGAGCAGCACGCGCGGCGCCGCCTGATCGCGGCGGATCAGAATTAGCGTCGCCGCATCACGCGGGCGCGGGCTGGGGCGATCGGTCTGAATGAGTTCGCCTTCATCCTCGCCATCATATGCGTTTCCGAGATCGGGTCGTTTCATCGCCGCTTTCTGCCTTTACCGCCGGGCTTTCCTTTGCCGCGACTGACTTTGCCAGAGCCTTTGCGTCGATCATACCGGTTCCCCCGCGTCCGGGGCTGTAGTTTCTCGCCAGGACGACGGGGTTTGGGGTCGGAAATGAGTTCGAGGAGCAGTCCGCCTTCCAGCGGTGTCACTTCAGACAAGCGGACCTCAACCGTTTGGCCCAGCTCATAGCGTTTGCCGGATTGCTCGCCCACCAAAGCCTGGGCGGCTTCGTTGAAGCGCCAATATTCGTGGGAAATGCGTGAGGCCGGGCAAAATCCGTCGGCCCCAGTCTCATCGAGGCGAATGAACAAACCAGATGCCGTCACGCCGGTAATCCGTCCCGAAAACTCAGCCCCGACCCGATCGGCCAGGAACAGCGCGAGATAGCGATCGGTTGCCTCACGCTCAGCCGCCATAGAGCGCCGTTCGGTCTGCACCAAATGTTGGGCGGTTTCATCCAATTGCGCCGCTTGCTTTTCGGTCAATCCTTCCGGACCGTAGCCGAGAGACTGGATCAAGGCGCGATGAACAATCAGGTCGCTATAGCGGCGGATGGGGCTGGTAAAGTGGGCATACTTCTTCAGATTTAGGCCGAAATGCCCGATATTTTCAGGACTATAGATGGCTTGGCTCTGGGTGCGCAGCACGATCTCAGAAACCGCCTCGGAATGTTCGGTTTCGTCGAAATCCAGGAGCAGTCGATTGAAACGCTTGGTTTGTGTGCGCTCACCGACGGGCCAATCGATGTCGAGCGTTTTGAGAAATTCCGACAGGGCGGCGATTTTTGCGTCCGAAGGGGCGTCGTGGATGCGGTAGAGCAGGGCGGTGCCCAGCCGTTCCAACTCCTCAGCGGCGCAGACGTTCGCCTGAATCATCATTTCTTCGATCAATTTGTGCGCATCGAAACGCGCTTTGGTCTTGATCCCGGCGACGCTGCCATCCTCGGCGATCTCGACCTTGCGTTCGGGCAAGTCTAGTTCAAGTGGTCCGCGTTTCTCGCGAGCTTTGCTGAGCGCGGCATAGGCCTCCCATAAGGGACGGAGAACTGGGTCCAAGAGCGGTGCTGCGCGGTCGGTCGGGTTGCCATCAATCGCTTGCTGCGCCTCCTCATAGGAGAGCGCCCCAGCCGATTGCATGGTGGCGCGCATAAAGCTGTGCGATCGCTTGGTGCCGGATTTGTCGATAAAGATCTCAACGGCCATACAGGGTCGTTCTTGGCCTTCTTTCAGCGAACAGGCATCGGCGCTCAGCTCGAACGGAAGCATCGGGACCACTCGGTCGGGAAAATAGGTAGAGTTGCCGCGTTTCAAGGCTTCTTGATCCAGCGGGCTGTCAGGCGTGACATAGGCGGCGACGTCGGCAATCGCCACGATGATGCGATATCCGTCCTCCAATCGCTCTGCGAAGACGGCATCATCATGATCGCGCGCATCAGCGGGGTCGATGGTGATGAGCGGTGTCTCGCGCAGATCCGTGCGTTTCACACTGGCCGGGACATGCGTTTGGGCTTGCTTGATGACCGTGTCGGGGAACTCTGTCGGGATATCATGCGCGGCGATGGCGAGCAGCGAGGCGGCGCGTGGATCTTCGCGGCGGCCAATAATCTCAGTGATGCGCGCGCGGACCGGCCCATAGCCCCGTTGCGGCATCGGCATGGCCACGACGAGATCGCCGTCCTCCGCGCCGTTCACATCGGCTTCGCGGACATGCAGCTCGTGTTTGATTTTCCGACTGGCCGGCTTCACGCGCCCGCCGCGCGCGGTTCTGAGATACACACCCGTGACCGGTCGTTCGTCGTCGCGCTTTTCGAACAGTTTCATCAATCGGGCTGTCCAGATGCCGCCGCGCTCGCTGATCCGGGCAAGACCGCGATCCCCGATGCCGGGCGCAGGGCCACGCATCTTCTTCGAATAGCCGTCAAAAATGAGATCCGGACCATAGGGGCCTTCTTTGCCCGAGGCGCGCGCGATCAACTCCCCATTCTTGTCTGTGCGTTCAAACACGATGACGGAGGTTGGTGGCGGAACATCAGAGCGTGCCCAAGCGCGCTTTCCGGTTTTGGTCAAAGTCCCATCGGCTTCCAAGTCTTTGAGAATGGCGCGCAGGGTCTGGCGTTCGCGGCCTTTCACTTTCAAGCCGCGGGCGATGTCTTGTTTGCTGGTCGCGTCCGGATTTTCTTTCAGGAAGTCGAGGACGGTTTGACGATCTGGAAAGCTCATGGCGCGCGCCATACAGCAAGTCGCCGACTTTGGCTTGTCTTATTTGGCAGAGCGCGCAGCGCGCCGAGATCGCTTTATTCGTCGAGATTGATCCGCATTTCGAGCAAATAGCGACTGAACCCGGCTTTTTCGTAGGCTTTCACCGCTGATGCGTTTTCAGGGTAAACGGTCAGGTGAATTTCGGGCAGTCCATTGTCGCGAGCCCAGGCATACAGATGATCCAGAACAAGGCGATTGACGCCTTTGCCGCGATGCTCAGGGACGACATAGAGAAAGCCAATAAAGGCATGCTCGCTCGGGGTGAGATAATGCCTCGAAGCTTTTCGCTTGGCATAGCCCGAACCGATGAGGTCTCCGTTCAATTCGGCGACGGCGACTTCGGCCTGGTCGGAGGCAATCAACTCGCCGACATCATAATAACTGATCGGATCAGGTTTGAGCGTATGATCGTATGGGCGTTCCGCTTCGATGATTCCTTGTTCAAATGTCAGCAGCACAGGCAGATCTTCGGGCTTGGCAGTACGGATCAGAACGGAGTTTTGCATGGCTTGGCCTAATGCGACCAAAACCGATTTGTCCAGCCATTTCAAAGCCTCTTTGGCCTGATTTGGATGATCGGAACGGGTAATATTTCAACTTACCCGTAAAAATAGAACACAGAAATACTTTATTTATCAGTAAAAGGGATTAGTATTCACAGTGTCCATGAAAATAGACATTGAATCTGCGTAAAAACAAAAACCATCGGGGCGTGTTATGCCCTGATAATTGGGAATGCGCAGATGGAATTGAATGCAGAACTTCTTCAATTTTACCAGTGCAAGACATTGGCGGACTTGCTCGATCACGCGGCAGAGGTGTTCGAAACCATTGGGTTTTCGCACCTCGTGCTGAAGTGGAGTCCCTCCGCGGGGAACAACTCGAAAATGCTAAAGAACAGCACTGTGGTCTGGAGCAATTTCAAACAGCGTTTTGGTCAACAAGCGCCGAAGGTTTCGCGCCTCTTGCAGAACTCGGTATCAGTGGGCCTCAAAAGGGCGCGACAAAACACACTCGAATTACAAACCTGGCGACTCGGATTGGAGAAACCTTATTGCGTTCGCGCAGATGCCCCGAACCTGTTCTTTCTGACCAAATATCAGAGACAGATCATATGTGATTTCGGCGAGCGCGAATGGAGTGAGTTTGTCGCCCAGCCTTTGTCAAAAGAGCGCGAACGCGTCCTCGTCCTTGAGGCCAAGACCCAAGGTCTGGTTTCAAAGCGCGCGTTTGAGGATGCGCGAACAATATTCTCGGTCTTTGATTGCGTCTATCAGTGTTTGCACCGTCCGGTCAGCCCGGCCAGCCCCCTCGCGGGAATCGCGGCAAATGATCAAACTGAGCCGGTGCTCTCGCGCAGAGAGGTGCAATGCCTCCATTGGCTGGCAGCCGGTAAGACCTTCTCTGAAGCAGCGATCATTCTCGACATCTCAGAACGCACGCTTCGTTTCCATGTCGGAAACGCCAAGCGCCGTCTCGGGGTCTCTACGACCATGCAGGCCGTTGTCGCTGCAGCCATACAATATGGTTTCGATCCGAAGGACACGCGACATTCCATGTACTTCACCAGTCGCTTGCCGATTCAGACTGAAGCTTTGAAGGTAAGCTGACGGCGCGGCGGTCACTCAGAATAAGTGATCGTCGCGTGTCCTGAGATATATTTCCCGTCCAGAGTTAGGCCTTGGGCCGGGTCCGACTTGGTATAGGAATTGTGGGACGAGCTTTGGCTGTGCTTGAATTTGCCGGTGCCTTTTCCCGTGCCATGATCAAAGGTCCAGTTTGACGTATAGGTCGTGATCGGTTTGTCGCCTGAGACTCCGCAATATTCGAAGAACTCGACTGAGGCCTCGTAATAATTATTGCGTTGCTGGTCGCCGTCCTTGTCCTTGTAGTAGGCATAGACTTTTCCAATGGTCGGCGTGCAACCGCCGCAGGTTGGGGCGCATTTATTGCCGGTGGGTTGAATGCCAACGACCCCATATTCTCCGGCTTTGACTTTTTGTCGATTGACGGTGTCGCCTTCATATTTCAAGCGTGCATGCTTTGATTGGCCATCATGCAGTTCGAAGGTCAGATCTGTGTCTGTATTGTTGGTGATCCGCAATTCGAAGATGGATGATTCTGCGCTCGCCGCGCCAGCCGCCAAGCCATAGCAGATTGCCGCGACCAGCCCGGTTGAAAGACCTTGGACTTTCATCTCACTCTCCTGATTTTGAATATTATGCGTCGGAGTGTGCGCGCATCTCCGAGCAAGAAAACTGTCCGATATGACAGTCGAGCCCGGCCGGTCGTTCCAGTAGCAATAGAGCCTTCACGTTAGTCGAACCGAGGGAATGTTATGAGCAAAATTATCACCAAATCGATCTCCGCGGCGGTGGCCGGGACCCTATTGGCGAGTGTGGGCTTCAGCGGTCCGGCGAACGCCGCCTCCTCCAAAGAAGCCGAGTACACCCGTTCTACGTGTGAAGGCGCTGATGCAGTTTGCGGCGTCATCGTCATGGGCAATGCCGGGTCTTACACGCTCAGCTCCGTACAGTTGAAGGCGCACACGGCGCAATATGACAATGCGCATCCATCTTGCGCCAGCATCAACAAAAAGCTTACGCGCGATGTTCCGGCGGGCAATTATGACGTGTTCACCGTTCCAGCGAGCTGCTCCTACAAATTGAAAGTCAGCATTAAGAGCGGCAACAGCAAAGATAAGAACATCTATTTGACGCCTGGCTGCAAGATCATCGCGAAAGTCGATGGCACCGTGACATCGAACAGCTGGAAGACCCTCGAAATCTCCGCCCTGGCCGATCAGGTGCCGACCAATAGCGATGGCAAACCGATTGATAGCAATGGCTATAAGTGCGGTAAGCTCAGCGGCGCGAAATGACATTGAGTCCATGCGCGACGGATCGGTCGTGTTAGCAGATAAAAGATCGCGGCATCTTGGTCGAGGCGCCGCGATCTCCGCGTGTTTGCTGCTCGCGAGCTGCGTCTCGGATCCGACCTTTGCAACCGGGCCTGCGCGCGAGGCCTGGTTGGACGCATTTCAAAAGCAGACCGATGCGGCCATAGAGCAACGGCGGCAGACGCGAGACGATGAGATTCGGAATATCGCTGTTCGGGCGGGTCCAACACCCGGGGAACTCTACCTGTCCGTCGACTTGCACCAGGCAAAGCTTTCAAGCGTGATTGACCAAATCCTGCAGTCTGGATCGTTTGACTATCGCGCCAACCCAACTCACCTGCCGGGGCGGATCTCGGCCAAGTTTGACGGGCAACCCTTGGTGCCCGCGCTCAATGTTTTGCTCGAGGGGACGGGCATGCTGGTCGAAAAACAGAATGACATCCTGATCTTCTCTTATGCGAGCGCGTTTGAAATCAGCGGCGAAGATGGTGAGGATTCGGGGAGTATGACGGTCAGCCGCGAGATTCGGCTGGAAGAGATTGAAGCGTCCGATGCCGTGGACTTGATCGCAGAGCTGTATTCGGTCGAGGATTTTGATGATGACACGCGGCCACTGACGATTAGCAGCCTAAGCGAATTGAACACGGTTTATGTGTCTGGCCCGCCAGATCTCGTGCAGCAGGCCGTTAGCATTCTGGCGCGCGCGGATCGGCCTGTGCCGCATGTCATTATTTCTGCGCTTGTCGTCGAAATCGATGTCTCTTCGGTTGAGCGCATTGGCGCGAATTTGACCGATCTCGCCGCCGGCAGCTTCAGCATTTCGAGCATCGTGCCCACCGGCACGTCTGAAAATATTGTTGCGACGTTTGAAGAGCTGGCCGGAAATACGCCTCAACTCACCGCGACCATCAATTTTCTGGCTGCGCAAAACGCCGCCCATGTCCTCTCTCGACCTTATATCGCGACGCGCAGCACCGAGGCCGCGACGATCGAGATCGTCGATGACCAATTCGCGCGCGTCACGATTTCAGGGGATGACAGTTCGGTCATCACCACTGACTCGATCACCGCCGGTATTTCAATGAACATCACCCCTGTGGTCATGGCCAATTCTTCCATTCGCGTGGATTTGAGCATTGAAGACTCGCGCTTCAATGCCACAGCAGGCGATATCATCATTGCCAAAGAGCGCAATGCCGCGACCTCGTCGATGATTGTGAAGAGTGGCCAGACAATCGTGATTGGCGGCCTGAATTCGCGCTATCGCGCCAGCGAGCGGTCAGGGTTCCCTTGGCTGCGCAAAGTTCCGATCCTCAGTCTCTTCACGGCGGAGCAGGGCGCTCTGGAGACGCGGGAAGAGCTGGTCGTCTATTTAACGCCTTATGTCTGGACGCCTGGCTTGGAGACACCCATTCCGTTGCAAGACGCTTTAAAGCCCGAAACTGAAGACCTGCTCGGGCTTGAGCGGCTCGGCTTTGGAGGTGGCGAATGACCGGCGGTGGCCGCTAGGACTTTTTCGCCGCCGCCTTTTTCTTTTTCGTCGTGCGTTTCTTCTTGCCACCCTTGGCTTCCTTTGCCGCCAGGATTTCGAGCGCCTGATCGATATTGATCTCAGTCGGTTGCATATCCTTCGGCAAAGTCGCGTTGGTTTTCTGGTGCTTGATGTAAGGTCCATAACGACCATCAAGAACCTGCAACGGATCGCCGCTGCTCGGGTGTGCGCCGAGATCCTTCAGAACCTTTGGTGCGGCCCGCCCGCCGCGACCCCCGCCTGCGCGCTTGTCAGCGATCAGAGACACAGCGCGGTTGAGACCGATTGTGAACATCTCCTCAACGCTCGCCAGATTAGCAAAGGTGCGCTGGTGCTGAACATAGGGGCCATAGCGGCCGAGATTGGCCAGGATCGGCTCCTCGTCTTCCGGGTGTTTCCCAACTTCGCGCGGCAGGCTGATCAGCATGAGTGCTTTTTCAGGGTCTAGTTCCTGCGGCGACCAGCTTTTCGGCAGGCTGGATCGTTTCGGCTTGTCTTCGCCAATATCCATTTCCAGATACGGCCCAAATCGACCCGATTTCAGCAGGACCGGCTTGCCCGTGTCCGGATGGATTGTGATTTCTTCGCCGTCCGGATTGATGGCGTTTTCCGCCTCTTCCTGGGTGGAGAAGGGCCGCGTGAATTTGCACTCTGGGTAATTGGAGCAGCCCACAAAGGCGCCGTGACGCCCGAGTTTCAGGCTCAACTCGCCTTCATTGCAGAGCGGACAAAGACGCGGCTTTTCCTTAATGTTCCCATTCTCATCAACCGGCGGGAAGACGTGATGGCCGAGCGTCTCATTGAGCACGTCCAGCACGGCCGAAACACGCAAATCCTTGGTTTCATCAATGGCGGCGGTGAACTGCGTCCAGAATTCGCGCAAGAAGGCCTTCCAGTCGAGCTTGCCGTCAGAGATCACATCCAGCTTCTCTTCCAAATTGGCCGTATAATCATACTCGACATAGCGCTGGAAGAAGTTCTCCAGGAATGACGTGACCAGGATCCCTTTATCCTCTGGAATGAGTTGTTTCTTATCGATCCGAACATAGTCACGATCGACCAAGGTCGACATTGTAGACGCGTAGGTTGAGGGACGACCGATGCCAAGTTCTTCGAGTCGTTTGACGAGGCTTGCTTCGGTGTAGCGCGGTGGCGGCGAGGTGAAGTGCTGCTCGGATTTGGCTTCGAGCAGATCTGCATGTTCGCCTTCGTTCAGTTTCGGCAAGCGCGCTTCGGCATCTTCGTCCTTGTCGCTATCATCGCGGCCCTCGGTATAGAGCTTGATAAAGCCGTCAAAGACCAGGACTTGCCCGGTGGCCCGAAGCATGGCCGATTTGTCTTTATTGTGCAGATCAATCGTGGTGCGCTCAAATTTCGCTGGCTCCATCTGCGAGGCCACAGCCCGGCGCCAGATCAATGCGTACAGCTTCCAAAGATCGCCATCAGATTGCTTGTAATCATCGGGCCGCAAACTGAAATTCGTGGGCCGAATGGCTTCGTGCGCTTCTTGCGCGTTTTTCTGCTTCGAAGAATAGCGACGTGGCTTTTCAGGCAGGTATTGGGCGCCATAATCGGACTGAATGTGATCGCGCGCAGCGTGATAGGCTTCTTCTGCCATATTCACGCCGTCGGTCCGCATATAGGTGATGCGGCCTTCTTCATAGAGCTTCTGGGCGGCCTGCATGGTCCGTTTGGCCGAGAAGCCGAGCCGTCGTGACGCGTCTTGCTGAAGCGTTGAGGTGATGAAGGGTGGCGGCGGGTTGCGCTTGACGGGTTTCGCTTCCACGCTGGAAACAGAGTAACCGCCAATTTTGACCTTATCGAGCGCCGTTTGCGCGGCCGCCGCATCCGGCAGATCGAACTTTTTCAGCGCTTTGCCATCCATGGAGTGCAATCGGGCTTCGAAATCTGTGCCATCGGGCGCGCGCAGCTTGGCGCCAATCGTCCAATACTCTTCCGGCTTGAATTTTTCGATCTCGAGCTCGCGGTCAACGACGATTCGAAGCGCCACTGACTGCACCCGCCCGGCTGAGCGAGACCCCGGCAGCTTTCGCCACAGCACGGGCGAGAGATTGAATCCGACCAGATAATCCAGCGCGCGGCGCGCCAGGTAAGCGTCGACCAATTCCTGGTCAATCTCGCGTGGATTTTCCATGGCGCTGGTCACAGCCGCCTTCGTGATCGCGTTGAAAACGACGCGTTCAACCGGGGTATCTTTCTTGATCGCCCGGCGCTTTTTGAGCGCATCGAGCAAGTGCCAGGAAATTGCCTCTCCCTCGCGGTCCGGGTCGGTCGCGAGGATCAGTTTGCTGCCGGATTTGATGGCGTCTGCGATCTCTCGAATGCGCGCCTGACTCTTTGAGTCAGCCTGCCAGATCATTTCGAAATCATTGTCCGGATCAACCGATCCGTCCTTGGAAGGCAAATCACGAATGTGCCCATAGGAGGCGAGCACTTTATAATCGTTGCCAAGATATTTGTTGATTGTCTTCGCTTTGGCGGGGGACTCAACAACAACAACTTTCATGGGAGGTCGGCTCCTGATTGGGCTTCAAGGCGCCGGAAACTGGTTGTGCCCGGGCCCTCTGTCAAGAGCGCAATCGCTTCAACCGTCTTCTTGATAGGCCAAAACCGTCAGCGAAATGAACAGCGCGCAAAGCGCCGGAGACCACGCTGCGATCACAGCCGGAATAGCGCCGGACGATCCGAAACTGGAGGCGATCTGGGTCACGAAGAACAGCACGACAGCAGCGCCCGCGCCGGTGGCGATCAACCGGCTTGTCCCGCCTAAGCGCGACAGACGCAGACAAACTATCGCGCCAATCAAGGCCATGGCGGTGTAGAGAACCGGAAGCGAGGTCAGTCCGAACCAGCGCATGGTAAAACGAGACGTATCCAATCCGGCGCGGCTGGTTTGTGCGATGAAGCCGGGTAGACCCCAGAAGCCGATTGTGTCGGGTGAGGTGAAGCGTGAGAGCAGGGTGTTTGGGTCGAGATCGGTTTCAATCGCCAGGCTATCCAGTTTTTGCGGCGCGCTGCCAGGTGTGTTCTCGGTCAGATTTGTCAGCTGCCAGAACCCTTCGGAAATCGTCGCGCGCTCGGCATCAATTCGGCGAATGAACCGAAACCGCGTGGTGGGGCGCGCGCCTTCATACACGCGGCCTTCCTCAAGGAAGCGAACATCGGTGAACACTTGACCTGTACTGTCCACAGATCCGGCATGGATCACGATCTGGTTGTCATCGCTGCCTTGCCGAAGCCAGACATCGGTTCGCACGCGTTCGGCCACTTGCCCGCCTTCCACCAACAGGCTTGCCCGCGCTTCTTCGAACCGTTCGGAGAGATGCGCGCCAAGTGGGTTCAGGATGATCATCGCAAAGAATCCAAGGCCGCCGGCCATGACCATTACGGGCGCCAGGAACTGCCACGCCGATTGTCCCATGGAACGAATGACAGAAAGCTCGGAGCTCTTGGACAATTGATTATAGGCCATCATGGCCGACACCAAGACGGCGAATGAAAGCGTCTCTTCAAGCAGGCCAGGCAGTTTCATCAAGGAGAGTTGGACCGCCGTCATCGGAGACAGTTCGATATCGCCGCCGACAGTCCGCAATTGTTCAACCACATCGACCAGCATGATTGTCACGGCGAACACACCCACGACCAGCGTGAGGGCGAATAAGCATCGCAGGAAAATATAGCGTTGAATCCGCGTCCCCATCATTACGAGGGTGCTCCTTTGAGCCGTTCTCCGCGATTGAAGAGGACGTAAGACAATATCACGATGGCCGCGATCGGAACGATCCATTGGGCGACATTAAGCGCCGGGTCGCTGCCGCTGCTCGATTGTACCGATAGCTGTATGATGATCAGCAACAACGCCCCGGCCGAGGCGATGACGATCCGTCTTGCATAGCCCCTTCGGCTAAAATTGCCGCCCATCACAGCGAGCATCGCAATCATCGCCATGGCGATCCCAATCAAAGGCGAGGATAATCGCGAATTGGCTTCCGATAGATATTCCAACTCGTTCTGACGCTCATTGTAGCTGGAGCGATCAATGAAGAGCAGTTCGTGAAGATAGCGATCCGAAGCTTTGTAAATTAGCTTGCCGTCTTCTTTCACAAAGGGCGTCAGATCAAAGGTCGATTGCTCGAAATTGAGGATGTTCAATGCCCCGTTTTGATCGAGCTGGTGGATCTGTCCATTATACATGACGATGGCCGGTTGGCCTTCGACTTCGATGAAGCGTCCGCGCTCGGCAAGATAATCGCGGGCGTCGGGTTGTCCGACGCGCTCCGAAATCTGAACACCGAGCAGATCGGCACCATCCTGCTCTCGCGCAAACACAGTGAGATTGGCGTCTGGCGTGGTGAACTGACCAGGACGGACGAGCGACGAGGCGAGGTCGGCGCGCGCTTCATTAACCGTGGTGCGCATCTCGCGCTGCGCAGAGGGCTGAACCCAGAGATTTACGCCAAGATGGATCACCGCGCCCAGAACGGCCAGTCGCAGGATGGGGGAGGCGACTTGCCAGCGTGTCATCCCAGCCGCCTGAGCGACGACGATCTCACTGTCGCGATGCAGGCGATTGAGGGCCCAGATGGTCGCGACGAAGATTGCCATTGGGGTGAGCAAAGCGACAATCTGCGGTACCCCGAGCGCGACGATTTTAAAGAATGTGAGTGCGCCCTGGCGATTCTCGACGATAATATCGGTTTGAGACAGGCCCTGCGCCAAAATCGCGAGCAGGGTCAAACCGCCGACAATAATCAGCACAGACCGCAAAACGCGGTTGAATAGATATCGCTGCACCCGGTTCATTGTTGAATTTGTTCGTTTTCCTGTCTGTTTTCCTGCCTAACGAGTTGCACCACGCGCGTCGATGCTTACTTTGCGCGTTAAACGGAGTTCTTGCATGAAAATTACATTCACTGACGCTTCTAAGTCAGAAATCGTCGGATTTATGGTCGATGAAGGCGGAAAAGTGCCCCCAGCGGCAGAAGCCCTGGATCAAGCCACTGGAGGCCTATTGTCTGAAGCAGCCGCTTCAGGCCGGTTTAGCGGCAAGTCCGGCCAGCAGGCCTTCGTCGTGCTTCCCAAAGGCAGCGACGCCAAGCGAGCCGCCTTGGTCGGCGCGGGCAAAGCCAAAGACCGCGATGACCGCGCTTGGGAGCGGTTGGGCGCCTCGACCTACAAGGCGCATGCAAATAGCGGCTTCAAATCCCTCGACTTGCACATCGATGATGCGAATGACGCGGCGCGCGCGGCGCTCGGCGCCAAGCTGGCCGCCTACCGGTTCGACAATTATCGCACCAAGCTGAAAGCTGACGACAAGCCGAGCCTCAAAACTCTGAACATTGTCACCTCCGATACCAAGGCCGCAAAAGCGGCGTTCAAACCTCTGGATGCCGGTGCAGATGGAACCTATCTCGCGCGCGACCTGGTCAATCTGCCACCAAATGATCTTTATCCCGGAAGCTATGCGGCGCGCATTAAAGAGCTGGCAGAGCATGGCCTTGAGATCGAAATCCTCGGCGAGAAAGAGCTCGCAGCTTTGGGCATGAACTCCATGCTCGGTGTCGGGCAGGGCAGCGTCAAGGAATCCAAGCTGGGCATCATGCGCTGGAATGGCGGCAAGGCGGGCGAAGCGCCCGTTGCTCTGGTTGGAAAAGGCGTCTGTTTCGACACGGGCGGGATCTCTCTGAAACCGGGGGCCGGCATGGAAGACATGCGCGGTGATATGGGCGGCTCGGCGGCGGTTGTCGGCACGATGCTGGCGCTGGCGAAGCGCAAGGCCAAAGCCAATGTCGTCGGTCTGGTCGGCCTGGTTGAAAACATGCCGGACGGCGATGCGATCCGCCCCGGCGATATTCTGACCTCGGCCTCGGGCCAAACGATTGAGGTCCAGAACACCGACGCCGAAGGGCGCCTCGTTCTGTGCGACGTGCTCTGGTATACGCAAGAGCACTATAAGCCGGCCGCGATCGTCGACCTTGCGACGCTAACGGGCGCCATCGTGATCGGACTTGGCCATCACCATGCTGGCCTGTTCACCAATGATGATGATCTCTCCAATCAACTCACGCAGGCAGGCTTGGCAGAAGGCGAGCGCGTGTGGCGGATGCCGCTGGCGCCTGAATATGACAAGCAGTTGAAGTCGAAATTCGCCGACATGCGCAATATTGGCGGCCGCGCCGCTGGTTCCATTACGGCTGCGCAATTCTTGCAGCGCTTTATCAATAAGGGGCAGACCTGGGCGCATCTCGATATTGCGGGCGTCGCGTGGGTGGAAGGCGAGAAAGCGCCGACAGATCCAAGCTGGGCCAGCGGTTTCGGGCCGCGCCTGCTCGATCGTTGGATTGCGGACAATTACGAAAGCTAAGGTATGAGCGAGGCCCAAAAGCCCGAATGGTGGTTCTATCACCTGCAGCGGACGACGCTGGAACGGGCGGTTGGGCCTTTGCTTGAAAAATGTCTGGAGCGGGGATGGCGTGTGCTGGCGGTGAGTCCGGATGTGACCCGCCGCGCCGCTCTGGATGAAGCGCTTTGGACTTATGATGACCAGAGCTTCCTGCCGCATGGCCAGGCTGAAGCCGAAGGGCTCGATCCGGCGTCTCAACCCATTTTGATCTCCAGCGACACGGAAAACCGCAATCAAGCGGCAGTGGCATTGCTGATGGACGGTGTTGAGCTGCCAGCAGATGCTGCTTTCGAACGATGCATGGTGATGTTTGACGATGGCGATACGGCCACGCGACAGAAAGCCAGAGAACAGTTTAAAGCGGCGAAAGATGCCGGGTTCTCGGCGCGATACTTTCAACAAAGCGGACGCGGTTGGACGGAGGCCGGTAAATGACCGAACTCATTTTGGGGAACATGAACTATTCCTCTTGGTCGATTCGCGCTGCTTTAGTGGCGCGGGCGTCAGGATTGTCGATCAAGGAGACCATTGTCCCGCTTGGGTTTGATGAGACGCGCGAGACTCTGATTGAAAGAACCGGCTTTCATACGGTTCCGGTCTTGCTCGATGGCGATCTGATCGTGCGGGACAGTCTTGCGATCACTGAATGGATCGCCGAACGCGCCGGTGCCGGAGAAGTCTGGCCGGTCGAAGAGGACAAACGGGCTATGGCTCGGTCAGTGGTGGCCGAGATGCATTCGGGTTTCCTGCAGATCCGGTCCCTGATGGGCGTGGATATTCGCTCGCGAAAACCAAGCCCAGCCCTTGAAGGCGCTCTGAAAGACGAGATTGATCGCGTCCTCACCATTTGGCGAATGTGTCGTTCGCAATGGCAGTCCGATGGTCCGTTCCTGTTTGGTGAATGGTCTGCAGCCGACGCCTTTTACGCCCCGGTTGTGACGCGGTTCAAAACCTATGGATACGAACTGAGCGGTCTAGAGAAAACCTATTCCGATGCGGTTTGGGACTCCGATCTCTTGGTCGAGCTGCGCCAGCAAGCCGAAGCGGAACCCTGGGAAATCGAACTGGGCGCCCTCGGCCCTGTACGCGCCTGGATTAGAGACTAGTCAGTGCTTCTCACCCGCGGGTTTGGTGATCAGCGTAACGATCAGGGTAATCAGCATCACTATGCCATAACTACCGGCAACTTTCAGCGTGTGCGGCGGTAGCGTTCCGGTCCACAGAAAATAAATCCCATACCCCGCCGCGATAATCGCTGCGATGGCGAGCATCATGCGTAAAGTTCCAGCCATGGAACGCCTCCTGCCTCTTGCTCTAGGCTTAGCAGGTTCGCATTCAGATATGAAGAATAGGTGTCAGCGTGCATGTCGCAGTTGCCGCCACTCGTTTGCGTCGCTATAGGCGCGCCAAGTTTCAATAAATATGACTGACAGGAGCCTGATATGGCTGGAACCCGTACTTTTTCGATCATCAAGCCGGACGCCACCGCGCGCAATCTGACCGGCGCGGTCAATAAAGTGATTGAAGAAGGCGGCCTGCGCATCGTTGCTCAGCGCCGTATCCACATGACCCAAACGCAAGCCGAACGTTTCTATGACATCCACAAGGAACGCCCATTCTTCGGGGAGCTGGTGGAGTTCATGACCTCAGCGCCGGTTGTGGTTCAGGTTCTGGAAGGCGAAAATGCCGTGGCGCGCTACCGTGATGTGATGGGGGCCACCAACCCAGAAGAAGCCGCCGACGGAACCATCCGCAAACTCTTCGCAAAATCCATCGGCGAGAATTCCGCCCATGGCTCGGACAGCGACGAGAATGCGGCCATCGAGATCGCTCAATTCTTCAGCGAAGCAGATATTGTCGGCTAAACACCGGCGAATCCGCTAAAAGAAAACCGCTCTCAGACCGAGAGCGGTTTTTTCTTGGACAGGATTTCACGCGCGGCGAGTGCCACGGCGCGCGGGTAAAGCTGATGCTCTTCGCCGAGCACGCGTTCAGACAGGGTCTCAGCGGTATCGTCAGCCAATACAGGAACTCTGGCCTGCGCGATCACAGCGCCTTCGTCGACGCCCTCGGTCACCCAGTGCGCGGAGCAACCGGCTTCGCGATCGCCCGCATCAATCGCGCGTTGATGCGTGTTTAGCCCGGGATACTTTGGCAAAAGAGAAGGGTGGATATTGATCATCCGTCCGGTCCATTGCGAAACAAACCAGGGCGTCAGAATGCGCATGAACCCCGCCAATACGATCATTTCCACGTCATGATCTGTTAGAACCGTATGCATGGCCCGCTCAAACGCTTCTCGATCCTTACCATACGGCTTGTGATCTATGGCAATGGCGGCGAGCCCCGCATTTGAGGCGGTTTCCAACCCTTTGGCATTCGGACGATTGGACAAGACGAGGACCGGATTCGCGGGATAATCGTCGGACCGCGCCGCATCGAGGATGGCTTCCATATTGGAGCCGCGACCCGAGATCAGTATCGCGATCCTGAGCCGCGTCATTTGTCAGTCAGGTCGCCTATCACAACGGGCGATTCGCCGATTTCACGCAGATCCGACAGGACCGCATCAACCTGCTCTTGCGCCACCGCGAAGATCAGGCCGATCCCCATATTGAAGGTGCGGTGCATTTCATCCTCGGCAATATTGCCTTCGCTTTTCAGCCACTCAAACACGGGCGGGACAATCCAGGCGGAACGATCAATGCGCGGGGCCAGATGTTCAGGGCACATGCGCGGCGTATTCTCGATCAGTCCGCCGCCGGTAATATGGGCCAGGCCTCGGATTTTGTTTGATTTTATCAAGGGCAGGGCGGCTTTGGAGTAAAGCCGCGTCGGGGTCAGCAGCGCCCGGCCCAGGGTCTCTTCGTTTGAGAAGGGCGCGGCATCTGTATAGGCCAGCCCCGTCCGCTCCACGACCTTTCGAATGAGCGAGTAACCATTGGAATGCGGACCGCTGGAGGAAATCCCGATCAACACATCCCCCGATTGCATTTGATCCATTTGCGGCAGGATTTCAGCGCGCTCTACAGCGCCCACCACAAATCCTGCGAGATCGTAGTGGCCCGGGGGGTACATGCCCGGCATTTCGGCGGTTTCGCCGCCAATCAGCGCGCAACCGGCTTGTTTGCAGCCTTCTGCAATCCCGGCAATGACGCGCTCTGCAATTCCGTTTTCAAGTTTTCCAGTGGCAAAATAGTCGAGAAAAAACAGGGGCTCAGCGCCTTGTGCCAGGACATCATTGGCGCACATGGCGACAAGGTCGATGCCAACCGTGTCATGAATACCGGTTTCAAAGGCGAGCATGAGTTTGGTGCCAACCCCATCCGTGCCGGACACCAATACCGGATCATTCCAGCCTTCTTTCTTGAGATCGAACAGCGCGCCAAACCCGCCCAGTCCGCCCATAACACCGGCGCGGCGCGTAGCTTTGGCCAGCGGGCCAATGGCTTTCACCAATTCATCGCCCGCCTCAATATCGACACCGGCGTCGCGGTAAGAAAGGGAATCAGATGCGTTTGTCGTCATGGCTGCGCGCGTTAGCATGGCCTCTGCCTGCTGGCCAGCGCGCTTTCAGTGGTTCACGCGCGTCATCACACTTGTTAGAACTGTGTCGAGTTTAAAGGACCACCTAATGATTCGTTTGATCCTGATCGCCTTCGCCTTTGTCTTAGCGACCCTTCTAAGTGCCGAAGGGCAAAGTCGCGAGGTCTACACAATTCACGGGATTGCCGTGGATGAACGGGCACCGACAGTGGCCGAAGCGCAGCAGAAAGCATTTGCCTCCGCCAAGCTGATTGGCGCGCAGCGATTGATTGAACGCTTTACTTTGCCGGAAGACCGGGCGGCGGTTACGGATTTGATCATCGATCAGGCTCTGGCCGATCAAATTGCTGCGGCGGTTGATGTCGAGGAAGAGGTGGCCGGTGCCGGCCGCTATCGCGGAAGCCTCGCCGTGGTCTACAACCCCTCGCAATTGCGAGCAGCGCTCAATCAGGTGGGCTTGCCATTCTCCGACAGCATGGGTCCGAAAGCGGTCCTGTTTACAACCACATCAAACGGTATGGACCTGGCCTGGAACCTGGCTTGGGAAGAAAGCCCGAAAGAAAGCCTGGTGCCGCTGCAGATCAGCCGCGCATCGGGCTATCGGGCTGACACTGAATGGGAAGTGATGCGAGATGAGCTGGCTCTATACGGGACCCAGCGGGCGATTTTCGCCAATCTGAAAGGCGGTCAGGGGGGGTATCGCGTCGACCTTGTTTCGGTCACGGCGTCCGGCGCCCGAACCATCGGCACGACCCGCCGCGCGCCGGACTTGGACGGTGCGATCAGTGCCGTTGCTGATTTGCTCAATGAAGACTGGAAGCGGACGTCAATTGTTCGCGACTCAAGCCGCACGCTGATCGAGGCAACAGTGCGGTATACGTCTCTGGCCGAATGGAACACATTGCGCGGCGCTTTGGTGCGATCGCCCCTGGTTTCAAACTTCCAGACCCGGGCCATCTCGACCGATGGCGCGTTTATCGCCTTTGCGTTTGCCGGAGACGGTCAGCGATTGACCTCTGACCTGCGCGACCGCGGCGTCGTCATCAATGCCGAACCGATTGGTTGGGTAATGACTTCTGCGATCAGCGCGGGGCAATAGCAAAGGGCCACATGCATGCCGCCTTCGAGGCAAATCCCATTAAAGTTCCCGGAGGCGAGTCTCAGTTTTGATGAGATGGAAATCACAGCCGCAAATCGTGCGGTGTGTGCGGCGATCCGCAATGCCGAACGCTGGCCCTATCATGCTTTTGTCCTGATAGGCGCCGCCGGGAGTGGAGTCTCGACACTGGCGCAAGCTTGGGCGCGTGAACGTGAGGCCAAATATGTACGCGCCGATGATCTCGGCAAAGTCAGCGTCAAAACGCTGGAGAAGCTCAGCCAACAAGACGTGGCGATCGATGATGTCGATCAATTGAAACGAGCGGATGATTTGTTGCTATTGCTCAGCGCGATAAAACGAAATGGCCATCGAATATTGCTCGGGTCACACAGCGCGCCGAGCTCGTGGGCGTTTCAATCACCAGATTTGAATTCACGATTGCACGCGGCGCCTCTGGGCGAGATTCCAGCCCCTGATGAAGACCTGATGCGCGCTCGGTTGAAGCGCGCTTTTGCGCGATCTGCTTTGGTCATTCCGAAATCGGTTGAAGACTATCTTGTCACGCGCTTGGGGCTGGACTACTCGCTGATCGAGCAGTCTGCGGAGATCCTTGCCGGCGCCAGTGGGGAGCGTCCCCTCACAATTCCGTTGGCCAGAGAGATCCTCGAAGAAGAAAGCGCCTAAGGGTCAGAAGGTGGGTAAACGATAATGGCGGATACCGCGAAAGTGCCGCGCGAGGCATCGGATCGATACATCAACCGAGAATTATCCTGGCTCAAATTCAATGAGCGGGTGCTTGAAGAGGCTCGAAACGCGAACCATCCATTGCTTGAGCGGCTGCGTTTCCTGTCGATTTCAGCGAACAATCTCGATGAGTTTTTCATGGTGCGATATGCCGGTCTGCGCGAGCAGGCGCGCGCCGGGATCCAGAAACTCAGCCTGGAAGGACGCACCCCGAGCGAACAAATCCGCGAAATCGAGGCAGCGGTTGAAACGCTGATGCAGGATCAACAGGCTTGTTGGGGCGAGTTGCGCGCGGAGCTGAAGAATGAGGATATCGAGGTTCTCTCCATCTCCGACATTAAACGCTCCGACATGACCTGGCTGAAGGAACGGTTCGAGAATGAGATATTCCCGATCCTGACGCCGCAAGCGGTCGATCCGGCGCATCCGTTCCCGTTTATCCCAAATCTGGGCTTCGCGGTGGCCTTCCAATTGAATCCAAAAAGCGGCGCTGGAGAGCCGATGGTGGGCCTGGTGCCAATGCCGGCCTTCTCATCCCGCTTTATTCGCCTGCCCGACAAAAAATCCGGCGTGCTGCGATTTGTGCGACTGGAAAGCGTGATTGCGCATTTTCAAACCATGCTCTTTCCGGGCTTTGAAGCGAAAGGCCATTGCGTCTTTCGCATCGTCCGCGACAGCGACATCGAGATTGAGGAAGAAGCGGAAGATCTCATCGCAGAATTTGAGATCCTGCTGAAACAGCGTCGCCGCGGTCGGATTGTCAGGATCCACATCGACTCTGACGGGCCGAAATCCCTGCGTGAATTCGTGGCACGCGAAATCGGGGCCGAGCGCCGCGATATCATGCTTTTGGATGGGATGCTCGGGATGAAGGACCTTTCAGGCCTGATCATGAATGATCGCCCGGACCTGATGTTTCAGCCCTTTGAAGCCCGCTTTCCCGAACGGATCCGTGAAATGGGCGGCGATTGTTTCGAGGCCATTCGGGCCAAGGATATTCTCGTCCATCACCCTTATGAGTCATTTGATGTGGTGGTGCAGTTCATTCGCCAGGCCGCGCGGGACCCGAGCGTGGTGGCAATCAAGCAAACTCTCTATCGCACGACGCTCAACTCGCCGATCGTCTCGGCTTTGATCGAAGCCGCGGAAGAGGGCAAAAACGTCACCGCTCTGGTCGAGATCAAAGCCCGATTTGACGAAGAAACGAACCTAAGGCTCGCCCGCGATCTGGAGCGCGCCGGGGTGCAGGTCGTTTATGGATTTATCGATTACAAGACGCATGCCAAGGTCTCGCTCATTCTGCGCCGGGAAGGGGCCGGACTACAGACCTATACGCATTTCGGCACAGGCAACTATCATCCGCTCACGGCCAAGATCTACACCGATCTCGCGCTGTTTACGGCCGACCCGATCATGGGGCGCGATGCGGGGCGTCTGTTCAACTATATCACTGCCTACAAGGATCCGCCGGAGCATGGGCCGGAACTTGAAAAACTGGTCATGTCGCCCTTCGCCATGGAGACGTTCCTGATTGATCGGATCAATGCTGAAGCCCGCGCGGCGAAAGCTGGAAAGCCATCTGGCATCTGGGCCAAGATGAACTCGATCGTCGATAAGGATGTGATCGATGCCTTGTACAAAGCCAGCCAGGCCGGTGTTCCGATCCGTTTGGTGGTGCGAGGCATATGCTGTTTGCGCCCAGGCGTTCCCGGTCTGTCAGACACAATCCAGGTCAAAAGTCTGGTCGGGCGTTTTCTGGAACATTCACGGATTGTGTGTTTTGCCAATGGCGAGACATTACCGTCCGAAAAAGCCAAAGTTTACATGTCCTCAGCCGATTGGATGGATCGAAATCTCAAACGCCGCGTGGAAGCATTGGTGCCGATCGAGGTGCCGACGGTTCATCGTCAGGTTTTGAATCAGATTATGGTTGCCAACCTCAACGATGATGAGCAGAGCTGGGATATGGGCGCTGATGGAAACTATACACGGATAACGGCTTCCGGAACCGATGGCGGATTCAGCGCGCACAAATATTTCATGGACAATCCAAGCCTCTCCGGACGTGGATCGGCGCTGGTGGTGAGCGAGCCTCCGCGTCTCGCGCCGCGAAAACGCGAGCGTAAATCGAAATGATTCCGGCCGAAAAAATCGCCGTCATCGATATTGGATCCAATTCCTGTCGGATGGTGATTTATGAACAGGCCGGGGGCGCGCTTATTCCATATTTCAACGAGAAGGCTATGGCGGGCCTCGGCCGGGAATTGGCCGAAACGGGGCGTCTGTCGCCGTCGGGCAAAGAGCTCGCGCTGCAAACATTCCATCGATTTCGTGCCATCACCTCCAGCCTCAAAATCAAGACCGTTCGAGCCGTCGCGACAGCCGCGGTTCGCGAAGCGATCGATGGTGGCCAGTTCAAGAGCGATGCTGAAAAGATCCTTGGCGTCCCAATCAAAGTCCTGACCGGCGCCGATGAAGGACGTTTGTCAGCGGTCGGTGTGCAAGTTGGCTTTTACAAACCAAAAGGGCTGGTCGCTGACTTGGGCGGGACCAGCATGGAGCTGCGGTCCTTTTCGAGCAATGCGAAGGGGGAAACATTCCTGCTTGGACCCTTGGCACGGGTCAAGGACGCAGATCTGCCCGTCGACAAGCGCGCCAAAGCGATCCGAAAGATCCTCGCCACAAGCGCGCTGACCGGCGCCGAAAAAGGCCAGAAGCTCTACGCCGTTGGCGGGGCCTGGCGAAACGTCGCCGCGGTGCACATGATGCTGCGCAATTATCCGCTGCGCGTCGCGCATGGTTATAAAATGTCGCGCACAGACGTTCGAAATGTCATCGAAGCGGCAGACCTGGCCAAATCCGACAAGCTGACGCGCGAGCAGCTGCAGAGCGTTTCGAAACGACGCTTCGATACATTGCTTCACGCGGCCATATTGCTCGACACACTGATGGAGCATTTGGACACTGATAAGACGGTGATCTCGTCTTTCGGTTTGCGTGACGGCGTGGCTGCCGAAGCGCTGGACGCCAATGGCGCGAGCGGCCTTCTGGATGCGGTCCCTCTGTTTCTTCGATCGTCTCAGGAATCGGTCGTCTTCGGACGGGAATTGTACAGTTTCATTCACCCGATCGCGGATCAGTTCTCGCAAGACGAATATGTGCTGCGGGCGATTTGTATGATGGCCGATGCAGGCGCCCGGATGCATCCGGACCACCGCGCGAACCTGGTCTACGAGCAAGTGCTACGCGCCCCGGTGCCGACGCTCACACATGCTCAAAGACTGTTTGCGGCCTATGCTGCGGCCTCACGCTATACGTTTAAATTCATCGAACAGGCCGAGTATGCGGGTTTGCTCAAGCTCAGCATGAAACGCCGCGCCAAAATGCTCGGCTGCGCGATGCGACTGGCCAGCGTTTATTCCGGGCGCTCAGGGCCGATCCTCGCGACCTCAAATCTGAAAGTCGATGATGGCGCGCTGTGTATGCGCGTCGATCGAGCTTACAGTGATCTGATCTCGGATACGGTTGACCGCCGCTTGTCGCAGCTCGCCGGCCTGATGAAGCTGCATCCGCGCCTCATCGTGGAATAATCAGAGTTCGAACAGGCGCACTTCACCATCCTGGAAGGAGAGCGCAAGTTTGCCCGAGAGCAGGGCTAGGGCTTTCTGGCCAAACAATTCGTAACGCCAGCCATTCATCGCCGCGATATCGGATCCTGTCTCACCGCGCGCCAGTTTCTCGACATCTGCGGCGTTGGCGATCAACCTCGGCACGACATTGGCGTCTTCACTCACCGCTTTAAGTAGTACTTTCAGCATTTCCGGCGCACCCGCAGGCATTTCCGGATTTTGTTGGCGCTTGGGCAGCTTCGGCGCATAGGCGTCCGGATCATCGATTGCGACGCGAATGGCATCCATGAGACCATCTGCATATTTGGACCGGATAAAGCCTTTAGGCACCGCACGCAGGCGATCGAAGGCTTTTTCCGATTGCGGTTTCTGTCCTGCAATTTCCTGGATCGCATCATCTTTCAGGATACGCCGACGCGGTTTGTTGAGCGTTTGGGCTTTTTCCTCGCGCCAAGCCGCCACCGACGCAAAGATCGATGTATATTCCTTGTTCGGTTTGCGCAGTTTGAGGCGCTTCCAGGCATTTTCCGGGGAGGTGTCGTACAAAGCCGGATCGGTAAGCTCCGCCATCTCAGCTTCCACCCATTCCAGACGGCCTTGTTCTTTCAACCGGTCCTGCATCTTCAGGTAGGCGTCACGCAAATGGGTGACATCACCGAGGGCGTAGACGAGCTGTTTCTCGGTCAACGGGCGACGTTTCCAGTCGGTGAATTGGCTGGACTTATCGATGCGCCGTTTGAGGATACGCTGGATGAGATTGTCATAGGAAATCGAATCGCCGATGCCGAGCGCCATAGCCGCAATCTGTGTGTCAAAGACCGGGGCAGGCGGTGTGCCGATCAAGCGATTGAATATTTCCAGATCCTGCCGCGCGGCGTGAAACACTTTCGGCCGGCTTGTATCCGCGAGCAGATGCAAGAACGGGCCAATATCGAGATCATCCGAAAGCGGATCGATCATCACTTCATAATCTTCGCATGAGGCTTGGATCAGACAGAGTTCCGGCCAGTACGTGGTTTCGCGGTGGAACTCTGTATCAACGCAAAGAAACGAGCCCTGCGCCAAGCGTTCACACGCAGCGTCGAGGGCGTCTTGATCTGTAATGGGAATAAGCGCAGCAGCAGACATTGCACCGCCCCTAGAGCAAGCCGCGCGGTTTTGCGAGTGGGAATCTGCAAAATGCCGGACTTAGCCGGTCTTTCGTCTCAATAAAGACCGCGGACTTACCGTCTGCTCCGGAATTTCTTCAGATGACGGCAGCTCGGTCGGAAACTCGTCCAGATCATCTTTGACGATCCATTCATCGGCTTCTTCGTCATGGTCATCATGGCGATTCGTGCCGCGCAGGGCGGTGACGATTTCTGTGAGGCTGGTATGCGCCGCTGCAGCTACGCCATTATCGTCAGAGACATTCTGACTGGATGGACGCGCGCTTGCCGCCAGGTTGCGGAACCGCATCCGCATCGGGGTCGAGATCGCGCTCCCGAACGCGATACATTCGCGGTCTGCCAGAGACGACAGGAAGGCCAGGGTTGATCGAGAGCCATTTGCGATCGCTTTGCGCATCACGTCCTGGTCAGCATCATTGCCGAGGCGCAGCGAAAAGATCGTATTGCACTGAGACAGGATGGTTGGGTCGAGTTCGTTGGGCCGCTGGGTGATAATGGCCAGCGACACGCCGTATTTCCGGCCTTCTTTCGCGATTCGGGCGATTGCGCCGCGGGTCGGGGCAAATCCGGTATTCTGGTCGGCTGGAATGTAGCGGTGCGCCTCCTCGCAAACGACCAGCGTTTTCACTTTCGAATTACTCGCCAGCGCGATGTCAAAGGCCATGCGGCACAGAACCGACGCGACAGAGTTTACGACCTCAGACGGAATGCCGGACATCTGAAACACGGTGATTGGTTTATTGCCGATCGGCACGCGATAGATATTGCCGAGCACATCTTCGATCCGATCGGTGGCATTGTGAGAGCCGAACAGGAAGCCAAAGCGCGGATCATTGATCGCAGCTTCAATCCGAGCCTTGAGACGACGAAGCGTCAAACGCCGCAAAGCGCCATCCAGCGATCCGATCTCTTCTTCGATCAGTTTAAGCAAGTCCGCCAGGCGATACGGTACGGGTGTGTCGGCTGTGAAGGCAGAGCTGCTGCTCGATTTGCGGCGTACGCCTTTGGCCGGGCCGTGCTTGTAGATGACTTTTGCCTTGGGGACGAACTCTCGCAGCGCGTCGACCTCTTCATCCGAGCCTTCGCGGCCGCGAAAGATAACTTGCTGAAATTCTTCCAGATTCAGCAACCAGAAGGGCAGGTCGAGCGTGTCTGCCGTAATCGTATTGGCTTTGGCCCCAAAGGCGCTGGTATATTCATTGTGCGGGTCGAGGATCAGGATGCGCTGATGCTCTTTGTGTTTGGCGATCAGATGCAGAAGCAGCGTCACCGCGGTCGACTTACCGGTACCGGTTGTGCCAACCACGGCGAAGTGGCGCGACAATAGCGCATCAACCGAAACCACGGCCGGGATATCAGACGCTTGGCTGAGCGATCCAATCGTAACCGCGGAAGGGTCGCTCGATTTATAGATCGTGATGAGGTCGTTCTTGCGAATCCGGTGCGCGATCGCCCCAACATGCGGATATTGCGAAATACCGCCGGAAAAGACATTTCCGCGCTTTTCATCATTGCGGACTTCACCCGCCAGCTCGACGAAAAGCGTGACGCGGCGCTCATCCGGCCTGTCCCAGCCAATATCGCCGTTCTCGACCTTATAAAGAAGGCCAACAACGCGGTTCTTCCCGACCTGTATCGAGATGAGCTGTCCGACGGCCCAATAGGTGGCTTTTTCCGATCCGGTTCCGGCCAATGCCGAAATGCGAGCTTCGGTGCCGTCACACTCGATGACAAAGCCTTCAGCGCGTTCGCGTTCTTCGGCTGTCGGAGCTTCTGTAGGCACAGTCTGTGGCGCTTGATTCGTCATCCCGCTAACTTGTCTGACAGGCCTGAAAAACAAGTTAATCGGATCGATAAGCTTGCAACGTGTTTCGAGGTCTTGACTTTCAGTCATTACAAGAGCCAAAAGCCGCCTTTATTTCTCCTCCCGAACGGAGCGTAACATGCACGCGTATCGCAGCCACACATGCGGCGAACTTCGCCAGTCAGATGTCGGTCAGACTGTCAAACTATCAGGTTGGCTGCATCGCCGCCGCGATCATGGCGGGGTGATGTTTATCGACCTGCGCGACCATTATGGCCTGACACAATGCGTTTTCGATCCGGATTTCCCGGAATTTGCGGTTGTCGAACGCCTGCGCACAGAGAGCGTGATCACGATTGAGGGCGAAGTACTGGCGCGCGATGCAGAACTGGTCAATCCGAACCTCGCAACCGGCGAGATCGAAGTTCGCGTCAAAGAAGCGAGCGTCCAGTCAGAAGCGGCGGAATTGCCGCTGCCTGTGTTTGGTGAGCCTGATTATCCGGAAGATATCCGCCTGAAGCATCGATATCTGGACCTGCGCCGGGAGACCTTGCACGCCAACATGATTTTGCGCGCTGAGGTCATCGCGTCGATCCGTCGCCGCATGGTGGAGCAGGGCTTCACGGAATACCAAACCCCGATCCTCACGGCGTCGTCGCCTGAGGGCGCGCGTGACTTCCTGGTGCCTTCACGCTTGCACCCGGGCGAGTTCTATGCGCTGCCGCAGGCGCCGCAACAGTTCAAACAGCTGCTTATGGTGTCCGGCTTTGACCGCTATTTCCAGATTGCCGCCTGTTTCCGCGATGAAGACGCGCGCGCCGACCGTTCGCCTGGCGAGTTTTATCAGCTCGATATTGAAATGAGCTTTGTCACCCAGGAAGACGTATTCCAGGCGATTGAGCCTGTGATGCATGGCGTGTTTGAGGAATTCGCAGATTGGAAAGGCAAGGGGCGGACGCTTCCAGAAGGCCCGTTCCCGCGTATTCCGTATGCTGAGGCCATGGCAAAGTATGGGTCTGACAAGCCTGATCTGCGCAACCCGATCGAATTGGTCGACGTCACCGAATTCTTCGAAGATGACAGCAAGACCGGCTTCTCGATCTTTGCCAAAATCATCAAGGGCGGCGGCAAGGTTGTGGCCGTGCCTGCGCCGAAGGCAACCGAGACCCAATCGCGCAAATTCTTCGACGATATGGACAAATGGGCGAAGAAAGAAATGCAGGCGCCGGGTCTTGGCTATGCGCGGCTGCGCGTCGGTGACGATGGCGTCGTGGCAAGCCAGGACCCGGTCTTAAAGAATTTCGATGCGGATCATCTGAAAGCCTTCCTCGAGCACACGGGCCTGGGAGACGGCGACGGCATCTTCTTCTCAGCCGGGAAAGCCGGAGATGCTTACAAGCTGGCGGGTGCGGCTCGGATCAAAGTTGGTGAAGAGCTCGATTTGGTCGAGCAGGGCGTCTTCCGCTTCTGCTGGATCGTGGATTTCCCAATGTATGAGTGGGACGAAGACAATAAGAAAGTCGATTTCAGCCATAACCCGTTCTCAATGCCACAAGGCGGTCTTGAGGCGTTGGAGGCGGCAAACACGGATGAAGAGCTGCTCGCGATCAATGCCTATCAATATGACATCGTTTGCAACGGCATTGAGCTGTCCTCAGGCGCGATCCGGAACCACCGTCCGGACTTGATGCTGAAAGCGTTCGAGAAGGCCGGCTATGGACCGGAGGTCGTAGAAGCAGAGTTTGGCGGCATGTTGAATGCGTTTCGCTATGGCGCGCCGCCGCATGGCGGCATTGCGCCGGGCGTCGACCGAATGGTGATGCTGCTGGCTGATGCAGAGAATATTCGCGACGTGACCCTGTTCCCGATGAACCAACAAGCGCGCGACCTGATGATGCAGGCCCCGAGCCCGGTTCGGGAAGAGCAATTGCGAGAGCTTCACATTCGCCTCGCCCCGCAGGTGAAAGACAAATAGGTTCGCCGCTGCCGCACCTCCACAAGCCGTTTCCCACGGCGAACGCAGTGAGATCGTGGGACCCATCTCTTCCGCGCACCCCATGACAAGGGGCAAAGGGGGTGATGGACCCCACGGGCAAGCCGTGGGGAACGAGATGGGGACTCACCTCTCCCGCCTCCGGGAGAGGAGCGACGAAGCGACGCCAGCTCATATCAAACTGGCGTCGGCCTGTGGACGAATCCGATCGAGCGGCGTAGGAGCGTCAGCGTTGAATTAAAAGGCCATTCCGATGTTCGATATTCGTGCCATTCGTGACAATCCAGACGCGTTCCGCGGCGCTTTTGAGCGCAAGCAAAAAGGTTTGGGCGAGGTGGTCTCGCACATGCTGGATCATGATGCGGCCGTCCGCAAAGCAGTCTCCGACAAGCAAGAGGCAGAAGCGGCCCGTAACGCGAAATCGAAAGAGATCGGCAAAGCCAAAGCCAGCGGGGACGACGCGCTGTTCGAACAGCTGCGCAAAGAGGTCGCTGACGCCAAGGATGTCATCGAAGCGGCAGGCGAACAGGAAGCGGCGGCGCGCGAAGAGCTCGACAAGCTGCTTTACGGGACGCCGAACATTCCGATGCCGGATGTTCCTGAAGGGGAAGACGAAGACAGCAATGTCGAACAGCATAAATGGGGCGACCCAGAGGCGCGGCAGGGCGGACGTAACAGCGTTCAGGATCATGCCGATCTCGGCGCGGGTCTGAAGAATGCGATCGGTCAGCCGCTTATGGATTTCGAGGCGGCCGCAGCGATGAGCGGCGCCCGGTTTGTCGCCTTGCGCGGACAATTGGCGCGCCTCGAACGGGCACTGGCGACGTTTATGCTGGACAAGCAGACGCTAGAGAATGGCTATGAGGAAACCAATCCTCCGCTACTGGTGCGCGAGGAAGCGCTGATCGGGACTGGGCAATTGCCGAAATTCGGCGAAGATTCGTTCCAGACGACAGACGGTCATTGGCTGATTGCCACTTCGGAAATCTCGCTCACCAACCTGGTGCGTCAGCAAATCCTCGACGCTGATAAGCTGCCCATCCGGATGACGGGCCACACGCCATGCTTCCGCTCTGAGGCGGGCAGTGCGGGCCGGGATACGAAAGGCATGATCCGTCTTCACCAATTCAATAAAGTGGAGATGGTCTCGATTGTTCGGGATGAGGATGAGGGCCTGGCTGAGTTGGAGCGGATGACCAAATGCGCTGAAGGTATTCTGGAAGCGCTCGACCTGCCATATCGGCGGATGCTGCTGTGCACCGGCGATATGGGCTTTGGCGCCCGCAAGACCTATGATCTCGAGGTCTGGCTGCCGAGTCAGAACACTTATCGCGAGATCAGCTCTTGCTCTTATTGCGGTGACTTCCAGGCACGACGGATGAATGCCCGCTGGCGTCCGGCGCCAAGCGAAGCGAACGCCAAGCCGAAACCGGAATTCGTACACACGCTAAACGGCTCCGGGCTCGCGGTCGGCAGAACGTTGGTGGCGGTGCTTGAAAACTACCAGAACGAAGACGGTTCGATCACCGTTCCGGACGCGCTGCGCCCCTATCTCGGCGGGCTTGAGGTTATCTCGTGAAATCCTGGCTCAATCTGAGCCTGGTGATCACCCTTGCTTTGTTTGCGGTGCACGAATTGGATGCCATGACCCACGCTGAGTGGCGCTTGTTGCCTGTTTTGAGCGGCATGGAAGACACCGCCGCCCGCGATGCGTTTGTGCTATTGCATATTCCGCTGTTTGCGGGGGCGTTCTGGGCGGCCTTCTTTGCGTCCTGGAAGCGATTGGCCGCGAGACTTCTGTCTGGCCTGACCATATTACACGCAATCGTGCATTTTCTTTTGTCCGGTCATGAGCTCTACACGTTCGCGGCGCCGATCGAGACGATCACCGTCTATGGCGCCGCGTTGAGCGCGGCGGCTTATTTGGGATTATCATTTATGGAGACCTCAGAATGAGAATTCTGCTCACCAATGATGACGGCATCAATGCGCCTGGACTGGACGTCCTGGAACATATCGCGCGACAATTGAGCGACGATATCTGGATCGTAGCGCCGGAGCTTGAACAATCGGGCAAAGGCCGAGCGATCTCGCTCACAGAATTCGTCCGGGTGCGGGAGACGGGGCCGCAACGCTATGCGGTGAACGGAACGCCCAGCGATTGCGTATTGCTCGCTTTGGATGAGTTGATGCCTGAGCGCCCGGATCTGATCTTGTCTGGCGTGAATGCTGGACAGAATATTGCCGAGGATACGACCTTTTCCGGCACAATCGCAGCGGCCTTGTTCGGCATGCAGCACGGTGTGCCCAGCATTGCTCTTAGCCAATCCAAGGGCTTTCAGAATCCACATTCCTGCCCATGGGAAACGCCGATGGTTTGGGGCGCGCGTGTGCTTCAGCCGATCATCGACAAAGGTTGGCCGAATGACCTCGTCATCAACGTCAACTTCCCGGATCGCGACCCCGAAGAGGTGGCGGGCATTCGATATACCAGCCAGGGCCTGCGCGATGAGCGAATCATTCGTACAGAAGCCCGGGAAGACCTGCGCGGAAACGCCTATTATTGGATTGGCTATCGCGGAAAGCTGTCAAATCCGAACGAAGGCACCGACCTCCGCGCGATCTATGACGGTTACATCTCTGTAAGCCCCTTACATGTGGATTTGACGCATGATGCGTTTCTCGCTGAGATGCGCAGCACATGGCCGACCTAGTTCCCGACCCTTTAAGAGCCGCACGTCTCGTCCTCTCATTGCGACGGCAGGGCGTGACGGATGATGCGGTGCTAACCGCTCTGGAAACTGTGGATCGAGGCGCCTTCGTGGCCGACAATCTGGCGAGCATGGTTGCTGAGGATTGCGCGCTGCCAATTCCTTGCGGTCAAAGCATCCCCAGACCGATAGTGACGGCAAAGCTTTTACGGGCGCTGCAAATGTCACCGGACAAGGAAGAGCGGGTTTTGCTGATCGGATCCGGCAGTGGCTACACTGCCGCGCTGCTCAGCCAGATCAGCCGTCATGTGTATGGAATCGAACGCTATGAACGTCTTGTCGAGCAATCTCGGCAACGTTTGAAGGATCTTGAGGTCGACAATGTTACCATTCGCCATGGCAACGGCCTCACGGGATTGCAGGAACATGGCCCCTATGACCGTATCCTTCTGGCCGGGGCGGTAAAAACGATTCCGGCTGTGTTGATCGAACAACTGTCCAAAAACGGCCTGTTGGTGACACCGATCGAAACGAGTTCCGGCCCGCAGATTCTGCGCACAGTGAGCAAATCTAAGGATGTCATTGACGAGCAAATGCCAGATCGATTGGCGCTGCTCTCAGAAGGCGCGTCGCAAACGCTGTAAAAGCTACTCCAGATCCGGGCTGGCGCACTCACCTTCAATGGCGATGCTGACGCCATTGGCGGCCGCGTCGCAGGCATTGCCATAGGTTTGTCCGTCACAGCCGCATACTGGCAAATATTCGCGCGTGCACATTTCTGGCTGCGGTTGGCAGGTGCCTGCGCCATCAATCACTTCCAGGCATTGCCCAGGCTCTTGTTGGCAATAGAACCCCGCCGGGCATTGAACCGCGGCGATTCCCCCGCAGGCTTCTCCGGTGGCGTCGATAACCGGGATTTCCTCCTCGACAATGCTCTCAACCACTTCCGGTTCAACCGTTTCTGGCTCCGGCGTATCGCCGCCGCCGCAGGCTGCGAGCAGTGCCGCGCTTAGTGATAAGAATAATACACGCATCGGAGTATTCCCCTTCAGACCCTGTTCCCGCGCCAGCATAGAAAAGAAAAACCGGCGAGACCATAGGTCACCGCCGGTTTATGCTGTTTTGTAATGAAATGCCTGAAAATCAGGCCTTTGCAGCGGCTTCCTGCAAGCGTGCAAAGATGTTCGCGCCGTGACCCGCGCCAGAATCGAAGTGGGTCTGGACGGATGTGTCGGTGATTTCTTCCCATTTTGCGGCAACCGCCTCAGCCGTCAGCGCGTCGCCCTGACCGACAAAGGCGCCATTTGTTTCGACGATTTGAGCCATTGAGAATGCGCCAGCGCCGGCGGAGAGAATGACACCCGTCGGGGCGTCTTCCTTGACCAGGTTCATAACGCCAGGGGTGACATATTCTGGCTTGAGATTGTCCAGCATTGCTTGTGGCATAAGGCCTTCAGTCATCCGGGTGGCCGCAATCGGGCAAATCGTATTGATCTTGATATTGTTCTTGGCGCCTTCAATTTTCAGCGTGTTCATCATGCCGACCACGCCAAGCTTGCCGGCGCCATAATTGGCTTGTCCGAAATTGCCATACAATCCGGTAGAAGAGGTGGTCACGACGATACGACCATAATTTTGCTCTTTCATAATGTTCCAGGCGGCATGGACAGGCTTGAACGTGCCGCGCAGATGAACGTCGAGAACCAGATTGATGTCTTCTGTGGTCATTTTGGCGAACGATTTGTCGCGCAAGATCCCGGCATTGGCGATGATGATATCGATGCGACCAAATGCATTCATCGTATCGTCGATCATTTTCTTGACGCCGGCATCATCGGCAACAGAAGACCCATTCGCGATGGCTTCGCCGCCCATCGCCTTGATTTCAGCCACGACCGCTTCTGCGGCCTCTGAATTGCCGCCGGAACCATCCATGGCGCCGCCAAGATCGTTGATTACGACTTTTGCGCCGCGCCGGGCGAGTTCCAACGCATGTTGCTTGCCAAGGCCGCCGCCTGCGCCAGTAACAATGGCAACGCGGTCATCAAAACGAATGGACATGGGTGTGTCTCCTCAAACTTGTTCGCATTGTGCGAGTGCGAAGGCCTTGCACCATCCGCTGACGTAAACGTCAAGCACCGACGCTGCGTTACGTCTTGTCACAGGGCCAGAGGCGTGGTGGCTAATCGCCAATCAAAACACAGGAGTCTCCCATGCTTGCTTATGTCACTCTCGGTTCCAACAATGCAGAGAAGGCGGTCGAGTTTTACGATGCTGTTCTCGCCGAAATGGGGGCCAAACGGTTCTTCGATAATGGCCGTTTGTATTTCTATGGGATTGAACCCGGACAACCTATGCTGGCGATTGGCGGGCCTTATGATGAGGCTGAAGCGACGTGCGGGAATGGCGTGATGCCGGCGATTGGCGTGGCTGACAATGAAACGGTCGACCGCGTCTATGCGAAAGCCATGGAACTTGGCGCGCCGAGTGAAGGGGAGCCGGGTCAGCGCATGCCGACATTTTACGGCGCCTATTTCCGCGATCCTGATGGTCACAAGATCTGCATCTGCAAACTTGGCTAATCCGATTGCTGATAACAATGCTGGCCCGCTCGGTTTGAGCGGGCTAGGTCTGTTGAGTGGAATCGGACATGTGAGGAATCGCTGATGGAATGGGGTTGGGATAATGCGCGGGCTATCCTTGGCATAGCGACGATATTTGCAATCGCCTGGGGCCTGTCGGAGAACAAGAAAGCCTTTCCCTGGAAAATTGTGCTCGGCGCTGTCGTTTTGCAGTTCGCCTTCGCACTGATCCTGTTTGGCATCCCGTTTATTCGCGAAGGTCTGTTTCAAGCCAATGTCGTGGTGCAAGCGCTCGAAGACGCGACGCGCGCCGGCACCGGGTTTGTGTTTGGCTATATTGGCGACAATACAAGCTTTGCGACCAACCCGACGACGATTCCGGGGGACCAGCCTCCGCCCCTGTTTTTCTTCCAGATTTTGCCGATCGTGATCGTGGTGGCATCCCTGTCAGCCATTCTCTGGCATTGGCACATCCTGCGGTGGATCACACGTGGGTTCGCGTTCATTTTCCGCAAGACGATGGGGCTGGGCGGCGCCACCTCGCTCGCCGTCTCGGCCAATGTGTTCATGGGGATGACCGAAGCGCCGGTCCTGATCAAACCCTACATTAAGGGCATGACCCGTTCAGAGCTGTTCATTCTGATGACGGCTGGGTTCTCCACGATCGCCGGCAGCGTGCTGATCATCTATACCAATTTCCTGGAAGGCACGATGGCCAATCCATTGGCTCAACTGCTGACGGCGTCGATTATGGCCGCGCCTGCCGCGGTGGCGCTAGCCTTGGTCATGGTGCCGGAATCGGTCGAGCCGACGGCCCGTACACATGAACCCGATTTTGAATATGAATCGACCATGGACGCCTTCGCGACCGGCGCTTCAGATGGTCTCAAAATCGTCTTCAATATCGCCACCATGCTGATCGCGGCGCTGGCATTGCTCTATTTGGTCAATGTCATTCTCGGCGCCTTGCCGGACCTGAATGGTGAGCCGCTATCCATCCAGCGCATCCTCGGCTGGATCTTCCTGCCACTGATGTACATGATTGGCGTCCCGTTCGAGGAGGCCGCGAAATCAGGGTCCCTGATGGGGATCAAAACCGTTCTGACCGAGTTCATCGCCTTTTTGGAGCTTGGCAATGTTCCGCCGGAAGAGCTCTCGGATCGCTCGCGCATGATTACCGCGCACGCGATTTGCGGGTTCGCCAATTTTGGCTCTATCGGCATTCTGATTGGGGGATTGACCATCATCGAGCCGCAGCGCCGCACCACGTTTCTTGATTTGGCCTGGAAGACCTTGTTGGCGGGGACGTTCGCCACCTGTCTATCCGGCGCGGTCGTGGGCGCTCTGCCGGCAACGTTGTTTCTTGGGAGCTAACCTCACACCATGAAGAGACTATCGGTATTGCTGGCGTTCAGCACCGCCTTGAGCGCGCCAGCATGGGCGCAATTCGCCTTTGAAGAAGCGCAAAAAGACGTGACTGCAGAGCAGGCCGCCTGTCTGGAAGCCCGCGGTCTGACAGCATCGGACACATCGCCATTTTGTCCCGCAAAGACCAATAGTATTCTGGCCACCATCGTCACCTATGGCGATCGCAGTCCTGAAAGCGCCGGGGCGCGATCGATCCTGGATGCGGAGACCATCGCCAACATTTCCGCCGATCATCCCGCCGAGGTTTTGAATACGTTGCCGGGTGTGAACATCCACACCAATTCGGGACAGGAACACTTGCTCGCCATTCGGTCGCCTGTCCTAACCGGAGGCGCGGGGCAGGGGAGCTTCCTGATCCTCGAGAATGGGGTGCCAACGCGGTCGCCCGCATTTGGCAATGTGAACAGCCTGCTGGAGCCCCATCACGAGACGGCTGAGGCGATTGAGGTGGTTCGCGGCCCCGGGTCAGCGAAATATGGCTCCAACGCTGTGCACGGTCTCATCAATGTAATCCTGGCCGATCCGAGCGGTGAGGCGCATCGACAAGTCAATGCTTCTTACGGCTCCTTGGGGCGCTACAAGACAGATCTTATTTTTGATCAGGGCTATCTCGGGCGCGCGTCACTGTCGGCGCAGAAAGATGTTGGCTGGCGCGACGATACCGATGTGGTCCAGCTCAAAGGATCCGGTGTGATTGAGGCCGTGTTTGCCGGCTGGAATGTTACCGCCTGGGGGTCTGCGTCCTATCTGGAACAGGAAACGGCCGATTTCATTCAAGGGCCGGATGCCTATGAAGATCGCGACATTGCCCGGGCCAATGATGATCCGCTGGCCTATCGAGATGCCTGGGCGGCCCGCGGCGCGGTGCGGTTGGAACGGGATGTCTCCGGTGGAACCCTCTCTGTCACGCCATTCGCGCGCACCCAGTACATGGATTTCCGCCAACACTTTCTGCCTTATCGAGGGTTCGAGGAGAATGGCCATAGCGCGATTGGCGTCATGATCCGCTATGATCGCGAACTGAGCGAAGCGCTGACCTGGCGGGCCGGGTTCGACCTTGATCTGGCGACCGGCTATCTCGAAGAAACCCAGCCCGAACCGTTTGGTTTTTTCCCGGGCGACACCCGCTTTCCGGTCGGCGTGCACTATGACTACAGCGTCGATACGCAAGTCGCCGCGCTGTGGGGCGAAGTGGATTGGGCCCTGACGGATCGGCTGACAGTTTTCGGGGGCCTGCGCGGAGAACTCCACGCCTATGAGTATGATACCGACGCACCTGTCGGGGTGAATGGCCGTTTCAACGTTCCGGCAGACCGATCTGATGATTTTGATTTTGTCACGCCGAAGCTTGGTTTGGTCTATGAGGCATCGGATTCGGTCAGCCTGTATGCCAATTATGCCCGCGGCAGCCGCGCGCCACAGGCGAGTGACCTCTATCGCCTGCAATCACAGCAAGGCACCGCCGAAGCGGAAGTCGAGACCCTCGATAGTTTCGAGATTGGGGTCCGCGGCGCTGTATTGAATGATGATCTGGTGTTCGACCTTGCGGCCTATACAGCGGACAAGGACAACTTCTTTTTCCGTGATTCCGACGGCCTCAACGTCACTGACGGCTCAACCCGTCATCAAGGCATTGAACTGGCCGTCAACTGGCTGCTCAGCGAGGCGTTCGTCTTCAGCGGAAATGTGAGCTGGTCAGATCAAACTTATACGTTCGATCGAATTGTCGGGAATGGCTCAGAGGTCATTCTAGACGGCAATGAGATCGACACCGCGCCGGAATGGTTGGCCAATGCGGCGCTGACTTGGTTTCCGAACGACGCGTTGAGTTTTCAACTGTCTGCAGACTATGTCGGAGAATATTTCACCAATCCGGCTAATACGCAGGACTATCCGGGACATCTGGTTGCCAATGCCCGAGCGACCTATGCGGTATCGGACGCACTTGAGACCTTCGTGATTGTGAGAAACCTCACCGATGAATTGTATGCGGATCGCGCCGATTTCGCCTTCGGCAATGAGCGGTTCTTCCCAGGTGAGCCGCTCAATGTAACGGTTGGACTACGCAAGACTTTCAAATAAAACAGATTTTCAAGACGGGAGCCCCCTTATGCAGCTTTATCACGCCCCACAGGCCGTAAACCCCGAGCGCACCTATAATTTTCTGAAAGCCAAGGGAAAACTCGACGCGGTCGAGATTGTTGAAATCTCCATCATGAAAGGCGAGCATAAGTCGGAAGACTACCGCAAGCTTTCGCCCTTCGCGCAAGTGCCGGTCCTGGTCTTGGACGATGGCACAACGATTACCGAAAGCCGCGCCATTTGCAGCTTCTTCGAACACATGTTCCCAGAGCCAAATTTGATGGGAAGCGATGCGCTTGAAAAAGGTCTGATCGAAATGTGGGATCGCCGCGTAGAGTTCATGATGATGGCGCAGTTTGCGACCTGGTTCCGCAATGCGCACCCGGTAATGGCACCATTGGAGAACCCGCAATTGCCAGATGCGGCTGCGAAAGCTGAGAAATCAGTGATGAAATTCACCAAGCGCCTGGACCAACATCTGGAAGGCAAGGACTGGATCGCCGCGGATCGGTTCTCAATCGCCGATATTACGCTGTTCCTGACCTGTGGGTTCTGTGGTGTGATGAAATTCAAACCGCAAGAGGACTTCTCCAATATTGGCCGGCATTTTGGCAATGTTGCCAATCGCCTAGGCTAATAGGTCCGTTAGCAAGCCTCGGAGCTCACCAATCAAATCTTGCGGGATCAGCCCTGGGCCAATCCGCAGACTTGCTGCGCCGTGTAGCCAGACCGCGGCGCTCGCCGCTTCAAAGGCGGGCATGCCTTGCGCGACGAGCCCGGCGATGAGACCGGCCAGCACATCTCCCGTGCCGGCTTTGGCGAGGTAGGGCGAGGCCTGGCTATTAATTGAAATCCGCCCGTCAGGCGCGGCCACGAGCGTTTCTGGCCCCTTCAGGACAACGGTCACCTGTTTGGATTGTGCAAGCTCTTGCGCACGCGCGGCAGGATCGGTGTTTAGTGGCCCGAAATAGCGCTCAAACTCCCCCTCGTGCGGGGTGATGATCTGCGTTTCATGTCCAAGCTGTCCGCACAAACGGATGGCGTCTGCGTCGAGCACCACGCCGAGACCCGGCGCCGAGCCAAGAATTTCTGCTGCTACCGCCTCGCTGCAACCGCCGGGGCCGGCCAGAAGGGTCGTCGGTCGGTTGATCTCTCCCAGCGCACCATCTCTGACCATGATGTCAGCGGGCAGGGTGGCGCGATAAGCCGGGCCTTGGGTGCCGCTCAGAACCGTGACAAGGCCGCTTCCGACGCGGGAACAGGCTTCAGCGGCCAATCGAGTCGCGCCGGTATAAGCGTCAGACCCGAACAAAACCGTGTGGCCGCGCTTGTATTTGTGATCGTCGGCCTTCGGGCGTGGAAACACCGAGCGCCAAAGATCTGGCTGGTTTGGCAAAATCGTCACACCCGTCATAAACCGTCCTTCATCCTTGTTCAGTGACTTGTGTCACACGACCTGCCTGCTAGGAAAGTCACCGGGGAGAGATGTTTAGCACGGATCGCGCTATGCATCTTACACATATCGTCATTGACGACTTTCTACCTGAGCCGCACCGCGTCAGGGACGCCGCTTTGGGGCTGGAATACCGGCCGCGCAGAAGCGGCGAAATCTATCCTGGCCGAAATGCCTCTCACGCGTTGAGCTTTCCTGATATTGCCGAAATGATCGGCCGGATCGTGCATGAGCCGTTGGTGCCTCAATTGAACGGGACCTCGCATGGCGTTCCGCGCTTGGCGCACGCCGGCGATCAAAGCGGCGCAGATGTTCACATCGACACCTGTCACTGGTCGGCAATTATCTATCTGAGCCTGGATGAACACTGTCAGGAAGGCACGCATTTCTATCGGCACAAACCCACAGGTCTGGAAATGGCGCCCGCCTTTCCGGGACAGGCGCAAAAAGCTGGCTATCCGAATACCGAGACGGCGGTTCGCGAAATTCTAAAGAATGATGGCTACGATCACGACAAATGGGAGCGCCGAATGATGATCCCGATGCGGTTCAATCGCGTCGCGATCTTCCGCGGCTATCTCTGGCATGATGCGGGAATCCCATTTGGAACTGTGCCGGAGGATTCACGCCTCATCCTACCGTTCTTCTTTGAGCAGCGTCAGGCTTAATGAATGGGCAGAGCCTTGATCAGGCGGCCACGGTTTCAGACTGTTTCCGGAGCCAGTGATCGACGTCAGCGAGCGCGCGCTTTGCCTGTGCGCGTTTCTTGGCGCGGCCTTTATCTTTGCCCTTCAGGCGCTTGCCCGTTTCCGGATCGGTCGTTTGGACCATGTTCGGATCGGGCGGCGGGAAAAGTCCAAAATTGATGTTCATCGGCTGGAAGGTCGCCTTGCCCTCCAAGTGTCCGCCTGTGATGTGCTTGATCAAAGCGCCAAGGGCGGTGGTTTCCGGCGGATTAGGGAGCGCGCGCCCGAGGCGATCAGCAGCCGCAAATCGACCGGCGAGGAGCCCCATAGCGGCGCTTTCCACATACCCCTCTACGCCCGTCACTTGCCCAGCGAAGCGCACGCGCGGCATCGATTTCAGTCGGAGTCTTTGATCCAGCAGCTTTGGCGAGTTCAGAAATGTATTGCGGTGAATGCCCCCCAGGCGCGCGAATTGGGCATTCTCCAGTCCTGGAATCGAGCGAAAAATATCGCTCTGTGCGCCATATTTCAGCTTGGTCTGAAAGCCGACCATATTCCACAAGGTTCCGAGCGCATTATCCTGGCGCAGCTGTACAATGGCATGCGCTTTGATATCTGGATTGTGCGGGTTGGTCAAGCCGACCGGTTTCATCGGACCAAACCGAAGTGTCTCGCGGCCGCGTTCAGCCATCACTTCGATCGGCAGACAGCCTTCGAAATAGGGCGTGTCTTTTTCCCAGTCTTTGAACTCGGTTTTGTCGCCATCGATCAGCGCATCGATGAATGCATTATATTGGTCTTCGTCCAGGGCGCAGTTGATATAGGCCGCCGTATCGCCATGTGGGCCAGGCTTGTCATAACGAGATTGGCGCCACGCCTTGTCCATATCGATACTGTCCAGATAAACGATCGGTGCGATGGCATCGAAGAAGGCAAGATCCGCTTCGCCGGTATGCGCACGGATCGCTTCTGCGAGCGCTAAAGAGGTCAGCGGACCCGTGGCGACAATGACGCTGTCCCAATCCTCTGGTGGCAGACCGGAAATCTCTTCACGGATGATGGTGATGAGCGGATGCGCTTCGAGCTGAGCTGTGACCGCATCGGCAAAGCCTTCGCGATCCACCGCCAGCGCGCTGCCCGCCGGGACCTGGTGTTTGTCAGCGGTTGGAATGATGATCCCATTCGCACGGCGCATTTCTTCATGCAAAACGCCAACCGCGTTCAATTCATGATCGTCGGATCGGAACGAGTTTGAACACACCAGCTCTGCGAGCTTGTCCGTTTGGTGAGCGTCGGTGCCTTTTACGCCACGCATTTCGTGCAGGATGACAGGCACGCCCATATTCGCCGCTTGCCAGGCTGCCTCAGATCCGGCCATGCCGCCGCCGATAATGTGGATGGGTTTAATCTCACTCATGCGCCGGATTTGCGTCCGATCCTGTGCGGCGTCAAGTTTGCGGTGACAGAGAGGGGCTAGGCAAGCAAAGAAGCGCTCTCTAAATGGGGCCAATGACGCGTACAGATCTTTCTCCCGAATCCATACTTTCCAAGCTCTTGGAGACCTGCACCAAGGCCGGCGCGACCGGCGCAGATGCTGCTTATGGCCATTCCGAAGGGGTCAGTGTGGATGTTCGCGAAGGCAAACTTGAGGGGATTGAGCGGTCTGAATCGCAGGGCGTTTCGCTGCGCTGCATGTTCGGGCAAAGGCAGGCGTCAGTATCAGGGTCAGATGTCTCGGAAGATGGATTGACCGCTTTGGCCCAGCGCTGCGTGGCCATGGCGAAAGTGGTGCCGGAAGATCCATATTGCGGGCTGGCGCCTGCCGAAGACCTGGTCACAGATATTCCGGATCTCGATGTCTCCGGCGATGGCGAAATTGACGCTAACATACTCGAGCGCGACGCGATCGCCGCCGAAGCCGCCGCGCTGGCCGTGCCGGGCGTTCAGCAAGTGTCTGGATGCGGCAATGGCTGGAGCAGTTCCGAACGCTGGGTGGCTGCGACGAACGGGTTTTCCTCGCATCGCTTGAGTGGCTCCACCGGACTTGGCTTGGCAGCAGTCGCGGAAAAAGACGGGGCCATGGAACGCGACTATGAGAGCCGTTCAGTGCGACGCCTGGAAGATCGCCCCAGTGCAGAAGACATTGGCCGCATAGCAGGTGAGCGCACGGTCGCGCGGCTGGGATCGCGCAAAGTCAAAACACAGACCGGTGCGGTTATCTATGATCGCCGCGTCGCCGGTAGCCTGATCGGCGCATTCTTGTCAGCGATCAGTGGTCCAAGCGTTGCGCGCGGTGTGTCTTTCTTGAAGGACTCACTTGGTGCGAAAGTGTTCGCCGATGGCGTCAATCTGATCGATGACCCATTTCGTGTCCGCGGCATGGGCAGCCGCGCACATGATGGAGAAGGCCGGGCCGTCGCACGGACGCATTTGATCGAGGATGGGGTGCTGACGCGCTGGCTTTTGAATGGCGCCTCAGCCAAGCAATTGAATATGACCCCGAACGGACATGCGAGCGGCGGGTTCGGGTCAACGCCAGGCGTTGGCGTTTCAAATGCCTATCTGGAAGCAGGGGATCAAAGCCCGGAAGAGATGATGCGCGCAGTTGGCAAGGGTCTCCTCGTTTCCGACATGTTCGGACCGTCAATCAATCCCAATACAGGCGACTATTCCGTCGGTGTGGCAGGCTTCTGGTTCGAAAATGGCGAGATCCAGTATCCTGTTTCAGAGGTCACCATTGCCGGCGATTTGCCCGGCATGTTCGCGCGCCTTGTTCCGGCCTCAGACCTGGAGTTTCGAGGATCACGTGACGCCCCGTCTATTTTGATCGAGGATATGTCGATTGCCGGTGAGTGATCTTGATCGCGAGGATTTGGCGCTCTTACAATCCGTCGCGCGTGACGCCGGGCAGCTGGCGGTCGACTATTTTGAACGTGCGGACGTTCGATTCTGGGATAAATCAAAGGGCAATCCGGTCACCGAGGCCGATCTGGCCGTCAATAAGCTGATCCAGGAGCGCCTTATGGCGGCGCGCCCTGATTATGGTTGGTTGTCGGAAGAAACCGCCGTGGACGATGAGACCCGGACCGCGAAACGGGTCTGGATCGTTGATCCGATTGACGGCACGCGCGCTTTTATGCGCCAGGAACCGTATTGGTGTATCGGTCTTGGCGTTCTGGAATCGGGCCAGACGCGGGCCTCAGTGGTTGAAGCTCCGATCCTTGGAGAGACCTATACAGCGGTCCGCGGCGGCGGCGCGTTTCTAAACGGCAAGCCCATTGAAGTCACAGCCTATCCAAAAGAAGAGGGCGCCCGCCTGATCACCAATGAAGGCATGCTGACACATCCGTCCTGGCCTGAACCCTGGCCAGAGGTGGAGCTTGTGACGCCCAAACCGAACGCGACGCTCATACGGATATGCTGGGTGGCGGCCGGAAAAGCGGATGCCGCCCTCACTCTATGGCGCAAATCGGACTGGGATCTTGCGGCGGGAACACTTCTCATCGAGGAGGCAGGTGGCGTCGCGACAACCCATCTGGGGGAATCATATGTTTTTAATCGCGGTGAACCTGCACAAAGAAGTCTCTTGGCGGCTGGAAAGCCCCTGCATTCCCTGTTATCAGCGCGAGTCAAAGGCGTAAGGTTGCCAGATCCAAACTGGACCGTGCGCCCCTATGAACCGACTCAGACGACGGAGCGCCAGACTATGGGCGAGACAGCTACGACGAAACAACTTCTGCACCTCGTGATCGGGGGCGAACTGAAAGACGTGACAGACGTTCAATTCGAAGACTTGTCGAAGATCGACTTTGTTGGGGCTTTCGCGAGCTATAAAGACGCGTATGACGCCTGGAAGGGCGCCGCCCAGCGCACGGTTGATAGCGCCGAAACCCGCTATTTCATCTTGCACGCACACAAGCTGCTCGACCCAGAGACCGGTGATCATCATCACGTCTGAGCCTGAGAAAGACCACAATAGGCGGTCACTCGCTCGGCTTTTGAGCACGCATTTTTGGCCGCACAGAAACTGGTTCATCGGCGGAACCTTGTTCGCGGTGCTGACATCGCTCAGCGCGGTTGGGTATGGCGGCGTCCTCGCTTATGTGGGCAATGCCATTCAGTGCCAGCTGGAGAGCGAAGCCAGCAATGCCTGCACATTCGTCCAACAGAACGCCGCGCGCGTCGGACTGACGGCGTCGGATGGCTGGATCTGGTTCGGCATCTACGCCATTGTTGCGTTGACGGCGATCAGGGCCATCTCGCTTTATGCCATGAACATGCTCAACAATACCGGCGTGCAGCGCGGGCTTGTTTCGATCCAGAGTGTGCAATTCGATGCCCTGACAGATGGCGATTACGCCCGTGTCGCGGGGGACAATTCCGGCGGCTTTGTGTCCCGGTTTATCAATGATGTGAACGCCATTCGCGACGCTGCGCTTCGCTTCGCCAATAATTTCACCAAAAGCCTGGTGACGATCATGGGTGTGCTGATTGCGCTGTTTATTATCGACTGGCAGCTCGCACTGATCATTTTGGTGGTCTACCCGTTGGCGCTCGGCCCGGTGATCGCGCTCGGAAACTCGATCCGCGCCCGCTCGAAAAAGGCTCAGCAGCAGATTGGGGAGGTCACGGCGCTCGTGTCGGAAGGCTTGCAATCCGCGCGCGTGGTCAAGGCTTATGGCCTTGAGGCTTATCAGAAAGAACGCGGCAAAACGGGGTTCGCAGAGCGGTCTCGCCTGTTTCTACGGGTCTTGTCGCAGCGCGCTGCGGTCGATCCAGTGCTTGAAGTGGTCGGCGGGATTGCGATTGCGGCGCTGCTTGGCTTTGTTTCGTTCCGGATTGCAGCCGGAACCAATACGCTCGGCGATCTGCTTGGCATTATCGGTTTGATCGGTGTTGCCTCGCCCGAAGTGCGGGCGCTGGGATCGATTACAGCGGTTGCGCAGGAAGGCGCGGCGGCCGCAGATCGTGTCTATGACATTATCGACGCGCCGGCGACGGTCTCCGACCCACCGAATGCGCCGCGGCTGGAAAACGCGACAGGACGGATTGCATTTGAAAATGTCCATTTCGCCTATCCGGACGGAACAGAAGCTTTGAAGGGGTTGAGCTTCGTCACCGAACCAGGAGAAACCGTCGCGATTGTCGGACCGAGCGGTGCTGGAAAGTCGACCATCTTCAACCTGATCCTTCGGCTGTATGATGTGACCGCGGGCAGCGTCACGGTAGAAGGTCATGATGTGCGCGAGCTTGAGTCGGGCAGCCTCCGGCAGGCAACCGCGTTGGTCTCACAAGACACCGCGCTGTTCGACGATACGGTCGCTGCGAATATTGCGCTCGGACGTCTCGGAGCCGACGCTGAGGCCATTGAGGCTGCCGCGAAAGCCGCCCATGCGCATGAATTCATTCTGGACTTGCCAGGCGCGTACGCCGCTGAAGTGGGCGAGATGGGGCGAAACCTCTCTGGCGGACAGAGGCAACGTGTGGCGCTGGCCAGAGCAATCCTGCGCGATGCCCCGATACTGATGCTGGACGAGGCCACATCAGCGCTCGATGCTGAGAGTGAAGCCAAAGTTCAGGCCGCACTTGCCGTTTTCGCCAAGGAACGGACCACTCTGATCATTGCGCACCGGCTTTCAACGGTCCGCGCCGCTGATCGCATCCTTGTGGTGGATGAGGGCCAGGTCGTCGAGACGGGCACGCATGAGGCTTTGATGGCGTCAGATGGGGTGTATAAGAAACTGGTCGAACTTCAGTTGAGCTAAGCGCCCGCGAGCGGACGTTCTTGAGGCATTTGAGCCGCGGCCGTCTTGAGGAACCGTGCGAGCTTTTCAGAGCTTTCCGCGCCTTGCACAGCAATCTGGCGCATCGCGATGAAGGTTGGCACGCCGGACACACCCATCTGCCGGAATAGATTCTGTTCGTTTCGGGTGGACTCCACGTCGGCGTCACTGGCCAGCAGATCAGAGACAATATTCGGATCGAGCCCGATCTCCGCGGCGAGGGTGACCAGGACTTGATGATCACCAATGTCGAGCCCTTTGGAAAAGAAGGCGTCGAACAGGGCTTCTTTGGCTTCCATGCCGAGCGATTGGCCTTGCGCCCAATGCACAAGGCGGTGTGCGTCAAAACTGTTCGGGCGACGGGTGATGCGATCAAAATCGAAGGGGATGCCTTCATCTTCGCCATATTGAATCAATGCAGCGCGCATCTGGTTTGAACGTTCGCGGCTTTGATCGGAGCCGAACCGGGCCTTCATATAGGCCTTATAGTCGGTGCCGCCGGCCGGAATGGTCGGGTCCAATTCAAACGGACGAAACAAGACCTCAACCTCGAGCTCTGGCACCAGCGCCATCGCCCCTTTGAGGCGTCTTAGGCCAACCCAACACCAAGGACAGACAAGATCGGAAACCATCTCAATATGCAGTGTCATGAGTTCGATACCTCCACAGCGTGAGCTTTCAGGTGCGCCAGATCGACAATTGATAAGGTCTTGTGATGGGTCGCGTCCAGATGAACCGGCGGGGCGACCCCCATTTGTCGGGCCTCTTCCCAGCGCGACGCGCAGAGACACCATTTATCTCCAGGCTTCAAACCCGGAAACCGGAATTCCGGACGCGGCGTGATCAGGTCATTGCCGCGATTGAAACTATATTGAAGAAAATCGGACGTGACGTTCACGCAAACTGTATGAAGGCCGTGATCCATCGGGCCTGTATTGCAGCAACCATCCCGGAAAAACCCCGTCAGGGGATCGTGACTGCAATCGGTCAAGGGACCGCCCAGCACATTCTTCGCAGAGATCGCAGTGTCGCTCATGCTGCGTGAACCGGTTCCGGTTTTCCAGCTGCGGCCCGCAAAACGCCCCAATAGCCTTTCTGGACCTCCATGCGCGCGGTAATGCCCTTCTTCTCCAAGAGACGATGCGCTTCGGCCAGGCGATAGAAGGGCAAATGCATGAACATGTGATGCTCACAATGATAGTTGACCCAATACGGCGCGATGAAAATCCGCTCGATCAAGCTTGCTCTTGTGGTGCGCGCATGACGCATCGGATCATTGTGATCCGGCACGACGGCATGCTCAGCGATGTTACGCAGCCGGGTCACCATCATGTTCCAGGTCGCCATGGGCAGCAGCCAGAGCACGAAGAACGCCCACCAATGCCCCAAGAGGGTCAGGACCGCGAACAGCAGCCCATTGGTGATCAAATGCGGTACCACGGCTTCACGCGCGGCCTGCATTCGATTGGCGGTGTTGGTCCCTTGGCGGATCTTAAATCCGAGCGCGTTGGCGAATTGATTGAGACGCTGCTTGTAAAAGGTTTGGCCGGTCAGATCTCGTATGATTTTCCGACGCAAAGACGTCTTGGTGATCGGGAAGGGGGCGGACAGCACCAGATCGGGGTCTTCAGGCTGCTGCGCGAACTTGTGATGCTGCAAATGGTAAGGGCGGTAGGCCTTTAGACTTCCGCCGATCGGGGCCCCCGATAGCCAGTGACCAAAAAAGTGATTGAGCGTCGGATTTTTCGACAACCCTCCATGCGCGGCTTCATGCATCAGCACCGCCAATCCCAGTTGGCGCGCGCCGATAATGGGAACGGCAAGAAGGATCAGCCATGGCTGCCAGATCGCCGCCGCCATCGCCAGGCCGATCACGACCCAGGCATGCACGACCATACCAATTCCGAGCAGGTCAGAGCGTCTTGAGACGTGCTCCCACTCCTCTCGGCTAAACAAATCTAAGGGACGAATACGTTTTGCAGCGGCCATGGGACGATAATACAGGCCTTTCCTTAGGGCAGACAAGTAACGCTTATAGGATCGCTGCTATGGTCAGACCCGCCAAAATGATCGCTCCGGCCCAGACATTTGACTTAAACATGCTGAGCGCAAATCCCTCGCGGTTCTTGGTCAGGGTTGAGACCTGCCACATGCCATGTCCGAGGAAGGCCAACGCCAATATGGCGCCAATCCGTCCAGCACCGGCAAAATAGGCGCCGAGGAAGATCAGCGCAGTCGCTGTCATGTGAAAGACGAATATTCCCGTCAGTACTTTGTCTCCAAACAGGCGGGCGGTCGATTTTACGCCCACAAGGGCATCATCTTCCCGGTCTTGCAGGGCATAGATCGTGTCATAAGCGACCGTCCAACAGACAAGTCCCAGATACAGAACGACAGTCGCACCGGTGACATGCGTTGCCGTCGCAGCGCCGACAAGTGCTCCAAAATTGAAGGTGAATCCCAGCCAGGCCTGCGGCCACCAGGTGATGCGCTTCATGTACGGATAGGCGGCCACCAGCGGGATCGCCAGAAGGGCCACGATCTTGGCGTCAAATGGCAGACACAGCCAGACTAGGAAGCCGACGCCAAGCTGCGCGGCGAGGAATATGTAAGCCTGTCGGAGCGTGACGTCGCCTGCGGGAATCGGGCGCTCGGCGGTGCGCGCGACTTGGGCGTCAATATCCCGGTCGCGAATATCGTTCCAAGTGCATCCGGCGCCGCGCATAGCGACTGCGCCGATAACAAACAAGATCACCCATACTAAATCGATCCACCGGAAACCGTCCGGAACGCGCATCAGCGCGAGGCCAATCCAGCACGGCAGCAAGAGCAGCCAAATGCCAACCGGCCGGTCCCAACGGGCCAAAGCGGCATACGGGCGGCTATGATCCGGCAGCGCTTTCAGCCAGTCCGGGAGCGCGCTGTCGAGCGGAATGCCGCGTCGGTCTTGTTCTTCCGAATCAAACTCGGTCATGCGCCCTCTATAGCGATTTTTATTTACTGTGCCATGACTTAACGCGGCGGAGCGGGCGTCCTATAGGGTCAGCCATGAGTCATGTGGCCCGCCTTTATGTTGACGCCCCGCTGCAGGCCGGGACCGCGGTCTCGCTGCCAGACGGGCAGAGCAAGTATTTGTTGCGAGTGATGCGGCTCACGGAGGGGGCACAGATCCGCGCCTTCAATGGCCAGGATGGCGAGTGGACGTGTCGATTGTCGGTCGAGGGAAAACGAGCATCTTTGGTGCCGGAGGCGAAAACGCGCGATCAAGTTGGATCCGCCGATCTGACTTTGCTGTTCGCCCCGATCAAGAAGGCTCGAACCGACTTCATCGTCGAAAAAGCAACCGAGCTCGGTGTTTCGGTTCTGCAGCCCGTTTTTACCGACTATACGCAGAGCCATCGCATTCGGCCGGACCGCATGCATCTCCTATCCATCGAGGCGGCTGAACAGACCGAGCGCATGGATCTTCCCACAGTTCACGAGGGCCAAGCGCTGTCGAAAATTCTCTCCAGCTGGGACGCGACCGTGCCGCTGATCTATTGCGATGAAGGCGGGGGCGCGGCCCCGCTCGCATCTTATGTGGACCATCTAGCCGGTAAAGCGGCGGGAATCCTGGTTGGTCCGGAAGGTGGTTTCTCTCCAAATGAGCAGAAAACCCTGCGTGCTCTCGATTTTGTGATCCCGATAACACTGGGGCCACGCATCCTTCGCGCGGAGACAGCGGTTGTCTCAGCGCTGACGCTTTGGCAATCGGTGGTTGGCGATTGGCAGAAAGCTCCCTATCTGCCTGAAACATAATATTTTGCCGGGAGGGCAGGGGCGTGACGACTCCAACAACCGATATTGACGAAAACGCACCGCGCATCTCCGGTAAGACTGAACTGGTCGAATGGTTTGAAGCCGGCAGCAAACCCAAGGCAGATTGGCGCATCGGGACCGAGCATGAGAAGTTTGGCTTCACCTGGAAGGATCTGAAGCCTCTGCCTTATGACGGGACGGCCTCGATCAAGGCCATGCTGGAAGGGCTTCGCGACCGCTTCGACTGGGCGCCGATTGAAGAGAATGGCTATCTGATCGGTCTGAAAAAGAATGGCGCGAGTGTCAGTCTCGAGCCTGGCGGTCAGTTCGAACTGTCTGGCGCGCCGTTGGAGCACATTCACGAGACTTGCAATGAAGTCGGCCAGCACCTCAATGAAGTGCGCGAAATCGCAGAGCCGCTCGGGATCGGGTTTATCGGCCTGGGCGCGAGCCCGATCTGGTCGATGGAAGAAACCCCGATCATGCCGAAAGGCCGCTACAAAATCATGCGGGCTTATATGGAAAAAGTCGGACGACTCGGCCGACAAATGATGTTTCGCACCTGCACGGTGCAAAGCAATCTCGATTTCGGTTCAGAAGCGGACATGGTGAAGAAGTTCCGCGTCTCGTTGGCCCTGCAACCGCTCGGTACAGCCCTGTTCGCCAATTCGCCCTTCCTGGAGGGGCGACCGAATGGGTTCCTGTCTTATCGGTCGCAAATCTGGACCGACACGGATCCCGATCGCACAGGCATGTTGCCTTTTGTCTTTGAGGATGGCTTCGGGTTTGAGCGATATGTCGACTATGCGCTTGATGTACCGATGTATTTTGTTCGTCGCGGCGGCAAATATCTGGACGCTTCCGGCTTGAGTTTCCGCGACTTCATGGATGGAAAACTCCCCATCTTGCCGGGCGAAAAGCCGGCACTGGATGATTTTGAGGATCATTTGTCGACCATCTTCCCGGAAGTGCGGCTCAAACGCTTCCTTGAAATGCGGGGCAGCGATTCCGGCCCATGGTCACGCTTGTGCGCGTTTTCAGCCTTCTGGACAGGTTTGCTGTATGACGAAACGGCCCTCGATGAGGCCTGGCAGCTGGTCAAATCCTGGACGGAAGGGGATCGCGAGGCGCTTCGACAAAGCGTGCGGACGATCGGACTAAAGTCACCCGTTCCTGGCGGACGGACGCTTCAGGCGCTCGGCAAAGATGTCCTTGAGATTGCCCGCAAGGGATTACGCAACCGCGGCAAGCTCTCCGTATCCGGAGATGATGAAACCGGTTTCTTGCAAGAGCTGGATCATACGATTGCGACGGGCATGACCCCAGCTGAGGAATTGCTTCGCGCTTATTATCAGGATTGGGACCGGGATACGCGTAAAGTATTCAAAGAATTGGCTTATTAATATCGGCGCGAATGAATATGGCAGAAATGCAACAAGTCTCGAAGAATGAGGCAGATTGGTTGTATATTCAAATATTGAGACATTCCGACAAAGACTTCGCGGTCGAAATCTAAAATTTTCTCTCCAAGCGCGGGGGCAGGAGACCCTGCGCTGATTGTCCAAGGCCGTTTCCAACGGTCTTGTCAAAATTGAGAGAGAAAACATGCATTTATCGAATCTACGTCGCCGAGCGATTCGCTCGACGATATTGGCTGGCTTAGCCGGAGCGCTCGTTCCAGCCGCCGCACTCGCGCAACAAACAACAGACGCTAATCAGGTCGACGAGGAGTCCGTCCAGGAGACGGTTACCGTTACGGGTTCGCGGATTGCGAATTCCAACATCCAATCATCGAGCCCTGTGACCACAGTTGGTGCTGAGCAGTTTGACCTGCGCGGTACGGTCGACACAGTTGATCTGG